>Ga0308417_1000001_pt1 | contig 415520 bp, 437 predicted proteins | sample HotsprSampleOS65_FD_203528 | JGI IMG/M metagenome (GOLD analysis project Ga0308417, IMG submission 203528) | Hot spring phototrophic mat microbial communities from Octopus Spring, Yellowstone National Park, Wyoming, United States - 20090730_OS65 ... | reverse complement strand
ACGAATTAATCAAGTAAAGAATCAGCGCTCCCAATCGAATAATTTCAGAAAGATTCATCAAAATCGTTGAAGGTTGCAACTCTCACGGACGAAGCTTCACCACACGAACCGAATTCATCGCTACACATAGTCAGCTTCGAAACACAAGATCATAAAGAAGACCATACGAACGCAACGAAGCGGCAAGTGACGTGGACTCAAATCAACAATTCATTTCGATTCCACGCAAGTGCCCTCACCAAGTTCTGAACGTCCTGAGCCCCCGCAAGGGGGCTTTCGTTTTTGTTCTCATCGACTGAGCCTGTCACTTTCTTGCTCTTTCAACTTGAGCTTCAAAAAATGTTAAGAAGCTAAAGGTATTATCATCGCTGTGTTTTCGTTGTGCACTTCTACCTGTGGGAGGGAGAAAACATGGAGAAGCTCTTTCGTTTGAAAGAGGAGGGGACGACTACCCGTCGTGAGATCATCGCAGGAATCACAACGTTTCTCACCATGGCCTACATCGTCTTTGTGAACCCCTCGATCCTCATCAACGTGATACCTGGAGCAACCCCTGGTAGCAGTCTGTACACGCAGTTCTTCGGAGCCTTCATGGTCGCCACCATCATGGGCAGCTTCATCGCAACCATGATTATGGGACTCTACGCGAACTATCCATTCGCACTCGCGCCAGGCATGGGTCTGAACGCGCACTTCGCCTTCACGGTGTGTCTGAAGATGGGTATCGACTGGCGAGTTGCGCTCGCGGCAGTGTTCGTGGAGGGCATAATCTTCATCGTTCTGACGATCACAGGAGCAAGGAGCTTCGTCGTCAAAGCGATACCTGCTTCCGTGAAACTCGCAACGGGTGCGGGCATTGGATTGTTCATCGCGTTCATAGGTTTGAAAAGTGCCGGGATCGTCGTGAGCGATCCTGCGACCTTCGTGAGCCTGGGCCAGCTGAACGATCCAAACGTCTTGGTGGCGATAATAGGGTTCTTCATCATAGCCGCACTGTTCGCCATGAAGGTGCCTGGCGCCATCATGATAGGGATCTTGGCCAGCACGCTCATAGGTGCGTTGCCAGCTTTTGGTGTGACGAAGTATCAGGGGATCGTTGGCAAGATACCGAGCATTGCACCTACGTTCATGAAGATGGACTTCAACCTTCAGGCGTTCGGGAGCGCCACGTTCTGGATGGTCGTGTTCACGTTCTTCTTCGTGGACTTCTTCGACACGGTGGGAACCTTGACGGGGCTGGCGGAAGCGACGGGTTTCACGAAGAACGGTGAATTTCCGAGGGCATCGAGGGCGTACCTTGCCGATGCGGTTGGGACTTCGGTGGGTGCGATGTTCGGAACTTCCACGGTCACCACTTACATAGAGAGCAGTGCGGGAGTAGCCGAGGGTGGTAGGACCGGCTTGACCGCTGTGACGGTCGCCGTTCTGATGTTGTTGATGCTCTTCTTCTCACCTTTGGCGATGACCGTTCCCGCCGCAGCGACGGCTCCCGCTTTGATATTCGTCGGTGTGCTCATGATGAAAAGCTTAAAGAAGGTCGATTGGGACGATGTGACAGAAGCGATTCCTGCGTTCATAACCTTGCTCATGATGCCGTTGACCTATTCCATCGCCAACGGTATAGCACTCGGCATCGTCACCTATCCCATCGTCAAGTTGCTCTCGAAGAAGGGCAAGCAGGTACATTGGTTCACGTGGATCCTTGCGATTCTGTTCGTTCTATATCTGGTGCTGTTGAGAGAGTGAAGAAAAAGCGGGCCGAAAGGCCCGCTTTCATTTCAACGCGAGCCTTCGCTCGGATTTGCCTGTCAGATAAGCCACCACGATCTCGTTGAGCTTTGGATACCTTTTAACATCGCTGTTTGTCTTCACGAGCACGTTCTGACCCACCAAACCAACGACTTCTCCTTCTTGTAGGCTTTCCCCTTTCTCGATGATCCTATGTTTCTCTTTGGCCTCATCTATGGAGTCTGTGTAGATGATCCTTCCTTCTTTGATGATCGCCAGATGTGTTGCGTACTCTTCAAGTTCGAAGATCTCGTGTGAAGAGACTATAGCCGACCTTTCCCCGTCCACGTACTCCTTCAACAGAGACATCACTTCCAACCTCACCGTGGGGTCCAAGTGCTGTGTTGGTTCGTCGAGGATCAGTAGATCCGCCTGGCTGCAGATACACAAGCCAAGCAAGAAGAGTGTCTTCATGCCTATGGAGTAAGATTCGACCTTCTCTGATAGATCGAACCCGTAACGAGCGACGAAGTTCGAGAAGATCGAATCGTCCCATTTGGGATAAAGGCTTGCCCACAGTTGCGCGTAGTCCTCACCGCTGAAGTTTCTGAAAACAATCCTTTCTTCAGGTACGACGGAGATTCTTTGCTTCACAGCGTGTGATGTGACATGCTCGAACCTCTCACCGAACAAAGTGATTGAACCAGCGTCTGGCTTCAACACCCCCGTGATGCAACGAATTGTTGTGGTCTTTCCTGCGCCGTTCGGGCCAACTAGTGCCAGGATACTTCCAGCCTCACTGAAAAAGAAACATCGCTGAGTATTTGTTTACCCGAGAAATTCTTCCTGAGATGCTCCACTCGAATCATCTTTCACCACTCCTTGTCGTGAACAACCTGTAAGAAGCGTAGGTGAGTACCGCTGCGAACACAGCTGAGGCTAACATACTCTCTTGTCTCAACGGGCTTATGAACTTGTATGGGTTGAAACTGGCTGACAGTTTTGCCGAACCAATCGAACCCATGACGATATCGAAGAGAAGGAATAAGAACGCAGCACCAAAGGGATCGAATCCCACGCTCACGGCAGACAACACGATGCTAAGATAAGCCCAGAGAAAGACCAGCGATTTGAGCAACGTGAGCCAGATTCCAACGGTTTTCCCAGCGAAGGGTAGACCAACGAAGAACGTTATGCAGATCATGAGCGAGAGAAAGGCGTATTCAAACCAGAAGATCTGCTTGCGTGTCAAAGGAAGGTAGAGCAAGAGATCCAACCTTTTTTGTCTCACGTCACTGGCGATGGAGAAGAGTATCAGGAAGAACGTGCCGAACACTTTTGTTCCATAGTTGGGTATCATCATGACGACGAAGAAGAACACCATGCTCGGGAACTTTTCAAGAAGTTGTTTTTTCATGTAAGCCTCAAATCCTTTCATTCTTCCACACCTCCTCAACGAGGACCAAAGTTGTGTACAGATCGAACTGTTTTGATTTCAACTTTGATACCAGCTGTTTGATCGCGGCAACCACCTCAGCATCGATGCTCAGTTCTTTCACCACGAAGTATCCGATGCCTTGTTCCGACGCAACGAGGCCTTCCGCTTTCAGTCTTTCGAGAGCTTTGAGTATCGTGTTTATGTTCACGTCGAAGATCGTTTCGAGTTCCCGGACCGTCGGAAGCTGTTGACCCGCTTTCAAATTGCCGAGCAAGATTTCCGCCTTGATCTGGTTGATTATCTGCAGGTACGCAGGTACACCGCTGTGTTTGTCGATCTTCCGCAACATTTCTATCACTCGCTTCGAATCCTCACGTTTGAACTCTGCAACTGCAACTTGTTTCCTATCTCGTTTCGCACAGTCACTGTACCACCCGCACCATTGAGAACACGTTTGGTGGGCGATGTACCCGTCACGTCGATAGTCCCATTTATGCCCACAGCATCCACGAACACTGACTCACAGTTGTTCAGCTCGATCTTCAGATTCGCTCCCGTCCCATCGATCTTCGTTCGTGCGAAAGAGAATTTGCCATTCAGGTTCACACCCGTTCCATCCACTATCAAGTTCTCACCCGAGAGGTTCCCACTCATGTTCACACCAGTTCCATCGACGAACAACCGCGTGCTTACTAAATTACCACTCACGTTCACACCTGTTGCTCTCAGTTCGAGCTCCTCGAGCGATCCCTCACCCTTCAACGAGATTGAGGTTGCACTGAGTTGGAGAGTCTTCAGTCCATCCGTCCCGATCCTCAAGATGTACTTTTTCGAGCTAACTCCACCAGAGATCTCCAACCGATCTTGAAGGCTTCTCACCTTCAACTCCGAGGGATACTCGATCGATCTACCCTCGAAGAGGGACACTTCCAAGCTTCCATCGATCGAGATCGAGATTGACGGTTCAATCTGAATCGTTGCCGTCGGCTTGCTCTCGGTTTGAATCGATGCGTACGGCCACACGTTCAAGTTTTCGAGCGCCTGAAAGATAACCCTCGAGTACAGATTCACCGTCATGGGCACGAGAAAGATGACGATCGACAACACGACGAGCCCAGCGATGCGCTTGATGTAGGGTTTCATCGAAAGTGCGAGGATCACGATCGAGGCTAAGGCAACGATGAATTTGAAAGGTGAAAAGGGTGTCAACCAACCAACTACACCGAGAGCCGCGATGATTGTGAGTGTTCCCAAGAGCTTGAATTGCACGATGGAAAACATCCTGTCACCTCCGTTGTCATAGTGTTCTATAGATATAGAACACTAAAACTCTGACATTGACGTTTCCTTTCTGTATCTATTCTGTATCGCGACGCCTGTTTGAAGAGTCTTGAACAAACCCAACGTGTGTGGTAATATTATTTACGACGGCGCGCCGAGGTGGCGGAAATGGCAGACGCGCATGACTCAGGATCATGTGGGTTTCCACCCGTGCGGGTTCAAGTCCCGCCCTCGGCACCAGAAGGCCGGGTCCACCGGCCTTAAATTTTGTTTGGAGGTTCGTTCTTGGAAAAGGTAGAAACCTTCGGCTTACCAATCACTATAGGAACTTTCAGCGAGATGCTTGAACAGATCCAGAACAGAATACTCCAGAAGCAAAAGACCTTCGTTGTCACTGCGAACGCAACCATCGTCGTGACGGCCATAGAGAAGCCAGAATATAGGAGGATCGTTCAGAGCGCCGATTTGGTCCTACCAGATGGTTTTGGTGTCGTCATGGCGATAAGAAGGTTCCACAAAAAAAGTTCCGAGCGCATCACCGGTATAGACATGATGCTTGAACTCTGCAAGTTCGCAGCAAAACAAGGATTGAGGGTCTTCTTGCTTGGAAGCAGACAAGAAGTCGTTGAAAAAGCTGCAAAGAACCTCGAAAGGACCTACGGGAACGTAGTTGCTGGCTACCATCACGGTTACTTCGACGGTGAAGGGCCCATCGAACTCATCTCTTCTTCGAAAGCTGAGCTGTTGTTTGTGGGGATGGGTGTCCCAAAGCAAGAGATATGGATCGGAAAACACTTCAACAAGATTCCCGCCGTGCTCGCAATGGGCGTCGGTGGTTCGTTCGATGTGATATCAGGTTACAAGAAGAGGGCTCCAAAGATCGTTCAGAACCTCAAGCTTGAATGGCTGTACAGATACCTCCAATCCCCACTCCAGAAAAAGAACGTGCCGAAAGATGTGACCAAGTTGCTCTGGTACATCCTCAAACCTCCGCGCGAACTTTGAGCAAGAGCATGACGAGAACACTCGCGAGCTGGAGTGACAGAGACAGTATAACCATGATTATGAGCCAATTTTGGTACAGAAGTCCCATGACGAAACTTCCCGCAAACCAAGAGATACCGAACACAGAGTTCAGCAGGCCGTAAGCGAAACCCCTTCTCTCGGGTGGTATCATCTTCGCTATCACGGCTTTCATCACCGATTCTTGCGCCCCCATGCTGATACCCCAGAGGCTAACACCAATGATTGTAAAAGATCTGGCATCGCTCAGAAACACGAAAGGAGTAGCGAACGCTCCAACAGCTGACGAAATCATGAGAGACATTATGCCAAGTTTATCGTAGAGCTTGCCGAAGAAGATAGCGGCTGCTGCGTCTACACCCATCGCGACCGAATAGAGTAGAGGCACGATGGCGCTCGAGAAGACCTCCCGCTTGGCCATGTGGTACGAGAGCAAGGGAAAATCGACAAAACCTGCGGCGAGCAATCCAACTGCGATCAAATACAGCACAGCTTGCATGCCCAAACTTCCTGAAGGCTGAGATTTCCCGACATCACTCTTTTCGAACTCGATCGGCCTTGGAAAGAGAAATTTTCCAGTGAGCAAGAGTGCCATTGATATACTGGCAGGTATCCAAAGGATCGAAAAACCAAAATGGTATCTTTCTATCAGCTCTCCAGATTTAAAGCTCAGAACGAGCGAGAGCAACAATGGGCCCGTGACGGCCCCAATTTGATCAAGTGCCTCTTCGATTCCGAAACCGAAGCCCGCCCCGACTTGTTTCGCGGCGTAAGACATCATACTGTCTCGTGCAGGTTTTCTTAAGGCCTTTCCAGTGCGCTCCAGAATCATCAGAAAGACAGCCACCCTCCAGTCCCAAACGAAGGCCAGAAGAGGTATAGCGAACAGGTTGAAACTGTAACCGAGCAGTGTGAAAAGCCAGTGGCGACGTGTTCGATCGACCAAATAACCAGTGAAAAGCCTGAGCACGTAACCCACGAACTCACCGAAACCTGCGGCGAACGCCACCACAGCGGCACCTGCGCCGAGCTGTAACAAGAAAGGACCAGCCACACCGCGTGCACCTTCGTAAACCATGTCCGAGAACAGGCTCACAAAACCCATCAAGACGATGAAGATCATCGCTGATCTCGCTTTTCCACTCATCTCGCCTTCCTCCTCTCACGTTGGCTTATTATATCTCTAGAGGTGAACCAATGAAGATAAAACGATTAGATGATTCTGTCGTTTCTAAGATCGCAGCTGGTGAAGTGGTGGTCGGCGTTCATTCTGTCGTGAAAGAATTGATCGAGAACGCTTTGGACGCCAAAGCGAAGAAGATTGTCCTGGAGCTTATCAATGGTGGAAAGAGCGAAGTGAAAGTGAAGGACGACGGTGAGGGCATGGACGAGGAAGATTTGAAGGTGTGCTTTCTGCCACACACAACAAGCAAGATCTGTAGTTTTTCAGATCTGTCCAACCTTTCGTCGTTTGGATTCCGTGGAGAAGCGTTGCACTCAATAAGTTCCGTGTCCAAAATGAAAGTGATATCGAGGACGGTTTCATCACCCATAGGTCACGAGATAGAAGTGGTGGCAGGGAAGCTCGTCTACAGCAGACCGATCCACTCGGACGTGGGCACGATAGTGATCGTGAGGGACCTGTTCTTCAACGTCCCCGCGAGGAGAAAGTTTCTGAAATCGACGGCCGTGGAATCGAGGATGGCAACGGAGATCTTCGAGAAATTCTGCCTGTCGCGACTGGATGTACACTTCGTTCTGGTGAGAGACCAACAGATCGTGTACGATCTGATGGCATCGGATCTGCTCGAGAGGGTTAAAGTCATCTTTCCGGACGTTCCAGCACGGAGTTTGAAGCCGTTTGAAGTCGAACAAAAAGATACGCAATTGAGGGGTTGTTTGAGCTTGAACACGTTCACGAAGAGGGGAATGGTGATCTGCTTCGTGAACGGCAGGTTCGTCGTGAACCAGACCCTCACAAGCGCCGTGTACGCCGCGTACTCTGACCTTCTCGAGAGAGGCAAACATCCGTTTGTCGTGTTGAACCTGTCTCTGGACCCGAAAAGCATCGATGTGAACGTGCATCCTCAAAAACTCGAGGTCAAGTTCGTCAACGAGGAAGAAGTGTTCAAGTTCGTCAGGGACAGTCTGAGGAGGTTGCTTGCGAAACCCATCGTCAGACAGATCCACGTTCAGGAAAGGCCACGCATTTCGGAGCCTGTTGAGTTCTACAGGGCGAGAGTGCAGCCAGAAAAGATCGAACGGGTTGAAGAGAAACTCTTAGAGGGAGAAAAGCTCAGATTCGTTGGGACCGTGAGGGGTAGGTACGTCTTGTTCGAGAAAGATGAAGGTTTAGTAATTTTGGACTTTCATGCTGCTCACGAGCGGATCGTGTTCGAGCGGATGATGAATTCGTTGGCAAAAAGAGACAACAAAACGTTGATCGTTCCTATGAGGATCAGGATGAAAGAAACGGATGCCACTTTACTCGCATCGTCTCAAGTTTTGAAAGAACTCGGTTTCGCTCTGAGCGTGGGTGACGAGGGGCTCATCGTGGAACAGATTCCAGACTGGATGGAACTCAGCGAGGTGGAAGAGTTCCTGAGAGAAAGCGTCGACGAACTGAAACTTGTCGATCTTCAAGGGATGAGGGAAACGATCAAGAAGATATTGGCGGACCACGCGTGTAAGAAATCGATGCGAACGAGGGACAGAGTGAGTGAAACTGAAATGAAAGAAGTTGCAGAGAGGATCATCAACGAGGGTCACAACAGCTGCCCACATGGAAGACCTTTGATGTTCTCACTGAGCTTCAAGGACTTGGACAGATTCTTTGGGAGGGATTGAGTGGAGGGCGTGACGATCAGGTGGGTCAAACTTTCGGACGCTCCACAGTTGGTGGCGTTCAAAAAGGCTGTGACGAGCGAATCACCATTTCTCGTCACCTATCCCGACGAGGTGGAGGATGTCTTTGAGGCGAGACGCTTCATCAGTATCTATTTGACCGACGACAGACGCATCTTCTTGGTTGCAGAGTACCAAGGTGAGATCGTCGGAATGATAACGCTCGCTGGGAGCTCGAAGAGGAAGATCCTCCACAAGGCGGAGTTGGGCATAAGCGTGAGAAAACCTTACTGGGGTAAAGGTGTTGGGAGCATGCTGATGAATGAAGCTCTCAGGATCGCAAAAGAGAAAGGTTTCAAGAAGATCCAACTCGAAGTCATGGAGAACAACGAAAGGGCCATCAAGCTCTACGAAAAGTTTGGTTTTGAGCTTGAAGGAAGAAAGAGGAAGGCGATACGCTTGAACGATTCCTACATCGATCTCTTGGTGATGGGAAAATGGCTCGAAGATTGATACGTTCCCTGTTGCTGGCGCTTTTGTTTTTCGTGTTCGCAACGTTGATCTTTCGCATCTACGATTGGGGTGTCGGATTAGAACGTTTGCAGGAACAATTCTTAGAAGCGTGTCTCACATCGGTGGAACTGCGGGCCGAGAAGCTGGTGGAAGAATCGTTGAAAGATGCCAGTTCGCCTGAGCTCGTTCGGTACGTGGAGATAGCCAAAAGGCTCGGTGGGTACGCAGGCTTCGATCCCAAATTGAAAAAGGTTGTTGTGGCGGTGAGGAGAAACTCGGACGTGAAAGTCGCCGTTTTGGATTTGAAACTCGACCTCGAGGGGTTCGCGTACTACGTCTGCGATCCATCGGGTGTGGTTCTGGCTTCCTCGAACAAGTCGATGGTGGGAAAGAACATAGACGCAGTCCTTTCGAATCTGTCGAGCTCGAACTTTTCACTTCTCAAGTATGAAGGGAAACAATATGTTTTCATGCAAAAGATCAACGAACGCTTCGGTTTCAAGATCTTCGTTGGGGTACCTTACAACAGTTCCCGTCTGCAAGGTTATGTGATCTCGGCACTGGCGATCGTCTTGTTCTTGGCTGGATTGGTTCCGAGGAGAAAGTCCAACGGATCTGAAGAAAAGATCGCGAAGGCGATAAGTGATATCATTGAGAAACACGAGTTCGATGAAGGCATGGTAAGGAACCCAGAGTTGAGAAACCAACTTTTAAGACTGGCGAACAAGTTGCAGCGGATCGATCGAATGCTGCGGGAGACCGTGGAAAAGCTGGAAAATCTCAAACAATTGCTCGAGAAGAAGAAGACTGGTTCATAGGCCTTGGACGAACACCAAGATCTCCGCGACGGCGATGAAGAGTTCCTCGGGGATCTGTTGAAGGATTTCGAGTTCGTACAGTTTCTTCACAAGTTCGGGCGAGCGGACGATAGGAACATTGTGTTTCTTCGCTTCCTCCAATATCTTTCTTGCGAGTTCACCTTTGCCCTTCGCTATGACGAAGGGTGCGTCGAATCGCTTTGGATCGTAACCGAGAGCCACCGCGATCTCATGCGTATAGTCCATCGATACCTGCCCCCAAGACGAACCTCACGATCGTGAAATGTTTCGAGAGCCTTTCTCTCAGCTCCTCCATCTTCTCGGTCGACAACATCTGAGAAAACGACAGCACGATCTGGTGCTGCCCGACGCTTCCCTCGAGCACTATGGGCTTTGAGTCTTTCACGAAATCTATCCTGAACACATGACGAGACCTGTCGATGTACACGTGAATGGGTGCTTCCGAATCGGGAAGGCTTTGAAAGATGTGAGGATTAGAGAGCGTGAACAACCACAGACCGAAAGTTTCGTCCTCGGCAGTTTCGTAGTATCGTGCGAGCGAACGGTAAAAATCTCTATCCAGCTTTCCTGTTCTGTTTTGAACAGCCTGCACCGTTTGAGATAAAAGGACGGCGTCCTCGTCGAACCTGAATCTCTTGATCACCCTCAGAATGGGTTCGAGCGAGGACAACGACGGTGAGTCACTCTTCAGTTGTAGCACCTTTTCAGCCAGATAGACCTTATCGAGTAACGGCTGATCGCTTATGCGCACGAGCTTGCCAACTTCTGGTGGTTGACCTTTGACCTTAACCACGATGTCACCTTTGTCGGTGCGCAGCTTGGCGAACTTACCGAAAGTTTCCACGACGAAACCTTCCAACATCATTCCTCCAATACAATTTATCGGTTCTGATATGATTTTACTGTAGACGCTTCGCTGTGCGGAGGTGACCTTGTGAAGATCGTGGACTACTTCGAACCTGGAACACCCGCTGCTCTGCTCGCGTGGGGTCAGTTCGATACTACGCTCGCGAAGACGGCACATGGACTTCTCAGGCACAGTAAAATTCTCAAACCCGTCTGCGTCGTGGCTGAGCACGCTGGAAAAAAGGCGTCGGATTTCGTTAGACCCGTAAGGTACGACGTGCCGATCGTCGACAACTTGAAGGATGCAGCCCGCCTTGGAGCGAAGGTGCTGGTCATTGGCATCGCAAGTGTTGGAGGTTATCTACCGCCCATAATGAGACAGCACGTTCTCGATGCGATCAGCCTCGGTATGGACATTCTTTCAGGTCTCCACATGAAACTGAGCGAAACTGAACCTTTCAAGTCTGCTGCGAAGACTGCGAACGTCAGGATCATCGATGTGCGACACTACTCTGGAGAACTTTCCGTTCTTCGCGGTGACATCTTCAAAAGCAATACGTTACGTGTCGCGGTGCTTGGAACCGACTGCGCTACAGGGAAAAGAACCACCGCGGTTCAACTGTACGAATTCGCGTTGAAGAGAGGTCTGCCAGCGGCTTTCCTCGCAACGGGTCAAACGGGTATCATGCTTGGAGCCGATGAAGGTGTCGCGATCGATGCTGTAGCTGCGGACTTCATACCGGGCGTCATTGAAAAGCTCATCTTGAAACTTGAATCTGAGGGCAAGAAATTGATATTCATCGAAGGGCAGGGCGCACTTAGGCATCCTGCATACGGACAGGTCACACTCGGATTGATCTACGGTTCGATGCCTCAAATGAGTGTGTTCGCGCATGATCCGAGCAGGAAGCATTTCGAGTACTTCGAAGGCATCGATATGAAACCAGACGTGGACGCAGAGATCACACTAATACAGAAATTCGTAGCCACAAAGGTGCTCGGCATTTCTTGTCTGGGCGAGAATTTCAAGCACGAAGTCTATCCGGTGTTCAATCCATTCGATGAAAGTCAAATCGAGAAAATCTTTGAGAGAATGGGGGAGATGTTGTGAAAATCAAAAGTGTGAAGTTTGAGAAGACTTATTACAGGTACTTCGAGCCGTTCACTATTTCTCTGGGCACCCACGAAGATCAGGAGAACATCGAAGTACGCTTGGAACTGGAGGACGGTACGGTCGGACTCGGAGAAGCTTCGACTCTGTTCGTCATCTCAGGTGAGACAGTTGAGATCATGATGCAGGCGGAGAAAACGGTTCAGGAAATGATCGTCAAAGAGGACGTGGAAAGTTACGGGAAGCTGTTTTCAAGACTTCAACAACTTAGAGCGACACCTGCAATCAAAGCGGCAGTCGAGTTCGCAATAATCGATGCCTTCTGCAAGAGAATCGGCATCAGACCATACGAATTTTTTGGAGGGGCGAAAGACCACATCGAGACCGACTTGACGGTGGGGATAATGGATCTCGAAAAGACGCTGAAAAAGGTGAAGAAGATATACGAGGATGGTTTCAGGGTCATAAAGATAAAGGTTGGCAAGAACTTCAAGGAAGACGTTGAAAGAGTGGTTGAGTCCAAAAAGATCGCACCGGAAGCTGCGTTCATAGTGGACGCGAACCAAGGCTTCACTCCAAAAGAAGCGATCGAGTTTGCAAACATACTCCACTCAGAAAGGGTGGAGGTCGTGGTGTACGAACAACCTGTTAACCGCTACAACATAGAAGGCCTCAAGTTGGTCCGGTTCAACAGTCCTTACCCTGTGGCCGCGGACGAATCTGTCTTCACCAAGTACGATGCACTGAGATTGATCAAAGAAGAGGCTGTGGATTTCATCAACATAAAGCTCATGAAATCTGGTGTGAGTGACGCACTTGCAATAGTGCATTTGGCACAGTCAGCTGGCGTTCAACTCATGATAGGTTGCATGGGTGAAAGTAGTCTTGGAATAAATCAGAGCATTCACTTTGCGGCCGGCACTGGTGCCTTTGCTTACCACGATCTCGATGCGCACCTGTCTCTGGACGAAAAAACTTTCAGGGGTGATTTCAGACAAGAGGGACCACACATTTATCTGTGAAGGCAACAATTCCGACTTAAAAGGTCCAATATGCTGTAAAGCCAGCTGATTAAAATCTTAATGGGGTGTGAACGGTGCTGAGGTTACAGAACGTTAGTCTCGTCAGAGATTCCAAGTTCATACTGAAGAACATCAATCTGACGTTCAACGAGAAAGAAGTACACGTCATCATGGGACCGAATGGTGCAGGAAAATCTTCGCTCGCTTACGTGATCATGGGATTGGAAGGCTACAAACCAACTGAGGGAAGGATCTTTCTCGACGACAGAGACATCACTGAGTTCAAGGTCGATGAGAGAGCGAAGCTCGGGATACATCTCATGTGGCAGGAACCAGTCAGGTTCAGAGGTCTGACGGTGAGACAGTACCTCACGCTGGGTGGAAAAATGAAGGTTTCACAGAGCGAGCTCGAGGAAGTCCTGCACCTGGTCGGCCTGTCCCCGAGTCTCTATTTGAACAGAATGGTCGACGATTTGTTGAGCGGTGGAGAGAGGAAACGTGTCGAGCTGGCTTCCATCTTGTTGCTCAGGCCAAAGTTTGCGATCATGGACGAACCTGATTCTGGCATAGATGTTCTCTCGCTGGGCATGATAAAGGCTGTGGCTCAAAGGATCATCCAACAAGGCGGTTCGCTCGTCATGATCACACACCGTGAGGAAATGGTTTCGATCGCAAACGTTGCCCACGTTCTGTGTGACGGTAGGATCATAGAGAGTGGCTCTCCGGAGAAAGTCATGAGATATTACAAGATTTTCTGTGACGTGTGCGATCACACGAACGTGCCGGCCAAGGAGTGATGGGTATGCGAGTCGATGTGGACAGAAGAACTGAATTCGAAGCCCTCGTTAAGGCGTACGAGAAGGCCGGCGGGGACGTATCAAAATTTCTCGATAGAAGAATAGCCTCGATCATCATAAGTGGCGATAAAGTGGTCGGGTTGAACAATGTTCCTGGTGTTGAACTGGTGCCACACACAATAGAACACGGCGTTCACGCGAAGATGATCATAAAAAAGGGAACCAAGCTGTCGTTCCCGATCCACGTGTGTACAGGATATCTACAACGTGATGGTTACCAAAAGGTTATCTTCGACATAGTCGTGGAGGAAGATGCCGAAGCGCACTTCGTAGCACACTGCGTGTTTCCATGGACCGAACAGTTCACGCACGACGCACTCATGAACGTCGTGATCAAGAAGAACGCAAAGATGTCCTATTCTGACGAACACTACCATTCGGAAGCTGGCACGGTCAATCTGATCACCGTTTCACGCGTGGTCGTGGAAGAAGACGGGCTTTATGTGAACAGGTTCGCACTCACAAAGACCCGTGTGGGCAAGATGAGGTTGGATTTCTCTGTGGCGTTAAAAGATCATGCGGTGGCTGACATTCTGGCGCGCGTGAGGGCGAGTGGGAACGATGAGGTGGATATCCACGAGAAGGTGGACCTGGTTGGCGTCGAATCACGAGCCATGCTGAGCACCATCGTTGTTGCATTGGATAAAGCGAAAGCGCGTGTCGTCAACGAGGCGTACGGAAGAGGAGAACATTCGAAGGGTCATGTAAAATGCGAGGAAATCTCCAAAGGTTCAGATGTGCTGGTGAGCACAGTTCCAATATTGAAGGTCTTCAACGACAAGGCGGAACTCACCCACGAAGCGTCCATAGGTAGGGTGAACGCGAAGCAGCTTGAAACACTCATGAGTAAAGGTTTGAGCGAGGATGAAGCCACCGAGCTCATCATAAAAGGACTCTTAGGTTGATGGGGGTGTGAAGGATGGATTATGTGGAGAGGGTAAAGAAGGCAGTGGAGTTCTCGAAAGAAAGGATCGAGGTATCGCCAACCATTGGTATCGTGCTCGGTTCTGGACTTGGAAGGATCGCGGAGGTCATCGAATCACCCAAAACTATAAGGTATGCAGAAATCCCAGGTTTTCCCGTTGCGACGGCGCCCGGTCACAAAGGTGAACTGATCTTTGGAAAACTCTCTGGCAAAGACGTCGTGCTCATGAACGGAAGATTTCACTACTACGAGGGGCATTCAATGCAGGATGTGACGTTCCCCGTGAGGGTCATGCAACTTTTGGGGGTGAAGTATCTCTTTTTGACCAACGCGGCTGGCGGTTTGAACCCGCTGTTCGAAGTGGGAAGACCGATGATCATAACGGATCACATAAACTTCATGGGAGATAACCCGCTCAGGGGAAAGAACGTCGATGAATGGGGACCGAGGTTCCCAGACATGAGTGAGCCTTACGATAGAAAACTCATAAGTCTCGCAAAAGAGGTGGCACAAGAAGAAAAAATAGAGGTCTACGAAGGTGTGTACGTGGCGGTCGCGGGTCCCAACTTCGAGACGGCAGCAGAGCTTCGCATGTTCAGAAGACTCGGTGCAGATGCGGTGGGTATGTCTACAGTACCAGAGGTCATAGTTGCCAAGCACGCTGGGATGAAGGTGCTGGGAATATCTGCCATCACGGACCGTGCTGTACCCGAGGACCTCAAACCACTCACTGCTGAGGAAGTTCTGAGGATAGCCGAAGAAACGGGTAAGAAGATCGCTCGGATCATCCTCGGGGTAGTGCGGAAGCTTTGAAGGAGGGGGATCATGAAGGTTTTCTTGGACAACTGCAGGACCACCAAGGTTGTTCCAGAAGTTGCCAGAGAAGTCGAAAAATACATGATGGAAAAATTTGCAAGACCTGATGGTCTGTACGAATCCGCGCAGGAGATCTACGATGAACTCGTCGAGACACGGCGGTTCTTCGCCAAAACGATCAACGCCAGTTCTGACGAAGAGATCGTGTTCACTTCCGGTGCAACGGAGGCGAACAACCTCGCCCTGCTCGGTGTGGCGAGGGCAAACAAGAAGAGAGGCAATCACATCGTCATCTCTGCTCTCGAGCACGGTTCAGTGATGAGTATCGCGGACGTTTTGAAGAGAGAAGGTTTCGAAGTAACAGTCGTGCCAGTGGACAACGAAGGAATGTTAAAGCTCGACGAACTCGAGAAGGCCTTGAGACCCACAACGATCTTGGTCAGCATCATCGCGGTTGGTCACTTCGTGGGCTCCATGATGCCTCTGAAAGAAGTCGGAGAGATCCTCTCGAGGCAGGATCACAAGATATACTTTCACACCGACGCGGCCGAAATGTACGCGAAAATGCCTTTGGACGTTCAGGATTTGAAGCTGGACCTTGTGAGCGTAAGTGGGCACAAGTTTCACGGACCGAAAGGCATCGGTTTTCTGTACGTCAGAAAAGGCACGAAGATCGAGCCCATCATGTACGGTGCAGAATCGTTCGACAAAAGAAGGCCTGGAGGAGAAAACGTTCCTGCAATCATGGGTATGAGGAAGGCCGCAGAACTCGCCTTCGAACACATGGAAGAATCTTACAGAAGGCTGAGAGAACTGCAAGACTATTTCATAGGAAGGATCGAGACTGAGATAGACCACGTCGTCTTGAACGGACCGAGAGGAGAGAAGAGAACACCTTACAACGTGAACTTCAGCTTTTCGTTCATCGAGGGAGAAGCGATCAGTTTGGGTTTGAGTCTTGAGGGAGTAGAAGTTGCGACGGGCTCGGCCTGTGCTTCGGAATCTCTCGAACCCAACTACGCGATATTAGCCATAGGTGGTGACCATGAACGAGCGCACGGCTCGATCCGTTTCACGTTCAATCGATTCACCACGAAAGAGGATCTCGATTACACGGTCGAGAAATTGAAGAAGGTTGTTCAATGGTTGCGTAACATAAGCCCTCTGAAAGCTGAGAGGTGATGTGCATGTTGAAATACACAGAGTTGGTTTTGGATCATTTTAAGAACCCCAGAAACCTTGGACGCATAGAGAACCCAGACGCTGAAGCTACGGAGGGAAGTATCGCCTGTGGAGACATGATGACAGTGTATTTGAAGATCGAGGACAACAAGATCGTGGACATAAAGTTCGAATCGTATGGGTGTGCTGCGAACATCGCCACAGCTTCCATGATGACGGAAGTCGTCAAAGGACTGACGCTCGAGGAAGCCAAGAAGATCACGTGGAAGGACATCGTCGAAAGGCTCGGAGGCTTGCCTCCTGTGAAGTATCACTGCAGCAATCTCGCGATAGATACGCTCAGAAAGGCCATCAGTGCGTACGAAGAATCACTCGTTGGGAAGTGATCGCCCATGAGGGTGTATCTGGACCATGCCGCAACGACGCGCGTTTTCAATGAGGTCGCACAAGAGGTGGTTAAGCTCTTCACGCAGTTCTACGGGAACGCCTCCAGTCTGCACTCACACGGGTACGAAGCCAAGAGACTTTACGAGGAAGCGAGGACGAAGGTAGCTAAGCATTTGAACGTTGAGCCTGAAGAAATCTATTTCACCTCGGGTGGGACGGAGTCTGACAACATTGCAATACGGGGCTTTTTGAGGGCGAACTTTCCAAACGGTGGGCACATCATAACCACCCAGATCGAGCATCCAGCGGTGCTCGAGGTTGCCAGACAGTTGGAAAGAGAAGGCTACAGTGTGACTTACTTGAAACCAACGATCGACGGGTATGTCACGCCCGATGACTTTAGAAGGGCCATACGAAAAGATACTGTGCTCGCATCGATCATGTGGGTCAACAACGAAACTGGTGTTATCCAACCGATAGAAGAGATATCCAAGATAGCTCGAGAACATGGAATCGTCCTCCATAGCGATGCGGTCCAGGCGATCGGCAAAATCAAGATCGACGCCAGACTCGTCGACATGTTGTCCGCATCCGGTCACAAGTTCTACGCGCCAAAGGGATGTGGCTTTCTGTACGTGTCGAAGCAAGTGAAAGTTGAGCCCATCATGTACGGTGGAGGACATGAGAGAGGTTTGAGAAGCGGTACAGAAAACGTGCCCGGAGCGTACGCTATGGCGCTGGCGCTCGAGATCATCGAGAAGAACTACGAGGCTTGGTCCGAGAAGGTCAAAAAACTCAAAGAAAAGATACTCAAGGTCATCGAAGACATTCCAGATCACCACGTCAACGGTTCGAACACGATCTTTTCTCACATCAACGTTTCGTTCAAGGACGTTCACGGTGAAACACTCGCAACGGCACTGGACATGAACGGAATATCTGTTTCGACGGCGTCGGCGTGCTCTTCTCATCACGGTGCAGGAAGATCGCACGTGCTTGAAGCGATGCAACTCGAAGATTGGATGATCGATGGAGCAATCAGGATAAGCCTGGGGTACGACAACAACGAAGATGAGTTAGACTACTTCGTGGAGGTCCTTTCCAAAGAAATCGACAGACTAAGGAAGATGTCCTGAGGGGGAAAACTTCATGTATTCGGACAAATTCAAGCAACTCTTCATGTATCCAAGATACTGCAGAGACATAGATTACACCCACACCGCGGAGGTCGCCTATCCAGAGCATGGTGACAAGGTTCGCATCTTTTTGAGAATCGAGAACTACGTCGTAAAAGACGTTGCGTTCAAAGCAGTGGGTTGTCCACGCGTCATTGCCGCATCTGAAGCCGTCTGCAGACTGATCGATGGAAAACACATCGACGATGTGAAATACCTGAACGAAGAGCATGTCCGAGACGAGATGGACTTCCACGACAAAAAATTCACCTGCATAAACGCGCCCATCGATGCTTTGAAGAAGGCTTTAGCGAAGGTGCAATGACAGGTTTTTGGCGTGGCTTGATCTACAGCAGCGTCGCTGGCATCAGCACGGTGCTCGGTGCAATACCTTTTTTGTTGTTCAACAAGGTTGCTTCACAGAAATTGATAGACGCCTTCCTTGGCTTTGCCGCAGGCGTGATGCTCGCCGCGAGCGCATTCAGCCTCGTTGTACCATCGATCGAGTTGGGTGGTGTTCTGCGATTCGCCATCGGTTTTGTGTTGGGGGGTATCCTTGTCGACGTCATGGACAAGATCTTGCCACACGAGCATTTCACGAAGGGCCATGAGGGAATAGACGCGAAGCGTTTGAAAACCGTCTGGCTGTTCATCATCGCGATCACCATACACAATCTGCCCGAGGGTATGGCAGTTGGTGTCGGAGGCTTCACACCACAGGCTTTAACGATCGCGATCGCGATAGGCCTGCAGAACATCCCCGAAGGCGCAGCGGTGGCAGCATCCTTGATGAGTGCCAAGTACAAGAAATCCTCCATCTTCTCCATCACCCTTTTCACAGGTGTGGTGGAGGCGCTGGGCGGACTGTTGGGGGTGACATTGATAAGTTTTGCGAAAGGTCTGCTGCCATACCTGCTCGCGTTGGCTGCGGGAGCAATGATATTCGTGATAAGTGATGAGGTGATTCCTGAAACGCACTTGAAGGGTGAAGAGCGACTCACGACTTACTGGATCTTGATTGGCTTTATCGTCATGACCGCACTTGATGTTCTTCTTGGATAGCTGGTATCATCTTATTTGGAGGTGTAAAGAGGTGAACGAAAAGATAGACAAGATAGTGCTCTCTCTCAAGGAAGAAATGTTCAAAGAAGCTTCCAATTTGGTGAAGATAAGATCCGTTCAATCTGATCCAGCACCTGGAAAGCCGTTCGGCGAAGGTGTGGCGCAGGCGCTGGACTATGCTTTAAAGCTCGGTGAGAGGCTCAATTTTCGCATTAAGAACGTGGATGGCTATGCGGGACACATAGAGTACGGTGAAACTGGAAAACTTTTCGCGGTGCTGGGTCATCTGGATGTCGTTCCGGAAGGGGAAGGTTGGAGCGTTGATCCTTACGGTGGGATCATCAAGGATGGATACCTTTGGGGTCGCGGTGCTGCGGACAACAAAGGTCCCACCGTTGCGGTGATCTACGCGCTCAAAGCGGTCAAGGAAGCAAATGTACCTATTAGGAACAGGGCGAGAGTCATTTTGGGAACCGACGAAGAATCAGGTTGGGAGTGTGTGAAGCATTACTTCGAAAAGGAAGAAAAGCCGGTGTACGCAGTCACACCGGATGCGGCTTTTCCAATCATATACGCGGAGAAAGGAATAATAACCTACAGGATCAGGATGAAAAGAGATCCATCTTCGAGCGGAAAGATCAAAGTGTTGAGACTCGAGGGTGGAGACGCCCCGAACGTGGTGCCACAGAGTGCAGTCGTCGAGCTTTCTTTCTTCAGCACCGAGACGATAGAAAAGTTGAAAAGCTTCCACGCCAGGAACAACGCACGCATAGATTGGTCGACAGAAAACGAAAGGCTCGTGGTTCGAGCCCTGGGTAAGTCCGCTCACGGTTCCACGCCGGAGAAAGGTATCAACGCCATCGCTGCGCTCTTGGACTTTTTGAAAGATCTCGATCTGAGCGAAGATGTGAAGACATTCGTTCGTGCGCTCGCGACCAAGATCGGTTACGAAACGGACGGATCGTCTCTGAGAATCGCCGGCAGAGACTGCGTCGTTGGAGATCTGACTGTGAATCTCGGCACCGTACGCATGAACGATGAGATGATGGAAGCGACCATCAACATACGATATCCCATCTACTATTCCGAAGCGATGATGGCCAGACAGATCAGAGAAGCTTTGAAGCCCCTGGACGTAGGGGGAGAGCACCATCTACCTCCATTGTTCGTTTCCCCGGACAGCGAGTTGATCAAGATCCTGAGCGAAGTTTACACCGAGATGACCAACCAGCCTGCCACGCTCTTGACGATGGGTGGGGGTACCTACGCACGCGCAGTACCGTGCGGTGTGGCGTTCGGTCCGCTGCTTCCAGGAAGGGAAGGAACGGAGCATCAACCAGACGAGAGGATCGCACTGGACGATTTGGTGACAGTCGCGAGGATCTACGCACAACTCTTCTACAGGATGCTCACACTCTGGGAATAGCGAAACTTGCCAAGCTTGTGAGGTTTTAGAACAACCTCTCTTGTTTGGGCTTTGTGAGGTTGAACTTCTGTAGGAATTCCTCTTCGGTGAGAATCTTCACCCCGAGCTGTTGAGCTCTTGTGAGCTTGGAGCCGGGGTTTTCTCCGACGATCAGATAATCCGTTTTCCGAGACACGCTGTCTGTGACTTTACCCCCGTGCGCGACGATGAACTTTTCGATCTCATTTCGACTAAAGTTTTTCAAAGTTCCCGTTACTGCGAAGGTGAGACCTTTTAGAGCTTCGGATGTCTCAATAGGTTTTTCTTCCTCAAGTTTGACATCAGCTTTTTCCAGTTTTTCCAGTATTTCCTTTGTCTTTTCGTTCCTGAAATATTCAACGATGCTGCGGGCTATCTCCTCTCCTATACCCGGTATCTGCATGAGTTGGTCCACATCGGCTTCGGCAAGCTTCTTCAGACTTCTGAAGTTCTGCGCGAGAACATAAGCAGTTTTCTCGCCGACCAATGGTATTCCGAGGGCTGTTATCCACTTGTGAAGGGGTGCTCGTTTAGCCTTTTCGATCTCGTTCAAAAGATTAGCGATGGTCTTTTGCCCAATTCCAGGGCCAAGCTGTGAGAGATCGAACGGAGTCAGATAAAAGATGTCAGCGATGTCCTTCACCAGGCCTGAGTCGACGAGCTTGTCTATCATCTTTTCACCCAAGCCCTTTATATCGAGTGCGCTCCTCGATGCGAGCGTTTCTAAAGCCCTCTTCAATTTTGCCGGGCAGTGCGGGTTCAAACACCTTAACGCAACCTCGCCGATCTCAATTTTCCCGACTTTGCCTCCGCATACCGGGCATTCCTTTGGTGGCTCTATCTTTTGTTCGCTACCAATCCTGAGCGATTCAATCACGGAGACAACCTGCGGGATTATGCCACCAGCCTTTTCTATGTAGACCCAGTCTCCGATTCGGATGTCCTTTTCCTCTATGTAGTCGAAATTGTGGAGACTTGCCCTCTTGACGATTGTTCCAGCCAGCTGCACCGGTTCCAGCTCGGCGACGGGCGTCAAAGCACCAGTTCTACCCACTTGGACCGTCACGCCGATGATCTTCGTGCGGGCATGCTCAGACGGAAATTTAAATGCGATGGCCCACCGAGGAGCTTTCGCCGTAGTCCCTAAAGCGCGCTGCAGCTCAAACTCGTTGACCTTCACGACCACTCCATCGACCCAGTAGCCGAGCTCGCGCTTCCTCTGTGTCCACTCTTTCCAGTAAGTTATGACTTCGTCGATGCTGCTGCACAACTTTGAGTGTGGATTGACTTTGAAACCCACCTCTCTGAGCCAGTCCAGCGCTTCCCATTGGGTTTTGAGTCCATACTGTTCAGGCTTCAGCACGTAGTATATGAAACTGTCCAAACGACGTTCAGTGGTGATCTTGGTGTCCAGCTGTCTGAGGGTCCCGGCGGCTGCGTTCCTGGGATTTGCGAAGAGCGGTTCGCCTCGCTTCTGTCTTTCTTCGTTCAGTTTCTCGAACACATCCGTGGGCATGTAGATCTCCCCACGCACCTCGACACTCATTGGTTTCCTCAACCTGAGCGGTATGCTCTTGACCCTCTTCAAATTCTCCGTTATGTCGTCACCCCTGATTCCATCGCCCCTGCTGAGGCCCTGAACGAACCTGCCATCCACGTAGCGGAGAGACACGGAGACTCCGTCTATCTTTAGCTCGGAGACGTAGGCAACCTCCTTGACGTTCAAAAGTCGTCTGATTCTCTCGTCGAACTGTCTTATCTCTTCCTCACTGTAAGTGTTGTCGAGGCTCAGCATAGCTTCGGAGTGAGGCACGCTTCGGAACTCGTCGAGAACTTTCTCGCTCACTCGCTGCGATGGGGAATCCGGTGTCACCAGTTCAGGATACTGTTTTTCAAGTTCGATCAGTTCGCGCATGAGTTTGTCGTACTCCTCATCGGTTATCACAGGGGATGCCAGAACGTAGTACCTGTAGTTGTGGTACTCTATTTCTTCGCGGAGTTGTTCAACCCTCTTTTTCACTTCCTCTGGAACCTGTGACACGATCATCACCTCATATCAGGACAAGGTTCCTCAGCGATTCGGCGAGCAACCGTGCGGGGACCGATGCATATTTGGAATGGTTCTCTATGTACTGCTCGATGGCCTTCGAACCTGCAAAATCGACTATGATTTTCACGGACAGAAAAGGTTTTTCGTTCTCCACACAGACCTTCGCCGCGGCCGCCGAGTCCATGTCCACACAAATGGCACCGGTGGTCTCGTGAATCTTCTTCGCTGTACTCTCAGAAGAGATGAAGCTGTCTCCAGAAGCGATGATCCCACAAGTGACATCGCTCGATTCCAGCAGCGGGGCGAACACCTCCTGTGAAGGATTTATCAAAGAATCGACGTTTATTCTGGGCGAAAAGTCGTACTCCACGTAAGCGGTACCTGCGACCAACGTCCCGAACAAGATGTCCTGTCGAAGCGCACCGGCCGCACCGATGAGCAAGACACAGTCCGGTGCAAACTTGTCCAGCAGCGCCTGAACGACGCACGCGGTTTCTACCTTTCCAACACAACCGCTGGTGATCATGACTTCGTTCGGACCAATCAAGCCGCGAAAAACGGGACGTCTCAAGATCTGTGAAACTTGCAATCTCGGTGAAAGCGCGTCTATGAGAGGTTTCACTTCTTCTGGAAGAACCCCAACGATCGCGATCATGGGATCACCCAAAGAGATTATAAACCAGCGGAGTACGCGCGCAGATACCTTTCGAGCACCCTGACGAACGCTCGATACAATCTTGGATCGAACTTGGTACCAACCATCTCTTTTTCGATCAACCTCACGGCCTCTTCTACGCTCAAAGCACGCCTGTAAGGCCTTTCCTCGATCAGAGCGCAAAACACATCCACCAGACTCACGATCTGCGCCCTCAGACTGATCTGATCTCCTTTTAAACCATCAGGATAACCTGAGCCGTCGTAGTTTTCATGATGGTGCCTGACGATGTCCACAACAAGGTCCCATCCGGAGATCTTCTTTATTATTTTTTCACCGTAGATGGGATGCATCTTCATGATCTCGGACTCTTGCTGGGTCAGTCTGCCCGGTTTGTTGAGGATGTGTTCGGGTATTCCTATCTTTCCTATGTCGTGCAACAACGCACCAAACTTGATTGCCTCCAGATCGGCCGGGTCTGTCAAGCCTACTTCCTTCGCGAGCTCCAAAGCGAGTGTCACGACACGGTCCGAATGACCGAAGGTGTTGGCATCCTTGACCTCTATGGCCTCAGCTAACGTCGCGATGATCTGTTCGTTTCTCTCCTCCAGAACCTTCTGAGTTCCTTCCAGCTCGTTCACCGTGTCCTGCAGATTCTGCATCATAGCGTGCAGTTCGTGCCAGGATGCTTTCTGTGCTTCGACGAGCCTGTGGATAGCCTCTTGCAACTGGTTCAGTTCCGATATCTTCGTTTCTATCGGTACATAGACAACTTCCTCTGTCTTCTCCAGTTTGGACAGACTCTGGTTCACATTGTCCAAGACAACGTTCACCGCGGTGATGAGCCGATTTTCAAAGCTGTAGGCGAAATTCAACCAGAAGACTGCGCCACACAGTGCAGCCAAAGCAACGATTATGTATGGAAGCAGGACTATCAGGTACGTGCTGAGTGGAACGAAAGAACCAACGAAGGCTTCGAACCCTTCCAAGCGCTCCAACTGTACAAAACCCACCAGATCGTTGATCTTCAGAAAACCTTTCTCTGTGTTGAGCTTGGAACCGAGCAGATTCAAATTGTTACACACCACGATGGTTCGATCCGAACTCGTCAGAAAGACGTATGTCATTTCAGCTGAAACGATCTTTTCGAACAAGGACGCAGGAATTTCAACCAAAAGGACGTCGGAACCTTGCTCGATCAGGAATTTCACGCTGTTACCAAGTACGAAGATTCCCCTCAAATCTGAGGACACCCAAGGCAGTTTCTCATAACGCAAAAAATTCGACAGATCTACATTGGTCGCGATATCGATGAGCTGTTTGTTTAGTCGTCTCACGATTGCACCAAAGGGTGACTTGGTCTGGTCAGAGGCTTGGTCGAGCAACTGGCTCAAGAAACTCTTGAGCATCCTCACGTAACTCGTTGAATAATACGAATTTATCCTTCGGGTCAAAGGAAAAAGACCTATCACGAATGTGGCAACGAGTATCAAGACCAGCAACGTGCCGTACCTTTTGAAGCGCAGCACCATTTCTCTGAGGCTCATTCGTTCACCTCTCGATCTCGAAGCTTTCATTTCTTACCTCAACGAAAGTCAGTTCACGTTTCGATGAAAGATCACTGCCGATAACGAACTCACCCGTGACCCCGACGAACTTGCGGCTTCGCAGATATTCTGCGGCGTTCTCAGGCAATATCTTGTTTTGCAACAGTTCGGCGATCAGCATCGTCGCATCGTACGCACCCGCAACGTCTATGTCGTCGAAACCTTTCTCACTCAATGATCTATAGTCGAACAAACAGCACACGAGCATACCTTCGACCGCGTCCTTTCCGCTTAGAATGAGATCTCTGTCGAAGGCATAGTCGCTTCCGACGAGTGGTCCAGAGAAACCTCGCGACCTGGCAAGCTGAGCGATCATCCCAGCCAGCCTTCCATCAACAGCCAAGACCATCACATCGTAGTGTGCAAAGTCTTCGTCAACGAGTTCATCGATTCTCGAAATGTGAACCGATTTGAACGTCTCGGCAGATAAGTATTTACGCAGACTCTCTTCCAGAGACTGGCTGTACACCGGATTGAACTTGTCACAAACCAGAAGAACCCTTTCACATCGAAAGCGCTGTAGAAGTTCCGCGATTTGTTTACCTTGTTCCTCATCCGTGGCCGACAAACTCATCAAATAACGGCTCTTTCCCACCACGAAGTAAGACGTGACCTGCGGTGCGATCGCGAAGATCTTGTACTTCTCGAGAAAAGGTATCAAATCGCGAGCCTGGGAACTGATACGAGGACCGACGGCGTAGCTGTTTTGATACTTTCTGAGGTCGGCTTCGAGCTTCGGCTTTTCGCCATCGATCCTCACCCTGACGGCCTCATAACGAAGTCGACGCTCTTTCAGAAAGGCTTCCACACCCTGAAAGAAGTTCGTCTCACCATCTTCCAGAACAACGATGAAGATTCTGTTCAACTTGACCTGACTCAGTACGATGATCAACGCGAGAGCTACGACGAACAGAAAGATTGCAAACTTCACTCAATGACCTCCATGCCGAAGCCGGCAGTACCCGGACCAACATGCGTCGTGATCACTTTACCCATCTCGGTGAACTCGACATCAAGAACGTTGTAATGCTGCTTGAGCATCTCGAGCAAGACCTTGGTGCTCTCGCGCTCGTTGGCATCCACCATGAGAAGTCGAACCCTCTTGCCCTCCGGAACCATGCTCAGAGTCTTCTTGATGAGCATTTCTTGCGCGCGTTTTTGACCTCTGGCTTTCTCGAATGGTATCAGTTTGCCTTCTTCGTTTATGAAAAGGCCGACGTGGATGTTGAGCAAGGTACCTAAGAAGCCTTGGAGTCGCGTGACCCTCCCACCTTTGACGAGAAAATCGAAGTTTGAAACATAGAAGATCGCCTTGTAACGACCGGCCTTCAAATCGTTCTCGATGATCTTGACGATCTCAGTCGTACTCTTTCCTTCCTTTTCCAATTCTCGGGCCCTTCTGGCGGGTAACGGCATCGCTGCCGAGGCGAGCTTGGTGTCAATGACATGAACGGGCAGATCGAATTGTTTTGCAGCCTGGACCGCAGAATCATACGTTCCCGAAAGCGCCGCTGAAATCGTCATGACGACGATCTCCTCATAGCCATGTTTCTTGATCTTTTCATAGAGATTGAGAAACTCCCCCACAGACGGTTGAGAGCTCTTGGGAAGTTCCTTCGCTTTGGATATGCGATCGTAAAAGCTCTGGATCTCGCTCAGATCTCTCGTGTCGTCCTCTTGACTGCCGTTGGGCCAAGTCACGTGCAAGGGAATTATCTCCAGGTCGAACTTTTCTGTCCATCCCCTGGGAACGTCCGAAGTGCTGTCGAGAACGATCTTGAACCTACCCATTCTTCATCACCCCGTTTTGAAGATTTCCAAACGTTCTTGCAAACGAGAGACAGAACTGGACAAATCTTCAATCGAACTGAGCAAACGTGAGACCAGCTGTTGCTGTTCGGTGAGAAGTTTTGATAAATTCGATGTCTCATCTGAGGTTTCCGAGACGTTCCTGGAAACTTCGCTCAGAGCTTGAGAAACTTCCTGAATGGATTCAGCCTGCTGCTGTACCACGGAAGTGATAGATTCAAACGTCTGCATAGTCTGGTTCAAGCCTGATATGGTGTCCTGCAGGAGCTTGGTCAAACTGCTCTGCTCGTTGTAAACCTGTTCGACCAAGTTGCCCACGTTCGTTGTCAGTTCAACCACTCTGCGCACCTTCTCCTCGATTTCAGCCAGTATAGATTCTATCTGTGAAACTGAAGATTTCGTTTGATTTGCCAGCTTTCTTATTTCCTCGGCGACGACAGCAAATCCCCTCCCGCTCTCTCCGGCCCTCGCCGCTTCTATGGCCGCGTTCAGGGCGAGCAAGTTGGTCTGTTCGGAAATGTTCTGTATGGTCGAGGCGATTTGCTTTATCTTGTTTGAAGATTGAACCAGTTCTTCTATGTTCTTTCTTGATTGTACTGACCAATTGAGGCCTTCTTCCATGCTCTGAGATATCTTACTGATCGAACTTGTGCCATCTTTGAGTTGATCTTTCATCTTGCTCGAATTTTCAAGCAAACGAGTGGACTCACGCGCGAGGTTCTGGATGAAAGAGCTTATTTCTTCCATCGACGCATTGACCTCTTCGGAAGCCGCAGCAATGCGCTTCATTCTATCATCGATCGATTTGAAGGAATCTTGAAACTCCTGTGAAACGGTCTTCTCTTTGTCGACGAAGCCTTGCACAGAACTCGACACGTCGAAAACCAATTTCGCCGAAGTTTTGGTCTCGTTCACAAGGTTCTTCAGCTCGCCAACAACCTCTGTCATCACACTGCAGATCTGTCCTATCTCGTCACATGATCTGTCGAAGATCGAAGCGGTCAGATCTCCAGATTTGACAGCTTCGAAAACTGGTATCAGTTTCTTGATCCTGTTTCCGAACCATCGAGCCACTAAAAAGATCACAACAACGGAGACAACCGCGACGATGGATATCAACACGATCGTGTAGGTTCTTAGAGAAGTCATGGGTGCTTCGATCGATTCAGCGGGCGAAGAGATGTGGACTGACCAGCTGGTTTGCGGGATAGAACCGCTGATGAGATAAACACTCTTCGAACCGATTTTCGACTTCTTGAGAGACGAAGAAAACTCATATCCAAGCTCTTTCAAATGCCTGCCCCGCTCAACCTTCCCACTGTGTGAGACAATCCTCATGTCTTCATCGCTCAAGATGACTTCCAGAGAATCTCTTGATAATTCTTTCATCAGTTTATCGAAAACGGAGAGGTCGAAGACGACACCTGCTCCTGCGATCAACCTGTCTTCGGAACGCACTGGAACGATTATCATTAGCGAATGATCCTCCGAGAGTTCCCTGACGACGTCCATTCTTATTCTTGTCTCACTCAGCAGCATTTCCTTCAACTTCTCGGAAACGAAGACCTCCTCATTGCCGTCGATGACAAACCGACCGTCTGGAACAATAAGGAAACAGCCACGGACGTAATCTGGCATCTTCACACGTTCAGTCGAAAGGAGGTTCGCAAGAGTTGGAGCCGCATTTTCAAACGCAAGGTTAAGGATTGGCTTGAGCATGGGCGTATTCGCCAGCGATTCAGCTATGTTTACACAGCTCTGCAAGCTCGAAGAGATGATCATACCGTATGAGTGGACCAATCTCTCGAAGTTCTGAGTGGTCAATTCTCCCACGGTTCGCGATACCCTCAGATAACTCAGCAAGTTTCCGATCACCAGAAGTACAACTATCAACGGCACTATGAAGAGGATCAAACGCGCCGCGATGTTTCTCATCCCTTCACCCCTTCACTCCAAGATAGGCCTTTCTGACGTCGTCGTTCGTCAAAAGCTCGTTTCCAGGTCCTTGCAACACTATTCTACCTGTTTCCAAAACGTAAGCATAATCGGCTATCTTCAAAGCACCGTACGCGTTTTGCTCCACCAGCAAAATTGTAACGCCCTCGTCTCTTATTCTCTGAATCACTTCGAAGACCTCCTTCACCAAAAGAGGAGCCAATCCGAGCGATGGCTCATCGAGCATGAGCAACTTCGGTCGGGTCATCAATCCTCTGGCAACGGCCAACATCTGTTGTTCGCCACCGGAAAGGGTTCCTCCGGGCTGCTTCAAGCGTTCCTTCAACCGCGGAAAGAGTGAAAAAACCCACTCGAGGTCCTTCTCAACCCCATCCAGATCTTTCCTATTGTAAGCACCCATCATGAGGTTTTCGTACACGGTGAGGTTTGGAAAGATCCTCCTACCCTCTGGAACCATTGCGATCCCGAGTTGGACGATCGTGTGAGTCGGCTTATCTGTTATGTCGATCCCTTGGAAGTAAACCTTGCCGGAACTTTTTTTCACCAAGTTCATGATCGCCTTCAAGGTGGTGCTTTTGCCTGCACCGTTGGCGCCTATCAGTGTGATGATTTGGCCTTTCTTGACCTCTATCGAGACACCTTTCACCGCGTGGATGCTTCCATAATGAACGTGCATGCCTTCTATTCTGAGCGCAGCTTCACTCACAGCAACACCTCCTCGCCGAGGTAGGCTTTGATGACCAATGGATTCGACTGGATCTGCTTCGGTGTTCCCTCGGCTATGAGCTTTCCATAATCCATGACGTAAATCCTCTCGCATATACCCATGATCACCTTCATATCGTGTTCGATCACAATGATGCTCAGGCCGAATTCGTCTCTGATCGTCTTTATGAAGTCCATGAGTTCCGAGGTTTCCTGCGGGTTCATCCCGGCGGCTGGCTCGTCGAGCAAAAGAAGCTTCGGCTCGGTCGCGAGCGCCCGAGCTATCTCGAGCTTGCGCTGAAGACCATAAGGAAGCGCACTCGCTTTTTCATTCGCAAAACTGAGCAACCCCACTTTCTCAAGGAGTTTTTCAGAACGCACTCTGACATTCCTTTCGAACTTCAAAGCGGACGGGATCTTGAAAACGAAACTGAACATGGAAAACATGCTGTGAAGCTTGCAGTGCTGCGCGACCATGACGTTCTCGAGAACAGTCATATCGGAGAACAATCTTATGTTCTGAAAGGTTCTCGCTATGCCAAGGCGTGTAATCTGATGTGGTTTCAAGCCGTTCAACCTGTTGGAAAAGAAGAGCATTTCTCCCTCGTCTGGTTCGTACATGCCCGTGATCAGGTTGAACAGAGTGGTCTTCCCAGCTCCGTTCGGACCTATGAGACCGACCAGCTCGCCCTTCTTGATGTATCCACTGAATTTGTCCACAGCGGTCAAACCACCGAAGCGTTTTGTCACGTTCTTGAGTTCGAGCACAACTTCGCTCATCTCTTGCCACCTCTCTTGAATTTGGAAAAACTCGAGGCGACCAGATCCCAACTCAACTCGTTTCTACCCATGATGCCTCTCTGCCAGAAGAGCATCAAAACTATCAGAAGCACCGACAGTATGACCATTCTCATGCCCGGAACACCCGGATAGTTGATGAACCAAACCTTGAACGGACTCTCCAACACTCTGAGGAACTCCAGCCCCACAGTGTAGATCGCCGCACCTATGATCGAGCCACTGATGCTTCCAAGCCCACCGAGAACGACCATGATCAATATTTCGAAGGTCTTGATGAACGTGAAGGATTTTGGATCTATCGTTGTTATCAGATGTGCCCACAAAGCACCTCCAACACCTGCGAAGAATGAACCCACAACGAAGCTCATCACTTGGTGCGAAAAGACGTTTATGCCCATTGCCTTCGCCGCGATGGAATCCTCCCTGATCGCCTTCAAAGCTCTCCCGTAGCTGCTGTTCACCAGGCTCGCTACGGTGACGACCGTTATCAGGACCCAACCCCAGGACCAATAGAGGTTCGTGTAAGGTGGGATTCCTTTCAAGCCCAAAGCACCGTTGGTGATCGACCAAGCGTTGTTGGCGATCACCCTTATGGTTTCACCAAGACCCAATGTCGCGATGGCCAAATAATCACCGATCAGCCTGAGAGATGGTGCGGCGACCAAATATCCGAATCCGGCCGAGACGAGCCCGGCTATCAGAACTGCGGGTAAGAACGGAAGCTCTATCCTGTTGAACGGATATATGAGCGGTTTTATCAGATAACTCATCTCTTTCTGCTCGATCGGAAGGGTCAACAACACCGAAGTGTAGGCACCTATGGCTATGAAGCCTGCGTGCCCCAGAGAGAAGATCCCAGTGATTCCATTTATCAAGTTGAGCGAGACCGCGAAGACTATGTTGATGGCTATCAAGTTCAAAATCAGCACAAGGTAATCACTCGCTTTTCTGTCGGCGATCGCTATCAGAAGTGCCATCAGAACCACGAAGAGAATGGTCAAAACTGTTTTGGTCTTGACAGACAGTCTTTTCACCATGCCCATCACACCTTTTCTGAAACTTCGACGCCGAGGAGTCCTGTAGGTCTCACCAGAAGGACAAAGATCAGTATCGCATAAGCTATGGCGTCCCTGTAACCCGCTATCGATGGGAACAAGGCCACTATCATGATTTCACTGACGCCGAGGATGAATCCTCCCAGCATCGCACCCTGAATGCTGCCTATACCACCAACCACCGCCGAGATGAATGCTTTCAAGCCCGGTACCATGCCAGTGTAAGGATAAACTTGAGGATAGGTCATGGCCCAGAGTATACCACCAACGGCTGCGAGGGAAGAGCCGATCATGAAGGTGTAGCTTATGATCCTGTCGGCGTTCACACCCATGAGCCTCGTGGTGGGGATGTCTTTCGAGATCGCCCGCATCGCCATACCTACCTTGGTCCTGTAGACGATCCATACTAAAAGCAAGAGTGAAATGGCAACGACCGACAGCGTAATGAGGGTGAGCAGTCTGATCCTGACGTTGCCCAGCTGTAGGATTCTCAAGAAATACGCTGGATACACCCCTGTCTGGGGATTGAACGACTTAGCCCTTCCGCCGAAGACCACCGTGGCGAAGTTCTGCAGGAAGAAGGAAACTCCTATGGCAGTTATGAGAGCAGATATCCTCGGTGCATTCCTCAAAGGTCTGTAAGCGATCCTTTCAATCAAAGCTCCCAGAAAAGCGGTGAAGAAGATCGCGGTGATGAAGGACACCCACCAAGGAAGCATGAAGAGCGTTACACCGTAGAAAGCGAAATAAATGGCGTAAGTGAAGATGTCTCCGTGCGCGAAGTTTATGAGTCTGAGGATTCCATAAACCATCGTGTAACCGATCGCTATCAACGCGTAGATGCCACCGAGTGAAAAAGCGTTGACCAAATGCTGCACAAAATCGGAGAACTTCAAGCCTCACTCCCCCTTAGCTTGAAAGAGCCCCCGCAAGGGGGCTCTTGCGTCACGGTCTCACAACGGTCTTCAGTTCTGGTTTTCCATTTTTGATCTGAATTATCACCGCGGGCTTGACGGGATCGCCCGAGTCAGGTGGGAAGCTTATCGTACCTGCAACTCCAACGAAATCTTTCGTCGCAGCCAAGGCGTCCCTTATCGCGACAGGATCGAGAGACTGCGCTCTTTCGATCGCATCCAAAACCAAGTTGTAGGCATCGAACGCGAGGGCACCGAACGCGTCGGGTCTTCTGTTGTACTCCTTCATGTAAGCTTCAACGAACGGTTTTGTCCTCGGCGAAAGATCCGCATCTTGATGGAAGTAAGTCGTGTAGCAGAGACCCTCCACAAACTTTCCACCGATCTCGATCAGCTCTGGTGCATCTGCACCGTCTCCAGCCAAGAAGTTACCCTTGAACCCGAGCTCTCTCGCCTGTTTGCAGATGAGCGCTATCTCGGCGTAATAACCTGGCATGAAGATCGTGTCGGGATTCTGTGCCAACGCGTAGGTCAACTGCGCAGAGAAGTCCTGATCCCCAGTGTTGTAGTAGACTTCGAAGAATTTTCCACCAAACTTCGCGAAGGCACGCTTGAAGTAATTCGCAAGCCCAACGACGTAGTCCTGAGCAACATCGACGAAGATCGCAACCTTTTTGGCTTTGAACTCTTCCCAAGCAAACTTCGCCAGTAATTCACCCTGCAATGTGTCAACGAAGCAGGCTCTGAAGATGAATCTTCTGTTCTGCGTAACGAGTGGGTTCGTCGCGGTGTTTGTCACCATGGGCACTTGTTTTTGTTCTGCTATCGCACCTGCAGCCAGGGCGCAGGAGCTCGTGCAAGGCCCAAGGATCGCGACAACCTTTTCCACGTCAATCAACCTCTTTGCAACGTTCGCGGCCTCCGCCTTGTCACCCTTGTTGTCGAGCAAGATGACATTCACGGGTACGTCTTTCCCCGCAATCTTGACAGTTGGCCTGAGCTTCATCGCAAGCTTCACACCATCCCACGACATCTGCCCAAATCCTGCGATAGGACCTGTCATCTCCCAACCAGCGCCGATCTTCACTTCAGTGACCTCGGCAGCAAACATGAGCGCGGCGAAGATCAGCAACACAACCAGAAAACACTTACGCACAACACCACCTCCATTGAACAGTTTGTGGGTTTTGTTTGACGTTATTATATCATAAGGGGAGAGAAGCCTCGTCAAGTCGGTCCTGGAGGAGATCTATGCTAAAATGAAAACTTGGGGGGAAGTTGGTGTCGATCGATCCGAAGAAATTGGAAAGCATAATAACGCAGATCTCTGGGATAATCGCTGCGCGGGTGGTTTCGGACACGGATGGTCTGAAAGAGATCCACGTGGTCGCTGATTCTGCGAAGAATCCGAAGCAGATCGTTCGAGACGTTGAAACGGCCATACTCGCTTCGACGGGCTTGAGGATCGACAGAAAGATCGTCAGTGTTGCCCAACTGAACCAAGAGTACCAACAGGTCGATGAATACAAACTCGAATCGATCAAAGCAGAAGAGGTCGGAAAGAACTTGAAGGTCACTGTGACCGTGAAACACGATGATGAAATCTACGAAGGTAGCTCAGAAGGACCTAAAACGAGCCTGCAAAGGCTCAGAATAGCAGCCTCAGCTGCTCTGAAAGCGGTGGACGAGCTTTCGAGCAACGTGTTCTCGGTGGACGATGTGAGGATCATCAACTTGGCTGGCAAGGACTTCGTAGTTTGCCATGTAACGAAGCTCGCCAACGATAGAGAAAAAAGCATAATCGGCAGCGCGGAGATAGAAAGAGACGTTCTGTTCGCCGCTGCGAACGCAGCGTTGGACGCTTGGAAAAGGGCTTAGTTTTCTTCTTCGTTTCTTCCGTTCGCGTTGTACTCGATGACGACCTTCCTGTAAGGCTCTACACCCACGGAGTAACTCTTCACGTCCTTGTGCTGTTTCACCAGCTCGTGCACGATCCTCCGCTCGAAAGCGAACATGGGATCGAGCATCACTTTAGCTTTGGTGAGTTTTGCGCGCTGAATCGCCTGCTTGACGATCACTTCCAAGTTCTTCTTTCTTCGTTTCTTGTACTCGCCCGCATCCACCGACACCGACAGTTTCGTGTCGCTCATCCTGTTGAGGTATATCATTGTAACATGTTGAAGGGCGGCAAGGGTCTTGCCGTGCTTGCCAATGAGTCTTCCAAGATCTTCCCCGTCGAGTTCCACCAGGAATCTCCTGCCGGAACAGGATACCTTCACCAACACGTCACCACAGACGTTCAGGACGTTCGAAAGAAATTCTTCCAACTTTCGTACGAAATACTTGGCGTTGAAAACTATCTCGACCTCGGCATTCTTCGCGAACAAGCCGAAGATCCCCTTCGACCCTTTGTCTATGATTGTATATTCATATTCACCTTCACGCAGATCGAAACGCTCCTTCGCCTTCTGCAAGGCTTCTTCAACTGTTGGCGCGCTGATCTTGATCCTTTTCACCACAACTCACCCCTTGGGTCTCAGACCCAGAAGTTCACGCGTGGTTATACCCTTGATCTTGTACCTTTTGTAGATGTAGTACGTGACCAGCAACTGGATGACTGTGTTCGTTGTGAAATACAAGAACAAGCCACTTGGCAATCCTACGAACAGGAAAGTGAATGCCACGGACATGAGAATGCCCTGCCAAGCGGATCTGGTGTCTTGGCTCGTGATGAGCGTGTTGTAGTAGCTCGCCACGATCGTGATCAGAACGAACACCGCGTTGGCTGAGAACCCTCCCTTCGACAAGTCGGGCCATATCAAGAATCTACCGTTGAACGCGAACTCCTCTTGGAAGTAACGTATAACCGCGTAGAGCAAGAAGAAGATGGGTAGTTGTACGAAGAGCATGAGACAACCACTCGCTGGGTTCACACCTTCCTCCCTGTAAGCTTTCAACAATTCTTCTTGCTGTTTCGTCGGATCTTTGTATTTCTTGCGTATCATCTCGATCTTCGGTTGCAACTTGCGCATCTTTATCATGGACTTCGTTTGAGCGTGGTAAAGAGGATACAACGCGAACCTCACAACTATCGTGAACAAGATGATCGCCCAACCGAAGTTCTTGGTGAGCTGGAACAACCACCAGAAAAACCACACGAGCGGATAGAAAATTGGGTCGTACCACGCAGACGAACCCGGAATGGTCTTCAACGTTGAGACGAGCTCCTCGTAGTCTACGGGGAAGAGTTTCTTCAGGAACACCCTTTTGTATGGGCTGAGGTGGAAGATCAAGGTGGAGTTGGTCCCAACTTTGACAGTGTTCGACACGATCTTCTGTGAGTTGGTCTTGACCAAACTCAGCGTCCTCGTTTTTGGTGCGAAGGACAAAAAGTAGTCCTTGATCACTCTGTCGTTGTCGGCAAACCACACGCGTGGTAGGCTCACCATCACCGGCGATTTTGTCTCCAATTGAACCTCGATGAGATACTCCGGAGCGTTCCGGAAAACGTAAGCCTTTTTCACATCTCCATAGTCATAGCTGAGCGTTAAATCGCCCCTGTAGCTGTTCGTGGCAACCTGTTCGCCGAAGAGTTGTGCCTCAGCCACGATGTTCAAGGATGTTCCGTCTTCAGTCAGGATGTCGAACCCGTCGTTCTCCCTCTCGAAAACATGGAGTCTTCTTTCAGCCGTCAAATAGACGTTGGCGAGATTACCGTTCTGATCGAACTCGTACTCCGCAAATCGCGTTTGAACTTTGATTCCACTGGCCAAGTATGTCACCTTGATCTCGTTCTGTGCCAGGCCCAAGCACATTCCAACGATCAGAATCGAGATGATGAGCAACTTCCTCAAGTCGATCTCCTCCTCAGTGTGAATTTTTCTGGTACGGGATCCTCGCCACCAGGGTTCAAAGGGTTGCACCTGAGGACACGCCAAATGGCGAGCAATAGACCTTTGAACACTCCAAATCTTTCAACAGCCTGTATGGCATAAGTCGAGCAGGTCGGACTGAACCTGCACGTTGGAGGCTTCAAAGGAGAGACGTATTTCTGGTAAAACCTGATGCAACTCACGACGAACCTTCTCATGTACCTATCCTCTTCAACAAAGATTTCAATCCTTCTTTAATCGTGTGATAATCGATGGTACCAAGAATTTCTGACAGGGTCTTCCGTGGGATCACGACGATATCGTAACCTTTGGCAAGCTCAGGTTTCATGGTTCTGTAGCTTTCCCTGACCCATCGCTTTATCCTGTTCCTGTCGTGAGCTTTACCCAGCTTTTTTCGAACAACGATCGCTATTCTGTTGAACTCAAGATCGTTCTTGCAGTATATCACGGTGAAAAGGTCGTTCTGGAAAGATACGCCCTCACGGAAAACCCTGTCGAAATCTCGTTCCAACCTGAGCCTTTCTTGGCGGGGAAGAGAATGGAGATTCAAACTGCCAATCTCCATCTACCTTTCGCCCTTCTGCGGGCGAGCACTTTCCTTCCCGGAGCTGTACGGGATCTGACAAGAAAACCGTGCGTCTTCTGTCTCTTTCTCCTGTTCGGTTGGTAAGTTCTCTTCATCTCGCCTTCCTCCTTCTCCTATTCCGGTTTCTTTCCACTCTGAGTTTTTTCCCTTCTTCTTATCATACCAAGACTGGACGCGATTGCCAACGCCCTTTTTTCTCCGATTCCGTCCACGGATTTGAGTTCCTCAAGATCCGATTCACCGAGGTTCTTCAAGTTCTTGAATGTCCTCACCAGGTTTTGAGACACGTTCAGGGGGATCCGCACTGTGTCTATCAAGAACCTGTAACCCTTCGGATAGACCACGGTCTCACCGGCCTGTGCGACCGTTTGAACGTCGAGGCCAAGTTCCCTGATGATCTTCAACTCCGTTAGGTTCCTCTCCTGTTTAAGCCTTTCGATCACTTCCATGGCCTGATCTGGACCAACATCCGCCGCGCTGTAGTCCATGATCAAGAGCATCGTGGTTTCCTCGACGTCCGAGAGAACCTCTTCCAACTGCGCCCAGATCAGATTGGCTTCCGCACCGAGTTCTACCATGAAGGGGTAGATCTCCTCGTATATCCTCATCATCCTTATCGCTTTCTCTATGGTCCTTGCCACATCGTAGATCGATACACCCGCATCAAACCTGACGGAATCGATAGAAGATAGCAGTTTATCAAGATTGAGGCGATACTTTTCCATCGCGTTCAGAGCCTGAGATACCCTCGCCATCAACAATCTGGTGTCGCTGAGCACGTACTTGTGGGGTCCGTAGTACACGGTCACGACGTTCCTGCGTTTCGAGATCGCGACAACCATGCAGTTCGTCTGACGCGCCACCCTTTCCGCAGTCCTGTGACGGGTACCAGTTTCCACCGTTGGAATAGTTGGATCGGGAACGAGGTGTGCGTTGGCTATCAAGATCTTCGAAACATCTTCTGAGACCACCACCGCTCCGTCCATCTTCGAAAGCTCGTACAACCTCTCCGGTGTGAAGGTACAGTTCACCTCGAAACCACCCTGAATGATGCTCCTGTACTTTGAAAGATCATCAACGAAGAGTATCAGCGCACCGAGGTTCGCCGACATTATGTCGTCCAGAGCCTTCCTGAGTTTCGTACCCGGAGACAACAGGGCTATCTTGTTGAGCAGTTCATTCGCTATCAAACTTCCTCACTCCCAAAACGTCCAAAAGAGATCTCACATCTTTCAGTGCGCGAAAACCATTGGCGAGATCCGAGCCCGCGGGCAACAGTATCTTTTCCAACTCGACCTTGCTCAGCGCGTCGAGTCGGTTTTTGATCCTGTGAACAGGTCTGACCCTCCCATCCAAACTGATCTCGCCGAAGGCCGCAGTTCTTCCGAGAGAGATCTCGGTCAGAGAAGAAACGATGGCACAGGCCACGGCCAGATCCGCAGCTGTGTCGGTTATTCTCAAACCGCCCATGACGTTCACATACACGTCTCGACTCTCCAAAGGAAGACGAGTTTGTCGTTCCAGAATGGCTATCAGCATCAAGAGTCTGGTCAAATCGTAGCCGTTGCTCACGCGCCTTGGTGAGACGGATCTCGCCTTCGAGACGAGCGCCTGCAGTTGCACGACGAGGGGTTTTGAACCTTCGATCACGCAGCTGAAACAATTGCCAGCTGGCGGTTCTTCTATATCTATCAGGAAAGATTCATCTATCTGTTTCAAACCCAGCTCGGTCATCTCAAAGATGCACATCTCTCCTGAGGGACCGAATCGGTTCTTGACGACCCTGAGGACCCTGAAATCCGTGTTCGTTTCTCCTTCGAAGTAGATCACGGTGTCAACGAGATGCTCAACCATCTTTGGACCCGCTATCTCACCACTCTTTGTTATGTGTGCTATGAGCAGTGCGGGGATCGAAAGTTGCTTGCAGCGTTCCGTGATAAGCGAAGCCGCTGTGCGCACCTGAGCAACGCTTCCGGGATAAGCACCGACTTGCTCCGAATACATGGCTTGGAGTGAATCCACGACCAAAAAGCGATAAGAGTTGTCCAGAGTGTTCAGCACAGCTTGCGGGTCGTTTTCGCTCAACACAACGACGTTGCCTTTGAAACGACAGTCAAACCTCGTCGCCCTGTAACCAACCTGCTCCGCCGACTCTTCGGCTGTAACGTACAACACCTTGAACATGCTCGCAAGATGACATGAGATTTGGAGAGCCAGGCTGCTCTTGCCAACGCCTGGCTCCCCGCCGAGCAAAACCACTTGTCCTGGCAAGAAACCCCCACTCAACGCCTCGTCAAGCTCGGAAAAGCCCGTTCGGATCCTCTCCGATTTCGTCTCTGTTATAATGCCCGTCAAGCTGACAGGTTCGACCACGTCCCTCCGCCGTTCGCTCTCAACGTGTGTGACCTGCCTGGCCGTGTTCCAAGCACCACAGCTCGGACACCTTCCGAACCATTTCAGTGACTCGTAGCCACAGCTTTCACAGACGAAGTGAGTAGCCTTCTTCATCCTTGTAGAACTCCCGCCTTCGTTGTGCGCTTTTTGGTGAATTTCAAACCATCTCTTCCCCGCGAGCAAACTATGACGTCACCCGAGCTGAACTTGCCCCTCAGTATCTCTTCAGCCAGTGGGTCTTCCAAGTACTGCTGGATGGCCCGCTTCAAAGGTCTTGCACCGTAAACGGGATCGAAACCTTTCTCTATCAAAAACTCTCTGGCAGATTTCGCCAAAACGACATCGAGTCCCTTGCTCTTCAACCTTTCTCTCAAGTCTGAGACAAGTATGTCAATGATCTTTGAAACGTCCTCCTTCGACAACGGATGGAAGACCACTATTTCGTCTATTCGGTTCAAAAACTCCGGTCTGAAGGTTTTCCTGACCTCGTCCAGAACGAGCGTCTTCATCTCTTCGTAGTCACGTTGCGCATCTTCCTGTGAGACAAAACCGAGCGTTCTCTTAGACTTGTTTATCAACGTGCCTCCGATGTTGCTTGTCATCACGATGATCGTGTTCTTGAAGTCCACTTCTCTTCCCTGAGAGTCGGTCAATCGACCATCGTCCATGATCTGCAACAAGATGTTGAACACATCTGGATGTGCCTTCTCGATCTCATCGAACAGTATGACCGAGAAGGGCCTGCGTCTGACCTTTTCTGTCAGCGTACCACCCTCTTCGTAGCCAACATAGCCTGGAGGTGCTCCGATCAGTCTTGACACCGAGAACCTCTCCATGTACTCGCTCATGTCGAATCTCACCAACGCCTTTTCGTCGCCGAAGAGGTAAGCAGCGAGCACCTTCGTCAACTCCGTCTTACCCACACCCGTGGGTCCAAGGAACAAAAACACACCGATGGGACGCCTGGGATCTTTCAAGCCGCTGCGGGCACGCCTTATGGCCCTCGCTATGGCCTTTATGGCTTCGTCCTGACCCACAATACGCTGATGTAAAGCCTTTTCCAAGTTCAACAGCTTTTCGCTCTCGCTCTCTTCTATCTTCATCAAGGGTATACCCGTCCAACTCGACACGACCTCCGCGACTTGATCAACATCGACGGTTATTATCGAAGACTCGATGGTCTTTCTCCACTCCTGGTACTTTTCGTTCAACCGTGCCGAAAGCATTCTCTCCTCTTCTTTCAGTTCTGCGGCCTTCTCGTAGTCTTGGTTCAACACGGCGAGCTCCTTGTCGTTCTTAACCTGTTCCAAGTGCGACTTCAGCAGCTGTATCTCAGGTGGGAGAACGAAACTCTTCAAACGTGCCCTCGCGCCAGCTTCGTCCACCACGTCGATGGCTTTGTCCGGCAGGAAGTGGTCTGTGATGTAACGTTTCGACAGATAAACCGCTGCTTCGAGTGCGGAGTCGGTGTATTTGACCCTGTGGTGCGATTCGTACTTGTGCCTCAAACCTTTGAGGATTTCGAGCGTTTCCTCAGCACTCGGCTCTCTGATGTAGATCTTCTGGAAACGTCTCTCGAGCGCCGCATCCTTCTCAATGTATTTCCTGTACTCGTCGGGTGTTGTCGCACCTATGCACTTGATTTCGCCTCTCGCGAGCGCAGGCTTCAAGATGTTCGCGGCGTCCACAGCACCTTCGGCCGAACCGGCTCCAACTATCGTGTGTATCTCGTCTATGAAAAGTATTATGTTTGGATCGCGACTGACAACCTGCAACAACTTCTTCATCCTCTTCTCGAACTCGCCCCTGTACTTGGTACCAGCCACGAGAGCGGCAACGTCGAGAGAGAATATCGTCTTGTGCTTGAGGGGTTCTGGAACTTCCCCTGCAACGATTCGTTGTGCCAGTCCTTCCACGATCGCAGTCTTACCGATGCCAGGCTCACCTATGAGCACGGGATTGTTCTTCTTCCTTCGCACGAGAACCTGCATCACGCGCTCTATTTCTTCTTCCCTGCCTATGACCGGATCGAGCTGGTTTTTCATCGCAAGGGCCGTGAGGTCTATGCCAAAACCTTCCAGGTGTCTGACGGAAGGGTTGTCAGACGTTCTCTCAACATCGTAGTCCGAATCACGCTGCTGGGAGTTTTCAACCACTATCCTCCTGAGCGTTCCAAGGTCCACACCCATCTTCCTGAGCACGTGCACGGCTATGCCCTCGCCTTCTCTTATGATCCCCAAGAGGATGTGCTCGGGCTGTATCTTCTCGCTCCCCAGGTACTTCGCCTCTTCGTACGCGAGTTCGATGACACGCTTGGCCCTGGGCGTCATCTGGGGCGAACTCGAATAACCTCTCATGCCCATGCCGACCATCGATATGATCTCGTTCTTTGCGCGCGCGTAGGTGACACCCATTTCACCGAGTGACTCGCTCAGTGGAGAATCCTGCTTCAGTATCGCGAGCAGAATGTGTTCGGTTCCGACGTAGGAATGTCCCATTTCAATGGCTTCCTTCTGGGCCTCCACGATCAACCTTGCAGAGCCTTCTGAAAATTTATCGAACATTCGCATCACTCCTTTCTTTCTTCATAAAGACACAACCAGTGCCACCACATTATTTAGACAGTGTACTATGATACAAGGTACAAGAGAACCGTGAACCTCCTTTATCGTTCCGAGTAGCAACGACGTTACAAATATCTGAGGAAAAACGGAAAACGGGTGAAAGAACGAGAACAACAGAGACGTCACGATTATCGCTCCGTTCGTGCCGAAGCGCTTCTTGGCGACGGATTGCGCGTAACCACGGAAGGCAACCTCTTCTGCCAAAGGCGCAAGGATCACGAGCAAGACGATCATGGCTGGATCCAAACTCATCTTTTGAACCACGCTCGATTCTTGTGGGAAGACCAAACTCGTTACAGCGAGCAAACCGTAAAGCAGAAGTAAGTACAACAAGCTCCTCAATATGATTCCCTTTCTGTACACGAACAGCGGACCGAGATGCTCCAGCTTCATGAAGGTGAAGCTCACGGTCAAGAGTGAAGCATACCACACAGTTGCGGTCCACAAAGAACCGTTCCAGCCAACTATCAGTGGCCCCGAGAACAGCACGAGCAAAAACAACAAGAACAAAATTCGGCTCCTCATGCTTCACTTCTCCACTAAAATTCTACCATCAAAGCGAAACCAGCACCTGAATTCCAGGTGCTGGAACAGACAAGAAAAAACGCTTTAAGTTTATCGACTTTTCAGTTTTGAACCGCCTGAAGACTCTTGTTCACGAGGTTCATGAGGCGGGACTTCCTGCGCGAGGCCTGATTCTTGTGGATGGCGCCCTTGGATGCGGCCTTGTCTATGGCCGAGATCGCCTCGTTGACCAGTTGCATGACCTTGTCCCTTTCCTCTTTGGCCTTCACGGCTTCAACGACACGCTTGATGGCGTTCTTCATCCTTGTCTTGTAAGATCTATTCCTCTCTCTTCTCTCATTGGACTGTCTGACGCGTTTCAGAGCCGACTTGTTAACTTTCTTCGCCACAGTTTTTCCCTCCCTTACAGGTTGAAGTATCTCTTGAGCTCATCAACGGCATCGAGCCTCTCCCACGTGAAGTCGGGATCGTTCCTGCCGAAGTGGCCATAAGCCGCAGTTTTTCTGTAGATAGGCCTGCGCAAATCCAGCTTCTCAATGATCGCCAAAGGACGGAAATCGAACACCTCAAGGATGATCTTCTTCAACTTTTCTTCTTCCACTTTTGCCGTTCCGAAGGTGTCTATCATCAAAGACACCGGTCTGGCTTTACCAATCGCATAAGCTACCTGTATCAAGAAACGATCTGCGAGGCCTGCGGCAACAACGTTCTTCGCAACGTAGCGGGCCATGTAGTGCGCGGATCTGTCGACCTTGGTTGGATCTTTCCCACTGAACGCTCCGCCTCCGTGTGGCACCCATCCACCGTAGGTGTCCACTATGATCTTTCGCCCCGTTAAACCCGTGTCCGCCGACGGACCTCCGAGCACGAACCTTCCGGTTGGGTTCACCAGGATCTTTATTTCATTGGACCAGTATTGCTGCGGTATCGTTGGTCTTATGACATGCTCGATCAGGGCTTCTCTGAGCTCGTTGATCGTCACATCGGGCTCGTGTTGCGCTGAGATGAGAACAGTGTCGACCCTCACGGGCTTCCAGTTCTCATCGTACTCGATCGTGACCTGGGTCTTGCCGTCGGGTCTGAGGAACGGTACAATCTTTTTCTTTCTGACCTCAGCGAGTCTCATGGCAAGCTTGTGGGCAAGTACTATCGGAAGAGGCATGTATTCTGGGGTTTCGTTCGTCGCATAACCGAACATCATGCCCTGATCGCCCGCACCGATCTTGTCGTATTCGTCCTCGAGGTGGTTCTTCTCCCGTGCCTCGAGCGCCTTGTTGACTCCTATAGCTATGTCGGGAGATTGATTGTGGATCGAAGTCAGAACTCCACACGTTTCACCGTCGAAGCCGTACTTTGCCCTCGTGTAACCGACATCTAAGATCGTGCGTCTCACGATGTCCTGTATGTCCACGTACGCCTCGGTCGTGACCTCTCCTGCCACGACGGCCAAACCCGTTGTGACGAGCGTCTCGACCGCAACCCTCGCGTTGGGGTCTTGCTGCAGGATCGCATCGAGGATCGCGTCCGATATCTGATCGGCCAGTTTGTCAGGGTGACCTTCCGTGACACTCTCGCTCGTGAACAACCTCCTCATTTCTCTGCCTCCTTTGTGTGTTGTTCGTATTCTTCCTTGCTCACGAATTCTCCACCTTCCAGGCTGAAGGTCCTGACTCTGTAGCTCGAACTGAAGGCTGCGGTGAGGTGCAACTTGTTGGGACACTTCGAACCAACGTAGATTTTATCAATCCTGTAGGGAGTGGATGGATTGTCGTAATCGTTTATGAAGTCGTAACCCATACGCAAATGACTGCGGAAGTATTCCCCGCACCTCGAGCATTTGAGATACACGACCAAGTAGTTACCTTGTCTGTAGAATGGGTCAACCGAAAGGTTCTTCACTTTCTTTCGCCCGAAGAACCACATGTTCTCTACCTTCTTTCCAAAACGAATTTCAGTTCGTACTCGGTCCTCCAAACGTCTTCACAAATTATGGTAACGTTCGTCCTCGAAGGGAGCTGTCCGAGTTCTGGGAACTTGTTCAGCCTCACAACATTGCTGCTTTTGTCTGGGTACAACTTGTAGTGCGCGGTGTATCTGTATCCGTCCGACACGGAATTTTCGGTGTACACGGCCCAAACGTTGTTGAACTCGTCGAAACGTATCTCGCTGAAGTCGATGTGGTACACCAGATCGTTGTTGAAATAAAGTTTTAGGGATCTGAGACCAATGACGTTCCTGCCCACGCTCGTGGCCGCATCTATCGCGATCTTTGGCCAACTGCCGCGGAATCTGTACACCCCGTTCTCAACGTAGTTCAGCCTTTCGTTATCTATCATCAAGCCTCTGACAGTGAATTTGGCATCCGAAGGCTTTGGAACGTTCAGCATGTCGGAAGGATTGTAGCAAACTGTCTCGTCGATGCTTCTGATCTCAAAATGACAGTGAGGTTGGGCTGCCTCACCCGTCTGTCCAGAATAGCCTATCACTTCTTGAGCTTTAAACCAAATGTTCCTTTCTGGAAATTCCACCACGATCCTTCTCCTTCCAAATTCAGTGACAACGCTGTTGATGATGCTTTTGATCTTCCCCGAAAAATCACTCAAATGTGCGTATAGGGTTCGAAAACCATTCTCGTGCTGCAATACAACAACGTTTCCATAGATATCGTCTTCGTCGATCTCGACTCTCACGAGCCAACCGTCTGCAGCTGCAAGTATTGGAACTCCCGAGCGCATCTGCGTGGAAAAATCGGCTCCCATGTGGAAGTGTGGACCCCTGTTTCCCGTTCCGCGGAACTCTCCAAAGCTCGAAGTGATCAGAAGCTGTCCGCCAACGGGTGCGACGAACTTCGCCACAGCGATGATCGACACGAGTACCAGCACGATCGATATCAGCTTTCGCACGTCTTCATCCCTCCATCGAGTAGCTTCGTAAGTTTTTTCAACACGCCCTCGCGAGCTCTTATTTTAACAACAGCACCCTCGTCGGTGAAAACACTTCCTTTAATCGTTATCTTTTCGCGGTACTTCTCTAACAGATGCAGCCGCTTCGCATCAACAAAGAATTCCCGCTCGGCTTCGCTCTTCTCCAGTACCCGACAGACTTCTTCGAGTAGCACATCGATCCCTTGTCGCTTCAGGGCACTTATGAATATCGCCGAGGGATAAGCGTCGGACAGACGCTCGAGGTTTTCCTTAGAAAGCAAATCCACCTTGTTGAAAACCAACAACCGTGGGATACTCTCAGCTTGAAGCTCGTTGAGAACATCCTCTGCAACATTGATCTTCTGAATGAGTTCTGGATCGGAAACATCGGCGAGCAAGATTATGAGGTCCGAGTAAGAGATCTCCTCCAAGGTGGACTTGAAAGCTTCTATGATCGAGTGCGGCACTTTTCTTATGAAACCAACGGTATCCTTGAAAAGAACAATTCGTCCATCTGGCAGTTTAACGCGCCTCACAACGGGTGAGAGAGTGCTGAACAATCTTCCACTCACCGTGATGGACGGATCTGAGGAAAGTGCGGCAAGCAAGCACGATTTCCCAGCATTCGTGTAGCCCACGATCGATACCGTGGCAAGTTCGTTCTCCAGACGCAACTTTCGTTGCTGTTCTCTGTTCTTCCTCAGTTCCTGTAGCTCCTTTCTCAAGGTAGCGATCCTCTCGTGTATTCGCCTCCGCCTTTCTTCGAGCTTCTGTTCACCGGGCCCTCTCGTTCCCACGCCTCCCCCAAGCCTCGAAAGACTCTTCCCTTCTCCAACCAACCTCGGCAATTCGTACTGCAGTCGTGCCAGCTCAACTTGAAGTTTCCCTTCTCTCGTCGTCGCATGCTTTGCAAACACATCCAAGATGACTTGTGTCCTGTCCCGCACGGGCACTTTGAAGATCTTCTCGAGGTTCTTCGCCTGAAGCGGTGTGATTTCACTGTCGATCACAACGTAATCGATACCGAGATGGGCAATTTTCTCCGCTACGGCCTCAGCTTTTCCACGCCCAAGATAAAAGCGCGAGTCAGGAAACTCGCGCTTTTGTTCGATCACTTCAACAACTTCTGCATCGATGTTCGCCAACAGATTCACCAATTCCTCATAGGACGTCTCATCGTTTTCTATTGTCAGCATCAAAACCCTTTTTAAACCGACTGTTTCATTCGTCCGAACCATCTGGTTGAGCCTGGTACGCTTCCTCCTTTTCCTTCTGTTCGGTCTTCACAAGCTTGACAAACGAAGTTGGCATTATTGTGCTTATCGCGTGCTTGTAGATGAGACTTTGCTGGTTCTCGTTCTCCAACAGGATCGTGTAGCTGTCGAAGGAACGAATGATCCCTTTGGTTTGAAAACCGTTCACTAAGTAAACTTTGACCTCGATTTTGCTGGTACGCAGAGTGTTGAGAAACCTGTCCTGAAGATTGAACTTCTCTGCCATCCTCCAGACCCCCCAACGACGTCACAAATTTTTCTGAGCATCGTTACTCACCATCTCGGTGAGTTTTTCAAGAACATCATCGTTCACGTTCAACCAGGTTGCGTCGCGATATCTTCTGAACCAAATGAACTGTCTTCTCGCGAACTGTCTCGTACTTCGCTTGATTTTCTCTACCGTTCTTTCAAAGCTTTCCTTCCCTTCGAGATACTCGATGATCTCTTGATAACCTATCGTCTTGAGGGCGTTCAGGTCCTTCGTGTATCCCATTTTCAAAAGAGATTTTACCTCTTCGACGAGACCGTCTTCTATCATCTTTTCTACTCTCACGTTGATTCTATCATAAAGTTCTTTTCGATTTCTCGCCAAAACTACTATCGTGAAGTCTCCAACAGGTTTGGCCTCTCTTTGGAGCTGCGATATTCTGAGACCCGTTTGAAACCAAACCTCCAGTGCTCTGATCGTGCGCTTCAGATCGTTCACATGGATCTTGGTCGCCGCCTCAGGATCGATCTCTTCGAGCATCTTCCTCAATCGACCCGGTTCTCTGGCTTCTTTCTCTAAGAGCTCTCGCCTTAACTGTTCGTTCCGAGGCGCACCCTCGAAGATGCCTCTCGTCAGTGCATCGATGTAGAGACCGGTTCCTCCAACCAACAGCGGTATCTTTCCCCTCGATTTTATATCTTCGATCGCCTTCAACGCGTCGCTTCTGAAGTTGTAGACACTGTAATATTCGTCCGGATAAACAATGTCGATCAGGTGATGCGGTACGATTCGTCTCTGCTCCTGCGTGGGCTTGGCCGTTCCTATATCCATGAACCTGTAAATCTGCCTGGAGTCAACCGACACTATCTCTGCGTTGATGCGAGATGCCAGTTCGATCGCGATCTCGGTTTTACCAACACCGGTTGGGCCGGTGAGCACGATCATCTCTTTTCGATCACTCCGTACAGCACTTGGCTCTTCTTGCTACCAGTTATTCGATCCACTTTGATCCTGTCGAACAACGAATCAAGCGCGTGCGCTTTCAGAACCACCTTTCTCCGCGCGACACGCAACATCTCTTCGACATCTTTATCTGTCACAGTATCATAGACGGCGAAAGGTCTCAACGGGTTCATTGAGGAAGATTCGTAAACGGGATTCTCGAACATTGGATCGCAGTAAACGATATCGAAAGAATCACTTGGGCAATTGACAAGGTACTCTCTGAAGTCGACGTTCAGGATTTCTATTCTTCTCATCGCGTCGTTCACCCAGTCTTCCTTGTCTCTGTAATTCTTCAAGCCCTCCCTCACGACGATGTATATGGGCGTAGAAGCTTCCAGGCCAACGACTTTGCCTTCCTCCAGAAAACCTGCCATGAGTACGGTTTCGGCACCGAGTCCAAAAGTCGTGTCCAAGATCCATTCGCTTCCTGCCAGTTGCAGACACTCAATGAGGTGGTCTTTCAATCCCTTCTTCACGTTTCTCATCCTCACCTTCGCGGTCGACGGGTGGAAGAATAACGATCCGCTTCGGTATTTCACGACGATTCTGTCCGATTCGACAACGTAGCAGTAATCGGTTCCAACGATCCTTAACAGATCGCGAAAGCTCCTTCTCGGTATGTACGGCAAGTTCAGTTCCTGCGCGAGCTCCTTCGCTCTCAACACTTGTTCCTTCGTTGGTTTATGCGAAGTTGTCACGAAGATCATCGTGTTCTGCTCTCCTTGATTCTGTTTATTTCCTCTGTCAATTCTTCGATCCGACGAGAAAGTTCTGCGTCTCTGATCTTGAGCTCTGCGTTTCTCCTCGATTCGACAACGAAGTGAAGGTAAGTTCCGAGCCAAAGCAATGCGATCACGAACATCAAAACGACTGTCACGCGCCGCAGGAAATTCTTCTTCCGCTTCTTGGCCGGCCTCACCAGAAACACCTCACTTCAAACCCGTCCTCGCGATACCCTGAACGAAGTACCGCTGTGTGAAAAGGAACAATACGATTATCGGCAAGATCGAGAAGGTGGCGGCGGCCATGAGCATGTTGTACACGGTCCCAACGTCCGTGCTGAAGGTTTGAAGGCCCACAGGAAGTGTTCTGAATTTGTCCTTGTTGGTCACGATGAGTACCCACAAGAACGCGTTCCAACTCCCGACGAACTTCAAGAGTGCCGATGTCACGATCGCCGGTTTTGAAAGCGGAACGACCACGGTCCATAGGAACCTCCAATGGGAGCACCCATCTATCTTGGCAGCGTCCTGTAGTTCTCTGGGGAGCGTCAAAAAATGCTGTCTGAGCAAAAAGATCGCAAAGACACTCACGATCCAAGGTATTATGAGCGCGTAGTACGTATCGATCCAGCCGAACCTCGAAATCGTTATGAAGTTCGGTACGAGCAGAACTTCTCCAGGTATCATCATCGTGCTCAGGAACAGACCGAAGATCAAGTTCTTTCCCGGAAAGCTCATCAAGGCAAAGGCGTACGCAGCCATGGCACAGAGAACGATCTCAGCGATCGTCGTCACGGTCGAGACAAAAACCGTGTTGACGTAGTAGACACCGAAAGGCGCACTGTTCCATGCGGCGACGTAATTGTGAAAGACGTTGCCAAGGATTTCCTTGAAGGTGTAATCCACCCGCACACTGTAACGTTCATCCTCGAGATAGACTGGATGAACATCCTCGAGCACGAGTTCGATCGTTTGGTTACGCTTCAACCTCACCTCCTTGACGAAGTCTGGAGCTTGGACGATCCTCATCAGACTTTGAACCCTCGATTGAAGCGATCTGAGTTTGCCTATCGTGTCTATTTCACTGCACACCGCTTTCAACGCTCTGAAGAACTCGTCGTCCTCGACACCTTGAGCCAACTGTTCCATCTTGCTCAAGATCACACCTGCAGCCGCACTGCCTTCCGATCGCAACCATTGCTTCAAACCTGCGAAACTCTCAAAAGATTGAAGGTTCAAAGATTTCGAGTTCAAAAGGTTCAGTAGTTGAGAACCCAACTGCTTCATTTGCTGGACGTAGATTCTGACGTTTTCAAATCCGAATGCGGCAAACTCGAGTTGCAATTTTTCATCGATCCTCTTTTCCACCCTCTCGGCGAGTCCTTCCAAAGATCTGTTCAATTCTTGCTCAACGATCTCCCTCAGTTCGTTGGGCACATCAGTTTGGTTCAAGGCCAACAAGAATTCGTTCTTCTTCTCTCGTTCGTTCATGAAAGTGAATTTCACAATGGCTGATCCGACCCGTTCGCTCTGAACCGCTTGAAAGAAATCGTGCACGAACAGATAAGTCTCGAGTCGATCCAGCGCCGTTCGAACCGTTTCCAACACTCTCTGCTCGTAGAGTCGGATCACGGGATTGCCGCGGAGAGGTTCACTCAACTTGCCCGCGTCGAGCTTCTCTATCCAAACGTTCAGTTCACGACGGATACTCTCCATTTCCGTTAACTCCAGAATAGCTGTTTTTCCCTTTTTGAAGATCGTCACGGATCCAACGACATCTGCGCAAGCCTTCTTCGCCGACTCCATGAACTTCGAGAATTCATCCCTGTGTTCTTCAGCTATTCTTGACGCGTATCGCGAGAGGATATCGATCTGCTCTATGGAAGAATTCGCTGCTTTTTCCACCAACTCAAGGTAGTTTCTTCGATCGAGGTACGCATCCTTTCCGTGCAGGTATAGAGCGAAGAATCTGCTGAAGAAAGTTTCCGCATCGGGGCTCTCGTTGAGCGCTTGTAACACTTCTTTCTGTTTCGTGCTCTTTCTCAAGGTGTTGGAGAAATCTTCGAACGAATCTTTGTCCAGTTTGCCGCGGACCAATCTTGCATCCTCGGGGAAAGAGATCGTAATCGTGCCTCTGTACACGGGATCGTCGTCTATCTGAATCCGTAACACGTTCTGCTCAGTCTCACTTTGGACGAGTACGAGCGCCTCTCTCAACGTCAAACCTTTCCAGTCCAGACCACCGATCGAACCTCGTGACACGTTGGTCTTCAGCTGCCAAGTCTTGGAAAAGTTCTTGCTCGTCCAGATCGGAGGCCAGCGCTCCACTTCACTGCGTGTCTTGAAAGACGTGGAGATCATCCATGCGAAGGGCATGAGCATCACCACGGCACCTATCGAGAGCAAGGTGTAGATCAGAAAACTGCCAAACGCGCGTTTCATCTTGCCCACCTCATGACACGTACTCCACAACGTTTCTACCTACCTTGAACTGGATCAACGTGAAGATGAGTATGATAGCGAACAGAACGTATGCAGCCGCGCACGCTATTCCCATTCTCTGCTGTACGTAGAATCTGTCGAAGACGTAATAGACCATCGTCAGACCGCTGTTGTTGTACGGACCGGGTAAGCCGCTGTACAACACGTACACCTCGGTGAAAACCTTGAACGCGTTTATCAAAGAGACGATCAACAAGAAGAACGTGGTGGGACTGAGCAGAGGCCAAGTTATGTAGAGGAACTTCTGTCCGGCGTTGGCTCCGTCGACCTCCGCGGCTTCGTAGTAAGAGCGATCGATGCTCTGAAGCCCTGCGAGAAAGATCACCGCGTTGTAGCCAACGATTCTCCATATCGACACGATGGCGATGGTAGGAATCGTCCATCGTTCGTCTTTCAACCATGCAATCTTCTGAACGTTGAAGAAGGAGAGGAAATAATTCAGCAGACCATACGCGTCGTCAAAGATCCATCTCCACACGAGCGATATGGCCACGATGGAGGTCACAAACGGTATGAAGTAAGCGGTTCTGAAGAATGTTCTGAGTTTGATGTTCGAGTTCAGCATCAACGCGATGCCGAGGGCCAAGCCAATCGTGATGGGAACGCTTAGCACAACATAGTAGAACGTGTTGAACATCGCTTTCACGAAGAGATTCTTGTCCCTACCTTCCAGCAGGAAATCAACAACGGTGTAGAAGCGTTTGTCAAAGGTGAGCATGAACGCCGTCAAACCCACGACGGCTGCGATCAAACCTGCAACGTGTTTGGAAAGATGCTGTTTGGTCCTCAAAATCGCAACGATGAAAAACAACAGGCAAAGACCAAGGACGAAGGTTCGAGAGAGTGGCTCGCTGAGAGTGTAAAGAAGAATCGATGCGATCAGAAGAAACCAAGCTGTTCTATTCTTTCTCACAGTACCATACACCGCAACGACGATACACATCGAAACGAAGATCAAAAAGCACGTCCAGAGAAAAGCCTCCGCGAAGCTGTGGTTCATCGGTGGAAAGAACCTGAAGATCTCTCTGTAGTTCTCGAATCCTGCAAAAACAGGATTTCTCATGTTCTTAAAATCCCATCTGAAGAAACTGAGAACGAACGAGAAGGCAACGGGCCAGAACACGAACGTGCCCAGGATCAAGAACGATGGCACGAGGAACAGATACGCCAACAACGCCTCGCGGACCTTCCTTTTCACAGTGCTCACCTCACAAGATGTAGGAGCTCAAGTCTTCGTCCGCTGCTATGGCTCCAATCTTCTCCTTCACGTACTTCGCATCGACGACGATTCTCTTTTCAGAAACATCGGGAGCCTCGAAAGCGATGTCTTCGAGCACTTTCTCCACGACCGTGTACAGCCTTCGCGCTCCAATGTTTTCGAGCCTCTGGTTGAGTTCGTATGCGATTCTTGCGATCTCCTCCACACCGTCTTCTGTGAAGACCAGCTCGACGCCTTCAACCGCCAGCAAAGCTTGATACTGCTTAATGATCGCGTTCTCTGGCTCGGTGAGTATCTTCACGAAGTCTTTCTGGCTCAGCGGCGAAAGCTCGACTCGAATCGGGAATCGACCCTGAAGCTCCGGCATCAAATCCGACGGCCTGCTCACGTGGAACGCACCGGAACCAATGAAGAGTATGTAGTCCGTCTTGACGGGCCCGTATTTCGTCATGATTGTCGTACCCTCGACGATGGGCAGAAGGTCCCTCTGAACACCCTGTCTGGAAACGTCTGGACCTGCACCGGAGGATTTGATCGCTATCTTGTCGAGTTCATCTATGAAGATGATGCCCCTGTTCTGAGCCCTGTCGAGCGCTTCCTGAACGGCTTTGTCCACATCTATGAGTTTCTCGGCCTCGATTGGCAAAAGAACTTTACGCGCCTCGGCGACGGTGAGTCGCTTTTTCTGCTTCGTCTTTGGTAGCAAATTGCCGAGCACGTTACTCAGGTCGATGCCCAGATCTTCCAGTTCCGCCGAGCCAACGACTCCCATGAAAGGAGACGCTTCCTTCTCAACTTCGATCTCGATCATTTCGTTCTCGAGTTCTCCGCTCCTGAGCTTCTGCCTCATTTCCTCACGTCTTTGTTTGATCATCTTTCTCTCTTCGACGCTCTGCTGTGGTTGCTGTTGCATGCCGAAGAGTCCCATGAACCCAAGGGGTTGAGGCTTTCTGCTCTCTGGCACCAGAGCATCCAAGATTCTCTCCTCCACCATCGCTTCAGCCTTTTCTCTGACTTGTTCCATCATCTCCTTCTTGACTATGTTCACACTTATCTCGACCAAATCTCTTATCATCGACTCGACGTTCTTTCCCACATATCCTATCTCCGTGAACCTGGTTGCCTCCACCTTGAGGAATGGGGAACCGGAGAGCTGTGCGAGCCTCCTCGCGATCTCCGTCTTTCCAACACCCGTGGGTCCTATCATGAGGATGTTCTTCGGTAACACCTCTCTCTGCCACTTTTCCGGTAACTTCTGCCGTCTTATGCGGTTCCTTATGGCTATGGCAACGGCACGCTTCGCTTGATGTTGCCCCACTATGTACTTGTCGAGTTCTGCCACTATCTGTTTTGGCGTCAGCTCGTCGAAATTCATCATTTCATCTCACTCCTCTACAGTTCCTCGATCGTGATATTGCTGTTGGTGTATATGCATATCTCACTAGCGATCTGGAGAGATTTCTCCGCTATCGCTCTCGCATCCAAATCGGTGTTTCTCATTAACGCCCTCGCGGCGGCAAGCGCATAAGGTGCCCCAGAACCGATGGCTGCCACGTTGTCGTCGGGTTGAACGACCTCTCCCGTACCAGATATTATGAGCACGTTGCTTTTGTCGGCCACGAGCAAGAGGGCTTCTAACCTTCTCAAGATTCTATCCGTCCTCCAATCCTTTGCCAACTCCACAGCGGCCTTCAACAGGTTGTTTCCCCACTCGCTGAGTTTAGCCTCGAATCGGTCGAACAGGGCCATGGCGTCAGCAACTGAACCCGCAAAACCTGCCAGAACCTGACCATTGGCGATCTTTCTGATCTTCTTGGCACCGTGTTTGAGCACCGTGTTGCCGTAGGTCACCTGACCGTCTCCCGCCATGACGGTTTTACCGTTCCTCGAAACGACGAGTATCGTTGTCGATCTGTAGTTCATCGGCTCACCTCCTCGAGAACGCTGTAGAACGCCACGAATCTGGAATACCTTTCCCAAAGTTTCAACTCCATAGGCACATTGTTCACCACATTCGTCATCTCTTGAACCGCCTGGTTGAGCTTGTTCTGATCTTTGATCACGTTTGATAGCAATCTCTGTACTTCGTTGAGCATCGCATTCATCAGGCTCGATACCAGGCTGTAAACTTTGAAGACATCTCCCTTTTGAATAGCTGAAAGCTCGTTGCTAATAGCAATCTTCCAATCTGCCGATTTGAACTGTGACTCGATCTGGCTGGAGAGTCCCTCGATGATCGATTGCACACTCTTTATCTTCACGCTCGCTACGTCCTCCTTCGATAGTATCCGTTCGATCGCCTTCGACACGTTCTGAAGGTACTCATCTATGGTTTTCTTGAGATCCAAATTTTGTAGTTCTTTCGCTATGCGTTCGAAACTCTGTTTGTAATCGTCTCGCATGGTTTGTAAAAGCTGATTTCCACGAACAGGATCCTGCGCTCTCAAAAACTGGATTGCGACGAGGAAGATGGGTGCGGCACCGTCTGGGACACCCCAGACACCCTTAGCAGCCACGGATTCGCACGCCCAAACCTCCTTACGAGCCAGATACTGCAGAAATTCTATGGCTTTATCGCTCGTCAAAGGTTCGAAGCTCGCCAACTGCAGTGCCAAGACCCTGTAAATGTCTTCACCCTGAATCGCCCTCAACGTATCAAGGTTCTTCCATTCGGGATACCTGTTCCAAGAGTCTGGCAGACGATACACCGTGCCCTTCGCCCAGTATATGAACTCGTCTCGATACTTCTCGTAGAGTCCATCGAGCTTTCTTAGCATCGCTTTATTAGTTTCATTCTCTTGGAGATAGTCCAACTGGCGTCTCAGCTGTTTGATCGCCCCTGCGAGTGTTGCGTACCTTGCGGTGAGGGCCTTGTAGGTGTTTCTCTCGTTGAAGCTCAGCAAAGATGTTTTGAACAGCGCACAGGAATCGATCATTGCCTGAAGATACGCTATGGTGTTCTCATCGATCGAATTGGGATTGGACTTCTTCAGATCCATCAAAAAAAGTAGATCTGAGGTCTTGAATTGAGGTGCGATGACGCTTTGATAATCATCGTAGTTCTGAGTCAGAACCGACGTTTTTCCATCTTTCAGAGCATTCGTAAGTCCACTGATTCTTTCTCCCCTCAGTGCCAGAGAAGCAAGATAGAAGTGTGATTTTCCGTACGTGTGGTTCATCCTGACGGACTTCAAGAGGTTTTCCTTGGCCAGCTTCGAATGCTGCTGTTGCAGTCGCTGTATCTCCTTCAGGCCGTTTCTCACCTTTTCAAGATCGTTGGCAAGGCCGGTTCTTATTGAAACGATCTGACTTATTCTCCTCTTTTCCACCTCTACAGGATCGAGATTCTCGATTTTGAAGTTCTCGGGTCTCAAGTTGACGAACGGGCCAGAGAGGTTCTCGAGCTCCTCCAACTTCGTCAAGAGCGTTTTTTCAAGCTGCTCCAATCTGTTTTTCTCACTATCCAGACTGGCGAGGAAGCTGTACGAGTTGTTCCCACTCTTGAAGTAGACTTCAGAAACGAAGTAGTTCCACTTCAGATAGGTCGTCGACAAAACTGTGAACAAAGCTGCAACCAAGGCCACGGCGAGCTTGAAACCACGTAGGTTGATCCTCCATGACAAAAATCCGTTCTCAACAGGATTGAAATGGATACCCGTCGCGACTGCGGCGCAGAAGATCGCGAGCAGTGCGTTGGGCAAAAGATGGCCTGGGAAACTGAAAAAGCTTTGAACCATGAACCCTACAAAGCCCACACTCATGGCCAAGAACAAAAGAAAGTCCTCAAGGCTCTTCAATTTCTTGAAGCGGTTCAGGGCGTACACACCGAGCAATACGGCTAAAACCAAAAGCGTGACAAAACCGAGTATGCCCATTTCACCCAACACCTGGAAATAATCGTTGTGCGTACGCTTGAAGTTGTTCCATACGTAAAGGAATCGAGGATGCTTCTCCATCACCTTTGCCAGCTCTTCGATCGCAAAGATCTGATAAGTGCCTATACCTGTGCCTATCCACTTACTGTTTTTCCACTGCTCGACGGAAGAAAGCCATGCTAAGAGCCTTTCTTCCGCGTTCGATACGAAAACCTGAGGTGCGAACCTCCCGAAGAGTGAAACTTCCCCTTGTCTCGTCAGCGGATTGTCCGTGTTGTAAACGATCAGCACAACGATCGACAGGACCACGAGCAGAGCGAAGATAATCCTGTTGAAACGTTTCAGCTGTTCACCAAAAGGTGGATCTTCTCTTTCTTTGTTCTTACGATAGATGAGATGAAAGAAAGCGAACAGAGAGACCATGATCGCGAGCGCTATGTATTCTGACCTGGTTTGGCCTATGGCGATCACGATCAACGCCAGAAGGAAGTAAACCAGAGAAAAGATCTTGACCATCACGTACTCTTTCTTCTTGGCGTTCTTCCAACCGTAGTTGTTTGAAATGATGAAATAGATACTCACGGGCAACAACATTCCGAGATAGTTCGTCACGAAGATGACGTTCCCAACGCTTGATCTTATCGTGGTTCTGTCGAAAGGTGTTCCGACGCTTCCGAAGAAGATACTCGTTCCAGTGTAAAAGTTGAGCAGACCATCTATTGCCACGACCATTCCCGTCGCCAAGAACGTGAGCAAGAGTCTCGTTATGACATCCCTCGAACTGACTCTGTTCGAGAAGTAAAGCGCCATGAAGGCCGTGAGAAGAGTGTAAAGCGCTATGTCGATGGAGTATCTGAAGTAGTAGCGGTTGTTCTGAAAGACGTACACCGTGGAGAGCAAGGCACATGCAGCGAAGATGAACCAAAGCAGGTTCGCAAAGGATAGATGCACGCTCAATTCGAACTTGTTTCTCTTGGACCATTCGAACAACAGTGATACCATGATCAACAATGCAAAGAGACTGATAAAAGCGTATTTTGGCACGCTGAACTCGTAGGTGATTCTCCTGTTCGCCAAAAGTGCGATCACGACTATGCCAACGTGCAACATTGCTTCTTCCCACTTTTTCATGTGTTTCCTCCTCTCATCTGAAGAGTGTTGCGACGTAGTCTATGATGGGAGCGAAAATCAAAGCAGGTAGCAAGTTACCCACCTTGATGTCCTTAAGCTCCAGCAACCTCAAGCCGATGGCGAGGACGATGAGTCCACCAGCGCCGGTGAAGTTCGCAAGATAAGTTTGCTGTGTCAAAAACGACAGCTGTGATGCCAGCAAGACCACACCACCCTGGACCAACAAAACGACAACGCTCGTGAGAAGCACGCCAACACCGTAGAGCGAGGCCAGCACTATCGATGATATGAAATCCAGCACCGATTTCACATAGATCAATGTGCCGTCGTTCAACAGACCAGCCCTTATCGAACCAACGATAGTCATGGGACCAACGAGGAACAGTGTCGTCGCAGCCACGAAACCCTTGGCGAACCTGGTCGAGTCGTTCGAGAACTTACCAACCCTCGAGAGTTTCTCTTCCATGTCGAGGATTTCGCCGACGATTGCACCGAAGGCGAGTGCGAGCAGAACAATTATGAAGTTCGAGGTATCGAGCGTCATCTTGATTCCGACGCCAACCGTGGTCAGACCCACAGCTTGGAAGAGGACCTTCTTGAACCTTTCGGAGATCGCTTTACCCAGAGCCATGCCGAGCGAAGAACCTGCGAGCACACACGCCGAGTTGATCAAGACTGACGGATGTATTTTGAGGCACCTCCTCTCGAGGTTTATTATACCTTTGGAGGTGGAGCAATGGTCATCCTGTTCGACATTGGAAACACCCAAATCGTGTTGGGGGTTACCAAAGATGGTGCGAGGTTCCACAAGTGGAGGTTCTCCACGCAACGATCGGGAACGGAGGACGAAATATTCGCCGTCGCATCGGTTCTGTTCGAGAGACAGCTTGGGAAGATCCCAGACGTCGAAGGTGCCGTGATCGCTTCGGTCGTACCGTCTCTGAATTACGTTTTTCAGAGACTGGTTGAGAAGTACTTCGGCATCGAGTGTACGTGGGTGGAAGCAGTGAACTCATCGATGGTGAAATGGAACGTGAAGAATCCTTCCGAGATAGGCGCGGATAGGGTGGCGAACGTCTTTGCCGTTGCGTTCGATCATCCCAACGCGTTGGTGATAGACGCTGGAACTGCGATCACGATAGATGTGGTGAAAGATGGAAACTACGAAGGCGGAGTGATAATGCCGGGTTTGATGACTGCGGTTTACAGCCTGTTCGAAAAGACTGCGAAACTCCCCCAAGTTGATCTCCACGTACCAACGAACTGTGTAGGTAAAGACACGTCCGAGAACATCAGGATAGGTATAGTGAAAGGCACTGCATGTGCGCTGAACGGTCTGATCAAGGAGATGAAGACTATCTACGATACACCTCCAACGGTGTTCCTCACGGGTGGTCAGAGCAAGGTTTTGGAGAAGCTGGTGGAGCACGATTACCTCGATCCCGATTTGACGTTGAGGGGGATGTTCAAATTCTGGCAAACAAAAAGAAGATCGTCCTGATAAATCCTTGGATATGTGACTTCGCGGCGTACGATTTTTGGCTCAAACCTGTCGGATTGTTGTACGTTGGATCGGTGTTATTGCACTACGGATTCGATGTGGCTCTGATAGATCTCTTGAACAGGCACGATCCGAAGATCGCTTTCTTTGTTAAGCCCAAACCTGACAAACAGTACGGGACGGGAAAGTTCCACACCGTGGAAATCGCCAAACCAGAGCAACTGTCGTTCGTTCCAAGGAAGTACAAGCGCTACGGGGCATCTGAGGAGTTCTTCATTCACGAGTTGAAAAGAATCGAAAAGCCAGATGCTTTCTTCGTCACATCCTCCATGACTTATTGGTGGCCAGGTGTTCGTCAGACGATAGAGCTCATCAAGAAGATCTTTCCCGAGGTGCCCGTGGTCCTTGGTGGGATATACGCGCGCATCTATCCGGATCACGCAAGGCTCCACAGCGGAGCGGACATCGTCTACAGCGCCGATCTGTCGCAGCTGAACGGATTGCTCCATGAACTCTTTCAAGAGACTTTCGATGATGATCTCAATGACTGGTTTGAAAGGTTCGATCCAGCCTACGAGCTGTACGACAGGCTGGGTTATCTGGTGTTCTTCACCTCGCTCGGTTGTGTGTACAACTGCAGTTACTGTTTGACGCCCAAGCTCTATGGTAAATGGGTACACAGGAGCCACGAAAGAATGCTGCAAATGATTCAAAGGTACGTTCAAAGCTTCAACGTGAAAGACGTTGTGTTCTTCGACGATGCTGCCCTGATAGACAAGGAAAACCACTTCAAGCCTTTCTTGAGAAAGCTCGTTGAGGCAAACCTCGGCGTCAGGTATCATCTTCCCAACGGCATACATGCAAGACTCATCGACGAAGAGCTCGCCAGACTGCTGAAGGAAGCAAACTTCGTCACGATCAAACTCGGTTACGAAACCTCTGGTCCCCTACAAAACAAAACTGGTGGCAAGGTCCAAGACGAAGACATCCTCAGGGCAGCCCAAACGCTCAGATCAGTAGGTTTCACCTCCAAGGAAGTCCAAGCCTACGTCATGGTGAACATGCCAGGGCAAAGCGAACAGGACGTGGTGAACGCCATCGAAACCTGTAGAAAGGCAGGCATATCGATCTCTCTGAACGAGTACACACCGATTCCAAACACGAGAGACTGGTTTGAGTTGACGAACTCTGGCATTCTGCCAGAAAATGTTGATCCGTTGTTGCTCAACAACACCGTTTTACCTTACTGGTGGAAAGCTGGCATGGACGTTGCTACGGTGCAGAAACTTAAAGACCTGGCGCACGGAAGAGTCTCTATTCCTCGCTCGTGACCTTGGTTGCGATCATGCCAACCCCGCTCGGATAACCTCTCTTCTGGGCCAACAGATCTGCGAGTTTCTGGAAGATGACGATGACAGGTATCGCCGCCAATTCCTCAGCGAGGCCAGATTTCAACTGGATTCTTCTCTTCGAATCCACTCCAACGTTGGTGATCGCCCAGACCGTATCGAGGTCAGAAAGATCTTGCAACATCTTGCCAACGACGCGTTCAGTCTTTCCCTCGAGATGAACCAGCGTTGCGATCGCACCACCGATCAACAGTTCCATCGCACCGTGACGGAAGCCCCCACCACTGTACCAAGAACTGTTGAACCTCGCAACCTCCGCGAGTGTGAGCTGTGCCATGCGCAAAATCGGCACCGAAAAACCTCGCCCGACCAAGACCAACTGCCCGTTCGTGGCCACGCTCTCCATATATTCGTGGAGCTCGAGCCCGAGTGCGTGCTCCAAGTGTTCGTCCAAACCCTCCAAATTCAATGAAGATCCCAGCCATCGTGACGCGATGAGGAGCAAGGTCAAAATGCTGTTCACGAATGTCTTGGTCGAGCCCATCGCTCGCTCTTGACCTGCGTGTATCGGAAAGACCCTGTCTTGACTCAAGACCCTGGCCACCGAGCTGTTGAGGTTGTTCGTGACGAGAATGGATTTGTTCCTGATCTTGGGATATTTCTCGAGGAGTCTCTTCAACTCCACCGTTTCACCCGATTGTGAAACCAGAACGATCGTATCGTAAAAATCGAAGTTCTTCTCGTCCCAGTACCACAGCACTTCCGAAAGTTCTTCACACCTGCAGTTGAAACCCGCGCTATTGGCGTACACCGTGGCGTACAGGCCTGCGTAGTAGGAAGCTCCCATTCCCAAAATCAAGAGATTCTTCGGTTTGAAGAGACCCGCTCTTCTCTCAGTCTCCATGGCGTGAACGATCAGCTCACGAACTGCCTTCGGTTGTTCCGAACAATCCTGTGCAAAGATTGACATCTACATCGAACCTCCCTTGTTTCTATGTCCTACCAATTTATAACACATCACTTCAAAATCAGTTCAGCAAAAAGGCATATACATTGTGTAAAATATATGCGGTTCGAAGGGGTGATGAATGTGCCGAGATTGAGAGTGTACGAACTTGCGAAAAAGCTGAACATGTCCACGAAGGACCTTTTGCAAGAGCTCGAGGAGCTTGGACTCGATGTCAAGAACCATATGAGTTACATAGACGAAGAGACCGTCAAACTCTTGCTCGAACTCTTTGAAGAAGAGGAAGATGTAGAAAAATCCAAACTCGCTGCAAAACCGAAGAAAGACGAAGAGGTCAAAGAGGAAGAGGTCAGGGAAGAGATCCTCGTCACACCGGAGGAACTCCAAGTCAACGCACTCGCCTTGAAGATCGGGGTACCACTGAACAAACTCATTCAAGACATGTTCATGAAGGGCGTTGTGCTCAAGCCAAATCAAAAGCTGGACGAGAGAACAGCCCGAGAGATCGCGAAGATGTACGGCCATAAACTGAGGTTGCAACAGGAAACCAAGATCGAGCACGCTGAAGAGCAGATGAGCAAACTGCAACAGATCGAAAAGTATTTCGAGGAGCTCTACACGAAGCACGCGCACGAGCTTGTGCCGAGGCCTCCGGTCGTAACCGTGATGGGACATGTGGACCATGGCAAGACAACACTGCTTGACAAGATACGAAGGACTCGGGTGGCCGAACAAGAAGCCGGTGGCATAACTCAGTCGATAGGCGCGTACCAGATCAGCTACAACGGCAAGAAGATCACCTTCATAGACACACCCGGTCATGAACTGTTCACGGAGATGAGGGCCAGGGGCGCTCAAGCAACGGACATCGTCGTACTGGTCGTGGCCGCGGACGATGGAGTGATGCCTCAGACTGTCGAGGCGTACAACCACGCGAAAGCAGCGAACGTACCCGTCGTGGTCGCGATAAACAAGATAGACAAACCGAATGCGAACGTCGAAGCAACGAAACAACAGCTGGTGTCCAAGTTGAACCTTGTCCCCGAGGACTGGGGTGGTGATACGATTGTCGTACCCATATCCGCAAGGACGGGACAGGGTATAGACGAGCTCCTCGAGATGATACTTTTGGTTGCGGAGATGAAAGAGATAAAATGTTATCCCAAAGGTCCTGCAAGGTGTGTCGTCATAGAATCGAAGGTCGAACGTGGACTTGGACCAGTCGCGAACGTGATCGTGAAGGATGGGATCCTGAAGGTTGGAGATCACGTCGTCGCAGGACCCATCTACGCTAAGGTCCGAACGTTGGTCGACGACAAGGGCAAACACATAAGACAAGCCGAACCGTCTCAGCCTGTGATGATCGTTGGTTTTGAGGAGTTGCCGGATCTTCGCTACACCATCTACGCTGTTGAAGATCTTGAGACAGCTCGTCAGGTGAGCGAGGAGATAAGAGCTCGAATCGAAAAAGAAAGACGTTCAAAACGCAGGATGACACTCGAGGAGCTCTTGAAGATGATGGAAGAAAAGGAGAAAAAGGAACTGAACCTCGTTCTGAAGGCTGACACGTTGGGCTCGCTCAGTGCGGTTCAGAGCGCGGTCGATTCTTTGAAGTCAGAAGAGATAAAGGTGAACGTCGTGCACGCCGGAGTTGGACCCGTGACCGAGAGTGACATCATGCTCGCTTCCACCTGCGATGGTGTTGTGATCGGCTTCAGAGTGAAGATCGAACCACAGGCGAGGAAACTTGCTGAGACAGAAGCCATCCAGGTGAAGACTTACGAGATCATATACGATCTGATCGAGAGCTTGAAGCTCGCCATGGAAGGCATGCTCAAACCTCAGATAGTGGAAGAGCTCATAGGACGCGGTGAGATCAAGAAGGTCTTCGACATAAAGAAAGTGGGTAAAGTTGCAGGTGTGCAGTTACTCGAGGGCAAGGCTACCCGCGACAGTAAAGTCAAAGTGTACAGGAATGGGGTACTGCTGTTCACCGACGAGATAGAGACTCTCAAACACTTCAAAGAAGACGTCAGCCAAGTAGAAGCACCCCAGGAGTGCGGTATAAAATTCAAAAGCAGAAAGGATTTCCAAGAAGGCGATGAGCTGGAATTCTACCAGCTCAAGGAGATCAAGAGGGTTCTTTGATTTCGGTCACTGTGTTTTCATGCACCTTTCGCAAACTCCGTAGACGATGAGTTCTGTTTTCCTCGCCTGATGTGGGATCTGGAATGATGCTTTGTAGGCGATGTCGTAGACCGTACCACAAATTTCGCAGACGAAGTGCCCATGGTCGGAGGTGTCGATATCGTAAATGGCGGCATTCTCAGTGATGGGAATCTTTCGGACTTGACCCATCTGCTCGAGCACACGCATGGTGTTGTATATCGTCGTGAAGGAAACACTCCCGACCTTGCGCAGCACGTGTTCGTATATCTGTTGCGCGGTGGGGTGAACCCTGTGAGCTTGTAGAAACCTTATGATTTCGACTCTCTGTGGCGTGACCTTCAAACCGTTGGATCTGAGCATGTCCGCAATCTGGCTCGTTGTCATCCGTCAACCTCCTACAAAATTATAACACTTTCACCGAGCCTCCGTATGTATAATCGAATCGGAGGTGCTGCGCGATAAGATTGGCCCAAGCCGTTGAGAGTATCAGGAAAGAGGCGGCACCGCTCGTTGAAGAGCGTTTCAGGCAGTTCAAAGAGCTCGGCGAAAGCGGAACGGACGAAGAGCTTTACAGTGAGTTGTGCTTCTGCATACTCACGGCGAACTGGAGTGCCAAGGGAGGCATGAAGGCACAACAACTGATTGGCGTCGTGGGTTTCGTGAACACTAGTGAGGAGGATTTGGCCGAGATCTTGACGCAGTTACACCATCGTTATCCCAAAGCCCGTGCTTCGTACATCGTCAAAAACAGATGGCTCGTGCATCGCTTGAAACCCTTGCTCTCGTTGCCACCAACCGAGGCTCGTGAATGGTTGGTGAAGAACGCGCTCGGCATAGGCTACAAGGAGGCAAGTCATTTCTTGAGAAACGTTGGTGTTGAGGATCTTGCGATACTTGACAGACATGTGCTCTCTCTGATGAGGGACTACGGGTTGATCGATTCAGTACCAAAATCACTCACGAAGCAGAGGTATCTGAGCTTGGAAGCCTTGTTGGAAGAAGAAGCTCGATGTTTTGGAGAAACACCGGGAAAGTTCGATCTGTACCTTTGGTACTTCGTCAAGAAGACCGTTGAAAAATAGGAGGCAAGACGAATGGTGAGAGTCAGGTTCGCACCGAGTCCTACAGGCTTTCTTCACGTTGGAGGGGCAAGAACGGCCCTGTTCAACTACTTGTTCGCAAGGCACTTCAACGGTATCTTTGTCTTGAGGATCGAAGACACTGACATAGCACGCTCGGAGCGCATCTTCGAAAAGAACTTGATGGACTCGCTCCGATGGCTGAAAATCCAGTGGGATGAAGGGCCGGATGTTGGTGGACCGTACGGTCCTTACAGACAGAGCGAAAGGCTCCACATATACAGAGAGTACGCTGAAAAACTGGTGAGAGAGAACAAGGCGTACAGGGTCTATGCATATCCTGAAGAGATAGAACAGCTAAGGGAAGAATTGCTCAGCAAGAACCTACCACCACACTACACTCGCGAGATGTTCGACCGTTTCGCCACAAAAGAGAGGATCAGAGAGTACGAAGAAAAGGGTATACAACCGGCCATCTACTTCTCGATGCCGAGAAAGACGATCGTTCACAACGATTTGATAAAGGGTCAAGTCGTGTTCACCGAAGGTTCCGTCGGGGATTTTGCACTGTTGAGGAGCAACGGCATGCCAACGTACAACTTCGCCTGTGTTGTCGACGACATGCTCATGAAGATCACGCACGTGATAAGGGGAGACGATCACTTACCGAACACGGTCAAACAGCTCGCGATCTACGAGGCCTTCGGTGTCGAGCCTCCACAGATAGGTCACGTGTCGATGATCCTCGGCCCAGATGGTAAAAAGCTCAGCAAACGTCATGGTGCCACGTCCGTTGAGGAGTTCAGGGCCAGAGGATATTTACCAGAAGCAGTGGTGAACTATCTGGCTTTGCTCGGTTGGTCCCCACCTGATGCTCAGGAGATCATGTCCCTGGAAGAAATGATCGAGAAGTTCTCCATAGAGCGAGTGAGCAAGAATCCAGCCATATTCGATCCGGGAAAACTCAAATGGATGAACGGACACTACATCAGGAAATCACAAGTCAAAACGATCGTGGAATTGCTCATCCCATACGTAGAATCGAAAGGATGGTCCTACAAGAGCAAAGAGTGGCTCGAGAACGTGTTCTTGTGTGTTCGAGATCGCATGCACACGCTCGAGGAATTCACGGATCTCGCGGACTTCTTCTTCGTCAGACCTGAAGTTACGTTGCAGACGGATGAAGCGATCCGAAGAGGCCTGCTTGAATGTGCAGCAAGACTCGAACAAGCTGGTGAGTTGACTAAAGAAGGACTGGTCAACGTGTTCCGTGAAGTGATCAAAGGTTCGAAGCTGAACGCGAAAGATTTCTATATGAGTCTGAGGAGAGCCCTGACGGGAAAGAGCGAGGGCCCTGAGTTGATAGATGTTGTGACGCTGCTGGGACGAGCTGAGACGGCAGCGAGGATCAGAAAGGCGCTGGGGGTGGGATGATGGTTCTGAAAAACACACTCACAGGGCGACTCGAGAAGTTCGAACCTCTCGAGGACAACGTCGTACGAATGTACGTGTGTGGTCCAACGGTGTACGGACTCATACACGTGGGAAACGCAAGGCCTATGATCGTCTTCGACGCCCTCAGGAGGTATTTCGAGTACAGGAACTACCGCGTGATAATGGTTCAGAACTTCACGGACATCGACGACAAGATCATAAACCGCGCCAACGAGTGGGGCGTCGACTTCAAGGATGTCGCAGAGACCTTCATCCAAGAATATTGGCGGGATGCAAGCGCGCTCGGCATCAGGGCAGCGAACTTCACCCCAAAGACGTCGGACTTCGTGCCTGAGATCATCGACGCCATAGAACAGTTGATAAAAAAAGGACACGCATACGTTGTGGATGGCGATGTGTACTTCGACGTGAAGAGTTTTCCGAAGTACGGGGAGCTGTCGCACAGAAGCTTGGATGAGATGATCGCAGGGGCAAGGGTCGAAGTGAACGAAAAGAAGAGATTCGCACTGGATTTCGCGTTGTGGAAGGCGGCCAAACCCAAGGAACCTGCGTGGGACAGCCCGTGGGGTAAAGGAAGACCAGGTTGGCACATCGAGTGCACAATCATGTCCACAAAACTCCTCGGTTCCACACTCGACATCCACGCTGGCGGAGAAGATCTCATCTTTCCACATCATGAGAACGAAAAGGCGCAGAGTGAGGCTTTGACGGGAAAGCCGTTCGTGAGATATTGGCTTCACAACGCTTTGGTGCGTGTTTCGGGTGACAAGATGAGCAAGTCCTTGGGCAACATATTCGTACTCAGAGAAGCTTTGAAGAAATTCGGAGCTGATGGCTTGAAGCTTTATTTTTTGTCCAAGCACTACAGAAGTCCCATCGACTTCTCCATAGAATCTCTCGAGGCGAGTGCAAAAGCAGCCAAGAGAATCCTCGAAAGCTTCAAGAGGTTTGAGTCTAACTTAACCTTCGTGCCTGTAGCGAAGAACGAGCTTTGGATGAACGAGCAAAGACAAAAGTTCATCGAAGCGTTGGACAACGATTTCAACACACCCGAAGCGATCGCACAGATCTTTGAACTCGTAGCATTGCTGAACAGATACATGGACGAAGGCAACGAAGAGGATGCTCTGAGAGCTTACCAGTTGCTTCGAAGAGAGTTCTGCCCAGTGATGGGATTGTTCGAGGCAGGCACACGATCCGAAGAGACGGACGTGGATCCGTTCTTGCGTTTGATTCTCGACGTGCGCAGAGAGCTGAGGGAAAGAAAACTGTACGATCTGTCCGACTCGATCAGGGACAGGTTGAAGGCGCTCGGGGTAGAGGTGCGCGATACGCGCGAAGGCTCCACATATTTTTTCTCCAAGGAGGTATGAGCGATGTGGGAACACGTGAAACTCGTAGATCCTGAAGTGTACGAAGTGATCGTGAACGAACTGAAGAGACAGGAATACGGGCTCGAGCTGATCGCCTCTGAGAACTTCGTTTCTCCCGCCGTCATGGAGGCTATGGGCAGCGTGCTGACCAACAAGTACGCGGAGGGTTATCCGGGCAAACGTTACTACGGCGGTTGCGAGTGGGTCGATAAAGCAGAAGAATTGGCGAGAGAAAGAGTCAAACAGCTCTTCAAGGTGAAATACGCAAACGTTCAACCGCATTCTGGTTCGCAGGCGAACATGGCTGCGTACTTGGCTGTTGCCGAACCTGGAGACGTACTCATGGGCATGAGCCTTTCCCACGGTGGTCACTTGACTCACGGGGCGAACGTTAACTTTTCGGGGAAGTTTTTCAAGGTGGTCCAGTATGGCGTGGATCCAAAGACTGAGACGATAGACTACGATGCGGTGAGAAAGTTGGCTCTCGAACACAAACCCAAGATCATCGTGGCTGGAGGGAGCGCCTATTCGCGAATAATAGACTTCAAAAAGTTCCGAGAGATCGCCGACGAGGTTGGCGCGTATCTGATCGTGGATATGGCACACTTTGCAGGTTTGGTCGCGGCAGGTTTGTATCCAAACCCTGCAGAATACGCGCACATAGTGACCTCGACCACGCACAAGACACTCAGAGGACCCAGAGGAGGCCTCATACTGACGAACGATCCAGAACTGTACAAACAGATAAACAAGTGGGTTTTCCCAGGTACCCAAGGTGGACCACTCATGCACGTGATCGCGGCGAAGGCTGTTTGCTTCAAGGAGGCACTGAGCCCGGGATTCGTTGAGTATCAGAAACAGATAGTGGCGAACGCGAAAGCTCTCGCCGAAGAGTTGTCCAGAATGGGTCTGAGGATCGTGTCAGGCGGAACGGACACGCATCTGATGTTGGTCGACTTGACCCCACTGAACGTGACCGGAAAGGCAGCAGAAAAGGCGTTGGAAAAATGTGGAATAACGGTGAACAAGAACACGATTCCAAACGAGACACGTCCTCCCTTTGTGGCCAGCGGTATACGCGTTGGCACACCGGCAGTCACGACGAGGGGTATGACTGAGACGGAGATGAAACAGATCGCACGCCTCATATACAGAGTCTTGGCGAGCATCACGGACGAAGAAGGCACTATAGCCGATCAGGTCCAGAGCGAAGTTCAAATGCAAGTCAAACAACTGTGTGAGAGGTTCCCTCTGTACGTCAACAAGGTGAGCTTTTGATCAAAGCATCTTACGGGCGATCTTTGCATGAACCTTCGATTGAACTGAAAAGAGGCCCCATCTTGGGGCCTCACGTTTCTCCTTTATGAGATTCTTTCACGATCGAGATCTGAACAACTCGAGGACGTAATACACCACCACGTCGGGACTGACCTCTATTTGTGTGAAGCTTTCGAGTAACTTGACGTGAACGATTGAGCGCGACAGCTCTTCATCACCAAGGATGATGGCTACCTTTGCTCCGATCTTGTTTGCATGCTTCAGCTGCGCCGTGAGTTTCCTGTCGTTCACCTCGTTTACCACAGGCACACCTTTTCTTCTGAGCTCTTCGGCGATCTTGAACGCCTCTGTCGATGCCTTGAGTCCAAGGCTTGCGACGTACGCGAAGCACCTCTCTCTGCGTGGAACACTCGTTCCCTGACTCTTGAGCGTCAGGACGAGTCTTTCTATTCCGCTGGCGAAACCGAGCGCTGGTATAGCCTGACCTCCGAGCTCTGAGAACAGACCATCGTACCTGCCACCCGCGAGGATCGTGTTCTGCGCACCCAGCTCTTTGTGCCTTATCTCGAACACGGTCTTCGTGTAGTAATCTAACCCCCTGACGAGCGTACCATCCTCCACGAAGGCAAAATTCAGTTCTACGAGTTTCTGCTTCAACTCTTCGTAGTGCGATCGACAATCGTCACAGAGGAACTCGAAAGACTTGGGAGCACTTTCTGCAAGTTGTGCATCGATTTTACAGTCCAAAAGCCTGAGAACGTTGGTGTTCAGGCGTCTCTTGCAGTCATCGCACAGTTGATCCACATGCGATTCGTAGTACTCCTTCAACTTCTGTTTGTAGGTCGGCCTACACTTCGGACAACCTATCGAGTTCAGATGCACCACGTAATCGCGAACACCAATCCTGTCGAGAAAATGCTTGGCTATCAACAACACCTCGACGTCGGCCGATGCGTGGGCAGAACCTATGAGTTCAACTCCAAACTGATGGAACTGTCTGAGGCGCCCTGCTTGAGGCTTCTCGTATCGAAACATGGGGCCTATGTAGAAGAATCTCTGAGGTAAACCATCGTTGATCATGGAATTCTCTATGAACGCGCGCACCGTAGGTGCTGTACCCTCAGGTCTGAGCGTGATGCTCCGACCGCCCTTGTCCGTAAAGGTGTACATCTCCTTCTGAACAATGTCCGTCTCCTCACCCACACCCCTCACGAACAGTTCAGTGGGTTCTATGATCGGAGTTCTGATCTCTTCGTAACCGTAGAGATTGGCAACAGCACGTGCATTCTCCTCAACGAAGTACCAATAGTTCACTTCATCGCCATAGATATCCTGCGTTCCCTTGATCCGTTCGTACTTCAAGTTCTGTTCCCTCCTCGTTTCATCATAACACGACCCCAATCTGGTGAAGCCTTTCAACAATTTCTTCGTCTTCGATGATCTTCCCCAAACGCTCCAAACTTTCGATCGGTCGAGACAAGATTATCTTGCTCGCCCTCTTTTCACCGATCCCCGGTAGATAAGTCAGCTCCTCGTAACTCGCGGTGTTCAAATTCACTGGATGTTTCAGCCCGGTGAGCGATCTCGGTCCATGATCAACGATGACCACATCTATGGGATTCTCGAACTTGCCGACTACTCCAACGAGGAACGGGTAGGTTCCAAGTTGGCGGCCAAAGGTGATCTTACCCTCGCGAAACTCTGGATAGACTTTTCTCAGTATGCTCCCAACGGGAACCACACGCTTGAACATGGGTATGTCTATCTCTCGCCGGACGATTTCTTTGTAAGTTCTGTAAAGCCTTGGGTCCGGACCTTTCAACTTCTTGAGTTGTGCGTACCTCCACAGAGGCGTACCCGGTTCGACGATGACCTGCCTGATGTTTATCCTCCTGACGAGTAGACCCCGTTCGAGGATCGTCCTGAGCCATCTCAGGTTCTCTTCGTAGGTTTGTTTCGTTTCGCCGATCAAGCCATAGAGCAAGTTCAAACCCGGAAGCAACTTCGGAATTCCCTCCACCCTGACGGCCCCTATCTGGTTGACGATCTCTATTGCTCTCAAGATCTTTTTTGGTTCCACCGCGATGTTGTTCTTTTTCAGAACGCTCGTATCGAAGCTTTCGACACCGAAAGAGATCACATCGGCTGGCGTGTTCCACTTGACCATCGCTTCCAATATCTTCGTGCACGCTTTCTCGTGTTGAACGATGTACATGGGGTTCGCGTTGTCGTGATGGAGAACCTCTAATTCTGGACACGCGTTCCGCACGCCTTCGTACAGTTCTTCAAAAACCTGTGGGATTGGCTTTCCACCGTTCTTGTCCGAGCAGTAGGCCAAAACATTGGCAGAACGGCCGAACCTGAAAGCCTTACAGCCATGTTTGTAGAGCTCCGCCACTTCCTCAACGACGTGATCCACCGGTCTGGAAGTGAAATGGGGATAGAACACCGGCTCTATGCAGAAGGAACAGTGCGAACGTCTTTCACAGCCTCTGGACAACTCAATTTCACAGATGATGTTTGGATATCTTGGATGCTGTTCGATGATGTGAGCACCAAGGAGGCTCGCCTGTTTCACCAACTCCCAATCACCGTAAGGTCTTTCAGCTTTGAAGAGGAGATTGTAGAGCTCGACAGTCAAATCGGGTCCGAGGCAGACGTCCGATTTCAGAGTCCCAAGTTTCGCGAACGTTCCGCCCTGAACCGCCTGAAAACGAGCGAAAGGACCTGCGAGGACGCGCAAACACGATGAAGAACAGTTCGAAAAGATCTTCTCTACCTCGATTGGTTTGATCGGTTCTCCTCCGACGTACTTTCCAGGGACCGCGACTCCGCCCACGATGAGGACCAGATCGTAATCTTTCAAGTTGCTAAGGTTGGGAAAGTTGCGCAGTTGATCTATCGTGAGATAGTCCACACGAGAGTTTTTCATCATCAGCACGCCTGCGGCGTATCGTACGTAGTGACTGACGTAGGGAGGGACACCGAGCGCAGCAGGTTCATCAATGTATCCGTCGATTATCAACGCCCGCATCTTCTTGCTTCATCTCTCCTTGCTGAGCAGGGACTTCACCTGTTCGAGGATGGCTTGGTCCTGAGCTATCACGTAGAGATAGTAATCCTTTCCTTTGATCCTGAGCAGTTGTTCGTTTTGCTCAATGTTCACCGTCACATCTTTCGATGAGAACACCATCTTTATCACCGATCCAGATTTGTGGTTCGCAATGATCATGACAACCTGTTCGTCACCGATCTTCAACCGCGAAACCGTGTACCAGTTTACCATACTCAGGATCAACTTTATTTCGTTGGGAAGGTTCACCGTCTCCTCTGCGGACTTGATACCATAGCGTTGCGCGACCTCTTCGAAACTCTCCTTGAGGACTTCTACATGCTCGTAAACCAGTTCCGTCGTGACGTTGTTGAACACTCTCACGATCTTCTCGGGAAGACCATCTTCAGTGATGAACGCGGTGAACAAACCTGACGGAGACTCCACCATGACCTTGTATTTCTTGTCGATTTTCTCCAACTTGGTTATGCCTTGCTCTCTCAGTTGTTTGATGAACAGATCCTCAAGGTCGAGAATCTCCAGAGGTGAGTTGCGGTAGTTGTTGGGCTGTCCCATGATGAAGAGGCCAGATCGTCTTGCCCACACGAGGAACACTGGATCCAAAACGTGAACGATTTTGTCGTTGGGCCACCTGTAAACCATCTCGATTCGGCTCTTTTTCGTTGGGCCTTTCTCAACGACGATCCTTCTGCCGAAGTAGGACGCGTTCAAATACAGTTCAACGAAGGATTGTGCGAGAACGAAACTCGTTACCAAAACGACTGCCACGAGGAACAAAGTTCTTCTCATTTACGCGTACTCTCCCGAGCCTTCAGAATCCGTCTCCCACCAGTTTGACCAAGCTAAGATAGTCGAAAACCTCCGACACAACTTTGCTCTCCTGCACCGCAGGTTCAACGTTCCGCCTCGGCACGAGGTTGAAAGTGATGTAAAACGCAGCGGCAACTACAGCAACACCCGTGGCGATTTCCCAGAGGATTCTTCGAGGCTTCATGAATCTGTGCATGATCTTCTCTTCCAGCTTTGCACTCGGCTTGTAGTCATACCTCATTCGAAAGACCTTCAAAGCCTCAAAGTAGAGCTTGACATCGTTCTTCGTCGTCTCATCCAACACTTCCTCGCCAAACTCACCATCGAGGAAACCGTTGAACTTGTCCTCGCTCATTCGCGAGCCTCCTCCAACAATTTCTTCAATCTCTTTCTCGCATAATGCAAACTGCTCTTGACACTCCCAATGGGTTTGGAAACGATCTTGCTTATCTCCTCGTAGCTCAAACCATCAACGTCACGCAACTTTATCAGCAACCTATCTTCAGCCGACAACTTTTCCAGCGCATCCATTATCCTCTCGTACTCCAACTCTCCCGTGACCGACTCCTCCGTATCGATCTCGGAAACGGGATGTTGGCTTGGGTGTTCCTCGTCCTCCGCAAAGTCCGTCAAAACCTCGCTCCTTCTTTTGTACTTCGCCAGATAATCCTTACACACGTTCACGGCAATTCTGTATATCCATGTCGACAACTTAGAATCCCCTTTGAATTTTCTTATACTCTTGAAGATTCTCAACATCACATCTTGTACCACGTCGTCGACGTCGTCTGAACCGAGGTACGACCTTGCTATGGAACCGATCTTCCCGGCGTATTCTCTGTAGAGAATCCTGAAAGCTTTCTCATCCCCGCGTCTCAGTCCCTCGACGAGTTCTTCGTCGCGCATCCTCTTCCTCCTATTTTGACCAACGCGCTACGTACTAAGTTCACGACAAAGGATCCTGTCGCTCTCACAGAACGGCCGATCTATCATCTTGAGGACTTTTTCTCCCACAGGGTTCCTCACGCCCGCGAGTTGATCGGCCACGTGAAGATGCAAACACTTAACAGTTCTCAGATCACGTATACCACCGGTGCCGAGTCGAGACAAGATCTGCCTCACACCTTCGTTACGTACCACCTTGTCCCTGAGCCCTCGTACTTGTAGGTGTGCGTTGATGTGAGCCCTTTCAAAGTCTGGATCTTCTTTGATCATCTTTTCAAACTTGTCTATCCACCCGAGTGCTTCGAGCCGAGATATCTCTCTACAGAGTTTTGGACAAACCAGCCAAAAGAGCGTTGGAAAAGGCTTTCCATCGATCTCGCACTCGTTCTCTATGACCACGGGAAAACCGTGCTCACACTTGAGCACTACTCTTCTCACACCCGAAGGTTTTCTACCGATCTGTTTTTCGATGATCAAGGTCTCTTCAAACAGAACGCTTTCCAACCTTCCAACTCAGCCTCCTCAAGAATGTGAAGGTTCTTCTCCTTAGCGGCAAGCTTGACTTTTTCGCTATCCACGGTGGGAATACCCGACACGATGATTATAGAACCGCTTTCCGTCACCTTGCCGACCTGTTCCAACAGAGATACTATCAGATTCGTTGTCAAATTCGCAACGACCAAATCGAACGTGCCAGAAACGTTCTCAAGAAGGTCAGATATTTTGATGTCTATTTGAACACGATTTTTGCGCGCAAACTCTTTGGCTATCTCCACAGCCAACGGATCGTTGTCGACAGCGACGACCTTTTTGGCATTGAGTTTTTTGGCGATGATGGCGAGTATTCCGGTTCCACAACCCACATCCAGTACACGATCTTTGCTTTTCAAGTGATCGTACATCAAACGCGCCACCAGCTTCGTCGTTGGGTGGTCTCCCGTACCGAACGCAGCACTCGGCTTCATCTTGATCACTATCGCATCCTTTTTGAACCTGTGTGTCGGATCTATCCAAACGTTCGGGACGATCTCAAAAGGTTTCAACCTCAAATAAACGAACCAATCGCGCTCCTGAGTCAACTTCTTGTCGATCGGCACACATCCAAGGCGGAGTCGAAGTTCTTCGAGCAAGCTCCCATCGTCCGTGTAAATACGAAGGAAGGTCCCATTCTCCACGACTTCGATGGCGAAGTTGAAAAAATTGAGACCCAGAAGGAATCCCTCGACTCCCTCTGGGTCGGGACAGGTCAGCAACCATTCGATCGTCTTTCTTACACTCACACGCTTCCCTCTAAAGCTCTCTTGATGAAGTTTGGCAAGACGAAACACGCTTTGTGTAACTCTTCGTTGTAGTACTTCAACTGTTGTGACATCGCTTTCGCCGCATCGAACCTGTAATCTCGGATCGGATCCAAACCCTTGGACGCGAATATGTAGAGCCAAAAACCCGATGGATAGGTCGTCATGAAACCGGCGTAAGTCTTCACGACGGGGAAGATGTTCTTGATTCTCCTGTAGGCTATCTTGGTCCAGCTGAAATCGTAAAGCGCGTTCTCCCCCTCGGCATTCATGATTCCGCCGTCCTTCAGCGCGTCGAAACACGCCTTGTAGAAGTCTTGCGTGAACAAATGTCCTCCCTCTCCTGCCGTTGGATCGGTCGAATCGATTATGATGACATCGAACTGATTCTTGACCTTCTTGATGTACTCGGCGCCGTTTTCGAAGACGAACTCGACCTTATCACTTTTGAGCGCTTCTCCTGTTTTCAGATACTCCATCGAGACTTCAACCACACGTTTGTCGATTTCGCAGAGGACAGCACGTTCAACTTCAGGGTGTCTCAGCACCTCTCTGAGCGTTCCTCCGTCCCCTCCACCTATGATGAGCACATCCTTTGGACAAGGGTGCGTGAACATGGGCACGTGTGCGAGCATCTCGTGGTACATGAACTCGTCCTTGTCGGTGGTCATCGTGATGCCATCCAAAGCGAACACCCTGCCCAAGGTTGGGTTATCGAAGATGTCTATCCTCTGGATCGGAGTCTGCTCAGAGTGAACCATACGAGCGATTTTCATGAACAGTCCGACATCGCCACCGGTGTAGTACTCGAAGTACCACAGGTGCTTGCCCGCGAGCAACTTCTCATTCATGTTTCACTCCTCCTTTGACAGCCTTGTGCGACGCTTCGAACGGTATACCTATCGTCCTGTAGTCTCCTCTGCGATGTTCGAACACCTGTGTCCTCTTCGCTTTGAAGACCTGCTTCAAATACTCGAACGCCTTCCATGGGTCGGTATCCTCACCACACGTGAACAGGTCGATCGCGGCGTAACCGTATTCGGGCCACGTGTGGATCGTGAGATGCGACTCACTGATCACAACTACACCACTCACTCCGTAGGGGAGGAACCGGTGAAACGAACTACCAACGATCGTCGCACCAGCGATTATCGCTGCGTTCTTCATTTTTTCTTCGACGTATTCCACATCGTCGATAGCCTGAGGGTCACAGTCGTAAAACTCCGCAATCAAGTGCCTACCCAAGCTTTTCTCCATTTTGAATCCCTCCCCTTCAATCTATTTCGATCCAGAGGACCACAGCCTCCTTCTTCTTGCTCGGATTCTTGAGCATGTGTTTCTTGTCCGCTCTGTAGTAAAAGCAATCACCCTGCGAGAGCCTGTATCGAACGTCGTCCAACCACAAATCCACCTTACCTTGCAACACGTACCCAAACTCATCTCCTTCGTGGTAACCTTCCTCCTCCGTTTGAGCACCGGGTGCAAGCACGACGAGCGTGGGATCTATCTTCTTCGTCTCCACATCGCTCATCAGCAGGAACGAAGCCACACCCTCTGGTTGGTCGTAGAGCGGAACACGGTCTTCCTTCTTGAAAACGATCTTCTCCTCTTCCTGATCCGAGAAAAACGCTTTCAAATCCGTTCCCAACGCCCTGAGTATCTTCTCGAGTGTGTCGAGTGACAGAGATGTCTTGTTGCTCTCCAGCTGCGATATGAAACTTCTTGAAAGGTCTGTTCGTGCTGCGAGTTCTTCTTGCGTCAAGCCTCTGGACATCCTCAGCCTTCTGATCTTCTCGCCCACGTTCATAACAACACCCCGATATCTTCGACTCGTCAGTTCTACGTTCTGTTAAGTATTATAAGCACACTTGGTCAAGTTACGTAGTCATTATAAGACCGTCCGCCGTCGAGTGATGTGAGAACATCTTTAAGAAATGTTTACGAAATCTCCGCTTACCCAGACTCGGCGCACGGTGTCACATCAATCGTTCTGAATATTTGACTCATCTTGACGTTTATCATGCACATCTCTATCTTATTCACTTACCTACCTGAAAAGACCAAGTTGATGTTACTCGTGCTCGTCGAAGGTGTATCATTGTATTGGTATGAAATCCGATCTCACGAACCAACTCAAGAAGTACCTCGAGAATTTGAATTTTTCGACAACTGCGGACAACAGAATGCCGTGGGACGTCTATTTCATGCGCATCTGTCGCATGGTGAGTGAGCGATCCACATGCCTGCACAGGAAAGTGGGCGCATTGATAGTGAGGGAAAACAGGATCTTGGCGACCGGTTACAATCAACCGCCTTCGGGTTTTCCGCACTGTGACTCCATCGGTTGTGTGAGAGATGCTCTGTCAATACCCTCTGGCAGGAACCAAGAAGTCTGCTTTGGCTTGCATGCGGAACAGAACGCCTTGATGCAGGCAGCGAAGTTTGGAATATCCACCAAAGGCGCCACCATCTATGTGACAACCAAACCTTGTTCTGTCTGCGCTCGATTGATCATCAACGCGGGCATTTTCAGAGTAGTGTACGAACACGATTATCCCGATCCTCTCACGGACTACTTCTTCAACGTGTGTAGAATCAAGGTTGATAGAATAACTGGAGGTGAAGAAGTTGAAAGTTGAAGCCCTCTTGGATTATCTCAGGAACGAAAGGTGGCCGACGATATGGTGCCCCGGCTGCGGCAACGGTATCGTTTTGAAAGCATTCTTGCAAGCGGTCCACGAACTTGGTCTCAGCAAAGACAAGATGGCTGCGGTCTCCGGAATAGGTTGCTCTTCGCGTGCGACTGGCTACATCGATTTCAACACGTTGCACACGCTCCACGGAAGGGCAGTTGCGTTTGCGACAGGTGTGAAGCTGGCGAGACCCGATTTTCACGTCGTCGTCCTGGGAGGAGATGGGGACATCCTCGCCATAGGAGGCAATCACTTCATTCATGCCTGCAGGAGGAACATCGATCTGACGATCATCGTTTTCAACAACATGATATACGGCATGACCGGTGGGCAGGTTTCACCCACAACTCCGGTCGAAAAGGTTGCATCCACCGCTCCTTTCGGCAATACGGAACCACCATTCGATACGGTGAAGATGGCCATAGCCGCAGGTGCGACCTATGTCGCAAGGGCAACGGTTTACCACTATCCACTGTTGGTGCAGTACATAAAGCGTGCGTTGAGTCATCGTGGTACAGCCGTTGTCGAAGCAGTGACGAATTGCCATACGTATTACGGTCGCTACAACAAGATAGGCGATGCACCACAGATGATCGAGTACTTCAAGAAGAACTCTGTCACGCTGGAGAGAGCCAAAAACATGAGTGCGGAGGAACTGAAGGACAAGATAGTCATTGGAGAATTCCATGTGGAGGATAAACCGAGCTTCCACGACAGGTACGAGAAGCTCGTGGAGACGATCTCGAGAAAGGAGTGAAACCATGGCGCTGTCGGAACCTATCGCAGTCAGAGTGGCGGGAAGTGGTGGACAAGGGAGTGTCTTGGCTGGCAGGATACTCGCACAGGCCGCCGTTTTCGACGGCAAGTACGTTGTTCAAACACAACTCTACGGTGCGCAGGTGCGTGGAGGTATAAGCCACTGCGATGTGCTCATAGACGATGGCTGGATCGATTTTCCGGAGGCGACACAGTTCGACGTGATGTACTTGATGCATCCTGATGTTGTCAAAGCTTATTACAAGTTGCTCAGGGTCAACGGTGTCGTGCTCCTCGATTACACGTACCTGCAGAACGTGCCGCAGAAACTCTTGACACTGACGAAAAAGGTGATCGCATTACCGCTGGAGAGGATGGCCATAGATAAGTTCAAAACCCCGATCGTTTCAAACATGATAGGCCTGGGTGCGTTGGTCAAAGCGACCCGGTTGGTGAGCATAGAATCGTTGCGCAAGGCTGTTGAAGAAATTGTTTCAGAAAGGTATGTGAAAATGAACATCGAGGCGATCGAATATGGATACGAATCTGTCACGAAGGAGTACAGGATCAGATCAGAGCAGAAGGTTAGAACGCTCGGCTTTGAGTGAAACCTTGTCTTCGTTCGTTAACGCGATACGAGGCTTCAGCGAAGCGATCTGGAAAGAACGGAACTTGAAGGTGCATTTCGTCATCGGCTCTGTTGTGTTGGTGATGTCCTACGTTCTCGAACTGACAGCGAACGAGTTGCTTTGGCTCATCTTCGCGGTCTTCTCTGTGATCGGCATGGAGTTGCTCAACACGCTCGTCGAGTCCATCATGGATTTGTACGACACCAAGCCACATCCGCTAGTGAAGTTCGTGAAAGACGTGGCAGCGGGCATAGTTTTGTGGTATTCTCTTTTTGCGGTGGTCGTCGGCGTGATCGTCCTGGGTAAAGCCCTGTTCGGTTGGGATCAGTCCGTGGGTAAACTGATCGTGCTGATTTTCGTCCTGTTCTTTCCAACGATCTCGTTGCTGTGGAGGTTCGTGAGTTCATGGCGCAACAGAAGATAAGGGTCGTCGTCGTGGACGATTCGGCGTTCATGAGGATGGTTTTGAAGGATATCATCGAATCACAAGCGGACATGCAGGTGGTCGGAGTAGCGAAGGATGGGCTCGAAGCGCTGCAGGTGATAGAGGAAAAGAAACCTGACGTCGTCACGCTGGACGTGGAAATGCCAAAGATGAACGGTATCGAAGTGCTGAAGAGGATCGTGCAGAAGCACCCTGTGAGAGTCATCATGGTCAGCAGTTTGACGGAAGAAGGTGCCGACATCACGATAACTGCACTCACGTTGGGCGCCGTGGACTTTCTCACGAAACCTTCCGGTTCAACCTCCCTCACCTTCAGAGAAGTGGCAGACACGCTCATCGCTAAGATCAGGAACGCGATGCTCGTCGATCCAAAGAGCGTGTTCACCAAACAGATCGCCAAACCTACAATAACAACGATCAAGAAGACCCTCCTGGGCAACAAGGCAGTGGTCATAGGTGCTTCGACGGGTGGGCCAAGATCGCTCGACGTGATAATACCTGCCCTGCCCGAAGATTTCCCAGCACCGGTGTTTTTGATACAGCACATGCCTCCCTTGTTCACCAAGTCTTTGGCCATGAGGTTGAACTCCGTTTCCAAGGTGCGTGTGAAGGAAGCCGAAGACGGTGAGCCCGTGAAGAAAGGAACAGTTTACGTGGCGCCCGGTGATTTTCACATGGGCGTTAGAACAATGAATTCAACGGTTCAACTTTATTTGGACAAGTCCGAGAAGATCAACAACGTTAGACCTGCCGTGGACTTCACGCTTACGAAGGTCGCGGAAATATACAAAAGCAACACCATTGCGGTCATATTAACGGGCATGGGCAGGGATGGTACGAAGGGCGCATTCATGGTGAAGTACTATGGCGGGAAAGTCATCGCAGAGCACGAATCCACATGTGTGGTCTATGGCATGCCCAAAGCCGTGGTGGAGGAAGGCTATGCCGATTACATACTTCCTGCGGACAAGATAGCTGAGAAGTTGGTCGAGTTGGTTTGAAACAGGGTCAGTTGGTATAATATACCCAAGAAAAACAGAGGGGAGATGGGCGTGCGAAGAATTCTATGCTTTCTGTTGTTGATGGTTCTGTTCGTGATCGTGCTTGGGGGGTACTTGACCGTAACGTACGTCGTGCAACAGGGTGACACACTCTACGACATCGCGCGCAAGTTCAAAGTTTCTCCATCGACGATTCTGGACTGGAACAACATAAACCCTTTAAAGCTGTCTCCTGGTCAAAGGTTGGTTATACCACAACCTGAAGGGTTGATATACACCGTGAAGAAAGGCGACACACTCTATTCCATAGCGAAGTCCTTCTTCACGTCCGTCTCGGACATAAAATCGGCGAACGGCTTGAATTCGGACAACATCTCCGTCGGTCAAAAGCTCTTCATCCCGATGAGCTGTATTGGCAAGGCGTTCAACGTTGAGAAAGGTTACATCTGGCCGACTTACGGTGTGATATCTTCTCCCTTCGGTTGGCGCAGGCACCCCATAACCAAGCAGATGTCTTTCCACTCGGGTATAGACATCGCGGCACCCGAAGGCACGCCCGTCTTCGCCTCTGCGGCCGGCACGGTGATCTTCGTTGGTGAGAAGCCAGGCTATGGGTTGCTCGTCGAAGTGAAGGGTTCGAAGGAGATCTTCAGATACGCTCATCTGTCGAAGATAACCGTGTACGTGGGACAGAGGGTTGACAGAGGCACATTGATCGGTCGTGTGGGAAGCACGGGTGTGAGCACCGGACCACACCTGCATTTCGAAATCGAGGTTTTGGCAAAGGGAGACGTCGTGAATCCCCTTGCTTATCTGCCTTCCTCGACCAAGGTCTACGTTCTCAGGGAAAATGCAGAAGAGGGCATGGGTGGTCAGTGAGGTCAGCCGTGTGAACAGATCCAGTTCAGAAGGTCCTGCTTGAACTTTTCACCGTTGGTCTTGTCTTCGAACAGCTCGTGGTACGATCCTTCGTAGGATTTGAAGACCTTGTCTTTCACAGCGAGATTTTCGAAGAACTCCTTCGCCCCGGTTGGAAGCGTCACTCTATCCTCACTACCTACAGCGACGAAGGTTGGAACCTTTATCCTTTGAGCTTCCTTCAAAGCCATTCGACTGTGTTTGAAGAGATCCGCCGCAAGCTTTGCAGATATTTTTCTGTGGACCAGCGGGTCCGTCACGTACTTTTGGACCGCTTCTGGGTTGGTGGACAGATCGTTCGGGTTTATTCCGTTGTCAAAAGTCAGTGTGGGTGCCAAGATCGAAAAGATTGAAGCGACCGCTCTCAGAGCCAGATTACTGTTGGGAAGATGCAGCGCGGGTGAGGTGACTATCAGACCCTTCACGTTGTTTCTCAGCTGGACGTATCGGATCGCAACAAGGCCACCCAAGCTGTGGCCCATGAGGAAACAACCAGGATAACGCGAGACTAACTCGTCGATGATCGTGAAAATCTTCGAAAAGCTTGTATGACCACGCTTCCCCTCGCTCTCACCGTGACCTGGTAAATCGAACAGGGTCAGTCCGAACCGAGGGGTGAGCAAATCGACGAGCCATTGATAACGCTTCGCGTGCTCACCGAGTCCGTGTACCAAAATTACGTGTCCTTCATTTCCTTGAAACTCTTTTACCCACACGTTCCTCTTCCTCCGCCAACTCGAAGTCTATCTCTCCAGTGATCTTGTCCGCACGCAGGACCTTGACTTTGAGTATGTCACCTATTTTGAAGATTCTCCCAGTTCGTTCTCCCACGAGTATGTTCTTGCGTTCATCGTAGATGTAATAATCGTCAAGCGTGGAGATGTGCACGAGCCCAGAGATGAGCTTGTCAGGTATCTCAACGAACAGGCCGAAGCGTGTTACGTTCGTCACGACAACCTCGAATATCTCGTCCATGTGTTTACTTATGTACTCCACCTTCTTCATCGCCAGCAGGTCCCACTCGGCTTCGTCCGCGATCCGTTCTCGTTTGCTGCAGTGCTGGGCTATCTTTGGCAAGAGCTTCGAATAGAGTTCGATCTGTTTTTCCGTGAACCTATTTCCCTGCTTGAGATAAAGTTTCAACAGACGGTGGACGACCAAATCGGGGTACCTCCTGATCGGCGAGGTGAAGTGTGTGTAAGCGTAAGAAGCCAGTCCAAAGTGACCTATGTTCGTGGGAGAATACATCGCACGCTTCATCGACCTAACCATGAGCTTCTCAACACTGGAACGCAATGGATGATCTTTGACCAACTCGAGCACCTTCTGCAAAACGCTCGGGTGCATCGTCTTTGGGAATTTCACTTTCAAACCAAGCGCTTCCACGTACTCTTTGAGCTGGAGAATGGTCTCTGGATCGGGTCCCTCGTGAACCCTGTAGACAAAAGGAAGTCCCGCATTGTGAAAAATCTCGGCAACCGTTTCGTTTGCCTTTATCATGAACTCCTCGATCAGTATTTCAGCAGGACCACGCTTCCTCGGCACGATGTCCACAACTTGTCCTCTCTCGTTCATCACCACTTCCACTTCTCCGCCCTCTATGTCCGTTATGGCGCCACGTCTCTGCCGAGCCTGTCTCAGGATCAAGGAAAGCTCGCGCATCGTCTTCAATGAATCTGTGATCTCCTTTCCAAGAACGCGCTTGATCGTTTTGTCACCCTCGAGGAACTTGTTCACAATGGTGTAAGTCAGTCTCTTCTTGCTCCTTATAACGCTCGACGCGACGTTGAAATCGAGCACCCTACCCTCTCTGTCTATGATCATCTCAACGGTGAAGGTGAGTCTGTCCTTGTCTTCCATCAGGCTGCACAAATTGTTGGACAGTTTGAAGGGCAACATCGGAACGACTGTGTCGAGCAGATACACGCTCGTTCCCCTACGATAGGCTTCTTTGTCGAGAGCCGTACCCTCTTTCACGTAATGAGAGACATCGGCGATGTGAACCCCAAGCGAGTATCTCCCACTGGGAAGCTTCTTTATCGACACAGCGTCGTCGAAGTCTTTAGCATCCTCACCGTCTATCGTGAACACGATTTCGTCTCTCAGATCGAGCCTACCTTCGATGTCCTCTCGCCTCACATCGTCGGGGAGTTGCTCCAGCTCGGCGAGCACTTCGTCGGGGAATCTGTCGGTCAGATCGTACTTCGCCATCACGGCGGGTACATCGGTCTTAGGATCGTCCACGTTACCGAGAACGGTCTCAATGCATGCCTCAGGATCCTTACCTTTCCTCGGCCACTTCGTGATCTTTGCGATGACACGTTGATGAGGCCTAGCACCGTTTATGCACTCGACGGGAACGTAAAAGTCGTGGATTATCTTCGGATCGTCCGGGACCACGAAACCGCGCGTCCTCCTCACTTCGAAGACGCCCACGATCTTTTCCTTACCGCGTTTCAGAACGCGCGTGACTCTTCCCATGGGCAAGTTGCGCCATTTACCCACGATCTCTACCAAGACTTTGTCGCCGTGCATGGCATTGGACGCGAGCTCGGCTGGTATCGCGATCTCTTGCCCCTGATCGGTGGTGACGAAGGCGATGGTGCCCCTTCTGGAAAATTCGATGATGCCAGCCACCAAATTAGTCGATTCTGCCCAATGGTAGTACCCTTTACCGTCTCTGATCAGCTCTCCTTCCTCGAGAAGTTGCTTGATCGTATCTCTCACCATACGTTTTTCATCTTTGGATTTCACCTTGAGTGCCTTGTAGATGGCCTTCAAAGTATACTTGCTGTCTGCTTCGAAGAGCGACAGGATTTCTCTCTTCAGATCATCTGTGGATCGTGACACAGGCTTTACCCCTTTCTTTCGAAATGTACATAGCTCTGTCGGCGAGACTGACGAGCTCATCGGGCTCGAGCACCTCATCCTCAGGATAACCCGCAACACCGAAACTCATGGTGATTCTGAAATCGAACGGGTTCATCGTTATCATACCGTGCAGTATCTTTTGACAGACCAGCGCCGCACTCTCTTTATCAGTGTTGGGCAATATCAAAATGAATTCTTCCCCTCCATAGCGACCCACTATGTCGGTCGTACGAGTGTAGCTTCTCATTACGGAAGCGATGAATTTCAGAACCTCGTCTCCGATCCTGTGACCGTAGGTGTCGTTCACCTTTTTGAAATCGTCTATGTCCGCCATGACCACCGAGAAGTTGCCACCGTACCTCTTGACCCTCTCGAACTCCTCACGAAGCCTTTGAAGAAAGTACCATCTGGTGTAAAGCCCAGTGAGAGGATCTGTGATACTTCGTCTGTAAGAGAGCACGTTTTTCAAGATGTACGTTGCAACCTCCTGCAAGTTCAAAACGAGCCTCATCAGGTTCTCACCTTGTATTTTGCTGACGTAGAGAGATTTGTTCGCCAAATATATGCTCAGTTTGTAATTGTGGTCGAGCCGTATCGTGTGATAAACCTCGAACGGTTCATAAGACGCCACCGGATCTTTGGGGACTTCCTTCACGTTGAATCGCGACAGCTCGACAACCCTCCCAGAACCATCGATCAATGCCAAAGCTGCCGAGTTTATGGGCAAAACGTTCATCGTTCTCGAGAGCAGAAAGTCCAAGATGGACTTCAAATCGTCCTGGATATTCGTAACCTTCAGTGTGTCGAGTGCGTACTGCGTGACGGCGTAGGCATCGACGAAGCTCTTCACCAAAAACCTCAGATCTTTGAGTACGACTTCTACATCTCTTTCTTTGCCCGAGGTCTTCTCAAACAAGCGGATGAGTCCGCTCATCTCCGACACCACACCGAGTTTCTCTTCGAGCCAGTCGGCTGCGGCATCGAAACTGTGAGTCCTGTAAATCGTGACCGCTCTCTCTGCATAGTTCAGAGCAAGCAAGTCTTGCTCCAAAGCTTTGTAAGCCAAAGCCATACCCTCGAGCACCTGGGCCAACGAAAGAAAAGCACCAGACTTTATCGCGTCCTTCTCGAGCTTTTCTGCAAAAGTGAAGAAAGAATCTCTGTCGAGCAGGCCGATCCTCGCCCCGAACACTTGGCAAGCTTCTTCCAACCAGTAGAGATGATCTTTGCTCAGAAACTTTTTCCACGCTTTCAACAATTCTTCATCGTTTTCAGCGAGTATCAGATCCCTGAATTCAACGAAATTGGGATTGTTCAAAGCGGGATTGTCTATGTTCTCCTTCAAAATTTTTCTTGCTTCATCGATGTTTCCACAAATCGCATGGGCGGCAACCATCGCCCTTAGTCCTCGCTCCTCTATGCCGATGGATTTCTCTATGGACCTTTCTTTTTCGAGATCCTCCAAAGCTTCTTCCAATTGTTTGTTGTACGTGTGGTACTGCGCTTCCACGAAGTACGTGTAAGCCTCGGTCGCACCGTCAGAGACCATTCTTGCAAATTCCCTGAGTTGGTACATCGCCGTGAACATCTTCTCGATTTCGCCTCTGTAGAGGTTGGTCCATATGATGTTGCTGAGGGCAGTCATCAAGAGGCTCTGAGAACCTATCTTGTTGGCAATTTCAACAACTTGTGCAAAGAGTCTCTGCGCCTCAGGCGTGGCCGTCAAATGTGTTCCAAGCAACAGTAGTGTGCCCGCCAAAACGTCGTAGAAGGATCCTTCCTCAGCAAGAGATTTCGCGGTGCTGAGTAATTCCAAGGACCGCATTGATTCAACACCCTTAGCCTGAGCGAGGACGTTCAGGGCTAAAGCCTTCAACTTCTTGTGGAGTGGTAGATCAAGCAAGTTCGAAGCGAGCAGTGAGAGTTTCTTCACGAGCTCCTCTTTGACCTTCTCGCCCGATCTGAGAATCCTTCGAGCCTTGTAAATGAGTTTGAACAGTTCAGAATAAGGAGTCTTACCACCAAAATCGATCTTCTCTTCGAGTTCGAAAGCTTCCTTTATCTCACCCGCCATGATCAGAGCGGCGTATCTGAAGAAAGCGAATTTCTCTTTTCTTTCAAGTTCCTCTGCGAAGAGCTTCAGACTGTTCGACTGCCCCTTGATGCTCAACGCTTTGAACTTCAAACTCACCAGTGCGTAGCTTTCTCTGTCTCGCATCAACTGTTGAGCGTGGGCAAGGTAATCGAGCGACGCTGAGATGTCCCCGTACGAAGAGATCTCCTTTCGGGCCGCCAGAAGGTACATGGCCACCGCGGACGTGGTCTTACCCAACATCCTGAGGTGCCACGCCCTCTTCTCGCGGCCAGCGGTTTTCAGTGCTAAGACGGTGTGTGCTTCGTTTCGAATTGATGGTGAGACACTGTCGTAGAACGAACGCCAGATTTCTGGCAAAGTGAACCTGAAACGCTCGTTCTCGTAGTAGATCAAACCATCTTTCATCAACGTTTTTAGCGAGTCGTTCAACTCTTCGTCGCTCAAATCAAGTGCATCACAGAGTATCTCCACTTCCTCGAAAGAAAACTTCTCTCCACAGAGGCTCAGCAGAGGCTCCTTCGAGGACGTGTACTTCTCCAGGGACAAACTGAGTACTTCACTCATGTCACTCGCGAGGAAATCTTCTTCAAGTTGAAGACGCCCTTCAGAAACGCCCAACTTGTTCTCTTTGGCCAAGATCTTGAGCACCTCTATGATCTTTCCAGCCAGGCCATGGGTGACAGCGTGCAACCAGCGGAGGAATTCTTGAGGTATCTTGTCTTCGTCAATCCCAAGTGATTGGCTGACCAACTTTTTTGTCTCTTCGAAACTCAGAGGACCAACTTCTATCTTCAAGTCAAGGCTGAAGTCGATGCCCTCGTCCACTGAAGCCAAAAGCAACACGTGTCCATGAGGATAAACGTACTCGTTCAGTTGCCTCAAGAGAGTTTTCATGCTCGCCGTCAGCTCGTGCGCGTCGTCTGCCACGAGGACTACCGTTCGCATTCTGTTCAAAATTTTGGCGACGGTGAACATCACTTCGTCCGATGACAATCCCTGCGACGAAAGAAATTTGGAAACTCTGTCTTTCGTCACATCATCCAAACTTTGATAAGTCTCTTCATCCAGTAGCTGAATCAGGTCCGTGACGAGTGCATCCACATCAATCAACCAAACGGTTGGCAGACCCAAATGTCTGAACTGATCGACGAGCGAACTTAAGAGCGTGGTTTTTCCAGTCCTCTGTGGTCCGTGGATCAAGACTGTGTTGAGTTTCGGCTTGAGGTTCGCTACAAAACTCAGGACTTCTTCCTCCTCACGACGGGCAAGGATGACTGGCCTGATCCTGACACGACCAAAGGTACCCACCAAGGAACTCGAAATGACGAAGTGCAACCTTCTCTTGGTGGGATCTTCGTGCACGAACTGTCCAACGAGTTCTCTGACCGTTTCATCCTGTGTTAAAGAAAGGATCATCTTGCCGAACACGTAGGCCGTTGAAGCAACGGAAGCGACTCCACGATTCGCAAATTCAGGTGCGATGAAGATGCCTTCTTCCTGGGGAATTTTCTTGTAGTTGCGCCAACACGGGGCGAGCATGAAATAATCGTTGTCTCGTCTCAAGAAATCTTGAAAGCTAACCACAGGAATGACGATTCCATGATGAACGAGCTCTCTGATTAAAGCGAGCAAGAAAGCGGCAAATTCTTGCTCATCTTTCGCTTTTTTCATCTCGACAGGTTCTCCACCGTAGTAAGCGAACTGCACTTGAGGTGACTCCGAACGAAAGTCGGATCCTTCGATCGGTGCGATCGCGGGATGTTTCAGTCTGGAAAGCTTCGCGAGAAAATCCATGAGATCTTCTCGCGCTTCCCCCACAGCCTCTTTCTTCACAACTTTGAGCCTCTTGTACACGTTGTTCTCGACGATCAAAAACTCATCGCCACTGTAAGTCTGTCTCAGAAACCTAACCAACCTCATGCCTTCCTCCCACCAAAGCTTCGCGAGTCAACCTCAAGACCTCGTCCATGACATTCACAAGTTCAACGTTCTTGTAAGAACAACCTGCCGCACGCGCATGACCCCCGCCACCCAGGGCAGAAGCGATTTTGCTCACGTTCAACCATTGTTTCGATCTGAAACTCACGTGCACCTCACCTTTTGGAAACTCCGTGAACAATATCGCGACCTCTATATCTTTCATCGATCTCAGCTCAGAGACGAACCCACTGCTGTCGTCCTCGGTGCAACCCAGAGAAAGATAGTCTTCATAACTCAACCAAGAATACACGAGCTCACCCTCGATCTTCATGTGTTCGATCATCTTCGCGAGAAGTTTGAACTGCTGAAATGTTTTGTTCTCCAGGATCACCGATGCAACGAAGTAGGGTTTTGCACCCAATTCTACGAGTTCTGCGGCAATTTTGAGTACGTTCGCATCCGTGTTGGAGTATTTGAAAAAGCCTGTGTCCGTTGCAAGGCCGAGATAGTTCGTCGTTGCGAGTTCTGCGTCGTACGTTACCCCCATGGCTTTGTTCATATTATAAACTATCTGTGCCGTAGAAGCACTCGTGACGTCGACCAAGTTCAAGTCTCCAAACATCAAATTCGTTTCGTGATGGTCCACGACGATCAATTCGGAACTCTTCAGCAACTTTTGAAACCTTCCCACCCTGTCGGGCGAAGAACAATCAACAACCACTATCAAATCTGGATGGAAGTCCTGCAACTGGTCGAAAGACTCTATAGAATCGACGGCGAAAAAGAGTTTGTAATACCACGCGATCTGATCGTCTATAGCCGCTCTGACTCTCTTGCCGAGCCTTCGCAATCCTTCGGCGAGAGAAGCGACACTGCTGATATCGTCGCCGTCTGGCATCACATGTCCAAGAACTAGAATGTTATCTTTCGACATGAGCTCTGAGATCACAGACAGAAACTTCGTCATCCTCCTTGCACCCATTTCGACAGATAATCCTTCACCTGTTTTTCATCGTGCACCCTCTTGGTGGAAAAGTCCACTGTGACGTAGTTGTCAGAGCCGAGGTACAGCGTTGGTTGAACGTTGATGATCTGTGTGAAAGCGTTTGGATCGTAGTGAGCACCCACGATGAGACCTATGAAGAAGGTGTGATCTCCCGTACGCCTGAAATCTACCAGCTTGCACTCGTACGCTGCGTAGCAATCGCTCAATATCGGCACCTTGACCTTCTTGCCATTGGTGAGGTTTATTTCGAAAACGTTGAGCTTATCGATGTCCCTGCCGGAGGTCTTTCCAACGAAGGATGCGAGCCTGCTTTGATCGTACCTTATGAAGTTCACCGTGAACTCCTTCGAGGACAGAATCAGATCGTGCGTCAATCTTTTGGGTGAAATCGAGATACCGTACAACGGTGGGTCATTTGACAATTGCGTGTGCCAATCTGCAGCCATCACGTTGATCCGTTCTTCGTACATGCTGCATACCAGTGCAACGTTGGCAGGATAGTGTAAGTTGTACTTCTGCAATGTTTCCACAAAGACCATTTTGATCACCTCCCAACGGCCATCAGAGAAATGCGATCTATGACATCGGCGAGCACCCCAGCCGATAGGTTGAAACCTCGTTCGGTCATCCTGAGACTTTCACCCTTGATTTCCAAGAACTCACCCAAAAGATCTGAAAAGAGTTCTTCAGGGTCGAACGTCCGCCAAAGCCTTCTCAATCTTTCGACGCTCACGCCCTCACTCAACCTCAATCCCATGAATATGGTTTCCTTCAGCTCCTGAAGGTCGTCGTTCTTCGAAAAATGATCGAACGCGAAATCTTCATTCTTCAACTTCGCGATGTACTCGTCGAGCCGTGAACTGTTCACGTACCTGATTCTTCCCAAATGACCTCCTGCAGCCACACCGAGACCAACGTAATCTTGGTTTCTCCAGTACTTCAAGTTGTGCCTGCAGAAACTGCCACTGAGTGCGAAGTTTGAAATTTCGTAGCGATGATAACCCATCGCCTTCACCGCTTCGACGAAACGCCCATAGTGATCTTCAACCACCTGGTCCACTGAAGTTTTGAGTTCGATTTCGCGCGTTTCCAAAAGATAGATCGACACATGATCGGGTTTCAACATCTCCACGATACGCACGTCGTTCTCTATCGTGCGATCGCTCTCGGTTTGAAGGCCCACGATGAAGTCGACGTTGACTTTGGCAAAGCTCTTCGCTATCTCATAGGTTCTGAAAAAATCATCCACGGAGTGTCTCCTCTTGACGCGTTTCAGCACCTCATCGTCCGCCGCTTGAAGACCTATGCTCACCCTGTTCACGCTCAACGATTCGAGCCTTTCGACGAACTCACAATTCGGATTCACTTCGATCGTGAACTCGAAATCATCAGCGATCAGGAACATACGTCGAATGCGCTCGAGAGTCTTCTCGAGCAACTCGAACGGAACGTCGCTCGGACTTCCCCCACCGATGTAGATCGTCCCCACGCGGACCTTGGGCACAAACCTCGACCAAAGTTCGATCTCCTTCCACAACGCTCGGAAGTACTCTTCGACCCAAGAAAAATCCGTGAAAGAAACAAAGTCGCAGTATGTACATCTGCTCCTGCAGAAGGGAACATGGAGGTACAGACCTACCTCGTCAGAAACTGATCCTGAAGACGAACTTTCCATCAATGAAACAGGTGTCGAGTTTGAACTTCTCCCCAATCCATTCACCTCTGATCCCAACCGATGCGCTATCTTGGTTCAGTGCAAGAATGAAGTCCAACACTGTAGATGCCCTGCCAAGTGGAACTCTGAACCTCACAGCGAGTGCACCCGAAACTCCATCCTTCCACCCCACGCCCATGAAGAAACCTTCGTCCCCAGTTTGTCCCCTCGAGAAAGGATAGAAGCCTGCGAACAGTGCGTTGTCGAGCGAGTAAAAACCGATCTCTCGGTTCTGCATTCTCAGATATACCCTGCTCATACCCATAGTCACAGGACCGACAACATCAAAGGAGGAGAAGTTGATAGTGTAGTTTCCAAGAAAGACCTTTTGCTTGGCATCTATGATGGCGTAAGAGTTTTCTGGTGCGATCGAAAAAAGCATCCTGTAACTTCCAGGCATCAAACCGAAGCTCTCGACGTCGAAGGTCGCAAGAACCGACCAACTCTTTCCCACGGTGAACCCAATGTTCATCTTTGCGTCCGCCTCTTTGATCCTCAGAAAACCCATCTTACGCACGATCGTTTTCTCATTCCGATAGATCGCCCCGAACTGAAGGTCGTTTTCTGAGGTCCTGATCAGAAAATTTCCGACATCGATGAAGTGTGTCAAACCATCGACGTGGAGCATCTCCACACCGAACATGGTGATTGAAGTCAGAACGATCGACAGCACCAAACGATTCAACTTCACCCCTCGAGTAACCTCCTCAGTACGTCGTTCACAAGTTTTGGATTCGCGGTCCCTTTGGTCTGTTTCATCACTTGGCCAACGAAGAAGGAAATCACGTTCGTCTTTCCAGATTTGTACTGGCTCACGACGTGCGGGTTTTCTTCGAGAACCTTTCTTGCGATCTCAACTATGGCGTGTTCGTCGCTCAGTTGTTTCAGTCCTCTCTCTTCAACGATCTGAATAGGCATTTTCCCCGTTCTGAACATTTCGGGAAAGATCTCCTTGGCCGTTTTTATGGAAATCTCGCCACGATCGACCAACCTTATGAGTTCTGCGATGTGTTCGGGCTTGATCTTCAGTTCCCCGCTCTCGAACTCTTTCATTTCTCTCAGCATCTCCGTCATGATCCAATTACTCGTTTCTTTGGGTTTGCCACTCAACCTAACGCACGCTTCAAAGAAGTTCGCGATCGATTCGTCCGCCGTGAGTACGGATGCATCGTACTCTGGAAGTCCATACTCTCGAGCGAACCTCTGCTTTTTCTGATCCGGCAGCTCCGGCAAGCTGAGCTTCAACTTCTCGATCCTCTCTTCACTGACGACGATTGGTGGTATGTCTGGTTCTGGAAAGTAGCGATAGTCACTCTCTTCTTCTTTTCCTCTCATCGAAACGGTCGTCTTCGTCGAAAGATCCCAGCCACGCGTTTCTTTTTCAACGTTTTCTCCCCTCACGAGCGCTTCTTTGATCCTCTGCTCCTCGTATTCCAACGCCTTCTCGATGAACTTGAAGGAGTTCATGTTCTTGACCTCTACCCTGTTACTCGAAACGTTCCTGTCGAGATCGACTATCGAAATGTTCGCATCGCACCTCAACGCACCCTTTTCCATGTCACCGCTGCTGATCTTCAGATATCTCAGTATGGAACGCAACTTTTCGGTGAAGATGCGTGCTTCCCTCGGTGAAGAAAGGTCCGGTTCTGTTACTATCTCGACCAGAGGCACTCCACACCTGTTCATGTCCACCAAGGAATACCTCGCTTGCGTTATCGAGTCGCCTTCGTGCATGAGCTTACCCGCATCTTCCTCCAGATGCAGTCTCCTTATCCTCACTCGCTTCGTTGTTCCGTCGACGTCTATGTCAAGATGACCACCGACCGCGAGTGGATAAAAGTACTGACTTATTTGATAACCCTTCGGCAGATCCGCATAGAAATAGTTCTTCCTGTCGAACCTCGAATACTCGTTCACCTTGCAGTTCAGTGCCAGTGCGAGTTTTATGGCGTAGTCAACCATCTCTGCATTCACCACGGGCAGGGCTCCAGGCTGACCCGTACACACCGGACAAACCGCCGTGTTCGCTGGGATTTCAAAGACGTTCGCAGTACAACTACAGAAAGCCTTCGTCTGGGTCGAAAGCTGCACGTGTATCTCCAAACCTATCACGGTCTTGAACCTCATACTCTCACCACCGGTAAGGGAATGCGGCCGTTTTCGTTGTACGGAGAGAACTTCTCGATCGATCTACCGATCCTCAACACTTTCGGATCTTCAAACCTCTTTCCCACTACCTGGACACCGACCGGAAGTCCCTGGGCAAAGCCAAAGGGTACGCTCAAAGCTGGCACACCCGCCAAGTTAGCGAAGGTTGTGAAGACGTCCATCAAGTAATACGCGAGGGGATCCGTTATTGAGCCGATCTTGAAGGCTGGTATGGGAGATGTGGGGGTAAGGATTGCATCGAATTGGTCGAACACCGAACTGAGATCGTTGGCGAGCAACCTTCGCACTTTTTGCGCCTTGTTGAAGTAGGCTTCGTAGTAAGTCGCACTCAGAGTGAACGTACCCAGCACGATCCTCCTTCTGACCTCTTCCCCAAAACCCATCGTCCTGGTAACGGAATATGTTTCCTTCAGACCGGACTTCTCGACTCGCAAGCCGTACTTGACACCGTCGTATCTCGCAAGGTTCGAGCTTGCCTCGGCAGGAGCGATCACGTAGTACGTCGCGACCGCGTACTTGAGCGTGGGGATCTTCACTCTTTCTACCTTTCCTCCAAGTTTCTCGATGAGCTTGATGCACTCCTCGAATCTCTCCGCAACTTCTTTGTCCAAACCTTCGTACTCGTAAACTTCAACGGGAACGGCGAAACGAAAACCTTCGATTCCTTGCTCTATGTGGGACAGAAAATCCATCTTCACATCGACCGTTGTGGAATCGAGCGGGTCTCTCCCATGGATGATTTGCATGAGGATAGTGGCGTCTTTGACGCTCTTGGTCATAGGTCCAATCTGATCCAGCGAGGACGCGAACGCCACAAGTCCATATCGAGAGACCAAACCGTACGTGGGTTTGAAGCCCACGATACCGCAGAACGCTGCTGGTTGTCTCACTGAACCACCCGTGTCGCTTCCGAGCGCTGCCACGACCTCTCCGCTCGCAACTGCTGCGGCAGAACCTCCGCTGCTGCCACCTGGGACGCAAGAAAGATCCCAAGGATTACGCGTGACGAAAAACGCGGAACGTTCTGTGCTTGAGCCCATCGCGAACTCGTCGAGGTTCGTCTTTCCGACGATGGCAAAGCCAGCCTTCTTTAACTTTCTCACGACCGTCGCGTCGTATGGAGGCACGTAGTTTTCGAGGATCTTCGATGCGCAGGTCGTTCTGACGTCTTTCGTAACGATGTTGTCCTTTATGGCTATTGGGATGCCTTTGAACGGTCCTTCGTCGATTTCGATTCGTTCTTCATCGAGTACCGTGATGAAACTCTTGAGAACCTTATCAACCCTCTCTATCTCCTTCAAAGACTCTTTCACCAGATCCTGACTTTCGACCTCGAGACAGTCTTCTATCGTCATCTTTTGAAACATGGCAAACCTCCCTCACCAGTAATATCGTCTTCTTCGCAATCTTCGTACGTACCCATAGATCATCCCCACGACGAACCCCCCGATGTGCGCCCAGTACGCCACCCCAGAACCTGTGGGACTGTCGAGCAAACCACTCAGCACTTGGAAGATGAACCAAACGAACAAGTACGTGAACGCGGGTATGGCGACCAAGAAGGGCAGGAGAAAGTACAAGGGTACTATCGAGACGATGCGCGAATATGGGAAGAGTACGAAATAAGCCCCCATGACAGCCGATATCGCACCGGAAGCTCCAACCATTGGAACCTGCGAGTTCAAGTTGAGCGAAAAGTGTGCTAAACTTGCGAGCACACCACCGCAGAGATAAAAGATCAAAAACCTGCCGTGCCCAAGTTCGTCCTCGACGTTGTCGCCAAACAAACCCAAGAACCACATGTTTCCAATCAAATGGGACCATCCTCCGTGCAGGAACATGTGGGTCAAGATCGTCAGCCACTTGTTCGAATACAAGCTCAAACCCGTGCGGAGCTGCCACACGGTGGTCCACCTGGTCGACGTGAAACGAGCCGGTACAAGTCCAAAGTTGTACATGAACTCTATCAGTTCGACACGAGAGAGCGTCAGTTGGTAGATGAACAACACAACATTGATCGTGATCAGTCCATAGACCACGTACGGTCTTCTCCTGCTCGGTATGGTGTCGTACAGAGGTATCAGACCACCACTTCCCTCTTCGCGTTCTTAATTCCAAATTTTATCACAAAACTTCTTCGATAATGCCGCTACCAAGCACGAGCTCACCATCGTAAAACACCGCTGCCTGACCGGGTGTGACGGCAAAGAGTGGTTCTTTCGTCTCGATTTCCGCTTCACTGCCGTTGTGCCTCACGAAACATGGAACTTCTAACGTGTTCTTTCTGACCTTCACGAACGCGCTGAACTCTTCAGGAAGATCCACCAAGAAGTTGAGATGGCTCACTGAGAATTTGTTTCGATAAACATCCTCTTCTTTTCCGACAATTATGGCATTCCTCTGAGCATCGATTCGTACCACGTATGTTCTTGATCCCAATGAGACTCCCAGCCTTCTCTGCCCAACGGTGTAACGTATCAGACCTTTGTGCCTACCCAATTCCTTACCATGAACATCGTAGATCGGACCTTCATTGAATTCGATGCCATTCTCCCTGAAGAAACTCTCTTGATCACCATCTGGGATGAAACACAGATCTTGGGATTCCTGCTTGGAATGAACGTGTATGTTCGCCTTTGCTGCGATCTCTCTCACTTGAGACTTGGTCTTGTCACCGTTTGGAAAGATGATCTTGGCGAGTCTGTGTCTCTCGATCGACGCCAAAAAGTAGGATTGGTCCTTCTCTTTGTCCAACGCTCTGTAAAGCTTGCCATCAATGATTCTCGCATAATGACCGCTGGCGATTTTGTCCGCACCTTCGTTCAGGATGAGGTCCATCACGAAGCCGAACTTGATCAACCTGTTGCACAGATAGCACGGATTGGGGGTCCTTCCGTTCTTGTACTCCTTTAGATAGTAGTCGACCACAGTCCGACGAAAGACGTCCTCCACGTGGATCACCTTTATCGGCACAGAAAAGTGTTTCGCTATCAGCTGCGCGTCGAACGTGTCGGCAGGTGAACAACAAACCTTGTGTTTTATCTGCTTGGCAAGATAGAACTCGTCCGGCATGGTCTTCATGTGGTAAGCGATCACGTCATGACCTGCTTCGAGCAAACTGTAGAGCGCCACCGCACTGTCGACACCACCACTCAACAGAACTCCGACTCTCAACGCTCGACTCCTCCCATTTTCATTGTACCTCAAACCATGCTCTTGCTCGAACGAAGCAACCTATGGTAGAATTCTCATAGCGTTGACTTAAGCTTTGTCGTATTAACCAATAGTTATGGAGGTGCGACCATGGCCAGAGTGGTTAGCTTCGGAGAGATCATGATGAGGCTCGCAACACCGAACTTCTTGAGGTTTGTGCAGACAAAGAGCTTCGATGTCACCTATGCCGGGGCGGAAGCGAACGTGGCCGTTTCACTCGCAAACTTTGGTCTGGAAGCATCATTTGTGACGAAACTTCCCAAGAACGAGTTCGGCATCGCGGTTCTGCGTTACCTTAGACAATACAACGTGGACACGTCTCACATGATCTTCGGAGAGGGTAGGTTGGGCGTCTATTTCCTCGAAACTGGTTATTCCCAAAGGCCTTCGAAGGTGATCTACGACAGGGCGAATTCCACTTTTGCTCTCTCCAAGCCCGAAGAATACGACTGGGATCGCATCTTCGACAACGCTGATTGGTTCCACTTCACCGGAATAACGCCGGCGCTCGGGGACAATTTGGTGCAAGCGTGTCTCGATGCTCTGAAAAAGGCCAAGGAGAAAGGTATAACTGTGTCGTGCGACCTCAACTACAGGGCCAAACTGTGGAGCCAAGAGAAGGCAAGACAGGTGATGTCACAGCTCGTCAAGTACGTCGACGTTCTCTTCGCGAACGAGGAGGACGCCGAGAAAGTCTTCGGTATAAAGGCGGACGAGAGCAACGTTGTTGAGGGCAAGCTCAGCTTGAAAGGATACGAACAAGTATGCCGCAGGCTCAAGGAAAGGTTCGGCTTCAAGAGGGTGGCGATAAGCTTGCGAGAAAGCATCGTTGCCAATCTGAACGGTTGGTCCGGTGTCCTACTCGACGGAGACGATTTCTACAGCGCCAAGCAGTACACAGTTCACATCGTCGACAGGGTCGGCGCAGGAGACTCCTTCTCCGCAGGCATCATCTACGGTTTTCTCACCGGTATGAAACCACAAGAAACTTTGGAGTTCGCCGTTGCCGCGTCTTGCTTGAAACACACGATCGTCGGGGACTTCAACGAAGTGACTCTCGACGAGGTGAAGAGCCTGATGAAAGGTTCAGGAAGTGGAAGAGTTGTGAGGTGAAATCCAAACATGTCCATCTATTCAGTTGAGAGAGCTCTGAAAGTCCTGGAGTACATCGCCTCGAAAAAGAACGGCGTCAGGGTTCGCGACGTTGCGGAGTTTTTGCAAATAACATCACCTGCTGCGTTCAAGCACCTCGAAACACTTGTCGAGTGCGGCTACGTTTTCAAAGATCCTTACACCCACAGATACTTTCCCTCGTACAAGTTAGTCGAACTCGGAAGCATAGTCCTCAGGAACATAGAGGTGCGCGAGATAGCCCATCCACTCTTGATCGAATTGATGGAGAGGACCAACATGACGGTCCACTTCGCCCTGAAGGATGGTTTCGAGGGTGTTTACGTCGACAAGGTCGAGAGCGCAAGGACGATTCCCACTGTCTCGAGGATAGGAATGAAGATGAGGCTATACTCCACAGGTTTCGGCAAAGCCATCCTCGCATTCTTGAGCGAGGACGAGCTCGAACAGTATCTGAAGAACGTACCACTCAACAGATGCACGCCGAACACCATCACAGACCCAGAAAGGCTCAAGCAAGAATTGCTCTTGGTGAGAGAAAGAGGCTACGCAATCGACAACGAGGAGAACGAATACGGAGTCAAGTGTATCGGCGCACCTGTTTTCGATTACACCAACAAGGTGATCGGCGCAGTCAGCGTCACCGCCGCGTCCGGTCTGCTGAACGAGGAAACCATACCGAAGATCGCACAAGAAGTGATCAGCACAGCAAGAGAAATCTCGAAGAAGCTGGGCGGCATCACCGCTTCGTGATACCGTACTTCTTTATCTTGTAGCAGAGTGTTTTGTAGTTCAAGCCGAGCATCGAGGCTACCTTCTTGCGGTTCCAGTTGTACTTTTCAAGGAAGATCCTTATCGTCCGCTTTTCGACGCTCGTAACCACCTTTCTCACGTACTCGGGCAATCTCAGTTCTCGCTCGGTCCGACTTGGGATCGAGTTCACGAAGTAGTCGACGACGTTCAGACCCGCGGCGTACATGTGGACTACCTTGACTAACTCTTCAGTGTTTCCCGGCCAGTCGTATTTCAGAAACAAGTCCATGATGTCTTCGCTCGGAAACTTCAACGGCACGTATCTGTGCTTCTGGTGTATCGAAGAGAGAATCCAATCGACCATGTATGGGATGTCGTTCTTACGCTCTCTCAAAGGGGGAATACGAACGTTGCAGAAACCTTCCACGGGAAGATCACTGAAAACGATCCTCCTCGTCTTACCGTTCAAGTTGACCTCGAAGACGCTCTCTTCGAGTTGAACGTACTTCCCGGCGGAGAAGTATTCGAGGTATGCGAGCAAATGCACCCCTGTCTCGGCCACGAAAGCGATCGCTCCCTCAGAACTGTTACGCAGTCTTTGGAGTTCTCTCAAGATCTCGTGAGCGATCACACCCTGCAACTCAGCGTAGCTGTACAGTACCTCGTGCTTCCTCTTGAGTTCCTCCAGTTCGAGCCTGCTTTCGAGATACCTGATGGCCATCATCACGCCATCCATCGAAGTGACGAAAATCGTGGTGGGATTGTCGAATTTCTTCGGTCCCATCACCACGTCCCAGAACTCCTCTAACAGCTTCTTCTCGTAGTCATCCTCACCGTAGAAGTCAACGAAGAGCCTCTCTTTGCTCGATGAAAGTTCAACACTGCCGAGCACGTTCGAAGGCAGAAGGACCCTTATCATGTCTATCCCTCGCTCGCGCTACATGCCATGGCGATCGAGAGCAACTTGCTCTCCGCGGTATCGGCCCTGGAAACCAGTACAACGGGTGCCTTCGCGCCGATCACCATCCCCGCGATCTTGCCGTTTGCAAGATAGATCGCAGATTTTCCGAGGAAGTTACCCGAATGAATGTCGGGCACGATCAAGAGGTCCGCGCAACCCGCAACAGGACTCTTAACTCCTTTCACTTCCGCGGCTCTCGAGCTCAAAGCGTTGTCCAAACCCAAGGGTCCGTCGACGATGCAGTTCTTTATCTCACCACGCTGGTTCATTTTCGCAATTATTGCAGCTTCAACTGTCTCGGGCATGGCAGGGTTTACCGTCTCGACCGCACAGATGAGAGCCACTTTAGGCAATTCGTAGCCCAGTTTGCGTAGAATCTCTACCGCATTGCTTATGAGCATCACCTTCTCCTCGAGTGACGGTCTTATAACAATACCTCCATCCGACACGAACACGACCCGGTCCAGTGTGGGCACCTCGATCGCCGCAAGGTGTGTCAGAAGTCCTGCACCTCTCAGTCCCCAGTCCTTGTTGAGCACAGCTTTCAAAAGGGTTGATGTCTTCACAAGGCCCTTGACCAGAACATCAGCACGTTTAGAAGAAACGAGCTTCACACCTTTCTCGCTCGCATCACTTTCATCACAGCTGTCGATGAGTTCTACATCAACTGAATTTGTGTAGTTCTGTAATTTCTGCAACTTTCCCACGAGGAAGATGCGATCCACCAATCCTTCTCTTTTCGCCATCAAGGTTGCCTCGACTGCTTCTTCGTCCTCGGCACCAACGACAACGAGATTCTTCTTTCCCGCTCTCTTAGCCATTTCGATCAATTCGCTGAGGGACCTCATGCTTCACGACCTCCAATCGCGGGCCGCCATCGCCACGTAGACTATCGCCATGATTGTGTTGAAGACCACAGAATAATCGTTGTGGACGAACCTCACGGTGCGACCATCGATCCTCTCGATGCCAGGGATCAGCTCGGCCAAGTCTGCGTACACCGTGTCCTTCATTTCAACCTTCAGCTCCACAGGTGTGTCGAACCCGTACAGCACCAGTTCGTTCCTCGGGATCTTCACAGCTTCGGCTGCTGCTCTTTTCATCTCTCCGAACAAGCGCTTCTTCGGTTTCATGATGGCTGCGTAACGTCCAAGCCCCATCTTGGTGTCAACGAAGAGCCATTTTCCTCGAAATTCTCTCTTCAACTCCTCGCCGAGCGCACCATCACCAACGACGAGACAGACAGGAACATTGTGATGTGCGGCAAAGGCAGCGTTTATGAGCGCCTCGTTCATCCTTTTCCCGTTGATCCAAACGTTGTGTATCAGCGAGCTCGAATAGGTGTGGTCCATGATCGCGTTCTTGGTACCGATCCCCGCGTGATAGCCCAAAAAGATCACCCTATCGAACGTCGCGTCGAGACCGCTCATCATGTAATCTTTTCTTATCGGACCGTGTACGAGGCTTACGTTGTCGAACTCTTCACATATCCTGTAAGGTATAGCCGTACCAGAACCGTGAGCATCACAGATCAACACGTGCTCGATCTCAACTCCCGAAGAGAACAACCCCTCGAGCAACGCTCTCAAATGTTCGTGCAAGACTTCCGAAGCTTCCTTCTTACTGGTGTCGACCTCTCCCCACGTGGCGATACCTGCCAGACCTTCCATGTCGACTGAGATGTAGATCCTCATACGATCCCTCCTCGTTGCTCACCTTTTCGAATGATACCACGAAGATTGTTCCAAGATGGTATGATTTTTGTGGTGATGGGTCTGGTTTTCATCGATCCGAGCGGAACAATACCGATCTCGCTCACTGGAAAATTCTGTCGTATGAACTGTGCGCATTGCGGTGGGCACTACCTCGGCCACATGAAAACGCTGTGGGAGATGGAGCAACTCGCGAGAGAAGGACACAAGAGTTTTCTCATAAGCGGCGGACTCGAGGAAGATTTTCTCGTACCCTTCAGAAAGTATTTGAACCATCTGAGGCATCTCAAGGAAAGCTATGGGCTCTCTTACAACTTTCACGTGGGTTTCCCACAATCTTTCATGGAAGATCTCGAAGGCTTGGCCGACGTTGTGAGTTTCGATTTTTTCGCCGATCCAATGGTCATGGAGGCCGTCTATGGGTTCAGCGTTGAACCAGTGAAACTTCTGGACGCCATCGCACGAACAAGGGTCTTCGCCGTACCACACGTAACGATTGGAATTTTGGAAGGTCACATATCACACGAGTACGAAGCACTGAAGATGCTTTCGGAACGTTTCAGTGCCGTGGTTCTGAACGTGTTCATACCAACTTTCGGAACGAAGTTCTCCCAAGCTCTTCCACCTGATCTTTCGAGAGTGAAAGAACTTTTCAGTTACACCGCCGAGAAGTTCGATCATTTGGTGCTTGGTTGCATGCAACCACGTGGCGAATACAGACGCTTGCTGCAAGAATCGGTGAAAGAATTCGCAAACGTCATCGTGAAGCCAACGTTCAAGGTCGACTTCGATTTCAAGGGTTGTTGTGCCCTTTGGTTGGCCAAATCCAGAGCGGAGGTGGTGAGGCGTGTACGATAAAGAACAGCTCAGGAGGATCTTTGATGCGTTCGAGCAGTGGCAAGCGCAGGTGGAGAGCGACCTGAAGAAGTATCCAGAGAGGAAGGAGAAGTTCGTATCGAGTTCTGGCTACGAGTTCAAGAGATGCTACACGCCACTCGACGTCTCAGAGCTGGATTATTTGAAAGACCTCGGCATGCCGGGAGACTATCCGTACACGCGAGGCGTTCAGAGAACCATGTACCGTGGAAGGCTCTGGACGATGAGGCAATACGCGGGCTTTGGAACCGCGGAAGAAACGAACAAACGCTTCAAATATCTTTTGCAACAGGGCCAAACGGGCTTGTCGGTGGCGTTCGATCTACCCACGCAGATCGGTTACGATTCGGACCACCCACTCGCCGAAGGTGAGGTTGGACGCGTGGGTGTCGCGGTGGATTCCTTGAAGGATATAGAGACACTCTTCGACGGTATTCCACTGAAAGACGTCAGCACCTCGATGACCATAAACTCCACCGCAGTCATACTTTTGAGCATGTACGCCGTGACGGCGGAAAAGCAAGGAGCAAAACTTGAAGAACTGAGAGGAACGATACAGAACGACATTTTGAAAGAGTACATAGCGAGGGGTACTTACATCTTCCCACCAGAACCGTCCATGAAGATCGTCACGGATATCTTCGAATTCTGTGCCCAGCACATGCCCAAGTGGAACACGATAAGCATCAGCGGCTATCACATAAGAGAGGCCGGTGCCAACGCGGTCCAAGAGCTCGCCTTCACGTTTGCTGATGCAGTCGCTTACGTTGAAGCGGCCATCAAGGCCGGACTGGATCCGAACGTGTTCGGAAGACAGCTGTCGTTCTTCTTCGCCGCGCACAACAACTTCTTGGAAGAGATCGCGAAGTTCAGAGCCGCGAGACGCGTTTGGGCGAAGATCATGAAGGAGCGCTTCAAAGTGACCAACCAAGAAGCCTTGAGGCTCAGATTCCATACTCAAACAGGTGGTTCCACGCTCACAGCACAGCAGCCACTGAACAACATAGTCCGTGTCGCAATCCAAGCACTGGCGGCCGTGCTCGGTGGAACTCAATCTTTACACACCAACTCTTTCGACGAAGCTCTCGGCCTTCCAACGGAACAATCCGTACAGGTCGCGCTCAGGACACAACAGATCATAGCCTACGAGTCAGGTGCCGCGGACATCGTCGATCCACTGGCAGGCTCATTCGCTTTGGAAGCTCTGACTAACCAGATCGAGGAAAAGGTCTGGGAGTACTTGCAAAAGATCGACTCTTTGGGCGGCATGGTTCGAGCGATAGAACTCGGATACGTTCAAAAGGAGATCCACAAGAGTGCGTACGAGCAACAGCTGGCGATTGAAAAAGGCGAACAAATTGTTGTGGGAGTGAACGCGTTTCAAACCAAAGAAGAAAGACCGGTTGAAAACATCTTGAAGGTTGATCCCGCACTTGAAGAGAAACAGAAACAGGCCCTCAGACAACTGAGAGAGCAGAGGGACAACAGGGCCGTCGCGAACGCGTTGAAGGAATTGAAACAAGCTGCGAAGGAGGGTAAAAACATCGTTCCATACGTGTTCGAAGCGGTCAAGTGTTACGCAACCCTTGGTGAGATAAGCGATGTTCTGAGAGAAGTTTACGGAGAGTACACCGAGAGCACATCGATCTGAGGGGGTGAATCAGATGAAGAAGTACAGGATCTTGATCGCAAAACCTGGGTTGGATGGACACGATCGCGGTGCAAAGGTCGTCGCGCATGCCCTGAGGGATGCGGGTTTCGAAGTGATATACACCGGTCTGAGACAGACTCCCGAGCAGATCGTGAAAACTGCGATCCAGGAGGACGTCGATTTGATAGGGCTCTCGATCCTGTCGGGTGCGCACCTACAGTTGTCCAAGAAGGTGATCGAGCTGATGAAAAAAGAAGGTATAGCAAGCATTCCAGTCTTCGTGGGAGGCATAATCCCACCCGACGATGTACCCAAGTTGCTGGAGATAGGTGTCGCGCGTGTGTTTGGGCCAGGAACACCGCTTTCGAAGATCGTTCAAGAGGTTAGAGAGGTCTTGGAAGGGGTGGCGAGCACGAGTGAATCATAAGCAGATCGCCAAGTTCATAACGTTGATAGAGAACGAACCTGAAAGGGCGAGACAAGTACTGAAGGATCTACCGAGAAAAACTTGTCCTGTGATCGGTTTCACGGGTAGCCCAGGCGTGGGCAAGAGCACGTTGATCGATCAGGTGATCGCGAGGCTTAGATCCATGAATAAAACGGTCGCCGTCGTTGCAGTGGATCCATCCAGTCCTTTCAGTCAGGGTGCCTTCCTCGGTGACAGAGTCAGGATGAAGAAACACTTCCTTGACGAAGGTGTCTTCATTAGGAGCATGGCATCCCGCGGCGCACTCGGTGGATTGAACGAGAGCATCTACGATGTCGTGGAGTTGCTCGAAGCCGCGGGTTTCGATTACGTTCTTGTCGAAACGGTGGGTGTCGGTCAAGCTGAGGTCGAGGTGCGGTATGTGGCAGACGTGGTCGTGCTGGTGCTGTCACCGGGCTTTGGAGACGAAATGCAACTGTTGAAGGCGGGCGTCATGGAGATCGCGGACATATATGTCGTGAACAAATCGGATCTTGCGGGAAACGACTCGCTGTACGATCAGCTGATCGGCTTTCTCACCTTCGCTGGAAGGGATGTCTCAAGCGTCGTGAAGACCTCGGCCTTGAACGGCAGCGGAGTTGAAGAGCTCGTGGATAAAATGACGACATTGTGGAAGACTCTCGTTGAAACAGGAAGATTGAAACAGCTGAGAAGAGAAAGGTCGAGACACCACGCAGAGACACTCGCGAGGAGAACGCTGCAGGAGTATCTTTCACTCGTGGATTCAGAGGATCCATACAAAGCTGTCGAGTCGGCACTCAGATCGATGTGTGAACGCTTGAAAAATGGTCAGGGGGGAGGGACTTGAACCCTCGACCTCCGGACCCCGATTCCGGCGTTCTGGCCAACTGAACTACCCCCTGAGCCAATACAAATGATACCATAGAGGCGGGACTTTGACAACTGCTCGAGAAGGATATGGCTTTAGGGAAAACGTATCTTGGGCAGAGCCCAAGTAGTAGTAAGATTAACACCCACCAGAGGCAATAGCCTCTATTGCTATGGAGTCAACATTGCTCCATCGAAGATGACCCAACGAGCCATCAAAAATTTCATCCCCTTTAGGAGATTGGGAGTGTCAAATTGAACGCTTGCACCAGGAATGAATTCGTGGTAGAATTAAAAACGCGGGGCGTGGCGCAGGTTGGCTAGCGCGCTTGCATGGGGCGCAAGAGGTCGCTGGTTCAAGTCCAGTCGCCCCGACCAGGCGGCGAAAGCCGCCTTTTTCTTTTCAAAGCTATCTCGTTCGCGAAAGATCTCAATCTCAGTGAGAGAACCTGCACGGTTTTTGAGGGTTCTCAAAGTTCAACCGTTTCTCGACTCTACTTTGTTGAAATGCTCCTGAGCCCGCTGGATCAATTGGATATGTCTTCGCGCCCTTGCCATCCGAGAATCTCGGTAGATTTTTCTTCTAAGGTTTTGTACTCTGTGAAAAAGTGTTCGATCTCGAGAAGAAGGTGCCGAGGCAAATGCGTTAGGCCTTCAACATCATTGAAACGAAGATTCAACGTGCACGCGTCCCCTCCCGCATCTTCAGTACTCCGATGGGCCGAACCTGCACAACACATCCAAAGAATGCTGGCTCATAGTTCACAACGAGGACATCCAGCGCATCTCCATCTTCCGCGAGAGTGTTCAAAATGAACCCGTAATCAGCAGGATAATGCAAGGGTGAATGAGGCACGATGATGTCAGTTTTCATCATACCCCACGTAGATTGTGGGTCATAAGTTCCCCGCCAAGCTTTCTTTTGCAGATCATTGAGACCAACATCCAAATCAGAGATATGGTGTTGACCCCCCTTGACCATTTCGGCGAGATAGTGTAATATAACCTTGGTTGAGCCCCCATCGTCTAGTGGCCTAGGACACTGGCCTTTCAAGCCAGAAGCAGGGGTTCGAATCCCCTTGGGGGCGCCAGTTGGAGGAGATTCAAGAGATCGAAGGAAGGACCGCTCCTGTTTGGAGCGGTTTTTCATGCCCGTTCTTTCGAGGAAGATCTGCCCAGACAAAAAAGTGGCGGGCTTATGACCCGCCTTCCAATTGGAAAATTCATCTGAAGTGTGGCTCCGGCGGCAGGACTCGAACCTGCAACCTAGTGGTTAACAGCCACCCGCTCTGCCGGTTGAGCTACGCCGGAGCGTCGGTTTTCGACAACAATTCTAATCAAAAGCTCTTTCCATTTCAAGTGTAGAGTTATTTACTCTTAGATTAACACTGAGAAGATCAGGTGAGGCGAATGTGGAAGAACTTGCCGAAGGAAATCAAGCGCTATCTTGTCTTCTACTCCATCACAGGCTTTTCTTTCTCCGCGATCATCGCGGCCCCAACGCTTGGAAAGGTGTTGAATATCTCCATAGAAGAGCTTGGATGGCTTTTCAGTTTTTCTTACATCTTGCAGGCCATTCTCACTTACGTTTTGGGCAGAAAATTCGAGAGCATCAGCGTGAACTACGGTTACGCACTGGCAAGAACTTTCTTCGCCCTCGGAAGTATCTTTTTCATCTTGGCGCGCAACGTCTATGGGTTCGTGGCCGCACAACTCTTGCTCGGGGTTACGGACGTTTTCTATCCTTGTCAAGTCATGTACGAAAGGGCTCTCTTTCCACCGAAAAAGCGCGAGGAGATTTACTCGACGCAGTTCCTCATCACCGAGTTCACGAAGGTGGTCGCCTACTTTTTCCTGGTGTTCATTCTGTCGAAGTACATGAAGGATCTGAGATTTCTCTCGGCAATATTCTTCTCGACCTTTGTGGCGAACATCTTTTATGCCTTCTCTTTCCTGAAGATCTTGCCACGCGTCAAGAGTGGCTCGAGTCTTCACGAGGACCACGTCTTGGCCACGAGCGTGAACGGTCCTTTCATATCGATAATGCTGCACCAATACTTGGCTTTCATGGCGTTCAGTTTTTCGAGTTTTCTCATCATCTCGTACTATCTCATGGACCATTTCAAACTGGACAGTTCCTCGCCCTTTTTGTTTGAGATGATCTTTTCAGCGTCACTGGTCGTGGCATACCCGTGGAAGAGAAAGGTCAACAACAGTACGATCAGGAATTTGATCATCGGCTCAATGTTGATCATCGCCACCTTTGCTCTGTGGTTCGTACCCAACGTGTACGTGTTCTTCGCTTCCCACGTGATCATGGGATTTGGTTTCATCCTGTGGTTTCCAGCAAAAGAAACCATCAAGATGAGCTTGTCACCGAGAGAACTGGGCAGATGGGAAGGTTTCTTCCAAGGACTAAACATCTTCAGCAGAACTTTTGTGCCCGTGGTGTCGACACAGATCGCAGGAAGGCTCGGACACAGGTGGGTGTTCTTGACCTCAGCTTTCATCTTCACTGCGAGCCTTTTGAGTTCCATCCCCGCGATCCGATGGTTCCACAGAATCGGAAAGATCAAGGTATGAACAGCTCTTCTGCGTTTTTCACCAGAGTTTCTGCGACATCCTCAATGTCCATGTCCAAGATCCTTGCGATCTCTTCGACCACGAACCTCACATAGATCGGTTCGTTCCTCTTACCCCTGATCGGTTGAGGAGCCAAGTAGGGACAATCCGTCTCGCTCAGGATGTTTTCGATCCCCACTGTCATCACAGCTCTCCTCAGCTTGTGGTTGTTCGGGTACGTAATCGGACCACCCACACCGATGTACATCCCGAGTTCGACGAACTTCAGTGCCCACTCTTCATCCGCGGAGAAGGCGTGCACGACGCCCCCTCGCGTCGGTAATCCCACGCGGCTTATGATCTCGTAAGCTTCGTCGTAGGCATCCCTGACGTGGACGATCACGGGCAGATCGACGTCCTTCGCAAACTTCAGTTGCGCCTCGAAGACCTTTCGCTGTTGCTCCTTCGAAGACAGCATCCTGTAGTAATCCAGACCACATTCGCCAATGGCAACCACCTTTTTGTGCTCGAGCAGTTCTTCGAAGACTTGTAGAAAGTTATCTGGAACGTTTGAAGCTTCGTGGGGATGAACGCCCACCGAGCAATAGAGCTTCTCATGTTTCTGACTCAAGGAAAGCGCCCTCTTAGAATCCTCCACGTCTATGCCCACGTTGATAACGAAGGAGAAGTTGTGTGAGTCGAGTTTTTGGAGCACCTGCTGAAGGTCCTTCTCGAACTGGTGAAAATGCAGATGTGCGTGTGTGTCTGTCAGTCTCATTGTTTTTAGACCTCCTTTTGCAATTAGAATTTTATCAGGAAGGAAGAACATGGCGTGGATTAGAAAACCGTGGCTCGCATTGAGCCTGATGTTGATCCTCGCTATTCTTTCGACCCTCCAACTTCCAAGGTTGAAGGTGAGGGCCTACTTCAAGGCGCAGGTTTCTGGAGAATCCCACTACGTTGTTGCGGAGAGGGAGATTTCCAGGACCTTTCACCTGAGAGATGTCGCAATCGTGGCGGTGCCGTACACAACACGAGATCAAATAAACATTGTGGCTCAAGAACTCCGAAGTTTGGATGGTGTCGCCATGGTGATCAATCCGTTTGAATCTCCCCTCACGATGGCCAACAACACGTCCATGGCTCAGCGACTCAGGCTCATTGGACAATACGAAGGCCGAGATTACGCTCTGCTGGTGACGTTCATTTCGAAGAGTCCCGAAAGCACTTCGAGAAGCATCCATCGTTTGGTAGAACCAAAGGGAGGTGTCATGTTTGGAATTTCATACATCGGTGCGATGGCGATGGACTACGTTCGAATCATCCTGACTTACCTCACGCCAGTCGCGATCGCGATAATGTTCTCGATCTTTTACCTCACGCTCAAGAACTTCTGGGCAGCGTTGCTGGCATTTTTGCCGAGCATTTTGGCCACCGTCTACTTGCTTGGTCTCTACGCCGCGATAGGCAAACCGATCAGTATGGAGAACGTCCTCATGCCGTTCATAACATTGATAATGGGAAGTTCTGCGGCACTTCATTATGTGAACAGGTATTTGAGTTTGAAAGATCCCAGCAGGTATGAAAGATCTCGCAAAGCTTTCAAGGAAACCTTTTTAGCACTGTTCATGACCGTTCTGACCACGGTGGTTGGCTTTCTGAGCTTGGGACTCACGAGCTCACCGGTGATGAGGGAGCTCGGCTTCAGCGGTGCAATGGGCATGACTGCGGCTGGTGTGGCGACGTTCGTCTTCTTACCACCCACAGTTACACTCATCGAACACAGAAGAATGCCTGAGATCGTCGAAAAGAGAACTCTGAAGAAGAGAAGAACGAAGTTGCTGATTTTTCTCGCATTGTTCACGTTCTTCTGTCTCTTCATCAATAAGGTGAAAGCAGACTTTCACTCCCTGCTGTTCTTCAGGTCCAACTCCAAGGTCATGAAGGGAGCACGTGTAGTGGAAGCCATCGCGGGCATAAAGGTGCCCATTTTTCTGAAGGTCGATCTCGACGTGGACGTTGAAAGCCAGGAGGGCCTCGCAACCTTGAGAAAGGTCAAAGACAGTTTGAAAGATCACTGTGAGAGGACCTTCTCGATCCTCGATCTACTCGAATTGTTTCCACAACCTTTGAGGAACTTCGTTTCAATCCTTTTGCCCAAAGGGATCTTGTTCGACCGTGAGAACAATTCCACCCTGATGCTGGCCTTCCCAAAACGGGTGGACAGCAACAGTTACGAGCAGATCGAGAAAGTCGTATCTTCGCTCGTCTCTGGTCCGATCAAGTCCATCAAACTTTCCGGGGAAGACTTCAAGTACATGGAGATGAACAGATTCGTGATTCAGAACTTGCGAGCGAGTTTGATGTTTGCCTTGCTCGCCATAGCGTTCATGATGTGTCTAACGTTGAAGAACTTCAAGCTCGGTCTTGTGAGGTGTCTTCCAATTGTAGCAACGTTGTTCAGTCTGTACGGTGCGATGGGACTGCTGAAAGTACCGTTGAACGCAATAAGTGCATGCATCATGAGCATCGTGCTCGGTGCAGGGATAGACTACGCGATACATTTTTCTTGCGCATATTTGAAACATGGTTCTCTCGAAGAGGCCTATAGATTCACCCTAAGACCCATCGTCGCCAACGCATTCGGTGTCGCACTGGGGTTCTCTGTGCTGTTCTTTTCTCCCATGAAGGTCCACGCGCACATCGCGGCGCTGATATTCGTTGGAATGGTCCTCGCTTCAACTTACACGTTGATCTGGCTCACCGCAATCTTACCGAAGACTCAGAGTGCGCGTGAAGCGAGACGCTTGTCCTCCTCCACGAACTTGAAGTAGAGTTCGACCCTCTTTTCGAAGTCCGATTCGTTCATCTTTCCCCTGCTCGTGTAGACGTTGGTCAACTTCTTTGGAAGGCTCAAATTAGTGAATTTGAAACCGAGTCTTTCTTTGAGCAAGTACTTCATCCCATGTACAGTGCGGGCAATTTGGTTCATTTTCGGCTCGTCGATGTCGAATCCAACGACGTTCAAACATTCGACCACCTTCTGCGGGGTGTAAACACCCCTTGCGAACAAACACATGACCAAGCTGTTGGTGAGGACTCGCCAAACGCCTTCTTCGTACATCGTCTTGACTTCCCTCTCGATGTCTTCAGAACGTCCCAGATATTTTTGATCGACGCTGTATCCTGCACAATCCAGATGCGAATGTCTCACACCCACCGCGTACCCAACGAACGCATCTGGACCAGTCATGTAACCTGGCGCTTCGTTCTTGTTGAAGCAGATGGCAAAGTCTTCACCACCGTACCTCTTCGCGCAGTGATGAACACCCTTTTCGAGATCTCTGTAGAATTCTTTCTTTCCGCGCGCGATGTTCTCGAGAACCTTCAGATAAGTCTCTGTGTCCCCGAAGTTCAGAGCGAGTCCATCGGTCTCTTCCGGTGTGATCAATCCTCTCTGGAACGCTTCGGTCGCCCAGGCGAGCACGACACCGATGCTTATCGCGTCCCAACCTTGTCGTTCGACGAAGTGAATGAGTTTGAGCACTTCCTCCGCCTTCGAAACACTGATGTTCGAACCCAAAGAGTAGATGAGCTCGTGGTCGTAAGAAGTTTTCAGAGTCTTGTACATGTGCGGATCGGCGAACAATTCTCTCAAGACGCCCATGTGGATGCATCCTATGGGACAGTGCGCGCAGGATATCTGTTGCGCGAGGAGCTGGTCCGCGAAATGTTCACCACTTATGTTCTGAGCACTCTCGAAGAAACCCTGAGAGAAGTTGCGCGTTGGAAGACCCATGATCTTCGAAAGTGGAATCACGTTCGCCGCGGTGCCGAGATCTCTGTATTTGTAAGTGTTCTCACTCTCGACGAGTTCTTGAAAGATCCGATCGTAGAGTAGTTGGTACGATCTTCTATCTTCGATCTTCGGACAGTTGCTTCCAGAAATGACGATCGCCTTGAGGTTCTTGGATCCCATGATTGCTCCCAGGCCCAGCCTACCGAAGTGCCTTGAAGAATCCACAGTCACGGCTGCGATGGGAGAAAGCCTTTCACCCGCTGGCCCGATCCTGACGATGCTCTTCTTTCCCTTCCTCTGATCTTCTTTCTCCCTGAGGATCCTTTCGGTTGCGAGCGCACTCCGACCCCAGAGCGAACTGCATGGCACGAGGCTCACGTCATCGCCGTCTATGGAAAGGTAAACGGGTTTTTCCGACTTACCAACGATCCTGAGCACGTGGACGTTGGCCGAAAGCATCGCGAGGTGAAGTCTTCCACCTGCGTGCGATTCACCGAGATCGCCCGTCAAAGGTGATCTGAACATCGCAACGGTCTTCGACATGCTTGGAAAATAGCCGTTGAGAGGACCTATTGCGAAATATATTGGAGACGTTTCTGAAAATGGATCCAAATCTGCTGTGATCTCTTGCATCGCAAGATAAGTCAAAACACCCGTGCCACCGACGAACCTTTCGAAGAGTTCCGTGACATCCTTTTCCTCTATCTTTCCATTCGTCAGGTCTACGGACAACATCCTGTACATCAGCCCACCTCCTCCATGGCGAGGACCTCGGTCGGACAGTAACGAACACACACGCCGCAGTGGTGACACACGATAGGAACTTGCTCCTGCTCGTCCCATTGTAGTGCGTTTGCCGCACACGCTTTGATACACTTTCGACAGTGTATGCACAGTTCTTTCACCAATTCGACTCCAAAACCGCGTTTCGAGACTCTGAGCGATCCAGTTGGACAGGCTGCAGCACACTCTGGATCTTTGCAAGCTTGACAGACGCGCACAGAGAAAGCACCTTCGACTCCCGGATAGTTCTTCACCCTCATCGCCGACTTCTCGATTCCAACCGCCCCGTACCACGTCCTCGTGCAGGCAAACATGCAAGAATAACACCCTATGCATCTTTCTCTATCCTTCACGACGAGCTTCTTCGCCATGTTGTCACCCCTCTTGCTGTGTTCTTGCCGTTCTCAAAAAGAATCTTATCAGCTTCACGAGAGCAAAGATGACCAAACAGAATATCATCCCAGTTAGAGCACCAGATACATCTATCATGATATCGTTCAGAGAAGCTCCCCTTCCTCTGAACTGTTGAAGGTACTCATCCAAGCTCGCCACGAGTGCAGGGAGAGAAACTGAAACGAGCACAGCCATCAGAAGTTTGTGCGAGTAGGTGAAAGCGAACCAGAAAGAAACGATACCGAGCACCATGTAGAGTCCAAAGTGCGCAGATTTTCTGACGAGTTCCACCGTAGGCATCTTCTTGTTTCCGAACCAAAGCCTGTTCAAAACATTCCTGATCTTCTTGAAGAACGTTGTTTCAGAAAGGTCCAACACTTGATCGATCTTTTTCAAGACGTTGTAGGCCCAACGGGCCTGCTTGGACGAGACAACAGCGTTTCTTGTGCCGAAGTAGAGCACAACAGCGGTCCAAAAGAGAAGAATCGCCATCATCAAAATCCACACACGTCTCATCCCTTATTCTCTCCTCACGATTCATTTTGCCATGCTCCGATGAACGTCCAACATCGAGATTCCACAGAAAGCTTGCTTATCAAGCTTCTGCGGTTTCAATCGCAAAAAACAGTGTGTAAGGCCATCTCAAGAGCGCAAACGATTCTTGACACAATCGAACCAAAAAAGTTATAATTGAAAGGGTCGTGTCGAGATCTTAACGCCCCCACAACACTTCAAAAGTCGAGGAGGTGCTCCTATGAAGAAGTTGTTGGTGGTCCTGTTGGTGCTGTTGAGCCTTGTTGTTATGGCACAAGAAGTCATCAAGATCGGAGCCATCTTCCCACTCACCGGAGCAGCCGCTGCAACTGGAGTGAAGATCAAGTACGCGATCGAGGTCGCACAGGAAATCATCAACGGTGTTTATCCTGAGATCAACCTCGCGCTCGCCAAGTCTGCAGGTCTATTGAACCTCAATGGGGCCAAAGTGCAGTTCATCTTCGCAGACCATCAGGGTAACCCAGAACTGGCCATGGCGGAAGCCGAAAGATTGATCAGAAACGAAAAAGTTGTGGCACTCATTGGTTGCTATCAGTCCTCCTGCACCAAGCCAGCGAGCCAGATCGCCGAAAAGTACGGTATACCGTTCGTTGCGGGTTCTTCGAGCTCTGCAGCCCTCACGGAGAGAGGATTGAAATGGTTCTTCAGGATTGCCCCACACGACGGTATGGAAACTGTCTTCTTCTTCGAGTACCTCAGATACTTGAACCAGAAGTACAACGCCAACATCAAGAAGGTCGCCGTCGTGTACATAGACAACGAATACGGGGTGCACGCTGCTCGGATGGTGAAAGAGAAGGTCAAAGATTTTCCTGAGTTCAGCCTCGTGGCCGACGTGAAATACCCTGTCAACGCGACCAACGTGGACATAGAGGTACAAAGAATAAAATCTGCTCGGCCAGATGCGATCTTCCACGCTTCTTACATTGGCGACATGACCATGTTCGTCAAGAAGTACAAGGAATTCAACGTCGTTCCGAAAGTTGTGCTGTCATACTGCGGTGGATACCAAGACCCGCAGTTCGTCGTGAACCTCGGCAAAGATGCAGACTATTTCTCTGGAACCAACGCCACGACGTCTGCTTTGTTCGCGAAGATGCCAATCCTCTTTAAAATCAACGAGATGTACAAGGCGAAGTCCGGCGTCGACATCGATGGACCGACTCTGGAAGACTTCGCCTCAGCGCTCGTCATAGCCGAAGCGATCAACATTGCTGGCACGACAGCACCAGAGAAAGTCCTCGAGGTACTGAAGAACCACACTTTTGACGCTCCGTATTTCGTCTCCGAAAAGATCAAGTTCGGGCCAGACGGACAGAACGTCTACTCGGCGTCCGTCATGACACAGATCTTCAACGGAATCTACGAGGCAGTCTGGCCGGAACAATATCAGACACACGAGCCAGTACCACAGTTCCCGGATTGGAACAAGAGGTGATGATGAGGGGGGCCGCTCGCCCCCCTTAAAAGTTTGGAAGGGGATGAGCATGCTCGCACAACTCGTTGTTACAGGCGCGCTGATCGGAAGTGTTTACTCCCTCGTCGCGGTAGGTTTGACACTCGTTTGGGGACTGATGGATATAATAAACTTCGCACACGGCGATTTCATGATGATATCCATGTACACGGTCTTCTGGTTGTACGCGCTCTTGAAATGGGACCCACTCATATCACTCCCCATCGCTGCTTTGGTGGCAGCCATGATCGGCTTGCTCACCTACAAATTGGTCATAAAACGCGTGCTGAACGCGCCAGGTTTGATGGCTCTCCTCGCCACCTTTGGTCTGAGCTTGTTCATACGAAACTTTGCCCAGTTCCTGTGGAGTCCCAACTACAGGTTCGTTGGAGAATCGATCCTTTCCGGCAAGAAATTGATAATCTTCGACGTGATAGTTGGCCTTCCGCAGCTCGTCGCAGCAGTTGGAAGCATCGGCATGACACTCGCTGTAGCTTTGTTCATCAAGAAGACGAAGTTTGGAAAGGCGATTCAGGCAACAGCGCAGAGCAGAGAGATCGCTGAACTGATGGGTGTCGATACTGAGAAAGTCTACATGTTCACCTTTGCGCTCTCTGGCATCTGTGTTGGTGTCGCGGGAACTTTGCTCTCAGGTATCTTCCCCGTCTATCCGGAATCGGGCGCCATGTATGGACTTTTAGCCTTCGTCATCGTAGCCTTGGGTGGATTCGGGAACATATGGGGTGCCTTCTACGCGGGGATCATGATTGGACTCGCCGAAACGATTGGCGGTTTCTATCTCGGAACGCAGTTCAAGTACGCGATAGTTTTCTTCATATACTTGCTCGTACTACAGTTCAGGCCCAAAGGGCTATTCGGGTGGTGAAAGCGGATGAAGAAAACACCGTTACTCGTGATCCTGGCTATTCTTTTGATACTCCCCTTGGTCGTCAAGGACGTGAACTTTCAACACGTCATGCTGATGACGCTAATGTTTGCAGGCCTCGGTGAAGCGTGGAACATCATCACGGGTTTTGCCGGGCAGACGTCCTTCGGTCATGCGGCGTTCTTCGGGATAGGTGCGTACACCTCCACGGTGCTCTTCTACAAATTCAACGTCTCACCGTGGGTCGGAATGATACTTGGCGCACTGTTCGCAGGCACTGTGGCTTTCTTGGTGAGTTATCCATGCTTCAGGTTGAAGGGTCACTACTTTGCTGTGGCGACGCTCGCGGTCGCCGAGATCATAAAGCAGCTGTTCGTGAGCTGGGATTACGTCGAGGGTGCTACGGGCATCTCGATCCCCGTCGTTTCGGACAGCTTTTGGGCGATGCAGTTCCACCGGTCGAAGATCCCGTACGTTTTAATCGCTTACGGTCTCTTCGTTTTCGTTCTTTTCGTCGCTCTGGTCATCGAGCGCAACAAGATGGGTTATTACTTGAAGGCAATAAGGGAAAGCCACGAAGCCGCCGAGGCACTCGGGATAAACACGGCTCGCTACAAACTGCTCGCGATGGTCATCAGTTCAATACTCACAGCCCTCTTCGGCACGGTCTACGCACAGTACATACTCTACATAGATCCATTCATGGTCTTCGGTTTGGACGTGTCGATGAAGATCGTTCTGCTGACGGTCCTCGGTGGACTTGGTAACGTGTACGGTCCGATCATCGGCGCATCGATACTCATACCTCTTTCCGAGTACACCAGGACGCTGCTCGGTGGGACGGGAAAGGGCATCGATTTGATGATCTACGGTATTCTGATAGTCGTCGTCGTCCTTTTCGAACCGCGAGGCATACTTGGACTTCTGAGAAAGCGCAGCAGAGGGAGGCTCAATTATGGCAAGAGCACTGCTTGAAGTAGAAGGAGTCACGATGAAGTTCGGTAACCTCGTTGCGAACGACAACGTTTCTTTCTCTGTGAACGAGGGTGAGATCGTCAGCCTCATTGGGCCGAACGGCGCTGGTAAGACGACACTCTTCAATTGCATCAGCGGTTTTTACAAACCATTCAGTGGGAAGGTGTTCTTCGAAGGAAAAGAGATAACGGGTAAACCTCCCCACGAAATAACGATGATGGGCTTGACCAGAACTTTCCAGATCGTCAAGCCCCTGAAGGATATGAGCGTCAGGGACAACGTGCTCACCGGAGCGTTCTTGAGATCCTCCAGTAGGAAGGAAGCCGAAAGGATAACAGACGAAGTGTTACATTTGACACACCTTTGGGAGAAGAAGGACATGCTCGCCGGCAGCCTGACCACGGCAGACAAGAAGAGGCTCGAAATAGCGCGTGTGCTGGCAACCAAACCCAAGATGGTCATGCTCGACGAAGCGATGGCCGGTCTGAACCAATCGGAGATAAAGGAAGCGATGGAGCTGTGCCTCAAGCTCAACAAATCTGGAATAACGCTCTTGATCGTGGAGCACATCATGGAAGCGATAATGCCCATATCTCACAGGGTGATCGTGCTGAGCGCCGGAAAGAAGATCGCAGAAGGTGAACCCGCTGAAGTCACGAACAACGAAGAAGTCATCAAGGCGTACTTGGGGGAGAGATACTATGCTAAGAGTAAAAAACTTGACAACAGGCTATGACGGAGTTCCTGTGGTTTTCGACGTTTCTCTCGAGATCAACGAGGCGGAGTTCGTGGCGATAGTTGGCTCCAACGGGGCTGGTAAGACCACGATCCTGAGGACGATCTCAGGGTTGTTGAAACCTATCTCGGGTGAGATAGAGTTCGAAGGAAAACAGATTCACAAGTTGACCGCGCACGAGATCGTCCGCTTGGGCATAGCACACGTGCCTGAAGGCCGGCACGTCTTCGGCAAGATGTCCGTCAAGGACAACCTGCTCATGGGTGCCTACACCTTGAACGATAGGGCGAAGGTGAACAAGTTGCTGAACGAAGTCTTCGAAATTTTCCCGAGACTGAAGGAGAGAGAAAATCAAAAAGCCGAGACGCTGTCCGGTGGAGAACAACAGATGCTCGCCATCGGCAGAGCGCTCATGGCGGAACCGAAATTGATGCTCGTTGATGAAATGTCTTTGGGTCTGATGCCCATGATGGTGGACAAGGTCCTCGAAACACTGAAACAGATAAACAAGGAAAAAGGTGTCACAATACTGTTGGTCGAACAGAAAGTTCAAGAAGCTTTGGAAATGGCCGACAGAGGTTACGTACTCCAAACAGGTAGGATCGTCGCGCACGGAACTGGCAAAGAACTGCTCGAGAGCGATCTGGTGAAAAAGGCGTATTTGGGCATGTGAAGACTTACCCTTTGAAAGAAGGGGCGCTCTCGCGCCCCTTCAGATTTTCAAGAAACCTTCTCACATCTTGAACTTTCTCACCTGTTCGACCAAGCTTTGTGCTATCGAAGATAGTTCCTCCGACAGACTGCTCACGTTCTGCACTCCACTCGCCTGCTGTCTCACCGCCTGCGTCATCTCTTCCACCTGCTGCGCTATCACCGTGATCGATTTGGTGGCTGTGTCCATCGCACTGCTCATCTCTTCTGCAGCCGCACTCTGTTCCTGCGCACTCGCTGCCAAACTCTCTATCTGACTCGCTATGTTGTTTATCTGTCCCATTATCTTGTTGAACTGTTCCACTACAACGTCTGATTGCTTGCTCATATCCTCCACTACTTGCACCGTCTCTTTCGTAGCATTGTCCGCTTTCATCGCCCCTTGGCTTATCTGCCCAAGTATCTGCCCTATCTGATTCGTCGCTTTCTTGCTCTCCTCTGCAAGCTTTCTTATCTCATCCGCAACCACTGCAAAGCCTCTGCCTGCCTCTCCCGCTCTGGCTGCCTCTATCGCCGCGTTCAATGCCAACAAATTCGTCTGCTCCGCTATGGAATTTATCGTCTGCAGTATCTGTCCTATGTTCTTCGCCTGTTCGCTCAGCTCCCCCACCACTTTAGCCGTCTGCTCCGCTTTGTCTTTGGCTTGCCTTATCATCTCCACTATGCTCTTTATGGCATTGTCTCCTTCCTTGGCTGCCATGCTCACTTGGCTCGATCTTTCTGTGAGCTGTTGCGCTGCTTTGGATACGTTCTGCGCACTGGCTGCTACTTCTTCTATGCCACTGGTCACCTCTTGTATGGAAGCAGATGCGTTCTGTGCCGATTTGTTCACCTCTTCCATCTGTGATGCAAGTTCTTCCGAAGAGGCGCTCAGCTCTTCTGCCGTGCTCGCCAAGCTCTGTGCCGAACTGTTCACCTGCACGGAAGATTCGTCTATGGCTCTCATAGATTCTCTCAAAGCATCCGCCATCTGAGTCAGAGCCTGTGCCATCTGCGCAACTTCATCTTTCCCTTTGACTTCGAATTTCACCGTCAGATCACCTTTGCCGAACTCAATTGCCTTGCTTGCAAGTGCTCTGATAGGCTTGGAGATGGATGAAGCAACGAAAAATATGAGCACGGCTGCCACGGCTATCAAAACTGCAAAGAGCGTTAAGACCATTATGGAAAGATGGTTAACCTGTGCAAGTACTTGTTTTTCTGGAACGCTCACTCCAAAGGACCAACCTTTTGCCGTACGTATTGGTGCATAAAAGGCATAATCGACTTCACCGTCTGGTTTTGTGATCTTACCGTAGCCACTCTGACCGGCAAGCATCTTCTTCGCTATTTCTTCCAATCCTTTGTAGCCCTCTTTGGAAGCTTCTGTGATTTTCAATTTCATCAGCAAGTCTTTGTTTGGATGTGCCAGAAGCAAACCAGTTGAATCTACAACCCAGCCAAATCCAGCTTTGCCTATTTTGATTTCTGCGGCAATCTTGCTTATCGTGTCCAGCAACACCGTTACACCGAAGAGACCTATGGTTTTGTTGTTCTCATCTTTCACCGCAGCTGCAACAGCGAATATGTTCTTACCCGTTGCCTTCGAAACCAGCGCATCGCTTATCGCAACGTCTTGTCCTTGTTTCATGATCTGAACGAAATAGCCTCTGTCGGCAATTTGTGCAACACTTCCCAACGTGGTTGGAGCAGTGCTGTCTGGATAAGCAATGAAAGCCATCTCGATGTAAGGTTTGTTCTTCAAACGAGGTGGTAGGTAGTTTTTCATCAGATCATCCCAGTTGCCAGTTTTCAAAGCGTTCATAACTGCATCCGTACCGGCAAGCCATTGCACTTCTTTGACGATTCCATTCAGCCATTCGTCGACTATATTGGAAGCTTTAGTTGACACTTCGAGCGCCATCTCCTCAACAGTCGAACTGAAGGATGTCTTAACTTGAAAATAGGTCAACAACGCTATGGCTGCCGCGACCGCCACCACGGGGATGAGTATCAAAACCAACATCTTTCCTCTGAGCGATCTCATACTCTACGCCCCCTTCGAATTAACATAAAATTATATGACGTTTAGCTCGTTAAATTATATGACGTTTAGCTCGTTCAGTCAAGTATTAAGATACCGTTTTGCTGTTACAAAAATCATTTCGATTTTTCAAAACCGCGAACAATTCTGAAGCTTACAGTCAAAACTTCAAATCATCTTGATCTCAATGATGAATCAAGACAGCTTTGTACTTTCGAATCAAGTGTGGTAGAATAAATCATTCAGTTCCACCGAGGGGGCGATTGGGATGAAGAGGCTGATCTTGGTACTGCCGGTGCTCATGGTCGCATCGATCTTCGTGTCGCAACAGCAGGTGAACCTGCTGAACCATGAGCTCATAACTTACAAAGTGACCATGGAAAGCAGAACGGCTTTCGTCTCACTCCAGTTCAACCCGTTGAAAGGTGGCGCGTACCAGGCTGTCTACACGGTCAGCTTCACTGTTGAGGGCGAACTCGACTACGAGGCCTTCGCCGTGCCGTACATGTATCTGATGATAGCCTACGTTTACAATCCAGCCTTCTTGCCGTTCTTCCAAATGATCGATCTGGACAACCCATCGTCGGTCAATCTCTACGGTGTGAAGATCATCTACGAGAAGGACGAGAAGGTCGGTAAGTACACGGGCAGGCGTTTCAGTTACTACGCAAATGATCAAAAACTCTTCAGTTGGGTGGTAGCGAAGCAGATAGAACTACCCATCAAGTTCGAAATACCAGAACAAGGATACGTGGCTGAGCTGGTGGAGTTCCGAAAGAGATGAACAGCCCATCTTAACTGAATGAGTCCTCGGTCGATCGGTGAGCTGAGATCCGGGAGGTAAGGTGTGAAGAAGCGAGAGAAGTTTCTGAACCGCATCAAAATCTTGCTTAAGCTCTTTGTGCTACTCGTCAGCGCCTCTCTTGGCTTCTCGATCTTTCTTTTCGTCGTGCTTTTGTTCAATCTCCCTTACATTCGCCGTGCAGTTTTCGGAAAGCTGCCGTTCGAAACAGAGAAAAAGCCTTGGTCGAAAGTTGTGACCTTCGAATACATGAAGGATTTGTGGGTCGACATCTTCTATCCCCGCGGCGAACCGAGAGGAGTTGTCTTGTTCGCCCACGGTGGTGGCTGGATCAGCGGCTATCGAAGACAACCCAACAACCTCTCTTGGTACAGGTTCTTGGTTTCAAGAGGGTTCATCGTTGCTGCGATAGACTATTCCCGAGGTTACAGGGCGAAGATCGACCAGCTCATCGAAGAGCTCAGTCGAGCCTTGGTCTTCCTCGATGAGAACAGGGACATGTTGAACCTTCCAAAATCTCGCATCTCGCTCATGGGACTCTCTGCCGGAGGACATCTGGCGTTGCTCACGGCAGCTAAGATGTACAGGCTCGTCAAGAGTGTGGTTGCGTACTACGCACCGTGCGATTTGAAGGACATCTTGGAATCACCATCGTTGTTCGCGAAGATCGCGTTACTCACCACGCTGAAGAGGTTCCCCTCAAGATCGAGCGAGGCGCTTGCGAAGTATTCCCCAGTCAACGTCGTTCACAAGTTCATGCCTTTGGTGCTCTTGGTCCACGGAAAGAAGGATTCCGTTGTCCCCTACGATTCCTCAGTGAAGCTCTACAGGAAGCTCAAACGGCTTGGTTGTCGAGTCGTGTTGCTGACACATCATGAAGCTGACCATGGTTTTGAGTTCGTCTTGAAGGATGAAAAGACCAAAGAAATCTTACAGAAGACGGTAGAATTTCTTTTGGAAGGTGGTTAGAACGAATGTCTCGTTCGAATATCGAAGAAGACCCATCGACTTCACCCTCGGTTACATATTCAAGGCCAAAAAGTTCAGAGCCTCTCTGCTGAGGTTCCACACCCTTTACGAAAAGCCCGTGAAGGGCGCCGAGCTGGTCGAAACGTTTCTGTTCGAGCCGAAAGAAACTGCCGTGGGAAATCTGTTCGTCCTACATGGCCTCGGTTCGACCAACGTTCCCTTTTTGCTCTGGATGGCAACACACCTGGCCAACGCGGGTGTTCGCGTGTTCATGCCCATACTGCCGGGGAACCTCACGCGCGTCGCACATGGATCCACCAGTGGAAAAGACTTCTTCGACACGAACGTCGAGCGTGCCGCAAAGTTCTGGGAACAGTCCGTGGTGGATGTTCTCAGCGTGGTCGATTGGGCGAAGCAACAAAATCTATGGCTTTCTAAAACGCACTTGTTCGGTTTCTGCCTCGGAGGCATGGTCGCAGTTCTGTTGAACGCGGTGAGCGACGATTTTGAAAAAACAACCCTGATGACCGTTGGCGGTGAAATGGCAACACTGCTCTGGAACTCTCCAACTCTGGCTTTCTTTCGTAGGGACAGAAAGCTTCTGAACGGAGCTCCGTACGGTGTGGGACAGAAAGAAGCCTTTCTGAAGACCTTCGAGGAGGATATCAAAAAGCTCTCACAGTTCGAAACCGTTGAACAAATGCAACGATCGGACATTCACCCATACTTGAAACTCGATCCGCTCGCCTATGCAAGGTTCGCCAAGAAAGAAAGGATAATCTTCATAGAAGCTCTCTTCGACAGGGCACTTCCGAAGAGGAGCAGAAAGCTTCTTTGGGAAGCGCTTGGAAAGCCCAAACGTTACGTGATACCTTCTGGTCACGTCACATGGCTTCCCTTCCAGTACGCCGTGTGCAAGTTCATCTTGAGGAACATGGGCGTGAGGGAACTGAGAAGGCAACTCGAACTGCTCAGGAGGGTTGAACTGGAAGAAAAGAAATGAGAGTGAGCGGTGCCGAACTCGAAAGAAGAATAGAGAAACTGTACGAGATCTTGGAAAATTGCACGCTCTGTCCGAGGAGCTGCCAGGTGAACAGGTTCGTCTCAAAGAACGGTGCATGTAGGACAGGCATCAAACCCATCGTTTCCAGTTTCGGGCCACACTTTGGTGAAGAGAGCTTTCTCGTGGGAAACAATGGTTCTGGAACGATATTTTTCAGCAACTGCAACCTCAACTGCGTTTTCTGCCAGAACTGGGAGATCAGTCAAATGGGCGTGGGTGAAGAGATAGATGTGGAAGAACTTTCAAAGATCATACTCAAACTGCAAAAGATGGGGTGTGAAAACATCAACTTGGTCAGTCCAACACACCAAGTGCCGATGATAGTCGATGCCGTGTCTCGAGCCTGGCAGAAAGGTTTGAAACTTCCCATCGTCTACAACTGTGGCGGTTACGAATCGATCGAGACACTGAAACTTCTGGAAGGTATCATGGACATCTACATGCCCGACTTCAAGTACGGAGACGACGAAAAGGCGTTGAAATATTCCAAGGTTCCAAACTATACCAGCGTCGTCAAGCGTGCACTCGAAGAGATGTACAGACAAGTCGGACCTCTGAATATCGAGAGCGGAGTGGCCACACGGGGTGTCTTCGTGAGACACTTGATCATGCCGAACGACGCGTCTTCGAGTGAGAAGGTGCTACAGCTCATCGCCTCCGTCTCTTTGGACATTCCAGTGAACATCATGACACAGTACTATCCTGCTTTCAAAGCGCACCAGTACGCGGAATTGAACAGGCGCATCACTCGAGAAGAGTTCATAAAGGTTGTCGAAAAAGCCAGAACGCTCGGTTTGAAAATCGTCAGCTGACGCGCTTCAAAAATTCGTTCTTCAAGAGTAAATCGATCACATCCTGAGTTGTCTTCGCATCCACGTTCAAATACGTCGAAGCGAATGTGACCGTGGCGTCATAATCTTGGGTGTACCTCGCGGCGAGCTGTATCACTTCTCCGAGGTTGACGATCTCTCGCTTTTCAGAGAGCTCACCAGCCTTGTCGAACCATTCGTAACCCAAAGGACCCTCTTCCGACGGAACTATGTGTGTTCTTGGTTTCACAGGTTCGATCCTTTCCCCATGTGCTCTCTTCACAGCATTTTCTATGATATCGTTTCCAGGCTTTGCGGTTATTTTTTTCAAGAAACTCCTCATCCTTCCAAGCGCCTGTTCGACGATGTAATCTGGCACCGCGTGCGCGAGTTCTATAGTTCTCAACACCGCCTTGCCCACCCATTCGAACATCACAGGATCACACTTGTCTGGGGTGTCTTCGCTGGTGTGGTAGTACCTGTCTGGCCACTGACCGAGGAAAGGCGAAGGAACAGCGTAGTTTTCGAACACCGAATGGTCCGAACCGGATTTGAACGTGCTTCGGTAGAATCTTCTGCTGAACGAATCGGAACTGGTGGGTGCGAAAACCATCATGGAATCGTAGAGAAGTTCATCGTAGATCGTGTTCAGTAACGGCGGAGTTTCGTGCAGCATCATGGTGGAACCGGTCTTTTGTTGATCTTCTCCCACCATGTCCAGATTGATCACGAACTCGTAATCGTTGTATCCAGATGCGTAGGGAAGACTCCCGTAAAATTCCGGAAGCAGTATCACATCCACACTGAAACCTAAGGTTTTCTGCCTCAGTTCCCTACAAAGATGGAGTGCGAGCGCAGAACCTGAGCCGTTGTCGTTCGCCCCCGGGCTTGGATGGCAAAGGTGTGCAACGATGCCGACTCTCTTTTTCATAGCGCCTCCGAAGCGCACCCTAAGAACCTGCAACGTTCCTACGTTCAACGATGCGTCCACGAACAACCTCACTTTGAAGTTCCTGTTGGCCAAGCTCTTCAGAAACTCGTACTGTCTGTAGGTGAGTGAAAAACCGAAACTGTTGTGTTGACTCGCCTTGAGTGTGTGCGGAAGCGAAAGGTAGTTCACCGTGTCTGGCATCTGGCTCGGTGTTCTTCCGATCGATGCATCCTGCGCCCTCATGAAATACACCAACAAACACTTCGCGCCTCGCTCTTCTACGAACTGCTTGAACGCCTTGGACGGGTTCATCTGCACCAAGACGGCTTTGTCCTTAAAATCTCCCGTGTACGTCTCGTCGACCAGCTCGAGAGTCTTCCAACCGTACGTCGAATGACTCCCGAAGAGCACGGAGGTCTTACAATTCTTGAAACTGTTCAGGAATGTCCTTGGCCTTTCGAGCCAGAGCTCTGCATCCCTCACGTTCCAAACCATCGTCGAATCGAAGTTACCGTAGCGAACCCCACCCGTCGGGTACTCGATCGTTTCTATCTGTCGTTCTTCTATCCCCCAAGACAGCAAAAGCTCCTTCAGTCTCTCGAGTAGAAGCTTGTATTCGTCGCTACCCCTCGCCCTGTGGAATTGGCTTATAAGCCTCACCGTGTCGATGACCTCTTGCCCATCCATCCTCACACCCTCCCACAAAAATTCTAAGAGCGAACGAACGTGATCCGAAAGATTAGAGTTTTCTTAAAAACCACAACAAAAATCTTTCATGAGGGGACAATAGAAATGGAAACACAAAACTATAGGAGTTGATCAGAGTGAAAAGGTTCGTGGTTTTGACGGTGGCACTGCTGATTCTCTCAACGATGATCTTCGCAGGTGGAAGGTTTTCAAACATTCCACAGACAAGATTCCAAGCTCCACTCATGAGGAACATGCCAGCTTACAGACAGCCTTTGGCTCCAAGGTATCAAGCAAGACAACAGCTCACCTACCAAGAAATGTTCAAAGAGATGAACCTGACCAAGGAACAAGCTCAAAGGATACTCAATGTGATCAAAGATGCAAATGCAAAGCTTGAAGAGTTACAGAAGCAGTACAAAGAGCTCTACGAGAACGCCAAGAACATGAGCGTGTACGAGTTCAGGACCAAGGTAAGAGAACTGAACCAGAAAAGAGCTGAGATCATCCAACAGATGAGAGAAGAGATAGAAAAGACGATCCACGTAGAACAGCTTCAGAGCTTGATGCAAACCTACAGACTCAGAAGGCCTGAGATGTTCGCAAAACCTAAACTTGGCTTCAGAGGACCAGCGTTCTTGGACGAAGATTTCATAGACGCGCTCGAAGAGTACGCAAAGTGAACAGCATTCCCACAACGCGCCGACGTGAGCCGGCGCTTTTTTGTTTTAATAAAGTTGGAGGTGATGAAGCGTGACGGAACGCTACGAGAACTACGAGTCTCAAGTTGAACCGAGAGTCGTCGAAGAGAGCATCATCGTTATGGGCGAAGCTGTGAAGCAGGCACCTAAGATCACGGGTGTTCCCACCGGTGTGGAGGGCTTGGACGAGTTGTTCTTCACGGTCGAGGTCAAGGACGGCAAACCCGTCAAAAAGTCCCTCGGAGGCATTCCCACCTATGCGGTTTTCAACGTGACGGGTGTTTCGGACACCGGAAAATCTCTCTTCGTTGAACAGTTCGCCGTCGCCCAGGCAGCACGCGGTGAGAAGGTGGCCTTCGTCACAGTCGAATCGCCCGCAGTTTTCGTGGCTAAGGGGTTGGAAATGCGAGCGGCAGCCATGGGGCACGAATCAGCAAAGATCGAAAAGAACATCGTACTCATCGATGCAGCTTCCCATGGATCGCTCAGAGAAAACGTGCCAGACTTGCTCACAACACTCGCTTACGTTATAAAACAGCACAAGGTGAGATTCTTGACACTCCCGATCCCCTGAAAGGGATGGGATTCTTAGCAGCTCATCAGGCTGCCTTCCATGGAGCATTTGATACTCCATGGCCACAGAGGTGTGGTTTGAACCTTACACCTCTGACGGGTGCCAATCCCGCTACTACTTGGGACTTCTTCCCAAGATACCTCTGCCAGATGTTTATCGCTCCCACTCCATCCCTGTGATAGCTAAATCCGCAACTTTTGCATTCATAGTTGCGACCAACCGCATGATTTTTGCTACCACATACAGGACAGACCTGGCTCGTATATTCTTCTGAAGCAAGTCTCACTTCAATCCCCAGTAGCTGTGCTTTGTAGGTTATCATGTCCACCATTTTCCTGAAACACCACTGATGAACTTTTTGATTAAAGTTACCGTTCCCTTCTACACGCTCTCGAATATTTGTGACATCGCCAATTACAACAGTCCCATACCCTTTCTGTAAACACATCTTAAGAAAGTTGCTGGTTATCTTGTGCAGTATGTCCGTTATTTGATGCTTTGTTCGTTTCAGCGTTCTCTTCTTTGCTTTTAGCAGTTTTCTATACCTCTTGGAACCTTTCTTGCATTTGCTTAACGTCCGCTGAAAGTCTGCCAACTTCTTGTTGCGATACCTGATTAGACTGTTGAGAACACCACCGTGATACGAAATCACTTCAGAGCCATCAAAGCAAGTTATTGGACGGAGTATCCCAAGGTCTACAGACATGACGTTGAAAGAGTGTTTCTCCTCATGCTCATTCTTCACCTCTATTGCAAGGTGAAGATAGTACTTCTCATCTTCATAAACAAGCTTTGCCTGTCTAATTTTTGTATCAGCTGGCAGTGTCGTTTGTATCAAAATTGGCTCCTGACTACTACCCATTGAAAGTTTCAGAACCCCTTCTGGCGAAAGTCTTATAGCAGTATCTTTCCAGATGAACGGCATAAACCTTTTCTTCTTATATGGTGGTTTCAACTGTGGGTTTGCCTTGAATGCAGTAAAGTAACTGTTAAGCGCCTGAAAGTATTGCTGAACTATAGCCTGTTTGGAATGGGTATGGATATCGATGGTGCTACTCCAGCGCAGGATATATTTTTGTGCTGCTGCTGGTGAAAGCCAGAAACCTTTCTTGCTTTTTACTTTTTTGACCAGCGACATGGTTTTGTTGTAGATTCGACCAGCAAGCCTGTTCAGCTCAGAACACAGAGAATACAATTCTCTCGGAACAGGCACTTTGTAAGTTCTGACTACATATCTTGACACTCTTATACAATTATAACTAACGCAAATACTAATAACAAGCGAGCCCCTTACCCATCCCCTGAAGGAGAAGGGCTTGCGGGGCGCTGTTCTCTGTCACGGGACTCTACGAGAACAAAGAAGTCGCAGCGCGGACGATCGTCAGAAGACTTTTCAACTTCATGAAAAAGTGGTACCAAACGGCACTGTTCGTCTCACAGAAACGGAGCGGACACGAAGAGCTCACAGCGGAAGCCGCGAGAGGTTACGCGGTGAGCCACATCGTGGATGGTTGCTTCGTTTTCGCGAAGGAACTCGTAGACAGCCAGTACAAGTCAAAGATGTATGGAAAGCAACTTGGAGACATCGCGAGACTGTTCAGGATCGACGGCTGTAGACTTTCGGGTCATGACACGCGAACGTACATCATGGAGATCACCGAAACAGGTTTGGTGAAGATTCTCAGTCCCATCGGTGGGAGGCGATGTGATGATACTGGAGCCCAGGCCGTCCAATACTGAAAAGCAGATCGAACAGCTCGCCACGAAGGTCCTACTCAGATCGATCGAGCTCCTCGGAGGGCTCAGTAAACTCGCTCAACATAGAAATTTGACGTGGCTCGCATCGCTTGCCCGCGCTTGCATCGCGATCGTGTTGAAGGAAGAGTACATGAAGACTGAAAAGGAGATAGCGGAGTATCTCGGTGTTTCGACTGCGTCTGTCAGAAACATGTTGAGGGCCAACGTTGACTTTGTGAAAGAGAAACTCGCAGACCTCGACAAACTCTCAGTGGAAGAGAAGGGCGAACTCAAAACGCACACTGCTGGAGCCGTCGCAAAGCTCGCGTACAAGCTGGTGAAACAGGAGCAAAACACCGACACGTTGATCGAAGGCTTGTCGGCCGGTGAGCCGGGCTGAAACTTCCAGGTTCGAAGCATCAAAGGCCAAAGAGTAGAACGAAGCTCTCAGAGATGTTCGGTGTCTTTCGTATCTCAATCTGTACAACTCTGTAGAAGATGGTGGAACCGGAAAGATTCAAGCTCGTTGTCGTGGCTTGCAAAGTGTGGATTCTTGGAAACACGTTGTTGGAGTTCGAACCGTGGAAAGAAGTGTTGATGGTTTCAACTATATTGCTCGGCAGTTGAACACCTACCCGGTACTCGGCCAGATAGCTCTGCGTGAAGTTCAAAAGACACACAGTCTTGATCTCCAGTTCCTGCCTGTTGACCGTGTTCAAAGAATTGGTGATCGCCTCGAACGCGAAGACAACAGTTATGGCGATCAGGACCAAACCGACAAGTACCTCAACGAGGCTAATACCTATCTTCATCAGTAGATCCCCCTGACCGCGAGCAAGACGACCCCTTCACGTTTCGCCGGTGTACCTATCGCGCTCATACCCTCCAAGATCTTGTAATCGTAAATGTAGTTCTTGTAGTAGCCTGTTCGAATGACATCACCACTAAACGTTCCGACGGGTCCACGGTAATACTGCATCAAAGAACCGAAGATTGTGAGCTGTCCAACGGATGAACCTGAGTCATAGTTTTCAACTTGAAAACCATGATCGAAAGCATAGATGCTTGCCGTGATCTTGAGATTCCTTTGCTTCTCTTTGACCCAAACATACTTGTCGGCAACGATGTTGAGAAAATCTGTTCGTGCGGCGCTCTTCATCTGATCAACCAGATTATTATCAACGACGATATCATCGATCCTGTTGTGCGGGAAGAGATCACGGAAATCTTCGTACACTATATGATCGTATATCTCTACGTCCTCTTTAGAATATATCGTGTACCTTCCATCGACGTACATCGGTTTGTCGTTGTTGGAATGGTTCTTCAAGGCGATCGTCAGGTCACTCACGAGCACGCCGTTGAAGTTCACGTACTTGTCGTACTCGGATGGACTGCCTGGGATGATTCCAGTTAGATCGAGCCATTTTCTCGCGTTCTCGCCATGGATGGTTATTTGCTGTGCTCCTTCTCTTGGTTTGATGGTGAAGAGATTATCTATGCCAGTCGTATTCCTTTGCCTGTACTCAACCGAAACCCTGATGAAATGGTCTGCTCCCTGACCTTGAGCGCTCTTGAACTCGACGATGAGTTTTTGTGCCGTCCTGGTGTTATTTCCAACTTGTATCGTTTTTCCTTTAAGATTCAACTTTATGCCTGACTCCGCATCACTTGTCACGAACTGGTTCATCGGTTTGACCAAAGCCTCCAGATCGTTGGCGTAGTTCTGCTTTATCTTGGTCATGTTGTAATCTTCGATGTCCTGCTGGATTAAACGTTCCCATCCCATTTCGAAGCTGGGGCTTCCCGAGACTATGTTTACGCCTCCTACCTCAACAGTCGATCTGAAAATTGGATTTCCCCAAATGTTTATCGTGTCGTTGGATCTCATCGGACCATCTATCAAGTCTCGCGTGACGAAGTATATCTTCCCACCACCGGGACGAGTCTCCCTTTCAGTGAAATACGCATACTTGTTCAAAAAATCTATCGCTAAAACGGCCAAGGCGTAACTTTCCATCTTTCCGACCGAATTTCGGCTGGCCACCAGAACCGAGTACGGATTTCCACCCACCATGTATGTCCCTGTAATGGGCACGACGACCGTCGAACCGCTGAGGCCAAAGGATGCTAGAGCTTCGTTGAACTCGTTCACGGCACTCAGATCGAAATATCTGTTCTCGTTGACTCTCTGAAAGAAGTTGCGCCAGAAATCACCGTCAGACTGGCTGAACAACCAGTTCTTGAACCTGTCCCACCAACCCACGTTACTCGAAACGTTGCCGTTCACCCAAGGCAACACCACACCCCTCACACCGCTGAAGCTTGGTTTCACGAACGCCACAGACAGCTGGAGTAAATTCTGCGCACCCAGGTGTGAGAGATTCTTAGCATTTTGGAGGCTAACTCTTTTAACGTAGGCAGATAAGTTTGTGAGTATGGCAACAACGAAGATTGAAACGATGATCAACAGAACCAAGGTGAGAACCAGAACGTGGCCCTTTCTCACCGTTTCACCTCACTTCAAGTTATAGAGCACCACCGAGGAATCAAGCTTACCCAACGTCACGTTCTTCTTTGTTAGACTGTACCTTATCAACTTCCCTTGCCTTTCGAACCGACAGTCATCAAGTTCACCGAGCACAATCCTTTTCATATATCCAGCGTCATCGCTGATCTGAAGTTCGAGTTTCTTGTTCAGGAATATGAGCCTGTAACTTAGTCTGGTGGCAGAAGCGTAAGTTCCGTAGAGCTGTTTTGAGAAAGGAACGATCGCGTAGAATTCAACAGAAGTGCTTTGTACCGTCAATCCTTCTATCGTTGGCCCAGCCTTCAGCAATTCCCTGCGGATGGCTGCATCTATCATGGTCAGTTCATCCTGAACGGTTATTCTGTCGAAAGACACGATTGAACCTCTGTAGACGCTCGTCATGAGAAGCACGACTATAGAGAGAGCTATTGAGAGGACTATCATAACGACGAGCACTTCCGTCAAAGTAAACCCCCGCACGCTCTTCACCACCGAAGGCTTTTTTGTATTTTGCCATATTTTAGCACGGACATATCTTGATTATTACATAAGGTGTGCAGTTTTTCCCCAAAACAACGGTTGATTCCTGTTCGAAGCGCGTCGAGCTTCGTTTGCTTTCAAGCCAAAAGGTCCATACGTGCTTTAGTGTAGTTCTCCACCGCGATGCGAACCAACTTCACGTTCAAACCGTTCTGTTGGTAGAAGGCGAAACTCAAAAGCTTCAGAAAATCTTCTTTGCTCACCAATGCTACTTCTTGTGGTTGCTTCGGTGCAGAAATGAAGTTCAAAGCGATACGATTGTTCGACACACCGTCGATCCTCATATGAATCACCTGTTCTTTTATCGTTCAAACGCGAAAGAATTTGAACTGCTTGGAACTCTCACGATTACATTTTCCTTGTCGCATTCTTGTAGACGAAGATCACGAAGTCTAAAAGTTTTCTGTATCTGATCTGGATGGCAACTTTGCTGAGCAAATTCTCAGGTTCAGTGCTGTGAACGATCGCTTCGAGTAATTCCAAAGGTGTGTAAATTTTCAATCTGTCGACGTTCAACACCGTTGCCAGACTCTCCAAAAGTTTGATCGGCACCTTCTTGGGTTCATCGAAAAAAGAGAGCGTTTCGAGCCTCAAACGAGGAAGTATGAAAGATTCGTACTGCTGTTCCGCCGACAGTTCGCCTGGAAGTTTCAATCCCAGCAAGAAACCTGCGATGTCTCTCTCTTTCGCGTCGAGCTTCGCATAGAGCTGTTTCAAAACGTCCTCTTCGCTCGAAAGGTAATACTGTTCCCCGTAAAGTTTTCCAAAGTACGCGAGCGTGTCGAGATAACCTTCGACGAAGTATTTCCTGATCACTTCCCTATCGAAGTTCAGTACGTTTCCGAAATGTTCCCTCGGTCTGATGTACCCGATCCGAGTTCTCTCGCGAAAGATTCTCAGATAATCAAGAATGTCCGCCAGACCGATCGTTCCGATATCGACGACCAAGACGTTCTCCCAGCCTCTCTCAACCGCCATGCGCACAGGAACGTTGCTGTAGATTCCACCATCTATGAACAACTTGCCTGCGATCTCTTCTCTTTTGAAGAGTGGAAAGTTCGCACTCGAGAGTATGTAATCTGCCAGCATGCCTTCGGGGATCTCTTCTATGTACAACATGTAAGGCTTCAAATCACTGATGCAGTAGGTCACCAAGCCATAGTGAACCTTAGAACTTCTTATCTTCTCCTCGGGCAGCAAGAGCTTCAGTTTCTCCCGAAGAGGCGTGATGTCTATGCCACCAGATTCGATCAAATTCCTTGCAACTTCAAAGGCTTTGAAGATGTTGAGTTCGAATATGCCACCGCTCAAGATCTTTTTCATCTCTTCGGGTACGTTCATCACCTGTTCGAATTCGACCTCGAGCCAGGCTTTTTCAGCAAAGTCGTAATCGCCATAGGCGATGAGTGCCCCGTTGATGGCTCCAACGGAAGTTCCATACACGGCAACGATATCGATGTTCAACTCTCTCAAAGCTTTCCACACACCTATTTGGTAGGCCCCCCGCGCACCACCCCCCGAGAGCACCAAAGCCACACTGGTCGCGGCAGCCAAGAACGCGCTCACAATCTCTCACCCAAAAAAGATTATAATTTCACTGGAGGTGTTCGAGATGATGCGCTTGATGCTGAAATCAAAACTTCACATGGCTACCGTGACAGGAAAGAACCTCGATTACGAGGGGAGCATAGAAATAGATGAAGAGCTCATGAACGCGGTGGATCTGAAAGAGAACGAGCTCGTCTTGGTGGCGGATGTGAACAACGGCGCAAGGTTCGAAACTTATGTGATCAAAGGAAAAGCAGGGAGTGGAACGATAACCTTGAACGGCGCTGCGGCGCGCTTGGTGGAAGTCGGGGACAAGATCATCATCATGAGCTTTGGCCTGTTCAACGAGAACGAGTATAAAGGACCAAAGGTGGCGATACTTGGAGAGAAGAATAGGGTGGTGGAAATCAAATAGCACTTGAGAATGGGCTGGCTTTTTCCCGCCAAAGATCCTCAATTTTACAGAGCACTTTGTTCATCACTATCGTCGATGACAAAATAACGACAACCAGCACAGCCAAATGGAAGTGAAGCCAGCGTCAATCGTTCCGTATAGTAGGCGGCAGAAAAAGAATCAAGAAAGTAAACGAATAAAAAACCGGCAGGCTTAACCTGCCGGTTTTTGGAAAAGATCACCACCACTTTGCTATTCGGAACTGCAGAGTCATGTTAGTAGAGCCTACAGTAACATCCGGATATATGCCCGTCACCTTATTTGCGTCAACATCTAAGCTATTGTAAAAGATTGTTGCTGTTGCTAGGCCATTCGACCAGTTAGTCAGGCTTAATGTGAAATTATCTGGTACGGCGGATAGGTAACCTTTGTTCACCAGCTCGCTCAAGCTTATGCTCGATGGCGTAGCTGGTTTCTCGATGTTTACATAACTTTCAACGGCACTCTTCAGGCTTCTAAAATTCGACGCCACTTGTGTTGCCTTCGCCTGTGCCACTGCGTTCAGCGCGATTGGGGTTACTATCGCCAGCAGTGCCGCGATGACTGCCAAAACGATCAAAAGTTCGATCAGTGTGAAGCCTCTCATCATGTTTCCAGCTTTCTTCATACCTTTCACGTCCGTTTTTATTATCGTCCAGCTTTCGTTATATTATACTCCAGGGTTTTGAAAACTTCCAAATTCACCATTTCTTAATTATGTAGCCGCAGAAAAGAACTTTATTTGGTTGCTCATCGCCTCGATGATAAAATCAGTGCTGTGGGGTGATTCTGGTGGGAAGGCTCAGTCTTTTGTTCTTGCTCTTCGCTGTGAATATCTTTGCTCAGTTGCTCTACATTTCTCCTGCGATGGATCTGGCGCTCAGTGTCTACGAACCGTTCTTCGTGAGTCAGCCGATCAGGCCGGGTGAGATCGGTTTGTTCAGGGTGATGAACGCGGCAAGTACGATACAGATCATCTCTTTCGAAGTTGGTCCCAACACGAGTCTGGATCAACTTGCCCTATCCACGAAACAAGCAGCGATGAACGAAAGAATTACTGGCAGGATCAAGATCGTGAACATTGATTGTTTTTTCAGGTGGTTCTCCATCGAAACTTCGGGTAGGATCGTTCAGTCTTTTCAGCTCATCTTTCTTCGATCAGGCAGAGCCTACGTATCGAGTTACTTTGCGCCTGAGGAAGAATTCTACACCTACTTGGTCCCAGCGCTGTTGACCGTTCAAAGTCTCAAAGGTCCAACGTGGTTCAACCATGTGGACGAAAAACACGGCTACAAGTTGACGGTTTACGAACCTTTCCTGCCTTCGGAACTTGAAGAAGGAGAGATCGGTTCTTTCATAGCACTGGACGGAACAAAGGTGGGTTACATTCAGATCGTTCAGGAAAAGCTTCCAAGACGTATGAAAGTCGATGAATATGCGGATCTAGTTGAGAAAAACACGCTGTTGAAGTTGAACCAGTACAAGCTGTTGTCTTCGAGGCAGAACTTGGTCGAAGGCAACGAATTCTTCTGGAGGATCTTTTCTTTCACGCAGAACCAGATGAACTTCAAGGCACTCCAAGCTCACCTCGTAGTAGACCAAGTTGCCGTCACTCTGACGTACCTTTCGAGCGAGGAAAACTTCGAACAGTTTTTACCCGCCGCCGTTGGAACGATCTTCTCGTTCAAGATGTAAGGTCTAAGAGCATTCTCGGCGCCTGCAATGTGTATAATCTTGACGGGAGGTGTTGATATGAAAAAAATCTTTGTGTGGTTCATCGTGGTACTGACATGTATCGCGATAGGGCAGGAATTGTTCGATTACGTTCGAACTAACAAAGATGTTGCTTACAATGTGGTGTCAGAAAAAATCTCAGACAACGGAACGAAGATGATCCATGTACTTTTGAAGAGTCAAACGTGGCGCGAGTTCGAGTGGAAGCACGACGTTCTGATCGTGATACCTCCACAAGTCGAGTTCGAGAACACCGCAGTGTTGCTCATCACTGGAGACTTCGATCCGACAAGAGCGAAACAAGTCGAAGACTTCCTCTGGATCACGGAAAAGTTTGGAGCACCCTTGATCGTTCTGGGGGATGTGCCAAACCAGCCCATCTTCGGCTTGAGGGAAGATGATCTCATCGCGCACACCTTCGTTCAGTACGGTGAAACGGGCGATCCAACTTGGCCTTTGCTTTTCCCGATGACTACATCGGCCGTGGCTACGATGGACATGGCACAAGAAATGCTGAACGTTGAAAAGTTCTTCGTCACAGGTGCTTCAAAACGTGGTTGGACAACTTGGTTGACTGCGGTGGTGGACGATCGAGTCTTCGCCATAGCACCGATCGTTTTCGACAATCTGAACTTCCAAAAACAGCTCGCACAACAACTGAAGATGTACGGTGAATACAGCAAAAGCATTTCACCGTACGTTGAGAGGGGTTTGCCCGAATACGTGCGCACCGAGGTTGGACAAAAACTTTTGAAGATGGTTGATCCGTACAGCTACAAGGATCAGCTGAAAATGCCCAAGTACATAGTGAACGCCACCAACGATGAGTACTGGACCATATATTCCAGCATGCTGTACTTCTTCGACCTTCCAGGGAAGAACTATCTGCTGTACGTGCCGAACAATCCCCATGGGATAAAGAACATACCCTACGTGGTGGACAATCTTTCAAGCTTCTTCAAACTCGTGCTGAAGAATGTACTTCCCCAGATCAGTTTTGAAATCTTTGATGGAACTATCGTGATAAAGGATGATCCTGTGATTCGTCAAGTTTACTTGCACAGGGCCGTTTCTGACACGACCGATTTCAGAAAATCTCTCTGGTTGAGATTTCCAATCCTGCCCGATGCGGGTGTATACTCGATCTCGGTGGAACCACCTCAAGGCAGGCACGTGGCGTATTATGCTGAGATCGTGCTCGAAATCGAAGGTCTGACACTGAGCGTGTGCACTCCGGGGGTGTACAAATGAGGAAAATCGCTGGTATAGTTGGAGGCATGGGTTCGCTCTCGACGGTGGATTTCTTGAAGAAGGTCGTCGAATCGACGTACGCTGAAAAGGATCAAGATCACATAAGAATGATCGTCGATTTCAACACCTCAGTTCCTGACAGAACGACCGCCATCTTGTACAACGGCGAAGATCCCACACCGTACTTGGTCGACTCGGTGAAGAGGCTGGAAAAAGCTGGAGCCGATTTTGCACTCTTCGTCTGCAACACCGCTCACGCCTTTCTAAAGAAGGTTCAAGAGCAGGTGAACATTCCCGTTCTGAACCTGCCAAAGCTGTCCCTAGAAAGACTTGCGAGCTCAGGAGTGAAGAGTGCGTGGCTCACCGGGACCAAGGGGCTCATAACGAGCGGAGTTTACCAGAAAGCAGCAAGAGAAGTTGGCTTCGATCTGAAGATACCAAACTCATCTGTGCAAGATGCCGTGATGAACGTGATCTATTCTGTGAAAGCTGGGAAATTAGAAGAAGCGCGAAAAGTCTGGCTCGAGAAGGTCGAACCTCATTTGGACGGATATGTTCTTCTCGCTTGCACGGAACTTCCCGTCGTGGCATGCAGCAACAGGCTCAAGCTCGTCGATCTGAACGAACTGTGGGCGAAGATGATCGTGGAAATGTGCGGTGGGAGGTTGAGATGAGACACAGGAGGTGAGACCAAAAAATGAACGTTGCAAGGCAAGCCGCCAAAAGACCTGTCGCGGTTTTCATGCTGCTGCTCGCCATCGCAGCGCTGGGTATGATCGCCCTTCGAAGACTCCACCTCGAGCTCATTCCAAACCTTGAATATCCCTACGCTGCAGTTTTCGCCACTTACATGGGTGCCGGTACTGAAGAAGTCGAACAACTCGTCACAGAACCTTTGGAACGCGTCATCGCTACAGTCCCAGGGGTGAAGAGGTTCACTTCCGTATCTCAACCCGGTTTTTCCTTCATTCTCATCGAATACGCTTGGGGTGTGGACGTACTTTCTGCCTCGTCTCGGCTCGAGAGATATCTGAGCCTCGCACAAGCGAATTTACCGGAACAAGTGAAGCCTTCCGTCGTGGAGTTCGATCCTTCGTTGTTGCCGGTTTTCGTGTTCTCAACAGAACAGGATGTGGAATCGTTCGTTGATCAAATAAAGCGACTTCCAGATGTGGCGGGCGTTCAGGTGCTTGGCAAAGCAAGCAAACGAGTTGTCGTGAGACTCGATCCAGAAAAGGTTGAACAGCTTGGACTCGATCTTTCACTCATGGAGATGTTTCTCTCTGGCAACGCGATCTATCCGATGGGCCAGGTCAAAGATGAAAAGGGCAACGTTTATCCCATCACGGTCGACGCACGCTTTGGGAGTTTGGAAGAATTGAGAAACGCCATCGTGGGCTTCAGGGGACTCACCTACCAAGCGACGATGAGCGGTCAACTTCCAAGGTTGCTGGTGCCGATCAGGTTGGGACAAGTGGCTTCCATCGAAGTCGTGGAAGAAGAAGTCCGTGGGACGGTCAGGGTCGATGGTCATTCGACGAACGTTGTGGCGATCAGGAAGAGAGCTGGTGCAAACACCGTCGAGAGTGTACGACAGGTGAAGGATCTGTTGAAGCAGCTGAAAGTTTCCTACACACCCCTGATCGACCAGTCACTGTACACACAAAGGGCTGTGAACAATCTTTTGAAGAACTTGCTCTTGGGGTTGCTGTGCGCTTCCATCGTGGTCGCGATCTTTGTTCCAAACGTCTTCAGCACACTGATCCTTTCTTTGAGCATCCCTGTTTCGTTGGTCGTTGCGATAATTTTGATGTACTTCTTCGAACTGAACTTCGATCTTCTCACACTCGGTGGCCTCACGATGGCTGTGGGAATGCTCGTTGACAACGCAATCGTGGTGTTCGAAAACATCTTCAGGCACAAGAGCGAAGGTCAAAACTATCTCGAAGCCGCTTCTCAGGGTACAAAAGAAGTTTTCGGTGCGATCTTCGCTTCCACCGCGACGACGGTTATAGTGTTCGTGCCACTGTTGTTCACCGAAAGCTTCGCTGCAACGATGTTCAAGTACTTCGCCGCCACGCTCTCGTTGGCGCTGGGTGCATCTTTGGCCGTGGCGGGTATGCTCGTGCCCGCAGGATCGAAGTGGATCATGTCGAGAAAGATCGAAGCGTACGAGAGGTTCAGGATCAGTTACAGAAACTCTCTGGAACGGATGCTCGGCAGGAAAGCTGTGGTCCTGCCGATCGTTGTTCTGCTCGTCTTGTTGAGCATCTTCGTGGTGCTGAACAGACCGAGAAGCTTCACACCGAAGTTCGAATCGAACACGTTATCGATCGTTGTGAAAATGAACGAGCAGGCCGGTTATGAAAAGACGTCTCAGGTTGTCTCCGAGTTGGAAAAATTCATCCTCGAAAGGAAAGAGAAGTTCAACGTGCAGAACATTTACTGCGAAATTGGAATAACGAGCGAGCTTTCACAGATCGTTGGTGGTGCAAGCGAAGACAAAGCAACGATCTACGTTTGGTTCGGTGGCAAGAGGACCGAGTACGTTGAGAACAAGAAGGCGTTGCTCTCAGAACTTCAGAAATTTCAAATCCAAAGTGCCACGCTGAGTGTCGGCGAATCTGATTTCATGTCAGAGTTGTTCGGATATCCTCTCACGATAGTTCTGAGGGGAAAAGATATAGACCTTCTCTTGAAAGAGGCTGAGAGACTCAGCGATGCGCTGAAGCGGAAGGGTGTCGGTCAGGTCGCAGTTCGTGGTAAAGCCACTCTACAAACTATGATGGTCGATATAGACAGAACCAAAGCGATCTTTTCGGGTTTGCTTCCGGGCCAATTGCTCATGGAGTTTCAGCGTCGCACGGTCGGACAGGCCATCGGAATCGTTTCAACTGAGGAAGGAAGTTTACCAATTTTCTTGATGGTTTCCAAGCTTGGCACGGTTCAAGACGTTGAGAACGTTGTGTTCAAGAACATGAGGGGTCAGCAGATACCACTGGACGTGGTTGCGAACGTTGGAAAAAGACAGACTCTGACGTCCATCTCGCACATGAACGGCGAACGTGTGGTGTACGTGGACGTTACACAGTCACAGCTTTCCGTGTCGAAGCTGACGAAGATTGCCGAGGAAACCATCAGTGATTTGAAACTGAAAGTGGACCACGAGTTCTCCGGACAGAAGAATTCGATGGACACACTCTTTTCCGAGTTCAGGACCATCATAATCATAGCTGCGGCGCTCGTCTACATGCTCTTGGCAGCGCAGTTCGAATCTCTCGTTGTGCCATTCATCATATTCACGTCTGTGCCGATCGCGTTGCTGGCACTTGCGCTCACGATGCTCATCTTCAATTACGAGTTGAACCTTCCCGTGCTCGTGGGAAGCCTCACGTTGGTCGGAACTGTTGTGAACAACGCAATCGTGATGGTGAGTTTCGTGCTTCAGAGAAGGCAGAAAGCGGAAGAGGTTTCTTTCAGAACGATCATCACAGAATCAGCTTCTTTGAGGCTTAGACCCATCTTGATGACCAGTCTCACAACGATCTTGGCGTTGCTTCCCGTCGCACTCAGTAGGGCCGAAGGTTCGGAATTGGAATCGCCAATCGCATGGACGATCATCTTCGGTTTGAGCATCACGACGCTCTTCACATTGTACGTCGTTCCGATGTTGCTCGAGCTGTTCTTGAAAAGATCAGCTCGGAGTTGAGAATATCTCTTGGTAAATCTGCGAGATCAGCTTCTGATAGATGGGCTCATCCACAACTTCGATGGTTCTGGGTTTCTTCAATCTCACATAGAAGATTTTTCTAACCCTCGCGGGTCTCTGGGAAAGTAGAACAATCCTGTCGGCAAGAAAGACGGCCTCCTCAACGCTGTGAGTGACGAGTAACACGGTTATGTTCTCTCTGGCCATGAGCTCGGAAAACAACAGCTGTAAACTTCTTCGAGTCTGTGCATCTACAGAGCTGAAAGGTTCGTCCATCAACAATACCTTCGCACCAGTGACTAAAGCGCGTGCGAGTGAGACCCTCTGCCTCATGCCGCCAGAAAGCTCGTAAACCCAGCTGTAAGCCCAGTCTTCGAGTTGGACCTTTTTCAGATACTCCATTGCCATAGTTCTCGCTTTGCGCTTGTTCATACCGTTCAAGCGAAGCGGCAGAGAAACGTTGTCGATGCAGTTCATCCATTCGAACAGCGTGTCACGCTGCGGCATGTATCCCACTTTGCCACTGTTCAAGAAGACTTCACCGGAACAGTTCACCAGACCCAGAATGGCCTTCAACAACGTTGTCTTGCCACAACCAGAGGGGCCGAGCACGGCCACGATTTCACCGCGCTCGACCCACAGATCGACACCATCTATGGCCAACAACCGATCGTAAGAAACTCTGAGATTCTTCACTCCGAGGGCAAAAACTCGTTCGTGAACGCTCTCTCTATCTGAAGTTCTGGAACCAAGTTGTTCTCTCTCATCCACGTGTAGAACCTCCTCCAGATTTTCTCATCCTGCCATCCCCACTTTGGTGAATCTTCCCAGTACTTCGAAGACAGATACCGCTGCGATTCGATGACCAGTTTTTCGTCGAGTTCCGGCGCGTGCTTGAGCAAAATTCTCGCTGATTCTTCAGGATTCTTCATCGCATAGAGATAGCCCTTACTGACTGCTTTCAAAAACTTTCTCACCAGATCTGGCGATTGTTGGATCAGTTTTTCGCTGGTGATCAGCACGGGAGTATAGTAATCGAAGGTTTCATCAATATCTTTCAGTGCCAGAAATTCCACATCAAGGCCTGCAAGCTTCGCTGCGATCACTTCCCAACCGTAGAAGACCCATTGAAAATCGAACACCCTCTGCCTCAAACCCGTCACGAAATCGAGCTGTCCAACGGTTTGCATCTTCACCTTCGACCAATCGATGCCATACTCTTTCGCAATCGTTTTGAGTATGACTTCTTCGATCTCCGTGCCCCAAGCACCGTAGACCTTGCCTTCCCAATCTTTCGGAGAAGAGATGCCAGAACTCTTCAACCAAGCAAAGCCGCTCGTGTTGTGCTGAATGACGGCCGCGATCGAAACCACGGGAAGACCTTGGGCGCGTGCGTAGGTGACGAACTCTTGAAAGCTCACTCCGAAATGCGCATTGCCACTCGCCACCATCTGCTCGGCACTCATCTTCGCTGGTTCAACTATGGAAACATTCAAACCTTCTTGAGCGAAGTAACCCTTCTCGAGTGCCACGTACAGACCTGTGTGGTTCGTGTTGGGATACCAGTCCAGAACAACGACGATCTGTTGTGCGAACGAAATCGCGCAGGCAAGCAACAAAACAAGCCAGACCTTCTTCACCTTCAGCCACCTCCCTCAAGTTTCGTTGCCCATGGAAAGAGTTTTCCTTGAAGAAACTGAAGCGTATAGAAAAGCGTGAGCGTGAACACGATGATGATGAAAACAGCCGTGAAGACTCTGTCGACCCTGAAAGAATTCAAAGCCCTTATGATGTAGATGCCCAGCCCCGCCTGTGCACCCATCCATTCGGCAATGACTGCGGCCGTCAAAGCGTAGGTGATCGCGACCTTCATGCCCGCGATCGTGTAGGGCACGGTGTGCGGTAGGTAGAGGTATTGAAGTTTGTGGTACCACTTGGCACCGTGAGCCTTGAGAAACTCGAGTTTTTCTCTGTCAACGGTTTTGAACCCTTCATAGGTGTTCATGACGATGGGGAAGAAACACAAAAAAGTCACCGTGCCTATCTTCGTACCGATCCCAAAGCCGAACCATATGGCGACGATGGGGGCAACCACCGTGATGGGGATCGTTTGGGTGAACACGATGATCGGAAGCAAGGTTCTTGCCACATTCTTGATGAGGAACATGAGTGAGGCGATCGCAACGCCTATGAGCAATGCGAGAAGATAACCTGCTATCGCTTCGTACAATGTCACAGAAGTGTGCCTCAGAAGAACGTCTCGGTTTCTCAAAAGCTCCTGCAGAACCTGCGAAGGTTTCGGCAACAGGTACGTTGGGATTGGAACTATTTGCCAGAGAAAGATCAAACTCGCCACGGTGACGAGATCAACGATACTTCGCGGTCTTTTCATCGATGCTCACACCATCTCTCGCACAGTCGAAGGCGACTTCCAAAACGTACCTGTCGCAAAGTGGCGTTATCTTCTTGTAGATCTGCTGGATGAGTTCAAGCAATTGAGGAAACTCACCTTCCACCGTGGTTTCGGAAGGTCCAACCAAGTACTTCAAACCACTGTTTGCGATGACACTGATCGCCTCGTCCACGAGCCTGTAAATTTCGTCTTTACCCTCTGCCTTCAAAGGCAACAGTCTGATCGAACACGTGATCTTCATATCCATCACCTCCCAAAGTAAAAACCCGTCGGCGACGGGCTGAGGTTTCTCACTCTCCCTACGCCGGCATTACCCGGATCAGGTTCCATGGGTCGAGGACTTCCGTCCTCCTCTCAGCCCCGGATTAGGAGCTCCCCAGAGTTTCCAAGCTATTGAATTTTTGCACTTTAATTATAGCACATTCCTCCACAGTTGAACCAAGGAGTGAATGAGTTAAAATAGCTTTGGTACTGAAGAACTGTGTTTCTAATGCTTTTTTAATGAGCGATCTGATAACATGTGATGGTGGTAAGATGAGAAAAATCGTCTTTTTCTGTGTGCTGATGGTATCGATCTTTTCTGTGGCACAAGATCTCTTGGAAAAGGTCGCACTCAACGCGTCCTTTTATGAGACGTTCAATCCATCTCAATTGAAGCTCACAATACTCGACGCGATCAATTTGACGAACGAAAAAGATGTGATCGCTGCGTATTTGGCGCGTGTTGAAAACAAAATCGTTTGGATCGTTCTCAGTTTCAAGTACGAATACACGATCTCCACCTCAGAATCTCAGATATTGTCGAAAAAACCCATTCAAATCAAACCATTCACTTACGCCGTCGGTTTGAGAGAAGCCATTTCACTGACGGTGATGTCCATAGGAAAAAACGTGTTGTTCGGCGTTCATCAGTCTGACAGTTGGGCTGTTGGAAACAACAAGAACATTGCGTTCGTGAGCATGAAGACACCTGCCATCTTGAAGATCGATTCGTCGCCGGAAATTTTCAAACAGATCCAACAAGAAATTCTCAAGAGACAGCAGAAGTAGCGGGTGATCAGGATGAGGATACTCGTCGTGGAGGACAACGAAGACTTAGCGAATTCCATAAAGAGAGGACTCGAAAAGGAAGGTTACTCGGTGCAGCTCGCCTTCGACGGTGATAAGGGCCTCGATATGGCATTGGAAGGAAACTACGACTGCATCGTTTTGGACGTGTTGCTTCCTGGCGTGGATGGTTTCGAGTTTGTCCAGACGCTCAGGGAAACTGGCGTTCAAACCCCCGTATTGATGCTGACTGCCCTCGATTCTGTTGACGACAAAATAACGGGCCTGAGCAGTGGTGCGGACGACTATCTGACCAAGCCTTTCGACTTCAGAGAGTTGCTCGCACGCGTGCAGAGCCTCATAAGAAGAAGCCATCTTTTGCGAGGAGAAGTTCTCAGTTTCAAAGATATTCAGTTGAACTGCAGAACGCGCAAAGTGACCGTAAAAGGCGCAGAGGTGAAATTGAGCAGAAGAGAGTTCGATCTTCTGGAACTCTTCATGCGTGATCCCAACGTCGTGTTCAGCAGAGAGGAAATCCTCGAGCGCGTTTGGGGAAACGAGCGAGAAACAACGAGTAACGTGGTCGACGTCTACGTGCTCTATCTGAGGAGCAAGCTCAAACCCTTCGGTTACGACAAATTCCTCGAGACCGTTCCCGGCATTGGCTACAGGCTCAAAACGGAGGGATGAGCATGCCCACGCTGAGGCATGCCATCGAGAAGTATTACCTTTCGATATTCGTTGTCTCCATGGTCGTCATGTCCGCCGTGTTGATCCTCTTGCTCCACAGCCTCGCGATCAAAAGGATAGACCAAGAGATGCTCGTGTTCACGAACGATCTGCTCAAATTCCTCGAAAGGCCCGAGGGTCAACCCGTTGCCATCTTCGGAAAGAAGAACTACGCATTCCACGTCACCGAACAGGGTAGGACAATCGCGAGCTACAACCTTCCAGACGATTTCGTTGTGCCGAAGGCCGAAGGTTTCCAAACGATCCACTCCGATCGTTATCTGAAACTGATCAAGGAGGATTTGGAGGTGATCGTCACACGAAATTTGAAAGATCACTTCACGTTCCTCGCTTCTCTGTCGATAGTCTTGGTGGCCGTGCTCGTTCCGTTCATTTTCATCGTGTTATTCTTCGGCCGAAGACTCACCCGTAAGCTAACCACACCCATAGAGATGATGGGTGAACAGATGCAGCTGGTTTCGAAAGGGGTGCTGGAAAAGATACAGATAGAACCCACGAGCAGAGAAGCCGAGATACTTCAGACTCAGTTGAACGATGCCATAGAAAGATTGAACAGAACCATGGAGGAGCTGAGAGACTTCGCAACCACGATATCCCACCAGCTGAGAAATCCGCTCGCCAGTGTTAAAACTAGGCTGGAGGTGCTCTTAACGGAAAACCTGCCGGACGACGTCAAGATCGAGATAGAAAAGATCAAGCACAACGTCGACAGAATGGTCGAGATCACGTCACAACTGTTACTCATCACCAGAACGCAGCACACCTCTGCCAAGAATTTCGAAGAGGAGGATCTGTCGAGTTTGATACTCGAGAGCTTAGACCAAGTTTCACAGAAGTACAGCAACAAGGAGTTCCTGATCGACTCGATCAAGGAGATAAAGATAAAGTGCGTTGGTCCACTGTTGATACACGCCTTCGCCAACCTTTTCGACAACGCGTGTAAATATTCCTGCGCGGAGAAACCAGTCATGTTGAACATCGAAGAGAACGACCAGACGGTGAAGGTGGAAGTGTGCAATTATGGAGAACCCATCCCGGAACAGGATCGAGCCAAGATCTTCCTCAAATTCTTCAGATCGAGCAACGCGAAAACTGAAGGCTTTGGCCTCGGTCTGGCTGTGGTGAAGGCCATAGCTGATCTGCACAGGGCGCAGGTTTACTACGAATGCAAAGATGGGATCAACAAGTTCGTCATGATCTTGCCCAAATGAGCCTCACTCGAGCATGGCTAAGGTGGAGTTGGCGTACGGCATGAGCAACACGCTCGCTGACTTTCCGTGCTTTTCGAGCGCTGCATCGATGGCTCTCTGTGGATCAATGAAAGGTGTCATGAATATCTCTCTCACAACGTTCTCGTCCATGCTCGAACACAGAAAGATGTCGGCCTTCTTGAGAACTCTGCAGAAGCCCACAGCTTTGTGACCTCCCAGCACGAAGTTGGACCTTATCCACTGCAGCGGTTCGTCTGGGCTTTTTGCTTTTCTCATCCACTCTTCAAAAGTTCTTTCTCCAAAACCTTCCCTGCACTCCGCAACCAAAACGATCGTGCCGTTGTCCTTCACCGCATGCGACGCGTTGTCCAATCCCTTCTGCGCTTGGTACAAGTTTACGTCTTTCGGAAAACCACCGCACGAAGCGATCACAACGTCGTACTTCTTTGCGATCGGAACTTTGTACATCGCGTCTATGTACTTGACACCCTCGCGATGAGCAGCTATGGGATGGCCTGCGACTGCCTTGACGATCTGTTTTTTGCTGTTGAGAACGACGTTCACGATGAATCTGACGTTGGTCATGGCACCAGCCTCTTCTATGTCGAGCCTGACGGGACTGTTGATGTTACCAGCGATTGCATTTTCCGAAAGCATGAGCGAGTGATTCTTCTCGATGGTCCTTTTGCTGCACACACCTGGCAGAAGTGCTTTGTAACCGCCACTGTATCCGACGAACCAGTGCAGTTCAAGGTTACCCGTGGCGATGATCAGATCCGATTCAATGACTGGTCTGAAGACCTCTACGGGAGTTCCTCGACTCGTCTCACCGATGTACACACAGTTGTCGATGTCGTGGTTGATGCACTCGTATCTTTCAAACACTTCTTCACCAACGGCCTTCTTCATCTCTTCCTCGCTCATTTTTCTGTGGAAACCAAGGCCAAACACGATCTTTATCTGTTCACGTTTCACGCCCGCTCTGTTCAGCTCCTCCAGGATCGGAGGGACAATGATGTGTGAAGGACTCGGCCGCGTGAGATCGCTCACCAGTATGGCGATCTTCCTTGGTTTCATGTTCTCAACGACTTGAGTCAACGTAGGGCTCGCGATGGGATTGTCCAAAGCCCTGCGGACTTCGCCGAATGGATCATCGACGCTCGGAAATTCCGTCTTAGGAGAAAGGATTTCCGTGTGATCCGGAACTTCAAGCTGTAACTGTTTTTCACCGTATTTCAACGAGACTTTCATTCGCTTTCACCTCACAGGGTGGGTTGGGTGAGATAGATGCCGAACTCGTGGTGTCTCAACATCTCACTCTTTGTTAACCTACCGTTGAGGACTTCGATCAACTTCTGGAACAACCTTTCTCCAGCCTGCTGAATGGTTGTCTTTCCTTCGAGCACATCGCTCACATCCACGTCTATGTTGTCGCTCATCCTGCTGTAGGTCTTCGCGTTCGCGGTGACTTTGATCACGGGTGCTATGGCGCAACCTGTGGGTGTGCCCCGACCCGTCGTGAAGATCACTACCTGTGCGCCGCCGGCGACCATGCCACTGACCGATTCAACGTCGTGCCCCGGGCTGTCCATGAAATAGAGCCCACCCGTTGGTATCGGTTCGGCGTACTCGAGTACTCCCTTTAAGGGCTTCGTACCGGCTTTGTAGATAGCTCCAAGCGATTTTTCCTCCAGAGTAGTCAAGCCTCCAGTGATGTTTCCCGGCGTTGGGTTGACCCCGCGGATGTCTTCACCACCTGCGAGAGCGCTTTGCTCACACCTACTCACAAGTTCAAGCAATTTTTTCGCCACCTCTTCGTTCACGGCGCGCTTGATTAAGAGATGTTCCGCTCCTATGATCTCCGTCGTTTCCGAAAAGACCACGGTCGCACCCAAATCAACGAGCCTGTCCGCAACATATCCGACGACAGGGTTGGAGGCGATTCCAGAAGTGGTATCTGAACCACCGCATTCGATGGCAACTGTGACGCTCGAAAGATCCGTTTCCACTTCCTTGATTTCATATTGTTCCATCATTCTCTGTAAGATCCGAACACCTTTCTCGATCGTTTTGAGCGTGCCACCCTCTTCTTGAATGATCAAACACTCGACAGGCTTTCCCGCCGCACGCACCGATTCGAAGATCTTCATCGTGGGAATTGTTTCACAACCTAGTCCAACGAACAGCACGCCCGCGACGTGCGGATTTGAAGCCATCCCCTTCAACACGTTCACAACTTTCTTCTCGTCGTCCTTCATGTGGTTACAACCGTGTTGGTTGTGAAGATAGACAGCGTTTGGAAAATTGCTCGCTATCTCCTCAGCAGTTCTGGTAGCACATATCACCGTTGGAACGACCAAGAAGTGGTTGCGAAAACCTATCTTTCCGTTTGGTCTGAGAAATCCTTTCAGCTTCACGATCGATGCCCCCTCACACCACGCTGCCCAACAACGTTGTGTACATGAACGTACTGACCCTTCCTGATGTTCACTGTCGCAACACCGATGGCTTCACCGTACTTGACGACTTGGCCGCCTTGAGGGATGTCAACCAAGGCAAACTTGTGTCCGAACGGTACGTCCTCGAGCAACTCGATCGTGAATTTCTCTTCACCCAAACCAACGATGGCCCGCTGTCCCTTGGAAAGAGCCTTTATCGCGGTCGCCACGTTGTCCTTTTTTGAAAACGCTATGGCGTCCATCTTCAACACCTCACGGAAGTTTGATCAATTTTGACCGAACCAAGACTCTCTCCATCTCTCTAGCTATGTTGATCCTTTCTCTGATCTTCTTCAAAAGCTCTTCGTCGGAGACTGGATTTCTTGCAACGCCCTGCTCGATCGCTTTCTTCGCCACGGCGAAGGCCTCCTCAACGTAGACTTCGCTCTCCTCCATCGTGGGCACTATGTACTCTTCGTGGATTCCCTTTCTGTACGCGAAGTCCGCTATAGCCTGAGCGGCTGCGATGCACATCTCGTCGGTCACTTTGCTGGCACGAACATCGAGCACGCCTCTGAAGATCGCTGGAAAACCGAGTGAGTTGTTCACTTGGTTTGGAAAATCGCTCCTACCAGTCGCAACGATCCTTGCACCGGCCTCTTTCGCTTCCCACGGCCAGATTTCTGGCACAGGGTTCGCACCGGCGAAGACGATGGCATCTTTGTTCATCTTCTTGATCCATTCGGGTTTGATCACACCCGGTCCACTCTTCGAATAGGCGATGCACACGTCTGCGCCGATCAGAGATTCTTCTATGCCTCCAACGATGTTGTCTGCGTTGGTCTTGATCCACATGCGCCTTGTAATGGAATCGAGTTGCTCTGCACGATCTTTCGTTATTATTCCCTTCGAATCGACGACAAGAACGTTACCCAAATCCACACCCATCTTGACCAAGAGTCTGGCGAAGGCGTAGTTCGCACTGCCCGCACCTATGAGTGTGATCTTCACTTCGTCTATCTTCTTACCAACGATCCTCAACGCGTTGATCAATCCTGCCAACGTGATCGTCGCAGTACCTTGCTGATCGTCGTGGAACACGGGGATGGAGAGTTCTTCCTGGAGTCTTTCGAGAAGCTCGAAGCATTTCGGCTTTTCTACGTCCTCCAGGTTTATACCAGAAATGCTGGGTGAAAGCCATTTGCAGAACTGAACGATCTCTTCGATCTCTTTGGTACCCACGCAGAGGGCTAAAGCATCCACTCCGCCCAAGTATTTGAACAAGAGCGCCTTACCCTCCATCACAGGCAAGCCCGCCTCTGGCCCTATGTCTCCCAAACCGAGTATCCTCGTACCGTCGGTGACTATGGCGATCGTGTTTTCCTTGTTCGTGTACTCGTAAACCTTCGAAGGATCCTTCACTATCTCTTGACAAACCTTCGCAACGCCTGGTGTGTACCAGATCGCAAAATCTTCGTACGATCTCACGGGCACCTTCGGCGCAGTTTGTATCTTTCCTTTGTAGAAAGGATGGAGTTTCAAAGCCTCCTCGGACGGCTTCTGAGCTTTCTTCAACAGTTCTTCGACGTTCTTCTTGTAATCCATTCTTTACACCTCCATCAGAAGAATAGTCCTCTTGGGAGAGGCACACGCAGAAGTTTTCCCAGCGCGTACCAGAAGATGAAAACGATCGCAACGTAACTGAACGAGAACAGAAGAAAGTGACTCGCCTTCAAACTCTTGCCAGCCAAGATCGCGAATATGACGATACCGAACAAGATGCTACCCAGCAGAAAACCCAAGATCCAATCCATCACGTAGACCCAAAGGAAGCTCAGAGCCGCGACGAGCAAGACATAGAACAAATCCTTCGTCGCGATGAACTTCGATTCACTCGTTCTGCGCTTCTTGAAGAGCACGATCGCCCTGACCAACAAGATCACCGTGAGGATCATCAAGAACACGAGCACGAATTGGGAAAACACGGCGGACAAATAGTTGTATTGCCTTGTTTGATTGAGAAGAACGAGACTGAAAATCAAAAGGAAGATCGAGACCACCATGTCGGCGATCATTTCTGATCACCACCCGAAACAACGATACGTTTTTTCAAGATGACTGGCCAAAGCAAGAAAAAGACCGACAGCACGATGAACACCCAACAGATCGGCCTGGTGATGAAGATCAGCCAAGGCTGTGGAAGTTTTCTTCCTATCAGTAGACCTTGGACGAGCCCAGACTCGATTATGGGACCCAGTATCAGACCCAGCGTTATGGGGCCAGCTTCAAAACCGAGTTTTCTCAAAACGAAACCGAGCAAGCCTAGTATGAGCATCGTGTACACATCGGAGATGCTGTTGCTCACACAGTAAGAACCGACCATGGTCAAGAAGATGACGGTCGGTGCGAGCAAGCTCAACGGGATCTTGGTTATGACCTTCGCCATCCCCCTTCCGAAGGCCAGACCAACTGGTACCATGACGAAGGTTGCGAGGATGACACCTGCGACGAAGGTGTAGACCACGTCGGCTCTTCTTGTGAACAACTCCGCACCAGGCCTCAGACCTTGCATCAAGAGAGCTCCGTACAGGATGGCATCCACGGGTGTGCCGGGAACTCCGAGCGTCATCAACGGGACGAAGCCTCCACCCACCACCGCGTTGTTCGAAGCCTCTGTGGCTATCACACCTTCGGCAACACCAGTTCCAAATTTTTCCGGATGCTTCGAAGTTCTCACAGCTTCACTGTAAGCAACCAAGTTCGCTATGTTTCCACCCGCACCCGGTAACACGCCTATGATGAAACCGATGATCGAAGCCCTCAACAGATCGATTTGTTTCCTCATCACGTTGACGAATGTCTTCCACGCTAAACCCTTCTGAACTTTCGCCTCCTGATACAGCTGTTGCTTGGATTTGTTCAGTATCATCTCGATGACCTCAGGTATGCAGAACAGACCGACCAATGCTGGGATCAAGCCCACACCACCGATCAAATGGGGTATGTTGAAGGTGAAGCGCACGTTGCCCCCAACGGGTGCAACACCTATCGTGCTGAGCAGAACACCTATCAAACCACCGATGAAACCCTTGAGGGTGTTACCACGCGACAACGATGAGATCACCGTCAGACCAAAGATCCCAAGCCAAAAGTACTCGGGAGGTCCGAACTTCAGAGCTATGCGTGCGAGCATGGGCGCGAAGATCAAGAACATGATCATACCGAAGAGGCCACCGTAGAGCGAGGAATACGTTGCTATCAATATGGCCTCCCAACCTCTACCTTGCTTGGCCATGGGATAACCGTCGAAGGTGGTGCCTATGTTCGAGGGTGTACCCGGTGTTCTGAGCAGTATCGCCGAGAATGAACCACCGTATATCGCCGCCATGTAGAGCGAACCGAGGAAGACCAAACTGTCCGAAGCTGAGAGCCAGTAAGTTATGGGAAGAAACAGAGCCACACCCATCGTCGCGCTCAAACCTGGTAGTGCACCTATCACGAGGCCAACGCAGACGCCCCCCAACATCAGCAAGAGTGTCTTCACAACGAACAGATGGGCAAAACCGTAGGCAAGGTATTGAAGACTCGACATGCGGATTTCTTCCCCCTTTCAAATAAATAACCCGCACCCACGTGGGTGCGGGAGGGAACGATCACTTTCCCTGAGTCTCTTCCCAGAGCTGCTTGTAGTACGGCACCAACTCTGAGACGAGCTTCGCGGAGGCAGCCTCGTCGTAGTTCTCGATGACGAACCCCATTTCAAGCATCTTCGCAACGAACTCCGGATTGTTGTTCACTTCCTTGAAGGCGGCCTCGAGTACCCTCTTCACATCCTCCGGTGTTCCTGGGGGCACGGCGATTCCTCTGTACGCTTTCTCGACAAGGTCTATCCCCAGTTCTTTGAAAGTTGGAACATCGGGGAACAGTGAGATCCTCTCTTCGGTCGCCACGGCGATGACCCTCATCTTATCCTTGTATTGTATTGCCATCGTCGTGTAGGTCATGAGACCATCCACATGTCCACCGAGCAACGCAGGAACTGCCGTACCTGAACCCGAGAATGGGACGTAAGTGATCTTCAGACCAGTCAGCTTGGCCAGCCTGACGGTCGCGAAGCTGTTCGCTGAAGGCTGTCCACTGCCTCCCAGAGTAGCCATACCTTTCTTTTTCACATACTCAACGAAGTCTTGGAAGGTCTTGATTGGGCTGTCGACACTGACGGCGAGCACGCATGGAGTGGACTGGAAGAAGTAAATGTTGTTTATCTGCTCGGTTTTGTAGCCAACACCACCCTGAAGCGGTTGAAGGATGATGTGCGGCAAATTCGTCCCGTAGATCGTATAACCATCGGGTTTGGCGCGGGTCACGAGTTCGGTCCAGCCCACGGCACCTCCGCCGCCTTCTTTGTACGTTATGACGATGGGAACTCCCAAGATCTTCTCTAGGTACGGTTGTTGTAATCGCGCTGTGATGTCAGATTCTCCACCGGGAGCGAAGCAGATGACGTACGTGATGGGTTTGCTCGGGAATTTCTGAGCTGAGGCGAAGACAGCGGCAAGCATCACCAGTAAGACCACCAGCACTCGGGCCTTCATGCTCTTACCTCCCCTTAAAGTGTTTGGAACACCAAAATTATACCAAAACAGTGATCGAAAAATCTATCGTTCACACGTCTCATCATTCCTATCACACCGGATCGATGGTCAAAACAAAAAGCCCCAATTTGGGGCTGAGGGATATCCTATCAACTTCTCGTTCTGTTCTCATTGTGCTTTCCTATGTTCCTTCTGAACTTGTCCTTGAAAGGTCTTTCTCAGGTCTTTGGGAGCGCGTCTTCGTTATCCTTTTAAAAATGTCTCATTCACCACGAACCAACGACTTAGATCAACGCCAATGTACACATCTCACCATCTGAACGGTTCACTTTCCTTTGGAGCGCTCCCATCATGATATATACGAACGTGGATGTTGAGAAGAGATAACAAGACACAAGCAAAACGATGAACAAACAAGAGCGTGCCGATTTCTCGGCACGCCAGTGGGTTCGAAAGGGGTCAGAAACTCGTCTCCACCATTATGCAACGGCCTATGGAGTACTCGACACCGTTGTTCTTGACCAGATCCTCTATCTGCTTTGAACCCGCACCCGGTTGGAACCAAAGACGGTTGAAACCAAGTTTGATCGCCTTGTCCGCCACTTGTATGCCTACCTCTGGTGGGACCACGAAAACGATGAGTTCAACGTCCCTCGGAAGCTCTTCGATGTCTCTGTAACACTTCACACCCTCGATGTTCTCGGATTTTGGGTTGACAGGATAAACTTCAAAACCTTTCGAGAGAAGATCTCGAACGATCTTGTTTCCGTATTTGCTCCTGTCCTCACTCGCTCCCACGACCGCTATTTTTTTCACACCGTTGAGGTCCAACATCTCACCCCCGTCACACGTGGACGGGCTGGATGAGTCCATAACGTTGCATGGCGTTCTCCAGTATGTGTAGCACGAGTTCTTCATAAGTGAAACCTGCGGCTTCCGCGATCCTGGGCAGGTCAGAAAAGCCTCTCACCATGCCGGGGAGGGGGTTGATCTCCAAAAAATACGGGTTTCCATCCTCCTGCGAAACCCTCAAATCTATCCTTGCCACGTCCTTTATGTCCAGACTCTTGCAAACCTTTACTGCCATGCTGGTGAGCTTTCTCTCGAGCACCGTGTCTATCTTCGCTGGACAAGTGTAGTCGACGTAGTAGTCAGAATTCTTTTTAACCTTGTAACTGTAGAACTCTTTTCCGTGCTTGAAGTGTATCTCCATGATGGGCAGGACCCTGTACTTGTTTCCCTCTTGTAGAACCCCAATCGTGAACTCCCTGCCTCTTATGTACTCCTCGACGAGAACTGGCTCGTTGTAGATGGCGAATAATCTCTCGATTTCTTTCCTGTACTCGACCATGTCATGAACCAGGCCGGTATCCGAGATTCCTTTAGAAGAACCTTCCGCGTTCAACTTCAATATCAACGGAAACCTCATGTTCTTCCTGAGCTTGTCGTCCAGAGAGCGTATCACCTGGAATCTGGGTGTGCGTATGTCCTTGCTCAAGAGTACTTGTTTCGTCAATGCTTTGTCGAGACATACAGCCAACGTGGTGGCGTCCGAACCAGTGTAGGGAATGCCATAGAAACTCAAGATAGCAGGAACTTGAGCCTCTCTCGCCCTTCCGAACGTGCCCTCGGCGAAGTTGTAGACGATGTCCACCTTCTCGTTCAGCAACGTCGGGATGAACTTCTCAGGCACGGCTTCCATAAGAACAACTTCGTGACCACCACTTTCGATGGACTGCTTGATGTCCATCACGACTTCCATCGAATCGTACTCTGCTTCCCAATCCTCCACATCGGGCCTCACACCACGCTGTACGTTGTACGCTAACCCAACTTTCGTAGAGACCACCTCCAGGTTTTCTTCAACTCGATTATCACCCCTTCGAACGTAAAAGATTTTTCATTAAGTGGATGATTCGTTGTCTTTTTTTTAAACAAACGAGAGACATACACCATCGGTGGAGAGAAAACGACCGAAGGAATTCGCTCGTGATCCATGAAAGCTTCTCGAAAATCTGCGACGGAACGCCCCTTTCATGGTATAAATTCTTCAAGAGGGGGAGCCACATGGACTTCGGTAAAAAACTCAGCCTTTTGATGAGCGTGTTGAGCGTTTCGAACGGTGCGCTCGCCAAAGCCTTGTCGGTGGACCCTTCCTTGATCAGCCGTTGGAGGTCGGGTTCGAGAATTCCCGCGAAAGACAGCGGTTACATCGAAATGATCGCTTCGTATTTGGTGGAACACGCCAAGATGGAGCATCAAAAGCTTGCCATATGTGAGATCACCGGATGTGTCCCAGAGGCGCTTGAAAAAGAAGAACTCAAAGAGCTCGTGAAGAGATGGCTGCTCGACGCACCCATACCTGACACACGAGTGATAGGTGGTTTTCTGAACAAGGTGGGGTTGTTCAGTATCCCCCATGCTCAGATGCAGGTTTCTACGATGGCTCTTGAAGGGCAAACGCTGAACTTCGAAGTTTTCTTTGGCAAAGAAGGAAAGCAACGTGCAGCGATGAAGTTCCTCCTTCACGCGATGAATTCGAAAGAACCAAATACAGTATTGCTGTACAGCGATGAGAGCGTCGATTGGTTCCTCGCCGACAGAGAGTACGCCTTGCGACTCGGCGCCACGATGATCGAGCTCACCAAGAGAGGTTGGAAGATCAACATGGTTCACACTCTGAGCAGGGACATTTCAGAAATGCTCCGTGCTATAGAGTTCTGGCTACCCCTCTACATGACGGGTTCCGTGACACCTTACTACAATCCCAAGTACAGAGAGCATTATTTCAGGAGGACCCTCTTCATCATGCCGAAGTTGATGGCTCTCACCTGCGCGGCGTTTGAAGACTTCCCACAAACTGTGAACCTCTTAACGACTGAACCACACGTGGTTGAGTTGTTCGAACAAGAGTATCTGCAATTCTTGAACACGTGCCGACCACTCATGCGCATACCGCAAGTTGGTTCACAGGAGATGTTTTCACTCTTGGAAGACTTCGAAGATCAACCCACAACGTGTCTTGTGATCAGCGATGGCCTGCCACTCGTCACCATGCCAAGCGAGGTCTTGGAGAGGATCTTGGAACGAAATTCGTTGAAACACTCCGAGCAGATCCTCTCACACTGGAGAAAGCGAACCGCTTCGTTCGAAAAGAATCTCAAGCAACATCCACACATTCTCATCGTCACACTGCCAGACGTCGAACAGGTGAAGGCTGGCAAAGCCTCCGTGGAGTTGGCTGAATCTGGTTGTAGCCTGTTCTACACGGTTGAGGAATACGTGGATCATCTGAAACATCTACTTTCTCTGTTGAAGAAGTACGAGAACTATCAGTTGTGCATCTCTCCAAGGAGCATGAGTGCCAACGTGCACACGGCAGTGAAAGACCAAGTCGGTGTGCTCGTGTTCAAAAAAGATCCTCCCGTGAGACTGTTCGCGATGAACCATCCGGATATGACGAACGCATTCTATTGTTACGCCGAAGATTTTCTGAAGAGGCTGCCGCTGCAGAGTAAGAACAAAGAGCGAGTGATCGAAAGGATCGAACTGATGATACGACAACTCGAAAGTCACTGAGCCACCGTTCGGAGATTCACACCAATTTAACATTTTTTCGTGTATAATGTCCTGCCGTGAGGAGTTCGCGGTGAAACATGGAAGGTTGCTCCCGTCTTGCCAGAAGGCAAGACCAAAAAGGCCGAGGGAGGAGGTTGGCGAATGCGCATCTACGAGACGATGTTCATCATCGATCCACGACTGAACGAGCAGGAACGAGAAGCTCTCGTGGAGAAGGTCAAAAGCATCATCACAGAACGCGTGGCTGGTCAGATCAGAGAAATCAACAGGTGGGGCTTGAGGAGGCTCGCTTATCCCATCGCCCACCAGACTGAAGGTGACTACACCGTGATCATGTTCGCGGCAGACCCTTCCAACGTGAACAAGCTTGAAGAGTTTTACCGCGTCACGCCACAGATAATTCGCTGGCAGACTTTCAGAAGAGAAGACCTCGAGAAAAAGGAAAAGAAAGCAGCACAGACGAGCAACGTCGAGCAGAGGGAGTAATCCGTCGTGCCGTACTACAACAAAGTGATCTTGGTGGGCCGGCTCACCAGAGATCCAGAAACACGCATGACGACCACAGGTTCCGCGGTGGCGTCCTTCACGCTCGCCGTGGACAGACCTGTGAGGCCTTCAGAGGGTCAGAGAACGACGGATTTCATAAGGATAGTTGCGTTCAACAAGCTGGCGGACTTCGTGAGGTTGTACTTGAAGAAGGGTCAGTTGGTCTTGGTCGAAGGAGAGCTGAGGATAAACAAGTGGCAGTCCCGTGACGGGGCGAACATGATCACACCCGAGATCTGGGCGCGGGACATCAGGTTCATGGAGAAGAAAGGTGCAGTGGAAGAAACCGTTGAGGAGATCGAGAAGCCGTTCGAAGAACCGATCGTCAATCCCGACGATATTCTTGGTTCGGAGGAAGAACTGGACAGCGAAGACGAAGATAAACCACCGTTCTGAGGAGGTGTCCGTGTGGACCAGCAGAAGAGAAGAAGAAAGAAGAAGATCAAGAAGTGTAGGCTCTGCGAAATGAAGGTCGAGTACGTGGACTACAAAGACATAAGATTGTTGAGTGAGTATCTGAACGAAAAGGCCAAGATCATACCCAAGCGCGTGACCGGCAACTGTGCGAAGCACCAGCGAATGATCAAGCTAGCCATAAAACGTGCAAGACACATGGCTCTTTTGCCGTACATCAAGATGTGAAACACTCGACAATCGATTCTTAACGGGAGGGACCTTGAGTCCCTCCGTTTGTTCTGGGAGGGAATGAAGATGAAGAACCTCGCCGTGGTTGCCATCGGTGGGAACGCGGTGAACAGACCGGGTGAGAAACCCACAGCAGAGAACATGCTCAGCGCGATCGCAGAGGCGATGGGCTATCTCGTCGACATGCTCGATGAGTACGACATCGTGATCACGCACGGAAACGGACCGCAGGTGGGGAACATTCTGATACAGCAAGAGATGGCGAAGGAAGTCATCCCACCTTTCCCCATCGATGTGAACGACGCACAGACTCAAGGAAGTCTGGGCTATATGATCGTCCAGGCCTTGAGGAACCGACTCGCAGAGAGAGGCTTGAACAGAGAAGTCGCAGCTCTGATCACGCAGATAGTCGTGGACAAGAACGACGAGGCGTTCAAGAAACCTTCCAAACCTGTTGGACCGTTCTACACGGAAGAAGAAGCAAGAAAACTCATGACGGAGAAAGGTTGGATCATGAAAGAAGATGCGGGCCGGGGCTGGAGAAGAGTCGTACCTTCCCCCAAACCCTTGGACATAGTGGAAAAAGAGATCATACAAATGCTACTGAAGAACGACGTGATCGTCGTCGCGGCTGGTGGAGGCGGAATACCAATCGTTAGAGAGAACGGTAAACTGAAAGGCATCGAAGCGGTGATAGACAAAGACAGGGCGAGTGCACTTTTGGCGATAGAGATCAACGCTGACGAGCTGATCATCCTAACGGGGGTTGAAAAAGTTGCACTCAACTACGGCAAGCCGAACCAGACTTTTGTTGACACGCTCATTGTTGATGATGCTATGAAGTACTTGAAGGAAGGGCACTTCCCTGCAGGTAGCATGGGACCGAAGATAGAGGCGGCGATCGATTTCGTCTCGGCCACGAACAAGACGTGTTTGATAACAGACATGAAAAAGCTCAAAGAAGCTCTTTCTGGTAAGACAGGCACAAGGATCGTTCGTGAATGAGGGGGTCTTCTCAAAGAGGAATCCGTGTGGTATATTTATGAAGGAATGGTGGGTGCGTAGCTCAGAGGAAGAGCGTCTGCCTTACGAGCAGAAGGTCGTAGGTTCGAGTCCTGCCGCACCCACCAAAGGAGTGGCCAGGTAGCTCAGTTGGTAGAGCACTGGACTGAAAATCCAGGTGTCGGCGGTTCGATTCCGCCCCTGGCCACCAAGAGGCCCGGCATCGCCGGGCTTTTTTGTTTCGAAGATCCACGTAGTTTAACCCATGTCTTGCAGGCAACCAATAAGATGAGCCTTTAGCTGGGGCGAACTTGAAATGCCACAGGGACGTTACTCATCTGCACACGCAACGAAAACGAGCGCCTTCGATCCGGAGATCTTCGCCCTGTTCCTCGAGCATCGCAAATTCTTCATGGCCCTCGAGAGGAGAAAGTATGAAGAAGCTCGCAGAAACAAGAGCTCATCCAACTAATGTGAGGCATCAAAAAGCCCCTCAGATCGAGGGGCGAATCGTTTATGGATCATTTCTTCGCAAAGTACAGCAATTCCGCCTCTATGAAGGGATCGAGTTCGCCATCGAGTACTGCGTCTGCGTTGCCGACTTCGACTTCGGTCCTGTGATCTTTGACCATCTTGTACGGATGTAGCACATAAGATCTTATCTGGTTTCCCCAAGCGATGTCTTTGAGTTCTCCCTGAATTTCTTCGAGCTGTTCTTTCCTCTTCGCGAGTTCCATTTGATACAGTCTCGCTTTCAACATCTTCAAAGCGACGGCCTTGTTTTGGTGCTGTGATCTTTCGCTCTGACAACTCACAACGATACCCGTTGGAATGTGCGTTATTCTCACAGCCGAATCGGTCTTGTTCACGTATTGACCACCGTGCCCGGACGCTCTGAAGGTCTCTATCTTCAGATCTTCAGGTCTTATCTCGATCTCTATGTCTTCTTCGATCTCGGGTATCACGTTGACGGACGCGAAGGACGTGTGACGCCTGTGAGACGCGTCGAAGGGCGATATCCTGACCAGTCTGTGTACACCACGTTCGTGCTTCAACAGACCATAAGCGTACTCTCCTTTGATCAAGATCGTGGCGCTCTTGACCCCAGCTTCTTCGCCCGGCTGGAAGTCGAGCAGTTCCACACCGAAGCCCTTCTTTTCAGCCCAGCGCATGTACATTCTCAGAAGCATCTGCGCCCAATCGTGAGACTCCGTACCTCCAGCACCCGGGTGTACGGAAAGATAGGCGTTGTTGATGTCCAAAGGATCGTTCAGGATCAATTCCAGTTCCAAACGTTTTATGTTCTTCTCCAACTCAACAACGATCTGTTCCACATGCTGGGCTATCTCGTTGTCCTCCTCCGCGAGTTCGAGACCGACATCAACGTCCTCAAAGCCTTTCTTGATCTTTTCGAAATCGGTGAGTAGATCTTTGATGTGTCGTATTCTTCTCGAAACCTCCGCGGCTTTCTTCGGATCTTTCCAAACCTCGTTGTTCGAGAGCTGTTGTTCCAGCTCCGCGAGCTCTCTCTTCAGATTTTCCGGCTCCACGAGGTTGGACAGACCCTCGAACTTGTCCCTCAGTTCGTCTATCTTGACCTTCGTTTCGTACGCGATCATGCTTTCACCTCTTTATTCTGAACCGTTTTATCTTCTCGTTCTTCTGCAGCTTTCTTCGCTCGGCCCTGTTGACGATGTTGAACTCCTCATGAACGAGTCTGAGGTTGGCCAGATCTTTCTTTGCCTCTCGTTGTGCCTTCTCCTCGTCCACTTTCACGACCCTGAACATGAGACCGACCACTGTATCCGTCACGCGGGACATCATCTCGTCGAACATCGCGTAGGTCTCTTTTTTGAACTCGATGATCGGATCTCTCTGACCGTAGGCTCTGAGGTTGACAGCCTCTTTCACATGGTCGACTTCTTCCAAGTACTGTCTCCAGTTGTCGTCCACAACGCGCAGGATCAGAAACCTCAAGAACTTGTCGTACTCTTCTCCGATCTCTTGCTTCTTGGCGGCGTACGCTTTCTTCAACTGTTGCAAGAGATACTCTTTCACTTCTTCGGACGTGTCGAACTTCGCTCCGTCAACGTTGATTATACCCCTTGGTAGAACGAGCAAAGAAGCTTTCAACCCCTCGAGGTCCCATTCTCTGCCATTGCAAAAACTTTCGATCCTTCTTTCGACGAAGTCTTGCATGAACTTGTCCAGATGCTCCTCTATGCTCTTTCCTTCCAAAATCCAGTCCCTGAGCGAGTACACATAGTTTCTCTGAGCGTCCAGCACCGTGTCCATTTCCATCAAGTGCTTCCTTATTGAGAAGTTGATGCCCTCTACCTTCTTTTGAACCATCTCGACGAGCCTCGTGAGTAATGGATGTTCGATGGGTTCTCCTGGTTTTATCTTCAGAACGTTCATGACCTTTTCGAGCTGCTCGGCGCCGAAGATCCTCAGAAGATCGTCTTCGAGAGACAAATAGAACCTCGATTCACCAGGATCACCCTGCCTTCCTGAACGTCCCCTCAATTGGTTGTCGATGCGCCGGCTCTCGTGCCTCTCTGTACCTATGACGCACAGTCCCCCGAGCTCTGCGACATCTTCACCAAGTTTTATATCTGTCCCACGACCAGCCATGTTCGTGGCGATGGTGACAGCACCCTTCTGTCCAGCCTTCGCTATGATTTCCGCTTCTTTTTCGTGGTACTTGGCGTTCAGAACCTGGTGTGGTATCCCAAGCTTCTTCAACATGCTGCTCAGGATCTCGCTCTTCTCTATGGACGTCGTTCCGACGAGCACGGGTTGACCCTTCTTGTGACGTTCGACGATGTCGTTGATTATAGCGGCGTACTTCTCTGCTTGTGTTCTGTAGATCACATCGTCGTGATCTACTCTTATCATTGGCTTGTGCGTCGGGATGACGACGACTTCCATGTTGTAGATCTGCTTGAATTCTTCTTCCTCGGTCTTCGCGGTCCCAGTCATGCCTGCGAGCTTCTCGTACATCCTGAAGTAGTTCTGGAACGTTATGGTCGCATAGGTGATCGATTCTTCTTTTATGGGTACGCCTTCCTTGGCCTCGATCGCTTGGTGCAAACCTCCGCTGTAACGTCTTCCGAACAAGAGTCTCCCGGTGAACTCGTCGACGATGATGACCTCGCCGTTCATCACGACGTAGTCGACGTCCCTCTTGTACAGATGCAGTGCTTTCAGCGCGTTCAACAGATGGTACAACTGGTTCGCGTTTGCAGGATTGTACAAATTCTCAACACCTATCAATTTTTCGGCCTTTTCGATACCTTTCTCTGTGAGGACCACGGTCCTGACCTTCTCGTCCACGGTGAAGTCGACGTCCTTGACGAACTTCTTCGCCAACGATGCGAACTGTCTGTAGACGGATGCTCCCGTTTTCGAAGGTCCAGATATGATCAAAGGCGTTCTCGCTTCGTCTATGAGTATGCTGTCGACCTCGTCAACTATGGCGTAGAAATGCCCCCTTTGGACCTTGTCGTTGAGATCGTAAACGAGGTTGTCCCTGAGATAATCGAAGCCAAACTCGTTGTTCGTTCCGTAGGTTATGTCACACTCGTATGCCTGTCTTCTGGAAACCTCTATCAATTGAACTTCAAAAGCTTGGACGGCACGAGGATCCTTCATCGAGTCCTTCAAGAATTCACCGTCGAAGCCCTCAGGCCAGACGGAAAGATTCTCTTCAATTGCTCTCTCGAACAGCTCAGGATCTTTCCAAGCAACCTCGTAGGATTTCCCGAGCTGGTTTATCACGCCCACCCTTAGACCCAAAAACAAATACAACGGTCCCATCCAGAGTGCGTCACGGCGAGCGAGATAATCGTTCACGGTGACCAAATGAACGTTCTTTCTCGTGAGCGAGTTGAAGTACAAAGGCATCGTGGCGACGAGGGTCTTTCCTTCTCCCGTTTTCATCTCCGCCACTTTACCTTCGTGCAGCGCGAAGGCACCGAGCAATTGTTCATCGAACGGGTACATGCCCAAAACGCGCTTGGAGACGACTCTCGCCAAGGCAAAGGCATCGTGGATGAGAGATTCGTCGAACTCGGCTTGCTTCAGTTGCAGCGCGCGTTGTCTCAGTTCCACGTTCGTCGCTTTGAACAAAGCGTGTTCTTTCTGTTTGACCTTCTCGACCATCTTTCTGTAGCGTTTCAAAAGCATCTTGTTTCTATCAAAGAAGAGCATCTCTCACATGACCTCCATTCTGTAGACGAAAGCTTGACCATCGAACTGTTGAGTCAGAAAGAATTTTCCAACCGCGTTGATGCCCAGCATGGCTCTCAGAAGTGAACCTACGTCGACGAACAGTCTGAGTATGTCTTGGTTTGCGTAGTTGCGCGAGATGTACTGGTAGGTCACATCGTCCCTGACTCGTCTCCTGCTCGCCAGATCGTACTCCGCTTTGGTCATGTTCGTCATGATGAGACGTTTGTCGGACTGAAAGAAACTGATGAATCCATTCAGTATTGGCAGTCTGATTTCGTTTCCGAAGGACCTCGCACCGTACTTGATCAAGAACGACGTGTCCAAATCTTTGGACAGTTCGAAGATCGTGACCAAACGAACCCGGTCCCCGAACAGATCTCCGGTCATGTAGACACGACCGGTACTTGATTTGAGTATATGAGAAACGATCTCGTAGATCTTTTTCACCTCTTCTTGCGCACCTTGGAACCACTGTGAAAGTGAATCCGCAAGGTCCATTGGACCAGTCGCGGTTGCAGAGAACGCGAAATTCCCGATGAACGGCATGCCGAGCATACCCGTGGCCGAAGACACGTATTTTTCCATGCCCGTCGCCGATCTCAGCTGCTGACGAACCTCTATCTTCAAAGACTCACCGCTCGGAACACCCAAGATGGTAACGTACTCTGTATCCACATCGTTCGTCGAAACGAACGGTCCTTTGATGCGCAACGTGTCCCTCTTGAAAAAACCGTACAACCAAGCGGATTGGTTCAACAACTCTCTGACCGCTGGTTCTTCACTTTTCATCTGTAACTGTTCCAGATCGTAGGCATCGATAGCCTTCAAGAGGGCGTTTCGGCTGCCAGAGATCACCAAATAACCTTCGTGCGCTGAGGCAAAGATCGCAACGTCCGTGTCGTGAAGGATCCAAACCTTTTCACTCTTCGTCATCTTGAGGTCCATCAACTTGGCCAAGAGGCGAAGCAGTTGTTCAGGCTTCGAAGACTTCATCACGATGATGGAGTTGTTACCCATGTTTCTGAGCACCTGAAGATAATAGTTCAAATCCAACGAGAAGAATTGTTCGAGAGTGAACTCGGTACCCTTCGCAGCGAACAGTATGTCGTTCTCAAGCGCCTCGTACACCGAACTCATCGGCACTCCAATGCTGTTGCACGTGTTCTCGAGTAGAGAAACGAAAACGCTTTCCAGTGCGATCCTGTCGTCTTTCAGTACGAATCGAAACAATGGAACGCTGCTCAACTTATCGTAATACAGCGAGTTCCCTTTCAGAAGCAAGAAAAAATCGTAATCTCTGGGCACGAAAGACGTCACGTTCGCGACCGCGAGAACGCACACAAAGATCGGCAAGATTGACCAGAATCGTCTCATACCTTACCCCTGCCCCGTGATCGGTTCCAAGACGCCTCCACAATCTTTGAGACTGTTTCTACGCTGAGCTTGTTCTCAATGTTCCTCTTCAGATGGAAAAAGTATTCTATCTGACCCTCCCCACCACGCATGCCACACTCAACGAGCCCAGCGGGATGTAAATGGTTCAGCTCCGCAGAATGCATGATTTCTAAAAGGATCTTCAGGTGCACTGACTGTGATTGCTTGACGTTCCTACCAACTTCGAACTGTGGCTTCACGAGGACTACGGCTTCTCCATCAGGCTTGAGGATCCTGTCCACAGCTGGGAGTATCAACTTGAGTGAGATGAAAGAAACGTCGCACAGAACGATGTCAACCTTTTGTTTGAGGACCTCTTCCGTCAAGTATCGAGCGTTGAACTTTTCGATCACGACCACGCGTGGGTCGGTCCTCAAAGATTCGTGCAACTGATTCTCCCCAACATCCACGGCGAACACCTTCGTTGCACCTTTGACGAGGGCGAAGTGTGTGAAACCACCCGTTGAGGCACCAACATCACAAACTGTCTTGCCAGAGAAATCTATGTTGAAAGCTTTCCAAGCGCTCTCGAGCTTTTCCCCTCCCCTACCAACGTAAGGACGATCTTGAGATATCGAGATTTCTACATCCTCTCCAACGAGCTTGCCAGGTTTGGTGCAAGGTAAACCGTTGACGAAAACCCTGCCGAGCTTGATGAGATCGGCCGCTTGCGAACGACTCCTGACGAAACCTCTCTTCAGCACGAGTTCATCCAGCCTCAACGTCCTTCTACCACCCAGCATCCCGACTCTCCAACCAACACGATTCCCCAGTCGAAGAAGCGTACTTTTTGAACGTCTTCAAACTCGAAGGCTTGGTCGGTGTAGACCGTGGCCTTAGAACCTTCGACCAGAACACTGCCAACTCGATTCCTGATGAACCTTCCTTCGGTCTTTGTCAAAGCAATTATACCCTGCGAAGAGACACCGAAGTCCTGACAGAATTGCTCTTCCACCAGCTCTCCTCTGTCGTTGAAGCGAAGCAGTCTTTCCCCTGAACCGACGTAGACTTCGTTGCCGTGGGTTGCGATACCCCAAGAGTTCGGAACAAGTTTTTCCCACAGCGTGCGTCGGCTCTTCAGATCGATGGCTCTCACGTAACCTGCGATGTCGAGCACGTAGAGCCTCTGTTCGACCTGTGCCCACTCGATGATCGGCCCACTCACGCGCAAGAACCAAGAAAGATCAGCTGGCGCGATCATTCCGCACGAGAGCACCAGCGTGTCATCGAAGCGCCCCACAACGGTTGTGACAAAGCTCGAGCCTTCCGATCTCACGTTCACGCGCCATGGAATCAATCGATCTTCAAAAACGTCGAAAGGTTCTGGAGAAACCACCTTCCTACCGTCTGGAAAGAACAACGCACCGTCTCTGTAAACGACGTAACCTTTCGAAGTCTTGTAGACCATTTGGGCGTTCTCGAAGAATGCCGTGGTGGAGAGATAGGTATCTTCATCCACGTAAATAATCCTGCCGTAGAAGTTGTAGAAACCTTCCGAAACGAGTCTCTGCTCGTCGTTCACTGTGAGAGAAACGATCCTCTCAGCTACCTCGATCTTGACGGGTACAGGTTGCGCGCGCTTTTCAACGATGACTCGATCCGCGATGAGAACGCGGTAACCCACCTCTGGTCGATCGAGTTGAGAGGAGAAATATTCCTTCAGCTTTTCTCTCAGTTTGTTTTCAAACTCGTCTTCTTTCCAGAGTTGGTCTGAATTGTCCCAAGACTGATCCTTGTACACCAGCCTGACGTAGCACAAGCTTGACTGTTTTCTCACCTTGACGTAGAAGAGATCCCCAACTCCGATCAGTGCACCCACCTCAATCAAACAATTTTCGACCGTTGTTCTCATCTCACTGGGTCCATCGTAGAGCAACAAGATTACTGGCATTCTCATCCATTGCTCTATCAAAAGGAGATCTTCCGTCGCCGGCTCCGTCTCCCCGACGTAGTACAAGATTCCTCTGTCTTGAACGACATAAACTTGCGCGTTGAACAGATTGATCTTTTCGATCTCGAAAGCCGTTAGAACTCCACAGAGTAGAAGTACAAGCCATGTGCAGGTGCGGTGGCTGGCGCGAGCGATCTGTTCTTGGCCTCGAGCGCCTCTTTCAACTTCTCTGGCTCCCATTGTCCCGTCCCCACCTTCACCAGAGCTCCCACGATGTTTCTGACCATCCTGCGAGCGAACGAACGGCCCTCCACGCGAATCAGTATCATCTTGTTCCTCAGCCGCAATATCCTGATCCTATATATGGTGCGCACCGTGCTCTCGTTGCCCTCCACCTTGATGAAACTTCTGAAATCGTGTTCTCCTTCCAGATACCTGGCAGCCTGCCGCATCTTTTCGATGTCGAGTTTGTAGGGAAACCACCACGCGTAGTTTCTCAAGAACAGGTTCGGTTCGGGAACATTGTAGATGAAGTAATGGTATATGCGCCTCTTCGCTTCGAATCGCGGATGAAAATCTTTGTCAACCTCGACGACTTTTTTGATGTACACATCGTCTGGCAAGTTCGCGTTCAGCGCGTTCTTCATGCTGGTCTCATCTATATCGATGGGGCTGTCGAACACGAGCACCTGGCCGATAGCGTGTACGTTGGTGTCGGTCCTACCCGAAACCAGGACTGAGGTCTTCGATTTGAATATCCTCTCCAAAGCGGTCTCGATGACGCCCTGCACGGTTCTAACGCCGGGCTGCGATTGAAAACCAAAGAAGTTTGTCCCATCGTACGAAACCACTGCCATGAACCGTTTCACCGAATTTTCCCCCTCAAAATCACGGAGAGGGACTGTAAGCCGGATTCTGTCGAGGGTGACCATCTATCTGGGGAGAGCGTTTCCGCCCTCCTCAAGCGGCCTACCCGGGGTTATGGGCGGGCCACCCACCCCTGCTCGGCCTTGCTCCGGGTGGGGGTTACCGAGCCATCGGGTCACCCCGATGCTGGTGAGCTCTTACCTCACCTTTTCACCCTTGCCCTCTTCGGGCGGTTTGAAGTTTCTGTGGCCCTTTCCGAGGATCGCTCCTCCTGGGTGTTACCCAGCACCCCGCCCTGTGGAGTCCGGACTTTCCTCGGGCCATTGGGCCCGCGGTCACCCATCCCTCTCCATGGAGTCAAACGTGAAATCTATCGTTGATCTTGATCAATCTACCGTTGTAGGCTTCAAAGAACGTCATTCTCTTTTTGCCGGGAAATTGAACATGTGAAATGAGAACCAGACCCGTAGAAGTCATTACGAAAGCTCCATCTCGGCCTATGCGAACCACCTTTCCTGGCACGTCCGTCGGACAGGGCTCGATCGCCTTGACTCCAAAGATCTTGACACACTGTCCATCCAAGAAGGCCCTCGCGCCAGGCCTGGAGTCGTAGGCCCTTATCTTGTCCTTCACCTTGTGTGCAGGTTGCGCAAAATCTACGAGAAGATCCTTCTCTTCGATCTTCGGAGCGTAGCTGGCCAGCGACTCGTCTTGGGGAACGAGATCGTGGGAGAAAGGATCTTTCAAAAATTCGACCAACATCTGACAACCGAGGTTCAAAAGCTTCGTTTCCACCTCGTCGAAAGTTCCAAAGTCATCTATCTGCACACTCTCCTGCATGGCGATCGGACCTGCATCGAGCTGCTCGGTCAGTCTGAAGATGGTCACCCCCGTCAAATTTTCACCGTTCTCTATCGCACGCTGTATCGGCGCAGCGCCCCTGTACTTTGGAAGCAACGAAGGATGGACGTTGTAGAACGGCAGTGCATCGAGATACCTCTTCGGAATCAGTCTTCCATAAGCGACGACGATGCAGATATCTACGTTGAGCTCATCGAAAGGAACTTGCTTGAGCTGCTCGTAGACAGGTATCTTGGCTTCTTGTGCGAGAACTTTCACCGGGCTCGGCGTCGGTTTCAAACCTCGACCGAAAGGTTTGTCAGCCTGCGTGACCACGGCAACGACGTCCATAGCTTCCTTCAGCAACGTCTCCAAGTGCTTTGCGGCGAAGTGTGGTGTTCCAAGGAAGAGTATTCTCATTCAGTCTCACCTTAGCTGGGCGGAACGCTTCACTATGTCCAACAGTTTCTCACGAATTGCGGCCCTTCTCTCTGGCGGTATCAAATCGATGAAGAGTATCCCATCGAGGTGATCGTATTCGTGTTGAACGATTCGTGCACTGTAATCGACGAACTTTTCTTCGCGCTCGACTCCACTTTCATCTTTGTACCTCACAATCACTTCCTTACTGCGCTCCACGTTTTCGAAGATTTCTGGAACGCTCAGACAACCTTCCTCAGCGACAATCTTCTCTTCACTTTTGTAAACGATCTTGGGATTTATCATCGCCCTTGGCTTGCCATCGTCCATCACGATTATCCTGAGAGACACTCCCACCTGTGGTGCGGCCAAGCCGACGCCGTCCTCCGCGTACATGACCTCGAACATGTCTCTGATGATGCTCAGAACGTTCTCATCTATCTGAGAGACTTCCTTGGCCTTCTTTCTGAGCACTGGATCTCCAAGCAACCTTATCCTTCTCACGTTGGCTTACCTCCCTCAATTTCTCGAGCAACCGCTCGTGCGTCATGAAAACTGTTATCGGTGTGACTGCAACGTAACCTTCCCTCACGACCACGTAATCACAATCGGGCCTTTCGTCGTCCTCCACGACGTCGCCGTACATCCAGTAATAGGTGTTTCCCATCGGATCAACACGTGCCTCGAACCGGTCCGCGTATCTCCTCGCGCTCTGCCGAGCCACCTTCCAACCCTTGATCTCACCGATCGGAAAGTTCAGGCTCAACGCGGTGAACTTTTCGAGGATCGAAAAGTCGAATTCTTCGACGAAGTCCATGGTGAACTTCGCCGCCTCCCTGTAGTCGAAGTCTTCGACGGCGGGTGCAGACAAAGCGAGGGAAGCTATCCCAAGGAGTGCACCCTCTATGGTACCGGATACGGTTCCAGAATAGACGATGTCCGTGCCGAGGTTGTAACCGAAGTTTATGCCACTGATCACCAAATCTATGTTCTTTTCACCAATGACTTCTACTCCGAGTTTCACGCAGTCCGCTGGAGTTCCGGTCGTGGCGTACACGGGTATGTGTTCGAAGACCTTCACGCGCTTCACCCAAATGGGCATTCTCACAGTTATCGCATGACCCGTGGCGCTCTGTTCAGATTCCGGCGCCACGACTAAAACGTCGTGTCTTTCGGAAAGAACTTCTGCGAGCGTCAAAAGACCGATGGATGTGACACCGTCGTCGTTGGTGAGCAGAATGCGCAAGATCATCACCTCACGTCGCAGCAAGATTTTATCACAGACTCAGTGAACATCCCACTAAGGAAAGCTTTCTTCATTGCATGTTACAATCAAATACTGAGCGAGCTTGGGGTGAGAAATGTGAGAGAGTCTTACGACGTGGTTGTCGTCGGTGCGGGTCATGCCGGAGTTGAGGCAGCCCTCGTCACCGCAAGATGCGGTTTCAAGACTCTTCTGATAACCTCTAACCTCGACAGGGTCGCCTGGGCTTCTTGCAATCCAGCTATCGGTGGTCCTGCCAAGGGCATCGTGGTGCGAGAAGTCGACGCACTCGGTGGAGAGATGGCGAAGACGACGGATCGAACGATGATAAACGTGAGGATGTTGAACACCAGCAAGGGTGTCTCTGTGCGTGCACTGCGCGCACAGATCGACAAGGTCAGCTACAGTTTGACGATGAAAAGGACGTTAGAACAGACCCAGAACTTGTTCTTGAAGCAGGCAGAGGTGTGCGATCTCATCGTCGAAGGCAGTCACATAAGAGCGGTCGTGGACAAGCTCGGCATAGTTTACGAGGCACGTGCGGTCATACTGACGACAGGAACTTTTTTGAATGGCAAGATTTTCATAGGTCGACAAACTTTCGAAGCCGGCAGACTCGGAGATTTTCCAGCCAAGGGACTCTCGGAGGCTTTGATGAGACTCGGCTTTAGAATCGGAAGGTTCAAAACGGGTACCCCCGCGCGGGTTCTCGGCAAGACGATCGACTTCGGCAAAATGAAGCGTCAGGACACCGCTGACGAGCCACTGTGCTTCTCCCATTTCAGCGAGCCGAGGGTTCTCACAAAGGATTATCCCTGCTGGCTCACTTACACGAATGAGAGGACGAAGAAAATCATTCAAGAGAATCTCGCCTTCTCACCGTTGTACGGTGAGATCAAACTCATCTCGGGGAAGGGCCCAAGGTACTGTCCGTCTATAGAAGACAAAGTTGTGAAGTTTCCCGAAAAGGACTCGCACCAGATCTTTGTCGAACCCGAAGGAAGGGACACCGACGAGTACTATTTGAACGGTATGAGCACGAGCTTGCCCTATCAGGCACAACTCGACATGATAAGGACCATACCTGGGCTTGAAAACGTGCACGTTGTGAGGCCCGCGTACGCGATCGAGTACGATTACATAGATCCCACGCAACTTTACCACACTCTGGAGAGCAAGATCGTGGAGGGTCTGTTCTTCGCGGGACAGATCAACGGCACGAGCGGATACGAAGAGGCTGCAGGTCAAGGGATGATCGCGGGCATGAACGCGGTACAGAAGCTCAGGGGCGAAGAACCCATATACGTGGACAGATCGGAAGCGTACATAGGCGTGATGATAGATGATCTTGTGACGAAAGGTGTGGACGAACCTTACAGGTTGTTGACGTCCCGTGCGGAGTACAGGTTGTTGCTCAGGCACGACAATGCGCATTTGAGATTGGCGGAGAAAGGTTATCGCGTGGGTCTGGTACCCAAGTGGTTCTACGAAAAGGTGCTCTGGCTCAAACAGGAGATCGAAAAACAAGTCAAAAGATTGAAAGGAGCCATCGTAACACCGACCAACCAGGTGAACGAGTTGTTGGTCCAAATCGGCACACAACCTCTGCGTCAGCCATCGTCTTTGTTCACGTTGATGAAGCGACAAAATGTCAGCTACGAAAGGATCAAGATGCTCGATTCATATCCGATAGAAGATCCGGAAGTGATCGAGCAGGTTGAACTCTCTGCGAAGTACGAAGACTACATAGAGAAGATGGTAAAAGAAGCCGAGATGTTGAAGAACCTCGATGAAGTGAGGATACCACAGGACCTTGACTACTCGAAAGTGGTCAACCTTTCATACGAAGCGCGAGAAAAGCTGTCACGCGAAAGGCCGAAGACCTTGTTGCAGGCATGCAGGATACCGGGCATCACTCCGTCCGACGTGGCTGCCCTCGCGTTTTTCCTGAAGGCTGGCAGGAGGGAAGAAAGAGGCGAAGAGGATGAGCGATGAAGCCAGAATTGTTTTTGATATATTGAAACTCTCGGCGAGGAATTTCACCGAGGAAGACAAAGAAAAGTTGGCCAAAGCGTACAAGTTGGCCTCTTATGCACACGAGGGAATGTTCAGGGAATCCGGAGAGCCTTTCCTGAGCCATCCCGTGGAGGTGTGCAAGATCCTCGCCTCGATGAACGTTGACATTGAAACGTTGATCGCAGCTATACTCCACGATGCCGTCGAAGACAGTCAGGGACGAGTGAAGCTCGAGGACATCGAGAAGCAGTTCGGAAAACAGGTAGCACGGATTGTGGATGGCGTCACGAAGGTGAGCAGGATCAACGCACCGGTGGATTCAGCGGACTCGATCCTCAAGCTCGAAACGATCCAGAAGATGTTCTTCGCCATGGCCGAGGATATCAGAGTCATCGTGGTGAAACTCGCCGACAGACTCCACAACATGAGAACCATCGACTTCGTGAAGGACGAGCAGAAGAGGATTTACAAAGCGAAGGAAACGTTGGAAATCTACGCCCCCATTGCACACAAACTGGGCATATACACGATCAAGTGGGAACTGGAGGACTTGTCCTTCAAAACCCTGTACAGGAACGAGTACAACAGGATCAAGATCCTCGTGGCCGAGAAGAGGAAGGAAAGGGAACAGAGGATAAACGAGTACGTGAAGACGCTGAAAGAAGCTTTGCAGCAGAGCGGTATCGAGGCCCAAGTCGAGGGAAGGTTCAAACACTACTACAGCATATGGCAGAAGTTGAGCCAGAAGGGTAAGGAATTCGACGAAATCTACGATCTCTTTGGGATCAGGGCTATCGTGAACGATGTGGCGACTTGCTACAGCGTGCTCGGTATAGTGCACAGCCTTTGGAAACCGCTTCCAGGTAGGATCAAGGATTATATCGCGGCACCCAAGTCGAACGGCTACAGGTCCTTGCACACCACGGTCATCACTGGCTACGGCGAACCTTTGGAAGTGCAGATAAGAGATTGGGAAATGCATGCCGAGGCAGAGTATGGTCTCATAGCGCACTGGATCTACAAAGAGCAAATCAACGTCAAGGCCATGCAAAAGTGGGTCACACAGCTACTCGAGTGGAGGAAAGAGCTCACCAAGAATCTCACGGGTCTGGAAGAGCTGAAGAAGGAACTCGAGATAGACGAAGTGTTCGTTTTCACACCGAAGGGAGAAGTGAAACATCTGCCGCGCGGTGCAACACCGATCGATTTCGCTTACGCGGTTCACACGGAGATCGGTCACAAGTTCGGTGGGGCCAAAGTGAACTGTCGACTCGTTCCCATAGACTACGAACTCAAGAATGGAGACATCGTTGAAATCATCGTGAATAAGTCGGGCAGGCCCAGCTTGGACTGGTTGAAGTATGCAAAGTCCCCTCGCACGAAAGCCAAGATAAGAAAGTTCTTCAGAGAGCAGCTTCAAAACGAGCTCATCGAGAGGGGCAAGGACGTGTTGAGGAGGGTCAGTAAGCAGTTCGCAAAACCCGTCGAAGAGATTTTGAAAACACCCGAGATGAAGAAGTATCTTCAGTCTCAAGGCATAGACGAAACGGAGTTCTTCAGCAGGATCGGTGAGGGCACTATAGGTCCGAAAGAACTCGTGAAGATCCTCAGCCCCTTGGCGGGAGAGAGCGAGCAGAAGGTCTCAAAACGTGCCAGAAGCAAGGCTAAGATCGGCGCGGATGTCGAGATCGATGGTCTGAAGAACATAGAGATCCACCTGGCGAAGTGTTGCGGGCCGGTTCCCGGGGATGAAATCGTCGGTGTTGTGAGCAGGAGGGGCATGACGATCCACACGTCGGACTGTAAGAACGTGAGGAACGTGGATCCAGAAAAAGTCTTCAGTGCGCGTTGGAACGGACAGACTCAAAATCGGTACCAAACCACGCTCAGAGTGGAGTTCAGAGACAAGGCGGAGATCGGAAAGCTCGTTCAATCTTTGGAGAGCAAGGGTGCGAACGTCGTGAGGGCAGAACTCGTGTCGACGAGATGGAACTACTCCGTCGCGTCACTGACTGTGATGGTGAGTGACACAAAACAACTCGATGAAGCGAAAAAGATCTTGGAAAACAATTCCGCCGTCGTGCGTGTCGAGAGGGGGAAGAGCTCTTGAGGGCCGTCGTGCAAAGAGTCCACAGAGCGAGTGTGACCGTTGGTGAAGAAGTGGTGGGGCGTATTGAAAAAGGTTTGTTGGTCTACCTGGGTGTGGGCAGGAACGATACAGAAAAAGATGTGGATTGGATGTGCGAAAAGATCGCCAATTTGAGGGTGTTCGAAGATGAGAATGGCAAGATGAACCTGAGCCTCTTGCAGGTGAACGGCGAACTGTTGGTGATATCTCAGTTCACCCTCTATGGAGACTGCAGACGAGGGAGGCGTCCTTCTTTTGACGAAGCTGCTCCATTGGAGATGGGTGAAAAGTTTTACGAACTGTTCATTGAAAAAATGCGAGGGCAAGTGAGGAAAGTTGAAAAAGGAATCTTCGGAGCGCACATGGAGATCGAATCGATCAACGATGGCCCTGTGACAATTCTGATCGACAGCGAGAGGAGATTCTGATGCTTTTGCACGTCTGTTGTGCACCGGATGCCACGGTCGCCGTGGAGCGATTGAGGACGGCGAAGATTGAACCAATATTTTTCTTCTACAATCCCAACATCGAGCCCGAAGAAGAGTTCGATAGGCGCTTGCAAGCGGTGGTGAAACTGTCACAGCTCTGGGGTTTGAAACTCATCGTCTTGGACAAAGGCAAAGAAGAATGGCAGAGGTCCATCGCAGATTTTGTGCACCTCGGAGAAGGATCGAAACGCTGTGAAGAGTGCATAAAACATCGGTTGATCGTGACCGCCCGTTTCGCGCGCGATATGGGATACAGAGTTTTCGCCACGACGTTGACCACGAGCCCGAAGAAGAACGCAAAGTTCATAAACACCATAGGAGCGGAGCTGGAAAAGCAGTTCGGGGTCCTTTACATGTCCAGCGATTTCAAGAAAAAGGATGGTTTTCTCAGGAGCGTTGAACTGAGCAGAGACCTTGGGCTTTATCGGCAGAATTACTGTGGCTGTTTGAGATCGTTACACGAGAGGGAGGAAAAGGATGCGTTGCGTGCTTGCCAACGCTGAAGGGATCATCAAAGATGATATCGGAATTGGCAACGAGCTTGTTGACTACGTTCGGCTGGTCCTACAATCCAACACGGCGGTCTCAGTTCGATCATACGGCCTCGACATCCTCTTGACGCCCATCGAGACTGTCGCGGGAAGGTTGGTGCTCGGGGTTCCGAAGGATGAGCCTCTCAACGATGCTGTGCGCTGTTTCGTGGATCAGCTGTTGCTGAGCGAGAGACGTTGGCCCGCCATCGTTGAAGGGCTCGCCAAACAGATCGACGCGTGGCGTGGCAAAAGGTACGTGGGTCTGCTTCATGCCAAGGATTTCACACAGCGCTATGCGGCCAGAGAAAGGTTGAGCTCGGTGACGATCGGCACACTGAACGTTGGAGAACACGATCTGTACGTTTTCTCAACGATCTTGCTACCAACGCTCTCGAACGTGAAACTGTCCGTCTCGAATGCCTGCGAAGATCCAAAGGAAGCGATTCGTCAAGCTCTGTTGCTCGACAGATATGTGGTGGGCGAAGGGACATTCTTTTACGAAAGGCTGTTCGAATACGAACTGAACGTCAAGATAGACGACTCTGACTTGGAAACCATCGTTCACAGGTTGATCTCCAGCGATTTGCGGAGTTTTGCGAAAAGGCTGAACGTTTCACCGAGCGAGGCTTTTCGACTGCAGAGAGACCTCGAGGATAAGTACCTGCTGAGGTTCGACGTAGGATTGGAGTGTCATGCTTACGCTCGAGGTCTTGCAAGTGGGAGGCAAGGTGAGAAAAGATGAAAGATTGGTTCGTTGCCGTGTTCAACTCGAATCCTTTGAACACGAGAATGGTGCGTAACATGGTGAAGAGTTTTTTAACGCAACGCGGCGTTGCCGAAGAAGATGTCTGGGATATGGAGATCGCTATCAACGAAGCTTTGACGAACGTCATAAGGCACACGTACAGCAACGACCAGACCAAGCCCATCAAGCTCTCGGTTTTCTATGATGGCCAGAAAGTGGAAGTCTTCATCAGGGACTACGGTGATCACGTCGATCCCAATCTGTTGCAACCCAATCCACCGGATCCGGAGCGTGAGGGAGGATTCGGTCTCTACATAATTCATAGGGTGTTCGACTCCGTTGAGTTCTCGAACGTGTCTCGGGGTAACTTGCTGGTGTTGAAAAAGAAGTTGAGAGGTCGAGTCTGTTGAAGGTCCACGTCGTTGGCGCGGGACTCGCTGGTTCGGAAATAGCCTATCAACTCGCAGTGAGGGGCATCGAAGTGGTCCTGCACGAGATGAGACCAGCAAAAATGACGTCGGTGCACAGAACGGGCTTCTTCGCCGAACTCGTGTGCAGCAACTCACTCAAATCGGAAGAACTTGACAACGCATCGGGTTTGTTGAAACGCGAAATGGAACTGTTCGGTTCCTTAACTTTGAAGATCGCGAGAGAGTGCCGTGTACCTGCCGGTAAAGCGTTGGCAGTGGATCGGGAAAGATTTTCCGCGAGGGTGACTGAAGAAGTCTTGCGGAGTGGAGTTAGACTGACGGTGGAAGAGGTCAGTGAGATTCCGGACGATGGTAACGTGTGGGTGATCGCGACAGGCCCAGCCACGAGCGAACCGCTCGCGAATTGGTTGATTGGAAAACTTGGAGACGCTCTGTACTTTTTTGACGCGGTGGCTCCCATAATCGCCGCAGACAGTATCGACTATTCCAAAGTCTTCTTTGCTGACCGCTACGGTGTGGGAACGAACGATTACATCAACTGTCCCATGGACGAAGAGCAGTACGACAGGTTCTACGAAGCCCTTGTGAATGCCGAAGTCCTGCCCATGGAGGGCTTCGACAGTCATTTGCTCTTCGAACGATGCAAGCCGATAGAGGAGATCGCGAGGTCTGGAAAGATGTCTCTGCTCTTTGGACCTCTGAAGCCCGTAGGTTTGATAGATCCGAGAACAAACAGACAACCTTACGCGGTTGTACAGCTGAGAAAGGAAAACCTCGAGGGTACGATGTACAATATAGTGGGTTTCCAAACGAGGTTGAAATGGCCAGAACAGAAACGAGTGATAAGACTCATTCCCGGTTTGGAGAACGCCGAGATCCTCAGGTACGGCGTGATGCACAGAAACTTTTATGTGAATTCAAGGAAGGTCTTGGACTGCTACTTTCGATTGAAGGGAACAGAGAAGATTTTCTTTGCTGGCCAGATAGTGGGCGTGGAGGGATACATGGAATCAGCGGCGAGCGGGCTGTATGTGGCGCTGAACGTTTTCAGGTATCTGAGAGGACAGAGCCTGCTCAAACTTCCGACGACAACGATGATGGGTTCGCTCTTCGATTATGTTTGTAACGGTATCACGGACCAGCTCCAACCCATGTACGCAAACTACGGTTTGTTGAAGGACAGCAAGGACAGACAGAAGGCGGCGGAGAGGTCACTGAGGGACCTGGAAAGATTCCTCCTTGAAGCAGGATGGAAAGAGGGATAGGGCCGATGAAGGTACAAGTGAAGGTTTCTCAGGATGCCATGGAGGCTCACATGATTGTGTCGGCGGAAGCGAACGAGGAAATCAGCAAAGAAGATCTGCTCTCTCAACTCAAATCTCACGGTGTTGTCTACGGCATCATGGAAGACGCGATTGAGAACATCGTGAAGTCGAAAATCTTCGACAAGCCCGTGCTCGTCGCCGTCGGGAAAAAGCCTGTGGATGGGAAAGACGGCCAGGTTGTGATCATCAGATCGGAGCAGACCGAGGGTGGACAGAGTGTTGCCGACAGAGGGAAGATCGACCTGAGGGAACTTCCTTCACGTATGAGAACGATCGTGAGGACTGGTCAGACCGTGGCTGAGATCATCCCACCAACTGAGGGAGAAGAGGGATGGAACGTGCTCGGCAGGGTCCTGAAGCCCAAGCCTGGAAAGCCTCCTCAGTTGAAGCTTGGAAGGAACGTGAGGTTGGTCGAAGATGGAAAGAAAGTCGTTGCCGCGGTGGATGGCATCCTGATCGCAGCGGCAGATGGCACGATTGACGTCAACGAAGTTTTGAACGTTCAGGGTGATGTGGATTATTCCACCGGAAACATCGATTTTCCGGGTGAAGTACAGATAAAAGGCGATGTGAAACCCGGTTTCACCGTGAAAGCGAAAGGTGACGTCGTCGTCGGCGGTGTCATAGAAGCAGCCACCGTGGTCTCCTTCGAGGGCAGTGTCTCGGCCTTGGGCATAAAGGGCAGAGAGAAGGGCATCGTCAAGGCAAAGGAGGAGGTTCGGGCAAAGTTTGTAGAGAACGCAATAGTGGAGGCTGGAAAAGCCGTCATCGTAGATGGTCCCATCACGAACTCGCAGATAAAAGCCGGGGAAAAGGTTGTTGCCAAGGGGAACAAAGGCGTAATCGTGGGCGGAACGATTTCGGCAGGCTCCTATGTGGAAGCTGAAGAGATCGGTTCTGAACTGGGTGTAGGCACTCACATAGAGGTCGGAATGGAGCCGGAAGAGAGAGAAAGAATGAAGGTGTTGAAGGCTCAGCTCGAGCTCGACAGAGAGAATCTGAACAAGCTCGTCGCCGTTTATAAAACGCTCAAAGAAATCATGGACAGAAACCAGGGCAGGCTTCCTCCAGACAAGGTGGAGCTCTTCAGAAAAGTCGGCCAGAGCATGATAAATCTGAGAAACAACGTAGAGGTGGCGGAAAGGGAACTCGAAGAGATCCAAAAGCGTATTAGGGAGAAATACACGTTCGCCAAAGTTATCGCGAGGCGAGTTTTACATCCCGGTGTGGAGATCTGCATCTTTGACAAGAGGTACTACAACGATAAAGCTCTTCAGAAAGTTTTGATAGTCATCGAAAACGAACAGGTGAGAATTGGAGGTTATTCCGGTGGTTCTGAAGTTTGAACCTCGCTTCAGACCCATGGTCTGGGGTAATCCGAAGCTGAACGAATTGTTCAAGGTTGAGAGTTCACCACCTGTAGGTGAGGTCTGGCTCTTGTCCGATTTGGAACCGTTCGTGACGAGCGTGGTGGATCAAGAAAGAGTGAGCTTGAAGAAGTTGATGAACGACTTCGGCATGGATTTTTCTCGCTTTCCACTGTTGATCAAACTCGTTTCGCCCGCGCAGTGGCTCTCGATACAGGTGCATCCGGACGATACAATTGCGCGAGCAGTTGAGAACGAACCTTGGGGTAAAACAGAGTGTTGGTACTTCGTTGAACCTGGCAAGATCGCGGTGGTCCCGAACGGTACCATCTTGAAAGACTGTTTGGAACCTTCACAAATCTCTGAACATTTGGTCTATCTGGAGATGAATGTCGGCGATCTCTTTTTCGTTCCAGCAGGGTTGATACACACGCTTGGACCCGGCAGCGTTGTCGTTGAGATCCAACAAGCCTCCGATTTGACTTATAGGATCTACGATTGGGGTAGGAAGAGAGAAACTCACATCGAGAAAGCGTCGATGGCGGTCAAGGATTTTCGAATCGAGACGTTGATACATAGGAACTTTGAGAGATTGAACTGTGGAACTTTCAGCGTTCATCGCGCCTTTGGTCAAACACACTTGATAGGTTTGTCGACCGTGGTCTTTCTGAAAGAAGGATTCGTGGCCGGCATTGCCACAAAAGCCTACGAAACGTTCATCGTGGTGGATGAAACGATAGAAGGTGACGCGCTCGTCATAAAGATCGAGAAATGAAAAACGCGTCGCTGGACAGAGCCAGCGACGTTCATTCTTCCTCTTCGCTTTCTTCTTCCTCTTCAGCCAGCCTTATCTTCTCGTACAACTCTTTGAAGACATCCCTGACGGTGCGTATCTTCTCGAGTTCTTCGTCGGGTATCGTGACGCCAAACTCGTCTTCGATCGCCATCGCCAAGTCCACGAGGTCGAGAGAGTCTGCGTCGAGATCGTCAATGAGGTCTGCATCGTCCGTGACCTCGTCGATGTCCACACCCAGTTTGTCAGCGATTATTTCTTTGATCCTTTCCATGAGTTCCTCCTTGTCCACTGCTGTCTCCCTCCCGTCGATCTCGAGTCACGATATTATAAAGCATCACTCGCGTGGAATGTCAAGAGGCAAATTTCAAAGCTCAAAAAGAAAGTTTCTCAGAAAGCTTCAGAGTCAGCTCTGTGAGGCGCTCTATTGAAACTCTCTCGAAGCCTTTCATGTACGTCCTCACGTTACCCTTCAAAGGTTCCACCCAGCGATGCGGCATCGAATTCGAACCGAACATCACACCTAAGACGGTCCCAACTTCTCCCGCGTTGCAGTCGACGTCGAAGCCCATTTTCAGTACGATCTCCATGGTTCTTTCGAAGTCGGCCTCGCCGAACCAGAGCGCCGTCACGACACAACAAGCGTTCGGGTAAACGTGAATCCAGTTATAGTTTTTGAACTCTTCTTCCACCCGTTCTCTCACCTGTCTGAAAGAATCGCAGCTTCTACACCAATCTATGGTCCTTCTCAAAACGTCTGCAAACTCACTGCGCTCAGGAAGGTAATCGAGAGACTTCAGAACGAGTTTTCTCGGATCTTTGAACACGAACGCGAGCGATGTCAGAATCGCACTGTGCATTCCGCCGTAAACACCGTTACCGGAGTGAGAGATGACTGAATCCGTGTGTGCGAGCCTTGCGGCTTCGTAAGGCTTCCCCGGGCAAATAAGACCGTAGAGCATGCACCTCATTTGGGCGCCGATCCATTCTTGGAAGGGATTTCTGAATCTGCCACTGTTCGGTGGAAAGATACCCCTCTTGAGGTTCTCCAGTGCGAGGTACTCGGCGCTCCAACCGAACGGGATGTGCTTCAGCCAGAACAGACTGATCCCCTTCGAAGATGGTTTCTTCAAACGGGACAAAGCTTCCAGCGCCACAACTTCGTACACTATATCGTCGTTGTAACCGCCCTCTTCTTCCACGTAGTTTGGAAGATCTTCCCTTGCAACGAATTCGAGTTCTCTTCCGAGGAAACCTTCGAATTTGGTGCCCATGCTCGCGGCGCTGATCTGTCCCAGCCATCCTCCAAGCACAGAATCGTACAGACTGGAAGTTTCCACTTCGAAGCTTTCGCGACAGATCCGCGATGATACATCTCTCCAACTGAGAGGCCTTTCAAAAGAATGGTAGGGATGATCTTTCAAGATCGGTGCGCGGACGAGCTCGTCGAATATCAGGGCCGTCGTCGTTCTGAGGTCCTCGAGTCTTCTCTCTTCGAAGAACCTCAGACCTTCTGCGAAAAGTTTTTCTGCACGCGATACGTCTCGGCCCATGTTTTCAACAGACTGTATCGCACCCGCGATGAGGCATTCAGGAGCTCCGGAACCAGGAACCCTGCTGGACCAGAACATTGAGACCAAGTCCTTGGGGAAGATCTCGTATTCTCCCATCGATTCCCATTCGGATCGCCAGTTCAAGTCGATCTTTGCATTCTTTCTGAGTTCGTGTTCGTGTTGCCAAGCTTTCATGCACTCTTCAACCTCCTCGCATAACTGTACAACACGAAGAGTGTGGCGGCGTAGGGTAGCATCGCCGTGAACTGGGGTGGAACGGCGTAGCGTTGTAACAACATACCCAAATTCTCCAACAATCCAAAGACGAGAGACATCACCATGATGGACATAGGTCTGCCCCGTACCAAGATGATGATCGCAAGGGATATCCATCCACGACCGTTGGACATGTTTTCCGAGAACAGCGTCACGTATCCGAGCGAGAGATAGACGCCCGCCAAAGCGGAGAAGATCCCACAGAGAACTGCGCTCCAGAGTTTGAGTCTACCGATGCTCAGACCAACGGAAGCGACGGCGGTCGGCTCTTCACCGGTGGCTCTCAGCCTCAAACCGAACTTGGTTCGGTAGAGAACCACATGGCAGACGAAAGCAAAGGCTATCGCGACGAACACGAGGAAGGGATGTGAAGACAAGACTTCTCCAAGAAAAGGAACTTTCTCGATCGCGGGAAATCTGATTTTGGGTATCGCTGGTATGCTCTGCGAAATGAACGCACCCTTGACCTGGAAGGTGGCCCTCAGAGAATAAGTCGTCCAACCCAGAGCGAGCATGTTTATGCCTATTCCAGTTATGAACTCGTCGACCTTCAGAACGATCGCAAACAATGAGAATATGCCTGCCAGAACGAGCCCACTCAGCAGCGCGAACAACATGCCGTACAACCAGTGTCCAAACCTGTACGCACCGTAGACGGCATAATAGGCACCCATCAGCATCATGCCTTCCATCGCGATGTTGAAAACGTTGGCGTGGTAGCTGAACATGCCACCGAAGGCTGCCAGAGCTATCGGCGTTGCACTGCTCAACGCTGCATGGAGAAGTTGTGCAACGATCGCACCCATATTACTTCACCAACTTACCGAGCTCTCGTTTTGCCCTGAGCCAGTCGGTGAGGCTGACGAGCCCAGAGCGCGTTCCGACGAGTGTGAGTACAATTATCGATTGCAAGAACAGGACGAACTCCGATGGCACAGACGTCTCAAACTCCATGCCCACTGCCCCATTCTTCAGAAAGCCTATGAAGAGAGCGTAGAAGAGTGTTTGGAACAGTCCGTTGTTCGCCATGATCGCGATCATAACGCCGTCCCAACCGAAGTTGGCACCTATCCCCTTGGTGAACCTGTGCTGTGTGCCGTTGAGTATCAACAGAGCACCCGCAAGTCCTGAGAGAAAGCCGGTCAGAAGCAAGACCAAGGTCGTGTCGGTTTCCACGTCGCATCCACCGACGGTGGCGAAGAGCTTGTTGTAACCCATCATGCGTGCTTCATAACCTCGCCAGGTCCTCCACACGAACCACCAGCACAAGAAGACCATGAAAAGGGCCACGAAGAAAGCAACGTTGATATCGAAGATGTTCGTCATGAAGTACTCACGCCTTATCAACCTTGTCGATGGCACGTAAGCTTTCGGGTCCAAGAACGGATACGTCGCTAGATAAAGCGTCATGTATTCTGCCAAGAAGTTCAGCATCAGCGTGGAAATGAATTCGTCCATCTTGTACTTTCTCTTGAAGAACGCCGCAAGCCCTGCCCACGCTGCGCCGGAGAGTCCACCGAGGACTGCCAACGCGGGAATACCCAACCAACTCGGCAACTTCAAATACACCCCCAGGACCGCACACACCAAAGCACCCCAGAGGAACTGACCATGTTGACCGAGGTTAACGACACCAGACATGAATGCGATGGAAGCTGAAAGACCAGTCAAGATGAGTGGAAAGGCTGCATTCAACGTGTTTGAGAAGGAGAACCAAGAACCCAAACCGTACTGATAGAGTGCTCCATAGACTTCGAGCGGAGAACTGTGATGAAGAAGAATGAAGATCGACGCGACGAAGAAGGCGAACGCTATCGCGAGGATCGTTTGAGAGATGGGCCTCACGAGACTCACGCGCTTACCCCCAGCATGTGGTAACCCACAACGGTTTTGTCGACAACTTGAGGATCCAGCTCGGCCACGATGTGGCCAGAGCGCATCACGTAGATCCTGTCCGAAAGGTCCATCAACTCGTCCAAATCTGCACTCACGAGTAATACGGCCTTATCAGAGTCTCTGAGTGCGATCATTTGATCTCGAAGGTACTGGGTCGAAGCCACGTCGAGACCCCTGGTGGGCTGATCCAGCACGATGAGCCGTCTGTTCAAAGATACCTCTCTCGCAACGACCACTTTTTGTTGGTTACCACCGGAAAGGTTCTGCACTCTTTCGAAGGGACCCCTGCAAACGATCTCGAAGTCTCTTATCAACTGTGTGGCGAAAGACTTCGCAACGTTCCTGTCGAGCAGCCATTTTTTCTTCAACGGAGGATTCATGTGGTGCGTCATGATGAGATTCTCCATTATCGTGGCTTTGAGCGCGAGACCCACGTTCTTCCTGTCCTGCGGCACGTAAGCCATGAGAGGCCTTCTCTGCCTCGGGCCGAAGCTCGTCACATCTTCGCCCGAGATCACTATCCTGCCGGAGGTCGGCTTTCTCAAGCCGATCAAGACCTCGATCAGTTCCTTCTGCCCGTTTCCTTCCACACCAGCTATTCCCACAACCTCCCCTGCGTGCACAGTGAGATTCACACCATCCAGAAGTTTCTTCCCGCTGGTCTTACTTATCAACGTTAGATCCTTCACGACCAACACGGGATGACCCACGGGCCGACGTTTTTTCACCGAAGTGGTCTGGATCGTCTTACCCACCATCATCTCCGCGAGCTGGACAGCGTCGATGTTTCCATCGTTCTTGACGGTGGCGATCTTCTCACCCTTCCTGAGGACGGTGATCCTGTCGGAGACCCTCAGCACCTCGTCAAGCTTGTGGCTGACGAAGACGATCGTCTTTCCTCTGTCTCTGAGCTTGAACATTTCGTCGAAGAGTTCCTCGCTCTCTTGGGGTGTGAGGGCCGCGGTGGGTTCGTCCAAGATCAGGATGTCCACGTTCCTGTAGAGCTGCTTGAGTATCTCTATCTTTTGACGCCCCGCGATGGAGAGTTCTTGTGTTATGGCGTTCACGTCGATCTTCAAACCGAATTTGTCTGCGAGTTCCTTGACCATCTGCGAGGATTTCTGTGGTTGGAAGAGGCCGAACCGAGATGGCTCCGAACCGAGGACCACGTTCTCGTACGCCCTCAAAGAACCGACCAACGCGAGTTCTTGGTGGACCATGCCTATGCCCAGCCGTGCGGCCACGACTGGGCTGTTGATCTGCACCCTCTGTCCGTTCACGCGTATCTCACCGAACGAGGGTTTGACCACACCAGAAAGGATCTTCATGAGCGTGGATTTCCCCGCACCGTTTTCTCCAACGAGTGCGTGTATCTCACCACGTTCGAGCGAGAAGTCGACGTGCTTGAGTGCCACCACGTTCGGTGGATAAACCTTGCATATATCGATCATCTCGACGAGCAAAACCTTTCACCTCAAGGTCTGTACGGTTCCACCTTTATTTCCCCGCTGGCCACCTTGTTCTGTATGTCGATGATCTTTTGAACCACGTCCTCTGGCAGTATTTTTCTCGTGTATTCGTCGATCGCGAGGCCCACCATGCCTTCTTTCACACCGAAGCTGTAGACCTTCCCACGCTCGAAGGTCCCGTCGAGTATCATCTTGAAGATGGTGTAGATCGATTTGCCAACCTCCTTCAGATCACTGGTTATCACGTGCCCTGGAACCAGAGGGTTCTGATTGCTGTCCACACCGATGGCGTACTTACCAACTTCTTTGGCAGCCTGAAGCACGCCGAAACCTGTGAGCGCAGCGATCTGGAAAACCACATCCGCACCTTCGGCATAGAGCTGGAGTGCAGCCTGCTTACCCTTCACTGGATCGTCCCACGTGCCGACGTAGATCACCTTCACCTGAACTTCTGGATCGACGTACTTCGCTCCCTGCTCGTAACCGTAGACGAAGGACCTTATCACTATGTCGTCGTCTCCACCGACGGCACCGATGATTTTCTCTGGGTTGATGCCGGGCAAGTTCGTCATCGTCGTGACCATGGCTGCGACGACTCCCGCAAGGAACGCACCTTCCTCTTCACGGTAATCGACACTGGAGATGATACCCTTCTCATCTTGCACAACGGTGTCGATGTTCACCCAGATCTTGTTCGAAAACCTCATTGCAACTTGTTTGAGTTCCTCTTCGAAGCCGTAGGATATGACGAATATCACGTCCGCCCACCGTGCCGCTGTCACCAAACTCGGATAGTAGAGCGAGGGATCGAAGTTGCACTCTATGACCCTCGTCTGCACTTTGAAGTCCTGCTCGAGCTTCTTGATCCCTGCGTATCCAGAATCGTAGAAAGACTGGTCTCCGAGCGAACCGTTTATCACGTACGCTACGCGACTCGGTTTGGCTAACAAAAACGTTGAAACCAGTACCAACATCAACAGAATCAACCTCTTCATGCTCACACCTCCTGGTGAAATACTACCATCGTAAGAACTCTGAGACAAGCAAGAAAGCTATCATCAGCAAAGGTAAAGAATCAACCCAAGACAGTCTCAAAGGTTTGTAGAGTGTTGGTTTGTCGGAAGCGTTGTACTTTCTCATCTCCAAGGATATGGACAAAGATTCCGCACGCTTGAGGCTGAAAAACAGTAGCGGCACAACGATGGACTCGAGGGACTTCAACGCTCGCATGGGGTTCTTGGTTCGCCAAGTTTGACCACGCAGCGTCTGTGCGGTCCTGATCCTTTCCATCTGTTCGAAGAGAATGGGTATCTGCACGAGTGCGAGCATGAGCATCAACGAGATCTTTCGCGCGATTTTCTTCATTCCCAAGCCCCTGAGAATGACCTCGAAAGCCCTCGCGAGTGCCACGTTGGAAGTCGTCCTGAAGACGAGTGAAGTTGCAAGAACACTGAAGCTCACAAGCAGAACTGAGTTCGACGCCCGAACCAAAGAGCTCGTGAGGTTCACCTTGGCGAACGAAACCAGTTGCACCAAGAACACGATCAGCAAGAACCATCTGAACTTGAAAAGGTCCAGCAAAAAGGTCTTCAAACCAACTTTTGACAGAATCATCAAGACCGTCAACGTTGTGAAGGGTATGATATAATTGTTAATCGACCGGGAAGTGAAGAGAAGCACCAAGGCCACGATGAGATACACGATCTTGAGCGCGGGATTGATCGAGTGAACCAGCGAGTTTTTGGGAACGTACTTGCCGAAGCCGCTCAAGGGATCACCACACAGCTTATAAAGTTTTCTCTCACATGGACGATTATACAAAATGAGGAGGGAAACCATGCAAGAGATCAACGGTGTCGGAAGACCGTTCCAAATCCAGCAACCAGCCCCTCCGGAGAAGACCGAGAGAAAGCCCCGTGTCGAAGGCGAGTCCTTGAAGGTTGGGGAGAAGCTGAACATCGCCGAGCTTCTGAAAGAAGCGAAGGAAAGTCCAGAGGTCCGTGAGAAACTCGTAGAACAGCTCAAAAACGCGATAGAGCAGGGTGTTTACACGATCGATCCGGAGAGGATAGCAAGGCACATAATGAGGCAGTTGTGAACCAATGGAAGAGTTGTTTTCGATCCTCGAAAAAGAGGAAAGTGTTTTGTTGCAAATTGAAAACGAGCTCGCCCAGTGCGAGCATTTTTTGATGAAAAAGGACGTTTCGCTCGTCGAAGATGGGCTTGTTCGGCTCGAAGATCTCCTTGAGGAATTCTCACGTCTGGGACAGACTCGTATGGACCTCTTCGAGCAGCTCAAGTGCCAGCTCAGCTTGAGTGAATCAACAAGCTTTTTCGATTTCTGCAAGCAAGATTCCACCCTGATGGAAAAGTTATTCAGGCTGGTCGATCGTCTCAAGGACCTTTCACACAGGATCGAAAGGATTCGTAGCCTGTCGGAATTCCACCAAGCCTATTTCGATTTTTTGAAAAAGCTCTTCAACCCTCCTTCCCTCTCGACCTACGACTCCAAAGCCCGCCTCGGCTCGCAAGAAGGAAGGAGCTTCAAGGCCGAAGGATGATCTGCCGATAAAACTTAGGAGAGAGTTCAAAGCTGACAGAAAGATTAGGTGGGTGATGCAATGGCCAATTTGAGCCTCTTCGGGACTCTGAACACCGCGCTTCTTGGTGTTTATACACACAAGCTGGCCATGAACGTCGTGGGACACAACATAGCCAACGCGAACACCGACGGTTATTCACGTCAACGCCCAGTGATAGAACCGACGCCCCCAATACCCCTCACGACGCTGACGCAACCGTCCATACCGCTGATGCTCGGAACAGGTTCACAGGTGAAGAACATACAGCGTGTGAGGGACATGTTCTTAGATGTTCAATTTCGTCAGGTTTCGAACAGGTACAACTACTGGAACAGCATTTTTTCGAACCTTCACTTTTTCGAACAGCTCTTGGCAGAACCTGGCCAGAATGGAATAAGAAACCTGTACGACGCGTTCTCTCATTCTTTCGAGGAGATCATCACCGATCCTTCGAACGTGGCAGCGAAGAGGCAGACCGTATCGCGAGCTCAAGAACTGATCGATGGGATCAAAGACCTCTACTCGAGACTCGAACAACTCCGTGAGGACATAAACAAAGAGATCTCACTGCTGGCAAACAAGATAAACCAGCTCGTCGCAAGACTCAGACAAATCAACGAGCAGGTGCGCATCGCGATCGCCCTCAAGACAACTCCCAACGACATGTTGGACGAGAGGGACAGGATCTTGGACGAGCTTGCCAGCTATGGGAACATAACTTACAGAGAAACGGAAGATGGACAAGTGATGCTCATGTTTGGCGATCAGGTGGTGTTGTCCGGATCGGTCCAAAACTTCGTTAGAGCCCTGGATAGACCCTACGGCAAGGGTTTCTACGAACTCTTCGTTGGACACACCAAGCTGAATTTGCTCGACGGTAAGCTGAGGGCCCTCATCGATTTGAGAGATTCGATCATAGTCAAGTACATGCTCTATCTGGACGAATTCGCACTGAACCTGACTGACAAGTTGAACCTCATCCACCGCTCGGGTTTCGACGCGACTGGAAGGACCACGAACTTGAACTTCTTCCTTCTGAATCCGGCGCTGGAAACGGCTGATCCTGCCATCTTCAGGATCGCTGGAAGCAGAAGGATGGTGGGTGGGCCGATCTACGTTGCCACGGGTATGAACAATCGTGCGGAAGATGAGATAAGGAACACCGTGTTCACGCAGGATGGCAAGTTGGTGTTCTTCGATAACAGCGACGCGGAACAGCTCCAAATCAACGCGGGAGACAAAGTGGATGATCTACTCTCAATGAGTTGGCCGAGCTGGTTGAGTTTGAACGTAGGTCAACATCAACCGACATCGACTTCCACCGCGTACAGGTTGTACCTCGAAAGCACAACAACGAACTTGAACGATGTTCTGATCATCGACACACGCTCGAACGTTCTGAAGAAACTCGGTTTTGAAACCCAACAGAAAACCTTCGTGACCTTCAGCGATCTTTCGAACTTGGCTCAAGGCACATACACGTTGACCTTCGAAGAAACGCTCCCAAACGGCACGAAGCAGAGCGAGGTTTTGACGCTGTCGGTTGATTCCGCCACGACGCTCGCTTCGATCCGGGATCAGATCAACACGCAACTGAGCAACATCAAAGCCTTCATCGTTGACGATGCCCTCGTACTGACTGTCACCAGCCAGCTGGAGTTCGACTGGAACAGGGTGCAGATCAAAGACGAGATGGGCTTTTTGACGCAGGTCAAGGCGCAGAACAAGATTTTCGAAGTGCTAAAGCCACTACCAACGTTAGAAAACATCTTCTACAGTTCAACGAATTTCGATCCTTCACAAGGCTATCGACTGGTCATCAACAACACACAGATACACATCGATCCAGCGATCGATACGCTACAAAGTTTGGTAAAGAAGATCAACAGTGCCAACACTGGAGTGATCGCGGATCTGACGCCACAGAATGCTTTCGTGTTGCGCGCTGGTCGGAGCTTCGAGTTCGACCTGAGAAGTTTCAACATAACCGGTCCAAAAGGTTTGTTCGAGGCCCTGGGCTTGATAGACACAAACGGTGACCCAACAGATTTTGACGCCGACTGGAACGAGGAATACAGTCTCATCTCAAGGAGCGATGATTTCAGCAGTTTGCGCTCGAAACTCAACGTGAGTGAACTGTTCACGATAAACAGAAGAGAGAGGACGGAACCATTTTATTTCGTTCCCAGTTGGGACGTATCGAGTGTTTTGAAGGCGAACGCCGAGGCGCTCGCGGTTGACCTTGGCAAGGTTCTGCCCAACGACCTTTGGAACGCCAGTTCCATACTTCCGATCGGATCGAGCAACGTGGACATAGTCAAGTACATGCGTGATGCAAAGTACGAGAAATTGCTCGCCGACGGTAAGGAGAGCTTCTTCGAGTACTTCGGCGGGGTTATAGCTGAGCTGGGAGTAGAGTCAGAAACAGCACAAAAGATGAGAGACAACAGTGAAGCTCTGAAGTTGGAGATAGATCAAGAACGCGAGAGAGTCAAAGGTGTTTCGTTGGACGAAGAGATGGCGAACATGATCAAATACCAACATGCGTTCGCTGCGGCCGCACGCGTGATCACGGCCGTTGACGAGATGATCGGCAGGGTGATCGACAAACTCGGTGTGGTGGGTAGGTGATGACATGAGGGTTACCGACAGGATGACGAGTGAAAGGGTTCTGTACAACATTCAGAAGACCATTACACAAATCGCGAAGTTGCACGATGAGATCTCTTCTGGTTCAAAGGTGAGATATCCCAGCGACGATGCAGTTCTGGCGACAAGATCATCGAACCTCGACAGCAGGCTGCGCGAGTTGCAGCAGTACGAACGCAACGTGAACTACGTACAGAACTTGGTGAAGGGTTACGATACCTCGATCCGGCAGATGAGTGAGCTCTACCAAAGGCTCAGAGAATTGCTCGTTCAAGCATCGAACGGAACTCTCATGGCGGATCAAAGGCAAGCCATCGCTGAAGAAATCAAGCGCATCAAGCAACAGCTGATTCAGATCGCGAACACGCAGGTCGGTTCGGACTACATCTTTGCGGGCTTGGATGGCAGTAAACCTCCGGTGAACGAAGAAGGAGAAATAGCTGTTAGACCAGACGCACTGAAGAGCAGGACGACGATGGTGCTCGGTTATCCTCTGGAGTTCGGGATCAGCGTCAAGGATCTCTTCGTGACCGATGGGAACCAGAGCGTTTTCAGCCTGATCGACATGTCTTTGAAGGCGCTCGAGAGGAACGATGCGAAATTTCTGAGCAACGTGGCCCTCGCGGGGGTGAACTATCTGGAAAAGTCTGTGTCGGAGAACCTTGCGAAGGTCGGGGCGGTACAAAGGATGGTTGAAGCCGCGACGAACAGGATCGTGGATCTGAACAATTTCATGACGGAACATCTGTCCAAAGAGCGCGACGTGGACATCACCGAAGCGGTCACGAAGCTTTCGATGAAGCAGGCCGTGCTCAACGCAGCGCTGAAATCGGCGGCGAACCTTCTGAGGAACACGTTGGTGGATTACATCTCTTAGGGGTGAGACGATGCTCTGTGAAACGAAGGTCGGAGAGGTAGAGGTCAGCGAATCGAAAATCCTTCTATTCGAACGAGGTATCCCGGGTTTTGAACATCTTCGCAAATTCACCATCGTCGAGTTGGAACAGACCAGGCCCTTTTGCTGGCTCGTTTCACTCGAGGATCCGAACGTGGCTTTGCCCGTTGTCAATCCTTGGCTCGTGAGGGTGGATTACTCTTTCGAGCTCAGCGAGGCGGACAGGGAAGAACTCAAGCTTGAAAGTTCCGACGAGATAGATGTCTGGGTGGTGGTCACGATACCTGCCGATGTGCCCGGCGAAGCGACCGTGAACCTCTTTGCCCCCATAGTGGTCAACAAAAGTAGGAATCTGGCAAAACAGGTTCTTCTCGAGGGGAGCGAGTACAAACTCAGGCACAGGATCGGCGAGGAACTCCAAAGGAGCAATGAGATCCTCAAAAAGATGCAGAAGGAGTGAGACTGCATGCTCGTTCTCACCAGAAAGGTGGGGGAAAGCTTCATAATCGGAGATGACATCGAGGTGGTGGTACTCAAGATAGAAGGCTCAGAGGTGAAGATAGGTATCTCCGCTCCCAGACATGTTAAAATATACAGGACGGAGATATACAAAAAGATTGTCGAGGAGAACTTGAGGGCGTCGAGTGTTAGCGTCGATTCGTTGAAGGGGGTCAAAGTGATTGATCAAGATAGACGAGGGACTGATCAAACACCTTGAGAGCCTTGCAAGATTACAATTGAGCCATGAACAGCGCAAATCGATCGAGAAGGACATGCGCGAGATACTCTCCTACATGGAGTTGCTGAACGAGGTGGATGTGAGCGGTGTCGAGCCAATGTACACTCCCATAGAATCCAGCGCCCAACTCAGATGCGACGAGGTCAAGCCCTTCGAAGACGTTGAAGCCATAAAGATGAACTTTCCCAAGCGAAAAGATGGGCACATCGTTGTGCCGGGAATACATGCTTGAACTGGAAGGAAGCTGAAGAGGCTGCCGCAAGGTTTCTCAAGAGGAAGGGTTACAGGATAATCGAGCGCAATTACAGAACGCGTTTCGGCGAGATAGACATAGTGGCGAGGTACGGTGGGTACCTCGTTTTTGTTGAAGTTAAGAGCGGAAAGAATGAGTTCTTTCCAAGAACACGCGTGGATCTTTCGAAAGTCAAAAAAATAGAGCTTGCGGCCAACGAGTACTTGCTCGAACGCAAGGTCAAGTACGAAGCTCTACGTATCGATGTCGTCGAAGTCAGCGAGAAAGGTATCGAACACATCGAAGGTGTGCAGTTCTGAGGAGGCCCTAAACCATGGAGCTCATCGCGGTGAACAAGAAGGCGAGAGATTACGACATCATAGAGACCTACGAGGCGGGTATAGAGCTGAAAGGAACGGAAGTGAAATCTTTGAGGGAGAAGAACGTTTCCTTCAAAGATGCTTTCTGCCGTGTGAAGGATGGAGAAATATACCTGTTGAACCTGCACATCAGTCCTTACAAGCACGCGAGTCATTTCAACCACGATCCTGAAAGACCAAGAAGGTTGTTGCTGCACAAGCGACAGATAAAGCGATTGGCTGGTAGACTCAGTGCCGGTGGCTTCACCCTGATACCCACGAAACTTTACTTCAACGACAAGGGTATTGCGAAGGTCGAAATAGCACTCGCGAAGGGCAAGAGGAAGTACGATAAGCGTGAGGAGATAAAAGAGAGGGAACTCCAAAGGAAGATGAAAGAATACATGAAGTACAAAGGAAGATGAAGCGTTGGAACTTTCTATCAACAGGGACAACGCGTACGGAAGGTTGGACAAGTTTCTGAGAAAACAACTCAAGAACGTGCCTCTTTCGGAGATATACAAACTGTTGAGAACTGGAAAGATCAGCGTGAACGGGAAGATCATAAAAGATCCCGCTTATGAACTCGAACCGGGCGACAACGTACGCATCGACGAAGATCTGTCGAGGTACTCCCGGCAAACCACGCCGGTGAGGCCTGTCCCACTGAAACTCGACATCATTTACGAAGACGAAGACATACTCGCACTGAACAAGAAGGCTGGCATCGCGTTGCACCCCGGAGACAGGACCGTGGGCACCACGCTCATACACGGTCTCATGTTCTATGGCAAGCAGAAAGGTTTCACGCCACGTTTGGTGCACAGACTCGATAGAGACACGTCCGGGGTCCTTTTGGTCGCAAAGAACAACAGAAGCGCGAGGATCCTCAGCCACATGTTCAGAGAACGATTGCTCGACAAAGAGTACATCGCACTCGTCGCAGGTCGACTTTCTGGGCATGGAAGGATAGAACTACCCATTGATGGACTTGAAGCCGTCAGTGAATACGAAGTTTTGGAGAACTTCAAAGAAGTTACGTTGGTCCGCGTGATCCTCCACACAGGAAGAACCCATCAGATCAGAAGGCATTTCGCCGCCGTGGGAAATCCCGTCGTTGGAGACACGATCTACGGGAACAAGGATGTGAACCGCCGGTTCAAAGACGCATTCGGACTCAAAAGACAGTTTCTGCATTGTTTGAGAATCAGTTTCATGCATCCAACCAGACCTGAGAAGATCAACCTGAAGGCACCATTACCCGAAGAACTGGAGGAAGTGCTCGAAAGGTTGAGAACATGAAGTGGTCGATCGTCCTCTTGATCGTTTCGTGCCATTGTCTTGGCGCACATTTGCTCATCAACACTTTCGACATGAGCGCGTATTTGTTCACGGATGGCGAACGATTACAATTCAAAGCCCAGTGTCCAGTGGACATGAGATTGATGGACGAGATCGTGGATCTCTACGAGCCGGTCAACCTCACCGTAAGATACATCCCCATGCCTGATGTGCCCCTGCTGATAAGCCAGCAGGGTTTCACCATCGCCACGAAGATGGCGGACATCGTGATACCCGAAGAAATGTTCGTAAGGCTCTCAGAAATGGTGAAATCGAACCAAAAGGTGACGCTCGTCGTGGACAGATATCCCATAGAGATCTACCCAGACAGGATAAGGGTGGTAGAACCTGTCGGTAGGGAAAAGATCGAGTTCTTCTTGAGTCACTTCTTCGAAAAAGTTCCTAAGGTCTTGGGAATCGGAGAACACAAGTTGCAAAAGGTCAGCACCTATCAGCTCGTGGTTTCTTGTTTTCCTGGATTGGGTGGCATCTTGATGGCGCTCTTCGAAGATGAGCCCTCCGATCTGACCTTCATCGAAGCTGAGCGTCAAACGAAGGGACTCTGCATAGCCTTACCACCTGGGGAGCATACCGTTGAGATCGTCTCTTCGAGCGATGCGACCCAGTTGACGTTGAACCTTCCAGATTGGACGGTGAGGTTCGAAAGTGGAGAAGTTGAACTTGGAACGATCCGTGAAGAAACGTTGTTTTTTCCATCCGGTTTGCAACCCGACGAACGCTTCCTGTACCCAGGAAGGTATGTGGCGCTGCAGTTCCACGATGGAGGACTCATCGTTCGTGATCTTCGCGTGAAGGACACGTTGCCACCGAAGTTGACGATGAGCGTGAGATGGCTGGATTCGATGTGTCAAATTCAGTTGGATGGGGAAGATTTTTCACCTTTCGAGACCTTTCTCTACGTTGATGGAGAGAAGCTGAACATGCAAAGGGGTGTTCTGAGACTCAGCTCTGAAAAGCGCATTTTGATCGGTGTGGCGAGGGACACGTTTGAGAACGTCGCCTACACCATCAAAATCCTGGAAAGACCAGCGGAGATGCTCGTGTTTTCACAAGAGAAAGTCATAAACGTCGGGGGTTTCAGGTTCTCCTCACCGTACTTGAAATGGCAGGTCTTCGATGCATCTTCCATCGAGGTGAAGGTGAATGAAAGAACCTTCCAGATTGAAAAAGATCGCTGAAATTGCCTTCTTCGTTTCGACACTGGTGTGCTTGGTGATCTTCGTGCCGAGCAGGTTCGTGACCGACAAGAGAGATCTTGCCTACACCGTGGGACTTTCGATCGACGACGATAGAATCTTGCTTCCGTCTGGAAAGATCGTTTACATCATAGATCCATCGGAACAGATCGAGCCCGGCATGGAGTATGTGACGTTCAGGGGGGATTTCAGCGGTTACGATCCAAAAGCGTACGCGGATCAGGCAGACCAGTACGGTGTGTGGATCGGTATGCTCGAGTTCAACGACAGTACCAATTTTGTGAAGAAGATCGTATCGATGAGGAAGCAACCTGAGAAATTCTTCAGAATACACACCATCCGGCAGGAAGAAGTCGAGAAGATGAAACTCACCGATTCGATGATCTACTACAGGTTCAGACGGGCAATACTGGAGCGAAGTATCGACATGATCTGGATCCAACCACTGGAAAACGTGAACGTGGAAGCGATACTCAGAAGGATAGCGAAACAGTTTGGCAAACCCAAAGCGGTTCCTTCGCCGAACAGTAGCCCGTTCAATTTTCAGTGGCTCGCTTTTCTGTCGATGGTTCTGCTCCTGTTCTCAAGAAGACCGTTGATTGGGCTTTTTACTGCACCTCTTTGGTTTTGGAATTCCTCGATCGCCGTCTCGATCGTTTCCATACTCGCAACCGTCCTTCTCTACTCTCACAGAAAAAAACATCTTTTACCCATGTTCTATCTGATGCTCGGTCTACTCACGAACGCGGCACTCTGGGATTTCTGGCACGTGAACGATCTTGACGTGTACAGAGGTGTCAAGCTTTCTATTTCGCTTCTGCCATTGTTTGTGTTGATGAAGAGCGTCATCAGAGAATGGAAATGGCTCAAAAAATACTGGTTACTCGGTGTCGCGGTGATGGCAGGCTCGGGTTTTTACTATCTGTCGCGTTCCGGGAACACGGCCTTCGTCGCTTACTTTGAAAGGCAGTTCCGTGATGTGCTCGAAGGCTTGCTCTGGGTGAGACCGAGGTTCAAGGAGATCGTGGGTTATCCTGCGTTCGCTCTGTGGTTGAGCTTTCCAAACTTCAAATGGTCCTTTGTCTTCGAACTGCTCGCGAGTGTTGCGCTGGTTTCCACCTTCAACACCTTTTGTCACATAAAGACACCGTTGATGGTCTCCCTCTATAGATCCATCTTCTCCATCGCGGTAGGGTACGCAGCGTTGTTCGTGATTGCAAGGGTGAAGGAACGTGCGACTCGACGTGTATGATCCAAGCTTCCTGACGAGACTCAGAATCCTGCAGATAAGAAGGAAAAACCAGCTGGAGCGTCTGCGCCGGTTTCGAGATGAAGACGAGGCTGGGATTCTCTTTTTGAGGAACTCGCTGGGGCCGATCAGATTCGCACAAGTTTCTGAGAAACTCCTGAAATCGTTGCGATCACTCGTTTATGATCGTGGAGCAATGATCGATAAGCTCAAAAGGTTCGCAATGGTCAACGACTCGATCGAGATCGCTGGGCTGGAACCTTTCTTTTGGTTGAGGCCGAGACAGTTTCCCCCGCCTTCAGACGAGTTGATGCAACTCGTGAGCGCAAGGGACGTTTTGGACTTCGTGAAGGCTGCCAGAAGCCTACTTTCAGAATCGAGACTGGAAGACTTCCTCGAACTTCAGGCAGCGATCATGAAGGGTGGAAACGAAGGTTTGGACTGGTTCGTCGAGCAGATCAATTCTGTTCGGATCACGCTCACGAATGAACTGGACGTGCTTACTGAGCTCTTCAGAGAACTGGATGAGTTTTCGAAGGCAGACGTTCTGCGCAAGTTGAAATGCCATCCCTACATCAGGGCAGCACTCTTGAGAAGACCAGTTCGAGCGGTGGTTCTGGACGGAAGCAACATCGCGAGGTTGAGAGGTAGACTCTCGGACATAGGTTTCGTTTTGGAAAGGCTTGCAAACTTCGACGAGTTCTACTATCCTTACTATCTGGTGTTCGACAAAAACATCAGGCACATCTTCAACGAGGACAGTGAGTGGTTCTATGCGGAAAGAACATATTTCCATTCGCCGGCGGACGAACTCATCATATCCATCGCGATCGAGAAAAACGCAGTGATCGTGAGCAACGACAGGTTTGAGGAATGGAACTGCAAGATAGACAGAGTGGATCTCAGGAGGCTGTTCGAATGAAACTTTCTGACTTCGATTACGAACTTCCCGAAGAGTTGATCGCTCAAACGCCCATTGAACCTCGGGATAGTTCCAGACTGATGGTCATCAACCGAAATTCGGGCTCGATAGAGCACAGGGTCTTTCGAGAGATCGTTGAATACCTCACTCCCAGAGATGTCTTGGTGCTGAACAACAGCAAAGTGATCCCCGCAAGACTGTTCGGTCATCTCGAGAACAAACAGGTCGAGATATTGCTTGTTCAGAAAGTGAAAGAAAGAGTCTGGAAATGCTTGGTGAGGCCTGGAAAGAAGATCAAACCGAATGTCTCAGTGTACCTGAACGAAGCCATCGTGGCGAGATGCTTGGACAAGTGCGAAGAAGGCATGCGACTGATCGAATTCAATGTGAGCGATGAAGAGTTGCTGAGGATGGGAGAAGCACCCATTCCACCGTACGTTCGAACGAAGATACCACTTGAAAGGTATCAAACCGTTTACGCCAAGGTGGCAGGTTCCATAGCCGCCCCCACGGCCGGCTTTCACTTCACCGAAACCTTGCTGGAGAAGATCCGTTCGCTCGGTGTGAAGGTGCTGGAGGTCACGCTCCACGTGGGCATCGGTACGTTCAGACCCGTGAAGACACAGAACGTGGAAGAACACAGAATGCACGCCGAACGCTACTCGATACCTGCAGAGGTGATCGAAACCATAGAGAGCGCAAAATCAAAAGGTGGTAGGATCATCGCGGTGGGCACGACCGTTACACGAACTTTGGAGACCTTTGCGCGAACGAATCTGAGAGAGGGCGAGACGGATCTGTTCATCTATCCGCCGTTCGAATTCAAAATCGTGGACGCCCTCATCACGAACTTCCATTTGCCGCGATCGACCCTTCTGATGCTCGTGGCCGCTTTCGCTGGTTACGAACTCACGATGAAGGCTTACCGAGAGGCCGTGGAAAAGCGATACAGATTCTACTCTTTTGGAGACGCCATGCTCATCCTCTGAAGTGTATAGTAAATGTTGGGAGCGAGAACGATGAGGTTGAGACTCGATCTGAACAGGGAATTCTCCAACAGAGAACTCTTCTTCAAGTTCGTCGAGCTTCCAACGAGAGAACTGGTCCAGTTCCTCAGAGACAGCTTTCCACACGTGAGCCTCGATTTGGAGAACGAGGACAGCGGTCTTTCAGGGATAGACCGTTTGGGAAGTGGTGAAAGATCCCTCCAGGAAGAGCTCATGGAGTCGATCGCTTTGCTCCGACTGAGCGAAGAGGAAGAGCGCATCGCCGAGTACATCGTTTACAACCTCGACGATTCTGGAAGACTCTTGGTGGAAAAGAGAGAAATCTGCGAGAAGTTCTCGATATCGCGTGAAAGGCTCGAAGAGTTGCTCGAGGCGATCAAGAGCATCGGACCTGAAGGTTTGTTCGAAGGCTGCGTCTTCGGTTTTGGGGAGGGCGCGTCATACGTGAGACCAGACTTAGTGATCAAAGACGATCTTTCCGTTCAGGTCAGAGAGATCACCATCTACTTTGGTGGCTTCGACAAGAAACAGGAAAAGATCTTCCTATACCTCAGCGAGCTCGCACAACGCAGAAAGGAGATAATGATCTCTTTGGGAAACATGATCGTCAGAAAGAACGTAGATTTCCTGCTTGGAAGAACCGCCTATCCGAACAAGATCAAGCTCGTCGATGTCGCGGAGGAGTTAGAATTGCATGTCTCCACCGTCTCGAGGGCCGTTTCAGCAAAGTACGTCAAAACACCGGTTGGGACCTTCCCAATGCGCATCTTTTTCGGTCGGAACGTTGAAGCGAAGTTCTTGCTGCCCTTGCTCTGCAAACTGTTGCAGGGAAATCCCAGCTCGACTGACGAGGAATTGAGACGCTCGCTTAAAGAACATGGTGTCGAGCTGAGCAGACGCACGGTGAACAAGTACAGAAATTTGATCGGAGGCATCCTTGGTGAAGAGCGCGCTATTTCTGAACGGTGAATGCGAGGATTTCGAAGCTGTGGATCTGAAAGATTACGATCTGGTCATAGCGGTGGACGGAGGGGCAAAGAGATTTCTGAGAGCCGGTTTGGTGCCAGATTTGTTCGTCGGAGACGGCGATTCGCTGGACGAGTCCGATTTGAACGAACTGAAAGCGCTCGGTTGTGAAGTGCTCCTGTTTCCAAAAGAGAAGGATGAAATTGATACCGAGCTCGCACTCAGAAAGGCGATCGAAAAGGGGGCAGAGGAAATAGACATCTTCTGTTGGATGGGTGAGAGGTTGGACATGCTTCTGGCACTGATATATTTGATGGCTTCTTTAAACGTGAAGGTCACCGCGAAGAGTCGCAAACTGATCATGGGTATCGTTTCCAAAGAGGCGGAACTCGAGGCAAATCCAAACGAGAAATGGTCCATCGTCCCGATCGTTGGAGATGCGTACGGCGTCACGCTGAAGGGGTTCAAGTACGAGATCGTTGGCAAGGACATGCCGTGTGAACATCCGTACGGTGTGAGCAACGTCGCAGTGTCTTCCAAAGTCAAAATATCCGTCGAGCGAGGAAAGGTGGCGTACTTCAGATGGCTGAAAGAACCGTCGTGATAGTGGGCATGACGGGTTCGATGGGCAGTCAGGCGTTGGAAGTGATCAAGAAAATGGGATCTTTCCGAGTGCTAGCAGGAACGTACCACTCCAGCTTCGAGAAGGCTCAGATGCTCGCGAAGGAGTACGGTGTTGAAAAGCTTATCTGCACAAAGAACGGCAGCGAGGAGCTCGAAGGCTTTCTCGAGGAGAATACACCGGACATCGTTTTGGTTTGCATCCCCGGTTTTGCGAGTCTTCCCGTCACGTTGAAGGCGTTGCGAACGTCGAAGAGGGTACTGCTCGCGAGCAAAGAGGCACTCGTGTGTGGTGGTTGGCTCGTCAGGGAAACGAAGGAAGAAACATCGTGTGAACTCATACCACTCGACAGCGAACACAGTGCCGTGATGCAACTTTATGAGCCTTCCGTCGAGAAGATCCTGTTGACATCGTCTGGGGGTGCGTTGAGAGATTGGAAATTGGAAGATCTGGATAAAGCAAGACCTGAGGACGTTCTGAAACATCCTGTTTGGAAGATGGGCAAGAGAATAACGATAGATTCCGCTACCATGGTCAACAAAGGCTTCGAGGTCTTAGAAGCGTGCGAGTTGTTCCAGTTGCGGGCAAGCCAAGTAGAGGTGCTTATCCACAGAGAAGGCTTGGTCCACGCCGCGGTGTTTTTGAAGGACGGAACGGTGAAGATGCATCTGGGTTTCCCCGACATGAGAATCCCCATAGCTTACGGACTCACCTATCCAGATAGACGTTACGAGCACAGAAACTGGCCAAGTCTGATCGGAACGCAGCTCGAGTTTCAGCAGGTGGAAAGGGAGCATTATCCAGCTTTTTATCTCGCTTATGGGATCGAAAACGATTACGCGAAGAGGACCGCCTACAACGCCGCCGACGAAGTGTGTGTCGAAGCCTTCCTCCGTGGTCAAATCAAGTTCACAGACATCGCCAGAGTCGTTGAGAAAATCGTCGAGAGAATCGAAGGTACTCCGAGAGATCTGCGCGATCTGAAAGACATAGATGAAGAGAGCAGAAAGCTCGCGGAAGAGGTGATCGAATGGCTATAGTGTATTTCTTGATCGTCTTCATGGCTGTAGTCGTCGTACACGAGCTCGGTCATTTCGCGTTCGCGAAATTGTTCAAGGTGGACGTGCATGAGTTCGCTATAGGCTACGGTCCAAAAATCTACCACAAGAAGTTCAAGAACACCATCTTCAGGATAAACGTGTTTCCACTCGGTGGTTACGTGAAGCTCGCCGGTGAAGATCCCACAGAATCGCAGAGCCAGCAGAGTTTGTACTCAAAACCAGCGTGGCAAAGGCTTTTGATCTTCCTTGCCGGGCCACTCTCTTCCATACTGGCAGGCTACGTGCTCTTCGCTTTCATCGTTTCGATCTGGGGTGTTCCCGCGATATCGATAGCTTACGTCGAACCGGATAAACCCGCTCACGAAGCTGGGCTGAGGGATGGAGACGTGATCTTGAAGATCAACGGCAAGCGGGTCTACGACAGCTACACCGTGAGCCAGACGATAAGGAAGGGCAAACCGGTGGAGCTGACCGTGCTCAGGAACGGAGAAAAAATCACGATCAAAGCAACACCGAAGCTGTTTGAAGAATCTCACTTCATGCTGTTGAAAGACGTGGTTGGAGACGTTCAAATCGGGGCGAAGATAAATTCAGTGGCAGGAAAACCTTTGAGCTTGGGACAGCTTTCAAACCTGGTGGACAACTACGTGTCGGTGGAAACGGATGTCGGTACATTCAGAGGGTTGCTGAAGCAGTACCAGCGCGATCCAGCGAAGTACGCTCTGGGTTTCTACTTCGCGACAGTCTCTAATGTGTTCAGGAAAGATTTCGATGTTTTCAAGAAGGGCGACGTGCTGTTGAGTGTCGAAGATATCATGGTGAAAAACAACGTGGACCTCTCGAGGATCTATCAGCTCGTGCTCGCCTCTGAGGATGGTGTGTACATCGAAGTTCAGAATGATCGCATCGTTTGGGCTAAGCGAGGGTTTCCGAATGAGTTGTCGGTGACGTTGATGAGGGATGAACGAGAGATCCAGTTGAAGATTCCCTCATCCCTCATCAGAATTGTGCTCGAAACGGCAGGTCTGTTCGAACCAAAGACAAGCAACTTGAAACCGACGAGCGCGTTCGAAACGATCGCCGTTGCCGTAGACAGGTGCAACAACGTTCTCATCACGATGTACAGATCGTTGTTTGGTATCTTCCGTGGTACAGAAACTGGCCGTGTCGTCGGACCCGTTGGTTTGGTTGCGTTCATAGGAGAAACCGCGAAGGCTGGACTCGAACCTGTGTTGACCCTCGTTGCGTTGATCACGATGAGCTTGGGCATCTTCAACTTGTTGCCGTTGCCCGCTTTGGATGGTGGCAGGATCATTTTCTCGTTGATCGAGCTGTTGAGCAGAAAGAAGGTCAAGCCCGAACTGGAGAACCTGATACACTTCATTGGTTTCCTGTTGCTCATCGTACTGATGGTCTTCGTCACGTTCAGCGACATAAGTAGGTTGATGGGAAGATGAGCAGAGTTGTGAAGGTGGGAAAGATCTTCATCGGGGAAGGTCATCCAGTATCCATACAGTCCATGACGAACACGAAGACCAGTGACGTTGATGCCACCGTGAAGCAGATAAAAGAACTCGTCGCGGCTGGCTGTGAAATAGTGAGGGTGGCCGTGCCAGATTTGGAGAGTGCAAGATCCATAAGAAAGATCAAGCAGCTTCTCGGCACGGACGTTCCGATCGTGGCGGACGTTCACTACGATCATCGTCTCGCGATAGAGGCGATCGAGAGTGGTGCGGACAAGGTGAGGATAAATCCAGGCAACATAGGTCAAGATTGGAAAGTCAGAGAGCTCGTCGAAGTTGCGAAAGAACGTTCCGTTCCCATAAGGGTCGGAGCGAACAGCGGTTCTCTGCGAAAAGACTTCGAGCAGAAGTACGATCGCGTGGTGGCGCTCGCGGAATCTGCCCTTTACGAGGTGCGATTGCTTGAAAAATTCGGTTTCTTTGACATCGTCATCTCAGTCAAGAGCACGGACGTTCTGGAAACGATCAGGGCGAACGAGTACGTGGCTTCGAAAGTGGAGTACCCTCTGCACATAGGGCTCACAGAGGCTGGTGTTGGGGAAACGGCGATCGTGAAATCTTCAATCGCTTTGGGACACCTTTTGCTCAAAGGCATTGGAAACACCGTGAGAGTTTCGATAGCGGGAGATCCCGTCAGGGAAGTGATCGTGGCACGTAAGATCCTCGCATCTGTAGGTTTAAGAAAGTCGGGGCAAGTCATCGCGTGTCCCACTTGCGGTAGATGTGAGATAGATGTGGAAAAAATTGCGAAGGTGATCGAACCGCTCGTGGAGAGTACGGATCTGACCGTCGCAGTCATGGGATGCATCGTGAACGGAGTCGGAGAAGGTAGACACGCCGATATCGGAGTTGCTGGAACCAAGCAAAAGGCCGTGATATTCGAATCTGGGAGAATCGTAAAGACGATCGCACCGGACACGATCGTTGACGAACTGGTGAAGCTCATCGAACAAAAGAAGAGAAGCTCCCCGAAGGCATGACAGCTTCGGGGAGATCTTTCATCATTCCGTCAGGGCAACACAACCAGTAACATTATCGTTCTCGTTGTAAGCGATCACGACCATTTGATCGTACCTGCTGAGAACGATCAAACCTGGTGTGTAGTGTTTCAGAGTGAACGCTTGTTGCCTCGGTGCGTAGTCTGGATTCGCCCATCCACCAACTTCCCACTGCCAAGATGTGTTGTCGAAAGAAAAGTGTGTGATTTCAACGGGATTGCTCGACGTCGCCGTTACATGCAGTGTGGTCCCTTGGGCCATTGTTTTACAAAGGTTTTTCACCTCTTTACCTACTGACCAATTGTTCGAAGATGTGAACGAGATCACGCCAAGTTGACCATCGTTTTCCTTACCGATGATCAAAGCGAGTTTGTCGTAACGACCAAGCATCATCATGAACATCTCGTAGTGGGGTATCCTGTAGTGTTTTGTCCTCGCCACGTAAGCTGGGGAAGCCCAACCACCAACCTCGTCGTGGGTGTATCTACCTTCCACCCACATGCCCACTTCGACCGGCTGACCCAAAGAGGTAACGATGAATTCGTTGCCTTCACGCTCAACTCTCGCAACGTTGGGTATTTCGAAGTTTCTGAACGCGCCACCTTTGAGGACTCTGTATCCCACGCGGCCATCGTTCTCTCTCAGGAACACGGCGTAGATGTTCTCGTACCTCGCGAGCAAAAGCAGGCACGTTCGATAATGTGGCAGTGGTAGATACCTTGGATTCTGCGCAAACTCAGCTTGTCCCCATCCTCCAACCTCCGTCTCGAAGAAACAACTGCCATCCCAAGGTGGATCGAAGTTCGAAGTTTTCATGACGAAGTTTGTGGAAGGCAGCTGAGGCGTGCCGGTGTTATAGATCATGAGGTAAGAAACCTCTACGGGCATGCTTCGATTGAGCGCTCGCACTTCGATGACGTAGTCGGTGGGATAAGGATACTGTCTCGACATGTTGCTGAGCACACTCACTTTGACCCAACCATCGTTGATGATGACAGTCGCTTGTGCACAGAGCAACGTCGAAAACAACAGGAAGATCAAGAACCACACGTTCTTTCTCATGACCGCCCCCCTCTCGGAATGTCCTTCGAAAGAATCTTAGGTGTATCACATTAAAAAGCAATTAGCAACTGCTCCAAGACGAAAGATTGAAGACTTCTCATAGAAACAATTGGATGCTACAGTTTGAATTAAGGGGGAAAGATTTTGAGCGTTCTACAAGTTAAGAACCTTAAGAAGTACTATGGAAGCGTGAAAGCAGTTGACGGCGTGTCGTTCAAAGTGGAACAGGGACAGATCGTGGCTTTGCTTGGACCGAACGGCGCAGGCAAGACGACAACGATCGAAATCATCGAAGGTTTGAGGAAGAAGGACGAGGGGGAGATATTCTACTTCGGTAGAAAAGTCGAGACGATCGACGAAGAGACTAAGAAGATGCTCGGCGTACAGCTTCAAAAGAGCGCTTTTCTGGACAATCTGACCGTCAAAGAAACTCTCGAGCTCTTCTCGGGTCTCTACGGAATATCCCTCAAACCCTCTCAGCTTCGAGAACTCGTTGAAATGGTCATGCTCGAAGAGAAGATGAACTCTCGCGTGAAGACCCTCTCGGGTGGTCAGATGCAGAGGTTAGCTTTGGCCATAGCCTTGGTGAACGATCCCAAGATCGTCTTCTTGGATGAACCGACGACTGGACTGGATCCGCAGGCGAGAAGGCACGTGTGGCAGATCGTGAAAGGTCTCGTGGAGAGGGGAAAAACCGTACTCTTGACGACCCACTACATGGAAGAGGCTCAAGAGCTGGCCGACTACGTTTTGATAATGGACCACGGAAAGATCATAGCCGAGGGTAGCGTGGATGAATTGATAAAGATGCTGGACATGGAGAGTTACTTGGAATTCGTTGTCGAAGATCCGAAGACACTTCTGGAAAAAATACCGGGGGCGAAGATAGTCAACGGCGAGAAAATGATCGTTCCGACCAAGAAGGTCGAGGACGACGTGCAGAAGATATTCATCTTGGCAAAGAATGAAGGTCTGAACATCGAAAACCTCGTGGTCAGAAGGCCGAACCTGGAGGATGTTTTCTTGAGCTTGACTGGCAGGTACCTGAGAGACTGAGGTGGTTTGCTTGTTCAAACTGGCGAAGGCCTTTCTTTTGGACAACGTGAGGGATTTCAACGGGATCTTCTGGCCCTTCGTTTTTCCTGTCTTTTTGTTCTTCGTTTTGACCTCCGTTTTTTGGAGTGGAGGTTCGACGGAGAGTGTGAGCTTCAGAGTCGGCGTGGTTTTCGAAGAGCGTCTGGTGGGATTCGCCGAGTTTTTGAACCAAGTCTTGAAAGCGGTTCAACCTGAGCCATTCCGACTGAGCGAATACGACAGTTTCGAAAAAGCTCTGGAGGACTTGAAGAGGAAGAAACTCGACGCCGTCTTGAAAGTTCCTGCAGGTTTCAGTGGCAGGCTCACGTGGACCGTTTTGACGAAACAGGATAGAAACCTGCCCGAATTGGAAATACACAGTTTGAGAGCCCAGCAGGAATCCGAGATGGCAGGTCAGTTGCTTCAGATGATCCTCGAGCGAGCGAACTTGGAATTCTTCAAGCGAGCGGGCTTTGTTAGATCCTACGTTGAGGTTCAGATCCAGGAAAAACCCGTGTCGACTGCAGAAGAGAGTGACTTTCACTATCCGACCTATCTCTTCCCAGCAGTGATTCTGATGTCTTGGTTGGCGATATGTCTGTTCAACCTTCCGCTGAACATCCTTTACAACAGAGAGGTTGGAATCAACAAAAGGTTCTTCACGACTGGACTGAGGTCTTTCGAGTACTTCACATCGTTGCTGTTGTCGATGGGCGTGATCATGGTCGTTTCGTGCGTCTTGATCTACGCGTTTGGACTTTTAGTTTACAAAGTCAAGCCTTCCAGCCTTTCTTTTGAGTTCATTTTGAAACTCTTGTTCACGATGGTGGTTTTCTTCGGTCTGGGCATGATGATCACGGCGTTGTTCAAGAAGAGTTCGTCCGCCTTAGTGTTCAGTCAAGTTGCGAACCAGCTGTTGATGTTCTTGGGAGGTTTCTACTTTCCGCTCTTGAACTTCAATCTGCCCAAGCCTTTGGAGTGGATCTGCTTGGCGCTGCCGACGACCTACTTGGTGGAGGATCTGAGAAAGAGCTTGGGACAAAACGTGTACTCTTTCAGTTCGCTTCAAACGTTCTTGGTTCCGACCGCATGGTTAGTCTTGGCTTTAGTCCTGTTCGCCGCCAATTTCAAGAGGGTGATGGGTCATGAGTGAGTTTTTCAGCCTCGTGAAGCTGTTGTTTTTGGATTCTGCGAGGAACAGGTTGGAGATGTTTTTCAGCATCCTGTTTCCTGTGGTCTTTTTGATCATCTTCGGCTTCGTGTTCGGTTCGACCAGTGAATCTGCACGTACCGTGGGAGTCGCACTGTTGGATGAAGATGTCGCGAAGGAGCTGGAGGGCGTTGGAAAATGGCGCTTCAAATTTTTCTCAGACCGTGAAGCGTTGGTGTCTGCCATCCAAAAGGGTGAGCTTTCGATCGGACTGAGCATGAACGCTTCTGACATGGAGCTCTTATACAACGAAAGAAACACGAACGTCCTCGGAGAGGTGAAGATGCTCCAGATCGTTGTGAAGAATCTTTTAGAGAAGAAACTGAACAACGCTCGCTCGTACTTCACGATCTTGAGGATGGAACACAGTCCTTCGGGAAAACAGATCACGACCTTTGAGTACATTCTGACCGGTGTGATTGCGATCTCGGTTCTCTCGAACGGCATGTTCTCCATGATAACGGTGTTCGGCAGTTACAGAAAAAAGGGAGTTCTCAGGAGGATGATCCTGACCCCCGTCAAACCGCTGAAGATAGTTTCAGCCGTGGCTCTGGTTCGAATACTCATGAGTTTCGCATCTCTCACCATGACTTTGATTTTGGCCCGGCTCTTCTTCAACGCCAACATACCGTTCGACTGGTTCAGGCTGGTCTCGACCTTGGTGTTTTCCACCTTAGGCATGATGGCACTCGGGTTGTTGTTGGCCGCGATCTTCAAACAACCACAGGCCGCTTCGAACGTAGCATCGTTGCTGAACACTATCATGATGTTCTTCGCTGGTGTGTATTTCCCCGTTCAGTGGATGCCATCTTACGTGAGATGGCTCGCCTACGTCTTGCCCGTGAAGTACGTCGCCGATTTGGTCAGGGCTTCTGCGGGATACATACTTTTGGACGGTCGCATCTTCTGGGGGATCAACGTGTTCTTCTTGGTCCTTGGTCTGGCGATGCTGACGGTCGCAGCCAATCTGTTCTTGAAGTCCGAGTGAGGAGGGATCGTGATGAACTGTGTGAATAAGGAGAAGAATCTCAAGAGGTGCAACTGCTCCTATCCTGGATGCCCAAGAAAGGGTATCTGTTGTGAGTGTCTGGCGTACCACAGGAGCCACGGCGAACTTCCCGCGTGTTATTTCTCAAATGAGGTGGAGAAGACCTGGGACAGGTCCATAGAGAATTTTCTGAGGACCAGAGAGGTTTGAGCCACGAAAAATACCACTTGAATCGTCTTGAAGGTCTGTGATATACTAAATATCGCTGGAGAGTCGGGGACGTGGTGCAGCCTGGTTTAGCATGCCGGTCTGTCACACCGGTGGTCGCGGGTTCAAATCCCGTCGTCCCCGCCAAAGGAGGGCACCGATGCCCTCCTTTTGTGTTATAATCTCTTCGAGGTGAACGAGTGAGGCTTCTCGTTGGAAGGCAGATCGTCCTGAGCGAATTCTTCCATGTCGATCTGGCAGTCTCCTGGGTGGAGCAACCGATCGCCGGTGCGAACTTCTATTTGCTCGGAAGTGAGAGAGGTTACATCCTGCTTTCCAATTTTTCCGAGGAGACAAGCTACGGCTCTGGTTTCCACTTGCTCGAACTCCCGCAAGGACTGTTCGCCGTCGCAACTGGTTTCATGAACTGGAAGTACGCAAAGAGAGCCGCCGATCTTGGTGCCAACGTTCTCTTCGTCTTTCAGGATGTGTCAAAACCGGAAGAACTGTTGCTGGCCAAAACGATCTGCTGGGGCTCAAGTAGAGAGTTCAACGTACCCATCGTGCTGTTGGCGAGACACGGTGACGCGACCCATCTGTTCTTCTGCGTACCGGGTCAGGGTAGAGAGCAATCTGGGATACTCTTCGATGCCACTTCTTCGTGCGTTGTGGAGCTTGACGTGTCTCGGACAGAGTCTGGCAAAACCTTCAGCGTGAAAAGCCTCGCCAGTTGAAACACGTATGAACCTGTTCTCCGCGAGGTTTTGGAAGCTGCTCAGAAGTTTGCCTGTTTCGCGAAGGCATTCTGAATCCAACGACGTTGTTCGAGCCGCTGTGCTGCAACTCGAATACGATACCAGCTTGCGAAACAACAGGGTTTTTACGGATTTCTTCATTTCGCTCCTCTCAAAGATTTCGAGTTTCATGCCTCACGTGGTCGTTTTCCCGGCGCTCACGGATCTGTTCTTCGTCAGCAGCATCTGGTCCGTTCCTCTGTTCAAAAGATTTCTCAAGAACAAGCTGAACGTTCCAGAGGTCGTGACGCAACAGTGCGAATGGTTCATGGCTGAAGTCTCGAGAAGAATGCGTTGCGTGGTGGCGTTCGGCACAGTACACGGCTTGAAGCTCTACAACGAGGGTCAGTTCATTGAAGAGAAAAGGGTCTCGGTGAAGGATAGAGACCTGGCGCTCGTACCGAAACGCTGGCTCACGAACAGCGAGGTCCTCTCAAGTTTGGTCGAAGATGGAATAAGGATCGTGGTCACACCAACGTGTGGGAGCAACGTGTACAACGAGTGGGACGACAAGTATTACTTCTGGTCGCACGCGCAGATGGTGGGATTTTACGGTCTCAAAGCGACTCTCGTTGGAAGAGTGGCTCAAAATCGTCTGAAGGATAAGGCCTGTGTTTGTGGACCCATACCCATCACCCAGAACCGCGACGGCTACATCGTGAGGAACGAATCATTGGAAGGTAGCGCCGTGCTCTTAGCAGAGTTGGACATGGGGAAACTCGAAAACTTTCTCGCCGAGCAAAGGCATAGGTTCAATTCCGTGATTCGTTGAGAAAAACAAAAAGCCCCGCCCAGGGGGCTGAGATTTCTTATTCATTTCTCTTCTTTCTTCTCTTGAAGATCCATCGATCGGTTCAATGCTACGTTTTTTCCGTCACGATATTGATCGTCGATCTCGATATGTTTTGTGTGTTCGTCATTCGAACGTGGTTTCGACACAGAAGCTCGTTCAGTGAAAACTCCCAATCAAACACTTCGGAGAGCGCGAGATTGAAATGTTTCGAAAAGGTAGACCAAGGCCAATGTAAGATCCGACTTTTCCCGGGCAGATTTCTTTCCTTCGAAGAGCGCTCTCCATTAATATGTGTACGGACTAGCGTGTTGAGTTTTTGTAACAATACTGGTCCACGAAGGTTAACCCTCAAGGAAACAGCGAATTCAGCCAGTCGAGCCAGCCCGTATCTTTTGAAAACGAAAGCTGAGAGTACATCTCGCGATACGTATCAATTTGACCGCGTTTTATCGGTAGAAACACACTCAGATAGATCGTCGAACCCGTTGCCTTGGGAATGCGTGCTAACTGAAACTGGCTCAGAACATCGGACCATCCAAGACGGTCCAGAACTTCACCGAGGTCGCACAATCTTGGGGAATCTGAATACACCGTGCTCACCGCCGGCAGACCGTTAGTACGGTTCATCCTCTCAGCCAAGATGCTGACAGCTTGGCTCAGTTTCTCTTTCTCAGAGTTCCACGCGTTCAGGAGCGGTTTGTAAGGTCCGTTGGCGTAAAAACTTCTCCATCGATCGATGGCTTTCTCACAGAAGCTTTTCGAGTCCGAACCTGAAATGGACGCAAGAAATCTGTAGTCCCACCCATAAGATGGTATCTCATCGGGAGATGCGAGGAAATAGTCGGCCAAGTCCTTCAATTCGTAAAGGACCTCCACCGAACCCATCAAACACGCATCGAAACCGAGTACGTCCCAATGAGTACCTCGAAGGGCGCTCCTCAATTCCAAGATCGTGAGAAAGTCTCTGCTGTGATCGTCGTAAGAGATACCTTTTGGTGTGTACGGATCTGTGTCGTTCCAAGCGCTTCCGTGGTTCCAGAGAATCAACGCCTTTTTGTTCGCGTCGCAAGCTCCGTACTTGTTCACGAACTAGCAAAGGTTCGTTCCAGAACCGCTGTTTGTCTCGTTGAAAGGTTCTACTCTGACGAACATTCCATCGTTGGAGAGTGCGTAGATACCGTCTTTCACTGCTCCTTTTTGATCCACGAACGCGATGACTGCCACGTCCTTCGCCGCACTCCTCATCTCTTCGAGATCATAACTGACATACTGTGAGAGGTTGTTGTCCGCTCCGAACCAACAAAGGACCAACCAAGAAGCTGGTTTGACGTTGAAGGAGACCTCCTCGCGCGTCTCTTTGTAGGTCAAAACCACACGGTAGGAACCTGCCTCAAAAAAGAAGAACTGCACACGCGCATAGCCAGTTTCGTCCGTTGTGTAGGTTTGTCCATCGATCTTCACTTCAACATTCCTCAGTAAGAAACCAAGTGGTCCAACCACACCGACTTTCATCTCGAAAGGTTTTCCAGCGTAAAGCTCGCTCGGCAGGACGACTCTTACCACCGAGCTGTTCAAGCTCATGCAAGACGCGAGCAAGAACGTCAATGGAATGAGAATCAAGAAAACGCTCTTTCTCAAGGTTCCACGAACCTGTGCGCCTGCGCGAACAGGCCAAAGGTTCCACCGGTGTGGATGAACAGGATCCTCTGACCTCTCCTACTTGTCTGCAGCATACCTCTGAACGTCTTTGCGGTGTAGACCGGATCGAGCACGAGCCCTTCCATGGACGCGACCATCTTGATGCATTCGATGTCCGATTCGGTCGGGACCGCGTAGGCTGGCCCGCTGAAGTCGTCCAGGATCTTGATTTCCTCAGGTTGTACCTTCACTCTTATTCCGTAGTTGGAAAGCTCGTCGATGATCCTCAGTACTTTCTCCGCGAAGTGACTTGCCTCCTTCTTGGTGACGTTGATGCCCACGACGGGCGTATCGTAACCAAGGAACCTCAAGCCCGCGAGTAAACCTGCATAGGTGCCCCCACTACCAACGGCACAGTAGATGGCGTCCAGCCCTGACAGATCGATCTGGCTCGTCATCTCGGCCACAGCCCACACGTAACCGAGTGCACCGAGCGCGTTTGAACCTCCTTCCGGTATCACGTAAACCTTACGTCCTTGAGATTCGTACCTTTGCTTGTGCTCTTCAAACACTTCGTCTATCTTCGCGTACTGTTGCTGGGAAACGAAGACGATCTCCGCACCGAGAAGTTTGTCGATCAAGAGGTTCCCGTTGACCACTTCTTTCAAGTAATTTCGCTCTGCCTCATCGCTCGCGAAGAAGCTCCTGATCTTCCTCATTGAATTGCTGTTCAGCTCAGGCTGACTCTCCCTCAGAAATAAAATTGGTTTCAAACCCAACTTGACGCACAGATGAGCAGTGGCGCGTGCGTGGTTCGACTGTTCTCCACCGCAGGTGAACACTGTGTCGCACTTCTCGCGGAGCGCTTGCGCTAAAAGGAACTCGAGCTTTCTGATCTTGTTACCGGACGAGATGAACTCGGTCATGTCGTCCCTCTTGACGAATATTTCACGCTCATAACGCTTGCCGAGTCTCGTGAGCATCTCAATCGGTGTTGGAAGTTTCGCAAGTGAAATCTTCATTTTTCCACCTCCAAGGCTTTCTCGAGAAGATTCAAAAATTCTTCCATGTCCATGTTGATCTTGACCGAGCCTCGCTTCTTTCCTCCACCACCCGGGACGTTCAGGATGGATCTCAACTTTGAAACGATCTGGCCACAGTCGATTCTGTCAGAGCTCAGGGCGAACTCCTCTTCGAGTTTGCAAACTAAGAGATCGGCACGGGGTTGTTTCAGCAAAGCCCTCGCCACACTCGGAAAACCTTCATAGAAGGCGACTTCGTATCCAAAGATCTTCCTCTTCGGCAGATTCGCAGCGATCAGCTGAGCGTGTTCTTCCGAGATTCGATCCAAAAGGGAAGATACGGACTTGATCTTTTCGATCAGAGCTTCGATTCTAATTGGAAGATCCCTCAGAGAGCAAGTGAGGGTCCTTTGAAGGTTCTTCGTCACAGTAACGCATTCTTGAAAATGCTTGAGGGCCCTTTCGCCGGCGACGAAATGAACTCGCGTCAGATTCTGCTTGACTTTCTCCCAATCAACGATCTTGATGATCCCAATCTCTCCGGTGTTTTTGCCGTGGAAGCCTCCACACGCGGACAGATCAAAATCTTGAATCTTCACGATTCTGACCTTCTGCCCCACCTTCTCGCTGATGGCTTTTCTCAAATTCAGCCTTTCAGCTTCTTCTCTGTCAACTAAGAGGATCTCCACATCCACGCAGCTTTTGACGACCTCGTTCGCGAGTTTTTCCACATCTTCCACGGTCCTCTCTGTGAGAACAGCTAAATCCGTATCGATGGTGGACGTCTCCTCTCCCATGTGAAAACTCACAGTCTGCGCCTGAGCGATTTTCAGAAAGGCTGCAGAAAGAATGTGCTGTGCGGTGTGCTGTGTGGCGATGTCTTTTCGCCTGGCTTGATCGATTTCGAAGTCGTACTCTCTTGGTTCAATGGGCTTATCGATCTTGTGATGGACTTCGCCGTTCACTTCCTTCACATAGAGCACCTTGGCTGGTCCGATGCTGCCTCTATCTCCCAGCTGACCGCCCTTGCCGTCCGGATAGAACGGACTTTCATCGCTCACGGCAAACAAGTCTTTGCCTTCCTCATACAATCTCTTAATTTTGATCACGCGCGCTCACCCCGTCTGGATATTAGAATCTTGCTCGGGAGGAAGCTTTATGGTCACCGTCTCCGTCGTCCTCTCTTTGGTTCTGATAGTAACAATACAGCGGTTCACCAAAACCTTGCTGTTATCTATGATATCAGGTTTCGGTGTGTTCGTGGCCATGAACGGTACCTTGAGAAGTGCGTGTCTGGAACTTTTCCTGACCGCCGTTCGTGACAAATCCTTCTTGAGCTTGATCCCAGCGATCTTTTTCATATACTTCCTCGGCGAGGTCATGGACGTGTCCAAAGACGGGGAAAGGATGACGCAGTCCGTTCAAAAGCTCTTCCATGGATCGAGGGGAGCGGTGGTGTTCATACCGTCGGCGATCGGTTTGATGCCCATGCCCGCGGGAGCGATGTTCACGGCTCCAATGGTGGATCGCATGGGTGAAGGCATGTCCAACCTCGACAAGTTGTTGACCAATTACTGGTTCAGGCACTGCTTGGAATTCTTCTGGCCGGTTTATCCAGCTATGTACCTGCTCGCGGGGCTCACTTCAACGAAGATAGGTGTCGTATCTTTGAGGCTCTCGCCACTGTTCTTCGTGTCTTTCCTGGCAGGCTGGGTTTATCTGAACGGCTTGAAACTACCGAGGTTCAACAAACTGAGCCGTTCAGAGTGGAAACAGCTCTGGCCCTTGATTCTGGTTCTCTCCGTTGGATTCATGATACTTTTGTTCAAAATGGAAGGATGGCTCGCTCTCTTCTTGGTGAGCGTTTTCTACGCGTTTTTGAGGAGAAACCACGTAACTGAAGCAGTGAAACGGACGTTGAGAAGGCTCGATGTCGTACCGATCGTCTTGCTCGTTTTCATGTTCAAGCATGCTATGATGGACTTCGGTTTGGGAGAACGTGTCAGTTTGGAAATGATGAATCTTGGCTTGAGCACGAAGCTTGTTGCGATACTATTACCACTACTCTCTGGAATGGCGACGGGCATAACCCACGCAGGGTTGGGCATAGCGTATCCCGTCGTCGTAGGTATGGGGGGCGAACAAATTGGTCTTCTGGTGTACGTTTTCTCCGTGCTCGGAGTGCTTCTGTCGCCGGTGCATCTTTGCTTGGTCTTGACTCTGAACTATTTCAAGGTGGATCTTTCAAAGGCTGTCTTGAAGATGCTACCGCTCATCGGTGTGACAGCCTTCGTAGCGTATCTGCTCTATACGTGAAGCGAGGTGTGAGACATGACGAGGTTCCTCGGAAAACTTTTTCCACAGGAATCGCCCTTGAAACTGCTGTACGAACACGCTCGACTCGTTGAAAAGGCTGCGGAACAGATTCTGATCGCGCTGGAAAAATTCTTACGTGATGAGTCAGTTGAAGATCTGGCGCAACTGGTGGACAAACTGGAGGACGAAGCCGACGAAATAAAGATTCGCATCAGGGAAGTTTACTCAAAGCTCAAGTTTGTCTACTTCGACAAGGTGGACCTTCTCTTGATACTCCACGATCAAGATGCGGTGATCGACGCGGTGGACGACCTTTTGAAGTTGCTGTGCATCTACAGGTTCGACAAGCCTTTGCCTAAGGAGCTCACGGACATGTTGTTTGAACTCGCGGAAAGGGTTCAGGACGCCATCAAATTCATGGTCGAGTCTGTGCACGAACTTCTGAAGCTCGTCGAATCCTCTTTCTCTCAAGTCGTTGCCAGCGAAGAGAATGCGTTAGCGCAGAAGGTCGAATCCGACGAGAGTGGAACGGACAGATTGTCGCTCGCCTTAGCCAAGAAGGTCTTCTCGCTGAAGAACGTGCTGCATCCGGTGGACATCATGTACCTCGAAAAGCTGGCACGACTCTTGACTCGCGCGGCGGACCACGCAGAGAACGTTGCGGAAAAAGTGAGAATGATCGCGAAAAGTTGAGGGAGTGATTCGAATGCTCTTGTTGGTGGCATTCATCGTAGGATTCATGATGGCCTTCTCCATAGGCGCCAACGACGTGGCGAATTCGATGTCAACCGCGGTTGGAGCTCGCGCGATAACTCCCAAACAGGCAGTGATGATCGCAGCAGTTTTGGAATTCCTTGGTGCAGTGATGTTCGGTTCACACGTGGCCACAACGATAACCAAAGGCATCGTCAAAGTGGAATTCATGAACGATCCAAGACAGGTCCTCGCCGGGGCACTCGCAGCTCTGCTGGGTTCCTCGGTTTGGATCCTGCTCGCAACGGTATGGGGAATGCCCGTATCGACAACGCACTCGATCGTCGGCGGTATGGCGGGCTTCGGTATAGCGAGTGCAGGCTCGCACGCGATCAACTGGAGCAGAATGATCAGCATAGTCTTGAGTTGGGTTCTGTCACCGATCGCTGGTTGGTTGCTGGCGTACGTGTTGTTCAAAATCGTTTCTCATGCGATCTTGAGGAAGCTCCATCCAGCAGTTGCGATGAAGAGATCGATACCTTTGATCATCTTCACGACGTTCTTCATCGTTTGTCTTTTGTTCGCGGTGAAGACCCTAAAGGTGAATTTCGAAGAAGCTCTGGTATGGTCCTCGGTCATTGCGACCATTGCCGGCGTTCTGGGAACGATGTTGCTGAGAAGGATCAGACCACTTGGTTTGGACGAGTACGAATACGTCGAAGCTATTTTCAAGCGTCTGCAGATCATGACGAGCTGCTATGTGAGCTTTTCGCATGGTGCCAACGATGTTGCGAACGCTGTTGGCCCAGTGGCTTTGGTGTATTGGATCATCTCTCATGGAAACGTTGCCCAGAAGGTAGGAGTGCCGGTGTGGTTGCTGGCTATCGGTGGACTCGGTATCTCTGCGGGAGCACTGTTTCTCGGGCAGCGTGTGATGAAAACCGTGGGAGAAGAAATCACACAGCTGAACAACTCCCGAGGTTTTTGTATCGACTTCAGTACCGCGTCAACGGTGCTGTTTGCCTCCGTGCTCGGTCTGCCCATCTCGACCACGCACGTCGTGGTTGGATCAGTCGTTGGTGTTGGAACGGCGCGCGGAGTGGAACTCGTCAACGTTGGAGTTCTTAAGAACATCGTGATCTCGTGGTTCGCAACTGTCCCCGTCAGTGCGCTCGTCTCTGCTGGTTTCTATCTGCTCATCCTTCGATTCATTTGAACTGTTTCCTCATCAGGCGCGCTTGAACGAGACCGACCAAACCCAACACGATCAAGAGAATCCTTGACAAATTGAGTTTCAGTTCGAGCCTCGACAGATCGTTCAGGAAGATCAAAACTGCGGCAACGAAAAACATGATGCCTCCAACCATGACGTGTGCGCGTATCCTCTGAGGATCCTTCCTTGACTCCAACAGACCGAACAGGTAGATGAGTGAAAAGATGAGCACGCAGAAAGCAAGCATGGTGTCGTCTTTGAACATCAAGAAGAACAACGAGAACGCTGCTAGCCATTGAATCAAGAGCAGGAACTTCATGCGAAGATACCTCCCATCATCCTCACAGCGAACGCCAACACGTACGCAATCGAGAAGCTGTAGAACACCGTGATGACTGCGTACTTGGTGCCGAGCTCCGATTTGATCGTAGCAAGCGTCGCAAAGCATGGAATGTATGCCATGACGAAGACGATGAAACTGTAAGCCGTCACAGGATCGAACAGCCTTGAAAGTTGCTCCGCCAGACCTTCGTTCGGCGTGTTGAAGAGCATGCCGAACGTCGAAACTATGATCTCCTTGGCCGCGACACCGAAGAACAGGGCTGTGGAGGCACGCCAATCGAACTTCAAAGGCTTGAGAACGAACGAGACCGCTCTACCTATCTGTGCGGCGAACGACTGTGTCACGTCTCCAGGATTGGGAAAGTACATCAGCGCCCACAGGACGAGCGAAGATACGAAGATGATCGTACCTGCCTTGAGAAGGAAGTGTTTACCCCTCAGCCACGTGTACAGTGCAAGATTCTTGAGACATGGCAGTCTGTATCTTGGAAGCTCGAGAATGAAAACGCTGCGTTGACCTTTGAAAATGGCCTTGTTCAAGATGAGTGAACTGACCATGGCAGCGAACATGCTCAACAGGTAGATCGAGAAAACCACCACACCTTGGTTTCTGCTGAAGAAGATCGATGCGATCAGAAGATACACCGGCAATCGAGCACTGCAAGAAATGAATGGAACAGACAACACCGACACGATCCTCTCCCGCGCGTCCGGTATGCCCCTGGTCGAGAGCACCGCAGGTACAGAACAGCCGAAGCCAAGAAGAAACGACATGAAAGACCTGCCGGACAACTTCAGACTGTACATCACTCTGTCCATGACAAAAGCAGCTCGTGGTAGATAACCCGAATCTTCCATTACTCCGAGCAAGAAGAACAGCGCGAAGATGTTGGGAACGAAGGTGAGCACGGCACCCACGCCACCTAAGATCCCATCGGCGAGCATCGAGGCGATCATTCCATCACCCAAGCGAGCCCTCACGAGGTCTGCCAAATGGCTGAAGGCGTTTTCGAGTAAATCGCTCAGCGGTTGGATCGTTTCGAAAGCGAAGTTGAACGCAAGATACATCAGCGCGAGGAACACTGGTATGCCAACGAACTTGTGGGTCAGAACATGATCGATCGCTTCACTCATGGAAAGCTCCCTGGAAGTTGCCACGATGGATTCCTTGATAATAAGCTGGATATGATCATAGCGTTCTCGAGCGATCTGGCTTTTCAAACTCCCTGGCTTGAATGTTGATTGAAGATCGAGCCTTGAGAGTTGTTCCACCGTGTGAGGATCTCCCTCGAGGTACTTTACAGCGAACCAACGCGGTGACGATTCTCCAAACTGGGTTTTTATCTGACTGCACAACTGCCATATGATCTTCTCAGTTTCGTCGCTGAAGTTGAAGAGCACCTTCTTCTGTTCAGTGGAGGCCGTTGAGACTATGCAATCCAACAGTTCATCTATGCCTTCCTTGGTCAGCGCGCTCGTGAGCACGACGGGCACCTTCAAATGCTTCGAAAGTTCTTGCTTATCTATGATCAATCCTTTCTTCTTGGCCTCGTCTATCGCGTTCACGACCAAGATCGCTTTGGCTTCGAGTTCGAGCACCTCCAAAAGCAAATACAGTCCCTGCTCCAGAGATAGCGCATCTGCGACAACCACCACGACATCGGGCGTGTTGTAGAGGAGAAAATCTCTCGCTATCTTTTCGTCCAACGAAGTGGCGAATAAGCTGTAAGTACCCGGTAAATCTGTGATGATGAGCTGATAACCCTTCCAACTCCTCACGCCTTCTTTGACCTCGACTGTTACACCTGGCCAGTTGGCAACGTACTGCCTCATGCCGGTGAGCGCGTTGAACAAACTGGTCTTTCCAACGTTGGGATTTCCGCACAGAGCCACTCTGATAGTCAAACTTTATCCCTCCTGACGAAGATTCTCTTGGCCATCCCCAGGCTTGTCTTGAAAGTGCCTTTCTCCGTTTCTACGACACCTTTCGAAACGACTTTCACGGTGCTGTTGATGTCGATACCCATAGACCTGAGCTTTTCATGAAAGCTCCGTCCTCCAGTCAAATGAACGACCCGCCAGATTCCCTCAGTAACATTCGAGAGCGGTTCAATGTCGTCTTCCACAGAGACCAAGATCCTCCTCGCTTCATCGTTTCTCAACGTCACTATCTTGCCCATGACCATGTAGATCCTCGGATCACCCAGGGGAGCGCAACCAACAACCTTCACCTTGTTGCCTGGAACGAAACCTATGGACAACAACCTGTTGCCCGCGGTATCGTCCGGCACGGAGATTATCTTTGCCTCAAAACCAACAGGTACATCCGATAACGACACGCCATCACCTCCTCTTATTGAGATTCATTCTCAATAATAATAATAGCACCACTCCTCGGGTACTTCAAGAACTTTTCTTGCCAGTGAAAGGTGTCAGAGTAAAATAAAGAGTTGGAGGCCAGGTTGTGGATCTTCGAAGGAAGGTAGAGCTCGCCCCGAAGAAACCAGGTGTGTACATCTTTTATGGGGAAGGCAGAGAGTATCTTTACATAGGTAAGGCCAAGGATCTGCGCCGCAGATTGATGACTTATTTCAGCGATTCATCGCAAAGAAAAAATGCGAAGGTGCAGGCTTTGACGAAGGAAGCCCTCGAACTGGACTATCTGGTGGTTTCCAACGAAAAGGAGGCACTCTTGTTGGAAGCCAGTTTGATATTCCAGCACAAACCGAAATACAACGTCGCACTCAAAGAGAGCGAGTATTATCCCTACGTCGAGATCACCAAGGAAGACTTCCCCTTGGTGAGAATAGTGAGAAAGCGAAATCTGGAAGGAGAATACTACGGCCCATACACGAACATCACGCTGTTGAGAAATCTGCTGGACTATTTGCAACAGGTGTACCAGTTCAGAACGTGTGAGAGAGATTTGAAGAGGGTGAAGAAACCATGCACGGAATATCACTTGCACAGGTGCCTTGCCCCGTGTTCTTCCAAGATAGACCCAGAAACGTACGTCAGCTCGAGCATCGAACCTCTCAGGAGATTCTTGAGGGGTGAAATGCAGGAAACGTTCAAATTGCTGGAAGAAAAGATGAAGAAACACGCCTCCTTGCTCGATTTCGAGAACGCTGCCAAGTACAGAGACCTTCTGCTGAATTTACAGCAGCTGCTGGAAAACCAAGGTGTCGTGCTCGAACCGTGGCGGAACCTGGACGTCGTTGGGAACTGTGGCAGATGTTACGTCGTGCTACGTGTGAGGGGTGGCAACATCGTTGCGAAACTCAACTACAGTCTCGATTCGACCAAGATTGAAGACTTTCTCTTTCATTACTACATCGTCAACAGAAATGAACTCCCAGAAGTGGTATTGACGAGGAAGCCTGTCAAGTTGAAACTCGAAGCACAGGTGAGACCTCCCGCAGACGGGACGGAAGCTGAACTGCTCAGAAAAGCCATAGAGAACGCCAAAGTCAGCGCGCAGAAATTGGAACTCAACATTGACGCGCTCGAGCAGCTCAAGCAACTGCTGAAGCTTCAAGATGTTCCAAGGACTATCGAAGGCAGCGACGTGGCGCACCTGCAAGGTCAACTCACGGTGGCTTCCCTCGTCGTCTTCAGAGACGGCTCTCCAGTGAAGTCGCTCTACAGACACTACAGACTGCTGAACGTTGTCAACGATGATCCAGCCGCGATTCGGGAAGTGGTGAAACGAAGATATTCGAAACACCCAGTTCCAGATCTCATCTTCGTGGATGGCGGGACTGGACAGGTTCGAGCGGCGATCGATGGACTGCGTGAGGTTGGGAAGGACTGTGGCGTCGTTGGTTTGGCCAAGGCAGAAGAGACAATTTGCACAGTCGAAGGTGAAATGTTCCTGCCGAAGGACCATCCTGTGGTACGCTTACTCGTGGCGATAAGGGATGAGGCGCACAGGTTCGCCAACACTTTCCATCAAAAATTGAGGGACAAGTATCTGCTTGAGTCGATCATAGAGACAATACCAATGATAGGCCCGAAGAGAAGGAAAAAATTGTTGCAGAAATTCAGCAGCCTTCAGCAGATCAAAGAGAGTCCGATCGAGGAACTGACAAAGCTGTTGGGAAGTGAAAGATTGGCGAAGTTGCTCGTGTCCAAAATATGATGCGAGGTGATGCGTGTGAAAGCCGTACTCTATTTGGCTCTGACTGTGGGAGTGCTCTGGAGTACGTTCGGTCTTCTCATGCTCGTAGGTTATTCGCTCTTGAGTTACGTTTCACCTTTCTTGAACGATCTCTTGAACATCACTGTGAAGACTTCGAGGTGGTTCTTGGCCTTCACGCTCTCGTTCCTGGTTTCAGGAATGTGCACCTGCTTTTACTCTCTGGCGAAGGCGAACGGGGATAACCACGTTGTGTTTCTTTCCTTCGCGTTTTCCTCGAGCGTGCTCTCGATCGCAATTCAGATCTACAGAATGGTCGTGAATGGTCTTGGATGGTTTGCCATGGATCTCTTCGGATCTTACGGTGATCTTTCCTTGGTGAAACTCGTGTCGGCTGCTTTGCTGCTGCTTTCGCTGATCTTCTTCTCCTTCCAGTTCAGCTTGATCAGGATGGAGAGATACAGCCCATGAGGGTGCTCGGCGTGATAGTGGAGTACAACCCCTTTCACAACGGGCATCTTTACCATTTAACGATGGCTAAGGAACTGGTGAAGCCGGATTACGTCGTGGCCGTGATGAGTGGCAGCTTCTGTCAAAGAGGGGAACCAGCTGTAATAGACAAGTTCTCACGTGCAGAGATAGCGTTGCTGAACGGCATCGATGTGGTCTTCGAACTCCCATTCGTGTACGCTGTTCAGGACGCGGGTGGTTTCGCACGAGGTGCGGTGTGGTCGTTGCACAACAGTGGAGTCGTGACCGACATAGTGTTCGGCAGTGAGTCAGCGGACTTGAACTTCCTTCAAACGATCGCGGAAGTGATGGTGAAACAACCAGACCCGTTCCCTGCCCTCATGCGAGAGGAACTGAAAAAGGGACATTCTTTCCCAAACGCGAGGAAGTATGCCCTGATGAAATACTTCGAGATCACTAAGAAGATGGAACCGAAGGAAGTACTGAAGATCGAAAAATCCAACGACATACTCGGCGTCGAGTACATAAGGTCCCTCATGCTCCTGAACAGTCAGATCAAGCCACACGTGGTCAAAAGGATCGGTGCCGATGACACGGATGAACGGTTCCAGGGGAAATTCTCGAGTGCAACCGCAATAAGAAAGTGCATCCTCAATGGAGATTGGGAGAAGATGAGCAAGGCTCTGCCCACGAGCAGTTTGAAGATCATTTCGCGCGAATTGAACGAAGGAAGGGGACCAGTGTTTCTACACCACATGGAGACGATGATTCTATCGAAGTTGAGGCTCATGGACAGATCACAGCTTCAAAGGTTACACGGATTCGATGAGGGTCTGGACAAACGTTTTGTCGATTGCGCCGCGAGGGCTACGAGCTTGGAAGATTTCTTTTCCTGCGTGAAGACCAAGCGCTTCACTCTCAGTAAGATAAGACGACTCAGTCTCTACGCTCTGTTCGACGTGACGAGTGAGTTCGTTGAGAGATCGAACACGCTCGGTCCTCAATATTTGAGAGTCTTGGGATTCTCGTCCAAAGGTAGAGAACTACTCTCGAAAATGAAGCGAGTTTCGCGCGTGCCGATCATTTCTCTATGCTCTTTGTACAGAAAGGTGTTAGAGCAAGCGATGAGGAAACCTGAAAGGTTCCAACTCGATCCTCAACTGTTCGAGCAGCAATTGCTCTACGACATCAAGGCTACCTCGTTGCACTCACTCTTGTTTCCAAAACAGTCAGAAAGAATCGGTGACAGGGATTTCAAAATCCCACCGATCGTCGCTGGATAGGAGGTAACATCATGGGATACGTTCATGTTTACACGGGAAACGGAAAGGGTAAAACGACTGCAGCGTTCGGTTTGGTGCTGAGGGCGCTCGGACACGGAATGAAGGTGTACATTGCCCAGTTTTTGAAAGGGATGGACTACGGTGAACTACATTCTCTACAGCGCTTTGAGAACGTCACCCTGGAGAGGTTCGGAAGGCCGAAGTTCATCCACGGAAAAGCTGACGAGGAAGACACGAGGTTGGCCATTCAGGGGTTGAATCGCTGTCGCGAAGTGGTCAGCAGTGGTGAGTACGACATCGTCGTGATGGACGAGGCGAACGTAGCCGTTTTCCTCGGTTTGTTCAGCGTTCAAGATTTGCTCGACGCGGTTTCAAAGAAACATGAAAGAACCGAACTCATCATCACAGGAAGGTACGCCCCTCAAGAGTTGATAGACGTGGCCGATCTGGTGACGGAGATGGTAGAGGTGAAACATTATTATTCGAGGGGAATCCAAGCGAGAAAGGGTATAGAGTATTGACTTCAAATGGGCGTTAAAGATAATTTCAAACCGTTGTTGTATTTTCTGCGATGTCGGGTAGTATAATGAGTCTCGCGAACGCTTTTTGCACGATTGACAGAACACGCGTTTTGTAATAAAATGACGAGTCGGTGTGTCGCTGAAGGGAGGTTTCTCATGCCGACCATAAACCAGTTGATTCGATTCGGTCGCGAGAGAAAGGTGGAAAAATCGAAGGCACCAGCCCTGATGGGGAACCCGCAGAAACGCGGTGTTTGTATTCGTGTCACCACGATGACACCTAAGAAGCCGAACTCAGCCTTGAGGAAGATCGCGAGGGTCAGGCTGTCCAACGGTATCGAGGTGACGGCGTACATACCCGGAATCGGGCACAACCTGCAGGAACACTCGGTCGTCCTCGTCAGGGGTGGAAGAGTCAAGGACCTTCCAGGAATAAGGTACAAGATCATCCGTGGTACCTTGGATGCCGCAGGTGTTGAGAACAGAAAACAGTCCAGAAGCAAGTACGGTGCCAAGAGACCAAAGAAGTGATGTTTGGAGGTTGGTAGCGTGAGGAGAAGGAGAGCAGAGGTCAGAAAAATAGCCCCAGACCCTGTTTACGGTGATGTGTTGGTTGCGAAGTTGATAAACAAGATCATGTGGGACGGCAAGAAGACCGTTGCGCAGAAGATCGTTTACGAAGCCTTCGATTACATAAGGGAGAAGACAGGTAAAGATCCTCTCGAAGTCTTCCAGAAGGCCGTCGATAACGTCAGGCCAGTGCTCGAGGTTCGGCCAAGGCGTGTCGGTGGCGCAACGTACCAAGTTCCCATCGAGGTCCAAGAACCGAGGAAGACATCGCTCGCTTTGCGTTGGATAGTCAGTGCGGCGCGAGCAAAGAAAGGACGTCCCATGTATTTGAAACTCGCCGAAGAGTTGATAGCTTCGTATCAAGGAACGGGGGCCGCTGTCAAGAAGAAGGAAGATGTCCACAAGATGGCGGAGGCGAACAGAGCGTTTGCCCATCTGCGGTGGTGAAAGGAAAACTTATGTTAGAAGTTCAAGCCCTGTACGTCCCTCTCGAGAAGCTCCGTAACATTGGAATAATGGCCCACATAGACGCCGGCAAGACGACGACGTCGGAGCGCATACTCTATTACACCGGTCGTAAGCACGTGCTCGGCAGTGTGGACGAGGGAACCGCAACGATGGACTGGATGGAACAAGAAAAGGAGAGGGGCATAACGATACAGGCAGCAGCAACGACGTGTTTCTGGAAAGGTTACAGAATAAACCTCATTGATACGCCCGGGCATGTGGATTTCACCATAGAGGTCGAGCGCTCCCTCATGGTCCTGGATGGTGCGATCGCTTTGTTCGACGCAACGGCGGGCGTGGAACCACAAAGCGAAACGGTTTGGCGCCAAGCTAACAAGTACGGTGTGCCAAGGTTGGCGTTCATGAACAAGATGGACAAGACGGGTGCGGACTTCGACATGGCGATCAAGACGATGATCGACAGACTCCACGCCAAACCCGTCGCGATTCAAATGCCGATTGGTAGTGAGAAAGATTTCGCCGGTGTCATAGATCTTTTGAAGATGAAAGCCATCTACTGGGTCAGCGAGGATGGTTCGCAGTACGTGGAGGAAGAGATACCTGCTCAGCTTGTTAGCGAAGCCGAAGACAGGCGTGAAGAGTTGATATCGGCGCTCGCGGAAGAAGACGAAGAGATCCTGAATCTCTACCTCGAGGATGAGGACATACCCATCGAAAAGTTGAAAGCAGCGATCAGAAAGTTAACTATAGAGAACAAGATAGTGCCGGTTCTCTGCGGAGCGGCGGCGAGAAACAAGGGTATTCAACCGTTGCTCGACGCAGTCGTTGATTATCTCCCATCGCCCTTGGATCTGCCGCCTTTGAGGGCACAGACTCCTGATGGCGAAGAAGTGGTGATCGTCCCATCGGAGGAAGCCAGTTTCACTGCGCTCGCTTTCAAGATTCAAGTCGATCCATACGTTGGTAAGTTGACGTATCTGCGCGTTTATTCTGGTAGACTGGACAAGGGTTCCTACGTCTACAATTCGACGAAGAACGTCAAGGAACGCGTTGCAAGGTTGATGTTCATGCATGCGGACAAGAGGGAAGAGGTGGAGTTCGCAAGACCCGGTGACATAGTCGCTGTGGTTGGATTGAAGAACACGGCGACCGGAGACACGCTGTGCGATGAGAATCGTCCGGTGCTCATAGAAAGGTTCAACTTCCCAGAGCCCGTCATATCCGTTGCGATCGAGGCACCAACGAAGGAAGAGGAAGAAAAAATGGTCCGAGCTGTGACGGCACTCAGCGAAGAAGACCCGACATTGAGGGTTGGTGTCGACAAAGAAACTGGTCAGATCATTCTGTCTGGAATGGGTGAATTACACTTGGAGATCGTGACGGACAGGTTGAAGCGGGAATTCAACGTGAACGTGAAGGTGGGAAGACCCCAAGTTTCCTATAGAGAGACCATCACAAAAACCGCAGTTGCTGAGGGCAAGTACATAAGGCAAACGGGCGGCAGGGGTCAGTACGGACACGTCGTGGTGAGGTTCGAGCCCATCCCCTACGACAAGGGAAAGCATTTCGAATTCGTGAACAACATCGTTGGTGGTACAATACCGAAAGAGTACATTCCCGCGATAGAGCAAGGCATACGCGAGGCCATGGAGACGGGTTACGTGGCTGGCTATCCAATGATCGGGGTACGAGCGGTACTAATAGACGGTTCTTACCACGAAGTGGATTCTTCGGAGATTGCTTTCAAGATCGCAGCCAGCTTGGCCTTCAAGAACGCGATGAAGGACTGTGAACCAGTTTTGCTCGAACCGGTCATGAGGCTGGAAATAATCACGCCAGAAGAGTACTTAGGCTCAATCATAGCTGACCTGAGTTCTCGCAGAGCAAACATTCAGGGCCTCGAAACGAAAGGAAACACGAAGATCATAAGGGCGACAGCTCCCATGTCTGAGCTTTTCGGTTACGCCACGGTTTTGAGATCTTTGAGTCAGGGTAGGGCCGTTTATACAGCTCAGTTCTCGCACTATGAAGGGATACCGGACAGGGTACTTGAAAAGCTCTTGAAAGCCGTTTAAAGGTGAAGGAGGGAGTTCGAATGGCTAAGGAAAAATTTGTGAGAACCAAACCACACGTCAACGTTGGAACCATAGGTCACATCGACCACGGTAAGACGACGCTCACAGCAGCGATCACTAAGTATTTGTCTTTCAAGGGTTTGGCGAACTATGTGCCTTACGACCAGATCGATAAGGCACCGGAAGAAAAGGCCAGGGGAATCACCATCAACATCACGCACGTTGAGTACCAGACTGAGAAGAGGCACTACGCTCACATCGACTGTCCAGGTCACGCTGACTACATAAAGAACATGATCACCGGTGCCGCACAGATGGACGGAGCCATTCTGGTCGTTGCTGCAACGGACGGACCCATGCCGCAGACACGCGAGCACGTGCTGCTTGCGAGGCAGGTCAATGTGCCGTACATGGTGGTCTTCTTGAACAAGGTCGACGCCGTTGACGATCCGGAACTGATCGACCTCGTCGAAATGGAAGTCAGAGAACTGTTGACGAAGTACGAATTTCCTGGCGATGAGGTTCCCGTGATCAGGGGTTCTGCGCTCAAAGCACTCGAGGCCAACGATCCAAACGATCCAGCTTACAAAGCCATCCAAGAACTCCTCGATGCACTGGACAACTACATTCCCGAGCCTATCCGCGATGTTGATAAACCTTTCTTGATGGCCATAGAGGACGTGTTCTCCATCACAGGAAGAGGTACGGTCGTCACCGGAAGGATCGAGCGCGGGCGCATCAGGCCGGGCGACGAAGTGGAGATCATCGGTCTGAGCTACGAGATCAAGAAGACTGTCGTGACAAGCGTTGAAATGTTCAGAAAAGAGCTCGAGGAAGGAATCGCGGGAGACAACGTTGGGTGTCTGTTGAGGGGTATCGACAAGGACGAGGTCGAACGCGGTCAAGTGCTCGCTGCACCCGGTTCGATAACGCCGCACACCACCTTCAAGGCGAACGTGTACGTGCTCAAGAAAGAGGAAGGTGGAAGGCACACACCGTTCATGAAGGGTTACAGGCCTCAGTTCTACATAAGAACGGCAGACGTCACTGGTGAAATCCTCGAACTCGGAAACAACGCAGAAATGGTCATGCCCGGTGACAACGCGATATTGACGATCAAGTTGATCTACCCGATCGCTATAGAGAAAGGAATGCGCTTCGCTATCAGGGAAGGCGGTAGAACGGTTGGAGCAGGAGTCGTCGCGGAGATCATAGAGTGATCTTGAGTGGGGGCTCGGCCCCCACCTTTTGGACGAAGAGGAGGGAACGAGACTCATGCCTGGACAGAAGATCAGGATAAAGTTGAAAGCTTACGATCACGAACTTCTCGATGAATCCGCGAAGAAGATCGTGGAAGTCGCGAAGTCCACGAACGCGAGAATATCTGGTCCCATACCATTGCCAACTGAAAGGACTCTGTATGTGGTGCTTCGATCCCCGCACAAACACAAGGATTCCCGTGAGCAGTTCGAAAAGAGGGTTCACAAGAGGCTGATCGATATAATAGAACCTTCGCCGAAGACGATCGACGCACTGATGAAGATAAACCTCCCAGCAGGTGTCGACGTAGAGATCAAACTCTGAACCTTCGGAGGTGTTGAAGCATGAAGATGATCATAGGTAGAAAGATGGGGATGACGCAACTGTTCAAGGGTAACGAGGTTGTGCCAGTCACGGTGATAAAGGCTGGCCCATGTTACGTTGTACAGAAGAAGACCCCTCAGGTCGATGGATACTGCGCGATCCAGCTGGGTTTTGAGGAGATGAAGAAGACAAGCAAGCCTCTTGAGGGGCACTTCAAGAAGGCCAACTTGAAGGCTTTGAGGGTTCTGAAAGAGATGAGACTCGAGAACCAAGAGGAACTGAAGAAGTACGAAGTTGGACAGGCCATCAAGGTCGACATATTCCAACCTGGAGAGTTCGTGGACATCATCGGCTGGACAAAAGGTAGAGGATTCGCAGGCGCCGTCAAGAGATGGGGATTCGCGGGAGGCCCGAAAACTCACGGATCGAAGTTCCACAGAGAACTCGGTTCTCTCGGTCAGCATACCGAGCCGGCAAAGATTTTCAAAGGGAAAAAGATGCCAGGACATTACGGGAACGAGAGGGTGACGATCCACAATCTCGAGGTCGTGAAGTTGGATGTGGAAAACAATCTCATAGCGGTCAAAGGCTCTGTCCCTGGTGCGAGGGGTGGCTTGGTGCTCATCAGGAGCCCCAAGAAGACCCGAAAATGAGGCTGAGGAGGAATCAAGCGTATGGCTATCGTAGATCTGTACAACATGAAAGGGCAGAAGATCGGTGAACAAGAGTTGAGTGACGAGATATTCAGCATCGAGCCCAACCTCGATGTCATGTGGCGCTACATCGACTATCAACTGTCGAGGAGGCGTGCAGGAACCGCTTCGACCAAGACCCGAGCGGAGGTGAGCGGTGGGGGAAGAAAACCTTGGCCGCAGAAGCACACGGGTAGGGCCAGGCACGGATCGATAAGATCCCCCATCTGGAGACACGGTGGCATTGCACATGGTCCCAAGCCGAAGGATTGGAGCAAGAAACTGCCGAAAAAGATGAAGAGGTTGGCCATAAAGTCAGCACTTTCTCAGAGGTTCAGAGAGGGAAATCTGATCGTTTTGGACGACATGAAGTTCGATGAACCAAAGACTAAGAACATGAGACAAGTCTTGAGCGATCTTCAGCTCACCGGTAAGAAAGTTCTGTTCGTCTTGCCGTGGAAGAGGACCGAGTATGAGAACGTGAGGCTCGCATGCCGAAACATATCCGGCGTCAAGGCCATAATCGCGGACAACACGGGCGCATCCCAGAGCGGTGAAGTGAGAATAGATGGTCTGAACGTTTACGACATCGTAAACCACGAGAAACTCGTTCTGACCAAGGACATGGTAGCCAAGATCGAGGAGGTGCTGAAATGAACCAACAAAAACTCACACCATACGATGTGATCGTTAGGCCCATCGTGACGGAAAAGTCCACGTCCGCGAGGGAAGAAGGAAAGTACATCTTCGAAGTGAACCTTTTGGCGAACAAGCATCAAGTTAAGACAGCTATTGAAAAATTGTTCAACGTGAAAGTCGAGAAGGTCAACGTGTTGTTGGTGAAACCGAAACCGAAGCGCAGGGGTCTGTTCGAAGGGAACACGAGGCAGTGGAAGAAAGCCATCGTCACCTTGAAGGAAGGCTACACGATCAAAGAGCTGGAAGCCCAGCAATGAGAGGTGAATTCCGATGGGTCTGAAGAAATTCAAACCGATCACGCCAGGTCGAAGGTTCATGGTGATTCCGGACTTCTCCGAGATAACGAAGGAGGAACCCGAGAAGTCTTTGTTGGTACCCCTCAAGAAGACAGGCGGGAGGAACCATTATGGACGCACGACGGTCAGGTTTCGCGGAGGAGGCCACAAGCGTAGATACAGGATCATCGACTTCAGACGCGACAAGATAGGTATACCTGCGAAGGTCGCCTCGATCGAGTACGATCCCAACAGGACTGCAAGGATCGCATTGTTGGTGTATGCAGACGGTGAGAAGAGATACATCCTCGCACCCAACGGTCTTCAAGTTGGTGATACTCTGATGGCTGGACCTGACGCGGAGATAAGGGTCGGGAACGCGTTACCGCTGGAGAAGATTCCGCTTGGAACCATGATACACAACGTTGAGATCAGACCAGGTTCTGGTGGAAAGATCGCGCGTTCTGCGGGTGTTGCGTGCCAACTCATGGCGAAAGAGGGCGAATATGCCCTGCTGAGGATGCCTTCTGGCGAACTGAGGAAGATTCACATAAAGTGTTATGCGACGATCGGTGTCGTTGGCAACGAGGATCACAAGAACGAAGTCGATGGCAAAGCGGGTAGGGTGCGCTGGAAAGGTAGAAGACCGCACGTGAGAGGCATGGTCATGAACCCAGTCGACCATCCGATGGGTGGTGGAGAAGGAAGAGGTAAAGGTCAGCATCCCGTGACGCCATGGGGAGTACCATGCAAAGGATACAAGACCAGAAGAGGCAGAAGACCGTCGGACAAGTTCATAGTCCGCAGACGCAACGAAGTCTGAAGGAGGTGTTCGTGTGTCTCGATCTAAGAAGAAAGGCCCGTACGTTGATCCAAAACTTTTGAAGAAGATAAGGATGCTGAACGAGACGGGTGAAAAAAAGATCATCAAGACGTGGAGCAGGGCATCGACGATAGTCCCAGAAATGGTCGGTCATACCATAGCAGTTCACAACGGGTTGAAGCACATTCCCATATACATAACTGAGAACATGGTCGGCCACAGACTTGGCGAGTTCGCTCTCACCAGAAGGTTTGGAGGTCATGCCGAGAAGAAGGCTGCCTCCAAGGGTCAAGTCAAGTGAGGAGGGAGCAGCGTATGGCTACTGAAAACCAAACCAAGAGACCCAAAAGATCTGTTCAGCATAAACAACAACAAGAAACGGAGGTCAAAGAGGCGCGAGCGATCGCACGATATGTGAGAATATCACCGAGAAAGGCCCGTTGTGTCGTGAACGCGATCAGAGGTAAGAGTGTCGACGAAGCTTTCCAGATCCTTCAGATGTCACCAAAGAAGGCTTCACGCCTCGTTGAAAAGGTGCTGGCGTCCGCCGTGGCCAATGCCGAGAACAACGCCAAGCTCTCCAGGGAGAACCTTTACGTTTCTCACTGCGTTGTCGACGATGGTCCAAGAATGAAGAGGATCTGGATGCGTGGTAGAGGAAGGGCGGACATAATTCAGCGGCGAATGTGCCACATCACTGTAGTGGTGCGGAGTAAAGACTGAACTTTGGAGAGGTGATACGGTGGGTCAGAAAGTACATCCGAGAGGATTCAGACTGGGCGTAACGTCGGAATGGCAGGCACGCTGGTTCAACGAAAAAAACTACGCATCGTGGCTGAAGGAAGACGAAGAGATACGCAAGCTGGTCAAATCTATGTACAACCAGGCCGGCATCAGTGAGGTTTTCATAGAAAGACCTGACAACGAAACTGTCACTGTGATCGTCAAAACTGCGAGGCCCGGCGTCATCATAGGCAAGAAAGGTGCCGAGATTGGTAAGTTGAGGGAAGAACTCGAGAAGAGACTCAACAGACGCGTCGTTGTGAATGTAGAAGAAGTAAAAACGCCCGAGCTTGATGCACAACTGGTCGCCGAAAGCATAGCGACAAGGATAGAGAAGAGGGCTTCGTACAAGCGTGCAATGAAGCGCGCCATTTCGGACGCGATTCGAAAGGGAGCCGTAGGAATAAAGACGATGGTTTCAGGCCGACTCGCTGGAGCAGAGATCGCAAGACGAGAATGGTACCTCAGAGGTAGGTTGCCGCTGCAGAAGGTCAGAGCGGTTATAGATTACGGAACTGCTAGGGCTGAGACGAAGTACGGCACCATCGGTGTCAAGATCTGGATCTACAAGGGTGACGCACAGATCTGAAGCAGGGAGGGAAACGAAATGTTGATGCCCAAAAGGGTCAAATACAGAAAGCAGCAGCGAGGAAGACTCAAAGGTGATGCAAAAGGCGGAACAACCGTCGCCTTCGGTGAATGGGGTTTGAAGGCACTAGCCCCATCCTGGATCACGGCCCAACAGATAGAGGCTGGTAGGATCGCCATCATGAGGGTACTGAAGAAGGGTGGAAAACTTTGGATCAGAGTCTTCCCAGACAAGCCCTACACCAAGAAACCTGCCGAGACCAGGATGGGTAAGGGAAAGGGTAACGTGGAAGGTTGGGTTTGTCCGGTGAAACCTGGAAAGATCATATACGAGATCGCCGGTGTCGATGAACAAACGGCGAAGGAAGCCCTCGAGTACGCCGCAAGCAAGTTGCCGATACCAACCAAGATAGTCTCCAGGTCCTCCTTCGGGGGTGAAGCCGTATGAAGGTGACGGAGATCAGAAACTACACCGACGATGAACTGAAGAAACTTTTGGAAGAGAAGAAGAGACAGCTCATGGAACTCAGGTTTCAACATGCCATGGGACAGCTAAGGAACACATCTCTCATAGAGGAAACGAAGAGAGACATAGCAAGGATCAAAACAATACTCCGCGAACGAGAACTTGGAATAAGGAGGTAATCGACGATGCCAAGAAAGAGATTGGTAGGTGTCGTGGTCAGCGACAAGATGGACAAGACCGTGGTCGTCAAGGTGACAAGAAGGTTTGAACATCCTGTTTACAAGAAACACATTGAACGATCCAAGAAATACCACGCACACGACGAGCACAACGAGTGCAAGGTCGGCGACGTCGTTGCCATAGAAGAAACGCGACCACTCAGCAAGACGAAGAGGTGGAGGGTCGTGGAAATACTCCAGCGTGCGTATCAGACTGAAAAAATGCCCGAGGTTGAGGAGAGTGAGCAGTTATGATTCAGACGGAATCCTATCTCAACGTCGCGGACAATTCGGGTGCGAAGGTTTTGAGGGTCATCAGGATCTTGGGAGGGCACCACAAGAAGTACGGTACGGTTGGAGACATAGTCGTGTGCTCTGTCAGGGATGTCATACCGAACACTGGGATCAAAAAAGGCGAGGTTGTCAAGGCGGTCATCGTTCGGACGAGGAAGCCAATAAGAAGACCGGATGGGACCTACATAAGGTTCGATGACAATGCCGCCGTTGTTCTCGACAAGTTCAACGAGCCAAGGGGTACACGCGTTTTTGGACCGGTGGCCAGGGAGATCCGTGAGAAGGGTTACATGAAGATCGTGTCTCTGGCACCAGAGGTCCTGTGAGAGGTGAAGAAGATGCGCATAAAACGCGACGATTTAGTCCAAGTCATCTCAGGTAAAGATAAGGGCAAGAGAGGCAAGGTCCTCAAGGTGATACCGAAGGAGAACAAGGTCATAGTACAGGGCGTGAACATGGTCAAGAGGCACCAAAGACCTATACCCCAGCTCAGAGAGGGAGGCATCATAGAGAGAGAAGCTCCGATCTATGCTTGCAAGGTCATGATCGTGTGTCCGAGTTGCGATAAGCCAACGCGTGTCGGTGTGAAGTTCTTGGAAGACGGCACGAAGGTCAGATTCTGCAAAAAATGCGGCGAGATCATCGATAAAGCGTGAGGAGGAATCCAAAGATGGCCCAGTATGTGCCTTTGAAGGAGAAATACGAAAAAGAGATAGTACCGATACTGATGAAAGAATTCGGATACAAGAACATCCATCAAGTTCCAAAACTCGAGAAGATAGTCATAAACATGGGGATCGGTGAGGGAGCACGAAACGCCGATCTACTCACGAAACATTCGAACGAACTCGCAGCTATCACTGGACAAAGGCCTGTGATCACGAAAGCCAAGAAGAGCATCTCGAACTTCAAGATAAGGAAAGGGATGAACATCGGTTTGAAGGTCACGCTCCGCGGTCTCAGGATGTGGAACTTCCTGTACAAGCTTGCGAACATCTCTCTACCGAAAGTCAGGGACTTTCGTGGCTTGAACCCAGACTCCTTCGATGGAAGGGGTAACTACAGTTTCGGCTTGAGCGAACAGTTCGTTTTCCCCGAGATCACACCGGACCAAGCCACGAGGGTACAGGGCATGGACATCATCATAGTCACGACAGCCAAGAGCGACAGGGAAGCGAAGAGGTTGTTGGAACTTCTGGGATTGCCTTTCAGAAAATGAGGAGGAGATAAAGGATGCCGAGGAAAGGTTTGATAGAAAGATGGAAGAGACCAAAGAAGTTCAAAGTTCGTGAATACACAAGGTGCGTCATGTGTGGTAGAGCCAAGTCTGTGTACAGAGAATTCGGCCTCTGCAGGGTCTGTTTCAGGAAGATGGCGTTGGAAGGTAAGCTCCCTGGAGTCAAGAAGGCAAGTTGGTGAAGAGGAGGGAGAACGATGTGGAGCGACCCGATAGCTGATATGCTCACGCGAATCAGGAACGCCAACGTCGCGTTCAAAGAATACGTGGACGTGCCAGCCTCGAACATGAAGCGTGCGATCTGCGAGATACTCAAGCGCGAAGGATTCATTCAAGATTACAAATACATCGAGGATGGCAAGCAGGGCATACTCAGAATACACATGAAGTACAAAGGTTTGAGGAGAAACCGTGACAGAGTGATTCACGGGATCGTGAGGGTATCAAAGCCTGGGAGAAGAATCTACGTTACGAAAGACGAGCTACCGAAAGTCAAAAACGGTCTCGGTATAGCGATACTGACGACCTCGAAAGGCATCATGACCGACAAGGAAGCCAGGGAGCTCGGAGTCGGTGGAGAAATCATCGCCTACATCTGGTGAGGAGGTGAAAAGATGTCCAAGCTTGGGAAGAAACCCATAGTCATACCCGCCGGTGTCAGCGTACAGCTCGAGTCCGACACGATAACGGTGAAAGGTCCCAAGGGAACACTTTCACAGAAGCTGTCCGAGTACGTGAAGGTTGAAATAGAAGACGGCAAGATCTGGATTAAGCAGAACGAGGAGAAAACGATCAGGAGGTCATTCAGACGCGTTTTGAAGATGTTCCAAGGTACCTATTGGTCGCTGATAAGGAACATGATAAACGGTGTGACGAAAGGTTTTGAGAAACAGCTGGAGATCATCGGGGTCGGTTACAGGGCACAGGCACAGGGTAACAAACTGACGATTCAAGTGGGTTACACGCATCCTGTGGTGCTCGAAGCTCCCACAGGTGTAAGCGTTGAGACACCTTCACCCAACATCATCGTGGTCAGAGGAGCGGACAAACAAAAGGTCGGACAGTTCGCCGCCAAGATCAGGTCCTACAGAGAAGTCAACGTTTACACGGGTAAAGGCATCAAGTACAAGGACGAAGTGGTGAGAAGAAAAGAAGGTAAGAAGGCGTAAAGGGGGCATTTGACGTGATAAAGAAAGAGGACCGAAATCTGAAGAGGATCAAGAGACATCTGAGGATCAGAAAGAAAGTGAAGGGCACACCACAGAAGCCTCGTCTGGCTGTGTTCAAGAGTGAAAGGCACATCTACGCTCAAATAATTGACGACACGAAGGGACACACACTCGTCTCGGCTTCCACACTCGACAAAGAGTTGCGACAAAGGCTTTCAAAAACTTACAACGTCGAAGCGGCAAAAGAGGTGGGCAGGCTGATAGCTCAGCGCGCCCTGAGTCTGGGAATCAAAACGGTCGTGTTCGATCGTGGAGGTTTCAAGTATCACGGTAGAATCAAAGCGCTGGCTGATGCCGCGAGAGAAGCAGGCTTGAAATTCTGAGGAGGTGTACGTGAAAAATGGTGGATGAGATACTGGAAGAAGAAGTTGTCAAGAGGGAATCCGAAGAATTTGAAGAGCGCATCGTTGAAATAAGAAGGACAGCGAAGGTTACGAAGGGTGGAAAAACTCTCAGCTTCAGGGTTCTGGCAGTCGTAGGCAACAGGAAGGGCAAGGTTGGAGTTGGCATAGGAAAAGCTCGAGAGGTGCCAGATGCCATAAGGAAGGCCTTGAGCGCTGCGCGCGCGTCCTTGATCGACGTTCCTCTGTACAGAGGAACCATACCCCATGAGACCACAGCAAAGCAGGATGCATCCGTCGTTCTTTTGAAGCCCGCCGCCCCAGGTACAGGAATCATAGCTGGTTCGGTCGTCAGGGCCGTTGTCGAACTTGCGGGGGTTCAGAACGTGCTCACGAAAGCCTTGGGTTCGACGAACGCAGTGAATTTGGCTCTCGCCACCTTGAAGGCGCTCAAGGATTTGGTTCCACCCGATAAAGCAGCGAGATTGAGAGATTTGGGTATAGGACAAATCATTCGTGGAGCGAAAAAGGGGGCTTGAGCTATGGCGAAGATCGTCGTGGAACTCGTGAGGAGTCCCATAGGTTACAAGTACGACCAGAGGGCAACGTTGAAAGCGTTGGGACTGAAGAAACTGCACGACAGAGTAGTCAAACCCAAGACACCTCAGATACTCGGTATGATTGAGAAAGTCAGACACCTCGTCAAAGTCGATGAAGTATCGGAGGAGGAATGAATTATGGCGTTGAGACTCGAAGATCTCAAACCCACACCCGGCTCGGTCAAGGAACCGAAGAGGGTTGGTAGAGGTATAGGCTCTGGCCTCGGCAAGACCTCTGGCAGAGGTCACAAGGGGCAAAAGGCTCGAGGTACCGGAAAGGTTCACCCATGGCACGAGGGTGGTCAAACACCTCTGCACAGAAGATTGCCAAAAGTGGGCTTCAAGAGCTTCGTTCACAAAGATTATGCGGTTGTGAACCTCAGGACTCTCGAGGGGAAGTTTGAATCGGGTGAAGAAGTCACACCGGAGAAGCTGATCAAGCTCGGTATAGTGAAAAAGCTCAAAGACGGCGTGAAGATTCTCGGGGACGGTGAGTTGACCAAACCCTTGATCGTGAAGGCCCACGCGTTCAGCGAGTCGGCAAAGAAGGCCATCGAAGCGGTCGGGGGAAGGGCAGAGGTGATATGACGTGTGGAAAGCCCTTCGGAACGCGTTCAAGATACCTGAACTACGTGACAGGATAGTTTTCACCATTCTGGCCTTGATCGTCTTCAGGTTGGGTGTCTACATTCCCGTACCAGGCATAAACATCCAAGCATGGGCCGAAGCGTTCAAACGATTTGCTGGAGCGGCAGCCGGAGGTATCATAAGTTTCTACGACGTGTTCACCGGTGGAGCCCTGGAGAACTTTTCAATCTTCGCCATGAGCGTCACACCTTACATAAACGCGTCCATAGTCTTGCAGTTGCTCTCTTCCGTCATAACCAAGCTGCGTGACATGCTCAGAGAGGGTGAAGAGGGAAGGAAGAAGTTTGCCAAATACACGCGCAACCTGACGATCGTACTTGGAGCGTTTCAATCCTTCATCGTGTCCTTCAGTCTTGTGAGACAGAGTCCGGACATAGTGGCTTACGGCCTCAATCCCCTTGCATTCGTGATGGTTTCCACCATTTCGATGCTCGCGGGAACGATGTTCCTGTTGTGGTTGGGAGACAGGATCACCGAGAAGGGTATAGGTAACGGCATTTCTATCATTATCTTCGCGGGTATCGTTGCGAGGTATCCAAGCTATTTTGGAACAGTGTTACTGGGTAATTTGAACCTGTTCGGCTGGATTTTCTTGATCGCCATAGCCGTGATAACGGTCGCAGGAATCATATACGTTCAGCAAGCAGAGCGTAGGATCACGATACAGTATGCGACGCGTGTCGTTGGGAGACGCGTGTACGGCGGCGCATCCACGTACATCCCAATCAAGGTGAACCAGGGAGGCGTTATACCGATCATATTCGCGAGCGCCATAGTCATGATCCCTGCAGCGATTGCTGAAATGACGGGAGTTCAATGGTTGCGTGCCATCTTTTCACCGGGTAACGCCTTGTACATAATACTTTACGGTCTGTTGGTGTTCTTCTTCACATACTTTTACAGTGTCGTCGTCTTTGATCCGCACGAAGTATCGGAAAATGTGAGAAAATATGGTGGGTTCATACCCGGAATAAGACCCGGCAAACCCACGGAAGAATACATCCAACGCGTTCTGAGCAGGGTCACGTTCCTTGGTGCCGTGTTTCTGGTTGTCATAGCGTTGTTGCCACACTTCGTCGAGGCGGTCACCAGGGTGAACATCGTCATAGGTGGCACATCCACACTGATAGCTGTCGGTGTCGCACTCGACGTGCTACAGCAGATGGAAGCACACATGATCATGAGACACTACGAAGGATTCGTCAAGAAAGGACTGAAGTGAAATGAGGATTGTCCTGCTCGGAGCACCAGGAGCGGGGAAAGGTACCCTTGCAAAAGACTTGGTCGGTTTGTTCAACGTGCCTCACATCTCCACCGGCGACATGTTCAGAGAGGCGGTTGCGTCCGGTTCAGAGCTCGGTAGGCAGGTCCAGAACATACTGAGTTCTGGTAAGCTCGTGCCAGACGAAATAGTGAACAAGCTGGTGAGGGAAAGGATATCCAAGCCTGATTGCAAGGATGGTTTCATCCTCGATGGATATCCCCGCACCGTACAACAGGCTCGCACACTCGATGAGATGTTGACGGCGATGGGTCAAAAACTGGATGCGGTGCTCTATTTGAAAGTGAGCGAGGACGTTGTGGTCGAGCGACTGACGAACAGAAGAGTTTGCCCAAGGTGTGGTAGAATCTATAACTTGTTGTCCATGCCACCGAAGAGTGACGAGATCTGTGACGACTGTGGTACCAAACTGATTCAGCGCGACGATGACAGGGAAGAAGTCGTCAGGAACAGGTTCAAGGTTTACAACGAGATGACTGCTCCTCTGATAGATTACTATAAAAAGAAGGGCACATTGATCGAGATTGACGCCGAGGCGGATCACCAAATCACCGTTCGGAAAACCGTCGAAGCACTGAAAAAGGTGATAACTTGATCAGGGTGAAATCACCGCAGGAGATAGAAAGAATGAGGATCGCCTGCGGAGCCGTGGCGATCGTCCTCAAGGAGATCGAGGCGATCATCGTGGAAGGTACCACGGCTGCAGACGTGGAGGAACTCGTCGAAAAGAGGTTCAAAGAGTTGAAAGTGAAACCGGCCTTCAAGGGCTACAGAGGATACAAGTACGCAACCTGTGTATCGGTCAACGAGGAGATACTGCACGGTGCTCCTCTGAAAAAAAAGGTCTTTAAAAAGGGAGATATCGTCTCAGTGGACGTGGGTGCCATCTACGAAGGTTACTACGGGGATGGAGCAAAGACTTACTGTGTCGGTGAAGTCGACGAAGTAGCAAAGAAACTGGTCGATGCTGCGAGGTTGGCTCTCGAAAATGCCATCCACTTCGCGAAGAAGGGGTACAAGGTTGGGGATCTGTCGTACGCCATTCAGAGCACCGTGGAGGCTGCCGGTTTCAACGTGATCAGGGACTACGTCGGTCACGGCGTGGGAAGACAACTACACGAGGAACCAGAGATACCCAATTACGGCAGACCCGGAACGGGTGTTTCGCTCATTCCGGGGATGACGTTGGCGATAGAAGTGATGGCATGCGAAGGAGATTGGAAAACAATGCTGCTCGACGATGGCTGGACCGTGGTCATGGCCGACGGAAAAAGGAGTGCACATTTCGAACACACAGTGCTCGTACGAGAAGATGGAGCCGAAGTTTTGACGGTTGACGAGGGGTGATCCAATGCCTAAGGAAGATGTGATCAAGATGGAAGGCACCATCGTTGAAGCTCGGAGAAACGCCACGTTCCTCGTTGAACTGGACAATGGTCACAAGGTTCTGGCCCAGATCTCTGGGAGGATGAGGAAGAACTTCATCAAGCTTCTTCCCGGGGACAGGGTCGTTGTGGAACTTTCCATATACGATCTCAGCAAGGGAAGAATCGTTTACAGAAAGAAACTCGACAAGAAGTCAGACGTAGATGAGGAAGAAAGGAGTTGATCGGCCGTGAAAGTTAGATCCTCCGTCAAAAAGAGGTGCGAGTACTGTCAAATCGTGAGGAGAAAGGGCAGAGTGTTGGTGATATGTAAAGCCAACCCGAGACACAATCAGAAGCAAGGTTGAGGAGGGAAACGAATGGCACGCATCATGGGAGTCGAGTTGCCCGCGAACAAGAAATGTTTCGTCGCTCTCACTTACATATACGGCATCGGCAAAACGCGGGCGATGGAGATACTCAAGAACACAGGCGTTGACATGAATAAGCGAGTGAAGGATCTCACCGACGAAGAAGTCAACAAGATAACGAAGTACATCCAGGATCACTTCAAAGTGGAGGGAGAATTGAGGGCTGAGGTGAACAGGAACATCAAGCGCCTGATCGACATAGGTTGCTACAGGGGCGTTCGCCACAGGCTCGGCCTCCCGGTCCGTGGTCAGAGCACCCGTCACAACGCGCGAACGAGGAAAGGTCCAAGACCCAGCAGGATCAAGACCAAGAAGAAGAAGGAACAAGCCGTTTGATCTCGAGGAGGGATGAGGCATGGCAAAAAAATCCGAGAGCAAGAAGAGAAGAAAAGTACTGATCGATCGAGCGATCGTTCACATAAAGTCCACGTTCAACAACACCATCGTAACTCTGACGGACCAAGATGGTGCCGTGCTGACGTGGGCGAGCGGAGGAACGGTCGGCTTCGAGGGAACCAGGAAGGGGACGCCGTACGCTGCACAGCTTGCGGCCGACAAAGTGGCGAAGGAAGCTCTGAGAATGGGTATAAAGAGGGTCGACGTACTGGTCAAGGGACCAGGACCGGGACGAGAAGCGGCGATAAGAACCCTGCAGGCTGCTGGTCTGGAAGTGGACTCGATCAAGGACGTTACTCCAATACCGTTCAACGGTTGCAGACCAAAGAAGAAGAGGAGAGTGTAAGAGGAGGGAAATTGGATGGCCAGATACACAGGACCTGTTTGCCGTCTCTGCAGGCGAGAGGGTATGAAGCTCTATCTGAAGGGTGAAAGGTGTTTCACGGAAAAGTGCGCGTTCGATCGTAGGCCCTTCGCACCAGGAGATCACGGTAGGAACCGGGGTAAGACGTCGCAGTATGCGTTCCAGCTCAGGTCGAAGCAGGTGATGAAGAGAATCTATGGAATCTTGGAACGACAGTTCAGAACTTATTTCGATCGAGCGCTGAGGATGGCTGGCGATACGCGAGAAAACCTCGTTAGACTCGTGGAATCGCGCTTGGACAATGTAGTTTTCAGGATGGGCTTTGCCATCAATCGTAGACAAGCGAGGCAACTTGTCACGCACGGACATTTCTTGGTCAACGGCAAGAGAATCAACATACCTTCTTACTTGCTGAGACCAGGAGACATCGTTGAGGTCAAGGAATCGAGCAGATCGATCGACGTCATAAAGAGATCCGTGGAGCTCGCCAAAGGTAGAACGATCGCACCGTGGATACAAGTAGATTTCGACGCGTACCGTGGAACCTTCGAGAGGGCACCGAAACTCGAAGAGCTCACCGATCTGCCCGTCGATGTTCAGGCGATCGTCGAGCTCTACTCGAGGTGATGTGAATGGAATTCATGATACCCAAGAGGTTGAAGGTGGAAGAAGAGCGATCGGACGCGGATTGTTACTACGCCAGATACGTTTTCTCACCACTCGAGAAGGGTTACGGTATAACCATAGGCAACGCATTGAGGAGGGTGCTCCTGTCGTCCATACCTTCCATAGCCATCGTTGGTTTGAGGTTCATAAAGCCCGAGAGGTACCACGAATTCGATACGCTTCCAGGAGTTAAAGAAGACATCTTGGAGATCATCCTCAACTTGAAGAAAGTCCAATTGGGGGCGGAAGTTCCCGTCAAAGAGAAAGTCAAAATAATGGTTGAAAAGAAGGGACCAGGGTTGTTGTTAGCGGGAGACATAAAAACACCCGCAGGTATCGAAGTGGTGAATCCAGGTTTGAAGATAGCCACTCTGGACGAAGAGGCGGATCTGTTGTTCGAACTTTACGTCCAGGCGGGAAAGGGTTTCGTACCTGCGCAGGAAATAGAGGAGCACCCGGAGATAGGTTCCATACCCATCGATGGGGTGTTTTCGCCGGTTCTCAAGGTGAACTTCAAGGTGGAAAGTGCAAGGGTGGCGAAGCGCACCGACTACGACAAACTTGTGCTCGAGGTTTGGACGAAGAAATCCATCTTTCCACATGAGGCAATGAAGCGTGCGATTGATACCCTTATGAACCACTTCAAGGTCATAGACGAGAGTCTACCGTCCAGCATAGCACCGCTGTCTGCGGAGTTCGTCACCGTGACGGCGCAGGAAGAGACCCCAGTCGAGCAAGTCCCGCACGGCGAGGAAGAATCCATCTATTCGAAGAAGATAGACGAACTCGAACTGTCCATAAGGTCGTTGAACTGTCTGAGACGAGATAAAATCGAGACTATAGGTGACCTTTTGAAGCGCACGGAGGAAGACCTTTTGAAGATCAAGAACTTTGGACCGAAATCTCTCGAAGAGGTTAAGCAAAAACTCATGGAAAAGTTTGGTTTGACGCTCAGGAAGGGAGGATGAACTTGTGAGACACCGAATGGTCAAGAGCAAACTGGGTTCTTACGGTAGCCACAGCCGTGCTCTTATCAAGAATCAACTTCGAGAACTCGTCGAGCATCGAAGCATCGTGACGACACTGACAAAGGCAAAGGTCGTGAAACGCTTCTTCGACAAGCTCATGGCCAAGGCTGTCAAGGCCGCAAACAGCAAGGATAAATCCGAGAGCGTGGCTCTGAGGAGACAGATCAATTGGTATCTGTGCGATAGAAAACTCACGAACAAGCTGGTCGACGAGATCGCTAAGAACCTCAGTGACAAGAGCAGTGGATTTTCAAGGATCGTTAGGATTGGTCAGAGGAGGGGCGACGGGGCTGAGATGGTGCTTCTCCAAATAGTTGAGAAGACCAACGAATGAAGCCTCTCCCACTGGGAGGGGCTTTCCTCTTGCCAAACACATCGGTTTTTGGTAAGATATTGTTGAACAATGAACTTCCACTGACTTACCTTCCAAAACTTACGTTTCAACCCTTGATGATGACATGCTGAACGCTTTTGGATTCGCTGAGCCATGATCATCCACTCGTATTTGGAGGTGTGCGGATTGATGAGCAACGAACAGGAAAAGAACGAACCAATCACCGTGAAAATCAACGACTTAGAGCAGATGACGATCAAACAGTTGTACGAACTGGCAAAGCAGTACGATATTCCTCGTTACACGAGCATGCGCAAGAGAGACATCATATTCGCTATCTTGGAGGCTCAGGCCAAGTCTCATGGTTTGATCTTTGGAGAAGGTGTCCTCGAGATCCTACCGGACGGATACGGTTTTCTGAGAAGCAGCGACAACCTGCTCCCTGGCAACAACGATATCTACATCTCGCAGTCACAGATAAAGAAGTTCAACCTCAACACGGGTGACGTCATATCTGGTGTCATAAGGCCTCCAAAAGAGGGTGAGCGCTATTTTGCGATGATCAAGATCGAGGCGGTCAACTACAAATCGCCTGAGCTCAGCAACGAGAGGGTCAACTTCGAGAACCTGACGCCCGACTATCCCAAAGAACGCTTCATACTCGAGACGAGTCGCAACATACTTTCCACGCGGTTGATAGATCTCTTCGCCCCCATGGGTAAGGGACAGAGAGGCCTCATCGTGGCACCACCCAAGGCGGGAAAGACGACACTTTTGAAAGAGATAGCCAACGGCATAGCGATAAACCATCCAGACACGATCAGGATCGTACTCTTGATCGACGAAAGACCCGAAGAGGTCACCGACATCAAAGAGTCCGTGAACGCGAAGGTGATCGCAGCTCCGTTCGATATGGCCCCAGACAAGCAGATCAAAGTCGCAGAACTCACTCTCGAGATGTCGAAAAGACTCGTCGAGTACGGTTACGATGTGGTCATACTGCTCGACAGCTTAACCAGGTTGGCACGCGTTTACAACATCCAAGTTCCACCGAGTGGCAAACTTCTGAGCGGAGGTGTGGACCCCGCCGCCCTGTACAAACCGAAGCATTTCTTCGGTGCGGCGAGAAACACTCGCGAAGGTGGCAGCCTCACGATAATAGCCACCGCCCTCATAGAAACCGGTTCGAAGATGGACGAGGTCATATTCGAGGAATTCAAAGGCACGGGTAACATGGAATTGGTTTTGTCGAGGCAGCTCGCCAATAAACGCATCTTCCCCGCCATAAACCTGCAGCTCTCTGGAACAAGGAAGGAAGAACTTTTGTTGAGCGAGGACACGCTCAAGAAGGTGTGGATCTTGAGAAGGATGCTCTCAGGAATGACGGAAGAGGAAGGTCTGACATTGATTTTGAAGAAGCTTCAAGAAACTGAAACGAACGAAGACTTCCTCGCGCTGATAGATCAGCAGAAGGTAAAGTACTGATGATGGGAGGTAGTCCACGTTGAACATCGTAGGCGTCGATCTGGGTGGGACCAACTACGCGGTCGGTCTCGTCGATGAGAATGGTAAGATCCTGGCAAGGATCGATGGAGAAACGAAGGTTCACGAAGGACCAGACGCGGTTGTCGAGAGGCTCGCAAGTTCGATCCTGAGTCTGAGCAAGGGTAACTCAGTCTTGGCTGTGGGGATCGGCTCTCCTGGAAGCATCGATCATCTCACCGGTACTGTAAAGTTCTCTCCCAACTTTCCAGGCTGGATAGATTTTCCGCTGGGTGAAAAGATAGAAAAGCTCACATCACTGAAAGTCTTCGTCGAAAACGATGCCAACGCTTATGCGCTTGGCGAGCGAACGTTCGGGGTTGCGAAGGGATTGGATCACGTGGTCTGCCTCACGCTCGGAACCGGCATAGGCGGAGGCGTCATAACACATGGAGTTTTGCTGAGGGGGAGCACGGGCATCGGCGCTGAACTTGGACACATGAACGTTATGCCTAACGGTCCAAAGTGTGGCTGTGGCGCACGTGGATGTCTCGAAGCCTTGGCTTCGGCAACGGCCATAAAGAATTTCGTGAAGGATGGTTTCGAAAGGCACAAAGATTCATCGCTGTTTCGAAACAAGAGCGCTGAAGCGGTGACGCCGAAGGATGTGTTCGATCACGCCAAGATGGGCGATCAGTTCGCGCTCGAGGTCTTCAACATCGTCGTCGATGCGTTGGCTGCGGCAGTGGGAAGTCTGATAAACATCTTCAATCCACAGATCGTTGTTCTCGGTGGAGGTATGGCGAACGCGGGTGAATTCTTGCTCGCACCGATCGAAGAGCGCGCCAAGAACTACGTCTTGCCGACCATGCTGGGCACCTATCGCATTGCTTTGAGTCGACTCGGCAAGGATGCGGGCATACTGGGAGCCGCTTCCATCGTTTACGAAAGGTTGGGCAAAAAATGAAACTGCTCTTGGTGAGCGATACGCACGTGCCCGTTTATTTGAAATCCCTACCGGCCGGTTTGATCGAGCTCGCTAAACAAGTGGACATCGTGGCGGGTCTGGGCGATTACGTGGATTTGAACACGGTGCTCGAACTGAAATCCGTTTCTCGGAACTTCTACGCGGTTCATGGCAACATGGACGAAGTAGACGTCAAAGACTCTTTGCCGCAAGTGCTCACGGTGCACATCGGTGGGTTGAACGTGGGTCTGTGCCACGGTTGGGGTCCACCTCAGCACATAAGAGAAAGGATATTGAAGCTCTTTGAAGAGAAACCACACGTTATCTTCTATGGACACACGCATTTTCCTGACGACTCACAGCTCGAAGGAACACGTTTCATCAATCCCGGAAGCTTCGGTGAAAACGGCAGCATCGCCATCGTTGAGATATGCGATTCGCAACTGAAAGTGAACTTCAAGAAACTGCCCATCGTTTGATCCAAGAGATAAGAAGCGTCGCTCAGGACAAGAACGTCGTTGTGGCTTTCTCTGGTGGTGAAGACAGCAGTCTTGCGGCCTACCTTTGCAAGCTCGCACTTGGACCAGAACGCGTGATCCTCGCCACCGTCGATTGGGGACAGTTCACCTACAGAACGATCAAGGAAAATGTGGCTGCTTCGGCGCTGAGACTTGGCCTGAGACACGTCGTCTTGGACGGCACCGAAAGACAGAGAAAAGTGTGGAGGCACGGTCCAAACTGCAACGAGTGTACGAGGTTTGCAAAACTGCTCACCGTCCGAACGACTTTCCCGGACAGTGTGATCGTCACCGGTTCGAACCAATCTGACAGTTGGGGAAGGATTGGACCCAAAGTCCATGACAGTTTCTATTCACCGTTGAAGGAACTCACGAAAGATTCGATCAGACAACTGCTAAAGCTTTTTCAGATTCAGCCTGTGAAGGTCGGTGAGTCCTCAATTCGCGAAGGTTGTAAACTGAAACATTTGATGAAGATGTTGATAAATCCTGCCTACCACGGAAGGGCGGTCGCGGAAGCAAACGAAGTCTTGCTCGACTTCCTCCGAAGGAACAGCAAAAACGTACAGCTCGCCAACGTGAAGATCATCGGACCGCTCTCGAGGAACGTTGCTCTCGTCAACGTGCACCCACTGCTCAACAACGAAGAGAAACAGGAACTACTCTCGATCCTCAAAAACATCGACACGATCGATGAAGCTTTCATACTCGATAAACCTGTGAGACTCAAAGTTCTTGCGAATCCTGGCCTGTACAACGATCCAAGTGCACGCGAGGACGTCTTCAGAGGCTTCATCGAGAGGGATTTCGCTGTTTCCGTGACACCCGTTTGGATCAAGGCTCGAAACAATCGCTTGAGAACCTTCCAAGTGGTGGACTTCGAATATGAGTAGCTTGAAGGATCTTCTGAATCGTCCCTCTGAAAAACCGATCCTGTTGATAGTCCCCACCGAGAAAGAAGCATCACAGATTGCTTCGACCTTGAATGCTCGATACTTCCCAGGTCCAGACGTCTTCCCCTTCGAGGAAGTACCCGTCTCTTTCTTCGTTCGCAAAGGTCGTATCGAAACGCTCTGGAGCTTGCTGAACGAAGATCAAAAACTCGTGGTGGCAAGCCTGTATTCTGTGAGTCGCTTCACGTTCCCTGTCGAATCTTTGAAGAGTCTTTCGAAGAAGTTCAGGCGGGGCGAAACGTTTATCGACGCATTCCGTCTTCAGAATCTTGGCTACGAAAGAACCTACCTGGTGAGGTCGGGTGGGGAGTTCGCCATCAGAGGCGACATCATCGATGTATTCCCGCCGGCCTACGAAAGACCCATACGCATCGAGTTGTTCGGAAATTCGATTGAAGACATCAGAGGTTTCGATGTCATCAGCCAGACTTCGATTGAGAAGTTGGAGGAATTCGTTCTTTTGCCCGCACGAGAGTACGCGTGTGAGAGTCACGACTACGATACGATCGTCGGAAAAGCCGGCTCGAACGGCACGATATTCGATTACGCAAACTTCGAAATTCTTCTGGTGGATGCAGATAGATGCTTCGAAGAGTTCGCAAAGCTGGAAAGACAGATCAGGGAATTTCTTTCGGACGAACAGTACGAAGAGTACAGAAAATACTCTGGATTGAACCTCGCTGAACTTCAGCGAAGGCTCCAGAATGCGAAAGAGGTGCAACTCGAGCTTCAAGGACTCGAATACTCCGAAAAGAAGACTGGCTTGCTCCAAGTTCCCATCATTGATGAGGAAGAACTCAACGTGGGTGATTTCGTGGTACACGAAAACTACGGCGTGGGAGTCTTCGAGGCCGTCAAGCCAGTGACGAACGCCCTCGGCACGAAGGAGTACATCGTGATAAGGTACGAAGATGCAACCATCTATGTGCCCGTCGAAAGATTGGACAAGATCCACAAGTACATTGGCGATCCAGACGTGAAGATCGATCGGCTCCACGGAGGAACGTGGAAGAGAAGGCTCGACAAGGTCAAAGAGGATTTGAGAAGGAAGATAGCCGAACTCGTAGACATCTACATGAAAAGACAAGAAGCTAAGGGACTTGGACTTGTAGGCGATTCCGACATGGAACGAAGGTTCGCCGAGACCTTCCCATACGTTGAAACCCACGATCAATCCGTTGCCATCCAGGATGTTCTGGAGGACCTTGCGAGCGATCGCCCGATGGACAGGCTGCTCTGTGGTGATGCCGGTTACGGCAAGACCGAGGTGGCTCTGAGGGCAGCGTTCAGATGTGTCGTGAGTGGAAAACAAGTTGCCTTGCTCGTCCCTACTACGGTGCTGGCAAAACAGCACTACAGGATCTTCAAACAGAGGATGGAACCGTTCGGTGTGTCCGTAGCGCTGCTGGACAGATCAGTTCCTAAGTCTGAACGAAGTAAGATAGTCAAAGATCTGAGGGCAGGGAAGATAGACGTGCTGATAGGAACAAGTGCGTTGCTATCCGACAACGTCAAGTTTTCTGATCTCGGGCTTGTCATCATCGACGAGGAACAGAACTTCGGTGTGGAACAGAAAGAGACCTTCAAGAAGATCAGGCTGAACGTGAACGTTCTGTCCATGAGTGCCACACCCATACCGAGAACCTTGCACATGGCGATGAACGGTATGAGAGACATGAGCGTCTTGACGACTCCTCCTTTGGGAAGACTGCCCGTGGTGACGTACGTTGCCCGTTACGATGACAGACTCGTCAGGGGTGCGATACTGAGGGAGATCAACAGGGGTGGACAGGTGATCTACGTGCACAACCGTGTTGAAGATTTGCGTGAGGTCTACGAAAAGATCTGCAGACTGGTACCCGAAGCGCGTATCGTCATGGCACACGGTCAGATGCCCACGAGGAAGTTGATGGAGGCAGTCAGAAGCTTCTACGAGAGAACCTCGGATGTGATCGTTTGCACTTCGATCATGCAAAACGGTATAGACGTGCCTTCGGCGAACACGATCATCGTCGATGATGCACACCACTACGGTTTGGCCCAACTTTACCAGCTCAGAGGAAGGGTGGGAAGGAGTGACAAAAGGGCCTTCGCGTACTTCCTATTCGATTCCGAACTTAACCCTTCCGCGTTGAAGAGGCTTCAAGTCATAAGGGAATTCTCTGGCCCTGGGAGCGGCTTGAAGATTGCACTGAAAGACATGGAAATAAGAGGCATAGGAACCATCTTTGGTTTTGAACAACATGGCAACGTGAACGCTGTCGGCTTGAACATGTACTTGCAGATACTCAACGAAGAACTCAAACATACGATGCATGCCGAACCTCTCGAACGTGTGGACGTTGAGATCGAAGGTGTTCCAGGTTCATTCTACATACCTGAAGATTTCATCGAAAACGAGATGGAGAGGCTCAGAACGTACCGAAGAATGGCTTCTTGTGAAAGTCTGAAATCACTCGACGAATTGAAGACCGAGTTGAGAGACAGATTCGGTGAACTGCCCGAACAAGTGGAACAACTGATCGATCTGTTCAAGATAAGGCTCGTGGCGATCCAAAAGAAGATCAAAAAGATCGCTTTCGACGAAACGACTTTGAAGCTTTACACTGAAAACGGTTCACTGAAACTGCCTGGAAAGTTCATCTACAACGAGAAAGAGAAGGTCTATCTGCTCTACAATGTTCCTGCGGAAAGATGTCTTTCACTGCTCAAAAAGATCTTCCTAAGGGACTGACAGAAAAACATAACCTTCCTCGGTGAGCAACACTGCCAGGTCCTTCTTCATACCCTTTGCTCCTTCTCTCAGTTCGACTATGAGCTGTCTGTCGAGCACGATCATTTTCTTTGCACAATCGCTCGGGACGTTCCTGTAGAAACCAACGAATTTGAACGAAACGATCTTTTCTTGTGCGAGAAAGGTCTGGATCGCTTTTAAAACTCTGTTCCTTTGCTCCTCGCTCATGCTGGACGGCTTGAAGCGGACCGTTCGAAGCAAAGGAACGTTTCTGCTGCGCACGTTCACTCTGAACACACTCTTTCTCAAGTCGAGCGCAAGCTCCAACACAAACTTTTTCAACGAGGGTGTGACTTTGAGAACGGTGGAATGGACTTTGCTCGACGTTTCCTCAAATTTCATTCTCTCCATCAACGGTTCTTTCACTTTCAACGTCTGATCGACCATCTTCACGGAGGAACTTTCAATGAGGTGTGACAGAACGCGAGCAGAAGTTTGCAAGGATAGGCGTTTCAGTTCGCAGCTCAGGGTCGCACTCGAAAGCCTCGGCTTCACCACCGATCGTTCTTCTTTCACGTTGAAGCTTGGAAGGGAGGGATCGAGCGCATGAACTTTTATGAAGCCGAGTTCGAGTTTCAGAGTATCAACGATCTGTTTCAGGAACGACATACGAACTCGAGTGCTTTAGCCAATCTTTGAAAGGGTTCCATCACGTCGAATTCTTCCACGATTTTCTTGAGCTTTTCTACCTTGTCTTGGCTGAAGTTGGACTTGGCTATGAACTTCAGACTTTCTGTTTGCGAGGAAATAACACACTCGTTCGGTTCCGAATCTTGATCCTGCTCGGACTTGGTTGCAGGATGGGACGAGACGTAATAAACTTGGTCGGAGGATTCCACGAGCGATATGTTGTCGGTCAGAAAGATCTCGGGTTTCTGCTCGACATTCTTCAGAAGGCTCTTGGCGATGATCTCGACGGTGAGGTACAAGTCCAAAGATTTGCCGTACAGTATCTTTTGGAGCGGTGTGGGTGATACAGGCTCCGTGTACTTGAACTCCTGAGGGATTCCAAACTCATCGACTATCAGAACCGCGCCAACGTATTTTTCCTCTATCTTTCTAACGCTCACATAGCCGATCTTCACAATCTCACATCCAGTATTGTTCCTTTTTCGGGTTCGCGCGTTTCATTCACAGGAACGTTTCGACGGCTTGAGGGTCTGTAAAAGCTGGAAGAACTCCTCTCTTCGGTGGAAGAACCGACCGTTTTCTGCTCCACAGCCTCGCGTGGATTGACCATTCGTGACTGCTGAGCAGATCTTTGGATCATCTGCGCGTTCGTCATTTGAGCCAACGCGATCTGGGCATTCACTTGTTGAGAGATGTTGGATGAAACATCCACACCTCTCACGATCACCGTCTGCAGATCAACTGGATTTACCATCTTCCTCCCCCAGCACGTGTTTCTTAATCTTGATCAGGGCACTGGAGAGTATCTGAGAGACTCTCGATTCGCTCACTCCAAGGATGAGACCTATTTCCTTCAAGGAAAGTTCTTGTTCGAACCTCAGCGACAAAACCAACTGTTCACGCTCGGACAACTGCTTTATCGCTTCAGTCACCTGCTCGAGCAGTATCTCTCTGTAAGCAACCTGTAGTGGTTCCGTGCTGTCCTCCACATCCACGCCGTACGAATCGTAGGTATCGTAAAGATATTCGTCCAACCTCAAAAACTGTTTTCGTACCATTTCGTTCTTAGCGCGCACCACTTCTTCGTTGCTCAAGTTTGTGTAAAGGCTTATCTCTTCGTCCGTCGGGTGCCTACCCAGCTTAGATTCAAGCTCGTAGATCGCCTTCTCAACCTCTTTGATGTTCTTCCTCAGATTTCTTGGCATCCAATCTATGTTCCTCAGATAGTCGTACATGGCACCTTTGATCCTCTTTACTAGGAATGTTTTCAAATTCACTCCTCTTCGCGGATCGTACCTGCGAACAGCCAAGATGAGTGCGAGAACACCTTCTTGTATGAGATCTTCAACTTCGATGTTCTTCGGTAAATGCTGCATTAGATCGTTCGCGATCCTCTTCACCGTGGGCAACAGTTCTTTCACGATCTGCTCTTCGTCCATATCGTACATGTTGCACCGCCTCACTCAGATTTCGAGCACCTGTATCGTCTCTCCGCCTCCCACTTTTCTCACAAGCAGTTGTCCAGTCTCTATGTTGTATTCTATGCTTCTGGCTCTGTTTCCTCCCACGTCTTCAGCCTTGAGGGGCACTTGATGGTACTTCAACCAGTATCGCACAGCCTCAACGTTCCTCACACCGACGTTCATCCCGGAGCTCTCGAACATCGAGGCTCCACCGGCTATCTTTGCCTCGAGCCTCGATTTGGATCCACCGAAGGAAAGAAGCCTTTCTATCAACGCCGCGATCGCGTTATCCGCGTACTTGCCAGGCAACTGAACGTCTCTTCCGCCGCTGTCGGGGAGCATCACGTGCGCCATTCCTCCCACCTTGGCGACGGGATCCCTCATGCACACACCGACACAGGAACCGAGCCCGAGCGTGATGATCACGGCGGGATTGCGCTCGACTGCGAGCTCTCCTATACCGATGACAATCTTCTTGCTCATCTGAGTCCCACCTTCTTGAAGACCGTGTCCAAGCTGTTTTCTCCGGGTATCAGTAACATGTACGAGCTGATGGTCTGCATGCCTTCTATGCTCAGTTCGGTCTCGACGTATATTGCACTGTCTTCGTAAGATGCTGTGGGCAACAAAGCCTCAGAAATGATCGCCGCGAGCATATCCACAGTGAGATCTGGTGGCAAAGGATCGAGATACAAGCCCGTGAATTCCGCAAGCGCGGTTATGTAAGAACCACACATTATGTTGCCGACTTCCTTCAGCGCAGACTGCGAAAGTTCATCGAGCTGAGTCACGTCCTCGCAAGGTGAACCTAACAGATCTTGGAGAATCCTCTTCGCCGCCAGCCTGTTCAACACGAGCAAGACATCGAAGTTGATATCACCGTGCACCGACATCCTCACGCCCACGACGAGATCCTCAGGTTCTGGGAATATGAAAGGTATCTTGGATATCGGAACGACCTCGGCTTTGGGAACGGTGATCTCAACCTTTTTGTTCGTCAGCTGCGACAGAGCCGTGGCTGCGTTGCCCGTCCCGATGTTTCCAACTTCTTTGAGCAAATCGAGTTCTTTCTCTGAAAGGACCATTCTACACCTCCTCCCGCAACTTCCTCAGTTTGATCTCCTGCTGGAAGACGTAGGAAACCAGGGCTTTTTCAAGCTCTGGTGGTACATCCAAAAACTGTACACCGTACTCGTGAAAGCCCGTCGTTTGGTTCAGGCCCACGTAACGAACGATCCGCGACTTTTGATTGGAAAGCCTCAAGTCTGTCAAATCCAGTTCGACATAGATGATCTGTCCCACCTTTAAAAACTTCGAGGTGCACATCAACATTCCACCGGCGCTGAAATCCCTCGTCAAGAAAGAATATCTTCCTTCTTCATTCTCGATCGTGAAACTTCCTTTCAAAACTAAAGGTATGCGAACGTACCTTCTCCTTTGAACTCTGTCCACTTGTTCTGGAACGGTGACGTACATGACCAGAAGGTTCGATTCTTGGTCTCTCCCATAATCCAACACACGGCTACTGAACGCATAAACTACCTTGTCGGCGATCACGGTCATACGAATGAATTCGCCGCGTGGTAGTGGCAAAAACCTGCCTTGGTAACTCGGAATCGCGATCTTGAGCACACCCCTGTCGAAGTAGGTATCGTGCACACTACTCTTCAGTTTCAACTTCTCACCCTTCTTGTCTTCGAAGTCTATCACGAGTGGCATGCCAGGTCTGATCACATCTTTTGCGTTGACCTTCACCACGTATTCCGCCATCGGCCTTCATCCCATGCCGAACAAGAGTTTGACTCTCTCCATGAACGACAGTTTCTTTGCAACGATCCTGTTCGTTATCCTATCGGCGATACCATGTATGGCCAGCGATGGTTGAGAGGTCTTCTTGAGAACCACGAAAGGAATCTGCCTTGCGACACTTTCTCTGACCAAAGGTTCGAGCTTCATCAGATGCGTCGAATCGAAGTTCACGCCGACGAACTTGCTCACCACCGAGCTGAACTTCTCGACGACTTTCCTACCTTCCCTCAAATCTTTCACCATGTTCATCACAACGTGGAAACTGACAGGCTCGAGCCCTTTCAAGACCAGTATCTTGACGAAGGTGTAAGCGTTCACCAACGCCGTTGGCTCGGTCGCCGTGAGGACGAGTACGTGATCGCTACTCAGGTAAAACCTCTCCAGTTGCTCGTTGAAGCCAGGCGGAAAGTCGAAGATGATGTAATCGTAATCTTCTCCGATCTTTCTCAGTTCGTTCACCACCCTACCTTTATCTTCCACGTTGAACGTGATGAGGTCTTCCACGTCCATGCCCGTGCTTATGAGGTCCACGCCGTACGGAGTTCTGAAGATCACCTCTTCTATGCCCACCTTCTTTTTGAGAAAATCTTTCAGCGTGAACTTGGGTGTGACACCCATGAGTATTTCCGCGTTGGCAAAACCTGCATCGGTGTCGAAGAGGAGTACCCTGTGCCCACGCTCTTGCAAAACTACGGATAGGTTGACGGCAACCACCGTCTTGCCAACTCCACCCTTACCACTGGCGACGCTCACCATCCTTGCGCGAGAACCGTAAAGCCCCTCAGCCTGATTGGGCAATTCTCAACACCTCTCTCGAGAGAAGATGGGCGATGTCCTTCGCGTTCGCTTCCACGATGTCCTCGGGTACCCTCTGACCGTTGGTGATGAAAGCGACAGGTATCCCACCTACGAGCGGAGCATTGATGAGATGTCCGAAGGTCCGTGTCTCATCCATCTTCGTGAGGATCAGATGTGTGTGTCTGGCGACCTGGAACCTCTCGAGTACGTCCTTAAGGTCTGAAAATCTCGAGTTCATACCGACCACCAAGAAAGCCAGCTTTGGCTGTATCACGTCGAACAGAGCTTTGAGTTCGCTCATCTGCATGTCGTTGTTCTGACTTCTGCCAGCCGTATCGATCAGCACAACGTCGAAAGACTTCATCGCATCGAGTTCGATCTTCGCTTCTTTCGGCGTGTAAGCGACCCTCATGGGTATGTCCATGATCGTTGCGTAGGTTTTCAGCTGATCCGTCGCCGCGATCCTGTAGGTGTCCAGCGTGAGGATGGCCAGCTGCTTCTTCTCAACGATCTTCAATCTCGCAGCGAGTTTTGCGAGCGTCGTGGTCTTGCCGACACCCGTTGGTCCACTGAAGAGGACTGTGCCCTCCAAGGCTGGTACTTCGGTTTTGACGAAAGCCAAAAGATGCTCTGCCAAAGACCGTCGCAAAGAATCGTCCAAGCTCACGTCTCCATAGCTTATCCTCAAATACTCGACTATCTTGCCCGCAACCGTTTGATCCACCTCTTGAGCCTGTAAACCCTTCAGTATCCTTTGAAGGTTCTGTGGCAAATCGTTCAACCTCTGCATACCGAGCATCTGCTTCATCTCTTGCAACATCTGCTTGAGTTCCCTGATCTCTTCCTCCTGCCTTTTTTCTCTGTTCTTCACGAGCAGTTCTTGCAGCTTATAGACTTCGCTGCTTTCAGCCTTTTCTTGTTCTTTGTCTTCACAAACGGCGGTAACTTCGAGGTATCTTTTGGCACCTATTCCGAGGAATCCACCCTTCTTGACGCTGCGCGTACTGAGTATGATGGCGTCCTCACCAAGATCTTTCTTTATTTGCTCGAGCGCTTCCTTTATATCGTTGACGATGTACTTCTTCATCTTCACAGCCTCACCACACCCTCAACCTGAAGCACACGATCTTCGGGAACCTCTTCATAGGCGATGACGGGCACATTCGGCAGGAATCTTTTGACAATTTGGGCTAAGTACGGCCTTATCGCACCGGAACAAACAACGAGGGGTGAGAAGCCTTTCTTCATGAGTGTCTCGAGTCGGTTCGACAGATTCTCCATGATCTCTCTGAGTATCTGAGGATTCAAAACGATTTTCTTCTCACCGCCGACGTCCTGAAGAGATTCAACGAGCCGTTTTTCCAGTTCTCCGTCGAGCGCCACGGCGTGCAGTTTACCATCCTCGCTGATCAGTGATTGAACGATCTGCCTCTTCAAAGCCCTTCTCACTTGCTCGGTGAGATAGACCAAGTCCGTGGATTTTTCTGCGTACTCGAGTAGCGTCTCGAATATCAGCGGTAAGTTCCTGATGCTTACGCCTTCGCTGAGGAGCCTCTGCAAAATCTTCTTCACATCGCCAGCCTTCAAGACCGAAGGTATCAGATCGCTGACCAACTGCGGAAACTTTTCTCTCAGACCATCGAGCAACATGTTGAATTCCCTCGAACCCAGCAAATCGGCTGCATTGCGCTTCAAAGTCTCCGTCAGGTGAGTTATGAAAACCGTCGGTGGGTCGACCACCGTGTAACCCAACCTTGTTGCTTCCTCCTTGCGCGAGGAGTCTATCCAGAACGCTTGAAGACCGAAGGCAGGCTCCTTCACCGCGATGCCCGTCACCTTCTCGGTCGCAGTGCCTGGATTGATCGCGAGCAACCTGTTGGGTATCAATTCGTAGCGTGCCACCTCCGCGCCCCTGATTTTTATGAGATACTCGTTGGGTTTCAAAAGCACGCTGTCTCGAACTCTGATGGGCGATACGACCAATCCCAAATCGTACGCGATCTGTTTTCGGACCATCGCGATCCTCTCCAAGAGATCTCCACCCTGAGATGGGTCTGCCAAGGGTATCAGTCCGTAACCTATCTCAACTTCCACGGTGTCACTCTGGATCACTTCGGCGATCTCCTGAGGTGTCGTCAAGATCGGCTTCGACGGCGCAGGAGCAGCGGGTGCACCGGCCGGAGCCGGCGCAACTTGTTTCGGCGCGACCCTCGAGGAATAGAAGGCGAGTGCAAGAAACGCGATACCTATGATCGAGGCGGTCATGGGCAACGGCGTGGCCAATCCGAGGAACAAGAGTATGAAACCAGTTATGGTTATCACCTTTCTCTCGCTCGAAAGTTCCTTCACAAGGTCTTGGCCGAGGTTCTCCTTGGCGGCCGCGCGTGAGACCAATATGCCCGTGGCAGTTGAAACGAGCAGGGCTGGAATCTGTGTCACGAGGCCGTCTCCCACGGTGAGTAACGCGTAAACCTGTGCCGCCTGCGCAAAGCTCAAATTGTGCTTCAAGACACCTATCAGGATTCCTCCGATTATGTTCACGAGCACGATTATGATGCTCGCGATGGCGTCCCCCCTCACGAACTTCGAAGCACCGTCCATCGCACCGTAAAAGTCCGCCTCGCGTCTTATGAATTCTCTTCGTTTTCGTGCCTCTTCCTCACTGATCAGACCCGCGTTCAGATCCGCATCGACACTCATTTGCTTTCCGGGCATTGCGTCTAACGTGAACCTTGCTGCGACTTCCGCTATGCGCTCGGCACCGCGCGTTATCACAATGAACTGAATGACGACCAGTATCAAGAAGATCACTAGTCCAACGATGTAATCACCTTTGACGACGAACTCTCCGAACGTCCTTATGACCCTACCGCCGAACTTCTCTCCTTCAAGGAGTATCAGCCTCGTCGAGGCCACGTTCAACGCCAACCTGAACAGGGTGATTATGAGCAAGAGCGTGGGGAAAGACGACATGTCGAGCGCATGTCTGACGTACATCGACGAGAGCAGAACGATCATCGACAAAGCAATGTTGAGCAGCTGGAAAAAGTCCAGCGCGAAGTCCGGTATCGGAATGATCATCAAAAGAACGATCGCAACGACCGCGACGGCAACAAAAACATCTAACCCCTTCACACTTTCGCTCCCTTAACATTAAATTATAGCAAGCATTTCATCTCAGCGAGTACACGTACGCGAGGATTTCTGCGACGGCCCTGTAAAGAGTCGGTGGGATCTGATCTCCGACCTCACAGGTTCTGTAGAGTTCCCAAGCGACCTGAGGGTTACGAACGACGGGCACGTTGTTGTTAGTGGCGATCTCGACGATCCTTCTGGCGAGCTCATCCGCTCCCTTCGCCACGACCTCGGGAGCTTCCATCTGTTCAGAATCGTACTGCAGAGCGACAGCGATGTGCGTTGGGTTTGTTATGACGACGTCGGCCTCCGGGACCTTCTGAAGCATCCTTCCCCGCGCGAGCCTCATCATGATCTCGCGCTGTCGTCTCTTCACCTCGGGATTACCTTCGACCTCTTTGAACTCTTCCTTCAGTTCCTGTCTGGTCATGCGCAAGCTTTTTTCGAACTCCCATCTTTGAAAGAGATAGTCCAGCAGGGCCAAGGCCAGAATCGCTATCGCGCATCGAAAAAGCAAGGTGTTGATCAACTCCGCAAAGTACCAAGCCGCCGCAGCAGGTTCAAGGTCAGTCAGACCGGGCAGTTCCCTGTAGCGCTGCTTGATCACGGTGTAAGAAACGTAACCCACGATCACAAGTTTGACGAACGCTTTGAACAGTTCGAAGAGGTTTCGCAAAGAGAACATCCTTTTGAGTCCTTCGATCGGGTTGATCCTGTTCAAGTCCAACTTCAGAGGCTTGAAGGAGAACAAGAACTTGGTCTGCAAAGCGCCCGCAATTATTCCAAACAAAGCAACGAGACCCATGAGAAGGATCAAGAGGATCAAAGGATCTTTGAAGAGCTGGAAAATGTGACTCGAGAGCGTTTCTGAATCCATCGGGTCGAGTGCCAGAAAAAACGTGGACGCATTCGCCAAGGACTTGCTGAGTTGAGGCAGGATCAGTCTCAGAACGATCGCCGCCGCGAAGAAACTCAAGGCCATGTTGAGCTCGCGTGATACGGCAACTTGTCCTTCTTCTCTGGCCTTCCTTCTCCGTCTGGGAGTGGGTTTCTCGGTTCTGTCTGGGTCGGCGAAGAGCTGTAGATCGATCCTCAGCGACTCAGGAAGAACTCTATGAAATTGACGGTCTTTTCGGCCAAACTTGCGCTCATCTCTGCCCATACACCTATCATTCCCGCCATCAAGAGCATACCAACGAGCACCTTCAAAGGCAAGCCCACCATGAACACGTTCATCTGTGGAACCAAGCGAGAAAGGATACCCAACGCCACCGAAACGACCAGCATGAAGCCGATCAGCGGCATACCAAACTTGAGTGCAACAACCAAGCTCTCCGAAGCTTTATCCATGAGCACGTCCATGAAGTTCAATCCGGAGAGCGAAGCCGTGAGTGAAAAATGTTTGAAGGAATCAACGATTGCTTGATAGACCAGCAAGTGTCCCTTTACAGTCACAAGAACGAACAAACCTATGGTGTACAACAGTTCTCCATGCAGTGGAACTTCCTCGCGCTGCGGATCGAACAGTGAAGACATGGCAAATCCCATTTGAGTGCCGAAGACCTCACCTGCCAAACTGAGCCCTGTGAGCGGTAAGAGTGCCAAGAAACCAATCACGAGGCCGTACAGGTAGTTGTTCAGCATGCTGAGCACCAAGGTCAAAACGGGTATGTCCAAAGGTACACTCTGCTGAAGGATGGGAATAACCAACCAACTCAGCAGCACCGCGAGCAGCACCTTGACCTGCAACGGCAAGAACCAATCTCCGAAAAAAGGTGCCACCGTGAACATGCCAGCGATCCTGGTCAAAGCCAAGGCCCACACCAAGAACTTTTCTTGGACAAACTCGTACAGACTCAGGTCAGATCATCCCCATGAATTTCTCGAGGATCTCTTGCATGTACTCGACCAGTTTTTGCAGCATCCAAGATCCAAGCAGCATGATGGTGAGGAAGGTCAAAATGATCTTTGGAGCGAAGGTCAAGGTTTGTTCATGAATCTGCGTGGCGGCTTGCAAAACTCCTATGATGAGCCCAGCGATCAAACTCACCAACAGCGGTGGAGTTATCAAGATCAGAACGACTTCGATACCCTCTTTCACAACGTCTACGAAGACATCCACGGTCAAGCCGATCACCTCGCGAAACTCTTGATCAAACCACCGACCAAGAGGTCCCAACCGTTCACCGCTATGAAGAGCAAAACCTTGAAAGGTAAAGAGACCAGCACCGGTGGTATCATGATCATACCCATCGACAGTAGGACACTGGCGACGACCATGTCGATCACGATGAACGGTACGTAGAGCAAGATACCCATCTTGAAGCCAATCTCCAGCTCTCCGAGGACAAATGCAGGTATGATCACACTGTTCGGTGCATCTTCAACCTTGTTGAGTTTACTTCCAACGCTCGAAGCGAGCAAGAAAACGTTGTCTTCGTTGTGATGGTTCTTCAGCTCGTTGATCATGAACTGCCTCACGCGGTTCATCGTTCGATCGAACATCTCTTGATAGCCTATCTTCCCGTTCAAATAAGGCGTGAGCGCATCGTTGTATATGTCGTTCCACACCGGCTGCATTATGAAGAACGTGAGAAACAGTGCAAGACCCACGAGTACTTGGTTGGGTGGGGTCTGTCTGGTGCCGAGCGCGTTTCTCAGAAAAGAAAAGACCACTATGATGCGCGTGAAGGACGTGAACAGAACCAGTATGCTCGGTGCGAGTGTGAGAACGGTCAGTATGAGAAGTATCTCCAAGGTGACGACCAGATCACGCTGGTTCTGTGGTGGGTTCACTCTTATGCTTATGGAAGGGAAGGGGACCTCCTCTTGCGCAAAAGATAGGCTCACGAGCAGAAGCAAAGCCAGAACGAGCCATCTCTTTTTCATTCTTTCTCTTCCTTATCCTGACCTCGAGTTCTGGAGAGCCTCTTGAAAAGGATCTTCGAAAAAGGTTCTCTGACTTCCAAGTGAGCTACCTCTTGCTCTGAGAGTTTCTTCAAGACACTGGAGCTCGAATGTGAAAGGAGCAAATAATAATACTCATCGAGGACCTTGACCAAAACTATAGAGGTGTTCCTATCAATGTAGTGTCTTTGGAGCACCTGTACATCCCTTGAGGCGACAAAAGGAACACGCTTTCTCACAAAGATGTACATCACATACAGCAAACCTATCAGAATGCCAAGAGCGAGGAGAAACTGCACTATCAGCTTACTTATGTTTCTCACATCCTCAGCTTAATTTCTGTAGAGCCTCTATCACCCTGCTGTGCTGGAAGGGTTTCACGATGAAGTCTTTGGCACCCGCCTGTATCGCTTCGATCACCATGGCCTGCTGCCCCATCGCGCTGCATACGATGATCTTGGCGTTTGGATCGATTTCTTTGATCTTCTTGATCGCCGTGATACCGTCCATCTCGGGCATCGTTATGTCCATCGTGACCACGTCCGGTTTCAGTTCCTTGTACTTCTCCACGGCCTCGACGCCGTTCGCCGCTTCCCCCGCCACCTCGTATCCGGCCTTCGTGATTATGTCTTTCAGGAGCATCCGCATGAAAGCGGCGTCATCCACTATGAGCACTCTCTTCGCCATTCCGTTTACCTCCCCAAAACGTTCTTACGAAGACATTGTTAACTCCTCGAGTATTTTGCCCACGCTCAGATGAATTATCAACTCTTCTTGCTTCTTTATGATCCCCTTCGATTTCTCACCGAAACTGTCGAACTTGTGCATCTTTTCGACATCTTCGCTGTTGACCCTCATCACACCTCTGACCTTCTCTACAAGAAAACCCGTCTCGATGTCTTCGTAGTTCACCACCACGATCTTTCCCTCCGCACTATCCTTGCGGGACAGACCCAACATGGAAGCGAGATCGACAACCGGAACGATGCGTCCCCTCAAGTTCATCACCCCAAGCACATTCTTCTTCGCACGAGGTACGGGGGTGATGTCAGTCTTCTCTATGACGATGCTCACGTGTTCCACATCAAAAGCCATCTCCTGACCACCCACACCGAAGACGAAGACTTCGAATTCTGAAAGCTCAGCCATGGTCTCCCTCCTCAGACAATGTTTGAAACATCGAGTATCAAGGCTATGCTTCCATCACCGAGTATTGCACCACCACTGAATATTCTCACGTCGTTGAAGATCTTTCCGAGCGACTTTATCACTATGTCTTCCTGACCTATCAACGAGTCAACGACCAAACCGTACTTCCTGTTCCCCATGCGAACGATGACCGTGTTGTAATACTGCTCTTCCTTGTGCCCATTGAGTCCAAACACTTCCCACAGTTTCACCAAAGGAATTATTTCGCCACGTATGACCGTAACGAGCTTGTCTTGGAGCTTCTGTATCTTGTTGGCAGAAACGTTCAACGTGCTGTCTATGTTGGCGATCGGAATGGCATAAACGTGATTGTTCACCGTGACCAAAAGTGCCTGGATTATCGCGAGTGTCAACGGTAGTCTTATCGTGACGGTTGTTCCTCTGTCTTTGACGCTCTCTATCTTCACCGTTCCGTTCAGAGATTCGACCACGTTCTTGACAACATCCATGCCCACGCCTCTGCCAGACAACTCCGTGGTGTTGGACCGCGTTGAGAAACCTGGCAGGAACAGAAATTCGTAAACTTTCTCATCCGAGAGGTTCTCGGCTTGAGCTTCACTGATCAACCCTTTTTCTATCGCCTTCTTGAGCACCGTCGCCCTGTCGATACCCCTACCATCATCCTTCACTTCGATCACGACGTTGTTACCTTCGTGTCTGGCGGAGAGCACAACCGTACCAACGGGAGGTTTACCCTTCGCGATGCGTTCTTCCTTCGTCTCTATACCATGATCTATCGCGTTCCTAAGCAAGTGCACGAGAGGTTCTCCGATATCCTCGACGAACGTTCTGTCGAGTTCGGTGTCTTCACCCTCGATGACGAAGTTTATCTCTTTCGAAAGCTGTTTTGCAAGATCTCTGACCATCCTGGGGAACCTGTTGAAGACGAAGGCGATGGGAACCATCCTGATCTTCATCACAACGTTCTGCAGATCGAGCGTTATCCGGTTCAGTTGCGAGAGACTCTCGTCGACTTCCTTTATGTTGTACTTTCTGAGAATGTCGGAGATCCTGCTCCTCGATATGACGAGTTCCCCCATGAGGTTCATCAACGTGTCGAGCTTGTCGATGTCCACGCGAACCGTTTGAACGAGTCTCCTCTTCTGCGAGATCTTTTGTTCTTGCGCCTTCTCTTCCACGATCTTTGCTTCCTCAAGCACTTCCTCCTTCTTCACTTCTCTTTCTTTTTCTTCTTCCTTCAACTTCTCCTGAACTTTCGCTATGGTCATCACCGTGACTCTCTCTATTTCAGATATGGAAGCAATCATCTTGTGCAACGACTCTGCATCCTGCTTCGCGATGATCACGAGCTCGACTTCCCTGTCAAACTTCTCTTGTTCTATATCCTCGACGGGTGGAACGCTGCTCAATACCTGTCCGCCGGAATCCTCTATCGCCTTGAACACCATGTACATCCTCACAGCCTTCATGATCGTTCCCTCGGCGAGTGTAACTTTGACTTTGAAGGCACCGTAACCTTCCTTCGAGGCTTCATGGATGACCTTCATCACTGAATCTTCAACATCGACAGATTCCTTCTTCGTTTCCGACTGAACTTTTTGTTCTTCAACTTTCTGCTCTTGAACCACTTCAAACGCGTCCATCAAGCTTTTCAGATCTTCCTCGTTCACCTGGTCGTTCCCACCCGAGGCGACGTTGTTGACCATCTTATCTATCATGTCAACACCAGCAAACAACCGATCGAGCAAGTCGCTCGTCAGTGCGATCTTTTTCGATCTCACCTTGTCCAGAAGTTGTTCCATCCTGTGGGTGAGCTTGGCCATGCGTTCGAAACCCATGGTACCCGCCATGCCTTTGAGGGTGTGAAGGATCCTGAAAGTTTCGTTCACTGTCTCTTCATCACGAGGATTCTTCTCGAGTTTCAACAACGATTCGTTCAAACTCTGGACGTACTCTCTACTCTCATCGATGAAAATGCTGAGATATTGTTCGTTCATACGGATTCCTCCTGGCTGGCTTTGTCAAACTATATCATACCACGCAAACGGATCAACGACAAATACAAAGCGTGCGTGGCGATCCTCGATCTGAAGATGTTTCTTTCTTGCGGATAGAAGATTTTTTCGACGCTGTCTATCTTACCGTCCGTGACGCAGAAGTACGCCGTGCCAACGGGCTTTTCCTGAGTGCCTCCTGTTGGTCCGGCAATACCGGAAACGGAAACTGCTAAATCGCTGTGGGTCAGCTCCTTGATCCCATGAGCCATTTCAACAACACACTGCTCGCTCACAGCCCCAAAGCGTTTCAACGTTTCCTCTCGAACGTTGAGTATCCTCATTTTCACACTGTTGTCGTACGCAACGACACCCCCAACGAAGACTCTCGAAGCCCCAGGAACCGACACGATCTTGGCGCTGACAAGCCCACCGGTGCAAGATTCTGCGACTGAGAACGTGAGTTTCCTTTTTTCCAGTTCCTCGAACAGCGCCCTTTCAACGCTCGTGTCACCGTAACCTATGAAGTTACGTTGGAACTTCTCAACGAGTTTCTGCGCAAGACTTTCAGCTTCAGCGAAACAATTCAGAGGTGCCGTGAGCCTCACCCACACGCCTTCACTGAAAGATGCCTGCGTGGCAATCTTCACACAACCCTTCACTGAAGCGTCGGTTATGAACTGGTCCAAAACTGACTCAGGCACGGCGAAGAAGAGCATCTTGATAGTTTTGAAGTCTTGTTCTGTTTCCAGCTTCTCAAGCACGCTGTCCAACATCGGCCTCATCTCTTGTGGAGGTCCCGGCAAGAGCACGATCTTCTTGCCTTCGAAATCGATCAACTGACCAGGCGCAGTACCTACGGGGTTTGGAACGATCTGTGCGTTATCGATGACAAAAGCTTGCTTGTCCAAGTTCTTGGGAAGATTACTGTAATATCGTGAAACTCTTTCGTGGATTCTCTCTCTGATCCACTCGTCCAGAATCAACCTTCGTGACAACGCCTTGGCAACCGCCTCACGCGTCTTGTCGTCTTCGGTCGGCCCCAGACCTCCGCACAACACGAGTACATCGCAAGAAGCAAGCAAACGTTGAACCTCTTCTTTGATGGAATCCTCCTCGTCGTCCACGCTGACCACTCTGTTCACCCTGTAACTGTTCTCAACGAGCCTTTGACAGATGTACTGGGCATTCGTGTTGAGAATGATGCCTTCGACGATTTCACTACCTATCGTCAAGACAGCTGCAGTTTTCAAGAATCCCCCTCCAATAAAAATTATACTTTCTTCCTCGAAAGGATTTTCGTCAGCGGTGGGACGATCAACACCAGAACTATCATCACAAACAGCGTTAGTGATATGGGACGACTCAAGAACGGAAGGAAGCTTCCCTTCGTCTTGATCAGACCAACCCTCAAATTGTCTTCGACTGTCCTGCCAAGGATCAAACCCAAAATCATTGGCGCAAGGGGGATTCTCAACTTTTCGAAGGCATAACCGATGAGACCGAAAATGAACATCACATAAACGTCAAAAACGCTGTTCCTCAGAGCGTAAGAACCTATGATGCAAAAAACCGTCACCGCGACCATCACGAGGCTGGTTTTGAGCTTAACAAAGAGTGAAAAAGCCTTTATCCCAAGCCAGCCTATCGGTAGCAACAGAACCTGTATCAAGACTGCAACGGTAAAGAGTTGCGTGACGAGATCTTTGGACTGAGTGAAAATCATTGGACCTGGCCTGAGACCGTACATGAGCATCGCACCGAGAACGATCGCGGTGATCGAGTCACCGGGCAGACCAAACACGAGCGCAGGAATCCAGGTTCCTCCAATTGCCGCGTTGTTTGCGCTCGTAGGAGCGATGACACCGCGTATGCTGCCCGTACCCAGTTCTTCGTCTTTCGACACGTTCTTTTCCACACCGTACGAAACCCACGCCGCAACGTCCGCACCGGCACCGGGTAAGGCGCCAATGAAAGTGCCTATCAAGGCACCACGGATGAGTGTGAACTTGTGCTTCCATATGTGCTTGAACGTCTCTTTTGAATTCGGTTTAACCACTTCCGAGACCGCGGACAGCTGGAGCTGACTCTTTTGGGTGACCCTCTTGAAGACTGCCGAAAGTCCAAACAGACCGATCATCGCAGGTATGAAACCCACACCGTCCATCAAATCTGTGACACCGAAGGTAAACCTCGGATAACCTGTGGTCACGTCTATGCCAATCGTTGAGATCAACAAACCGAGTGTGGCCGACATCAATCCCTTGACGGTGTTGCCCCTGCTCAAAACGGCAGCCATGCTGAGTCCGAAGATACCGAGCCAAAAGTACTCGAAGTGCGTGAACTTCAAAGCGAACTTCGCGAGTGGTGGCGAAACCGTTATGAGTATGATAACACCTATCAAACCCCCAAGTGCGGAACAAAAAAGATCGAGCATGAGCGCCAGCGATCCTTTGCCTTTCTTGTTAAGTTCAAAACCATCGAGGATCGCCGCACCGGACGCGGGAGTGCCCGGAATCCTCAAGAAGGTGGCGGGTATGTCACCGGCAAAGATGGCGGTGAAGGAAACTCCCAAGACCATGGCGAGCCCCGCGATGGGCTTCATGTAGTAAGTCAAAGGTATTATGAGAGCCACGGCCATCGTTGCGGTCAAGCCCGGTATGGCTCCAACGAAGATCCCGAAGAACATGGACAGCAAAAGAGGAAACAACACATCTGGTTTCAACACAGTGAAGAGCTGCATCTGTTTCACCTCAGCTTTGCGAAAAGAACTCCCTCAGGCAATGGGATCTTGAAGACCACACTGAAAATGAGATGAACGATCAAAGCCACGCTGAGTGAGAAGACCAAAGCCTCATACCATTTCGATTTCAACACAACCATCAAAAGGAACGACAGCGTGATCAAGGCGACGAACGTTCCTATCAAGTTGGCAAGAGGAAAGAAGAAAAGGACCACGAGACAGATCCAGAGAACGTTCAAAAGGCTCTTTGCATCGACAGGATGTTTCTCGTCGGAGGTTTTCCTCTTTCGGAGAAGGAAGTACTCCACGAAGATGTAGGCGGCGAAGATCAACAACAACACCACGAGAATGCGTGGAAAAAAGCTGGGACCAGGTAGGCGAACCCCTCTCACCACGAAACGCGGGAATTTTCGACTGTATAGCAGAACGAAGAAAGAGATGAAGACCAATACGAATCCCAAGATCAAATCGGCGATCGACATCCTCACCTACTCCTCAAAGAAGCGATGGCCCTTGAGGGCCATCGCTGTCATTTTTGCAGGTATCCTCCGAGTTCGAGCACTCTCTTCCAGGCTTGGTCCTGCTGTTTGATGAATTCGTAGAACTCCTGGCCTCTTCTGATCTTTATACCGAACCCGTTCGTCTGCATGAAATTCTTGAAAGATTCACTGTTCGCTATCTCGATTATGGCATCTTCAAGAATTTTCCTGATCTCGCTGGGTGTTCCTTTCGGCACCGCCACGCCTCTCCACGTACCGGCAGACCAGTTTATACCGAGTTCTTTCAAAGTCGGTACATCTGGGAACATGGGGTGACGCTCGTCCGCCATCACGGCGAGGGCTCGAGCCTGACCACTCTGAATTTGAGACACTGCCTCGGCTATGGAACATGTCACAACGTGCACGTGTCCTCCGAGCAGTTCAACCAAACCTTGCGCGGCTCCCGTTGTGGGCACCCACGTGACTGCATCCGGAGAGATTCCAGCGGCGTCGAGCATGCCTATCCTGGCGAGGTCCCATATGCCTCCAGCCGCGGTACCAGAGAACAGGTATTTTCCAGGGTTCGCTTTGATGTCGTTCAAAAGATCTTGCAACGTTTTCCATGGTGCGTCGACCTTGACGATGACTCCCGCAGGATCTTCGTTCACCTGTGCAATGTAATCGAAGGCTTCGAAGGTCAGGTCGGTCAGACCCATCCAATGCATCGTCGCGATCTCGAGCGTCACCAATGTCAGCGTGTAACCATCAGGCGCAGCGTAAGCACCTGCTGCATGACCCACGGCTCCTCCTCCACCAGTTCTGTTCACGACGGTAAAGGGTTGACCAAGTTTCTTCGATAACTCGTCTGCGAGGAACCTTGCGAGCCTGTCTGTTCCTCCACCAGCACCCCAAGGACAGATGATCGTGACAGGTTTTCGTGGATAATTCACCGCGAAGGCTGAGATCACGACAACTGCCAACAAAAGAATCAACGCTCTCTTCACAGCACTCACTTCCCGGCAATCTCACTCTTGGCTTGCTTGATGAGTTCAACGAAACGTCTCGCTCTTTCTCTGATCTCTTCCTTACTTGCCTTCGTCAATCCTCCACCCACACCGACCGCAGCTGCACCTGCTTTGATCCATTCTTTGACGTTTTCAAGCTCTACACCACCGGTTGGCATGAGTTTCGCCTGTGGGAGAGGACCATGAATGGCCTTGATGTAACTCGGTCCAACTGCGGAAGCTGGGAACAACTTGATCAACTCACAGCCGACCTCGAGTGCCTTGACGATCTCAGTCGGTGTGAGCACACCAGGGATATAAGGCACCCGATGTTTGTTGCACAACAATGCAGTTTCTTCGGACAGGTTGGGAGCGACGATGTACCTCGCGCCAGCCTCGATCGCGATCTTTGCCGTATATGGATCGAGGACCGTACCTGCACCGAGCAAGATTTCGTCGCCCAGCTCTTTCGAAAGCTGGCTGATGACTTCAACGGCTCTGGGAACGCTGAAGGTCACTTCGATGGCAACGATGCCACCTTCCTTGCAAGCCCTACAGACTTCGATCGCTTTGCTGGGACTGTCCACCCTGATGACGGCTACTATACCGTTCTCGATGATCTTCTCGACTATACCGTTCATGATGCACCCCCTCTCTGTGTCCAAACATTATTATAGACCCAGTGTTTAAAAACTGGCAAAGAGATTAATCATTGGTAAATTAATGCTTTCCGCCGCGAAGATCTCGATTCTTTTTCAGTTGAGCAGTATAATTCCACGTGGAGGTGTAGTGACTGTTCTACGCACTTGTGGGCTACGGTGTGAGCAACAGATCTCTCTGCAAGATGTTGATCAACATGGGTCACAAAGTCTTCGTGAGCGAAGCAAAACCTTTGAGCGAACAGGACAAAAGAGATCTGCAAGAAATGCACGTTGAATTCGAAGAGAATGGAAACACCGAACGCGTTTTGAAAGCTGACCGCATCGTGGTCAGTCCTTCCGTCAAGCCTGATCATCCCATCGTTTCAAGGGCATGCGAGAAAGTTTTGACGGACCTCGATGTGGTGCTGAACCTCAGAAAACCTGGTTTCATCGTGGCTGTCACAGGTACGAACGGTAAGACAACCACCTGCCACATGCTTGAGTACGCGTTAAGCAAGTTCGGCAAGAAGGTTCTCACAGCCGGTAACATTGGAAATCCCATCGCTAACGTTCATTCCGAACAGCTCGACTATCTCGTGCTGGAAATCAGCAGTTTTCAGTTGTTTTGGGCGAAGAACTTGCCGATCGATGTCGGGATCATTCTGAACATAGAACCCAACCATCTGGACTGGCATCCGAGTTTCGAGCACTACGTTGAAAGCAAGCTCAAGCTCTTCACGTTCGCCGAGAAAAGCTTCGCGCACGAGAACTGTCGAAGATTGATCGACGAAAGATGGCCAAACGTGGTCAGTTTTTCCACACTGAAACTTTTAGACAAGGAGCGTATAGAATTTCGTGACCAGATCTACCCTCTCCGGAATACCTTTCTCAGGACTCATCAAAACCTGCAGAACCTCTCAGCGGTTCTCACCGTTTTGGAATCTCTCAGTTTTGAACCCAACTTGGTGCTTGAAGCACTCGAAGACTTCACCCCGCCGCAACATAGGATGCAATTGGTTGCCGTCATAGACGGAGTTCAGTTCGTGGATGATTCGAAATCGACGAGCGCGGCGGCAACCATCGCTGCACTTCAGAACTATCAAGACGGTAAGGTCGTGCTGATCCTCACAGGCAGGGGCAAGAATGAAAGTTACGATGCACTCGTTGAGCAGATCAAAAGAAAGGTCAAGTACGTTGTGGTCTTCGGTGAGATCGTTGATCTTGTTGTTCCGCTCTTGCGCGCATCGAACATACAGTTCTGTGTTGTCGAAAACATGGAACAAGCTGTTTTAGAAGCTTTCAAGAAGAGCAATCAAGGTGATACCGTTCTGCTGAGTCCTGCCGCGGCAAGTTTCGATCTTTACGCAAACTACGCCGAGCGTGGAGAACACTTCGTTCGAGTGGTAGAATCTCTAAAGGAGGGCGCGTAGTGCCAAGCCATGCCTTGGCGCTTTTGATAATCACGGCCGTTCTGATCGCCGTGGGGTTGGTAGTCATCTCGAGCCTCGAGGTTTCAGCCCAGATGAACCTCTATGGTGGCGTCGCGCGCGAGATTTTCCGTTCGCACGTGGTGAAACTTTCCATAGGCTTCGTCTTCATGACGATCACCTGTTTCGTCGATTACAGGTACCACGAAAAGTATGCTTGGTTCTACTACGCGTTGGCGATGATTCTGCTCTTGGTCCCATACACCTTCCCGCCTGTGGGTGGTGCGCGCAGGTGGATCTTTCTACCAGGTTTCAGCTTTCAACCTTCCGAGTTCGCTAAATTTGCCACGATCGTTTGCTTTGCGGCTTACATAAAAAAGCGCAAGGATAGGATGAAGAGTTTCATGGAAGGCTTTTTGAAGCCTCTGCTTCTTCTGTTGCCCATCTTGGGTTTGATAGTCTTCGAGCCAGATCTGAGCAGCTCGCTCATCGTTCTCCTCGTAGTGCTTTTGATGCTGTACTCTCACGGTAGCAAACTTCTCTATCTCCTCTCAACGTTTGGATCGCTGGCGTTCCTCTTTTTCCTCGCGCAGAAGTTTGGAATCTTGCTGAAGGGTTATCAACTGTCGCGCCTCAAGGCGTTCTTCGCGGGAGATTTACCCGAACAAGTCGTACAAGCAGTCCAAGCCTTCAGAGAGGGTGGCTTCCTCGGCAAGGGTATTGGACTTGGCGATGTGAAGCTGTCCGTACCAGCTGTCGTAACGGACTTCGTATTCGCAGCTATAGGCGAGGAACTCGGGTTGATCGGCATCCTGGGCGTGGTACTGTTGTTCTTCCTCCTCGTTTGGACGATGCTCAAGCTAATGGAGTCGTCCGACGATACGTTCGTCACGGCCTTCATTTCTGGCCTCGCTTTACTCATCATGGTTCAGGTCTTGGTGAACCTTGGTGTTGTGTCAGGCATGCTCCCAGTCACGGGCGTGACGTTACCCTTTGTCAGTTACGGTGGAAGTTCTTTAGCGATGATGATGGCGAGCCTCGGTGTGGTCATCAACATGGCAACCGGTGGGAGTGAGACCAAGTGAAGGTGCTCGCTGCCGGTGGCGGCACGGGTGGACATCTGTATCCTGCGCTGGCGATCTTGGAAGAACTTTCGAAACACGTGAACCTGAACGTGGTTTATTTCTGCACACCGAGGGGCATCGAGAACAAGATAGTTCCTACCGAACATCCAGAGTACAAGCTCGTGAAGTTGGATGTGCAGGGGCTCGAAAGACCTATCTTCAAACCAACAAACGTGAAAAGGGTATTGAAAATTCTCAAAACTAAGAGTATCATAGCTTCGGAAACCGACGGATCGAACTGCTGCCTCGTCACGGGCGGTTATGTGTCGTACCCGCTCGGTTTGGTCTGTGGAAAGAAAAGAATACCGCTTTACATTCAAGAACAAAACGTCGTACCCGGCTTGGCGAACAGATCCCTCAGCAGGTACGCAACGAAGGTATTCGTCGGTTTCGAAGAGGCGATCAACAACTTTCCAAGGTCTGTGAGAAACAGAATAGTTGTCACAGGAAACCCGATAAGAGTAAGCAACGTGAGCCGTGGCTCTTTTGGAGAAGGTTACGTGCTCGTGTTCGGGGGAAGCAGGGGGAGTGACCTGATCAACACGATCATGGAGAAGATCTACCGAGAAGAGAAAAGCCTGAAGTTTGTTCATGGTACGGGTGAACCCGTCTGGACCAAGAAGCTCTCGGTCTTCAACAACGTTCTTGCCTTAGACTACATCTACGATATGCCTTTGGCCTGGCGGGGTGCGATCGCTGTCGTTTGTCGTGCGGGTGCTTTGACGGTCAGCGAGTTGCTCCATTACGGTGTTCCAGCGGTTCTAATACCTTGGGAGGGAGCGGCTGAGGGGCATCAAGTTCGAAACGCGGAGTTCGTTGCAAAGATTGGCCGTGGTGTGGTCGTGAGAGAGGGCGAGGCAACACCAAGTAGGATCCTCGAAGCCATCAAGGTAGCCCTCGGATTGGGAAAATTGCCTGAAAAGAAAACGAATCCTGCGGATGCGATCGCAAAAATCATTTTGGAGGAATGTCTATGAGAATCCACTTCGTGGGAATTGGCGGCGTGGGAATGAGTTCTTTGGCGATACACTGCCATTTGATGGGACACGATGTGTACGGTTCGGATATACACAGAAACGAGCACATAGAGGTTCTTGAGAGACTGGGTGTGAGGGTTTTCTTGGGACACAGTCGTGAGAACTGGCTAAATCCGGAACTTTTGGTCCACACACCCGCAGTCAGTTCGAACAATCCTGAACTGTTGAGAGCTCGAAAAGAGAACGTTCGTGTTGTTACGCGTTTCGATTTGCTCAGACAGCTCGTCGAAAACTCTGTTCAGTTCGCGGTGACAGGCTCTGACGGTAAGACTACAACCACCGCCATGATTGCACACGTCCTCAAGGCGATCGGTGCAGATCCGACGGTGTTCTTAGGTGGTATGAACCCTTCGCTCGAGTTTGGAAACTACAGGAAAGGAAATGGGCCTTGCGTTTACGAGTTGGACGAGAGCCAACCGAGTTTTTCTTCCTTCCATCCAACGCACCTCATAATCACTAATGCAAGAAAAGACCATCTGGAGAACTTCCAAGGCGATGAATCTTACTATCTGTCGTGCTTCGAAAAATTGGTGAGTTCTGCGCAGAACGTTGTCACCTTCTATGAGGATCGGTTGACCTCACATTTGGGCCATCACACGTTTGGCCTGAACCAAGGAACCTGCGTTCTGTTGGACAGAAAGACCGAGCGGTTCGAACAGGTCGCGACGATCAAGCTGGATGGAAAGACTCACACCTTGAGGTTGAGGGTTCCGGGTCTTCACAACGTCTTGAACGCGATGGCAGTTGTGACGCTGCTCTGGGCTGCAGGGTTCGACCCAGCGGACGCAGTCAAGGCTTTGTCGAGCTTTGTTGGCACGTACAGGAGGTTCAGCGTCACAACGATCGACGAGTCGAAGAACATATACGTGGTGGACGATTATGCACACACACCTGATGAGATCGCTTGGCTGATCCGAACGTCACGTGAAGTCTTCGCTGGGTTGAAGCAGGTGATGGTCTTTCAACCTCATCGCTACACGAGGCTCGCCAGGGAGGACGGTAACTTCGCCAAGGCTTTGATGGACGCAGACGAGATCTACGTCACAGAGGTTTACGGTGCCTTCGAACAAGTTCTTCCGAATGTCTCGGCACGGATGATCGTGGACGGTTTGAAAGGTTACGGCAAGAACGCAGAGTACGTTCCCTCGCCTGAAGAGCTAGTGAAACGAATAAAACCCGCACCAAACACCGTCTATCTCTTCGTTGGTGCGGGCGACATAATAAACTATTCGAAAAAGTTCGTCAGGGAGAACGTCTCATCCTAAGGATCTCGGGTCCAACGCGTCCCTCAAAGCGTCTCCCACGAAGTTGAACGCGAGAACCGTCACGAAGATGAGCACACCTGGTATCAGGAGCCATGGTGCTCTCGTTATCACGTACACGTCCTGTGCCTGGGCGAGCATCAATCCCCAAGACGCTTGTGGTTCTCTTATGCCCAATCCCAAGAAACTCAGACCTGCCTCACCGAGTATGTAACCCGGTATCCTCAATGTTGCGTTGACTATCAAATATGTTGTAGTGTTTGGAAGCACGTGCCTGGTGAGCACTTTCCAGCTCGGCAATCCGATCGCCACGGCTGCCTCCACGAACTCCCTTTCCCTTATCGACAACACCAGACCTCTTATGACACGGGAAGTCCCAGCCCAGCCTATGAAAGAGAGGATGAACACGATGAGCAGATAAATCTGCGTGGATGGTAGATCGAGCGGTAAGATGGCTCTCAGCATGATCATGAGATAGAAACCGGGTATCGACATGATGATCTCGGCGAACCTCATCAAGCCTTCGTCCACCCAACCACCGTAGTAACCAGATATGCCTCCGAAGACCAACGCAAAGGCGATCGTGATGACAACACCTATCAAACCTATGGAGAGAGAAATCCTCGAGGCAAAGATTATCCTCGAAAAGACGTCCCTTCCGAACAGGTCGGCACCCATTATGTAAAGCTTCACGAACTGATTGTTGTCGTAGTTGTCCACTCCGAAGAGGTGTAACTTCGATGGAAAGAGCCAGAGGAACTTTCCCGTCCAGCTTGTGATGAACCATTTGATGGGATAGATCTTGTAATCGTAATCGACGACCTTGCCTTTGATCATTTCGAACTTTCCATCTCTCTTGATAACGATGCTGTCGAGTATTTCCGTCACCGCCACAGCTTCCACATCGTACTCGCTCGTCAAACCGAACCTATCTTTGTAGGTCTTGAAGAACATCTCCTGTGCCACAGCGGAAGTCGTCTCGAAACGCGAAACACCTTTGTTCAAAACGTCTTCGTTGTAGTTGAACAAAAAGTAGTCGCTGATGACAGGGCTCTTTTTGACGTCGTACCACTGTCCGTTCACCTTCATGCTCTCGACTCTGTTCACGGAGAACCTGAAGGATTCAACTCCATCTTTTCCAAGTTCATAGCTCATTCTCGTACCATCAGTCTTCTCCACGACGAGCCTCTTCGGATAGAGCATTTCCTTGTACGTCCTTTCGTAGGTGATCTTGTCGACATAACTCATCGACGGAAGCACGTAAGGTTTCACCCTCTGACCTTTGTAGGTTCTGTGAATCTTCGTCGGGGGTGAGTACGTGTGCCTCAAAGATTGTTCCGTGGGATTGTAGGGAGACAAGAAATCTGCGAACAAGGCCATGAGGTAAAGGATTATCAGTACCACGAGTGCCCCGACACCGAGCTTGTGCTTGAGAAATGCTCTCCAGATGAGTTGACCTCTGCTGAGATACTTTTCCTGAAAATCTGTCTGGTTGTTGTTCTGAGCCACTGCCGCTACCTCCTCAAGTCAGACGAACTCGCGGATCCACCAACGCCAAGAGGATGTCTGCCACCAAGTTACCCACAACCAAGAGCACGGCACTTATGAGACCACTGGTGATCACCAGATAGAGGTCTTTCTGTATTAAGGCCTGGTATATGAGCCTGCCCATCCCAGGCCAGGCGAATATGTTCTCTATGAACAAGGAACCTCCGAGGATACCAGAGATGCTGAAACCAAGGAAAGTGATCATGGGATTGATCGCGTTCCTCATCGCGTGCTTGAAGACGACTATTCGCTCGGGCATCCCTTTCGCACGCGCAAAGGTGACGTAATCTTCGTTCAGAACGTCCAAAAGCGAACCGCGCATGTATCTCATCAATCCGGCCATCGAACCGAGCGTGAGAGCCGTCGCGGGCAACGTCATATGCCACAGAAGATCTTTGAACCTTTGCCAAGCCGTCATGCTGTTGTGGTCGATCGAGATCATACCGCCGATGGGAAACCATCCGGTGCGAGCGGCAAGGTACAAGAGTATCAAACCCAAGAAGAAGGATGGAACTGCGATGAAACTGAACGCGAACACGGTGAGTATCTTGTCTGCAAGTGAATACTTCTTCAGTGCTGCGAATGTACCGAGCGCAATGCCCAAGATCCACGATCCCGCAAGCGAAGTGAGGGACAACGAAAGTGTTGCTGCAACACGTTCCCAGATGAGCTTCGAGACGGGCCGTCTGTAGTAGAAAGAGTATCCGAAGTTACCCCTCACAGCACCGGAGAGCCATTTGAAGTACCTGACGAGTGGATGTTGATCCAGCCCCAGTTCTCTCTTCATCGCCTCGAGCGTTTCTTTCGACATCGACGGATCGAGTTTGTACTGATCCAAGAAATCTCCTGGCGCTGCTTCCATGATCATGAAAACCATGAAGGAAATGATGATCAATTCAGGTATCGCTATGACCAGTCTCCTTGCGATGTACTTCAGCACAGAGCATCACCTCAACGGTCAATGGGGGGCGGAACGCCCCCCGAAAGTTCACTTCTTCCAGTAGATCCAAGGCAGCGTCCAGAGCATTCCACCGAAGGCATTGGGATCGATGATGTTCAGATCGGCCTTGTGAGCATAGAGGTACCGTTGCTGCACCGTGTAAATGAGTGGCAAATGCTCGGAAACAAGTTCTTGGAATCTTGAGAACATTTCGTAGACCTTCTTCTGATCGAGAATTCTGATGTTTTCTGCGAAGATTCTTTCGATCTCCAATTCCCAATCGGGTGCCTCGTAGATCTCAGGCTTGATCTGCTTTCCAGGTGCTGCATCCGGATGGAAGTTCCAGAAGTGCAGTGTTCCTTTCTGTGCCCATACGTTCCTTCCACCCTGTGGTTCGTCCGAACCGGTCAAGCCTATGACGATCGCTTCCCAGTCGGTGGTGTTCAGCATCTTCTGGACCAACAGGTTGAAATCGAGCGGCACGAAGGTGACTTTGATGCCCAATTTTCCAAGGGCATCTCTGATGATGTTGCACATACCTTCACGGACGATGTTACCAGCGTTCGTGGAGAGGATGAACTCAACCTTGTTGCCGTTGGCATCGATCAAGTTGCCATTCTTGTCCCAGCTGAAGCCTCCAAGTTGTAGCATCATGCGTGCGTAATCCAGATCGTACGGATACTTCCTCAGAACATCTTCGTTGTAGTAGGGCGATAGCACCGCCACGGGACCCCACTGTGCGACACCAAGGCCCGCCAGGAGTGTGTCGATCATGGCCTCTTTGTCCATGGAGTACGCCACGGCTTTTCTGAAGTACTCGTTTCTGAACCAAGATCTCTTGACGGGATCGTCGTGGTTCCAGTTGAACGTGATGAACGTCGTTCCATAAGTCGGTCCGCCGGTTCCGACGACCCAGTTCTTCTCCTTCGCCTTCGCCTTGATCTCTGGATAGAACTGTGCGGTCACACCGTAGATATCGATTTCTCCGTTCTCGAAGGCAAGTTTGATCGCGTTGAGATCCGGTAAGATCTTGGTCACAAACTCGTCAAGGTATGGCAGTTGATTTCCGTTCGAATCCTTCTTCCAGTAATTCGGATTTCTAACGCTTCTGACATATTGATCTGGCACGTACTCAACGGGTATGAACGGTCCAAGGCCAACCAATTCTTTGTTGTTGATCGCTTCGACGGTCCACTTCTGTTGGAACGTGCCATCCTTGACCCACTGTTCGGCGATGTGCTTCGGCCATATGTACAAACCACCGATGTACCTCACGGCCAAGCGGAAGGGTTCTTCGTAGATGATTCTGACGGTGTAGTTATCAACTTTTTCTGCTTTCGGCAACCTACCCTGAGAATCTTTGATGACGTCCTGAGTGCTGCTCGGGATCTTCGGGTTGGCGTACACGTCGTTCACGGTGAAGACGAAGTCGTCCGCGGTGAAAGGTTGGCCATCCGACCACTTGATGCCTTCTCTCAGCCAGAACGTGATGATCATCTTACCCTCGTCTGTGAGTTCGACTTCGCAGCGCTTCGCAATTGCTGGATGCAACCTCGCGTAATTGTCCAGTTCAACCAACGTTCCACCGTAACCCATGAACAGTGCGATGATATCGGTTGAGCTCGTCTCTTTTGCGACGGTGTAGTTCATCGTCCTTGGACCGGCCAGCGACGCTACAACTATCCTTCCGCCGTACTTTCCCTTGGCATCAGAACCGAGGTACGGCGTTTTTTCATCGAACCACACGTACTTTTCTGCCGCAAAGATTGCCACGACAGCAAGCAGCATGAAGACCGCTAAAACCTTCCTCACACCAACACCCCCTCAGTTCACCAGGTGGCACGCCACCCAGTGATCGTCTGAAATCTGTATCAGTTGAGGATATTCCTTCTCGCAAACTTCCATTTTGAATGGGCACCTCGGGTTGAAGAAACAACCGCTCGGTCTGTTTATGGGACTCGGAACACCGCCGGTGAGTATGATCCTCTTTCTCGCTTTCTCAACCTTTGGATCGGGTACGGGTGTGGCTGAGAGCAAAGCCTTGCTGTAAGGATGTAGAGGTTGCGAGAATATCTCTTCTGACTCTCCCATCTCCACGATCCTACCAAGATACATTATAGCAACCCTTTGACTGATGAACCTCACCAAACCAAGGTTGTGCGAGATGAACAAATAGCTGAAATGGAACCTCTCTTGAAAGTCGAGGAACATGTTTATGATCTGCGCTTGAACGGAGACGTCGAGCGAGGAAGTTGGTTCATCCAAAACGATGAACTCAGGCTGTATCGCGATCGCCCTCGCTATGGCGATCCTCTGACGTTGACCTCCACTGAACTGGTGGGGATATCTGTCCAAGTGGAAAGTCTTCAAACCCACCATTTCCATCAATTCCTTCGCTCTCTTGTTTGCCTCTTCTTTCGTTTCCACAACTTTATGGAAGAGCATCGGTTCGGTGACGATCTGACCGACGGTCATTCTGGGATTCAACGAGCTCATCGGGTCTTGGAAAACGATCTGCATCCTCCTTCTGAATGGGAGCAATTCTTTGTAGCCCAGTTTCGATATGTCGGTACCGTCAAAGAAGATCCGCCCGTCGGTGGGATCGATGAGCCTGAGTATCGTACGACCCACCGTGGTCTTGCCACAACCCGATTCTCCAACCAGGGCGAAAGTTTCTCCTTTCTTAATCTCGAAATCCACACCGTCGACCGCCTTCACGTGTGCTACTGTTCTCTTTACGAAAAACCCCTGCTTTATGGGGAAATGTTTCTTCAGTCCGACCACTTTCACGATCACGTTTTTCTCGCTCACGTCATACACCACCCTCGATTGGGTTGAAACATCTCACGCGATGACCGGGCGACACTTCTACTACCATGTCTGGGATGCGCTTGGAACACTCGTCGACTGTCATTGGACAACGCGGCAAGAAAGGACAGACCTTGGGTATGTCGATCATGCGCGGAGGTTGACCCGGTATTGGCTCAAGCCTCTCTATCTTTCTGTCGACTCTCGGGATGCTCCTCAAAAGCATGTTCGTGTAAGGATGCACCGGATTGTAGAAGATGTCCTCCGCGGATCCTTCTTCCATCTGTTTTCCGCCGTACATGACGATGATCCTGTGCGCCATCGAAGCGATCACACCGAGATCGTGCGTGATGAATATCATTGCCATCTTCAGAGTTTCCTGCAGCTGTTTCATCAATTCGAGTATCTGCGCTTGTATCGTGACGTCCAAGGCGGTCGTTGGCTCATCGGCTATGAGCACACTCGGGTTGCAACTGAGCGCTATGGCTATGACTACGCGTTGTCTCATGCCACCGCTGAATTCAAAAGGATAAGATTTCATTCTTTTTTCTGGTTCAGGGATCTGTACGAGCTTGAGCATTTCTATGGCCCTCTTGTAGGCCTCTTCCTTGGAAACTTTTTGATGCTGCATTATGGTCTCCATCAATTGGTTCCCTATGGTGAACAATGGGTTCAAAGACGTCATCGGATCTTGGAAGACCATGCTGATCTCTTTACCTCGTATGTTGTACATCTCTTTTTCATCGAGCTTGAGTATGTCTTGGCCTTTGTAAATCACCTGTCCGCTCACGATCTTTCCCGGTGGCTTTATCAAACGCATGATCGACTTAACCGTGACGCTCTTGCCAGAACCAGTCTCTCCAACTATGCCGAGCACTTCTTGGGGCCTCAGCTCAAAACTCACATCGTCGACCGCAGCAACGACACCCTCCTCCATGTAGAAGTACGTTGATAGATTCTTCACGCTCAAGATGCTTTCCACTCAGCTCCCTCCCGCATCTTCGAAGAGAACCTGTTCGGTTCTTGGGTCGTAAAAGAATATCCTCGTTCCTTCCAGAGTTGCTTCAATCGGTGCGAGTATGAACCCATTCTCAAAATACTCTGCCCGTTCATGCAAGATTGATTTTATCACATCGCCTAAAATGCCTCTGCTGGCGATTTTCACTTCGACAATGCCTGTGGAATCTTGAAGGATCACCCTGTAACGCTCACTCAGAAACCCCGAAGACAGAATCTCGATACGTGCACCTCTGAAATAAATGGACAGAAGCTCTTCGATCCTCTCGCTCAACCTTTCCCTCCAAGTGAGATTATACACTATACCTTTGTACGTGATCTTAGCTTTCTCAACACTCAAAACTGCCTTCTCAGGCTCACTGAATTCGTACCTCACGCCTTGCTCTCTCAGGACGTTCACAACGATGTCCTTGATGTCCTCTTCACAGTACAGCTTCAATTTCTGTCTCGAAGTGCGAAAGATCGCGATCGCAAGCACAAGGAAGGTCAAAAGAACGATCAGCAGAACTCTCTGCTTCACGATGAATCATACCCTGTACTTGGCGAACATGCTCGTCAAATCCTCGAAAATTTTCATGACTTCCTGCAAATTCTTCGACAATCCTTCGACTCGTTCAGCTTGTCCCATCACACCCAGTGTAAGTCTTTCGATGCTGCTTGAAACCTTGTCTATCTCCTTGGCGATCCTCTCAATTGCAGCGTTGATCTCTTCAACCGCCGCAGTTTGCTGTTGACTTATCGCTGCAAGATCGTTCGACATACTCGCGACTTTTTCGATGTCCTCCATCATGCCTTCGAGTGTCTTCAAACTCTCGTTGATCGCCCTGTTGCTCTCTTCATTTCTCTTGGCGATCTCCTCTTCCTGTTCGAGCATGAGCTGTGCGTGCGACTTTATCCCGACGAGGAAATCGCCAATCTGCTTGGTTGAAACCCTGCTCTGCTCCGCGAGCTTCCGTATCTCTTCGGCCACGACCGCGAACCCTCTGCCAGCTTCACCTGCCCTTGCCGCTTCTATCGCTGCGTTCAGGGCCAAAAGGTTCGTTTGTTCCGCCACAGAATAGATCGTGGTTATGACCTCTTCGATCTTCCCCGTGAATTCGGCGAGCTCCTGTATCGATTCACTCATCGACTGTTGCTGGCGGGTCATGGCTGCAACAGAATCGACCAACTTCTTCACTGCTTGTTGTGCCGCTTTGGAAGACTTCCTCATTTTTTCTGAGTTCTCAGAGAGCAAGAGTGCACTCTTGGACGTCTGCTCGCTTCCAGATGACACTTCCCTCACACCCATGTTCACTTGATGCACCAACTGACCCACATTTGCGATGATCCTGTTCACCTCTTCGGATATCGACTTTGCCTCTCGGGACGCATCCCTTGCCGAGTCTGCATCTTTCTGTATCTGCTCACTCAAAGAATTCATCTTCTCCTGTATCTTTTTGACGTTCACTATACTGTCTTTCAAGCTGTTCGTCAATGTGGAGAAGGCACTCGAAAGCAAGGAGATCTCTCCGCTCGATTTTTTGAACTCGATCATTTGAGAAAGATCACCTTCGGCTATTTTCTGCGAGACCGCCGAGAGCATCGTGATCGGCTTGGTCACTGATCTGCCGAAGAGAACAGCCACTATGGCTGCGACGACGGCAACGACAGCGGCAACGCTCAGACTCATCACAATGGTTTCTCGGAAAACAGCCTCTATCTCTTTCCTCGGTATTGTCAAAGCGATCGACCATCCCAGGCTCGGTACAGTCGCGACTGCGGCCATCTTCTTTTCGGATTGGAAGGTGTGATTCACCACGCCGACTTCCCTCTTCATGATTTTCTCTTCGACGATCTTCAAACTTTGGTCCACTTGGCTGAGCTTCTTACCTGTAACGTTCACATCCGGATGCGATATCACAACGGCATCGCCGTTAGTTAAGAATGCATAACCGCGCTGTCCGTGCTTCACGTTCAGAACAAGTTCGTCTATATTCTGTTGTGGTAAGAAGGCTGCATAGACACCAGCGATCTCCTGCGAATAACTCATGATTGGTACGGAGAAGAGCAAGCCCTTGGTGCCCTTGAAAACCACATTGTCCTGGACAAAAATCTTTCCATTCAACGCTTCTTGAAAGAATCTTTCCTTAGACAGGTCCTTCTCAGGCTGAACACCCAAGGCAAAAGTTTTCCCATCAGGGCTCATCAAGATCTGCCCAGTGAAACCAAGTTTTTTGAGGTCTTCAGCGTAGGAGCGCAGACTCATGTCGATCATGTTCACATCGAAGAACAGAAAGAGGCTCTCCAGGTTTGGAGCCATGCCTTGAAGAGTGATGAACCTCTCTCTGAACCAGTTGTCCAACTTTACTGCTTCCTTCTCAACTTTCTGAAGCATCTCTCCTTCCGCGTAAGCCAAAAGCCTTCCCCTCATCGCAAGTAGGTTGGTTATGGTGATCGTCGAAACACCCACGATGAGGAAGACCACCACGAGCAAGGCCACTTTGACTTTCAGTGACATTCATTCACCCCCTCAAGCTCTTGCAATGCAGTAGGCGATAACCTTTTCTGCACCGGCTTGAAGCAGCAACTTTGAACACTCGTTGATGGTAGCACCTGTGGTGTACACATCGTCGATCAAAGCGACTGCGCCCCTCGGTTTCGCCTTCAGCATGAAGACTCCTCGCACGCTTTCTATTCTCTGCTGTTTCGTCAATCCCCTCTTCGTGGAAGATGCGGCCGATTCTATCAGCGAGACGCATCTCACACCGATGCTTCTTGAAACAACCTTCGCGATCATTCCCATCGTGTCGAAACCTCTCTCTTCCAAAGCCTTGAAACTCGAGGGAACCCAAGTCAGAAGGTCGAATGAAGTTGAGTATCTGTTCATCGTTTCGAAAATGGCCCTCGCCAGGATCCTTCTCAGTCTCCAGTGCCCACCGTTCTTGTAGGCCAGAATCGCCTCTCTGAGCAACGATTCGTATCTACCGTAGAAGTACACTTCACACCATTTGGTCTTTTCCACCAACGGAATTGGTCCACGGAACAACTCGGCCTCGCATTCTTCACAGAGTATCCAGAACGGTGAAATGGCTTTCCCGCACAAAACACAACTGTTCGGGAAGACAACTTTCAGAATTGTCTCGAAATACCTGTTCATTCCAGCCCCCGTTTCAACTCTGCAGCGTCGATCGCGAACAGATCGCACACAGTTTTGAACACACTCTCATCGTATCTCTGGCAAAATAAGAAGGCCTTCGCACACAAAAGTCTACGTTTCTGGAGTTCCACGTCACCGCAGGTGTCTATCGATTCAACGACCATATCGTAATCTTCAGGGTCGCACACGGGCACTACATTTTTGTAGTTCTTCGCAGCGGCCCTGAGCATTGCGATCCCGCCGATGTCCACGTTTTTCAATATCCGTTCTTCGTCCAGACCATCGCCAAGCTGAAAAGGCCTCGGATTCACGACAACCAGATCGAAGGGCTCAAAGTTCAACCCTTCGGGCAGTTTTAAATTGTCCTCTTCGAACAGGCTCATCAAGATCGCGGCGAAGATCTTTGGATGGATGGATTTGATGTTACCTTCCAGCATCTCAGGAAAGCCCGTTACTTCGCTGATGTCTTCCACATTTATCCCATGAGAGCGAAGATGCTCTGCCGTACCTGAAGTCGCGAAGATCTTTACACCTCTTTCACTCAGAGCCTTCGCGAACCGAGCGACGTTCGTCTTGTCCCAAACACTGATCAACGCCCTTTTGATGTTCACTGCCTTATCGCCTCCGAAGCTTTCTATCTAAATTCTACAACAAAAAAGCGGGGTCAAAGCCCCGCTTCATCGAACTCGATGATTCATTCTTTCTTCTCTGGCACGAGCAAGTTCGCGACGATCCCTATGATCGCAGCCAAACTGAGACCTTTGAATTCAACGTGTCCTATCTTCAAAGTGGCGCCGCCTATGCCCACCGTGAGGATCAGGGAGGCGATTAGAAGGTTCTTGGGCTTGGAGAAATCCACCCGAGCGTTGACGAGCGTTCTTATTCCAACGGACGCGATCATTCCGAAGAGTATCAGGCTGATGCCACCTATGACCGGCGTTGGGATCGTGCGAAGCACGGCTCCAAACTTTGCCAAGAAAGCGACCAACATGGCTAAGAAGGCCGCTCCCCTTAGCACCCTCGGATCGTAAACTCTGGTGAGTGCAAGCACGCCCGTGTTCTCACTGTAAGTGGTGTTCGCAGGGCCACCGAGCAAACCGGCCAGGGAGGTGGCCAATCCATCACCGATCAAAGTTCGGTGCAGACCAGGTTTTTCAAAGAAGTTCTTTCCGACCACAGCCCCGTTGGTCGTGATGTCACCTATGTGCTCCATGACCGTCGCTATCGAGACGGGGGCGATCGTGGCGATGGCCGTCCAGTTGAACTTCGGAAGGATGAAGTGTGGCACGCTCAACCAACTGCTTTGCTGAACGACCGAAACATCCACCAGACCGAGCGGTAAGGACACGGCATAGCCCGCCAGAACACCGAAGAGCACGGGAATCATGCTCCAAAAGCCTTTGAGCAAAACGGACGTGAGTATGACCGTCACAACGACCACCGTTGCCACCAGCCAATTCTGACTCGCCATCTGGATGGCAACCGGGCTCAATGTGAGTCCTATCACAACGATCATCGGTCCGGTGACCAGCGGTGGAAACAATCTTTTGACCTTCTCCGTACCAACGAGCCAGACTAAGAGAGCGAAGAGCAGATAGACAAAACCTGCGACGAATATGCCTCCGGTTGCGTAGGCCAGATCACCCAGTTGCTCTTTCACCATGATGATGGGTGCTATGAAGGCGAAACTTGAGCCGAGAAAGACTGGTACCATACCACCCGTAATCGTATGAAACAACAAGGTTCCTGCGCCTGCGGTGAAGAGGGCCACGAGTGGATCCAGACCTGTCAAGAGTGGCACGAGCACCGTCGCACCAAACATCGCCACGAAGTGTTGAAGTGAGAGAAGGAAAAACTTGAGGCCTCGAACCTGCTGGTGGGCCACCGTGAGGGAACTGTCAACCATGCTCTGACCTCCTTTTTGCCCTCGCTGGGGCAAATTAAAGGACCTTCGTCGAAAGTGTATCACTGATGGATCAAAGATGTCAAGGGTCTTCTGCCTTGTTCACAGTGGCAAAACAAAAAGCCCCATTTCTGGGGCTTTGTTTTTCATTATCGACTTTTCGTTCTCTCGTTGCGTGCATCATTGAGACGCTGTTCCATCTCGATCTTCAACGAAAATCTCTCTCATCGGGAGCGCTTTTATCCTTTGAACATCATCCACGAAGAACAAATCGACGAGTTAGACCAACACCAATGTGCACAGCCACCGTCTGGACGGTTCACTTCCCTCGAGAGCGCTCCCATCTTGATATATACGAACCTTCAGACTGAAAAAAGCTAACAAGATCGAGACGAATAGATGAACCAGTCCAAACTTCAGCGAGAGAAGTCGGGAAAGATCTATGACTTGGTACAATCAAACTTAGACTTCGTCTCTCTGGGAGGTGGCTCTCTTGTACAGGCTGGTTCTCTTGTTTTCGTGTTTTGTGTCTCTGCTCGTTGTTTCGTGCGTTCCTCTGTGTGATGAAACAGGCTCTCTCGTTGTGAAGATCGTTCTCACGAAGGCGATACCGAGCAGTGAACCAACCTCGGGCACCGTGACTTTGAAGAAGGGTGCGAGAATTCTTTCTCAAACCTTCAACCTCCCAAGCGAGAACAGCGTGGTCTTTCAATCGATCGAGAGAGGCAACTGGACTGTGTCCGTTGAACTGAAAGACGATCAGAGCTACACGATCTACGCTGGAGAAGCACAGGTGGAAATTCTTGCAGGGAAGCGGAGTACAGTCTCCGTGCCCGTCACTCTGAATTCAGCCGATTTGATCTTGGAAGTGTCGGTCACTTCGAGTGAGGCGAGTACTGTAGAGTTACGGTTGGAACATCCGCAAAAAGTCATCGTTGAGAGAAGGAATCTTGAAGATCGTAAGACAACCTTTCAAATTCATGACCTCGCCAGCGCGGTTTGGCAACTCAACTTGACAGTATACGATCAATACAACAACGAAATGCTCGTTTGGCCCGGGACTGGGTCGGTCGGGTTGGAACTTCAACCGGGTAGAATCAATACATACTCTATCAGAATAGACCAGTTCGGGAATGCTGAGATCTTGATCGAAGTTGAAACAGCACAAACGGTCTCTTCAGCGACTCTGACGAACCTCGACGAAGGTATCCTCATCACTTGGAATCCAGTCGAAAATGCCGCCTTCTACGAGATCTACAGGGCTGAAGAAAGTTACTGGGTCAAGATTCACGAGTGTACACCGACTTCGTACCTCGATCGAGACGTCGTCGAGAACGTCGAGTACAGTTACGTATTCAACGTTGTTAGCAAGAGCGACAGGCACAGTGGCTTTTCGACGCCATTCACAGTGGTTAGGGACACACAGAGGATCTTCGTTGCCTTATCAAATGGGGCTGTCGTTCGGTTCAAGGTGGATCAGTCACAGTTCAGATCGGTAGCTTCCAACGTTGTCTCGGGAGCGAACGATGCGAAAATGCTCCGAGCGGTAGGTAACGATCTGTACCTTTTGACTTCAGGATCTTTGTTACATTTGAACGCGAACGATTTGAGGGTGTTATCTTCTCAAAACGTCTTGCTTTTCACCGGAGCAAACTCTGCTTTCAACGATGAATATTTCTTTCAGGTGAGTTCCAACCAACTCAGAAGGTACACTCTGTCCAGCTCGGGTGCTTATGAAACCGCACCCATAGGTGGGACAGCATTGGACGCCGACCGTTACGTCGTGGTTCTGAACGGTCAAGCTGTGTCTTTGATTGATCCAGTCACGCTACGGGTTCTCAGCACGAAAACCATTTCAGGTGCTCAGAGAATCTTCACTCGGGGCGAATTCGTCTTCGTGTACGTTCAAGATGGTTCACATCGACTTGAAGTGTACTCAGTCAGCAACAACAACCTCGAATTGGCAAAGACCTACTCCGTCGAAGGAGACGTCAGAAGGCTCGATGCCACGGAACAGTTCTTCTGTTTGGGTGTCTACGGTAAAGGAATTTACCTCGGCAGATTGACGGATGCGAGTCTGACGAAGATGAGCTCGAATTTTCCAGTTTCAATTGAGATCGTCGGTAATCTGTTGTACACTTTGTTCACAGACAAGTTGGAACTGTACACGGTCAATGTGGCATCTCTTTCGGTGACTTTGACCGCCATTAGCAATTTCACACAGCAAGCCTTGGCGATGTTCGCCGACTGAAACGGTTGGGAGGTGAAACTGTGTGGCTGATAATCTCCGACACGCACGACAATCTACAGAAAATCGAGAAATTCGTCGAAGAAGCCGAGCGCAGAAAAGTGACGCACGTTTTTCACTGTGGTGATGTGGTATCACCGTTCACCTTGGTCAGGTTGCTGAAACTTGAAGCAGAGTTCCATGGTGTGTTTGGCAACAACGACGGAGAATGGCTACTGCTGAGTCAAAGGTCTTCCAACCGGCTCGTGAAAGGACCGGTTGAACTCATCGTGAATGGAAAGAAAGTGGCCATGATGCACGAACCCTTCGCGCTTGAAGCTCTTTTGCAGTCACAGCAGTACGATTTCATCTTCTACGGACACACGCACAAACTCGACGTTAGAAGACAAGGCAAGACCCTTTTGGTGAATCCAGGAGATGGCAGTGGGTATATAGCAGAAAGAGCGAGTGTCGTTTTTTTGGACCCCGAATCCGGACAGATAGACGTGTATCAAATATGAAGAAAAAATGTAGAAATTGTAAACTACGGGATCACGCAGTCCGTGATAGTCTGTGGAACGTGCTCTCTGAACGGTCTCCAAAAGGACTCCATAAGTTATCGATCCCATTATTGTACAATTACCCACAGGGTGACTCATGTTTCTTGTCTCGATGAAAGAGAAAGCTTTTTCGTCTTGATATGTGTTAAAGTACGAAATTTAGATTTTTTCTTTCTAAAAGGGCCGTTTTGACGGCCCTTTCGTTCACCTCATATAATCCACGTAGACTCGTTCGAGCTTGAGGGAGTGGTCGCATGAGGCGCGTGGTAGTCACGGGAATGGGCATTGTGAGCCCCATCGGGATCGGAAAAGAAGAAGTTCTCATGAATCTGGAGCGTTCAACCATCGCGATTGACTACATAAGCAGCTTTGATGCCAGCAACCTTCCGGTGAGGATAACCGCCGAGGTGAAGAACTTCGACGTTGAAAAGTACATCGATAGGAAGCTGGCGCGCAGGACCGATAGGTTCGTTCATTTCGCCCTCGCCGCCTTCAAGGAAGCATTGGATCAAGCGAAAATAGACCTTTCCTTGTTCTCGGAGAGAACGGCGGTGCTCGTTGGCTCGGGCATGGGTGGATTCATCACGTTGGATACGGAAAACAACAAGTTTCTCGCGCAAGGGGCGTCAAAGATCAGCCCGTTTCTCATACCGATGTTGTTGATAAACATGGCCTCGGGCATCATCTCGATCGAACACGGATTGAAGGGAGTGAACTTCTCACCGGTGAGCGCCTGTGCCTCATCGGGACATGCGATCGCCTTGGGAACTCTCTTGATAAGACACAACTATGCCGATGTGGCCATCGTTGGCGGCGCAGAAGCCACCATAGCACCGTTACCCATAGCTGGCTTTGCGAGCATGCGTGCCCTTTCGACGAGGAACGATGAGCCAAAGAGAGCATCAAGACCGTTCGACGTACAACGCGATGGTTTCGTGATGGGTGAGGGAGGCGCGATACTCATCCTCGAAGCCGAAGAGATAGCCTTAAAGAGGAACGCCGAGATCATCGCTGAGATCAAAGGATTCGGAATGAACGATGACGCTTACCACATGAGTGCTCCAGATCCTGAAGGAGCCGGTGCTGAGAAAGCCATGAGGCTCGCCCTCGAAGATGCGAAACTTTCGCCGCATGATGTTCAGTACGTCAGCTGTCACGCCACGAGTACGCCCGCTGGGGACGAAGTGGAAGCCAAGGCGATCGAAAGGATATTTGGAAAAGGAGTGTACGTGAACAGTGGCAAAGCACTGATGGGACACCTGCTCGGTGCGGCAGCCGCAGCGGAGTCTGTCGTCGCAATTTTGCAGATGCAGAAAGGTTTCCTCCATGCGATGCCAAACCTGGACGAGAAGGATCCACAGGTGAACGTGAACGTCGTGGGTAAAGAACCCGTGAGAATCGAGATCGAGAACTTCGTGAAGAACTCCTTCGGTTTCGGTGGACACAACGTGTCGATCGTGATAGGGAGGTACAAACCTTGAACATGGAGGACATAATGCGAATTCTTCCACACAGGTTTCCCATCTTGCTCGTCGACAAGGTGATAGAAAGAGATGAAAAAAAGATCGTGGCGATCAAGAACGTGACGATCTCCGAGATATTCTTCTTAGGCCATTTCCCAGAGTATCCGATCTATCCCGGTGTGTTGATCATCGAGGGTATGGCACAGACGGCAGGACTGTTACTTTTGAAACCTGACCAGAAGGCGGTGCCACTGTTTTTGGGCATAGACAGCGCGCGGTTCAAATCACCCGTCAGGCCAGGGGATGTGCTCAGGTACGAGGTTGAGATCGTCGAAAGCAAACTGAACATGGTGAAGGTGAAGGCAAAGGCGAGCGTGGATGACAGAATCGTCGCAACTGCGGAATTGTTGCTGGGAGTGAAGAAGCGTGAAGAACAGGGTGACTGAACTCTTCAACATCGAGTATCCCATCATCATGGGTGGTATGGCCTGGTCCGGAACTGCGAAGCTCGCTGCAGCCGTGTCGAACGCGGGAGGATTGGGCATGATAGGCTCTGGGGCCATGAGGGCAGAGCAGTTGAGAGATGCAATCGCGCAGATCAAGAAACTCACCGACAGACCTTACGGTGTCAACATCATGCTCGCTTCCCCGTACGTCGAAGAACTTTTGAACGTCGTGATCGAAGAGAAGGTCCCCGTGGTGTCCTTCGGTGCAGGTAATCCCAGCAAGTACATCCCGACGTTGAAGGAGCACAGAATCAAGGTTATCGTCGTGGTCGCTTCCGATTCTCTGGCGAAACTCGTCGAGAGGGCAGGTGCAGATGCGGTTGTGGCCGAAGGAATGGAGTCCGGTGGCCACATAGGAGAGGTCACCACCATCGTGTTGGTCAACAAAGTTGCGAGGTCCGTGGGCATACCCGTTATCGCAGCCGGAGGCATCGCGGATGGTCGCGGCATGGCAGCCGCGTTCGCTCTCGGTGCCGAAGCTGTCCAGATGGGTACAAGGTTCCTCGCAACCGTCGAATCTGAAGTGCACGAGAACTACAAGAGAAAGATTCTCAACGCTTCGATACGTGATACGGTGGTAACGGGAGCGAAACTGGGACATCCTGCACGTGTGCTCAAAACACCGTTTGCGAGGCAGGTGGTCGAACTCGAAGTTCGAAGCCCTGAGGAAGCTGAACTGATACTCGTCGGTAGTTTGAGAAAGGCTGTGGTCGATGGGGATATCGACTCAGGATCTTTCATGGCAGGTCAGGCTGTCGGTTTGATCGATGACATACCAACGGTGAAGGAACTGATCGAGAAGATCATGAGAGAGTTTTTTGAAACTGTACAGAAACTATGTCGGGAGGTGAACAGATGACGGCCTTCGTGTTTCCCGGGCAAGGTTCACAATACTCCGGGATGGGAAAAGAGTTCATGTCTTATCCGAGGGCGAGATACTTCTTTGAAAGGGCGAAAGAGGTTCTGGGCATAGACATGTACCAGCTGATGAACGCGGACGAGGAAATCCTCAAACTCACCGAGAACGCTCAACCGGCGATATACCTCGCAAGCTACATAGGCTTCGATGAACTCGTCCGGAACGGTATGGTACCAAGCATGGTGGCGGGCCACAGCCTCGGTGAGTACACCGCCCTCGCTGCAGCGGACGTTTACGATTTCGAGCTTGGTCTGTACCTCGTGAGGAAGAGGGGCGAGTACATCTCTCAAGCTGTGCCACCAGGGTTGGGTAGCATGGCAGCTGTGATAGGTGTGAACATTTCCAAGCTCGAGGAAACGATCTCGGATATCGAAGGCGTTTGGATCGCGAATTACAACGCCCCAGATCAGATCGTGATCAGCGGTTCGATGGAAGCTGTGAGAAAGGCCGTGGAGAAGCTCAGAACTGTCGCGAAACGTGTGATCGAGTTGAAGGTGAGTGGGCCGTTCCACACACCTTTGCTGGAGTCAGCGAGAGAGAAGATGGCGAGAGAGCTAAGGGGAGTGAAGTTCAGGAGACCCAGATGGCCGATTGTCATGAACAGCACGGCAAGAGAAACGACGGACCCAGAAGAGATCAAGGAGAACGTGCTCGCACAGATAAGTGGTCCGGTCAAATGGTACCAGTCGGTGGAGAGGATGATTTCGCTGGGGATCCATAGCTTCATCGAGGTTGGTCCGCAGAAGGTTTTGACGAATTTGATAAAAAAGATGGGAGTAGAAGGATGCAGACATTTCTCAGAGGTGTTGGTAGAGGAGAAGAAGCTGATACCCGAGCCTGTGTGAGAAGAGGATAAATCGATCCTCGAGGCGGGATGTTCCCGCCTTTTTCGTTTATAATCTATTCAGGGAACGGTGAATGCTCGCGGCTCTTGCTGGAGGAATTTGTCCAGGCGTACGATTACTGTTCGAAGAGTTGAAACGCGATGGCTTAGATCTCTTGGAGTTCAACGAACACATGAACGATCTCTCATCGGTTGTCCTTTCGTCACACGAACTTCGCAAGAGTATAGATGAAGTTCAAAGGCGTTACCGATTGGAAGGTCTTTTGATTGTTGGAAACGATGAATTCATGAAGGTCGCATACAGTTTCTGTTCGGCGGGTTTTCGAACAGCTTATGTTCCGTCCGCCGATGCGAGTTTAGCTTGGCAGGGGTTGGGTGTCACAACGATAGTGAACCATCTCGTTCGTGTGGCAACGCTGGCGCAAAGGATGAAGAATTTGAAAACGGTCAAGATCGTGTTACCGAGCAGTTTGAAGGTTCTTTTGTCCAAGTTTGAGCCACTGTTCGAAGTGAACGAAGAACAGAAAAATCTCGTTCTGATAATACCGGGTGAGAAACGAGGCGAGAGCATCGTCAGACTGGGAGGTTTCCTGAACTGCCTGGAAACTGACGAGCGCGACAGGGAATGCTCCATGACGTTGGCTCAGAAGATTTTGGAGGCCTTCACGAAATGGAGGAAAGTCCATCATGTCTTTCCATGTGGGGCTGAACCAATCCCCATCTCCCAGGCTTACGAACTCTGGAAGAAGGTGAAGAAAGGTGAAGGGAAACCATCCATTCGTGAAATGGGCGATCAAGAGCATTGAGAGTTACATTCTGCACAAACAGATAGTTGATCCGATCGAAGACGGCGCACCGGAAGAACTGTTGAAACGCAGAGCGGGAGCTTTCGTCAGCTTGCATCTGCTGGATGGCTCGTTGAGAGGGTGCATCGGAACCTTCATGCCAACCAAATCAAACTTGGCTTTGGAGGTGAGAGACAACGCAATTGCCGCTGCCACAGAGGATCCTCGATTTGAACCACTGACGCCGGATGAACTCGACAAAATCGAGGTGACCGTGGACATCCTGAGTGAACCAGAGAAGGTGACGAACTTGAGCCAGCTCGATCCGAAAAAATACGGTGTGATCGTCGTGAGTGGATACAGAAGAGGCTTGCTCCTACCCGATCTACCCGGTGTGGACAACGTCCAAGAACAACTTCGAATAGCTCTCAGAAAGGCTGGTATCTCGGAGCGCGAGCGGTTCGACGTGTACAGATTCACAGTCGAACGGTACCATTGAGAGGTGATCGGGTGCAGAGGATGGCCCTTTATTTCACCACTTTGGAGAACGACAAGATCAAATGTGAGTTGTGTCCCCACCACTGTGTACTCGAGGATGGACAGGTCGGTTTCTGTCTCGCGCGACGCAACCAAGATGGGGCGATGGAATCACTGAATTATGGTCAGATAACCTCCATCGCCCTGGACCCCATAGAGAAAAAGCCACTCTTTCATTTCAATCCGTCGGAGACGATCCTCTCGGTTGGGACCTTCGGTTGCAACATGAAGTGCCCCTTCTGCCAAAACTGGGAGATCTCGCAGCAGGTCGCACCCACGAAGAGCGTGTCTCCCCAACAGCTGGTGTCGATAGCACACAGCAGAGGTTCGCGCGGAATAGCTTACACGTACAACGAGCCGTTCGTTTGGTACGAGTTCGTGCTTGACACTTCGAGGGTCGCAGCCAAAGAAGGCCTGTACAACGTCCTCGTGACGAACGGTATGATTGAGAGAGAACCGTTGAAACTGCTTTTGCAATCGATCCATGCGATGAACATCGACTTGAAGGCCTTCGATGAAAAGACTTACGCGAGGCTCGGTGGAGATCTTAAAGCGGTGTTGAGGACTATAGAGATGTGTGTGAAGGCGAACGTTCACGTTGAGATCACCACGTTGATCGTGCCTGGTGTGAACGACGATTTGAGCCAGTTGGAGAAGGAATTCCAATGGATATCGACCTTGGACAGATCGATACCGTTGCATCTTTCCAGGTACTATCCGAACTACAAATACCACATGCCTGCAACATCGCCTGAATTCCTGATAGAATCCTACAGGCTCGCCAAGAAGTACCTCGACTTTGTCTACATCGGAAACCTGTGGGACCCAGAATACGAGAAGACTGTGTGTCCGAACTGTGGAACGGTATCGATAGTTCGAAGAGGTTACGATGTCGAAATCGTCGGATTGGACGCCGAAGGAAGGTGTAGCAAGTGTGGAAGAAAGATAGTAAGAATGTTGTGAAGCTGGATAGAAGGATTCTTTTGGTCGGTGTCTCGCTCGTAGTTGTGTTGTTGATCGTTTTTCTCACCTCCTTCTTCAAAGCACCGCCGAGCTACTACGAAATGGGCGGTTTCACCTTGGGCACGTACTGCAGGATCGCCGTGTCTTCGAAGAAGGGTTCCAAGGTTCTGGCACAGGTTATGTTCAACGAGTTGGAAAGAGTATACAAGAAGTACAACCCAAACGATCCGAGCAGTGTGGTGAGTAAGATAAACAATTCGAACGACTGGATTGACATCGATGAGGAAACCTTTGTGTTACTGGATGCGGCCGTTCGTTTCAGCAGGCTCACCGATGGTGCCTTCGATCCCGCCCTTGGCGAATTGATCAGATTGTGGGGTTTCGACAAGATCGAGGAGAAATTGCCGAGCAGGGTACCGAGCTCTGAAGAGATCGGTGTGGCACTCAAACGTTCTGGCGTTGACAAACTGGAACTGGATTCTCAAAGGAGAAGAGTGCGTTTGATCGATGGTGCAAAGCTGGATCTGGGTGGTATAGCGAAGGGATACGCTCTGGACAGGGCGTACCAAGTAGCCAAAGAAGTTGACAAAGACTGTACGGGTTTCGTTGAAGCCGGTGGGGACATCAGAATACTCGGCCCAAAGTTTGGTTCGAGACCTTGGGTCGTTGGTGTCAGAGATCCAAGGAAGTCCGATTCGGCCATAGCTTACCTGTACCTGACCTCTGGAGCAGTCGCAACATCGGGTGATTACGAAAGGTACTTCGAGGTCGGAGGGGTTCGTTACCACCACATCCTTGATCCGAAGACTGGCTTTCCGGCGAGAGGAGCCATCTCGGTCACCGTGGTTGCGGACAACGCTGTCACCGCTGATGCTCTCTCGACGGCCGGGTTCGTCATGGGAGCGCAATGGGAATACGTGGTGCTCGAGTTTCCAAAATTCGGTGGTAGCGTCTTGATGGTGACGGAAGACGGATCGATCCGACGTTCACCGACAATGGTTGTCTATGAACAGGCGAGGTAAACTCCTCAAACGATACGATGTGATTTTGATCATCGCGATCGTGGCTGTCTTTTTCGTCTTCCATTGGACAAGGCCAAGAGAGGGTCAGTCGATCGAAGTTTATGTTAACGGAAAATTATCCATGCAGATCAAGACGCCTGGTACCTACGAAGTGCGCGACGGTGACAAGTATCTGACGAAGGTCATCTTCGATGGTCGCAGGGTACACGTCGAGGATTCGAACTGTCCTTCGAAAATATGTGAAAAGACCGGAGCGATTGGGCCCGGTGGAACGATCATATGTGTTCCAAACAAAGTGTTGGTGAAGTTCAAGACGACCGCTAACACAGAATTGGACGTGATGACCTGGTGAATTCTCGAAGATTGGCGATGATCTCTTCTCTCGCCTCGTTGGGTAGCGTCATTTACTTTCTCGAGTCCTTCGTCCCGTTCCCCTTGCCGTTTGGCCGATGGGGACTGTCGAACCTGGTGGTTCTGATCGCAGTGGTCCTGTACGACTGTCGAACCGTCTTGGCCGTGAGTTTGCTGAAGAGCGTCATAAGCACGTTCATCACTGGTCAACTCTTCAGCATCGTCTCGTTGATGTCCATCGCAGGTTCCACAGCAGCGGCAGCATCTGAATACATCGCTTATCGGGCTTCTGTCTTTGGCTTGATGGGTGTCAGTGTTCTCGGTAGCGTTGTGAACAACATCACTCAGTCGATCGTCGGTGCGATGAGCATAAAAAGTTGGTCCTTCCTGTTGATACTTCCCCAGATGATGATCCTTGGCATACCGGGAGCAATCCTCAACGCATACTTAGCTGAAAGAGTGGTGAGGCGTGCGAAGAATAATTTTGGCCTCGACGTCACCCAGAAGATTGCAAATAATGAGAATGATCCTGGATGAGTTCGAAGTCCTGGCACCGGACGTAGAAGAGTCCGCGTTCTCAACGCCACAAGAGACGGCGGAAAAACTTGCCTTGATGAAGGCGATCAAAGTCTTCGAACAAAACAAGGATGCCATCGTCATCGCTGCCGACACGGTGGTCGATCTCGATGGAGAGATACTTGGCAAGCCGTCGGATGAGTTCGAAGCTCGTCAGCAACTCCTCAAACTTATGAAACGATGGCACTTGGTGCACACCGCTGTCGCCATCGTGAGTGAATCCGAAATTTGGTTGAAGTTGAAGACCGCGAAGGTCAAATTCAGGGAGGTTCCCATGGATTTCGTCTCTTTCTACGCTTTCAAGCATTCGTTGGATAAGGCTGGTTCTTACGGACTTCAGGACATCGGCGCGGTCTTCGTTGAGTCCATCGCCGGCGATCCGTACGTCGTGGTGGGCTTACCAATCTACGAAGTGTGGAGTTATCTTCGTTCTAAGGGGGTTCTCGCGTGCTGAGACCACGTGAAAGGATGAAGCTGGCAGGACCAGAGAGTTTGTCCAACGTTGAGCTTCTTGCGATCATCTTGAGGACGGGAAGAAAGGGTAGGGGTGTGAGTGAACTCGCACAGGAGATCATGGATCGATTCGATGGTTCTCTGAGATCCATCTGTAACGCGTCGCTCGAAGAGATCGCGGCGCTCGACGGAGTTGGGTTGGCAAAGGCGGCCAGCATCAAGGCGGCGTTCGAACTTGGAAAGCGTCTTTACGCGGAGCTTTCGAAACCACGCACAGTTCTGAACAGCCCCTCTGCAATCTTCGAGTTCTGCCACGAAATGAGATTCTACGAGAAAGAAATCGCGCGTGTTCTGCTGCTCGACAGCAAGCTTTCTTTGATAACCTATAGCGATGTCACGATAGGCACCAACAACCAGGCCTTGCTGCATCCGAGGGATGTCTTCCGATTGGCGGTGCGAGCCAACGCGAACGCACTGATCCTCGTGCACAACCATCCTTCTGGAGATCCTTCGCCGAGCAAAGACGACGAGCGGGTCACGTTGAGTATGGCTGAAGCTGGAAAGATCTTGGGTGTAAGGCTCGTGGATCACATCATCGTTGGTAAGGACAACTATTACAGCTTCAGAGCTGCTGGAAAGATCGGCGAAGATTGATCGAGCCGTGGTAGAATTAGCAATGGAAAAAATTCCTTCGGAGTGAGAGATCGTGCAGGATGAAAAGGACGAAAGGATCCTGAATCTTTTGCGTTTGAAGGAAGAGCTGGAAAAGGACCTCAAAAAGAAGGGAATTCTGCGTGAGCGTCGTGTCGAGCAACGAAAGCAAACCAGTCAGCCAAAGATCGAACTCGAGCACGATGTTGACCTACCTATGGAAAACATATGGACTGTGCACGATCTGAACCATTACGCTTATGGGATCTCAGATGACGTGATACAAAGATCTCTTCAGAGAAAGCTTCATTCTGTGAAAGACGAGGAACACAGGTACGTGGTCGTGAATTTGATCAAACTCTTGAGGGGGGAAAAGATAGAAGCGACGAGGTTCCATTCGGTTCACACAGAATGCTTGAGAATCCTGAGTGAACTGTACTCTTTGGAAAGTGATGTGGTAAAAGACACCATTCAATTACTCAAGAAATACCCCGCACAGCCGCTCGTGTACCTCACCGCCGCTGAAGTTTTTCTGGCGTTTGGAAGGTTCAACGAAGCGTTCAAACTCTTCCAGATCTATTTGGAGATAACGAAAGATCCTTACGCAGCGTTGGTTCTCGAAGCATACACGGAAGGGCAAGTCAGTTCCTCGACGTTTGCAACCTGCGTTTCGAGGGACGGTTACAAGTCGATGCTTTTGATAATCTCCGCGCTGACGGAAGCTGAGGAGAAACTCATGAAGGTGGCACCAGTTTTGGAAAAGAGGGATTTCGCTTGCGCGCAGTATGTCTTGGCGCGGAGTAGGGGTAAAATTTCTAAATCTTTCCCTCACTGCACAAGGTTGTTGATATACAACGAAGCTTTGAAAATTGTGCAGAACCAAGATGCGAATCAAACCCTTCTCGAACAAATCGCTGCGAAGGATCCGTTGGCGAGGTTGCTCTTAGTGAGCGTCAATCTGAAGGACGAACCTGAGAAAAGCTTCCAGCAGATGAAAGCATTCTTCAACAACGTCGGTGAGATACTCTACGTTGAAACAGAGGCGAGCGACAAACCGCGCTTGGTAAGAAACTTACTCGAGTTTCCAAAAATCCCGAAAAACTTCAAGAGGGTGTCGAACGAAACGGATCTCGTACAACTGTTCGAAACGCTTTCTTCGCAAGATGTGTGGATCTTCTTTAGAGACCCGGAATATTTGAGGTTGTACTTCGGTGAGAGACATTGCAAGAACACATGCTTCTGGGAGGGTTGAGCGAATGCTCGATAGAAAAACGGCTTTGGACCTTGTCAACGAACATGTGAAAACCAAGAACCTGGTGAAGCACTGTCTCGCGGTGGAAGCGATCATGAGAGTTTTGGCAACGAGGTTCAACCAGGACGCAGAAATCTGGGGTTTGGCAGGCCTGCTGCACGATCTGGATTACGAATACACGAAAGACAAACCCGAACTGCACGGGCTGAAAACGGTGGAGATCCTCAAATCCCATGATGTCCCCGAAGAAGTGCTGGATGCGATTCTTGCGCATTGCGAGAAAAAGGAACGTGAAACGCTGATGGAGCAGGCCATCTACGTCTCAGATCCAATGTCCGGTTTCATAGTGGCAGCTGCATTGATCACTCCCGAAAAGTCATTGTCAGTGATAGATGTCGACTTTTTGAATCGGCGGTTCAAAGAAAAACTGTTTGCGAAGGGAGCCAACAGACAGCAAATGATGGTATGCGAGAAGATGGGGCTGTCACTGAACGAGTTCTTCGAAATTTCGCTGGAAGCGATGAAGGCGATAAGCAAGGACCTCGGCCTGTAAGAGGGGGGGGCAGGTTGAGTGCCCTCGAGGAAAAAATCGAGGAAAGGATAATCGAGTTTCAGAAGAACTACAAATTCGAACTTCCACAGCGAGTAATCCTTGCTCAGGAGGTCGTTTCGGCAATAGAGCACACACTCTTGAGACCCACGGCCACGGAGGAGGAGATAGACAGACTCTGCGACGAGGCGGTCCAGTATGGTTTCTACGGCGTATGCGTCAATCCCGTCTACGTTAGAAGAGCCGTGGAAAAGTTGAAAGACACCAGCGCCAAAGTAGTGAGTGTGGTGGGTTTCCCGCTGGGTGCCAACACTCAGTGCTGTAAAGCAAGGGAAGCTGAGGAATTGGTGGAACTTGGTGTGGACGAACTGGATATGGTGCTGAACATCTCGATGATGAAGTCCAGAGATTACAAGTACGTCTACGAAGACATCAAGTCAGTTGTGGAGGCAAGCCAGGGCAGGTGTGTGAAAGTCATCATCGAAACGTGCTATCTGACGCAGGAAGAAAAAATCGCGGCGTGCGTGATCGCGAAGCTCGCCGGAGCCAAGTTCGTCAAGACTTCGACGGGCTTTGGACCAAGTGGTGCAACGATCGAGGACGTGCACCTCATGAAATGGTGTGTGCCAGAGCTTGGGGTGAAGGCGTCTGGTGGGATAAAGAGTTATGAACAAGCGGTCAAAATGTTGCTCGCGGGTGCCAGCAGGATTGGAACGAGTTCTGGGGCGAACATAGTGAAAGAGGGGGTTTCAAAATGAGTTTCGAGAAGATGCAGATCAGAGATTTTGTGGAGAAGGTGGCCGACAAGAGCCCAACACCCGGTGGAGGTGCGGTGAGTGCGATAGTGGCATGCTTGGCTGCCGCACTCAACGAGATGGTCGCTCAGTTGACGCTTGGCCGAGAGGACTACGCCGAATGGCATGCGGAGATGGAACGCGTGACCGAGGAGATGGAAGAGATCAGGCACGTTTTGCTTGAACTTGCGGACGCGGACGCGGAGGCGTTCGACGAAGTGATGAACGCCTACAAGTTGCCCAAAGAGACGGAGGAAGAAAAGGAAAAGAGGAGAAAGTGTATACAAGAAGCTTTGAAGCGTGCTGCCCATGTTCCGTACGAGATCTGTAGATGTTGCAGGGACATCGTCAAAGCGGCTCTTGTGGTCGCGACATGGGGAAATGTGAATGCGATATCCGACGCAGTGAGCGCAGCCGAAATGGCCTATGGTGCATTCCAGTCTGCGAAGGCCAACGTCCTGATAAACCTGAAATCGATAAAGGACGAGACCTTCGTTGAGAACATGAGACACGAGCTCAGAAACTTCACAGGAGAGGTGGAAGGAGCGCTGGAGGATGTCAGACAGATTGCCAAGCAACGCGCGGCCATCGAACTTTGAGATAGTTTGTCGCGATGGTCTGGCGAGGTTGGGCAGGCTGAAGACGCTACACGGAACGTTCGAGACACCAATCTTCATGCCTGTTGGCACCAACGCCAACGTTAAGCTCATGAGAAGCGATGAACTGAGGAGGATCGGCGCGACCATAATCCTTTCCAACGCCTATCACGTTGCCGTGAGGCCGGGACTGGAAGTCATACAACTCCACGGTGGCCTTCACAGGTTCATGGCCTGGGACGGTGGGATCCTCACCGACAGTGGAGGATTTCAGATGTTCAGCTTGAAGAACTTCAGAAAAGTTTCCGACGAGGGCGTTACGTTCGTTTCACCGTACGATGGATCGAAGTTGTTCTTGACCCCAGAATTGTCCATGGATATCCAGAGAACCCTTGGATCGGACATCGTCATGGTTTTAGATCACTGCCCTGCGATCGATGCAGACTACAAGGAAGCCTTCGACGCCACGAGGAGAACGCATGAGTGGGCGGAAAGATGTTTGAAGCATGGAATCAAAAAAGGACAACTGTTGTTTGCGATCGCACAGGGTGGAGCATTCGAGGATCTCAGAAGAGCCAGTGCGAGGCATCTTTCAGAAAAGGATTTCGACGGTTTTGCCGTGGGAGGTTTGAGTCTGGGTGAACCTTTCGAAATGACGCTTCGGCTCGCTCACGCAACGGTTTCGGAACTGCCGGACGACAAACCCAGGTACTTCATGGGTGGAGGTTCCCCGAGAACCATAGTAGAGTTGGTAGCGATAGGAGTTGACATGTTCGACAGCGTCTATCCCACGAGGTTGGCCCGCCACGGGACTGCTCTGACTTCAGAGGGCAGGTTGAACGTCAAGGCTTCGCGTTACAGAAAAGATCTCTCACCCATAGATCATCGCTGCGATTGCTTGGTCTGTCAAAACTACACGAGATCCTACATCCATCATCTGTTGAACAGGGGTGAAACACTCGCTGGAATGCTTTTGACCTATCACAATCTGTACTACATGTTCAGATTCATGGAACGTGTGAGAAAATCTATATCGGAGGGTACGCTGGAGGAAGTGAGGAGGGAGGTGGGTGAAATCTATGAAGAACGTCGCGGCGATACTGCTGACGTTCTCTTTGTTGACTACGATAGTCTTGGCCGACGTGGTTGACTTTCCCGGTGATGGTCGATCGGTAACCTCTTCTGGTGTCTGGTCCTTCAGGACCAACCCTGCAGGCATCGTTGAGAACGAAGTCAGGCAGATTTTGCTTTCGAACACGTTGAGGATCTCCAACGCAAGGAACGTCAGATCCTTCACCTTTGCTTTGGTCGAGCCCCCATTCGATACGTTGGCTGGAGTACTGTCGATTTCTGCGGAATTCAGCGACTTCGACCAAGAGAGGATGTCCTTCCTCTATGGTGTCGCTGGCGTTGCTGGTCTGGCGTCTCTGGGTGTGAACTTTGGTATCGAGAGGACCGTGAAGAACAACACTGTGAACACGTCGGTGGTGCTGGATCTGGGGGCGAAGGGAAAATTCGCCGAGAAGGGTCCACTGGGTTATGGATTCGTGGTTAAAAACTTTAGGGTTTGGTCTTCCGATCCGCAACTCGCCAACCAAGCCACGTTCGGTGCCGGACTATGTCTGGATTACGATCAAATGAAGTTTGCCCTGGACGTCATGTACGGTTTCAACGAGCTGTGGACGATCATGCCGGGAGCACAACTCAGCCTTGAACCGATCAGCCTTTACGTGACGATTCCAGTGTTTTACTCGTCGAACAACGATTCTGTTTTGGCGATCGATGCCGGTGGTTCTTTCCAGATAGGTAATTTGAACATCCAAGTTTCCGTTTTCTATCCTTTCTCCAAGAAAGAGAGCCCGGATTTCTTCAAAGAGCTCAGCTACGATTATCAGATCGACTTCCGCATCGGTGTGAGATGGTGAAACAAATAAGAGTTCTGAGCGAGGAAGACATAAGAAGGTCTCTGCTGAGGATCGCGCACGAGATCCTTGAGAAAAATCGCGGCCTTGAAGACGTGGTCCTACTTGGTATCTTGACAAGAGGAGCGTATCTCGCTCACCGTCTTGCGGACTTCCTCAAATCCGTCGAAAATAGACCTGTACCTGTGGGGAAACTGGATGTTGGACCTTTCAGGGATGACGACAAGAGAAGCGAGCAGGACCTGAGTGAGATACCTTTTGACTTGCGCGACAAAATCGTGGTTCTTGTGGATGACGTTTTGTTCACAGGTAGGACGGTCCGGGCAGCACTCGATGCTGTCTCGAAGCGTGGCAGGCCAAGAGCGGTTCAGTTGGCCGTCTTGGTCGATAGGGGACACAGGGAACTGCCTATAAGGGCAGACTTCGTCGGTAAGAATTTACCCACCTCCAAAGCGAGAGAGAGGGTCAACGTGTGTTTGAAGGAGTGTGACGGTGAGGATGCCGTTTACATAGTGCACTTGGGGGAATGAGCTGTGGATCTCGAGAAGTACGTACGGGCTATAGAGAAGAGCTTAACACAGATGGTTCTACGAGAAATGAACAGTGTAGATGTGTCGGAGATTTGGATAGACACATCGATCCCGGTAGATCTTATCGTCGAGATTCTGAAAACACGCCAGTTGAAGATCCCAGAAGAACTTCAAGCGATCACGAACGTGGGTAAGACCATCTGGGTGCGAAAGACTTAGCGTCGAGCCTCATGGTGTACGATCTTGCCATCTCCAAAGTTCCCCTTCGCCATCTCTACTCCTACAAAAGTCAAGAAGAACTCGAACTGGGCGAGCGCGTCATCGTTGATTTTCACGGAAGAAAGACTATAGGTTATGTCGTGAAAGTTTCAGAGAAGTCTGCCGATCGCGAACTCAAACAGATCACCCAAAGGCTGGATCGGGTAAGTTACATGAACCGATTTGACGTTGAAGCACTGAGAAGGATATCGGAGAGGTTCTTTTCGCCATTGGGATTGCTGTTCGATCTGGCTTTCCCTTCCTTCATCGACGATTATACGGAAACTTTGATCGAATCGCTCACACCACTTGTGGGTTTTGAATCGCTTCCTTTGAAAGAGTTTGTCCAAAAGTACGGTCACGAAGCTCTCAAGAATTACTTGGTCAAGGGTTATGTACGGATGAAGAAATGTTTTGGAAGAAAGACGCCAAAGCCACGCATTTCAAAGTACTACGTGGTGGTCAAAGAGGGTCTGAAAGCGCTGATGCGCGTTCACGATGAGATCGAATACGATGTGGTCGGCTTCTTGCTGACGAACGGGTATGCGACCGTCGAACAACTGATCGAATCCTTTGGAATCAGTACGAAAAAAATCAAACAGATGCAGGAAAAAGGTCTGATCGAACTGACTCAATTTCTCCCGATAGGCGTGAAAAAGTTCGAGCCCATCGAGGATCAGTTGGAACCAGCAGCTGGCGTGACAGTGCTGTCTGGCTCGACGATAGAAGAACGCCTGCGCAGAATGATCGGTCTGATGAAAATGATCATCGACGAAAACAAGAGCGTCCTCATTCTGGTTCCGTTCTCGTCGCTCACGTACATAGTCGCTGGGTTCATCAAGAGATTCATGGACGTGGTTGTGCACGTTTATCACGCTCGAATGTCCAAGGCCCAGAGGGCCAAGGTGTGGCTGGACTCGGTGAACGGTGAAACGCAGGTGGTTGTGGGTACAAGAGTTGCGGCATTCCTTCCGATGAGAAACCTCGGTCTGATCATCGCAGAAGAGAGCGAGGACGATGCGTACTATCAGTTCGAAGATCCAGTTTACGATGCGCTCGAGTTGGCCGAAATGAGGGCTGAACTGAGAGGTATTCCTTTCTTGATTTGCTCCTCTGAGCCACGTTTGACGGATTTTCATCGAAGGGAGCGTCTGAACTGGCTGAGAATCCCCAAGAACGATCGAGGATCGGACGTTTCCATAGTGGATGTCAGGCACAGTAAGTCGATCCTATCTGAAGAGCTCATCGAGAAAGTTCGGAGCATGATCCTTGAGGGACGATCAAGCGTGATCCTCGTACGTCGAAAAGGGTTTGCCCCTTACGTGGTCTGTTTCGCCTGTAACCATGTTTTGATGTGTCCAAATTGCGATGTTGCACTCAGCTTTCATCGATCACAGAACGTTTTCAAGTGTCATCAGTGTGGATACACGCAAAAAGCTCAATCCGAGTGTCCAAACTGTGGCGCGAGGGCGCTCTGTCCGAAGGGTGTCGGAACCGAGAGGGTTGAAAGGTTGCTGAAATACCATTTCCCCAGCGCGAGGATCGTGAGGCTCGAGTCCGAAGAATTCGAGCCCTGCGAGGTCCAGGAGCAGTTTTTGAAGCTGCAGGCGAACGAAACAGACGTGCTGATAGGTAGCAAGATCGTGCTTCAAGGTTTCGGTACGGACAGGGTTGGACTGGTCTGCGTCCTCGACTACGATGGTTTGTTGAGCCAACCCGATTACAACACCAGGCTGAGGATGTTCCAAACGATGAGAAAGATTCGCAGCAACTTCACTTCTGCCAAGATTTTGATACAGACGTTCCAGCCACAGGACAGTTTTTTGAGGGAAATCTTCACAATGGACAGTGAGGATTTCTATTCGGAGGAACTTAAAAAGAGACAAGAGGTGAACTATCCACCGTTCTGTGACCTGATCCAGGTGGTTCTCGAAAGCGATCTTCCTCAAACAGGATGGGAGCTCGTTAACTACTGTGTCGAATCGCTCGAAGGCGAAAACGTTCTTGGACCTGTGGAACATCCGATCTTCAAGATGGCTAATAAGTACAGATACCATTTTTTGATCAAGACGAGAGAGCTTCAAAAGAGCTTGTCCAAACTCGACAATGCCTTGGTGAAAATCGGGAGAATCGGTTGGAGGGTGTTCGTCAATCCACCCAAATTGTGGTGAGGTGATGAAAAGATGCGCATCATCATTCTGGCCGCTGGCAAGGGGGTAAGGATGAAATCGAAGTTGCCAAAGGTCTTGCACCCCGTGTGTGGAAAACCGATGTTGCTCTGGGTCATCGACACTGTGCACGACTTGAGCGAACACGTATGCGTCGTGCTGGGCCATTCTGCCGAGCAGATCAGGCAGGTTCTACCCCCACACGTGGAGGTTCGCATTCAAAAAGAACAACTTGGTACCGCGCACGCGGTGATGAGCGCCCAAGACTTCATAGACCCAAACGACGACGTCATGGTACTGTACGGTGATATGCCCTTAGTGAAGAAAGAGACATTGATGAAAGTTGTAGATCAGCACAAAAATGATGAAAACTATGTGACAATCATCTCAACGACAATGGCAGATCCGACGGGTTATGGAAGAATAGTTAGAGACCCAGTGGGTAGGTTCCTGAAGATCGTAGAAGAGACGGAAGCGAGCGATCAAGAAAAGATGATCAAAGAGATCAACACGGGAATATACGTTTTCAAAGGGAGGGCACTGCTTGAGACGCTGCCGAAGATAAAGCCAGACAACGCAAAGGGTGAGTACTATCTGACCGATACTGTATGTCTTTTGGAGAAGGTTGGCATCCACCGAGTCGATGATAGTAACCAGTTCTTGGGAGTGAACGATGGGGTTCAGTTGGCCCTCGCACAAAAGCTGAAGCAACGTGAGATCCTCGAAAGGCTCATGTTGGACGGTGTTACGGTCGTTGATCCAGGCAGTACGTACGTCGAAGCTGACGTGGGGGTTGGTTGCGACACTGTGCTGTATCCCATGACTTTCCTGCTTGGAAAAACGAAAATCGGAGAACAGTGTGTGATAGGACCCATGACCAGGATCGAAAATTGTACTGTGGGAAACAGAGTGCGTATAATCAGTTCGGATTGTGTCGGTGCAACGATCGAGGATGACGTGTCTGTCGGACCCTTTGCCAGGTTGAGGGAAGGCACCGTGCTGAAGTCGAACGTCAAGATCGGGAACTTCGTCGAGGTGAAGAATTCGAAGATAGGTTCACGTAGTAAGGCGCAACACCTCACTTATCTTGGTGACGCCACGGTAGGAGAAGATGTGAACATTGGAGCTGGAACGATAACGTGTAACTTCGATGGCAAAAGAAAAAACCCGACATTCATAGAAGATGAAGCCTTCATAGGAAGCAACAGTTGCCTGATAGCTCCTGTGAGGATCGGCAGACGAGCCTTCGTTGCGGCAGGCTCCGTCATAACGGAGGATGTACCAGAATGGAGTTTGGCGATCGCGCGCAGCAGACAGACGGTCAAACCGGGATGGGTCATCAAAAAGAGGGAGGAGTCGTGATATGCCTTTTCAGCGTAACGATCTGAAGTTTTTTGCGGGAAACTCCAACTTACCGCTCGCGCAAAGAGTTGCCGAATACCTCGGTCTCAGACTTGGCGACTGTCAAGTGTCGAGGTTCTCCGATGGCGAGATAAACGTGCGGATAAACGAAACCGTTAGAGGACACGACGTGTTCGTTCTACAATCCTTTTCTCCACCGGTGAACGAGAACATCATGGAACTGTTGGTGATGGTGGACGCGTTCAAGAGAGCTTCCGCGAACAGCATAGCCGTGGTGATACCGTACTTCGGCTACGCGAGACAAGACAGGAAGGCCAAGGGTAGGGATCCGATAACAGCCAAGCTCGTGGCGAACATAATCACTGTAGCAGGTGCCACGCGTGTGCTCACGATAGATCTACACGCTGAGCAAATACAGGGTTTCTTCGACATACCATTGGACAATCTGTACAGTTTTCCTGTTTTCATAGAGGAGATCACGAAGCAATATGGCAACCTCAAGAAAAATATCGTAGTCGTTTCACCAGATGTCGGTGCTGTGAGGCGTGCCAGTAAGCTCGCTGAAAAACTGCAGGTACCGTTGGCGATCTTGGACAAACGGCGTCCAGCAGACAACGTTGCCGAGGTCGTCAATATAATAGGAGATGTCAAAGGAAAAATAGCCTTGATGTTCGATGACATAATCGATACGGGAGGGACCATGATCCAAGGAGCGCAGGCCTTGAAAAAAGCCGGAGCAGAGCGTATACTTGCTTGTGCGACGCATGGGGTTCTATCAGGCAACGCAATCGAAAGGATTCAGAACAGTGAAATAGACGAGGTCTACATAACCGATACGGTCCATCAAAGGAACCTCCCGAACAAGTTCTATGTGGTGAGCATAGCTAACCTTCTGGGAGAGGCTATCATGAGGATCAGAAAGAATCTATCGGTGAGTATCCTGTTCAAATGAGGAGGAGGTGTCTGAATGCAGCTAACGGCTGAGATCAGAACGGAGCACGGTAAGAGACCTGTGAGGCGACTCAGGAACCAAGGCATCATCCCCGGGGTCATCTACGGTCCAGAAATGAAACCGATGGCTATCAAGCTGAAGAAGCAAGAAGTGGAAAAGTTTGTCCATGCGCTGTCCGAGGCCAAACCAGTCACCTTGCAGATCGACGTCGATGGGGAAACACAGAACATAGAAGTGTTCGTTAAGAAAGTCCAGATCGACAAGGTGACTGATGAGATCGTTCACATCGACTTCTACAGACCTGCCATGGGACACGTCATGCGAATCGAAATACCCATACGCGTCGTCGGAAAGCCCGTCGGGGTTGAGAAGGGTGGCATAATGGAAGTCCTACACACGGAGTTACCCGTCGAGACGCTGCCCAGCGTGTTGGTCGAACATATAGAGATAGACGTCAGCGGCCTGGACCTCGGGGAATCCTATCATGTGCGCGATTTGAAACTCCCCGAGGGGATGAAGGCATTGTTAGCTTCAGACGAAGCACTGGTGACAGTCATCGTGCCGAGAGGACTCCAAGCAGAAGAAGTCGTGGCAGCTGCTCCAGCGGAGACCGTGGAACCTGAAGTGATAAAGAAAGGAAAGAAAGCAGAGGAGACCGAAGAAGAGAAAGAGTGATGCATTACATAGTAGGGCTGGGTAATCCAGGACCACGTTATGCCTCGAACAGGCATAACGTGGGTTTTATGTTCTTGGACAGGTACGTTCAGAGAGTGGGTTGCAGCCCAAATCTCGTTCGTGAGACCAACTACGAGTTACTCGAGTGTGGAGAGGTACGTCTGGTCAGACCCTTGACGTACATGAACGTGAGTGGTCTGGCCGTTGGAACATTGGTCGCAAAGTACGGTGTGCCGGTGGATGATATAATCGTTGTGTACGACGACGTCGACTTACCACTCGGAAGGATCAGAATCAGGCGAAAAGGCAGTGCCGGTGGACACAACGGTTTGAAATCCATCATTGAAAATCTGAAAACGGACCAGTTCGTCAGGGTCAGGATCGGTATAGGTCCGAAACCTGAAGGTGTGGGTTTGGCGCAGTTTGTCTTGAGCGATTTTTCAGTCCAGGAACGCTTAGTTCTCGACAAAGTTTTGGACGTCGCCGTTCAAGCCGTGCAAACGATTCTGTCGGAGGGTGTTCAAAAGGCAATGTCCTTGTACAACTCCGTAGAGGTGATCACGTGAGTTGCGATGTGTGCAATACCGAAATCAACGTGAAGGTTTACAGGTTTCTCTCTGATGGGATGCCGAAGGAAGTGCACGTGTGTCCGAACTGCCTCAGGAAGGTGTTGAAGGAGGCAGCTGTTTTCAAACGCGAGAATCTGAAGTACCTCGCTGGATACATGCGCGTCGTTCAGGATTCAGACCTTGGAAATCTTTCTGGAGATCATCTCTCTTCGAAAGATCTCGTTTTCTCTATCGTTCCGGTTGCGGTCCTCAGGGAAATGTTCGGAAGAGAAGGCGAGAGCCAGGTGGAACAGAGGGAAGTAGCCATGAGACATCTGTACGTCCTGAAGCACAGGCTGGAGGAAGCTCTGAAGAGGGAGGATTACAAATCCGCCCACAGGATCAAGAACCAGATCAGCATGATCGAGAAAACCATGTTGGGGAAATGAACATGAAACGCGCTTTAATTTCACTCCTCTTCTTGATCCCTCTGGTGATATTCCTCGCTTACGTGTTTCAGGGTCGCTTGGTTCTGCCTCAATACCTGTTCAGAGTTGGACCATTCGAGCTTCGGTTCTACTCTCTGTTCATTCTGATTGGTGTACTCGTTTCCTATTCGCTCGCGCGCAGACAAGCAAGAAGAGAGAACATCAATTTGGATCAGGTGGATGAACTTGTTTTTTATTCTGTAGTGTTTGGTGTCATTGGAGCCAGAGCGCTGTACGTGATCTCGAACTGGAAGTTCTACTCGAAGAATCCGTCGGAGATCTTTAAATTGTGGCACGGTGGTCTCTCGATCCAAGGGGCGATCCTCGCAGGCATAACGGTCTTTTTGCTGTACTCAACTTTGAAGAAGAACGTCACTTTCAAACCCTTGCAGGCGTTGGACTTGGGCGCTGCGTACCTACCCCTCGGTCAAGCGATCGGAAGGTGGGGCAACTTCTTCAACTACGAAGCGTTCGGAGAGCCCACGAACCTACCGTGGAAGATGTACGTTCCCATCGCTATGAGACCTTTGGAGTTCAAGCAATACGAATATTTTCACCCAACCTTTCTTTACGAATCTGTGTGGGACTTTCTGTTGTTTTTGCTGTTGACACACTATATGGGGCGATACAGGAAGAACTTCGGAGAAGTTTTCTCGTTGTACCTGTGCTTCTATTCGCTCGGAAGAATCTGCATAGAGAGGCTCAGATTGGACAGCATGTATGTCGGATCGATCAGACTTGCTCAACTTTTGAGTGCTCTGTCGATCTTGCTGGGATTCGTCATGTACGTCGTGCTGAGAGGTGGAATGATTGACGTTCGTGATAGGTGACGTACACGGTTGCTCGAACTGTCTGAAGGAGTTGCTCGGAAAATTACCCCTGACCAAAGGGACCAAGCTCATCTTTCTCGGTGATTACATTGACAGGGGCCCTGACAGCAAAGGCGTGATCGAGACACTGTTGGAGCTCTCAAAGAGCTACGACTGTGTCTTTTTGAGAGGAAATCACGAACAGATGATGCTCGATTATCTTCTCAAAGGTGAGAATCTCGATCTTTGGATGATGAACGGAGCAGGGGCGACCCTCAGGAGCTACGGGGGTGTGGACAGAATAACGAAGCAACACATAGAACTGTTGGAGTCGACGTTGATCTACTATGTTCAAGGGCACGATCTCTTCGTCCATGCGGGAGTCAGACCGAACGTCCCGTTGGAAAAGCAGGATCGATTCGACATGCTCTGGATCAGGTACGAATTCATCTACAGTGAGAACCCACTGCCAAATTTCAGGATTTTCTTCGGTCATACATCCTTCCAGGATGTCTTAGTGTTGAAGGACAAGGTTGGATTGGACACGGGGTGCGTCTACGGTAACAAACTTTCCGCGATCGCGGTGGAAACGATGAAAATCTACCAAGTTTCGTGTGGAGGTCGAGACAAGTGAAAGCCATATACCCAGGTTCGTTCGACCCGATCACCTACGGACATCTGGATGTGATCCAGAGGGCGTTGAAGATATTCGATGAGCTGTGGGTTGTCGTGATGGTCAATCCCAAGAAAAAACCGTTGCTGTCTCTCGAGAAGCGTCTCGAATTGATCGAAGAACTGCTGAGGGATGAGCCACGTGTTCATGTTGACAGTCACAGTGGTCTACTCGTAGATTACGCCAAGAACAAGAACATCAGAACGATAGTTCGGGGACTGCGTGCGGTGACGGACTTTCAATACGAACTGGAGATGGCCATCGCAAACAAACACCTGTGGCATGAACTCGAAACCGTTTTCCTTATGACGGACGAGAAGTACTCTTTCCTTTCGTCGGGGTTGGTCAGAGAGGTTGCGTCGATGGGTGGAGACGTGAGCAACTGGGTCCCACCCAACGTTCTGAAAACTCTGAAGGAACTGTACGGTAACGGTGTGCTATAATATCGCTCGGCCCGTTTTCAATAAATCTTTGTCCGAGGAGGTTCGGAAGATGGAAATCAGCGCTGAAATGGTGAAAAAGTTGAGGGAAATGACCGGTGCCGGAGTGATGGAGTGCAAGACTGCTCTGAGCGAAGCGAACGGTGATTTTGAGAAGGCAATTGAAATACTGAGGAAGCGTGGGGCAGCGGTCGCTCAGAAGAAGGCATCTCGAACGACGAAGGAAGGTATCGTCACCGCGTACGTCCACTTCAACGACAAGATAGGAGTCCTCTTGGAACTCGGTTGCGAAACCGATTTTGTCGCCCGAATGCCAGAGTTCAAAGAACTCGCTTACAACCTCGCCAAGCAGGTGGCAGCAATGAGACCGAGGTACGTGTCGAGAGAGGATGTACCACAGGAAGTCATTGAGAAGGAAAGAGAAATCTATCTGGCACAGCTGAAAGAATCCAACAAACCGCAGCAGGTCATCGAAAAGATCGTTCAAGGAAAGTTGGAGAAGTTCTTCGAGGAAGTCTGTCTCTACGATCAGAAGTACATATTCGACGATACAAAGACCGTCAAGCAAGTCATCGATGAAGCCATCGCCAAGATCAGGGAGAACATCAGGGTCACGAGGTTCGTGAGGATGCAGATCGGAGAAGAGTGAGGATCTACATCCATCGATTGAAACTGAAGAACGCATCTCGGCCTCGGTGATGAACCGGGGCCGTTTTTGTACAGTCTCACGACGTTTCTCTGGAGAGATTTTTCGGACTCTTCACCGCCTCGATGAACGCGCACCTGACGTAGGTTTCATTGTAAAAATACCTATCGAGATACTTCTCCAAGAACACCACAGGTAGAGTATCCTCGGGTGTTCTCGGAATGAGACCGCTGTCATCGCTCACCTTCACGAGTGTGCCACAGAGCTTTCCAAAGAGCTCGAAGATGAGCTTCTTCGAACCAGCGAACCAATCTCTCTCAACCACGGCTTCGATACGCACCAAACCCCTGAGCCCAGGCGTGTCAGAGAGTTTCAGATAGCTCATCATTTTCAAGAGCTCCTCACCCTCCGCGAGTTGTGTTGCGAAACATCTCGATCTCTGTCCCTTCTTCATAAACCCGAAAGTTCTGAATTTTTCTGCATCCACGTAGGGCATGTGTATGTTTTTCACCAAGCCCAACGGACCACGGTCAACTTGGAAAGCAGGCGTCGTGAAGTTTATCGCTCCATCCTTGACAACGAGTCCGTCCTGAAGAAAACGTTCCACGGTTCTTCTCTCGATCTCTTGCATGTACGAGTCCGTTGCATCCTTGGCGGTTGGTCCCACGGCTACATCGCACGAAAGATTTCCTATGCTCACTTGCCCTCCGTTTGGTATGTTCCAACGTTTCGCGATCACATCGGGAACACCGAGCACGAGCTTGACGATCGGGGGTTCGTCGGGAGAGAACAACGGTTTACATCGTTCATTCTCGAGGAGCACCGCACCCGTGACGATCTGAGTGAGCAGCAAAACGTACCCCTCAACTTCTATGGACGTGAACCGCCGCCTCCTACTGTCGACGAAGATGATCTTTTCAGGTCCTTCCGAAACGAACGGTTCTTCTTCCTCGACGAGCCAACAGGGCGAAGAACCAAACTTCACATCCTCTGGCAAGATCTCCTCTTGATACTTGATCATGGTGATCCTCGCATTGAACTCACGTATCAAATTGGCGACATCCATCACAAAGTAGCCTCCTCGACGATCTTGCCCGTCAAAGATATCAAGGAAACTCTCACGACCTCTTCTACCTCCAAGAGTACGAAAGTTGGCTCAGATCCTTTCTTGGGTAGCGAGGGACTGCCAGGGTTGATGATCAACTTGGATCCGATCCAATCGAACCTGGGAACGTGCGTATGACCATACAAGAGAACGCGTGCGTTGTGTTCTTCGAGGAAATGGAGCAGTTGTTCTTCATTTTGAAAAAACTCCCCATGGCTCATGATGAAATTCACTTGGCCGAAGCTCACCGAGGAAACTTTCGGGGCTTCAGAAATTCCGAGAACCAGCAGATCGACATCGGCATCACAGTTGCCGCGAACCAAGAAGAGATTCTCGCGTCTCAGTTCCTCCGCAAGCTTGGCAGGGTTATATCCATCGGGTATGGGGTTCCTCGGTCCGTGGTACAACACATCTCCAAGGTGATGAACTTCATCCACTTCACCCACGAGCGATTTCAACCTCTGCCAGCTCGCGAGCGAACCGTGTGTGTCGGAGACAATGAGGATCCTTCTCAACGGATCATCTGCTCCTCAGCTTCAACGATCCAAGTACTACACAGAGTGCAATTGAAACCACGGTGAGCAACGCAATCTTTTTGATGTCATTCAAGATGTCAAGTGCGAAAAGCTGTTGTTTCCTCAACGAATAAATCGTCAGGAAAAGTGGATAGTTTCGTGCGAAGACCTGCAGACGTGCGGGCATCGACGACAGTGGCACAACGCTACCACTGAAATAGAAGCTGACCGCAGTCAGAGCGACACTGAACATCGATGAGACCTGCATGTTCGGCGAGATGGCCGAAAGGATCAAGCCAACGCTGGCATGGAACAAAGAGTTCAAAGCTATCAACGTCAGCGTGGTTGGGGTGATGAGTTGCACCTTGAATCGAAGAAGTATGAGGAGCGCGGCCACGGAGACGATCAGACCTATCGATGTGTAGGCCAAGATCTTCGACGCAACATAGGTGAACCCTCTCACGTCCATCGATACGAACAACTCCGTCAGTTTCGACTGCTCGTCCATCTGAAAGGAACTGGAAACGATCGCGAGTAGAACGCAAGCACTCGAAAGGAAGACGGTGATGGGTATCAACAACGAAGTTAAGTTCAAGACCTTCTCTCTCTCGAGCGCCGAAAGTTTCGGTGCGGGATAACCAGGAGAGGTGAACAGAAACCTTATGACCTGTGGGTCGAAGAACGGACTGCCGTTCAGATCTTCGAACAAGGAACGGAAGGCCCTGTACATGACGGTAGAAACCTGCAGATCCACAGGACTCGGGATAAAGATCAATTCGGTTTGCTGTGCTGCGTAGAGTCTTCTGGAGAAATCCTTTGGTATGACAACCACGGCCTGCAGATCACCACTGAGCAACTTCTGCTGATAATCTTCCGACACATAAATGATGTTGCCACCTCTGAACATGGACATCACGACGCCCACAGTCAAGCGCGACAGGGGGTCCGTGTCGAGGTTGAGTATTCCTATCCTCGTTTGCAAGAATCCAAGACTGGAGAATAGCACGATCGCGATGATGGTGATGATCACCGGAACAATCAGTATCAGCATGAGCGAGTAAGGATTCTTCAAATTTCTCTTCAGTTCTGCTGAAAGCATACTCAAGAACACGTCATTTTCTCCTCCTTTTCTCAAACTCCTCGACGATGAATCGATGCACGGTCAACCTGTCAAGGTCTCCATCGATGAGAACGAATCTTTCAGGTTCATCCTTCAGCAGTTCCAAATAGCCCTGCCTGACTCTGCTCAAGAATTCCTCCCCCTCGGATTCGATCCTGTCGAAATGTTTCTTTCGGGACAACGCCACCGTCACGGGAACATCTATGTAGAAAGTCAGATCGGGTTTCAACCCGCCGGTTGCGAAGTCGTTCAGACGCTTAACGGTTTCAACACCCAGTCCTCTCGCGAAACCTTGGTACGCAACACTCGAATCGGCAAACCTTTCGGTGACAACCAATTTGTTTTGTGCCAAGGATGGTTTTATGACAGTCTCAACCAACTGAGCACGACTGGCTAAGAACAAGAACAGTTCCGTCTTCGGAACCATGCCTTGCGATGACAACAGGATGTTTCTGATCAACTCACCAATGGGTGTTCCACCAGGTTCCCTCACGTAGACGAAGTCAATACCGTTTCTTTTCAGATAATCCAAGAATAACTGAACCTGCGTTCCTTTCCCACTTCCATCGATACCCTCGAAACTGATGAACACATCCACCACCTCAGTGTACTATGTCGAAACTTCTGTACCCTTGAACGGGAACTTCTTCGACACGAATGTCCGTCACGATGGCCATGGTTGGTCCTCTGCTGACTTCATCCAAGAAACGCTCCAAAACTGCCTCTTCTCCCTCAGCGTGGATCTCCACCGTACCGTCTTCGGCGTTCCTCACATAACCGGTCACGTTCAATCTCTTCGCAACTCTGTAGGTGAAGTGCCTGAAGCCAACTCCCTGAACGTGCCCAAAGATCTTCACGAAGATAGCCTTCAAACTTTCACCCCTTCTTCCCACATTGAAGGTACCAGAGATGCTATAATTCTAAAAAACATCATACCAGAAGGAGGTGTCCTCTTGAAGTACGAAGAAGCACTCACTTTCGATGACGTCCTTTTGGTTCCACAGTACAGCGAGGTCTTGCCTTCGCAGACCGATGTGAGGACCAGGCTCGTTAAAGACATCTGGATCAACATACCGCTGGTCAGCGCAGCCATGGACACCGTAACGGAGGCCGAATTGGCCAAAGCGTTGGCACGTGAGGGTGGGGTTGGAGTCATACACAGGAACATGTCCATAGAGGAACAGGCACACCAAGTCAGCATCGTGAAGAGGGCGGAAAACGGAGTCATATACGATCCGATCACCGTAGGGCCCGAAGAAACCGTTGAGCAGGCGTTGAAGTTGATGTCGACGTACAAGATAGGGGGTTTGCCCGTCGTTGACGAAAAGACGAGGCTGCTCGGTCTCATAACGAACAGAGACATCAGGTTTGAAAGGAACCTCGCCAAACCCGTCAAACTGCTGATGACCCCGCGTTCCAAACTCATCGTGGCGAAGCCGAGCGTCACTTTAGAAGAGGCAAAACAGATCCTTCACGAGCACAGGATTGAGAAACTTCCACTCGTGGACGATGGTGACAGATTGATGGGGATCATAACGATCAAGGACATAATGAGTGTGATCGAACATCCTCACGCAGCTCGCGACAGCAAAGGAAGACTCATAGTTGGAGCGGCGGTTGGAACAGGGGAGGATGTACTCGCGAGAGTCCAAGCCCTGAGGGATGCGCAGGTTGACTTCGTCGTTGTGGACACCGCTCATGGTCATTCGAAAAAGGTCATCGAGACTGTGAAGAAAATAAAACTGAACTTTCCGAACCTGCCGCTGATCGCAGGAAACGTCGCCACAGCGGAGGGTGTGAAAGCCTTGGTTGAAGCTGGCGCCGATGGTGTTAAGGTGGGAGTTGGTCCAGGCTCGATCTGCACCACCCGTGTCGTCGCAGGTGTGGGTGTTCCACAGTTCACGGCCATCGTGGAGTGTGCAAAGATGGCGAGAGAACTTCAAGTGACACTGATTGCCGATGGGGGCATCAGATACTCAGGTGACATCGTCAAAGCCCTCGCCGCAGGTGCGGATTCGGTGATGATCGGTAGCATCTTCGCTGGAACGGAAGAAGCTCCGGGAGAAACGATCCTCTACCAAGGCCGAAAGTACAAGGCGTACCGAGGCATGGGAAGCGAATCAGCCATGAGAAGAGGAAGTGCAGACAGATACTTTCAAGCTGAGAATGCGAAGCTTGTACCTGAGGGCGTCGAAGGCATGGTGCCCTACAAAGGTACGGTCAAGGACGTGGTGCACCAGCTCGTCGGAGGACTCAGGTCCGGAATGGGTTATGTGGGGGCTCAGAATCTTGACGAGCTCAGGAGAAAAGCAAAATTCGTGAGGGTAACGCTCGCGGGTCTCAGAGAGAGTCACCCCCACGACATCATAATCACGAGGGAGGCTTCGAACTATTGGACCTCTTCACCGCAGGAGTGATATTCAATCTCTTCGTATCAGCTGCGTTAAGTCACCGACGAGCATGAACAGCTCGTCTATGTTTTTGAGAAAACCGAGTCTGTTTCGCCTTATGTCTTCTCTGTCAACCATGACGAATACTTCGTCGAAGTACTTGTCTATGTAGGGTTTCAGAGAAGACAAATTCTTTATCGCTCCTTCGTAATCGAGCTTCGATAAGCTTTCTATCACCTTTGATTTCACGGATACGAACTGGTTCAGCAGTTCCACCTCTGCTTCTTCTTCGAACAGAGCACCATCGAAGTGCTTTTCAGGATGGTTCTTCGTTATGTTGTGTACCCTTTCGAAACCTATGGCAACGTTGTTGAAGTCCTCGCTTTGACACGCCTTCGTCAGAGCTTGAGCCGACAGATAACCGCGCAAAGGCCTTGTCCAAAGATGGTTCACAGCGCGAGCTATGTCGAACGAGAAACCTTGAGACAACAAGAAAGCGTAGAAACGCGAGTTCATGAACTCAAAGAGTTTAGTCTCATCGAAATCTATGCTCAAAAGCTTCTTCGCCATCAGCAAGAGCTCGGCAAGATCGATGTCCCATCCGAAACGAACGATGGACCAATAGATGGTGTCGGCTTTGGTCCTCAAACCGTAGGGGTCTTTCGAACCACTCGGAAGATTACCCATCGCGATGTTACCCACGATCGTGTCTATTCTGTCGCACACGCCTATCAACGCACCGAGTTCACTCTTAGGTTCCTGCGAGTACTGATCTTCGAGCGCGAAAGCCACCGACTCGTCTTCACCGTCGAGCAGTGCGTAGATCCTTCCGATGACACCTTGAAGCTCTGGAAATTCGTACACGACGTGCGTTGCGATGTCAGCTTTACTCAGAAAGGCGGCACGCATGGCCTTGTCCAACAACGAAGCCTTGGAGAGTTTCTCAATCACGTATCGAGCCAATTCTCGCGTTCGGACCACTTTGTCGTAGAGAGTACCCAATTCCTTTTGAAAAACCATCTGCTTCAACTTTTCGTTGAATTCTTCCAGTTTGTGTCTCCTGTCTATCTCAAAGTAATACCGTGCATCTTCCAACCTTGCGTTCACGACGCTCTCGTACCCTCTCGCGATGATGGGAGAGTCATCCCTCGGTCTATCGATGAACGCGACGAAGTAACACGTGAGACTGCCATCTTTGCTTGTCGAAAAGGCACTGAGGTGGTGCTTGACTGTCACCGTTATGAGTTCCTTGGGAAGGCTCAGATACTTCTCGTTGAACTTGCCAACGATCGCTTGCGGCCATTCGGTGATCTTACACACCTTTTCAACGAGGAGCAGATCTTTTTCACAGACCAAACCGTAATCTCTTTCTACTTTCGTCAACTGTTCGACTATGAACTCTCTTCTGGTGGCTTCATCGACGATGACCAAATACTCTCTGAGAACCTCAACGTAATCCTTCGGATGATCGATCGTGATCCATTTTTCGAGGTATGGATGAGACATGGTGTATCGGTCAGACCTTCTATCGAATATCCTCAGCGGTATGACTCCATCGTTCAACAGCGCGAGTACCCACTTGACAGGTCTCACGAACTCAAATTTTCCGTCTGCCCAACGCATGGGCTTGGTGAACTTCAAATTCGTGACGACTTTGACGAGCGTTTCTTCGATAACCTCACGAACATTCTTACCCTCCACGAGTTTTTTGATGTGGACGTAACCATCCTTGACAAACACATCTTCCAATTTGGCACCGTTGGACGATAAAAATCCAAGCAGAGCCTTCGTGGGCTGGCCATCAGAAAAGGCCGCTTTCTCGGAAGGACCACGCTTTTCGAGAACGATATCTTCTTGCTTGTCCGAAACGTCCCGCAGTCTCACCGCGATCCTTCGGTTTGTCACGAACACCTCGCAGGAACCAAAAGAAATACGCGCCTCGTTGAACAAGCTCGGCACGAGAGATTGAAGTTGCTCTTTTATCGAGTCCATTTCGCTCGCAGGTAACTCCTCGACACCGAGTTCGAGCAAGACCCAGTTGTTCATTCACTTCCCTCCTCTGAAAGCCTCGGCGCAACGTCTGGCCATCGACCTTATGGATCTTATGAAGTCCTGTCTTTGGGTGACACTGAACGCGTTCCTCGCATCCAGAAGGTTGAAGATGTGTGAGCACTTCGCCATGTAATCGTACGCGACCAGATAGCATCCCTCTTTTATCTGAGACTCGAATTCCGAGGCGAAGATGTCGTACAAGGTGAAGAGTTTCTCAACATCGGCTGTCTCAAAGTTATATTTCGAAAACTGTTTCTCGTTCTCTCTATAGAGCTCACCATAAGATATCTTCTCGTTCCACATGACTTCAAAGATGTTGCTCTTACCTTGCAGATACATCGCGATCCTTTCGAGGCCGTACGTGATCTCGAGCGGGATCGATTTGAGAACGATCCCTCCTATCTGTTGGAAGTACGTGAACTGCGTGATCTCCATACCGTCGAGCCACACTTCCCATCCTACGCCCCAGGCACCGAGCGTGGGTGATTCCCAGTTATCTTCGATGAACCGAACGTCATGTTTCTTTAGATCTACACCCAACGCGGACAAAGAATCCAAATAAACCTTCTGTGCGTTGTCTGGAGAAGGCTTGATGATAACTTGGTACTGAAAATACCTCTGCAACCTGTTGGGGTTTTCACCGTACCTCCCGTCCGTCGGGCGGCGACTCGGTTGGACGAAGGCAACCTTCCAATCACCCTCCCTGAGGCATCCGAAGAATGTCGAAGGATGGAACGTACCTGCTCCGACTTCCAGATCGTAGGGCTGATCGATCATACAACCGAGTGAAGCCCAGTATTCGTTGAGCTTGGCGATCACATCCTGCAGATACAACGTGTCACCTCCACTGTTTTGATTATACGCGAGCGTATGGTAGAATAATCACGCGAAAAACTTAACAAGGGGGCGAAATCTGATGGTACTGCGCGTTAACCTAACAACCAAGAGAGTCAGCAAAGAACCCATCGATGAAAAAATCCTGGACCAATTCATAGGGGCACGAGGACTTGCCGCAAAGATTCTCTGGGACGAGGTTAAGGGTGTAGATCCCCTCTCGCCGGACAACAAATTGATCATCGCGGCAGGCCCTTTCAACGGATTGAGGACTCCAAGCGGAGGAAAGCTCGTCGTCGCAGCGAAAAGCCCTCTCACCGGTGGTTACGGCGATGGCAACATTGGAACCATGGTCTCGATGCACCTGAGAAAAGCTGGTTACATGGCCATCATCGTCGAAGGCGCGTCGGATAAGCCCGTGTACCTTTACGTTGGCGATGATGCAGTGCACATAATGAGTGCCGAAGGACTCTGGGGACTATCGACCTTCGAAACCGAGAAAAGACTCAAACAAGTTCACGGGAACGTGGGCGTTTTGAGCATCGGGCCAGCGGGAGAGAACCTCGTGAAATACTCGGTCGTGATATCCCAGGAGGGTCGAGCGGGGGGAAGACCCGGCATCGGCGCGGTGATGGGGAGCAAGAAGTTGAAGGCCATAGTCGTCAGGGGCAGCAAAGATGTTGAAGTGAAGGATCGGGAAAGCTTCGAAAAATACACGCGAGAGGTTTTCAAGCTGATTCCAACCTTACCTGCTTACAGCTTTTGGATACGTCAAGGTACAATGGCCACAGTCGAATGGGCGAACAAGAACAGGGCGCTTCCGACAAGGAATTTCACGCAAGTCAAGTTTGAGTACGCGAGAACCGTTGATGGATACGCGATGGAGGCAATGAAAATCTCTCGAAGGGGCTGTCCCAACTGCAACATGGTGTGTGGGAACGTGGTGTTGGACATCGAGGGAAAGGAGAGCGAGCTCGACTACGAAAACGTCGGAATGCTCGGTCCAAACACGGGAATAGCCTTCTTGAATAGGGTTGCGCACATCAACAGATTGGCGGACGAGTTCGGGATCGACACGATCTCTCTGGGCGCCGTGCTGGGATTCGCGATGGAGGCTGCTGAGCGCGGTGTTCTGAAGGAGGCTCCGAAGTTTGGAGATTACGAGGGCGCATTGGAATTGACGAAGAGAATAGTCTTCAGGCAGGGTGAATTGGGCAACCTCTTGGCCGAGGGGGTCAAGGAAGCCTCCGAGAAACTTGGACTTGAGGAGATCGCGATGCACGTCAAGGGCTTGGAGGTTTCTGCCTACAACTGCTACATATATCCAGCCATGGCACTCGCGTACGGAACGTGCGCGATCGGTGCGCACCACAAAGAGGCTTGGGTCATTGCTTGGGAGATCGGTTCGACGCCGATGGAGGACTCGTCGGGCAAGGAGTACGTGATGAACTACTCGCCAGAGAAAGCCAAGAAAGTTGTGGAACAACAGAGGATCAGAGGTGGTATGTTCGAGATGCTCACAGCCTGCAGACTCCCGTGGGTGGAACTTGGACTCGATCTCGAATGGTACGCGAAAATTTTGAGCAGCATCGTGGGTAAGGATTACACGCTCGATGACATCTACCTGGCTGCAGACAGAGTTTATTCCCTGATAAGGTCCTACTGGGTGAGGGAATTCAAAGGCGATTGGGACAGAAAGATGGATTATCCACCGAAACGTTGGTTCGAAGACGGTGTGGATGGCCAGCATCTGGATCCTGAGCGTTACGATGAGTTACTCAGTGAGTATTACAAGATACGCGGCTGGGACGAGCGGGGTATACCAACGGAAGAGACGCTCAGAAGACTCGGTCTGGACTTCGTGGTGGAAGATCTGAGACCTTGGCTGAAATGAATCGAAACGCTGAGATAACGAACATTTAATGGCGGATGCCACAAAGTTGTAGTATTTTAGTCATTGCGGTTGATCATTGACAACACGATGCACCATCGCATATAATTGTCAGGGTCACGGGCCAGCGTAGCTCAAGCGGCAGAGCGGCTGACTTGTAATCAGCAGGTTGGGGGTTCGAGTCCCTTCGCTGGCTCCAACCCAATGGGGTGGTGAGGTGCCCGAGCGGCCTAAGGGGGCGGACTGTAAATCCGCTGGCGGATCGCCTTCGGAGGTTCAAATCCTCCCCTCACCACCAGTCTATTTCTCATCGAAAGAGGTGTAAGGGATGACGGTTAAAATAGCCTTGAAGTGCTCTGTTTGCGGGCATAAGAATTATTACACGGAGAAGAACAACACGAAGAAGACAAAGTTGAGTCTAAGAAAATACTGCCCGAACTGTAACAAACACACGGAACACGTTGAGACCAAATAACGCAGGGCCGTAGCTCAACTGGGTAGAGCGCCGGTCTCCAAAATCGGCGGTTGCAGGTTCGAGTCCTGCCGGCCCTGCCAATTTTTTGTGTCGTACGGAGGGATAGTCGTGGAAAAACTCAAGAAGTTCTTCCGAGAAGTCTGGGGAGAAGCGAAGAGGACCCATTGGCCTAACAGACAAGAGTTGCTCGTCTCCACCTCTGTCGTCATACTGATCCTCGTGGTGATGGGGGCTTATTTCTTTTTACTCGATTTGGCACTCTCTGGTGCCATAAGAGCGATATTGCGTGCACTCGGTATCGGGTGATGTGAATGCGAAAAAATTGGTACATCCTCAGGACCATGGCAGGCCAAGAAGAGACCGCGAAAGAGAACCTACTGACCAAGATAAGATCGGCCGGATATGAAAGGTTCTTCGGCCGTATTGTTATACCTGAGGAGACGATCATAGACGCGACGGGCAAATCTTTGAAAAGGTTTTCAGTTTCGCCGAACGCAAAATTGTATGTCAAGAGCGGTTCTGATGTGAAGAAGGGTGATCTTCTCGCGGAAGAACCAGCGATCCACGCAAGGCACAGTGGAACGATAGTGGCCGTGAAGAATTGCAGGAAGATAACGATCGAGACCATAGATAAGAAGTACTCGAAGACGTACGTCATCCCAGAAAGTTCCAAACTCGTGGGTGGTATCAAAGTTGGAGCTCGTATAAGACAAGGAATGCCCCTGACCCAAGATGGAGAGCACATCTGTGAAATAGATGGTAAAGTGATTGAGAGCGAACGAGTCAAGCGCGTCGAAGTCCAAAAGGAAAATGGAGAAATAGATGTTTACCACATTCCCTACGAACTCTACGATGCAAACAGGATCTACAAAGGCAAGCAAGTCAGAAACGGCGAGTTGCTCGCTGAGGGTAGAAAAATATACTCCAGCATAGATGGGCGCGTCGAGGTCGTAGACTTGGGAACGCGCAAGGAGATAAGAATCGCAAAAACACAGAAGAAAAGAATGTTCCCCGGTTACATATTCGTCGAGATGATGATGAACGATGATAACTGGCAGTTTGCGAGAACCGTTCCAGGGATAATAGATTTCGTTGCATCCGGTGGACAACCTCTGCAACTGAAACAGCGTGAAGCTCGTGCGATTCTGAGACTGGCGGGTATCGAATCGTTTGAAGAAAAAGCAAAACCTGTGCGCGTTGAGATGGACATAAAGGTAGGAGACGTTGTGAAGATAACCTCCGGTCCATTCGAAGACTTCGCAGGTGTTGTGAAGGAGATAGATCCCGTCAAACAGGAGCTCAGGGTTGCCGTCACCATCTTCGGTCGTGAGACACCTGTGACGGTGAGAGTTTCTGAAGTGGAGAAGATTCAATGAACGAGTGGGAGGGAGTCGATCCCAGTAACCACAGAGGAGGGAAACTCGAATGGCTAAGAAGGTCGTAGCACAAGTTAAACTGCAACTTCCTGCTGGTAAGGCAACACCCGCACCTCCAGTTGGTCCCGCCCTTGGTCAGCGTGGCGTTAACATAATGGAGTTCTGCAAAAGGTTCAACGCTGAGACTGCGGACAAGGCCGGAATGATTCTACCCGTCATTGTAACAGTGTACGAGGATCGTTCCTTCAGCTTCGTTGTGAAAACGCCACCAGCGTCTTTCCTACTGAAAAAAGCGGCCAACATAGAGAGTGGCTCGGGTGAACCCAAGAGGAAGATCGTCGGAAAGGTTACGAGGAAACAGATCGAGGAGATCGCCAAGCTCAAGATGCCTGATCTGACTGCAAACGATTTGGAAGCAGCCAAGAAGATCATAGAAGGCACCGCGAAAAGCATGGGTATTGAAGTGGTAGACTGACACGAAAAGGAGGAGGCTTTATGCCGAGACACTCCAAGAGATACTTGGAAATCAGACAGAGAGTCGACAGAACGAAGTTCTACAGCATCGATGAAGCCATAGAAACAGTGAAGAAGAATGCAACGGCAAAGTTCGACGAAACCGTGGAACTTCACCTCGCAACGAACATAGACCCAAAAAGGCCAGAGCAGCAGGTGAGGGGAACAATAGTCCTGCCACATGGAACGGGAAGAACGGTTAGGGTGTTGGTGTTTGCCAAAGGTGAGAAAGCCGAAGAAGCCAAGAAGGCTGGAGCTGACATCGTGGGTGGAGACGAGCTCGTCGAGAGGATTCTGAACGAAGGCTTCACGGATTTCGATGTGGCCATCGCCACGCCGGACATGATGAAGTCCGTTGGAAGGCTCGGAAAGATCCTTGGACCTCGTGGTTTGATGCCGTCTCCGAAGTCGGGTACAGTCACAGACGACGTGGCTTCCGTGGTCAAGGAATTCAAGATGGGAAGAGTCGAAGTGAGGAGCGACAAGACCGGCTCGATCCACTTGCCGATCGGCAAATGCTCCTTTGACGCCCAGAAGCTGAAAGAAAACCTGATCTCAGCTTACAAGCAAATCGTGGGCATGAGGCCGGCGGGCATCAAGGGTCAGTTCATCAGAAAGGCTGTATTGACGTCCACGATGGGAGTTGGTGTGAAACTGAATTTGTCCGAGCTCGAGGCTGCGAAAATCTAAATATCTTGTTGTTTGATCACGCGAGTCGCCGAAGAAAGTAGGTATTCTAAAGGGGTCATCCCCGCCTACCGAGGCGAGCCAAAAATTGGCGCTTTGGTTGAGCGGGGGTCTCTTGTGGGAAGAGACCCTTTTTGTTGAAAGGAGGTGCAACGTTTGCTAACGAAGGAGAAGAAGCAACAAATACTGGAGAGTTTGAAAGACGTCTTTCCGAAGGCGAACTTGTTGGTGTTCGTGAACTTCTTCGGTTTGGACGTCGCAACGATCAGAGAACTGCGCAAAAGAATAAATTCGAAATACGGTGACAATGCCAAACTGACCGTGGTCAGGAACAGTCTCGCTTCCATAGCTCTGAATGAAGCAGGTTATCAGGAAGCTCACCACGAAAAGTTTCTGAAAGGTCCGACGGCCGTTTTCTACTGTCTGTCGGGCGACCCAGTGGATGCACTGAAGATCTTGGTGAACTTCGCCAAGGAGAAAAAGCTTGAAAACTTCTTCAAAGGTGGTTTCATCGAGCGTCAGCCGTTCACTGCCGACCAAGTTGCGGATCTTGCCAACCTACCAACCAAAAAGGAACTGTACGCGATGGTGGTTGGAAGGATACAGGGCCCGATATATGGTTTGGTCTTCGCTTTGAACGGCGTCATGAGAAAACTCGTTTATGTGCTGAACGCAATTGAAGAGAAGAAGAAATCTGAGAATGTCGGAGGTGTTTGAGGATGACAGTGGAACAGATCGTTGAGGCTATCGAGAAATTGACGGTTGCCGAACTGGCACAGTTGGTCAAGGCACTTGAGGAAAAGTTCGGTGTGAGCGCTGCAGCTCCCGTTGCAGTCGCGGCCGTTGCAGCCCCTGCGGCTGGTGCAACACCAGCAGCCCAAGCAGCAGCTGAGGAGAAGACGGAGTTTGACGTTGTCCTGAAGAGCCACGGAGCGAACAAGATCAACGTGATAAAGGTCGTCAGAGAGATCACAGGTCTTGGTTTGAAAGAGGCCAAGGACCTCGTCGAGAAGGCTGGCAATCCTGACGCAATAGTCAAGAGCGGCGTTCCGAAGAACGAGGCAGAGGAGATCAAGAAGAAGCTCGAAGAAGCTGGCGCAGAGGTCATTTTGAAGTAACGTGAACAAATTTTCTCAACTGCAAAGAGATTGTATCAAACCTATACCAGCTCGGCTGGTATAGGTTGTTTTATGCTATGATATTCGAGTGTGCCTGCGTCATGGGCTTCGTTCAGTTCCCTGCGTTCCCACTCCGTTGATCTGACGAGGTGATAAAATGCGAACTGCTCTTTACGGTAAGCGCGAACGTTTAACGTTTGGCCGCACCGTTGATGCTCTGAAGGTTCCAAACCTGATCGCCATTCAGATCGAGTCCTACAGAGAGTTCTTGGAAAAAGGTCTGATGGAGATACTGAAAAAGTTCTCCCCGATAACGTCCCAGCCTCACAAGGGTGATCTCAGAAAAGGTGAAAAAGGTTTCATACTCGAGTTCGTTTCCACAAGGATCGGCGAACCCAACGCCACGATAGAAGAATGCAAGCAGAAAGGTCTAACCTACCAGGTACCCATTTACGCGACCGTCAGGATAACGGATGTCAACAGCGGTGAGATGAGGGAAGAGGAAGCCTTCCTCGGATCGATACCGTACATGACCGAGAACGGAACATTCGTTATCAACGGCGCGGAGCGCGTTGTCGTCAACCAGCTCGTGAGAGCGCCCGGCGTCTATTTTGTGGACGAGATACCGAAGACTCAAGCGGCTGCACCCATATACGTGGCACACTTCTTGCCCGTGAAGGGTGCTTGGTTGGAACTTCTCTACAACACCGCAGACGACATGTTTTATGCGCGCATCGACAGAAAGAGAAGGATAAACCTCTTTTTGCTGTTCAAGGCTCTGGGTTTCGAGAACGACCTCGACATACTCGATCTGTTCCCCGAAGCCGTTGATGCGGAAGACGAGTACACCATGATGAAAGCCGTGGGTTCGATAATACTCGAGGACGTGAGCGTGGATGGAAAGAAGGTTGTCGAACGCGGTGCTGTACTCACAGAGCATGCCGCGAGGACGATCCTCGAATCAAAGATATCGACCATCTTCAGGGCACATCCCGTGGCACAGAAGACTTTGGAGAAGCTCAACAGCGCTTACGGAGAAGTCGATTCGAACAAGGCGTACATCGAAATCTACAGGAAACTCAAACCCGGTGAAATACCAAGGGTGAATGCGGCCAAGGCGTATCTCAACAGCCTGTATTTCACACCCGAAAGGTTCGAACTCTCCGAAGTTGGCCGTTACAAGATAAACCGCAAACTGCAGCAGGCTTACCGGAAATACCTCGTGCAAGTCAAAAAGATGAGCGAATCGGAAGCTGAAAAGATGGAGTACAACCCGACAGAACTCGTCCTCACGCCGATGGACATCGTTCTGGCCACGAGGTACTTGCTCGAAGTGAGCAAGAACCCAGAAATCATGGACACCAAAGACCATCTTGGAAACAAACGCGTGAGAACCGTTGGAGAACTCATCAAGCTTGAGTTTGACAGGGCTTTTTCGAAGGCGCAACGACTGATTCAAGAAAGACTGACGCTCTATAATTCTCTCGATAAGATCTCCGTGCAGAGTTTGATCAACATAAAGACCATCATCGCTGGCATCAACCAGTTCTTTGCGACGAGTCCACTCTCACAGTTCATGGAGCAAGTGAATCCACTTGCGGAATTGACACACAAGAGAAGATTGACAGCGGTGGGTCCAGGCGGTCTCAAAAGGGAAAGGGCGAGGTTCGAGGTCCGTGACGTCCACCACTCCCACTATGGAAGAATGTGTCCGATCGAGACTCCTGAAGGTGCAAACATAGGTCTCATAACTTCACTCTCGGTCTACGCAACGGTCGATGAATTCGGCTTTCTGACGACCCCGTACAGGCGGGTCAAAAAAGGCAGGGTCACGGACGAGATAGTCTATTTGACCGCCGATGAGGAAGAGCATTACTGTATTGCTCCGTGCACGGTCAAAGTCGACGAAAACATGATGATCGTTGAGGACAGAGTCCCAGTCAGATACATGCAAAAGATCGTGTACGTCGAGAAAGAAAAGGTCCAGTTCATGGACGTTTCCACGAAACAGATCGTCTCCGTTTCAACCTCTCTCATCCCGTTCCTGGAGCACGACGATGCGAACAGGGCTCTGATGGGTTCAAACATGCAAAGGCAGGCCGTTCCCTTGCTCAAACCTGAAGCACCTTTCGTTGCGACCGGGGTCGAACACGATGCGGCTCTCTATTCGGGCTATCTGATCGTTGCAAAGTATGACGGTATAGTCAAGAAGGTCGATGCGAGAAGGATCGTCGTCCACAGGATTGACGAGAAGGGTAATTTGCTGTACAAAGATGGTAAACCTTTGCTCGACGAATACAGGTTGATGAAGTTCGTCAGGACGAACCAGGACACGGTCATAAACCAAAAACCAATAGTGAACGTGGGTGACCGAGTGAGACAAGGAGAAGTCATAGCTGACGGTCCTGCGACCGACATGGGTGAGCTCGCACTCGGGCGCAATGTCTTGGTCGCCTTCATGTCATGGGAAGGTTACAACTTTGAAGACGCGATCTTGGTCAGTGAAGAGCTGCTCGAGGAAGACGCCTTCACATCCATCCACGTAGAAGTTTATGAAACTCAGGCGCGCGATACAAGACTTGGACCGGAGGAAATCACCGCGGACATTCCAAACGTCAACAGAGAAGCCCTGAGAAACCTCGATGAGAACGGTATAGTCAGGATAGGAGCGTACGTTGGACCACAGGATATACTCGTTGGAAAAGTCACACCGAAGGGCGAAGGAGAAACCACACCCGAAGAGAAGATCATAAGGTCCGTCTTCGGCGAGAGGGGAAAGGACGTCAAGGACACTTCGTTGAGATTACCGCACGGAACTGAGGGTAGAGTCATCGATGTGCAAGTGTTCGACAAAGAAGATGTCGCAGAGCTTGGACCAGGTGTGAACAAGCTGGTGAAAGTTTACGTGGCGAGCAAGAAGATCCTTGAAGTTGGCGACAAGCTCGCGGGTAGGCACGGTAACAAAGGTGTTGTGTCCAAGATCCTTCCGAGGGAAGACATGCCGTTCTTGCCAGACGGAACGCCCGTGCAAATCGTGTTGAGCCCACTCGGAGTGCCGTCGAGAATGAATGTCGGACAGATCCTCGAGACACATCTGGGTTGGCTCGCAAAACTGACGAACAGTTGGTTTGCCACTCCAGTTTTCGACGGTGCCAAGGAACAAGACATACTCCCGTGGTTGTACAAAGAGCGGAAAGCTTCAGGGTTGGAAGAGGGCGACGATGAGAACGATCCTTCCGGTAAGGTCCTGCTGAGGGACGGCAGAACGGGCGAACCTTTCGCAGAACCTGTCGTCGCTGGATACATCTACATGATGAAGCTCATCCACATAGCGCGAGACAAAATCCACGCCAGATCCACAGGACCGTACTCGCTCATTCACCAGCAACCTTTAGGTGGAAAGGCTCAGTTCGGTGGTCAGAGGTTCGGAGAAATGGAAGTCTGGGCTCTCGAAGCGCATGGAGCTTCCCACACTCTGAACGAGATGCTCACGATAAAGTCCGATGACATCAAGGGTCGAAACGAAGTGTACAAAGCCATCCTTAAGGGCAAGAACATACCTGAGCCCGGAATACCTGAAAGCTTCAGGGTGCTGATAAAGGAACTCAGAGGTCTGGCGCTCGATGTGAGGGTTTACGACGAGAACGGCAACGAGGTCGACATCGACAGGTTCTGAACTGAGCGCCGAGGAGGGAAGAGAGATGGCTATTTCCACCTTCAAACGGAAGATAGCAGCGGTGAAAATAGGTGTGGCTTCCCCCGACACCATACGGAGTTGGTCGAGCGGGGAAGTGAAGAAACCCGAGACCATAAACTACAGAACGTTCAAACCCGAGCGCGATGGTCTGTTCTGCGAGAAGATCTTTGGGCCAACGAAAGATTACGAATGCGCATGCGGCAAATACAAAGGTAAGAAGTACGAGGGAACAGTTTGCGAAAGGTGCGGTGTGAGGGTGGAGTCAAAAGAAGCGCGAAGAAAAAGAATGAGTCACATAGAACTCGCCGCACCGGTGGTTCACATATGGTATTTGAAGAGCACGCCGAGCATTCTCTCCACGCTGTTGAACATCCCGGCACGCGACTTGGAGAACATAGTTTACTATGGGAGCAGACGCATCATAGAAAAAGCTTACATCGTAACGAATCCGAAGAAGACCTCCTTCGCTGAGGGAGATGTGATATACGAGACAGAATACAACATATACAAGAAGCTTCTCGACTTCGAGGCCGAACAAACGGTCATAGTCAAGAATCCGAAGACTCCGGTGATCTCCGAGATAGACGGTGAAGTGAGCTTGAAGACCGAGCGTTCCAACACGGGAAGAGTGATAACTTGGATCACTGTGAGGAATGTTGTCAGGTCTCAAGTGCAACTGTTTCCCGGGATGGTTCTCCTCGTGAAGAACGGTCAGGAAGTTTCACAGGGTGATGTCATAGTCGCTGCGAAAGAAGTTCCAGCGCTCTATGCTCCGTTCGACGGCACGGTCGAGATCGATGAACTCACTTCCAGTCTCACGCTCAAGCCCCTGGCAACGAGCAAGGATCAACCGTTGACGGTTTCGATCCCCTACTGCTGCAGATTGACCGTTAAGAACGGCGCAAAGGTCAAAGCCGGTGATCAGATCTGGACGGCGGGAGTGATCCAAGCCATGACGAGCCCCGCGTCCGGAAAGATCGTGTTCGGTAAGGAACTGAACGTCAGGCCCTTAGAGGATGGTTCTTACGAGGTACTGTCCTCGGGTTCCGTATACGTTGAGCAGGTCGCGATCGAGAAAAAATATCCCATCTTCGAAGGCGCTTTAGCCTACGTCAACGATGGCGAAAAGGTGAAAGCGGGAGACTACTTGGCAGACAGGTTCCTCTTCGAAGATGAGCACCTATCCCTGAGCGAGTACAGAATCTTTCAAGAGTATTACCCAGACCAGTTCACAGTGGAGACAGAGGTTGAGAATGACAGACCGATCCTCGCGATCACAAAGATAGATGAAAACCTCGCCAAAGAAACAGGATTGACCGTCGGTTCCATCATCACCGAGAACGAATACGAAGCGTACAGAGAACTCTATCCTGACAAGATCGAGGCGCACTATGGTGCGGCCGCTGTGAAGAAGTTGCTCGAGATGATAGATCTCGAAAAGCTGAGGGCACAGATAGAAGCAGAGTTGGCGGAACTCCCGAAGAGCAGCGGTAGAGCCTTGAAGTTGCTCAGAAGGTTGAAGACTGTCAAGAGCCTGATCAAGTCCGGTACGAGGCCAGAGTGGATGGTCTTGGAGGCCTTGCCAGTGATACCTCCCGAGCTGAGGCCCATGATCCAGATAGACGGTGGAAGGTTCGCGACGACCGACTTGAACGACCTCTACAGGAGAGTCATAAACAGAAACAACAGGTTGAAGAGATTCTTGGAGTTGAACGCGCCGGAAGTCATGATCAGAAACGAAATGAGAATGCTCCAAGAGGCCGTCGATAGCCTCATATACAACGGTAGGGTTGGTAGACCCGTCGCGGACAGGAACGGTCGACCGCTGAAGTCTCTCACCGACCTGGTCAAGGGTAAGAAGGGTCGCTTCAGAAGGAACCTCCTTGGAAAACGCGTTGACTACTCTGGTAGGGCTGTCATAGTCGTTGGTCCGGAGCTGAAGATACACCAGTGCGGTTTGCCAAAGAAGATGGCGTTGGAGCTGTTCAAACCGTTCGTGCTCGCCAAATTGCTCGAAGAAGGTGGAGAAAGCAGTAAAACCGCGAGAAAGCTCAAGAAAGCGATCATAGAGCGTGAGATGCCCGAAGCTTGGGACGTTCTCGAAGAAATCATCAAGGGGCAAACCGTGCTTTTGAACAGAGCCCCGACGCTGCACAGGATGTCCATACAGGCGTTCGAGCCAAAACTCATCGAAGGTAACGCGATTCAACTCCACCCACTCGTTTGTCCTCCGTTCAACGCAGACTTCGACGGAGACCAGATGGCAGTGCACGTGCCTCTCTCTGCCGCGGCTCAGGCAGAGGCACGCTATCTGATGCTGTCGAGGTACAACATCATATCCCCGGCACACGGAAAGCCCATATCGATGCCAGGAAAGGACATAATAGTCGGTATATACTACTTGACCGCTGTGAACAAAGACTACAACTTTGCGAGTGTTGACAAGATCAGGTTCAAGTTCAGCTCACCCGAGGAAGCCATCTTGGCCCATTCACTCGGCTTCGTCGGATTGCACACACCAGTGCTCGCGAGAGTCAGGCAGAACGGCGAAGAAAAAACGGTTAAAACCACGGTGGGACGCATCATATTCAACGAAATCGTACCTGAGGATCTCAGAGACTACTCGAAGACTTTCGGCAAGAAGGAGATAAAAGACCTCATATACGAAACCTTCAAGAGACACGGTATGGAGGCCACGGCCGACCTACTCGACGACATGAAAGACCTCGGATTCCATTACGCGACTGTGTCTGGACTGACCATATCTCTGAAAGATTTGGTGGTCTCACCGAAGAAGAATGCGATCATCAAAGACGCGCTGGAAAAAGTTGAGAAAGTGGAACAGGAGTACGCCGAAGGCTTCCTCACCTACGACGAGAGGTACAAGGAAGTTATAAGGATCTGGACGAAAGCCACGGAGGAGGTCCAGAAAGTCACGTACGAAGCCCTCGGTGAAAATCCATTCAATCCTGTCTTCATGATGGTCAACTCCGGCGCGAGGGGTAACATAGACCAAGTCAAGCAGCTCGCAGGTATGAGGGGTTTGATGGCGGATCCATCCGGAAAGACCATCGAAATCCCCATAATCTCCAACTTCCGAGAAGGTCTGAACTCGATCGAATTCTTCATCTCCACACACGGGGCAAGGAAAGGTGCCGCAGACACGGCACTCAGAACTTCCTCGGCGGGTTACCTCACCAGAAGACTCGTCGACGTTGCTCAGAGTGTCTTCATAACGACGACCGATTGTGGAACGGAAAACGGCATCAAAGCTTTGGAACTCATGAGCGATACTTTGACGGTCCAGAAATTGAAGGATTTCCTGTTCGGAAGGATCTTAGCCAGGGACGTCATCGATCCTCTCAGCGGGGAAGTCGTGAAGAACCCAAACAACAATCGAGAGTATGTGAGAAACAGTATGCTGTCCGACGAGGACGCCGAGTTCTTGGCCAAGTACATCGTTTCGGTCCCAGTTTGCGTCGAACAAGTTCTCGATCTGCAGAGTCTGCAGCTGCCAGCTTCTTATGCCGTCACCGACGAGGAGATAAGGTTGGAGGATGGCACGGTTTACGAGGTTGGCACCGAAGTCAGCTGGGATCTGGTTCGAAACGCTCGCAACGCTGGCAAGAAGCAGATCAAGATAAAGGTTTATCCAGTGGTGGGAACGATTTCTCAGGAGACTGTTTGGGATAAGAAAGGCGAAAAACAGTTGCTCGTGTACCAGGAAGAGATCGATGAGGTAACGGCGACGGTGCTCGAGCAGAACGGTGTGAGTACCGTGAAAGTGAGACCAAACATCTACGTTAGGTCACCCTTGACGTGCGAAGCTGAACACGGTGTTTGCGCGATGTGTTACGGTATGGACCTGTCGAACCACAAGGTCGTGAACGTCGGGGAAGCCGTTGGAATAATCGCTGCACAGTCCATAGGAGAACCCGGTACACAGCTCACGATGAGAACGTTCCACACCGGTGGTATCGCGACCACGGCAGACATAACCCAAGGTCTGCCGAGGGCTGAAGAGCTCTTCGAGGCACGAAAGAAACTCAAAGAACCTGAAGGCATCTTCAGCATGGTTTCAGGTTTTGTGAAAGACATCAAGGAAGTTGACGGAAAGAAGAAGATCTACATCGAAGATCTCGGTGGCGAAATACACGAGTACGAAGTACCGGAGAAAGTGAAAGAGGTCGTGACACGGGGTCAGAAGGTGTTGCCAGGCCAGATGCTCACGACGGGCGCCGTGAAGCTCAGAAGAATGATGGACGCGCTGGGGGTGGAAGCGACAGCGATGTATTTGCTCAGAGAGACGCAGAAGGTGTACGTGGAACAGGGTGTGGAAATCCACAACAAGCACTTCGAGATCATCATCAGGCAGATGCTCGGTAGGGTCGAAATCGTGGATCCCGGCGACACGGATTTCCTGCCCGGAGAATTGCTGACGCTCGCCGAAGCGATGAGAATAAACAACGAGATACTGAAAGCAAACGCACAAGTTCAGAGCAACAGGAACATGGTCGTGGGTAAGATTCTCGCCAGGAAGATCGTTGCAAAACTCAAAGACGAGGTTGAAGAGATAGCACCGGAGGGAACTGAGGTCACTGAAGATATCGTTGAAAAAGCCGTCGCCGCCGGTGTGAAAGAGATCGTTGTGCTTGAAGACGGAAAACCTGTCACCTACCAAATAGCACCCAAGGAACCTATGAAATACAGAAGAAGGTTGCTGAGGATCACGAAAGCTTCCTTGGAACAAGAAGGTTGGCTCAGCGCTGCTTCCTTCCAGCAGACGCCACAAGTCTTGACAGAAGCGGCCATCGAAGGCAGAATAGACTACTTGCGAGGCTTGAAAGAGAACGTGATCGTCGGTCAACTCATACCTTCAGGAACGGGTCTGGAAATCTTCGCGAACATACAGATCGAGGAAACGCCGCGTGCCGCGGAAGAGGAAAAGATGGCGTGAACGTTGGATCGATGATAAAGGGCCCATGCGGGCCCTTTATCATTTTGGTTCAAAGATGTAGTACCAAGTCCAAATCCCACTGTTTTGAAACTTCAACTTCTTCGACGCCTTGATCTTCAAAATGTGTTCCAAATCTTCTCGAGGGTTCAAGATACAGATCCTCGAATGCACAAACTTGTCCAACAACATCGCAAGCTTTGGAAGATCCTTATCAACACCTTTGAGTCTCACACCGTAAGGAGGATTCGTGATCACGTGCACGCTGTCGAACTTTCGCAACTCTTCAAAGGACTTACAGTCAAATTCGACGTTGTTGATAATCTCAGCGCGCATGGCGTTCTCCCGAGCTATCCGAACCATGGAAGGATCTCTGTCGAAACCGATCGCCACCTTCTTCATCTTCTTCTTTTCCCTCATCCCACCGAAGGTGTGAAACTTCGCCTTCATATCCGCGAAAATTGTCCAACTCTGGAACGCGAAGGTTCTCTTGTCGTTCAAGATGCCGAGGGCCATCCTCGCAGCTTCTATGCAGATGGTTCCACTCCCACAGAACGGATCCACCAGCAATTTTTGCTCGTCCCAATTGCTCACGATGATCAAACCAGCGGCAATGGTTTCCCTCAACGGTGCCGCGGACGCTTTCAACCTGTAACCTCGCTTGCTCAGTGCAGTTGGGCCCGTTGTGTCGAGCAACAACGAGACCACGTCGTTCTTCAAATAGACATACAGAGGATAGATTGTTCCATCGGGTTCGTTCTTCGAACCAATTTTTTCGTAGATAGCCTTCTTCACAACGGAAGCCACCGCACCCGTAGCGGAAAGTTTTGAATTCCTCACCTTCACCTTTTCGATCAACAGTGTGGCCCGATTGTGGATCAGGTCTTGCCAGTGGGCGCTGAAGGTTCCTTCGAACAACTCGTCGAAAGTCTTCGCCTCGAATTCTGCCATCTGAATGAGCACACGCTCTGCGCTCCGCAGCATCAGGTTGAGTTTGGGTATGTCACTCAGTTGGCTGAGAAAATGCACGTGACCCGCGGTGACCTTTGAGATTTTGAGGCCCATGTTTTTCAACTCTTTACAAACTGCTCCTTCCAACCCCGATGTACACAGCGCTACGATCTCCAAGCTCTCACCCGACATGAGTATAGAACGAAGATAAGTACGTACTACGAACTTGAATGGTACAATTTGACTCAGAGGTGATGGAGTTTGCTGGAAGTCAATTTGGTCGAGAGAGTCATCGATTACGGGATGAGCAAGGGTGCAGAATTCGTAGAAATCTTCGTCGAGGACAGGTTTGACACGAGAATAACCCTGATCGATGGAAAGATCGATTCGGCAAGCAGCGAGAGAGATTTCGGACTGGGTTTGAGACTGTTCAAAGATGATCAACAAGTGTATGCGTACACGAACGATCCAACCGAAAAACAACTTTTCACAATGGTGGACAGATTGATCGAAGTGCTGCAGATACGCTCCGCAGAACCAAGGATAGTGAACCTGACGAACCTTGACGTGAAGAATTCGCACATGATCGTCCTTCACCCCTTGGAAGTTTCGAAGATGGAGAAAGCCAAGATCATGAAACTCGCGTACGAAGGTGCGAAGAATTACTCAGATTTGATCTCACAGGTCGTCGTTCGATATTGGGATTACGATCAAAAGGTGTTCATAGCCAATTCTGAAGGGACGATGGCGAGTGATAGACGCATCAAGACCAGGCTCATGGTCACAGCGGTCGCAACCAAGGATGGAGAACAGGAATCAGGCTTCTATGGTCCAGGTGCTTCGATGGGACTCGAATTTTTCAACTTTCATGATCCGAAGGATATTGGAGCAGAAGCGGCCAGAATAGCCGACAGGATGGTCAGAGCCGAGTACGCACCGGCTGGTAAGATGCCAGTTGTCATAGCGAACGAGTTCGGCGGTGTCATCTTTCACGAGGCGTGCGGTCACGCGCTGGAAGCCACATCGGTTGCGAAAGGAGCTTCCCTGTTTGCGAACAAGCTCAATCAAAAGGTTGCCGCAGACTGTGTCACCGCCGTTGATGACGGGACCATACCGAATGCGTGGGGTTCGAGCAACATCGACGACGAAGGAACTTTAACTCAACGCAACGTTCTGATCGAGAACGGTGTGCTCAAGAGTTACCTCGTTGACAGGTTTCACGCAAAGAAGATGAACACCAAGCCCAACGGTTGCGGGCGCAGAGAAAGCTACAAGTACATCCCAACGTCCAGAATGAGCAACACTTTCATAGCTGCTGGCAAGTACTTACCGGAGGAGATTATTTCCGCAACCGATTATGGTCTGTACGCGAAACGCATGGGTGGAGGTTCGGTGCATCCAGCCACCGGTGAGTTCAACTTTGCGGTCATGGAGGGTTATCTGATCGAGAAGGGGAGGATCGTGAAGCCCGTGCGTGGAGCAACTTTGATAGGCAAAGGTATCGACGTCATAAACAACATAGACATGGTTGGGAACGACCTTGCAAGGGGTCAGGGCATGTGTGGTTCCATATCGGGTTCAGTACCTGCAGACGTTGGACAACCGACGATCCGTGTGAAAGAGCTCATCGTTGGGGGGCGAAAGAGATGAGAGAGAAACAGTTCGCCGAGATGGTTTTTTCTTTGGCAAGAAAAAGGGGTTTCGATGACTGCGAAGTCCTCATCTTCAACCACAGGGAATTTGAAGTTGTCGTGAGCAAAGGAAAGATCGAGAACTACACCGATGCCTCGTCGAAGCGTGTCACGTTGAAGGCAGTAAAGGATAAAAGGTCCAGTTTTGCAACCACGGAGATCTTGGACGAAACCTCGGCGAGGTTTCTCGTCGAGAGTGCATACGAGAACTTCATGATCACGGACACGTTGGACGAAGACGACATCTGGGCGGAACGTCCGGCAAAGGAACCCTTCGAATACGAGGATGCGTTCGAGCGTTTGTCTGTCAGGGAAAAGATAGAGCTTGCAAAAACGATGGAAGAAAAGTGCTTATCGTACGACAAGAGGATACAAAACGTCATCATGAGCGCTTACGGACATCAGAGCAGTGAGGTTCGGTTGTTCAACACGAAGGGCTTGGAGTTGGCGGAAACTTTCGGCCACGGGGCGGCCTTCGTCTACCTTGTCGCCTCCGACGGAAAGAAACCCAAGAGGGGTTTTCGAGTGATGTACGGTTCGCAACCGAGCGACATCAATGTTGAAAGAGTCGCGCTGGAAGCGTCGTCCGAGGCGATCTCACAGTTGGGAGCTCAGTCGATAAGGAGCGGGAAGTACAAAGTTTTGCTGCGTCGAGACGTCTTCGCACAGCTCTTTTTTGCCTTCTCATCCATTTTTTCTGCCGAAGCTGTACAAAAGGGTCTTTCACCGTTGAAGGGAAAACTGCATCAAAAGATCGCAGTTGAAAGTTTGAACTTGATCGAGGATCCATTCTTCGAAAAACTTCCAATCAAACGCTCTTTTGACAACGAAGGCGTTCCAACTACGAGGAAGAGTTTTATAGACCACGGTGTGCTCACAACTCTCTTTCATTCCATAAAATCGGCCAGGAAGGACAACGTCAAACCCACGGGGAACGTTTTCAATCAAAGGTGCGTACCGTTGAACGTCGTTTTGCCCGAGGGTTCTCTCGATTACGAGAGCTTGATCGAAAGCGTCGATGAAGGCCTGTTGGTGATCGCGTTCGATGGCCTCCATTCTGGAGTTAGACCCGTGTCCGGTGAATTTTCACTGGGCGCCAATGGTTACAGGATAGCGGGTGGGAAGATCGCTGAACCTGTCGAGCAGTTCACAGTTTCAGGCAATTTCCTCGACGTTCTAAATAAGATCGAACTGATAGGTTCAGATTGCGAGATCGTCTCAGCCAACTGGTTCGGCCCATCGGTCGTGGTGTCAGAGCTGGACGTGGCTGGTGGTTGATCTCAGTCGTTCCGTTTTGACGAGTCGACCTTTCTCCAGAATGATGACGGTGTCCGCCAGCCTTTGTATCTCTTCCGTGTCGTGCGTGGCGATGATCATCGCCACGTTCTTTTCTTTCAGAGTGCTGAGCTGTGTCCAGAAAGCTTGCTTGGCATCCTCGTCCAATCCGTTGGTCGGTTCGTCGAGCACGAGTATCTTCGGTTCTCCGAGCAGCGCAATGGAGAGTGAAAGTTTCCTGCGCGTTCCCTTCGAAAGGTTTCTCACGAGTTTCTTACCGTTGGGTTCAAACCGCAGGTTGCTGAGCAACGCTTCGTTGTAACTCGCTTTCTTGATCTTGGCAAAGAGGAGAAGATTTTCACGGGCAGTCAGTGTGTCCAGCAAAGCAGGTTCCTCGGGTAAGTACGAGAGGTCCTTTCTGATCAAGTGTGCCTGTCTCACAACGTCGATGCCGTTCAAAAGCACTCTGCCTTCGTCTGGCTTCAGAACTGTGGCGATCAATTTGAGCAGTGTAGACTTCCCTGCGGCGTTTCCACCCACAACGGCTATACACGAAGCCTCGACATCGATCGTCACATCGTCGATCGCTTTCGTTTCCGCGAACTTCTTCGTCACGTGCTCAAGGATCAGTCTCATCGCTCACACGATCCTTATCGGCATCACCACGTAGAGGTAACCTTCGACGTCGAGTGGGTTCATCTGCAACGGGCTGGTGCTGTCTATGAAGTTCAGTTCAACTTCGTCCGTCTCGATGTGCCGCAGTGCCTCAATGAGAAACTTCGGGTTGAACGCCGCGATCATGTCCTCGCCTTCTTTTCTCGCTTCGATCTCCTCCGTCACTTCACCGAAGTCTGGGCTCCTGCTGCTCAGAACCAGAACGCTTTCCATCGCCTCGACTCTGATGGACTCACTGCCCCTCTTGGCTATCACCATGGTCCTCCTCAGAGCTTCGACGAGGGCGTTCGTCGACGCCACGACCTTGGTTTTGAACGCCTTGGGAAGGACCCTCTTGTAATCTGGAAATTCCACTTCGACGATCCTGACCAGTGTTTCCACGTCCGTCGCGATGATTCCGACGCGCTTGCCATCGTACTCGAACCTGAGTCTTTTTTCACCACAGCTTTCGGCAACGCTCATGAGTTCCTTCATACTCTTCAAAGACAGCAGAAAGCCCATTTCATCCTGTATCTCCAACCTCTCCTCAGCCAAGGCGAGCCTGAAACCGTCCGATGCGACCAACCTCAAAAAGCCGTTGCCGAGCTCCCAGTAGACGCCGTTGAGGTTCCTCATGAATTCGTCCGTAGCGGCACAGAAGATCACCTTTTCGATCATCTTGTGAAGAACGTTGGCATCGATCTCGAAACTCAAGCTGGATTCAGAAAGAGACACTTCGGGAAAATCGCTCGGATCGACTACGGACAATTTGAACTTGCTCTTGCCACACTCGATGGACAAGCTCGCCGGTGTGACCTCGAGGCTCGCTCCGACGTCCGTTGGCAACGTCTTGACCACCTCGTAGAACACCTTTCCATCGACCGCAAACCTTCCAAAACCCTCGTATTCGCAGTTCAGCTTTGCCTTCACACCAGTTTCCAGATCAAACGCCAGCAGGAATACCCCATCTTCAGTCAAATCGAACAGAACACAACCGAGGATCGGTTTTATCACTTTGGATGGAACCACCTTCGATACTACAGTCACCTTGTTGACGAACTCCTGCATGTCCACCGCTATCCTCGCCACAATTACACCTCCTCAATCGAGAGTGCATCCTCGATTTCTACGGGCAGATCTTCAACCCAACAACGCAGCACTCTCAAAAGCCCGCGTTGGATAGACCGGTTGATGAAGATCTTTTCAAGCACGATTCTGTTCACCGTATATATGTTATCAAAATCGTCCAACGGTTCCACAACAGCCAGAGGATTTGCCACGCATATCTTCAATCTGTCCTTCAACCTCAGAAGTGATCCGGTGGCGATCCCTGAGACGTAGAGCCATTCAAATTTTTCCTCGTTGAACTTCCTGATCGTCAGACAAGAATCCGCAATCTTTGTGAGTTGGCCAGCTTCGGTCATACCCCAAACACCTTCTAAACCGTTGAAGACCGATTCGATCTCGCGTGGAGGTTTGACCAATTTCGAACCGAAGACTATCTTTTTGACGATCTTCGAACTTTCAGGGCCAACGTTGTGCACCACCAAGAAGATCCTCGCTCCGTCCAAAACACCAGCGTGAACGAGTCGGTCCAAGGCGCCATCGACGAGGATCCTACTGAAATGAAACTTCTCCGTGAGCTGTTTGATGATCGTAGCGGTTGCCCCCGCAATGATCACGTTCGTTTCGACGAATGGTCTTGCCAGAACCACGTGGCCTGCGATCGGATTGTAGGAGAAAACGTCCAGCACCTCGAACTTCGACAGGTTCAAGAACCTTTCTCCCGTCAGCACGAAATGGCTTGTGGAGACAGCAACGCGAGGCTTGGGTTCACTCGTCAGGCTGTCCTTGTCCTCGCCGTCCATTCCCACACTCGTGATACAACAACCTTCACACTCCCGCACGAGACTGTTGAGCACGGTAGTTTTGCCGGCACCCTTTTTGGTTCCTAAGATGTAGACGATTTTTTCTCCTTCCATTGTTGAATCCTCCTGGCCCTCTCGAGTTGCTGAGGAAGCAGGTACTTATCCTTTCCGCTGAGCAGTGAGGCCACTCCTTCGACATCCTCGTCGGGTTCGCACTCGCTCTTGTAGTCCGTTGGTTCTTGGTAGACGAAGATTCCTCCCTCGTAATTTCTCAAGATCACTTTGCCTTCTCCCATCGATATCAGATACTGTGGTCCCACGGGTATCTTTCCCCCTCCGCCGGGTGCGTCTATCACGTACGTTGGGACAGCAAAACCCGAGGTGTGACCGCGCAGATATTCTATGATTTCTATTCCCTTCGCAACGCTCGTTCTGAAGTGAGAAAGTCCCCTCGAGAGGTCACATTGATAGATGTAGTATGGTCTGACACGGTTCTTCACCAACTCATGCACGAGTTTCTTCATCGTCTTCGGACAATCGTTGATACCTCTGAGCAGTACGGTTTGATTGCCCAACGGAATTCCTGCGTCCGCAAGCATCGCGAGCGCCTTCTTCGAATCTTCGGTGAACTCCTTGGGATGGTTGAAGTGCGTGTTCAACCATATGGGGTGATATTTTTTCAACATCTGAACCAGAGATTCCGTGATCCTCATTGGAAGCACCACGGGTGCGCGTGTACCTATGCGAATGATATCAACGTGCTCTATCGCTCGAAGTTTTGAAATGATCTCTTCCAACTTCTCGTCCGAGAGGGTCAAGGGATCTCCGCCCGAAATGAGCACGTCACGCACCTTTTTGTTTTGCTTTATGTAGTCGATCGCGGCTTCGATGTACTGCTGTGCGAGTGGGGCGTCCATTTCTCCAGCAAACCTTCTCCTCGTACAGTGCCTGCAGTACATCGCGCATTGGTCCGTAACGAGGAACAGCACCCTGTCCGGGTAACGATGGGTCAAACCCTTCGTTGGAGAATCCACGTCCTCGTGCAACGGATCGACCATCTCACCGTCGCTTATGTGCAATTCTTTGGAGGTTGGCACCGCTTGTTTCCTCACAGGACAGTTTGGATCGTCCGGATCCATGAGGCTCGCATAGTAAGGTGTTATGGCCATTCTGAGGAACTTGAGAGAATGCTTTATTCCTTCGCGCTCTTGATCGGTCAAATTGACGACCTGCTCGAGTTGCTCGAGGGTCATTATCCTGTTCGACAGTTGCCATCTCCAGTCCCGCCATTCTTCTTCGCTCACGTTTTTCCACAGAGGAATCTCTTTGAAGTTTCTCATGCATCTCCCTCCTCAAACGATCCTTTCTTTTCTTTTCAATCTCTCGAGAGCCCTACCGTCGATCAAATAAATCTTCTTCACGAACGTCTTGGCCTCGAACTGTTTGGCAAACTCTTTGACCCTCTCAGGTATTTCGTTGTTCGTGACGACTCCCACGTAACCAGTCCCGTATATGGTACCGGCAACAACGGCTTCCTCGACTGCATCCGTGTCGATCGGTCTGTTGTAGTACTTCGCCTGGAGTACGATCAATTTTCCACCGTTCTCTATCAAAAGGTCCGCGCCGAAGTCGTGGGAAAACTTGGTCGTGCGTACTTTGTAGCCAGCCTTCTTGAAGAGCTCACAGAGAAGGATCTCGAACTGTTGGCCGTTTTGAGCTCGTATTTCAGAAACCTTCCTTCTCGAGTTCTTGAGCAAGATGATGAAGAAGATCAGCGTCAAGGAGGCACAAACAAAGAGTTTCACAGTCATGAGGTTCCTCTCCACACGAGGATCATCTTCATCTTGTGAATTCTTGCATTTTTGTTGAAGGAACGTACCGCCTTCTCTGCGTGAGAGGTCATCGACGAGTAGTAAATTTCCGCACGCTTCGCATCGTTCAACAGCGCCAAGATCACCACGCGTTTGAACTTATCGAAACCGAAATCTCTGACAAAAGCCACAAGGATGGAATCCCTTCCACGTTTCAACAAAAAGAATTTTGCGCCGTTCTGAACCACGGACACATGGACGGTCCAACCATCCTTTTTGAACCTCTCAAGAACGATGTCTTCGAGATTTTTCAGCTCGACTTTACGTTTCCCGATTAAAATGAGCAGCAGGATGCTCAACCCGATCGCAACTGTTATTTCAATCAAGAGTCCCACTGCGCTGACTCCCAAGCACATTTTACATGATGAAGAGAGGTGGAACCAGTTTGACGCGAGTTTGGATCAAAGTCAAGCCAGGTGCGAAACATGAATCGATCGAAATGATGGACGATGGAACTCTCAAAGTGAACGTCACCGCACACCCTGTTGAAGGCAAGGCCAACGAAGCTGTCTGCGATCTGCTCGCAAAGAAGCTCTCTTTGAGGAGATCCGACGTGAGAATAGTCATTGGTAAGACATCGAAGCTGAAACAGGTGGAGCTACCGTTGAGCTTGGAGGAGATCTACAGGCGATTGAACCGCTCGTCGGAGGGTCGTGTGGTAAAATGAACTGTGGAGGAAGGCTTCAAAGGTGAAGTTCGCAAGAATTTTGGCGATCGTGACTCTATCAGTTACTCTCTCAGCTCTGTTGTTCCTCGCGTTGGTCTGCGGATGGCTTTTTGAATTTTTCTTGTACAGAGAGCCCGAGGTCAACCCGTACTCACTCTTGGTCGTTGGCGTGGACGCGATGATCGAGGGGACGCGTCGAGCGGACGTGATAATGATCGCGATGATAGACCACAAAGAGAGAAAAATAGTGATCAGCAACGTTCCAAGGGATCTGCTCTTACAAAACAGCAAGATAAATGCCGTTTACGCAAGATCGGGAATTTCTGGTTTGAGGCAGACACTCTCGAAGTTGCTCGACATCAACTTCAACGGTGCGGTGATAGTGGATTACGCCGCCTTCAAGTATCTCGGCGACGAACTGGGGCCGGTGGAGATACACGTCAAAGAACCGATGAAATACGTGGACAGTGTCCAGAAGCTTTACATCGATTTTCAACCGGGTGTGTACCTGATGAGAGGTGACGAACTGCTCGCGTACATCAGATACAGAAGAGACGCGATGGGAGATTTGTCAAGGATAGAAAGGCAAAAGCAAGTCCTCATGAAGCTCATTGAGAACGCCAGACGCGTTACTCTTCAGAAACTTTTGTCCATGTTCCAGAATCTTCGGAAGAACATCGATTTGAAAGTGTCCACAGGTGAACTGGTGTATCTGTTCTCAAAGCTGAGAAAGGGTTTCACCGTCGAATTCGTCTCCTTCCCTTACGCGATCAACGAAAAAGGTGATGTGGTCTTGGATGAGAAAAGATTGCCGATTTACAAGCAAACGCTGAAGGAAATGAAGACTCAATCTCAGACATGCACTCTGCGCATCGTCTTGATCAACGCCGGTCTGGACAAGTCCCGGGCTTTTCTGGAGAGACAGACGAATCTCTGGAACAAGGCCGATGTGCAACCAAGCCTCATCGTTTGGGAAGATGTTGGGCTCTCCTTCAAAAACGATACCGCACTCGTTGTTGATAGGGGAATACAGGACAGTGTCAAAAACCTTTTGAAAAGTGTCTATCCAGAAAAAACGTTCATGTTCGTTTTCGTTGACGAACCTGGCACGTTGAAGAGTTATTTCGAGTTGGTCGATAAGCTGTCGAAGAACAGGATTTATCCAAAATTTCCTATAGACGTTTTCGTAGCGGTGAGGTGAACATGAACTACAGAAGCCTCCACGCGTGGGACGTATCGGCCGAACGGGCCGTCGAAATCCAAAAACAGCTCAGATCGATGATAGAATTGACTTCCCTGCCGGATGTCGAACTTGTTGCGGGTGTTGATCTGGCCTTTCCAGACGCCAAGAACGGTGTAGCCGCCATAGTGGTCTTGGACATCGCAGCCATGCGCGTGGTTGAACAAGTGGTTGTGCACGAGAAAGTGAGTTTCCCGTACGTACCTGGTTTGCTGGCCTTCAGGGAAGGCCCGGTGTTCTTGAAAGCTTGGCAACAGCTGAAGGTGTTACCAGACGTGGTCATGTTCGACGGCCAAGGCATCGCACATCCCAGAAGGCTCGGCATTGCATCCCACATGGGTTTGTTCTTGGATCTGCCGACGATCGGTGTAGCGAAATCCCATCTCTACGGCAGCTTCATAGAACCTCCGAACGTTCAAGGTTCCTACACCTTCCTGTACGATAAGAACGAGGTCATCGGTGCCGTTGTCAGGACGAAGGTTGGAAACAAACCATTGTTCGTCTCACCCGGGCACAAATGCGATGTCCTGTCCGCCTTGAAACTGACGCTTCGTTGTTGCGCAGGGCACAGGTTGCCCGAGCCAACGCGTTTGGCACACGAACTGACGCAGAAGTACAAGCATGTGGGACTCTTTGGCTGAGGAGGTGCCGCCGATGTGGCAGTACTTCATGCCTACGAAGGTTTATTTCGGTCAAAAGTGCGTCGAGCGGGCAAGCGATGCTTTCAAATCTCTGGGTAAGAGAGCTTTGATACTGACTGGCAGAAGATCTTCCAAGGAGAACGGTTCACTCGACGATCTGACGAGGGTTCTATCTCAGATCGGAATCGAATGGGAGCTGTTCGACAACGTTGAGGAAAATCCAAGTTTCGCACTCGTCAGAAACATCGTCTCGGAGTACCGAGACGGTTCGTTCGACTTCGTGATCGGGCTCGGCGGAGGTAGCCCCATGGACACGGCGAAGGCCATCGCCGTGCTCTTGAAAAATCCGACTTTGAACGTAGAGGATCTGTACGATGTATCCAAGTACAACGAAGCTTTGCCCATCTGCGCCATTCCAACAACCGCGGGAACGGGAAGCGAGGTCACGCAGTACTCTGTGCTCACAGACGATGCGGGTTTCAAAAGGGGTTTTTCCCACCCAGCCTTGACGTTTCCAAAGATCGCGTTCCTCGACGCACGTTACACGTTGAACTTGAGTGAGTCTTTGACGAGGTCCACGGGTTTGGACGCGTTGTGCCACGCGGTTGAAGGTTTTCTTTCAAAGAGGGCCACGATACTCTCCGATCTCTACGCGAAAGAATCCATCAGGCTCATTGCGGAGAATTTGCCAAGAGTTTTGAAAGATCCAACGGATCTGCATGCGAGAGAGAACATGCTTTTGGCGTCCTGTCTTGCAGGCATGGTGATAAGCCAAACGAGTACAACCATCGCACACGCACTCGGTTATCCTCTCACAACCTTCAAGAACGTCAAGCATGGTGACGCCACAGCGGTATTTTTGGACGTGATCGTCGAGCAGGCTTCGATAGAGGTGCCCGACAAGGTCGGTTTCGTCAAATCGACGCTCGGTGATGTGGCAAAATTCTTGGAATCCGTTGGCCTGAGCATCAAAGTTCCCATAAACGATGAAGAACTCATGTTGTGGACAAGCAGAGCCAAGAACGCCCCGCACGTTCAATGGACTCGGGGTAACTTCACCGAGGAACTGATCAGGTACCTCTACGAGAGGGTGAAAATGTATTAGAGCGAGAATTTTTTTGAAAAAGGATCAGCGAAATTTTCATCCATGGATATTTCAAGCGGAGATCGCCAAGATGGAAGGTGAGTTCGAGGACGGGGACATTGTCAACGTTCACTTGTCCAACGGAAAGTTCTACGGCGTCGGCTACATCAACACGAAATCTAAGATCACGATCAGGTTGCTCTCGTTACAACCCATGTCCATCGAACAGATGATGGATCAGCGGATAGCCGAAGCGATCCGAAGACGTGAAGTGTTACCCGTGGGGCGTGAAGCTCATCGATTGGTGAACGGTGAGGCGGATGGTCTACCAGGCTTGGTGGTGGACAAGTACAGAGATTATCTCGTGCTACAGATCAACACACTCGGAATGGAAAAACTGAAGGACTTAGTCGTCGAGAAATTGAAGAAGTACGCAAGTCCGCTCGGAATCTATGAAAAATCTGATGCCCCAACGAGGTTGAAGGAGGGGCTCAAAGAGAGTTGTGGGTGGCTTTTGGGCAATGGTCCAGAAATCATTTACTTCGAGCAAGAAGGATTGTTACTCGCCGCAGATCTGAAAGGGCAAAAGACAGGGGCATTCTTGGATCAACTGCACAACAGTCGCCTGTGCTCAGCGTTTGCGAAGGATCGTGTGTGCCTCGATGTCTTCTCTTACACGGGTAACTTTGCACTGCACCTTCTGAAAGCCGGCGCTCAATTTGTAGTGCTGATCGATTATTCTGAGAGAAGCCTGTCAATAGCAGAACAGCTTCTGCGGTTGAACGGCTTCAGCAACTATCAGATCATCCAGGCGAATGCTTTCGATTGGCTCAAGGAGAACTCCCGCTTTGAACGCTTCGACCTCGTCGTTCTTGATCCACCCTCGTTCGCGAAAACCTCAACCTCGAAGGATTCCGCTTTGCGAGGACACAAGGAGATAAACCTGAGGGGCATGAAAATTCTCAAAAAGCCTGGAATCTTGGCGACGGCTTCCTGTACTCAGGTCATCTCTGAACAGGAATTCGAATCGCTCTTGAACGACGCGGCGAACGACAGCAAAGTTTTGCTGAGCGTTCTGTACAAGGGTGGTCAAGGCTTGGATCATCCCTTCTTGCTGGAAGTGCCGGAAACCAGATACTTGAAGTTCATCATAACGGAGGTCAGGAGGCGATATTGATATGCAACTCTCACATCGTGCCGTCGAAGCTCCAGCGAGTCCCATAAGGAGGCTCATACCTTACGCGGAGGAGGCCGCAAAGAGAGGTAAGAAGATCTACTACTTGAACATAGGCCAGCCCGATATACCGACACCAGCCGTGTACTTCGAGTATGCGGAGAAGTACAAACCTTCAGTCGTGGCCTACACACACTCCGCAGGTCTGTTGGAATTGAGAGAAGCCTTCGCACGATATTACGCGAAGTTTGGCGTGTCGGTCAGCCCCTCACAGATGATCATCACAAACGGTGGGAGCGAGGCTGTGATCTTCGCCATGTCGGTCGTTGCTGATCCGGGAGACGAGATCGTTGTCCTTGAACCGTTCTACGCGAACTACGCAGGTTTCGCTCACCAACTTGGAATAAAGCTCGTAGCGGTTCGAACGTATCCGGAAGATGGATACGCCGTTCCAAAGAAGGAGAAGTTCTTTCAAGCGATAGGGCCCAGGACGAAGGCCATAATCTTTTCGAATCCATGCAACCCGACCGGGGCGGTGTACGACGAAACACAGTTGAGGACGATAATAGATGTTTCGATGGAAAAGGACCTCTACATCATCTCCGATGAAGTCTACAGAGAGTTTGTCTTCGATGGTTACAGGGCCGTCTCGATGCTGACCTTCGAAGAGATATCGGACAGAACGATCGTGGTCGATAGCATCTCGAAAAGGTACAGTGCCTGTGGTGCGAGGATAGGAACGTTCGTGACGAAGAACAAAGATCTCTACGCTGCAGCGATGAAGTTTGCCCAGGCACGCCTGTGTCCTTCGATGACCTCTCAATACGGTACGATCGGACTCTTAACACTCGATGAGAGTTACACGGAGCAGGTGAGACTCGAGTACCAAACGCGTCGAGACGCGGTGTACGAGGAGCTTTCAAAGATAGAAGGAGCCATTTTTAAAAAGCCACACGGTGCCTTCTACATATCTGCGAAGCTTCCGATCGACAACACCGAGAACTTTGTGAAGTTCATGCTCAGCGAGTTCGAAGTTGATGGAAAGACCACCATGGTCGCACCTTTGGATGGATTCTACATCAGCCCGAACGCAGGCATCAACGAGATGAGGATAGCCTACGTTCTGAACCCTGAGAAATTGAGGGACGCTGTCAGGATCCTCGGCTTGGGTATAGAAGCTTACACGAGGAGACAGGCATGACCAAGATTCTCAAATACGGTAGTCTCTTCGCCATCGCAACCTTGGTCTCGAGACTCACCGGTCTGGTGAGAGACGTCTTTCTCGCGAACAGGTTCGGTGTCGGGATAGAGTTCGATGCATACTCGATTGCTATAGCGTTCCCCTTCTTGTTGAGGCGAGCTTTCGCAGAGGGTGCCATGACTTCAGCTTTCATTCCTCTCTACAAGGAAAAGTCTGACAAGAATGAATTTGCATCAGCTGTCATAACGAGCCTCGGTATCGTGACGATTGGTCTGACACTCTTCGTGGAAATTTTTCCAAATGTTGTACCTTTCTTTCTGGCCAGCGGCGCGAACACGGAGACGAAACTGCTCGCAGCGAAACTCGCACGCATAAGTACCCCTTTCATCGTCTTCATATTCCTCTGGGCCGTTCTCTACGCGATACAGAATTCGAGCGAAAGATTCTTTTTCCCAGCGCTCTCGCCGATGTTCATGAACCTTGGAATCGTGGTTGGAGTGGTTTTGTGCGAGCTCTTTGATCCACGCATCGTCGGTCCCACCATCGGTTTCACCCTCGGTGGCGCGGCGATGTTCTTCAGTCTGATACCTGGTGCAAAGAAGGTGGGGTTTTCTTACAGACCAACCTTCGTTGGCGTCGGCGATTTTTTCAAGCTCTTTTTCCCCGCTCTCCTCGCCATGACGGTTTCCGAATTCAACGTGCTGATAGACATCAACGTGGCTGCGCTGATCGGACCTGGAAGTGTTTCCGTTCTTCAATATGCAAACAGGTTCTATCAACTGCCTTTCGGAGTCTTCGGAGTGGCGGTTTCAACCGTGGCGTTGCCGCTCATGAGCAATGAAGACGAGGAATCATCGAAGCATTTGAAGGATGCGATGAGAACAACTTTCTTTTTGAGTATTCCGTCCACCGTCGGCTTGATTGTGCTCAGTGAAAGACTCATCGTTCTCGTCTATCAGCACGGTGCCTTCACTCATTCCGATGCGATCAAGACCGCGACCGCGCTGTTGTTTTACTCTATGGGACTTCCCTTCTATTCGATGATGGCTCTACTTTCGAGGGCCTGTCATGCGAAAAAGGACATGAAGTTACCCTTCAAAGCTACGGTGGTATCGTTCGTTTCCAACGCCGTGCTCGATTTTGTCCTGGGGCTGATGATGAAGACCGCTGGCATAGCCTTCGCCACAGCCTTGTCCGGTGCTGTGGGAGCAGCGTATCTGTTGTTCAAACTGCGCCCAGAGATAGACATGAAGCACTTTCAAAAAGTTTTGCTTTGTTCTGCACTCATGGGGTTGGTCCTCATGATGACAGAACATTTTAGCCCATCGAGGTTCTTCACGATAGTACTCGTGCTACTGGGTGTCGCCGTCTACCTGGTGCTGTGCTTGATATTGAAAGTGGAAGAAGCGTACCAACTGCTGCAATTCATTCGAAAATGAAGCTCGCGTATCCCACAACGTGAGACCTGTCATGTGACGTGTCACCGCTCGTCGCATGTTTCAGCAACTTTGGCTTCGAAAAACTTTGCATGTAGAGTAAGCACGCTACAGGTGAAAGGCCACACATGGTTATTCTGTGGTCCGCGACCATTCTGTACAAACCTTCGGCGTCTCTTTTCAGTATCTCCTCTATGGCAAGCTGGTCCTTCCACTTCGTGGTCGCATAATCCTCGTAGTGGTTGAAATCGCTCGAGACAACGAGCACCGTCGAAGAAAAGTTCTTCAGCAACTCGTCCAACGCATGCGCCAGAGATTTGCAGATCTGCAGGTTCGCGGGGAACATCGTTATAGGGAGGATCTCAAAGTCTTTGAAAATGTACTGGAGAAACGGCAGTTGCACCTCGAGTGAGTGTTCAGCTATGTGGCATCTAATGTCCGCTGAGGATTCCTTACACTCTTTCAGCAGCTTCTGTGCTGCTTCCTCGCAAACTTGAACCTCACCCAAAGGTGTGGACCAACTCCCATCCGCCCAAACGCCAATCCGAGCGCCATAGCCCGTGTGGTTGGGTCCCAGCAGCACGACGAGCTTTGGATTTCCAAGCTTGGCCAATTCCGCGTACGCGTGAGCCGCCACAGGGCCACTGTACACATAACCGGCGTGTGGGACTATTAACGCTACGTTCTTTTCGAGAGGCCTGTCGGGTTTCTTCGGTAGCTCACCCGGTCCAATCTCTGACATGAAGCAAGCCTCGATGAGCTCGATCAGTGCTTTACGCGATGCCGGATAAAAGCTTCCGGCAACCACAGGCTCCCTCTTCACGGTTCAATCACCCGCGCCGTGATGAAGATGAGCAGCTCAGTTTTGTCCTTTCTGTCGGTCACGGATCTGAAGAGTTGGCCTATGAAAGGTAGTTCACCGAGCACCGGCACCTTGGCCACGGTCTTCACGGATTTGTCTTGCACGAGACCACCTATCACGAGCGTCTGACCACTGTTCAGAATGACTTCCGTTTCAGCCTGTCTCGTGATCTTTCCATAAGTGTTCATGCCAGAGAGCGTTCGTTCCTTCACCTCGCTCACCTCAGTGTAGAGCTTCAGCTGTATGCTTCCATCGCTTCGAACGATCGGTGTTATCCTCAGCTGGATACCAACGTCCATGTAATCGATCAAAATTCGTCTAGCCTCGTCAATGCCTGCCACGAACGGAACTCTCTCACCTATGAGGATCTTAGCCTCCTTGCCACTGACGGTGACCATCCTCGGACTCGCGAGCAAGTCCGTCAAGCTGTTGGACTTTTGGGCTGACACGTCCAGTGTTGCTTGAGCACCCGCCAGGAGACTCAGCAAGTTCCTGTAATCGACCAGGTCTATCACCGACATCGAGAGGTTCAGATTGCCAGAGCTACCAATGCTCACAGATGCTGAAGGTGCTGACAGCTTAAGATTCGCTCCTCTCGTCAGTTCGTCCATCAAGGCTCTGTCTATGAATCGGGCCTCTATCTCGACCTGTTTCAGAGGCTTGGACAGTTCTTCGATGAGCTTCTCGACCTCTCGTTTCGCTTCAGTGCTCACGTTCGTCAAGATGAGCAGATCGTTCAGATCGTCCACATAAACCTTGCCTCCGTAGAACTCAACCAAGGATTTGATGCGATCGAGGTTGTGGGAAACTTTGTAGATGAACTTCTGCTCGGCCGTCGTATCCAAAACGGGCGCAGGTTTCAGAACGACGGTCATTCCATGTGCCTCAACAAAGCTGTATCCATAGTTCTTCTCGATGACGTCCTTGAACTGTTCCCAACTCATGGAAGAAACCTTCATCGTGATGATCTCCTGCGGGAAGGACACGAAGACGATCGAGATTCCAAGTTCCTTCGAAACCGCCTCGATGACATCTTTGAGTGCGATGCCGTCACAATCCACCGACACAACGTTTTCCGAAATCTTCTGTACTCTCAAAGGTTTTTCCTGCTTTTTCCTTTCTTCTTCAATCCTTGCTTGAACCCTCTTCAAAAAAGTTTCCACGAACCTTTCGTACTCAGCCGCAGCGATCGAGACCTTTTCTTCCTCACCCGATATGACCACAACGTTCAACGACGCGAACGCTTCGAAATCGACGTCCAAGCCTATTTTCGCGAGATACGCTTTGAATTCGCTTACTGGGAATTCCAACACCAGTTCTTTGACGATCACCATGATCTTTTTCGGTTCTTCCGCTTTCACAGACACGTTCTCTTCAATGAGGGCTACCAGCTCGAGTGCCTTGGAGATCTGAGTCTCTTCACCCTTGACCAAGAGGAGGTTCCCTATGCTGATGATCTCCACTTTTGCAACGCTGCTAACCGCGCGTATCAACGCATCAACGCCGAGGTCTTCCCTGACTTTGACAAGTCTGTAGGTCGTCTCGATAGGTTTACCAACGAGGCCTCGTACCTTGTCCAGCAGTTGTTTCGCACCTTCCAAAGCCTCTCTCTGCCCTAAGAGCAGGTAGAAGAACTGCGTTTTCTCGGATCTAATGCCATAAATTTCCGAAAGCAAAAGCCTCAGATCGTTGAAGTCCACTCCTTCGATCACGGGCACCAGTTCGTGAGTCTTCGAGGGCCTCTCAGACAAAAGTTTCACCACGGATTCGATCTCTTGCGCGGCCAATTCAAGTTGCTGCTTGTCCTCCGAACTGAGCAACAGCAAACCGAGTGATCTCAAGTTCGCTTCCAATCTGACATCGAACGAAGATTCTATGAGGGTTTTGAGTTCGACGAACAGTTCCTGATCCACCGTCAACGCCAAAGCTTTGGTGTGTCTCTCCCTCACGAAGACGTTTATGAATTTCCTTGCCTTGTCGATTTCTTCATTCGTTCCAACGACCCTGAGTACGTTCTCAACACTGTTTGCATCTATTCCATAAATTTGGTTCAAAATCGCGGACACCTGCTGTGCCGTTTCTTTGTCTTTCAAGAAGAAGATCTCCGAAATCCTCGTCGTGGTGAAGATGCGAATCAAACGTTGAGCGAGTTCTTCAGCAACATCTTGTACGCTCTTCGATGCCATCAAGGCAAGGTTGACAACGTCCTTGTCCTCCGAGACTATGATTCGTGAACTCGGTATGCCGAGGATCTGCGTGAACGCGTTCAGAATCTTGTCCGAATGCGCCTTGGGCACGACGAATTTTCTAATCTGTTGAGAGTCGAGAAAACCGAGATCTTCAAGGATCTTCTTCGCAAACTCGAGTCTTTCAGGATCGCCGCTGATTCGAACCAAACCGAAGGAAATCTCCTCTGCTTGCAACTGGAACTTGTTCAGTATTTCGATCGCTTCTTTCGGATAGACGAGCCTCATCACTTCACTGACCGTTTCTTGAACGGTCCGTGATTCTTGAGTCTCTTCAGCTTTTTGCCGCATCTGTTTTGACTTGATGATCCGTTCGAGTTCTCTCAAGTATTGGAACACTTTATCCAAAGTCTGGGGGTCAGCCTTCAAAACGAACTTGTTCAAACCTTCCAAGGGATAGTAGTCAAAGTTGTACAAACCCTTCAAAGCATCCAGCAATTTCTTCGCCTCGTCCAGGAAACCTTCAGCGAAGAACTCCTTAGTTTCGATCCGTGGCCTGAGCGAGAGGATCTTCGCTATTATCTCTTGTTCTTGCACATCACCGTACACGAACAGGACCGACTTGTTCGCCAAGTAACTCATGACGACATTCGGCGACAGCAGAGATTCAAGCTTTTGAACGAGACTTTCGTCTTTGACCTCAAAGACGCCCCAGAACTTCTGGAATCTCGCTGCTATTTCGCTCCGGGTACCTATGTGCAGCGTCCCATCAGGCATGTAACTGTACGCGAGAGGTTCGTTGCCAACCCTCACCATCACCAAGATGTTTCTCAACGCATCTTCTGGCAAGACATCGTCCAATTTCAGCGAGAGTTTCTGGCTCTTCACCGTTTCGGACACCACGACGTTCAGCTTCAACTCTTCGGACAAGTATTTCACAGCGGTTTCGACATCACCATCGACGAGTGCGAGGCTCAACCGTTTCTGAGAAGATGGGATGAAAAGTTTGAGTGTTCGTCGTGATAAACTCATCTCTGGTTCTCTTGGAACGAGGAGCTGAACCAAGACCAAACTTCCCTGACGCGTGTTGATGACCCTCAGCGATTCAACCGGACCATACGCGACGGGCAAGAAGAACGAATCCAAGGCGTGTTTCACATCTTGCAGGTAAATCGAAAGCAGAGAACCCGAGGCATTTTTCTCCAAGTACACGCTCTTTTCGCTCACTTCAGAATCGAACTCCACCACCAGAGTGACGCCGGCGGCGCTGAAAGTTGGCGAGATCCTGACCAAAGAAGCTGCAAAAGTGAGCACGCTCAAAATCAAGCCGAGCAACAAAATGCACCTTCTCATCGTCCCACTCCTCACTTCACGACCAAAAGATTTCCCGTTGAGAGGTCCACCACGATGGCCGCGAAACTGACCGCATGGATTATCAAGTACCTGTCCTCAAGGGTCGATCCAACAGGTTTCACCAAACCGTTCGAGAACATCACGAAGTTCTCATTCTCGCTGACGAAGTAGCCTCTGAACTTGTAGTTTGAGAGCGGCTGGAGTTGTGAAAGCGCCTGACGCACCAACTGTTCTTTGTCCAGTTTCAACACGTAAGGCTCGAAAACGTTCATGATGGGACTCGGTGCTTCAACGTTTTTTCTGAAACGCTCGATGTCTGAGTCGCTCAACCTCCTGATCAAAGGCTGCAAAACTTGCTCGCGAGACTGCGTTGTTACAACCGTCACAGACGATTTTTGGTAGAAAAACAACACATAGATGGCAACGGTCCAAACTCCCACAAGCACGAGAAGCAAAACAATCAAACGCTTGCTCATTCGAGCACCACGCCCTTTAAAGCGATCCTCACGTCAACTCGGACCACCGTTCGTGTTTCATCGATGATCATGGGTACGATCTCTTTGGCGTCAATGAGCATGGATTGAACGACAACGTTGGCGCTGTTCAACAACCGAATCACGAGGTCTCTCAGTCTCTCTGGTTCACACGTTCCTTCGATCAGATAGGTGCCGTCCTTCTGCAGCGAAAGGTTCAAATTCGCCGCTTTCGTCAAGGATTCAATTTCTTTGAGCGTCGTTCGTGGTTGAACGGCTTTCTCAAGCCTGCTCAAGTATTCCTTCTTTTCTTCAACGTTCTTGTCGTACTGCTCGAGTTTTATGAGCGAGCTTTCAAGTTTCGAAATCAAATTTCTCGAATAGAAGTAATCGTACACATCGAAATAGAGAGCTGAACCCAGTGCGATCAGCAGAGACAGAATGATAGCCAACTTCCTGGGCATACTATCTTTTTCCCTCCATGGAAACACTCGAAATTCTTTTACCGAGAAACGCCATCGGCGCGTCGTGTTCGCTGCTCTTCGTCACCTTGTAACCCAGGTTTATCAAAACCTTTTCCAGTTGATCCGACGTTTTGGCCATGCTCGGGTCGTAGAGCTCGTACAAAACGATCTTCACGGAATCACCGTAGACGAACTCCCTCAGCACAACCCAGCTGCGATCGTTCGTTTGCAAGTTTCTCAAGATGCTTCCCAGCGGTTCCATTCGCTCGTTGAAACTCTTGATGTGACTCTCCAAATAATCTATCTGTGTCTGCAGTCGCTTGCTGGTTTGGACCAACTGACTGTTGATGGCATCGAGTGTCGACAGAACGCTGGTTAGGGGTACTGAACGAGTGATCCTGTACTTTTCAATTATTCTGCCGTGGCTGCTGTAGATGGAATCGATCATGGAACGCTTGTAAAATTCCAAGGTGAAACGCATGGCCAAAACAGGCAAAAGCAATGCAAACGTCAAAGCAAGAAAGCTCGAAAGCTTGAGAATGGGCTTTTTATACCTGAACAAGTTTATTCTTTCCAAATTCCTCACCCCCTCGAAGCAGAAGACCGAGGATGCTGATGGGAAGACCTTTCACGCTGATCTCAGCATGCAGCGTCTGGAGCTTTCCTTGGAAGGTCTCCACCGTTTCGAAAAGTTTCGCATAGTGCGGTGCGAAATCCGAAGGATCACAGAACAAATAGAACCTTGCGACGTCTCTTATCGACGATCCAGGCATCGCTGAACTGAGCAGGAATATGATCTCTCTCTCAACAGCGTAAGGCAGATCGATCACGATGGACTCGAACACGCTCCTCACGTTGTTAACGTCTGTTTTGGTGAATTCTTGAGCTATCTCCTCTTTGGTGAGCCCCGTTTCTTCACTCACTATCGAGAGGGTCTCTTCCACCGAGTGAGAAAACGTTCTTATCCCAAGCGGTGAACCAGCCACACACGTTATGACAGCGCTGTAATCGTACGTCAAGAAGATGAGCACACATGTCTCCCGCACTGGCACCTTGACCAGCTGCAGGTACTTGAAGACGTCAGGTATCACAACGTCGGGGAGTGGAAAACCTGCGGTCGTGAGGTTGGACACCCACTCGTTCAGCCGGCGAGCCTTTGTCACCATGACGAGCGCTTTTCCGACAGGATTCCTCAAACAATCGAGTGCCATTTCAGAAGATGAGAGATTGAGGATTCTCGACATCTCTGCCGTGACGTAGGACCTCAGTTCGGACTTCCTTATCTCTTTTGGTACGTCCATGGTGTTGAAGAGCACTTCTTCCATCGGAAAGTTCGTCACAACGATGTCTTCCACATCGGGTCTCAGCTTTGAATTCAGTTCCCTCAGATGTTCAACAACGTTTTCGTCTTTTCTCACACTCACGAACGTGGGACGTGACAAGATACCCCTGAACTTCCTCGCCCTCGCACCTTGAACCCAATTTTTCCCCTGATCGATCGCCGTGATCATCTTATGGAATATCTGCATTCGATCACCTCTTGATGTTCATCCTCAAAACCACCGGTGGGAAGCTCAACGCCCAGTTTTTGCTCATAACACTTCCCGCCCGAAGGACCGTCGTGGGTGATAGAGTTATCGCTCCAGCGTCTTTGGTCACGATCTGTACCTGCTCTTTTGGAACAACCGTGATCGTGGTGACACCACCCATCTCACCTGGGCGAATACACCTCAGCCTTATCTCATTGTTTATAACACTTATCGTCACAGTCCCAGATGGATTGTCGTCGAGAACATAGCGAAGTGCTGAATACGTCAGACACTTCAAATAGAGCGGTTCAACATAATCTAAGACCTTGTCCACAACTGGCAGACAAGAGAACATCCCCACGGCGAAAGATGCCAAAACGAGCAACTTGAAAAGCACCTCGATCAGCAAACACATCACCTGCCTATCGTCTGCTGCAACTGGAATATCGTCGAATACATCGTGAGTGCCATGAAGGCAATGAACCCGCCAACTCCCGCGATCAGCATCGGCTCAACCAAGGAGACCAACTTCTTCACTCCCGTCCTTATCTGGTCCTCGTAGAAATCTGCCACCTTCATGAGCACTTCCTCCAACTTTCCTGTTTCTTCTCCCGTTCCCACCATCTCGTAAACCAACTGTGGAAATACATTACTCTCGAGCATTGCCTGCCTCAAACTTGCTCCCTCGCGCACTCTCTCGCTGATGCGCTTGCTCACCTTGATCATCCTTGGACTGTCCGATGCGGCCGCCGCCATCTCTATGGCCAACGTCAAGAGCACACCGCTGCCGGTCAGTGTGCCCAAGATTCTGCAGAAACGTTCAACCGCCATCATGTTTCGCAGCTTCGCGAGGGGAGGAAACAACCTTGCAAACCATTCTTTCACGTAATTGACGTACCTAGTTCTTGAAAAGATGATTATCCCCACCGCTATCGATATTACAATGATCAGAACCGAAAGCCAGTTCTTAGAAAGGAATCTGTTCGCGTTCAATAGGAATCGAACGATTCCGCTGGTCGGTATATCACCGAAGACGGAAATCAACCTCGGCAGAATATAGAACGTTATCAGGAATATGACACCCACAGCGAACAGAAGGACGAAGGTTGGGTACGCCATGGCAGCCTTGACCTCGTCCTGCAGTTTCTTCGAAGACTCGTAAAAATCAGCGGCCTTCTCCAAAGATTTGTCCAGCACGCCGCCCTCTTCACCTGCGGAAACTAAGTTGATGAACACCGGATCGAAGACCTTTTCGTTTCTCAGAGCCTCAGAAAATGACATGCCCATTTCCAGCGATAACACCAAATTGTTGACGATCCTTCTGAAGCGGGAAGAGAAAACATCTTGACGTGCCAATATCGAGAGGGCATCCTTCAGTCTGACCCCCGCGGTGACCATCGTTGCCAACTGTCGACAGAAGATCACCAGCTCGTTCAAATGAACACCGAACAGCACGATGTCCCTCTTGGAACTGATCGGCTGAATTCGCAAGATGACGAAGTTCCTTCTCTTGATCAAATCTGCAGCTTGAGATTCGCTGTTGGCTTGTACTGTCCCCCTTATCCTCTTTCCTTCGGGTGTTAAAGCGGTGTATCTGAAATACGGCAAACCGTTTCACCTCTTTGAATAAAGTATACTACAGGTGGGTGATGGGTATGCGAATCGACAGATACCTGAAGCAGACGGGGTTAATCAAACGAAGAACTGTTGCACAGCGTATGATAGAGAGTGGAAAGGTTTTGGTCAATGGAAGGGTTGTTAAATCTTCTTACGAAGTGAAAATAAAAGACACCATAAAGATCATCTTTCCTTTCCGCGAGATCGAAGCGATCGTCGAAGAAAACGGGGTCAAAATCGTTCATCAAACAAAAGAAGATGGACCAGGTTCTAACAGTCCACGATCTCCAGTGAAGTGAGACGCATGAGTTTGTCTTGCACCCTCAACGTGATCGACTCATCTTCAATGCGGACGATCTCACCCTTCAACCTCTCGCCATTGACATTCACGCAAACCAGCTGTCCTTCTCTTTGAATCAACATGTTCTTCCACACCCGCGTCAAGGCTTCCGACTTTCTCGAATAAATCCTCAACGCCTTGTTGATCTTTCTCAAAATCAGCGACAAGACCGACAACCTTTCGAACTCCTCATTGACCAAGAGTTTGAGACTCGTGGCCTTGTCTTCCAGTTCTTTCGGAACCTCGTTGTTGACGTTCATACCTATTCCCACGATGATCGCCCTGAGTCGTTCTTCTTCGAACACCGTTTCCGTGAGTATGCCTGCGAGCTTTTTTCCATCCACGTAGACATCGTTCGGCCACTTCAGCTTCGCTTCAACCTTCAACTGTTTCAAAGCCCTGACGATCGAGACGGCACAGAGCTTCGTGTAAAAGTTCAATCGAACGTTCTTTCTGGGTTTGAAAAGTATGGAAAACCACAACCCCCCTTCTGGCGAATGCCACGTTCTGTTGAACCTCCCGCGCCCCGAGGTTTGCACGTCGGCGATCACGACCGTACCGTGGGGGAAAAGTTTCCAGTTCTCCTTGAGAAAATCGTTCGTTGAACCTATGATCGGGACCCTTACGAGTTTTTCACCGATCATCGATAGAGAATGAACCTCCACGCAAGGCTTACCAAGAATCCACTCGCCGGACTGATCCACCACGTGTGATCGAACTTCTTCACGAAGATAAGGCGGTAGAACAACGCGATCACGAGTGAAAGAAACACGAACAAAGGTTTTGAAGCGAGCAAGAAGATGAAGACCGCCAATCTTTCGGAGATACCGTCTATATCAGACATAAATTCATCTTTAGGATAGAAATTTCTAAAGAAGTACGTCACTCCAACGGAAACAGCCGACATACCGAGCAGATAGAGTACAAACTCGTTCGACAGATAAGATTTGCTCAGCAACTTCGTGCCGAAAAGATTGAAGACAAGAGCAGAAGTGAGCCCAATGAGCTCGATGAGGTTGAGCAGCTTACCGTTCGGATACGCTTTCACCCTGAGAACGTCGAGCAAAGCATGCACGATGAAGAATCCAACGAGCAGTGTTATGCCAAGGTTTGAACGGAGGAACACATCGAACGTGAAGGCCAAGATCGCGAAGAACGACCAGACGATGTGGCCCAACAGCTTCGAACCTCTGTAAGTCCTTATTTTCGCGTTGTTCGTGAACGCGTGGTCAGCGACCACGTGTCCGAGAAAAAGGTGCAAAGGTAACACGCCTGCCACCTCCCGAGGTGAAGATCTTGCTGGAGATCTGCTTCATCCTCTCCACGATGATCTCGATCCACACGTTGGTGTAATACTCCACTTCTGCTGGACCCTCAAGAAGGCTCAATTCATAGACTTTTCCCAAGTCTTGAACAGTTCTTTCTATGGACCAATGTTGTCTCACGTAAGCTTTGCCTGCCGATCTCATATCATCATAAAGTCTTGAATCGGAAAGCAACATTTCCACCTTCTCAACGAACTCCTCAAGCTTTGGTTCTTGTAGTAGCAAAGCACCTTTTCCATCTTTCAAAACGTTCGCAACTCCCATCTTCGCCACTGCCACGACAGGGGTCCCCGCTGCCAGAGATTCGAGGACAACGAGCCCTTGAGTTTCGGTCACCGAAGCGAAAACGAACAAATCTGCCTGTTGATAATAATCCACGAGTTGTTCTCTCGGGAGAGCCCCGGCAAAGATCACTCTGTCTTCTATCTCGAGCCCTCTCGCTTCTTCTTCCAACTGGCTCCTCTCTGGCCCATCGCCGACGAACATGAGTTGCACATCGTAGTTCTTGTTCAACAGCTCTCTGAGTACGCGAAGCAAGAAGGACACGTTCTTTTCCTTCGCCAGCCTACCAACGAACAGCAACAACTTCGTCTCAGGTGGTATTCCATACTTGTCTCGTACGTCGATGAGTGGAGGTCTTTCGAAGGAATCCACATCGATTCCAGTTGGTATCACATGGATGGGTTTAACCACACCATAACTCATCAACTCTTGCCTTATGTTCTCGGTCGGTGCGACGATCCTGTTGACCATGTTGCAGAACCAAGCCGAAAACTCCGCAACGCTTTCCTTTGAAGGTGTGAGAGGCTTTGGAATGTAATGACGATACTCGACCAACAAGGTGTGATACGTGTGAACATGTGGAATTTTCAAATACTTCTGCGTCGCCAGAGCCCTCAGTCCAAGTGCGAACGGAGCGTGACTGTGAATGACCTCGACCTTCCCGCCGCGCACGAAATCGAGCACAGGGAGCAACCGACCACTCACCGGGATCACGTGGTTTGATTCGTATTTGAACTGTGTACTCTTCAGCACAAGAATTTCGTCGCTGTTGTTTCCGACCGTTGTGACGACGTATACTTGATGGCCTCGTTCCTCGAGAGCGCGTTTGCAGAGGAAAACGGATGTTGCCACACCGTTTCTCTGGGGAATGTAAGTTTCAGTGAACATCGCTATCTTCACGACTTCCACCTCCAAGAGCATGGAAACTCAAAAGCATGGTTGTAAAGAAACAGATCGCAAATCCTATTCCCATGAGGATACCGAATTCCCTCAAGAGCTGGCCTTGAGCCGTCGAAAAACTACCGAAGGCAGCTATCGTCGTTGCGATGGATAAAAACACCGACTTGAAAGTCCTGTAGGTGTGTGTCTCGTCGTTCTTCAGGACCGCGTGTCTCATGTGGATGAGGCTGTCCACACCGAGACCAAGCAGCAAAGGTATGGACAACAACGTCATGAACGTGGTGCGGATGTTGAACAGCGCCCCCACACCAAACATGACAACTATTGAAAGTAAAACTCCCACCGTGATCAAGAGACTTCCTTTGAAAGATCTGACACTCAGCAATAGCATGAGAAAGATGCCACAGATGGTGAAAAGAGTAACCGAGTACATACTTTTTCTCATGTCTTCCATGACCATGTAGAGTATCATCGGTGTTCCAAAAGATTTGACGCCGTTCGCAGTGAGGAAGTTGTGAACGACCTTCAATCGATTGTCCTTGTAGAGGTCTTTCGTTGTGTCCGTGTAGAGAACGTACATCGTGCGGCCGTCCCTCTCATAGAAGAAGAGAGGAACGTCCTTTTGAAGCTCGCTCAGTACATCGCTGAGATCTTTTGAACTTTTCAAAAGCCTGAGCATGTCGAGTATCTGTGGGTACATCCCGATCCTTTTGAAAACTGCGAGCAGGAAGGGATTGTTCACGGTTTCGCTGAGACTGGCGTAGAGGTCCTGTGCACTCCCGTTACCGTCGAACTTTGAGAACTCCATCAAGCTGAGTACGGACAAGGGTGGAATGAAAAGATCCGAAGTCTTGAGCAACCGGTCCAACCGTCTCAGCTCTTCCAAATCCTTCGCTACGGCACATATTTCCCCAAAACCAACCCTTTGAAAACTCCTTTTCAGTTCGGCGAAAGCAACGGCAGATTCGGCGTTCTTGGCGACGAGGCCTGGGGGAGTGTACCAATACTCTTTCAGGTTCAAAATTCCCAGCGGAACGAACACGATGAGGACTGAAGAAACTACGAGTGCGAATCTCCTTGTCTTACTCATCGAGAAAAGTTTTCTCAAAAACATGAACTTCTCGCGTTCGGTGGGTCTGACCTTCAAGGTCACCACCAGTGATGGAAGAAAAAACATCATCGTCAGATAGAAACAGCTCATACCGACAATGGAAAAGGTCGCCATTTGAACGAAAGGCCTCGAGAGTCCCAAGTACATCGAGCCAAAGGCACCGATGGTCGTCAAGAGGGCTGTCAAGCTGGGTTTCAACAACTCCGAGAGTGTTTCTTTGATGCTTTCTTTGATCTCCATCAGTCTCGAATACTCACCAATTCTCGTCATGACGTGGATCCCATAGTCGATTCCGAGTCCCAACACCATCGCGTTCACGAAGGAAGTCACTATATTGATCTCGCCGACGAGCAGGCCCGCCAAGCCGAGCGTCATGCACATGCCAATCACCATCGAAAGGAAAAGACAGAGCAACACAGTCAAGCTCCCATAACCCAAATAAACGATCAAACTTATTCCAGACAACGACACGATGGAAGTGATCGCAAAATCTCTCTGTACCTGCTTGTTCGATTCGTACACGCCTGCGGGCGTTCCCGTGAAGGCGAACCTCGTCCCCGTAGCCTTGCTCACCTCTCTCGCAATGTTGCGTAGTTCGAGGACAGCTCGGTAGATGGCGTTGACATCACTCAAGTTCGAGTTCAAAGTAAAGTTGATGAGTATCAAACGATTGTCCGGAGAGAGCAATATGTACTGCTCGATACCCTTCCTGTTCATGTATTCCTCTGCAAGGTCGTTCAACATCGAAAGAGAGGAAAACACGCTTCTCCAGTGAGAGAAATCGAGAAAATTTCCCTCGGCAAATGCGAAGGCACTCTGCACTCTGCGCAACGTTTCTGTGTCGAGTCCCAGAAACCCGTACTTCACGAACAGCTCTGGGTTGTCCAGCTTCAATGTTTCCGAAACGTAGCCACTTTCTTCGAACCGTTCTTTCAAAAGCTCAACTGCCCTCTTCGCCCTCTCGATGTTGCCGTCCACGTACGCGAGTACCACCAGAGTGTTCGAGGAGAGTTTTTCAGACAAGAAGCTTATCTGTTCTTTGTAGTTCTCGTCGAACTTGTCAGCGAAATTCGTCAAATCCGAATTTATGGAGATCTTCTTGAACCCGAAGAAGCCGAACAAGAACGTTGAGAGCAGGAAGATGACCAGCAAGGTCCGAGGATATCTCACCACAAGGCCTATCATATCCAGTATCTCACCACCGTGAGCAGACCGCCGTAAGCAAAGATCCTCACAGACAAGACCAACGGATCATGCTCACCCTCCAGCAGGATAGAATGAACGAACGCGATCGTGAAGGCCAAGGCCTTCGGGAGCCTGAACCAAGCCAGCGCCGCGGCATAAACGGGAGTGAAGATGTAGGGGAAGAACAGCAAGGGCAGAGAAACTGCCCTTCGAACACCCAGACGGAGCGAGGTAAGACCACAGAGCAAGAACATGTAGATGAGAAAGAGCACGTTCAGCTCGATGCACTTCACCGGAAGATTGGTTCCAAGAGCGGTGAGCTGGAAATTTCTCCAGAACCCGATGACGACCATGTTCAATGTGATCAGAGCGATCAAGAAGGACCAAGGCTCTTCAACTTTGAGAAAAGCGTCCCTCACGAAGAGAGATTTCAGAATCCTCATTTCGTCGTCAACACCTCGATCCCATACCTTGAAGCGATGACCTTCAAAGATTCCACGTACTCTTCCCTACTCCTTTTGACATCCACGCGCTGCGATTCACCGTTCAAAACCTGGATCAGAACCTTCGCAACATCTGAATGGCTCGTCAGTACCTGCCCTTCTTCACCCAACAGTATTGAGGCAGAATACATTATTCTCACGCCGTTCTTTTCAAAACTCGCACGAACAATCTTCTTGGAGCCTGCGATCTCCACTTCGGCCGTGTTCTCTAAGGGTTTTTCGCCCCTTTCCTTCGCCAAGAGAGAATTGTAGTCCGCCAATCGTTCGATCCTAACGACCGCGAACGTTCGCCCCTGCGAAGGAACCGAAAAACTCACGATTGGAAACTTGTGGAATTCCATCAACAGATCCATTTTTTGCTTAAGTGTGAAAAGAAAGCTTTGAAAAGGTGAAACCAACGTCACCTTTGGAAAAGGTTCTATCCGAATCAAGTCCTTCTTAGTCCCAAGCTGAAGCTGAAAAAGCAGTGCCACGACCAGGCAGATCGAAAAGCAGATCGTGGCAAAGCCAAAAGACGTCATTTGATCAGCTCCAACAAGGCCTCCAAACCTTTCGCGATGAAAGGATCTTCCAAATTGACTTCGACGACCTTCTTCGTGTAGTCGTACACCAGAGTTTCCCTCGGTCTTTCACTCTCTTCTTCCACCACGACGTCCGGTTCGATCCCTATCCTGTGGATATCCTTGCCGGAAGGCGTCATGTACCTTGCCGTCGTTAAGTACAGCGTGCCACCGTTGGCGAGAGGAAATCCCGTTTGGACCGAACCTTTTCCGAAGGTCCTCTGGCCGACGATCTTGGCCACATTGTGGTCCCTCAGAGCTCCCGCGACTATCTCGGATGCCGAAGCGGAACCCCTGTTCACCAAGATCACCACAGGAACGTTGGGATACTTGTTGCCCTTCGACTCGTACACTTCCTCAACGCCGTAAGCGTTCCTCGTCTTCACGATGGCTCCTTTGTCCACGAAGTAGCTTGCAACGTCTATCGCGCTGTTCAAATAACCTCCGGGATTGTTCCTGAGGTCCAACAAGATTCCCTGAACGCCTTTCTGAAAGATTTCATCCAAGGCTGAAGCCATCTCTTGAGATGTCTTGGCACCGAACCGGGTGATCATGATGTAACCGATGCGTCCCTTCTGTGTCTCAACGTAAGCGTACTTCACTGGTACGATCTGGATGACCTCTCTGACGATCTCGAAGGTCAACAGTTCCTGGACGCCTTCCCTCAGGACCTTGATCTTCACTTTGGTACCAGGTTGACCCCTCAATTTTCGAACCGCCTCCATGAACTGCATCTCACTGACGGGTTGATCGTCTATCGAAACGATCCTGTCGCCTGGTTTCAAGCCCGCGCGCCAAGCAGGTGTTCCGTACATGGGTGCGATGACCTTCACCGCTTTGTATTCGCTGTCGTAGGTCACTTCTATGCCGAGACCTCCGTACTGACCTTCCATCTCGATCTGTTTTTCTTCAACTTTTTCGGCAGCCTCGTAATAAGAGAAATCGTCACCGAGACCTTTCACCAGACCATCTATCGCCGAGTCGATCAGTTTGTTCAAGTTGATGTTGTCCCTCTCGTAATAAGCGTTGAGAATGTACGAAAGTGTTTGGTAGAAAGGGGTCAAGGCCTTGTCCACATCTTTTGGGGTCACGGCACCAGTCAAAAGCCATGTCGTGAGAAGTACAACGATACCCACAGCGACAACGACGAACACGTTTTTCCTCATTTCAATCCCTCCAATCGTTCATAACCTTCCGTGCAAATATCATGTAGGCGGTGTGCGCAACCATCCTGTCGAAAGGTCTGAGTCTCTCCGCAACCGGCTTGTACTGTCTGAACAAACTCTCCCAGACCTCCACATTCACGAACGGAAGCTTCGAGATCTCTTCGAGTACGTGCTGGACTTGGTTCGTCGTGGGACACACGATCGCGATGTTTCCAGAACCGTTCAAGGCTTCATAACATTGTCGAACGTAGTTCCATGGGTCTGGGACGTCCAGAAAGATCGCATCCACCCGCTCGTCGAAACCCTCAGAGATGTCTCTCAACTTGATCTCAACCTTGTCTGCCAAACCCCACTTCGTCAGATTCTCTTGCGCCAGTTTCTTGAACTCTTCCCTCCTTTCGTACGCATAGACCTTGCCTTTGGTTCCCACTGCTCGAGCCAGCGCGGCACACATCGCACCACTGCCGACGCCCGCATCTATGACCGTTTTACCTTCGTGTACGTCGAGCATCAACAGAATGAAACCTATGTCCTTGGGATAGACTATCTGCGTCTGCCGTTTCATCTTGTATATCTCGTCGACCAAGCGAGGCCTCATGATGTAGAAGCGTTCCCCGGTGTGTGTTTCACAGACAGTTCCATAGCTTTTACCAACGAGCGATGTCAGATCTATGATGCCGTGGTGTGTCTGGAGCTTACCATCTTGAATCTTGAAGAGGAACGAACGACCATCTTCAAACATCGCTAAGACTCTGTCACCAGGTTGAACCGAGTCCACTACTTTTCACCTTCCACAGGCCAACGGCTCCAAAAGTGCCTTGCAAACCCAAACCTCACATCCACCATCTTTGTGAGTACATCCCTTCTCGAACCATCCAGCAAGAAGTACACAGCATCGATCCCAGAAAAATTCTCGAAGATCGTCCTCAAGACTTGATGCACGAAAAACCGTTCCTGCGTGAAGTCGAACATGGATATGGGGCTTCTCTTCAGATCGATGACCAGGTAACTTTCCACGAAAAAATAAGCCCTCAGAACATCCTTCGGAACGAAGCTCTTCAATCCTTCAGGTGGAGAAGCCAGCCTGTCGAAGATCGTTTTCACCAAGTCTGCGTCATCGACGTTCTGCCGAACAGAAACTGGCTCGAGCGTATCATCGAGATAGAAGAGTACCAACTGTCTCGCCATGAGCTGCATCGACAGAACGATCAGCACGACCAGCAAGAGCCTTTTCATCTCACGAGTTCCTCCAGAAATGACTTCAACTCATCGAGTATTTTTTGGTCCTCCACGAGGATCAACATTGTCATGGTCTGCGGTGGGAGCACTATCAAAGGACAGACCTCAAGTTTGAACGAGAATCTCTGACACAATTTCTCGGCTATCTTCCTGACCTCAGCGTAGATTGGCCAGTCAGCTCCATCGTACTCCGGTACGTACGGTCTGATTATAACTCTGTTGTCCCCCGGGGCATGCAGGACCGTCAGTTCGCCTTGGTTCAACGTTATGCTGTCGCTCAACTCCAAGAAGCGTATCCTGGTGACGGAGAGCTCCTTGGTTATGACCAAACGCATGAGCCCTTTGAGGTCGATCTGTTGTTCGATCGACTCATTCGAAGCACGTTCGAACTGCACCAAGATTTGACCAGGCCTGTACACGACGTCCTTGTAGAAGACGTATCCTTCGCTCTTGAGGTATATGCCTTTGTCGTCCTGTACCACGCTCAACCTTTTTTCTCCACCGTAACTGACATCGATGACATCCTGAACCTTCTGAATCTCGTATATCCACATGTTCGGTAGGATCAATCGATCCTGTTCCAGAACGAACGGTAAGCCAAAAATCTTCAGCGCCTCGAGGAGGTCGATCCCCTCACTGCGCTTGCTCACACCATCGAGGCTGACGAACTTCGAACCTGAGTCATAACCAACGGTGTGGCCGTTCCAAACGATGTAGCTGAAATTGCCAACGCTCCCAACCGTGGGTTGTTCGAAGCCCATGCGTTCGAAGTAATATTTCGCAAGTTCTACAAATTTGTCCCACTTCAGCAACCAGCCCCCACTCGAAACGAGCATGGGTTGATCCCCGTAGAACACCTGTGTGGCGAACAAATTTATGAGCAGCAACGAAAAAATCATCACCAAATTTCTCCTCAATATCTGAACGCACTCCTTCCGATGAACTCTCTGAGTATGGAAGTTCTTGGGATGTCTTCCAAGTTCGTGATCGGCAAGAAATAGTCGAGCAGCTTCATCAGCCTCAATGCCTCGGTGTATTCTTGTTCCTCGGGAGGCACCTGAACCAACAACTGTTCAGCAAAAACCTTCAAGACAGCCCATTCATAAACCACGGCAGAGTTAAACATGATGTCGGCTTCCTCTTGAAAAGGAAAGATGTACCTTTCTTCACCTCTCCTCACACTCGGCCACATTTTCAGGGTATCCAACGCAGAATGGCCCCTGAACTTGTAATCCCTTATGATCCTTCTCAGAAGGCGCGTGTCCGTGGTGGTTATTCTGTTGTGGGGATCCAAGTTCAACTGAGTCAGAGCGCTGACGTAGATCTTGAACTTCATGGATTTATCGATACTTTCGGTCAACTTTTCGTTCAAGCCATGGATACCCTCGACCACGATGGGCTGATTCTTGTCCAATCTGATCTTCTGTCCCGTCCAAATGCGCTTTCCAAGTTTAAAATCGAACTTTGGCAGTTCCACATCTTTGCCCTCTATGAGCATCAGCAAATGCTCGTTGAAAAGCTTCAGGTCTATCGCTTCCAAAGCCTCGAAATCGTAGTTTCCCCGCTCGTCCCTCGGGGTGAGTTCTCTGTCGACGAAATAATCGTCGAGGGATACGACAAAAGGTTTGAAACCTTGGACGCGCAGTTGAACCAAGAGCCTCTTGGCGAACGTGGTTTTCCCAGACGAAGAAGGACCAGCTATCAGTATCAGCCTCGCCTTGCTGTTTGCGAAATGCTCGGCGATCTGGGAGATCCTCTTTTCATGTAACGCCTCGTTTATGATCATCAGTTCGGCAACTTCGCGTTCCCCTTTGGAGATGATCTCGTTCAAATCGGCCACGGTTCTGATACCTATCACATCGAGCCATCGAGCGTACTCGTAAAAGACCGACGAGAGCTTGGGCAAAGGTTTTGGTGGACAGACGTTCAGCGGGTCCTTTTGATCGGGTAAGATCAACAGAAGACCATCGTTCTCTTTCACCAGATCAAACCACTTCAACGTGCCCGTACTCGGGGGCATGTAACCGTAGTAATAGTCGTAACGATCGCCACATTTGTAAAGCTTGATCGTCTTCTTCTTCCTGAACTTGAACAATCTGATTCTGTCTTCTTCTCCCTGCTGGACGAATATCTTGAAAGCCTCGTCTTTGTAATACTCGTCCTTTTCAAAAGGAAGGTCGTGTGCCACGATCTGGTTCATCCTGGCTTTCACTTTTTGAATATCTTCTTCAGAAACACTCCGTACTTTTCCAGAACATCTCAGTTCACAGTAGAGCGCGTTATCCAACGAATGCAGTACCCACAGCTCACAGTCTGGAAACAACTCCTTCAGCGCCATGTTCAAGACGAAAAGTACACCTCTTTGGTATATCCTCAAGCCATCCAAAGAGCGAAGATCTATGAATTCGACCACACCACCCCTATCGAGTGGCTTCGTGAGTTCAACGATCGTGTTATCCAAACGTGCCGCGACTATCGGTGTATCGTGGTACTTCCAGCAACGTTTCGCGTACTCCAACAGTTTTTCACCGGCTGGGACCTGTAACTCTTCATGTGTATCAGATATTCTCAGCACAATCTGTTTCAAGTGGCTCACCCCCACTTGAAGGTCCTTCCGATCGGTGATAGAATTATATCATGGTAGATGTTGGGGCGTCGCCAAGCTGGTAAGGCATCGGACTTTGGATCCGACATTCGGAGGTTCGAATCCTCCCGCCCCAGCCAAAAAGTGGGCCCGAAGGCCCACTTCATTTTTGTTCCTCTGTCGTACCTTTCAACATCTCTTTTAGTTCCCGACTCGCCGTCTCGAAGTCTATGTAGTTTGGATTCAGTTTCTGCAGTTGATCAAGATAGAACTTGGCCGACGTGGCATCGCCGAGCTCTTTGGAAAGATCGTAGAGGTTGTAACACGCGCTCACGCGCATGTCAGTGGCCGCGGAAGTGTCCAAAACGATGGACGCCAAGCCAGCTTCTATCTCAAGTATGCTCTGGAGTAAGGTTTGAGGTCCGACGAGGGGAATGTAGGGCTTAACGGTGGAATAGAGCAATGTGAAATAGTTGTACTTGACCTCGACGTTGTTCCTGTCGATCTGATACATTCTTCGAACCACGTACAAGGACGATGGGTATTGCTCGTACAAGTAACGCACCAGGGCTTCCTTTCTTTTTTTGAGATTTTCATTCACCTCGTTGCCAAAATCTTCGATCTTTTCCACGAGTACCACGTAGGCACTCTTCAAGGCATCGGCAGCGTCCGTGGATATGCTCCCGTCCTCGAGGAACAACTTCTTCGAGAGTTCTTTCTCCAGTTCCATCAGTTCAGACTGGCTGGCCGCCTGACTGATTTTGTCCCAACTAAAGAGGATTTCATCCGTTATGCGGAGCTCCACGTTCTTGGTTCTAACGTATTCTTCGTACCACTTTTCCAACGCTTCGTTCTGGAGAACAGATCGTTCTGTTTCGTAAAAGTCACTGAGTGCAAAACTGGCGAAGTCTTTCACGACAGTGGCTTCCTTTATGTGTGCCACGAACCAGCTCTCGGACAACTTGAACGGGCCAACAAAGCTGTTGGGTGCCGCGGAGAACATCTTCTCATCGATCTCTTTATCGAACAGTCCCCTCTTGAGATTGTTCAAAGGTGTGACTTGAACATTCATTTGGCTGGCAGCTTGATCGAACGGCATGTTGGACAGCAGAGACATGAACTTGTTCGCGTCCTGTTCGCTTTCGAACCAAGCCAGTTCCATGTTCACAGTGTCGTACTTTGTCTTGATGTTTTCTATGTTCTCTTCAAAATGTCTCTTCATCTCCTCCTCACCGATGTTCGCAACCTTACTTCTCACCTTGTCGAGAATCAACGTTTTTTCAACAGCTGGTTTCAAAACCTTGTCCAGGTAAACGTCCAAACTACCAAAACGTTGCTTCACGTACTGCAAAAAAGCCTGATTTCTCTTTATCTCGCTCTCGTACTCTTTCAGTTTGGCGTCGATTTCCTTCTTCGTTGGTAGTAATTTGTTTTCCTTCGCGTACAAGAGGATGACCCGCTCTTTCAAGAGTTCCTTTAGCAGGTTTGCTTTTTGCGGTGGCTCTTCGAACAATGGATCCAAGCTTCCCACAGAATAGTTAGCAAGAAAGTTCGCGTATTCAGACTCCAGTTCGGCAGCTGACACTTTGGCTGTGGAGTCCTTCGGTACTTGCCCGTTGACCACCACGTAACCTACCGCTTCCGTCTCAGACTTGCCACTGTTGGCACGTGTGGAGATGTAACCGGCGACAGACCACCAAGCGATGCCTGCGATGAATGCAACGGCGAGTGCCCAGACAATCACGTTCTGCCACTTCTTGAACCATTCCCTCATGATTCTGCACTCCTTTCTTCCTCATCCAAAGCTTCGTCGAAGCGTTGACTGACGAGTGGAAACGCGATGACATCCCTTATCGAAGGAGAATCCGTTAACAGCATGACGAGCCTGTCTATGCCTATACCCAATCCACCTGTCGGGGGCATTCCGTACTCCAAAGCTCTCACGAAGTCGAGATCCATCCTGTGGGCTTCCTTGTCACCCGCTTCGCGGAGCTTCGCTTGCGCCACGAAGCGTTCCAACTGCTCTTGTGGATCGTTCAATTCACTGAAGGCATTCCCGAGTTCCATACCACAGATGATGGGTTCGAACCTCTCGGTGAGTCGAGGATCTTGCCTGTGTCTCTTGGCGAGGGGTGATATTTCCACGGGATGGTCCATCAGGAAGGTGGGTTGAACTATCTGGTCCTCCACGAGGTCCCAAAGTTTTTCGATCATCTTGCCTCTGGTTCTAAGCTCTGGCTCAATCCCGCGTTCTTTCAAGAAAGCATAGAGCTTCTCATCGCTGTCCTCGAGTATGTCAACACCCAACTTTTCTTTTATGAATTCGTGCATTCTTATGCGTCTCCACGGTGGTGTGAAATCGATCTCGGTTCCTTGGTAGGTGATTTTGTACGTACCGAACAGGTAATGAACCAGACTCGAAATCATCTGTTCCGTGAGTTCCATCATGTCGTTGTAATCTGCGTAGGCCTGGTATATCTCTATAGACGTGAACTCGGGGCTGTGCTTGTAAGATATGCCTTCGTTCCTGAAGTTTTTTCCCATTTCGAACACTTTTTCGAACCCACCGACTATGTAGCGCTTCAGATGAAGCTCCGGCGCGATTCTCAGATATACGTCACAGTCGAGCGCCTCGAGCCTCGTCACGAAGGGTCTCGCACTGCCTCCACCTGGGATGAAGTTCAAGATGGGTGTTTCAACCTCAACGAAACCCCTCTCAGTCAAGAACCTTCTTATGAAAGACATCGCTTTGTATCTGGTTCTGAACCTTTCTATGGTGCTATCATTTGCGATCATGTCCACGTACCTTTGTCTGTACGCCAGTTCTTTATCCTTGAGCCCGTGCCACTTTTCCGGCAAGGGTCTCACAGCTTTGCACAAAAGTTGAAACTCTTCAACGAAGATCGTCAACTCGCCGGTCTTGCTCTTGAAAGGAAAGCCTCTGATTCCGACGATGTCGCCCGTATCTACGTACTTCTTGAAAAACTCGTACGCTTTTTCACCAACCGAATCTTGTTTGATGTAAGCTTGGATCCTACCGTCGAAGTCCTTCAACGTGAAGAAACACGACCTTCCGTGCAACCTTATCGTCATGACACGACCCGCAGTGGAGATTTTCTCATTTTCCAGCGCCTCGGAGGGATTCAAATGGTCGAACTTTTCCCGTATCTGACCACTCGAGTGCGTTTTCTCGAATCTGTAAGGGTAGGGATTGACTTTCATTCCGCGAAGTTCACTTATTTTCTGCAACTTTTGGTTCCGTATCTCCTGAGCCACACGACCACCTCATTCCGTTCTTATGCCTATTATCTCGTATCTCACCTGTCCAGCTGGTGTCTTCAATCGGACGATCTCACCGATCTTCTTGTTCAGCAAGACCCTGCCCACAGGTGAATCGACACTCACCTTGTTCGAGAATATGTCCGATTCCTGCGGGTTCACGAGCCTTATCGTTCTCTCCTCACCCGTGCTCAGATTCTTTATCACCACCCAAGAACCTATCGAGACGACGTCCGACTCAGTTGCCTCTATGATCTCTGCATTGTTCAGTATTTGTTCCAATTCCGCGATCCTACTGTTGATCCTGCCCTGCTCGTTCTTAGCTTCATCGTACTCGGTGTTCTCTGCAAGGTCACCGAGCTCTCTCGCTTCCTTTATGCGCTCCGAAATTTCGTACATGAGCTTCTGCCTCAAGCTCTCCAATTCCTGCTTGAGCGTTTCGTAACCTTCCCTTGTGAGTTTGATCACGCTCTTCTTCATGATCTTCCCTCCTCGTTTTTTTTCAATTCTCTCACGATCTCAAGGAACTGATCTATCTCCCTGAAGTCTTTGTACACGGATGCGAACCTGACGTACGCAACTTGGTCTATGTTTTTGAGTTTCTGCATGACGAGCTCACCGATCACCCTCGAAGGTACTTCTGTGTAACCCATCTTCTGTATTGCAAGTTCCACTTCTTCGACGAGCTTTTCAAGCGTTTCGTATGGTATAGGTCTCTTCTCGCAAGCTTTTAAGACACCGTTCAGCACTTTGTTTCTATCGAACGCTTCCCTTCGCCCGTCCTTCTTCACAACGATGATGGGTAACAGTTCATAACGCTCGTAGGTGGTGAAACGGGCTCCACACTCCAAACATTCCCTACGACGCCTTATCGCTGTACCATCGAGCGTTGGCCTTGAGTCGAGAACCCTGCTGTCCGGATGACCGCAGTAAGGGCACTTCATTTCACTCTCTCCCGAGCCAAGTTCTTGGCTATGCTCAGAATTTTCCTCATTCGCGAGTAAACCATCGATTTACTCATCGGTGGCGTCATGAGCTCACCCAGTTCCCTCAAGCTCAGATCCTCGTTTTCCAACCTCAACTTTGCGATCTGTCTGAGTTCCTCGTCGAGCGATTCTATACCTATGGTCTCGTCTATGATTTGCAAGGCTTTCAACTGTGTCGCCGTACTCCTACCTATTCTATCAGCGTTCGCAGAAATGAAATTCATGCTTCTGTTAACATCAGATGCGATTGAACGTTGCCGAACAAGTTCTTCGACTCGGTTTGCAGCCTCGATGGCACCGATCAAGTGTAACACTTCAACGACATCCTGAGCACGTCTCAAGGAAAGCCTGTAGGTGTGCTTGAGACGCTTGATCCTTGGTTCCAAGCCGAACGTTTGGTTCAATATGCTCGCTATCTTTTGAAGGAATTCTCCGTCATGGTATGTGAGTTCCCAGTGGTACGTACGAGCCGGGTTCAAGATCGAACCACATCCCAGGTAGAAACCTCTCAGGAAGGCTCCAAACATCACCGGATCTCCGTGCTCGATGATCCTTTCCCAAAGAGATTCCTTCACGCCGATCCTTTCTAAGAACTCGAGCCCGAGGTTCACTTCAGCGCCCCTCGTCGGCCAGAACCCCTTGGTCGAGAGCACCATCATCCGATAATCTTCCACGGAGAGTGCCTTCAACAGTTTCAAGAACCTGCGCGCACTCTGTATGTTTGGAAACCTCACCGACACCTCCGCCCCGGCTTGAGAAAGGTTCAAAGATCCTCTCGCTTTGACGAATCCGTACGCCTCGTTGGCCACCAACTGCGGATCATCCACGTTCAAAGAACAGAGTTCATGGCGTACAAATTCGGAAAAATTGATCTCACTTTTCATTCGTGGACCGCCCCCCCGAGTAAATCTATCACAACCTCGGCTGTCTTTCGGGGATCGTGTCTTGCCTTGGGTCTCGGATCGTTCGGTTCGTGAGTGATCTCCAACAAGTCTCTGAAGACGTACCTTTCGTCCACTTGACCACGCGGTAACACCGGTTCCGCTCCTTGCGCGGCATAGGATGCCAGCACGTCCTTCGGAGGCAAAGCCCTGTTCGCAACAATGTAATCCAGTCGAACCTTCAGATACCTTTCCACTTCAGATACGTGATCCTCGAGGCTGTAACCGATCGTCTCACCGGGTTGAGTCATGATGTTCGCCATGTAGATCTTCTTAGCCTTTTCGTTCTCACGAATGGCTTCAGTTACTCCGTCCACCAAAAGGTTCGTGATCACGCTCGTGTACAGGCTGCCTGGTCCCAACAGGACCGCATCGGCTTGAGAGATCTCATTCAGCACTTCGTCTAACGCGCGCACCTTTTTGTCAAGGTGCACCGAGACGATTCTGGCATCGGTCTTCTTGGCGATCTTGGTCTCCCCCGTGATCGTGGAACCATCACTGTAGACTGCCACGAGTCTTATGAGTTCTTCACACACTGGAAGTACCTTTCCCTCTATCGCAAGTATGTCCGAAGCATACCTGACAGCCTTCGCAAAGCTACCCGTCATCATTGTGAGGGCCGCGAGTATTATGTTGCCGACACTGTGCTCCGAGAGACTCCCGTTCGTTGAAAACCTATAAGAAAAAAGCTTGCTCATCAAGCTTTCGGCCTTCGCGAGTGCAATGATGTTGTTCCTCACATCACCCGGCGGTGGCACGTTGAGCTCGTCCCTTATCTTGCCGGAGCTACCTCCCTCGTCCGTCACAGCCACCACTGCAGTCAACTCGAGGTTCTTCTCCTTCAAACCCCTGAGGATGGTTGAAAGACCTGTTCCCCCACCGATGGCGATCACTTTCATTTGTTCACATCCCGATGTTCAACTTCGATACCAAATTCGTTCGAGAGTTTTTCAGCAAGCCGTTCAACCACGTAAACGGACCTGTGTCGGCCACCGGTGCAACCCACGGACACTGTCATTCCAGCTCTGCCAGCCCTTTTGTAACCCATCGCGGCGATCCGGATCATGTTCGCAGCGCAATCGATGTACTCGGCTATGTCGCTCTGATTTTGGAAGAACTGTCTGACTCTTTCGTCACGTCCATCGAGTGGTGCGAGTTCGGGACAGTAATAAGGGTTCGGCATGAACCTGGTGTCCAGTAAGAAGTCCGTATCGGATGGCAAACCATACTTGAAGCCGAAGCTCCTCAACCTCACGAGAAAGGTTTTCTCTGTTGACAACAGACCGCTAATTCGCTCACGCAGCATTTGTATGTCCATCTCTGTGGTGTCTATGACCAGCGATATGTTCCTTATCTCTTCGAGCATCTTCTTCTCCATCTCTATGGCTTCGGACAAACTCAGTTTTCCTTCGAGCGGGTGTTTCCTCCGCGTCACAGAGAATCTCCTGATCAACTCCTCCTTCGAGGCCTCCAAGAAGAGCACACCGATCGATTCACCATAGCTCTGAAGCAACTTCTTCACGGCAGTCGTCAGATCGCCGAACTGAGCGCTCCTCACATCCAACACCAAGGCTATCTTGTCCATCGACGAACTCATGACGACAGCCATGAAATCGTTCAACAGCGTTGGAGGAAGGTTATCTATGCAGAAAAAACCGAGGTCTTCGAGTATCTTTATCACCGTACTCTTACCCGCTCCGGAAAGGCCAGACACGACGAGTATTCTCTTCACCCTGTGATCTCACCCCACGAGAATTCTTCAACGGTGTAGGGAAGAGGTACGTCGTATCTTTGGAGTTTCTTCGAAAACGATTCCGCGTTGGAAGACACGTAGAACTTCACACGCGCTTCTCCAGTTTCGTGTTTTGGGAGGAACCTTTCGAGTTTTTCTGCCAGCAGCTCGGCCGGATCCAGGACTGAGATTCCACCAGAAAGGTTTTCAAAAACGTGCCTGGCCAGCGGAAAGTGCGTACAACCGAGGATTATCGCATCAACACCTATTTCGCGCATGGAACGAACAGCTTCACCGACGATGCGCTCAATCTCTTCATCCCGTGCACACGATTCGATTGCCGCGACCAATTCCTGGCAAGGTCGCTGAAAAACTTCCACACCGATGCTGCGCATTTTGTCAAGATAAACTCCACTCTTCACCGTTGCTTCGGTTGCCACCACGCCCACTTTTCTCAAACCAGCCGGCAGATCGAAGTCGAGAATTCCAAAGAAGTTCTCCCTCGGTTGTGCGTTCAAAGCTATCAAAGCCGCTTGAGCAGTGTTGCAAGCAGAGATCACCACGTCCGCACCTTTCTTAAGCAGAAAGCGGACGCAATCCAAAGCGATGTTTTTAACCTCTTCGGCGCTCTTGGTTCCAAAGGGTGCATGAAAAGTATCGGCAAGGTAGAGGTACTCGGAGGCCATCCTGCGCTTTACGAGTTGAGACAAAACCGTAAGACCTCCAACACCGGAGTCGAAGAGACCGATCTTCAGTTGGCGTCACCCCTTGTTGGTCATGAAAGATTTCAGCTTGTTTGTAAGTTTCGAGATGGTTTCCTCGTACCATATCTCGTTCAGGACAGAGTTGGCAAGCATAACGACGAGAACCTCGTCCAGGCTCGCGTCCGAGGAGTTGTTCTTGATTTGCGTGAACTGGTTCTGTATCCTGTTGACCACCGCGAGGACGAACTCTTCCGGTACGTCCGCACTCAATTCGTAAGACTTGTCGCCAAGCTTGAGAACCAAGGTCCTCTTCATGGGAATCAGGTCCCCGCCAAACTGATCATTTTCTGCAGTTTGTCAACGAGTGAGTTCATGGTGTTCCTGTAGGTTTCGACCAACTTTTCGAGCTCTTTCTTTTCTTTATCCACCTGCTCGAGCTTGTTGAGAACCTCGTTCATCTGACTCCAGAGCTGTTCGTTTTCTTCTTTCAAACGTTTGTAGTCCTCTAACAACTTGTCGAGCAGTTCTTGCAGCTCAACGATCTTGTCCAAAGCAGCACACCCCTCTCCGTGTGCTTTTTTCACAACAAATGATATCACAAAGGCTAAACTTTTTGTCTTTTCAACGGCACGTGTGATAAATTTGCTCTTGGGGTGGTCGCGTTTGCTCATAGGTGAGAACGATCTGGATGTGCGTTCGATCGTCAACGTTTCCAGACACAACGAACAGGTCAGCCTATCTCCATCAGCGATCGATAGAATGAGGCATTCTCGAATCGTCATTGAAAAGCTCGCAAGTTTGGAGAAACCCACCTACGGTGTGAACACTGGCTTCGGAGCGTTCGCAACGACGAAGATTCCAAAAGATAAGTTGTTGTCACTCCAAAGGAACATCCTCTTGTCTCACGCTTGTGGGGTTGGTGAAGCTTTGCCTACTGATGTGGTTCGAGCGATGGTCTTGACGAGGGCGCACACTCTGGCTCTGGGTTATTCGGGGGTCAGACCGATCGTCGTCGAAAAACTCTGTGAGCTGTTGAACAAGTCGATAGTGCCGTACGTTCCATCCAAAGGTTCCGTGGGTGCGAGTGGAGATTTGGCACCACTCGCCCACGTTGCACTCGTGCTCATCGGAGAAGGCGAAGTGATGATCGATGGTGAACGCAGGCCAACGCGCGACGCGTTACAACTGTTCAACTTTGAGCCCATCCAACTGCTTGAGAAGGAAGGACTCAGTCTCGTCAACGGTACGCAGGCCATGTCGGCGTGCTTGGCTTTGGCTGTGAACGATGCGCTCAATCTGGTTCGTCTCTCCACAGAAGTTGCCGCGTTGAGTGCGGACGTTTTGTTCGCTTCGCCCGACGCTTACGACGACGCAGTGGCAAAGACGAGGAGACACCGTGGACAAGCCGTCATTATCAAGATGCTGAGAGAGAGGTTCGAAGCCAGCGAGCTGAGGACCTCACACCTGAACTGTTTGAGGGTTCAGGATGCTTATTCTTTACGTTGCATACCTCAAGTCCATGGAGCCGTTTTGGACGTTCTGTTCTTCGTGAAGAAGACTGTCGAAGATGAGATCAACTCCGCGACGGACAATCCGATCGTCTACGGAGACAGAGTGATCTCGCAGGGCAACTTCCATGGAGAACCCCTCGCCTTCGCTGCGGACTTTTTGTGCATAGCGCTCACCGACCTCGGCAACATGATCGAGCGGAGGATCGATAGGCTGCTGAATCCCAAACTGAACGAAGGCTTACCTCCATTCTTGGCCTTCGGAGAAGTGGGCGTCAATTCTGGCCTGATGATATGGCAGTACACGGCGGCCGCATTGTGCAACGAGAACAAGGTTTTGTCACACCCTGCATCCACTGACACGATTCCAACGAGTGGTTTCCAAGAAGACCATGTGAGCATGGGCATGAACGCATGTTTGAAACTGCTGAAGGTCCTTGAAAATGTTGAGATGCTCTCGGCGATTGAACTCATGTGCGCCGCGAGAGCCCTCCAGGCAAGAAGACCCATGAGATCTTCAAAACTCAACGAGGAACTTTTCTCACGAGTGGAGAATCTCTTGGAGAGCACATCAAACGACACCTACTGGCAGAACAGCTTCAGAAGAATCAAGTATTTCGTTGAACAAACGATCAAAGCAACACACACGGAATGGTGGAAAAACTATGAATGAGCCCATTTGGTACGACGATCTGGAGCAGTTTTTGCTCTGTCCCAGGAGGTTTCAACTCGACAAGGGTACGATCGAACGATCAGAGGCACCGTTGGACTCCTCAGAGTTACTCAGATTCGGTTTTTCCGTCGAAAGACCAATCCTCGAAGCGGAGATCTTCGATGTGAGGTTCATTGCGGACCCAGATCTCGCAGTCTTGGAGGAAAATGGCTGGAGATTGGTTCTGAAGAAAGAAGCAAAAAGATTCAAGCAAAAATACGCAGTCGAAGCCGCTTACCATGCCTACATCTTCTCTCAGCGAGGTTTTCCTGTGAATAGGGTCACCATCTCTTCGCCGTATTTTGAGGTCGACCTCGATTGGCGGGACGCTCTTCCAAGATTGATTTCACTGCTTGAAAACATCACGACGTTCAGAGAAGAACTGTACGATCCCAGACCGACATCCTTGTGCAAGACTTGTCCTCACGTGATAGAGTGTAGCGAAGCTTTGATTAGAAAGAAAGATCTGCTCGCGATTCACGGTTTGAACGAACGAACGAGGGTGAAGCTGCTCAGAGAGGGTATTGAAGACCTCGAAGATCTGCTTAACACTCAAAAGTTGAAGGATTTCTCAAAGGATGTCCTCGAAAAATTGAAAAAGAAAGCGACAGCTCTGCTCGAAAGACGCCCAATCCTTTTGGAGTCCATTCCAGCGCTTCCCGAGGGTTTGTTCCTCGACATAGAGTCGCACGTGGTCGCTGGGTACGATTATCTCTTCGGGATCCTCAGCGGCGACGAGTACATTCCCTTCCTGTGCGAAGATAAAGAGCACGAAGGCGCCGTTTTCAAACGCGTCATCGATTTTCTCCTCTCCAAGGATGGTCCCATCTATCATTACTGTGCGTACGAACCTACGCACTTCAGAGAGCTCGCGCGACTTCACGGTGTCGAGAGTGACTACATTCGGTTGAGGAAACGGTTCGTCGACGTGTACCAAATTCTGTCCAGGCACGTCGCATTGCCGTTGTTCAGCTATTCGCTGAAGAGCGTTGCTCGCTACTACGGTTTCAGTTGGCGCACGAAACTCGACGGCTGGCGTGCGTGCAAATACTTCCAGATGTGGCTCTCAACGAAAGATCCTTCGCTGCTCGACACAGTGATGAAGTACAACGAAGACGATGTGCGTGCGACACAGCTGTTGGTCGAAAAGCTGAGGTCGATGGGCTTCAATGAGACGTTACGCATGAGTAATGTGACAGCAAAAGAGTCTCGTTAGCATTTTACTGACCAGTCGGTAAAGGAGGTATTCACATGGCAGTCGTTGGAGGAGTGAAGGGTTTCATATACCACCAAGCTGGAAAACTCGTCGCTTCGGTGCTTCGCAACACAGACGAGGAAGGCTTGTACAAGTTGTTCTCAACTCTCAGTGCCTTGACGAAGGAGCCCTCAAAGAGTGGGCTGAAGAAACTCGCACTCATGGCGAAGGACAAACATCCGATGATCACGAGTTGGGTCAAGGGGTTCAGGCGTTCCAGCCCTAAGTGCGTTGAGAAGATCATAAACAACCTGATCATCAACGAGTTCGCCTTTGGTGAACCAATAAGACAGCAGAAAATGCACGAGCACAAAGTTGTGCTACCGAAACTCGGAGTGATAAGTCCGACGTACGCGTGCAATCTGAACTGCGTTGGTTGCTATGCGGGACTCTACGGAAGAAAGTATGAGCTCACCAAAGAAGAGGTCAGCAAGGTCATTCGCGAAGGAAACGAACTTGGACTGTACTTCTGGATCATCACGGGAGGCGAGCCGTTCTACTGGCCACACCTGATGGAGATACTGGAAGAGTTCGACGATAATTACTTCTTGATCTACACGAACGGGACCTTGATAACGGAAGAGGTCGCGAAGAAACTGTCCGAACTTGGGAACGCAACTCCGGCGATATCTGTGGAAGGTTTCGAGCTCGACACAGACTGGAGGAGAGGCAGGGGTGTGTTCAAGAGCGTGCTCGAGGCTTGGGAGAGGTTGAGAAAATACGGCGTACCGTTCGGAGCATCGATAACTGCGACGAGGATGAACCATGACACGCTCATGAAAGATGAGTTCTGGCAGTTCCTCGAAGAGCAGCAAGTGGTCTACGCTTGGGTCTTCCAGTACATGCCCGTTGGTATGAACGCGTCGATTGACTTGGTTCCGACACCTCAGCAGAGGTATGAGAGGTTCTTCAAGACTGATCAAGTGAGATTGAGCGGTAAGTTTGCCTTCGTTGCGGACTTCTGGAACCACGGCTTTCTGACGCACGGCTGTCTTGCTGCGGGTGCTAAGTACTTCCACGTGAACGCGAAAGGCTATGTCGAACCGTGCGTCTTTCAACAGTACGCGGTGGACAGCATAAGAGAAAAATCATTGCTGGAGATATTGAAATCGCCGTTCTTCGAATCTTACAAGCGTATGGTTCCGTACTCCAACAACTTGTTCAGGCCATGTCCAATCATAGACAATCCGAAGGTGTACAGAGCCATGGTGAAACACTTCAACGCTATTCCGCAGCACGAAGGTTCAGAACGTGTCGTCGAAGATCTCGCACCTGAGATAGACAAACTCGCTGAAGAATGGAAAGTTTATGCAGACAAGCTCTGGTACGAACACGGGTACGTCGATCGTTACCCTGTGAACAGGGGGATCTACAATTACGAGACCAGGATGAAACGTTATGCGAACAAAGAGGAGGCACTCGCTGTCGACAAAACTCTGAAATGAGAATGGGGAGTGGCCGATTTGTCCAACGCCAGGGAGAGAATCTTGGAGGCGGCGAAGGCCGCCTTCTCTGAAAGAGGCTTCGACGGTGTCAGCATGGAGGAAATCGCACAGCGTGCCGGAGTGCGAAAACCACTCATATACTATTATTTTCCGAGCAAAGAGGTGCTCTTCGAGGAAGTTTGGAACAGGGCGTTGGAAGAACTCGAGAACCACATCTTCAAGGAAGTTGAGGATGAGAATTACTACGTCAAAAAGATCAAGAAATTCCTGAGAGCCTATATAGATTTCGTCACGAGCAGAAAAGTTTTGTCAAGGGTGATAGAGAAGGAACGCGCGAGTGTGTTGGATGAGTCTGGAAAAGGAGACGTTTGGAAGAGGCTCAAAAGGCGTTACGATGATTTTTTGAACAGAGTGGCACAGCTCATAGAAGAGGGAAAGAAGAACGAACTGGTCAACCCAGAGATAGACTCACAAACCGCGGCAAAATTGATAACGGAAGCCCTCGCGGCTACGGCGTCCTCAGGTTCTGCTCTGAAATCGATTGAATCGTTCATCATGTCAGGTTTGATGGGAAAGACAGAATCTTGAAGATTGGAATCGAACCTCTTGATTTTTGTGTGAGCGCGTGGTAGGATACTTAAAGGTGTAAGCCCCTGTAGTTCAATGGATAGAACGGCGGATTCCTAATCCGCAAATGGAGGTTCGATTCCTCCCAGGGGCACCATGGTGTGGGCCGTTAGCTCAGCAGGTAGAGCACCTGACTCTTAATCAGGGGGTCGCAGGTTCGAATCCTGCACGGCCCACCAGTAACGAAAGCGGAAGCCTTGCTTCCCACCCCGAGACTCGGTCGAAGGGGTTGAGTTGGCTCCTGAATGAAATCAGGGAGGCGGGCTTTGCCCGCCTTTTTTCTTAGGGAGGTAGAGAGCATCGAGAAAGAGCAGATCTTTTTGAAGAACGAGCAAATAAGGTTTCCAAAGGTCAGAGTGGTGGGACAGGATGGTAAGCAACTGGGTGTCATGCCCACGTACAAAGCCATAGAGCTTGCGAGGAAAGAGGGCTTAGACTTAGTTTTGGTCTCACCCAGTAGCGATCCACCGGTCGCGAAGATCATGGACTTCGGCAAGTACATGTACCAGCTTGCCAAGAAACAGAAGGAAGCCAAGAAGAAACAAAAGGTTCAAGAGATCAAGCAGATGAAGTTCAGGGTCAAGATCGACGAGCACGATTACCAGACGAAGGTCAGACACATCAGACGCTTCCTTGAAGAGGACAACAAGGTCAAAGTGACTGTCATGTTCAGAGGCAGGGAGATCACCTTCGCGGAGAAGGGCGAAGAGATACTCAAAAGGATCGCACAAGATGTCAGTGACATAGGCGTGGTCGAGGTCGAACCGAAACTCGAAGGGAAAGACATGTGGATGCAGATCAAGCCGAAGGAAGAATGAGGGAGGTTTGAGGTTATGGCCAAGAACAAGATGAAAACGTGCAAGACGGCCGCAAAGAGGTTTCGAGTGACCAAGAACGGCAAGATCCTTTTCAACCATGCGCGAACGAGGCACACCACTGGAAAGAGAAGAAGATCCGCTCTGCGCGAACTGAGAAAGAAGGACGTACTGGACAAAGGCGACGCGAAGAGAGTCAAACGACTTCTCGGAGTCTGAGAAAGGAGGTAAACCATGAGGATCAAAAGATCAAAGCACGCGAGAAAGAAGAGAAAAAAGATTCTGAAGGCTGTTAAGGGGTTCAGAGGTGCGATCAGCAGAAGATACAAGCTCGCGAAACAGCATTACATCCGGGCTAAATGGTACTCATTCGCTGGTCGAAAGATAAAGAAGAGGGACTTCAGAAAGGTTTGGATCACGAGGATAAACATTGCCGCAAGAAAGTATGGATTGAAATACAGCGAGTTGATCCACGGCCTCAGGCTCGCAAACGTGAGCATCAACAGAAAGATGTTGTCCGAGCTGGCCGTCAACGATCCCAACGCGTTCGCATCTTACGTTGAACTCGCCAAAAAACATTTGAAGAATGTGACCGCCTGAAATGTTTGTGATAAAATAAATTTGAAAGGAGTCAACGTTGCAGAAGGGAGGGTTGAAGGTGGCCGGTGTGAGAGTCGAGATCAATGGGAAAGCGTACGAAGTGCCGGCTGGTGTAACGGTTCTTGAGGCGTGCAATCAAGCTGGTGTGTACGTGCCAACGCTGTGCAACCATCCACGACTCGAGCCAACGGGCGCTTGCCGAGTTTGTGTGATAGAGGTTGAGGGTGCGAAGAACCTACAGCCAGCTTGTGTGACGAAGGTTCAAGACGGGATGAAGATCAGAACGAACAGCTCGCGCGTCACGAACGCGGTCAAGTTCAACCTCGCTTTGTTGTTGTCCCGCCATCCAAAAGATTGCATGACCTGTGACGTCAACGGTAGGTGTGAGTTCCAAGATTTGATCTACCTCTATGACGTTCAGGACATCTTCCCCAGCGAAGTCAGGACAATCGCGTTGGATCTGAGTTCTCCAGCAGTGGTGAGAGATCTGGAGAAATGTGTGGTTTGTGGCAGATGTGTGAGAGCTTGTTCGGAACTTCAAGGCATGGACATCTACTCCATGGTCGATAGAGGTTACGAGACTTTGCCCCAAACAGCTTTCGATATGCCACTCTATGAGACAGATTGTATAAGTTGTGGACAATGTGCCGCCTTCTGTCCTGTAGGAGCGATCACGGAAAACATGAACATAAGGAGAGTCCTCGAAGAAATAGAAAAACGCGAAAAGGTACTCATCGTACAAACTGCCCCCGCGACGCGCGTGGCACTGGGTGAGGAGTTCGGCATGGAAATGGGCAGCATTTCCACCGGCAAGATGGTCGCCGCACTGAGGCGACTCGGGTTCGACTACGTGTTCGACACGAACTTCGCAGCGGACTTGACGATCATGGAAGAAGGATATGAGTTCCTGGAGAGACTCAAAAAAGGTGGTCCGTTCCCGATGTTCACCTCCTGCTGCCCGGCGTGGATCAACTTGGCGGAGAAGTTGTACCCACAGTTCTTGAAGAATCTTTCGAGTGCAAAATCTCCACATCAGATGCTCGGTGCCGTGTTGAAGTCTTACTTTGCGAAGAAAATAAATGTTCCTCCGGAAAAGATTTTCGTGGTCTCCATAATGCCTTGCACCGCCAAGAAAGACGACATCACCAGGCCTCAACACATGGTTAACGGTGTACCCGCGGTGGACGTCGTTCTGACCACGCGCGAGCTCGGCAGATTGATAAAGATGAGAAAGATTCCTTACGCGTCCCTCCCAGAAGAAAACTACGATGATCCACTGGGTGAATCCACAGGCGCCGCGGCAATATTCGGCGTCACAGGTGGTGTGATGGAGGCAGCTCTGAGGACCGCGTACGAGCTTGGACTCGGCAAACCGCTACCGAAGATAGAGTTCACCAACGTTCGTGGTTTAGAGGGCATAAAGGAAGCCACGATCGATTTCGATGGAAAGCGACTGAAGGTCGCCGTCGCGCACGGTGGTGCCAACGTCAGAAAGTTGCTCGACAAAATAACGAAAGGTGAAGTCTACTACGACTTCGTTGAGATCATGGCTTGTCCGGGTGGTTGCATCGGTGGTGGAGGCCAACCCAAGAGTTTGGACAAGGATGTCTTGATCAAACGCATGGAGGCCATATACACCATCGACGAGAGAAGCGTGATCAGAAAATCTCACGAGAACCTGTCGATAAAGAAGCTTTACGAGGAGTTTTTCGAGCATCCACTCAGCCACGTCTCGCACGAACTGCTCCACACAACTTATGTGGACAGATCGAAAAAGAAGGTCGTACAAGCTGTTAAAGTGTGAATCCAAAGAATGGGTGAAGAGGCGAGGCTTGTTCCTCGCCTCTTTATTGAAGGAGGTAGGAACATGAGAAAATGTCTTATCCTTTTGCTGTTACTTTCGATCAGTCTCAGCTTCGCGATCAAAGTTCTTATACCTGTTGGTCCGACCGTGGTAGCCTTTGTGGGCTTGATGGAGAAAAAAGTGACCAGCGAGGTGGAACTCAAGGTTGACTTTTGGCGAACACTCGATCAGGTAAGTGCGCAGATCGCTGCAAAGAATGTTGATCTAATCGTTCTGCCGGTCTCTATAGGTGCATCTCTGTACAGCAAGGGAATTGACCTGAGACTCGCCGGAGTGATCCTTTGGAAGGCTTTTTACGTTGTGACGAAGGATTTCGATCTGACGGACCTGAAGGCTTTGTCGGGCCAAGAGATTTACACACCCCAGGGCAAAGGGCAAACCGGTGACGTGCTGATCAGATACTTGCTCGAGAAAGTTGGACTGAAACCTGACGTCGATGTGAAGATCAGATACGCCACACCTGCTGAGATAGTATCGCTGATGGGTGCTGGGAAGGTTAAGGTCGCCGTGCTTCCCGAACCGTACGTGACGTTAGCTCTGAAACAAGCTCAGGCGCGCATGGAATACGACCTGCAAGAGCTCTGGTCGCGCTACACACAACTGCCTGCGCGAATCCCAATAACGGGCCTGTTTGTTGCAAAAGACCTGGACCAGGCCACTTTACACAAGGCTATGACAGCGATAGAGAATTCACTCAAGTATGCGATGGAGAACAGGCATGAAGCTGCGTCTCTTTCCGTTCCACACCTCGGTGGCATGTCGGCACAAATTATTGAAGAATCTCTCACTCGAACGCTGTACGAGTACAAACGTGCGAGCGACGTGGCGTCCGAGGTGATTCAGTATCTGAAGATCACGCAGCAAGTGGATCCGAGTGCGATGCCTTCGATACCAGATGAAAAATTCTTCGCGTTTTGAATTCTCCCTCCTTGGAGTAGTTCTGCTCTTTGCTTCCTGGTTCGTTGTTTCGAAACTCGTCTCGTCCGACCTCGTTTTTCCCGGACTTGAGAAGGTTTTGTCACACTCATACCGCCTGCTGGTCGAAGGCAAACTGCTCGGACCGGTTGGCTTAACCTTTCTCAGGGCTTTCTTCGGTATGGGGTTGGCGCTCTTTGCAGGCACAGTCCTCGGTTTCATGATGGGTCTTTCCGACAGGATCTATCTTTTGCTCCAGCCGTTGAACATGGCCATCAGGTCCGTTCCGATCGTCTCATGGCTTTCGACCGTCATACTCGCGTGGGGCATAGGATGGCGCGGTGTGGTTTTCATAGTTTTCGTTTCGCTTCTGCCGATCGTAACGTTCAACGTTTGCGAAGGCGTTCGCGTTGTGGACAAGAAACTCGTTGAGATGGCGAAGGTTTACTCATTAGCCAAATGGAAGATCTTCAAGGCAATCTACATGGGTTCCGTCTGGCCGTTTCTGCTCTCATCCTTGAAGTTGAGCATAGGCAGCATGTGGAAAGTGGCGATCGTCGCGGAGTATCTCATAGGCGAAACGGGGCTCGGCGTTCAGATCATGCAGGCCAAGTTCTACGTGAACACGACAGAGGTTTTTTCCTACACGCTCGTGGCCGTGGTGTTCGGGCTCGTTCTGGAAGCACTATTCTCACTTCTCTGGGAGCGAGGTAGCTTTGAAGTGCATTCTTGAGCTGGAAGGAATCTTCAAGAATTATGGAGAGCTACCTGTATTGGGTGGAATAGACCTGAGGATCTTCGAATCCGATGCGGTGGCGATCGTTGGACAGTCGGGCTGTGGGAAAACGACCCTGCTCAGGATCATAGCCAATCTGGAAAAGCCAGACTCCGGAATGATCAACAGATTCTACAGTCGATTGGGTTTCGTTTTTCAGGAGGACAGACTGATACCCTGGTACAGCGTGCGTAAAAATCTGGAGCTCGTTTGTGACGATGAAAGAAAGATACAGCGAACGGTTCAACAGGTAGGGCTTGCTGGCTTCGAACACTACAAACCAAGCCAGCTGAGTGGAGGCATGAGGCAGAGGTTGAACCTCGCACGCGCTTTGATCGTCGAACCGGAGCTACTTTTGCTGGATGAACCTTTCAGGAGCCTGGACACACCGACGAAAGTGAAGCTCATCAACGATCTCTCCATTTTGCTTGAAAACATAAACATCAGTTACGTTCTGGTGACACACGACATGAGGGAGGCATTGAGCCTGGCGAAACGCGTTTACGTCATGCGAGGCCGACCGGCGAAGTTCGTACATCACATCGAACTCAAAAAGAAGATGGACTTTTTCGATCCTTCATTTCTGCAACTCGAGAAAACGATCCTGTCACATATGGAAGATACGGGGGCTCTCCAGTGATGAACGTATTCAGAGGCTTTCTGATAGGTCTTGCGAACCTGGTTCCCGGAGTGAGCGGTGCAACGATGGCCATCATACTCGGTGTCTATGAACGGCTGATCGATGCCGTGGCGAATTTCGTGAAGTTCAGATTCAAAAGAGAGCAGATTGCTTTCATCGTTGCTCTCGGCATCGGTATTCTTGCTGCAATATTTGTCGGCTCTGCTGCCATGAAACAACTGCTCGAAAGATCTCCGGCCATGGCTTATGCCATTTTCTTTGGTCTCGTTTTGGGTTCGATTCCAAAACTGCGCAGAGAGATCTCAGATTTGAAGCTGCGCCATTTCGCAGTCGGTGTGTCTTTGATGCTCATTTTCGAACTTCTGGTTAACACCGTGCGGCTTTCAGGAGCGTACGTTTTGTTGACCGGCATCATCGCCGCATGCGCGATGATCCTTCCAGGTCTCAGTGGTTCCCTTGTGCTCCTGATACTCGGTGTCTACGATGATATCCTCGATGCCCTGGTGAATCTGGAGCTCGCAACCGTTGTTCCTTTTGGGATTGGAGTGATCCTCGGCATAGCGCTGATGGCACTCCTCATGGATTGGCTCGTTGAAAAGTTTCCAAACCAGACCCGTAGCTTCACATTTGGCTTGGTCGTTGCATCGATCATTAAACTCGAACCTTTCACGAAACAGAACATGAATCTTGCGGAGCTTGCTTTCGTTCTTCTGATTGTTTCTGCTGCTGCTTATCTGTCTTTCAGGCTTTCGTACAGATCGCCAGCTCAAAGGTGAGCCACATGGGTAAATATTACGCTGTCAAACGCGGAAGGAATCCTGGTATATACGAGGACTGGGAGCGCGCAAGAGAACAGGTGGAAGGTTTCCCCAACGCGGAGTATCGATCGTTCGCTTCTGAGAAGGACGCACTCGCTTATCTGAGAGGAGAAGCATGGCGCTGCCCTGATCTTATGAAAGATACGATCCTCGTCTGCGTTGATGGAAGCTATAAAGGCGCTGTCTGCGGTTCGGGAATCGTCGTTTGCGATCAGGAAGGTTTGCACGAGTTCTACTTCTGGAGCGATGAACCAGAATTTGCGAAGATGAGAAACGTTGCAGGAGAAATCTTGGCAGTGCTCTTCGCTGTAAATTATGCGCTGCAAAGGGGTGCAAAACGTCTTGTCATAAGGCACGATTTTGAAAACCTCCACAAATGGATCAGTGGTGAGTATCAAACAAAGACTTTTCTCACGGAGATCTACAGAGAATTCGTGCATTTTGCGAGGAAGAAGAACCTTCACATCGAATTCGAAAAGACCAAGTCGCATTCGAAAGATCCCTGCAACGAGAGGGCAGACGCGCTCGCAAAACTCGCAACTGAAAGAAATCGTAACGTCGACTGGAATTGGGAGGTGTTGACAAGTGTCGTTCGAAGTGATGAAAGCAGTTGAAGAGATCGAGAACTTCATTCAGAGCTTTGTTCAAAACAACGGATTTAATGGTGTCGTTGTGGGTGTCAGCGGTGGGGTGGATTCCGCACTGGTGGTGAGTCTGTGCACGAGAGCGCTCGGCAAAGAACGAGTGTTGGGGTTGATCCTTCCCGATCGCGATTCTGCGAAAGAGAGTAAGAGGCTCGCTTTGAAACTGTGCCGAGAACTCGGAATCGAACACGAAGTCATTTCCATCACTCCAGCTCTAAGAAAGTTGAGAGTCTACAGACTTTTCCCTCCCGCTTGCTTGTTTCCAAGAAAGGTTCAAGAAAGTTATGTGAAAGGCAAGTGGAAGAGTTTATCGAAAGATCCGTACATTGATGATCTTCTCGACAGGGGCAACGAAACTTTCAGGAAAGGTCTTGCATACTACAGGATCAAACACAGATTGAGAATGTGCCTTCTCTACTTCGAGGCTGAGAAAAGAAATTATGCGGTTGCCGGATGCGTGAACAAAACCGAGTTGATGAGCGGTTTGTACGTCAAATGGGGTGACAGTGCGGCAGATTTTGAACCGATAGCACACCTTTACAAGACACAGGTGGTTGAACTCGCAAGATGGCTCAGGATACCTTCAGAGATCGTCGAAAGGGCTCCCACGCCTGACCTCATACCCGGTATCACGGATGAATTCGTTCTCGGTTTGAATTATGCGGATCTGGACAGGATACTCGCGAAGATGGAGAAGGGAGAAGATCTTTCGAACGAGGATCCAAAGTTCGTGCAACGCGTGAGACAGATACGTGAAGCGGCATGGCACAGAAAGATACAGAACGTTCGAATCAATTCACCAAACGGCGTACAGTAGAACCCCAACGAAACCCGATGCGAACATCAACACGAGCGGATGTATCTTGAATTTGTTGAGGCCAAGGAAACCGAGTACTGCAATGATGAAGAACCATGGATCGGTGAGTCTTGGACTCGCGAGCGAGATCAGAGTGACGAGCACCATGATCGTTGTGAACCCCATGAGAGCCTGCGACAATCTGTTGGAATTCAGTTTGATCCTCTTGCCGAAGGAGAAGACCACGATAATCGTGAGTGCCGGGGCCAACAGAAAGAAAAATGTGTTCAGGAAGGCACCCAAGAAGCCAAAATATTTGTATCCAACGTACGTCGCCAGATTCAGAGCGATCGGTCCCGGTGTCATTTGAGCCACGGAGACCATCTCGGTGAACTCCGCTGGAGAAAGAAATCCTGCCGAGATGAGTTCTCTTTGCAAGATTCCAACCACGGCCCATCCGCCGCCAAAGGAGAGAAAACCAAGCTTCAAGAAGATCAAAACGAGTTTGATCAGGTTCATCTGCTCATCTCCCCCAGACGTAGAGTAACCAGATGCTGGCCACGAAAACCGCGTACAACGCGCTTCGACTGGCCAAAAGAAGCGCGACTCCTACACCGACGATCATTGTTCTCAGCAACGCCCAACGTTGCCTCTTGAGCAAACCTATAAGAACGTTGAAGACCAACCCGACTACCCCGGCGTAGACACCCAGCAGGAAAGCCCTCAAATAGACGTTGTGCAAAAAGGGCCTGAGTAGACCAGCGACAGCGACGATCGCGAAGAACGGCGGCAAAGCGATTGCAACACCAGACAAGACGGCACCAAGCACGCCCGCCACCTTCTTCCCAACGAGTATGGCCGTGTTGAACGCGATCGGACCTGGGATGCTCTGTGCCACCGACAGCAAGCTGAGAAACTCTTCCTTTTTCATCCATCCAAGCCTGTCCGCTTCCCATTGCATGACGGGCACCATCGCGTAGCCACCACCAAGGGTCAAGGTAGAAATCCTCAAGAAAACACCAAACGCTTTCAGTGCGCGTTTCCACGTACCTTCGCTCACAGTTTTTTCACCACCACGGCCCTACCAGCGCTGTCCTGTATCTTGACGAAGTCATCGCCAACATCGATCGAAAGCTTGTTAGACATGCGTGCGAGTGCGGACCTCAACTTGTGTGGAGAGAATTCGAATTCGAACCTCAGAGGACAGTCGAATGGAAGCATCGCTCTGTACAACACCGCGCCGTAAGCACCAAAGAATCTCATGGTGTTCTTGGCGCATTCGATTCTGACGGTGCTCTCCCTCGGCATGAGCCATGCAGCCTTGGAGACGAACCTCTGAAAATTTCTCGGAACCACGTAAGCTTCCCTCTTTTGAAGAAAATCACCGATTAGGGGATCGAACGAAGCGTGCTCCCCGCACAGCTGTAGAGTGAAATCGCTGGAGCGTATCAACAGTGCTTCGCCCAACCCGATGTTCAGTTGGACGTTCTTGGCGTAGACTTCGAGTGCTTTGACGATGTGTCGAGCGCTCATGTAGGGAAAAGAAAAAACGAACGGTTTCATGGCTTCGCCAACTAAACGCGTTAGGCAGATCATCGAACGCGTTGATGCGAACATCAACAGTTCTCCTTGGAACGAACCAAAGAGAGCAAAGTCCCCTTCTTCGAGCGGGGATGTAGCGAAGTCCAAAGCCCGATTGAAGTCGAGCAGGTCTGATTTCGCCACAGGTTCGTGTTCGACGGGAACTTGCTTTTCCCTCTTTCCCGTCAGCTTCATTCGGAGAGTCTCATTTCCAGAACTCAGAACGATCTCATCTTCCATCAACGCCAAGTTCAGAAACTCACCGCTTTCCCCCACCAAGAAGCCCTTCAACAACCTCAACGGTATGGCGATCTCTCCATTGAACGGTTCGCACTCTCCGATCTTCGTCCAACCATGCAGACAACCGTCCGTTGCACGCAAGACGAGCCCTTCACTGTAGGAAAAATAGATGTTTCCAAAGCTGAACTCCGACGAACCCATCAGCTTGTCGCAGAACCTCAGCCACAACGAAAGAACCGAAAGATCCACGCTCGCTCTCATCTTTTCACCGTCTTCACTATAGCGTCTATCAGGTCCTCAAAACTCATTCCAGCGGCGCGCGCCGAAGCCGGCATGTCACTCAGGTCCGTCATACCCGGTATGGTGTTGATCTCCAAAAAATAAAATGTCCCATCCTTCAGGATCCCATCGATCCTTGCAAAACCTCTGCACTCGCACGCTTTGAAAGCCCTCAAGCAGGATTCACAGACCGTTCTGTATTCTTCCTCGGTGAGGGGAGCAGGAAGAACGAACTCCGTCATGTTTGGTGTGTATTTGGCGATGTAGTCGTAGAACCTGCGTTTCGGTCTGAGCTCGAGTATGGGCAGTACCTTCAATTCTCCGTCCATCTCGATCACGGACACGGTGAGTTCCCTACCTTGAACGTACCGTTGCAGTATCATCTCCCCGTAAAGCTCGAGCTCCATCTGCAAATTGCGCTCGAATTCTTCCGCATCGTCGCAGATGTGCACACCTATGCTGGAACCTTCCTTGCGCGGTTTCACAACGCAGGGGAAACCGAACGGAGAGTTTCTCGTTGGTCTGTCAACGACGGTGTACTCGGGAACTGGGACGAACTTTTCGACAATTCTGTAGGTCATCAGCTTATCGAAGCACAGGGCGCTCGCGAGTACCCCAGAACCCGTGTACGGCACACCGAGCCAATCCAACAGAGCTTGAACGGTTCCATCCTCGCCAAACTTTCCGTGAAGTGCGATGAAGATCAGATCGAACTGCTTGAGCGTGGGCAAAACATGAAAGAAGTCTTCTTTCACGTCAATCGGCGCAACTTCATGACCGAGTTTCCTGAGGGCTTTGACCACGTTTTCGCCGCTTCTCAATGAGATCTCTCGTTCTCTTGACATTCCACCCATCAAGACGGCTATTCTCAATCGCTCGTCTCCTCCTTGGACCCTTCAAAGGTCTTTTTGCACTTTTCACAGTACAGTTTTTCCGAAGAGCGAAACCTTCGATAGTGTAACCTTTCACCGCATTCTGGGCAAGATTCGTTGGACGGTTCAGACCAGCTCACATAATCGCACGAATCGTTCGTGCACTTGAAGAAGTATTTCTTGTTCCTGCTGAGCTTTTTCTCCACAGCGGAACCACACTTGGGACAGGTCCCCCTCGCGAAATCTTTGTAATTCTTCCCACACTTTTGACAATGGTAGTACGCACCGTATTTCCCACTGTATCGTTTGAGTGGTTCTCCGCAGTTTGGACAAACGTGGGCCTTCGCCTCTTCCTGTTCCATGAAATACATCATACCCTCGTCCATCACGGCGGGCGTGCTCAAATCGATCGATGATGTCTTCCCGCACGATGCACAAGACATGTAAAGTCCGTACCGTCCAACCCTTAGGGTGAACTTCTCACCGCACTCACAGACCGCGTTCGTCTTCATGTCTATGGATAACCATTTTTCCTCAGCTTTAGTCAGTTGACTTGAGAATTCTTTGTAGAATTCACCGAGCACTTGCTTGTGGTCCTTCTCACCTCTCTCAATCGCGTCGAGTGCCTCCTCCATTCTCGCGGTGAAGTCGAGATCCACTATCTTCGGAAACCTCTGTTCCATGTAGTAGTTGACGACGAAACCGAGGACCGTGGGCACGAGTTCTTTCGACCTCTTCACGACGTACTTTCGTTGGAGCAAGGTCGAGATGATCGTCGCGTAGGTACTTGGCCTCCCGATGCCTCTGGCTTCGAGCGCTCTGACCATCGATGACTCCGTGTACCTTGCGGGCGGTTTGGTCTCGTCCTGCTGTATGTCCCATCTGGTGACGTTGAAGGTCTCCCCCTTCAAAGGTTCGACTTCTTCTGATTCTTTTTTCAAAACCGCTTCGAAGCCATCGAAGATTCTTTTCTCCAGTTTTGCCTCGAAACCGTACTTACCAGATTCAAAGGTGTAGATCGTTTCTTCGTACAGTGCTGCGGCCATCTGCGAGGCAACGAACCTCTCCCAGATCAACTTGTAGAGCTTGTAGAGATCTCTGTCCAACAGTTTCTGAGCCTTCTGCGGTGTCATCTCGACGTCCACCGGTCTTATGGCCTCGTGTGCGTCCTGAACGTTGGACTTCTTTTGCTTGGAGCTGAACTCACCGACGTAACGCTCACCGAAGTGAGCCTTGATGAACTTTTCGGCTTGATCTCTCGCGTAATCGCTGATGCGCGTCGAATCGGTCCTCATGTACGTTATGAACGCCCTGTGACCTTCAGACGTTTCGACGCCTTCGTACAGCATCTGGGCAAGTTGCATCGTTCGGGACACGGAAAAACCGAACTTGTTCGCGGCTTCCTGCTGAAGCGTGCTGGTTATGAAGGGCAGTGGCGGCTTTTTTTCCACCAACCTGTTCTTCCTCTGCACGAGCTTCAGCTGCTTGACTTCTCGCTCAATCTGTCGTGCGAGTGCCTCGTCCACCTGTTGCATCTCGATCCTTTTACCATCGACGTGGGTCAGATAGAACCTGACCGAGCCGATGTAACCTTGCACCTTCCAAAACTTCTTTGGAATGAACCTGTGACGCTGTATTTCACGCTCACAAACGAGTTTCAAGGCTGCAGATTGCACTCGACCTGCACTGGAATTGGTTCTCAACAGTTTCCACAGGAGTGGGCTGATCTTGTAGCCGACGATGCGATCGAGAATGCGGCGCGCGTGCTGCGCGTACACCTTTTTCATGTCGATGAGCCTTGGAGATTGGACGGCAGATCTTATCGTTTTTGGTGTTATCTCGCTGAACACGATCCTGTTCTTTTTATCCAAAACGTTGAGGATGGATGCCAAATGCCATGCGATCGCCTCGCCTTCACGATCCATATCCGAGGCGAGGTACACTTCCTTACCCCTTGCCTTCTCCTTGATCTCTTCGACGATCTTTTCTTTTCCCTCTATTATCTCAAACTCTGGCTCAAAGTCTTTGAGATCCACTCCGAACTCTCTCTCAGGCAGATCACGTACGTGTCCCTTCGAGGATACGACCTCGTACTCACCCTCGAGAATCTCTTTGATGGTCTTGGCCTTGGCGGGTGATTCGACTATTATTATCTTCTTCGTCATCGTTTCACCTGCTGATCTTTCTGACGAGCATGTTCAGCTTCTGGTAGGTGGACTCGTCCTTGGCTTCGAAGTACACCCTGATCACGGGTTCTGTTCCAGAAACTCTCACCAAAAGCCAACTACCTGGTTTGTCGAAGAAGTACCTCAATCCGTCCACCCTGTCGCTCGAGACTACTCTCAAATCCTTCGAGTACTCCTCAAGGTTTTCGAACTTCTGGAACAACTTCTTCTTTTCCTCGTCGCTCGACAGTTCAAAGTCCACGCGCGAATTGAGAAAGTTACCATAACGCTCTCTGAAATCCTTCCTGATCTGTGAGAGAGGCTTACCCTCGCGAGCGATCATCTCCAAGATCAAAAGGCAAGCTAATATTCCATCCTTTTCCGGAACGTGGTTCGCTATGGAGAGTCCTCCACTTTCCTCACCAGCGATGACGGCCTTCTCGTTCAGAAGGACCGAAGCCAAGAACTTGAAGCCAACGGGCGTTTCCACGACCTTTTCCTTGAACGACTTGGCGACCTCGTCCACAGCGTGGGATGTGGCAACGGTCCTCGCCACAGGTCCTTTCATGTTCTTGTTCTTGTAAAGATGGTGCGCCAGCAGGGCTATGACCTCGTTCGCCTTGACGTATTTACCCTCATCGTCCACTATACCGAACCTGTCCGCATCACCATCCACGGCGAGCACCACGTCCCAGCCTTTCGACCTCACTCTGTTCGCAAGCAGTGCGAGCCTCTCTTCGTCCGGTTCTGGCCTGTCCCCCCCAAAGTATGGATCTCTGTAGTTATGGAAGATCTCAACTTCCGTGGTCAGCTTGGAACACAGTTCGTCTAAGTATCCCATGGCTGTGCCGTACATGAGATCGACGATGACTTTCAGCTTTGCCTTCTTTATGGCATCAAAGTCGATGATCTTCGCCAAAGCGTTCAAATAGTCAGGCTTGGGATCGAAGATCTCGAACAGATCATTCTTGTTCGCTTCCACGAGGGGCATGGTAGAAATCTTGCTCTCTTCCAGGGACGCTATGATCGATTCTATCTGTTGGGTGACCTCGGGGGGTGCGGGACTACCATCCGCTGGGTTGAACTTGATCCCGCAGTACTCCGGTGGATTGTGCGATGCGGTGATGTTTATTCCACCATCGAGCTTGTGATGGCGTATGGCGAAGGAAACAACAGGTGTTGGTGTGGGATTTTCGGGCATCAACACCTTTACACCGTTCGCCGTCAGCACTTCCGCAACCAAGCGTGCGTAACGCTCGGTCAAGAAACGCGTATCACGCGCGACGATCAACCTCTTGCCGTTGGTCTTCTTCACGTACTGTGCTATGGCTTGTGACACGATGCGCACATTCTTGAATGTGAACTCGTCGCTGATGATCGCCCTCCAACCGCTCGTTCCAAACTTAATCTTCATCCTTCCACCTTCCCAACCAAACACGTCTTCCAAGATGTTTGTCGAACTCACTCCAGACTTTACCGCCGTTCTTCTGCTTCTCGTTTATGCTCCTGAACCTGGACAGCTTCGAATCCATGTTTTCCAAGGCGTGAACAACGTATGCCTCCGCCGTCTTGGGCAGCACCGGCGAGCCGAACTCGTACTCACCGTGGTGAGAAAGAACTATGTGTTCCAACTGCAACAGCTTCGTTTTGGCTATACTCACTTTACTTGCCGCTTGTTGGAGTATCTCCAAGCCCAGCGCGATGTGACCTTTCAACTCTCCCTCGGTCGTCACTTCCAAACCCTTCTTCGTTATCTTGTATTCCCTCACCTTACCCACGTCGTGGAGCATGGCTCCTGCGACGAGCACATCTTTGTCCAGAAAATCGTAAACGTTGCTCACTCTCTTGCACATGGTGGCGACATCGACCGTGTGTTCGAGTAAACCCCCGACGTACGCGTGGTGAACGCTCACACCAGCGGGAGCTTGGACGAACGACGAGGCGAACTCCTTATCTTGCACAAAGAGTGCTTCGAGCAATGCCCTGATCTCTTTATCTTGGATTTCGTTCATGAACTCGACGAGCTTTTGGTACAAGGCGTCGATGCCCCTCTTGGTTATCTCGACGAACCTCTCGTAGTCGTACTGTTCTTCGGTGAGCAACAGGAGGGCATCCTTTTCCTTGTCGACGTTCAACTGAAGGTGACCTTCGAAGAAGACCACGCGCCCTCTCGCGAGGACGACGTCTCCCTCGACAAGCCTCGCGTCGTTCTCTTCCGCGTTGTGCCAGTCTACGGCGCGTATGCTTCCGGTCCTGTCCATGAGGGTCATGAGTAGAAACTTCTTACCATCCTTGGATTCCTGCAACTTCTTGCTGACAATCTTGCCGACCAGTTCGACCGTTTCCTTCATCCTGTCGGAGAGCTCCTGTATATAAGGACCAGAAGATTTCGTCCTTTCTCTGAGCTTGTCGACGACTTCTCTCGGCAAAAGGTTTTCCAGCTTCACCCTCTCACTCTCCCATGGTGATTTTACCAGCTGAACCCTTTGGAGCAACAGATCTTACTCGACACATCCACGATGGAGTCACATTCTTGCAGATCGTCCACGTTTCATTCGGTATACTCCGTATGGCACCCTTCGATTTTACCCTCGGTTGAACTGCCGAGAAAGTGTCACGTTTCTGTGAACGATATACAATATACAGTGTTCCTATTGACATTGATACTACATATAGTGTATACTCTATCTTGGTTTTCGGTGGGAGGTGTCATCATGCTTCGACCAATCGATTTGGTGAACGACTATCTGAAGAAAACCGACTGGCGGGTTTACGAGAATTCCAACATGTCCTATTCGTTACAAGGTTTGAACCACTACGTATACTCCTCCATCGTGGCAAGGTATTGGCTCGAAGAGATCTATCCCGAGGAAGTGAGTTCTGCGCACGTGAACGGGGATCTGCACGTACACGATCTTGGTTCTTTGTCCGTTTACTGTGTCGGCTGGAGCTTGGAAGATCTGCTCATGAAAGGTTTCACCGGTGTGGAAGGCAAGATATCCAGCAAGCCAGCCAAGCACTTCAGAAGCGCCCTCGGTCAAGTCGTCAATTTCATGTTCACTCTGCAAGGTGAGGCGGCGGGTGCGATAGCTTTTTCGAACTTCGACACCTTGCTCGCCCCCTTCATCGCTTACGATGGTCTGAACTACGGTGAGGTCAAACAAGCGATCCAAGAGTTCATCTTCAACTTGAACGTCCCAACGCGAACAGGCTTTCAAACGCCATTCACCAACTTGAGCTTCGATTTGGTTGTCCCAAGGCACATGCGTGAAGAAAAGGTGATCGTTGGAGGACACCGTCAAGCGCATACCTACGGAGAGTTTCAAAACGAAATGAACATGCTCAACAGAGCCTTTTGGGAAGTGATGCTCGAGGGGGACGCACAGGGCAGGATTTTCACTTTTCCCATACCGACCTACGCCATCACGAAGGATTTTCCTTGGGACTTTGAGCAATTCAAACTCCTGTGGGAACTGACCGCGAAGTACGGTGTGCCATACTTTTCCAATTTCGTCAACAGTGACATGGATCCTTCGGATGTCAGAAGCATGTGTTGCAGGCTGCGTTTGGACAACACATCGGTCAGGGCAAGGTTGTCACAGTTTTCAGCTCAGAAGGATGAACTCGTGAGAAAGGGTGGAGGATTGTTCGGCGCGAACCCCTTAACTGGAAGCATCGGTGTCGTCACGATAAACCTTCCAAGGATCGCTCATCTCTCGTCCAGCGAATACGAGTTCTTCGAAAGGCTCTCCAAACACATGGAAACCGCAAAACAAAGTTTGGAGATCAAGAGAAAGGTGTTGGAAGAGCTCACGGATCAAGGACTCTATCCCTATTCGAGGTTCTACCTTTCCGACGTCCACAGGCTCACAGCTAATTATTGGTCGAACCACTTTTCGACGATAGGTTTGGTGGGCATGCACGAAGCGTGCGTGAACTTTCTGGGTGTCGGAATAGATTCTGAAGAGGGTAGGGAGTTTGCGATGAAGGTTCTGAAGTTCATGAGAGAAAAACTGTTGCAGTTCCAAAGAGAGACGAACAATCTGTACAACCTCGAAGCCACACCCGCCGAGGGCGTCAGCTACAGGTTTGCAAGGATAGACAAAAAGAGTTTCCCTGACATCTACACGAGAGGGGTGAACGAACCTTTCTACACCAATTCCACACAGCTTCCCGTTGACGGCGAATACGACCTCTTCTACGTACTCGAGCATCAAGATGCGCTTCAGTCTCTCTACACGGGTGGCACGGTGCTGCACATCTACCTTGGTGAGGCGATCGAGGCCGAAACTGTTCCAGAACTCCTGAAGTCTGTCTTCAGTCGCTACACACTGCCCTACTTGACTTTGACACCAACTTTCAGCGTCTGTCCGGACCATGGATATCTGCGCGGAGAGGTTGGAACGTGTCCGTTGTGTGGTAAACCAGCCGAGATCTATTCCCGAGTGGTTGGCTACTACAGACCAATCAAGAGCTGGAACAACGGAAAGAAGGAGGAATTCAGGTTGAGGAGGCCTCTAAGGATTTGAAGTTCGCAAGGACTGTTTTGACAAGTCTTTTGGACTATCCAAAATCGATCTCGATCGTCCTTTTCACCGTGGGTTGCAATTTCCGTTGTCCATACTGCCACAACCCGGAATTGGTATTGGCAGAAGTGGCCATTGCGAGAGAGGAAGAAATATTCGAAGAGATACGCAAGAGGAAGATCACCAATCGCGTGGTGATAACGGGTGGGGAACCCACGATACATGACGATCTTTTGAGCTTCGTTCGCAAGCTGAAGCGCAACAACTATCTTGTGAAACTGGACACGAACGGGAGCAACCCACGGATGATGGAAGATCTCCTCGCCGAAGGACTCTTGGACTACGTTGCGCTCGACATCAAATCGGGGATGGAAAAGTTTCACACGGTTTCAGGCTTGAACGAAGAGCTCGCAAAGAAGATGTTCGAGAATGTCATCGAGACTTTGAAGCTCTTGAAACGATATTCAGTTCCATACGAAGTCAGAACTACGTACGTTCCTGGATTGCTGGACGAACAAGATATCGCAGAAATCAAAGAGCTCGTCGGAGACAGCACGTGGTATTTGCAACGTTTCAGGCCACAAAAGACGCTGAGGACCTTTAGCAGCTTTACCGACACGGGCTATGAAAATTTGTCGAAACTCGCCTCAAACTTCGGAACCAAAGTCAGATGAATTTCAACGCATTTTGAGTCGATACCAGATCAGACCAACGATCTCGTGAAGGCCGAGCATGTTCGCTTCGAGCGATTCTCCCGTCGGAACGAAGTCGATCCAGCTCATTGGACCATAATCGCACAGGTAATCCACCGGGTAAGGATGGACTCGAACGTTGAACTTCTCAAAGCTCATCTTCGCTCTCTTCATGTGTACCGCGGATGTGACCAAGACCAATTCTTTCAAGTTCAATTCCTTCACGATCCTGGCTACGTTCTTGGCGTTCTCGTAGGTGCTTTTGCTCTCGGCATCGATCAATATCTTTTCGTTCGGTACTTCGAACCTGTGTGCCAGCTCTGCCATTATCGTGGCCTCGGGTTGCTGAGATGAACCAGGAAGCCTTCCACCGGAGACTATCAAGAAAGCGTCGTACGTTCTTGCGAGCTCGACCCCTTGGATTAACCTCTTGAAGGCGTGGGGGCGCAGCTCGTAACCTTCTGGTCCTTTGAGAACGCCCCCACCCAGAACGATGATCGCGTCGCAACGCTGCGGAACTTCTTTGCGAAAGCTTTTTTCCAAAGGCCTCACGAACAGGAAGGTGCCCGTGCTCGTCGTGAGTATGTAAGCGAAGAGAGAAAAGAGCAAGAGTAACGAAGCCTTTCCTTTGGAACTCTTGAACCACAACAAACCGAGCACCAAGGTTACTGTGACAAAAAAGCCCGGCGGCAAAACGAACGCTTCCACTATTTTCTGAACGATCAACATGTTTCCCTCAGCAGATTCGACACTAAGCTCACGTGCATCTGTACACCTACAATCAGTGCGTCCTCGTCTATATCGTAATAAGGCGAATGGTGAGGTTTGTCCAAACCCTTCTCTGGGTTCGCCGAACCGACCAGATAGAACACACCCGGCACTCTCTGTAGGAAGAATGACATGTCCTCTCCACCCATCGACGGCGGCACCTCGATGACTTTGTCCTTCCCAACGACGCTTTCTGCGACCTCTCGGACCAGTTTCGTTAGCTCAGGATCGTTGATCAACACCGCTGTGCCATCTTTGTAGTCCAGTTCGAACTCGATTCCGTGAGCGTCACAGATGCCACGTACCATTTGCTTCATCCTCTGCTTTATCGTGTCCCTCACCTGCTCGTTCAAAGTTCTGACCGTCCCTTCGAGCGTTGCCGTTTCTGGAATTATGTTGAATGCCGTACCAGCGTGTATTTTTCCAACCGTCACGACCGCGCTCTCGAGCGGATCGACGCCTCTGCTCACCAAAGTCTGCATCGCGAGTACAACCTCACTCGCCACCACAACGGGGTCTTTACACACGTGCGGATAAGCACCGTGTCCGCCTTTACCTTTGAGAACTATCCTGAACTCGTCCGCCGCCGCGAGCAATGCTCCTGCACGCACTCCAACGGTTCCTACGGGCAAGGCGTTCCAAAGGTGTATGCCGAAGGCCATGTCGACCTTTGGATTTTCCAGCACACCTTCCTCTATCATGGGTAATGCTCCACCTGGGGGGAACCGTTCTTCGGAAGGTTGAAACACGAACTTGACGTTTCCACAGAGCTCGTTTCGTTTGCTCGCGAGAACTTTCGCTGCCACGAGCAACATCGCCGTGTGACCGTCGTGACCACACGCGTGCATTGCGCCGTCTATTCTCGATCTGTAAGGCACCTCGTTGAGTTCCTGTAGCGGTAGTGCATCCATGTCCGCCCTCAGCATGATCGTTTTACCTGGCCTGCCACCCCTCAGAAGACCAACGACACCTGTTTTGGCAACGTTGCGTTTCACTTCCAAACCGAGTGACTCGAGATAATCTGCGACGATCTGAGAAGTCCTCTGAAGATCGAACTCTATCTCCGGATACATGTGAAAGGTTCTACGAAGCTGAACCACCTCGTCCTTCAGCTTCAGCACTTTTGGTTCGATCATGTTCCTGCCCCCTCAACCTGCGGATGTCACCCTGTGAATGATCACCCGCGACCCAAGCTCGATGATCCTGTCCTCCGTGTAGAGTTTTCCATCCACCTGCACAAGGTGTTCGAGTGAATTGAGCCTTAGTTCTTTCAACAACTGCTTCACCGTCAAAGATTTTTCGAGCTCGATCGTTTTACCCTGGTAGAACACGACTATTCTTCTATTATCCACACCAGATCACCGTTATTCAGCAACGCTGCGTTGGCCTCGTCCGTATCGACGTGAAATTCCAGGGCGAACTTTTCGCTGACCCTTATCAGCACGTCGTCGAATATCAATCTTCGGCCCTCTTTTTCGCACAGCACCTTCACCAGGTCCTTGTCCTTCACGCCGTAGTGTTCCGCGTCTTTCGGATGCATGTGGATGTGTCTCTTGGCAAGGATGACACCCTTGCTCTTCACAACGACGCCCTTCGGGCCAACGATGACGATCCCTGGAGAATTCTCTATGTCTCCCGAGTCTCTCACCGGTGGATTCACACCGAGCTTGAAGGCGTCCGTTCTGGATAGCTCAATCTGTGTCTCCTTTCTAACGGGTCCCAAAATCCTCACGCCCTCGATGGCTCCCTTCGGTCCAACAATTATGACCTTCTCGTCCGCGGCAAATTGACCGGGCTGACCGAGGCCCTTGATTGGTTTCAACTCGTAACCCTCGCCGAACAGCATATCGAGGTCCCCCCTCGACAGATGTACGTGCCTGTTGCTGACTCCAACCACGATACCAGGTTCCTTCCTCTTCATGTTCATGTCTCCTTTCTCGTTGGGTTTATCAAAGCTTCTCTCTTTCTTATATATATACCATCGATGGTTTTCAAACATGTTTCAAACGGACCTCGACGAACGCTCACCCAACCCAAACCCGCAATCGCCAGCTCCTCCGAGACGTTCAACTCTATTCTCTCTTCCTGAAAATTCAAGCTCTCCATCGGCAATTCCCGCGGATCGAATGGGGGAACGAGGAGTTTACCATACTGTCTTCTCCAAAGCGTATCGGCCTTGACCTTGTTGGTCTGGTGGAACTTCACAGCTTCGCTCGCGAAGATCTGGAAGATGGGTCTAAGCTCTGAATCGAACTCGATGTCCAGCCTGCACACGCCTCCGAGAAAGATGACGCTGTCTCTGTTGGGCTTGAATGTGAACCTGCTCAGATGATCCGTCGGTGTGAGCTTTTTCTGGCTTTCTGGACTCAGAAGATCTATCAACCTATGACCCGTGGTCATGCCGGGTGAGTCGAGCAAGACGGTGTTGGAAACTTTTGCACGTATCAGCCCCAAGGTCGTCCCGGGAAAAGGTGTGATGCTCACATCCTTCCCTGTGAGTGCCTTGAAGAGTGAAGACTTTCCAACGTTCGTGACACCAACGAAGAGAACCCGGCGAAACTGAAGGATTTTCTCTTCAAGCCTTCGCAAGCCGTAACGTCTCGTCGCGCTGGTGAGGATCAAGTCGAGTGGTTCTTCGTTGATCTGTCTCCTCACCCATCCTTCTATTTCTTGAACAGTCACAGCCTTCGGAAGCAGATCGATCTTGTTTATGACGAAGATTTTCTTGACCGAAGAGAGCATTTCGGAGATCTTCGGATCGTAACTACCCTCAAAATCTGTGATGTCCAGGATCCAGACGACGACGTCCACTTCTTTGATGACGTTTATGAGCTGACTCCAGAAATCTTCAAATCGAACGGGCATCAACTTACCGTAGTGCCTCGCCCTGAAGCACCTTTGACAGAGTACTTCTTCACCCGCCAAGGTTCTCTTCTCGAAGACTTCCTTCGGTATGTAACCTGGGAGCATCTCGTCCTCGTGCTGGAGCTCGGCACCGCATCCTTTACACTTCATCGTTCAACTTCCCTTCCAACGTTTGAGCAAGAATCTCTCGAAGAATCTGAGTATTTTGGTGCCGAGGAACTCTCTATCCGATAGAGGTTTCACCTTGATCGTGTAAAAACCGAACCTCTTTCCCGTGATCACGTCGGTGAAGATTTGATCGCCCACGAGGACCACGCGAGAAGGTTCGAAACCCTCGAAGATCCTCCTCAGTCTCATGGAGAAGGGTTTCCCGGCGCGCCATACGATGCTGAAACCATCCAGACCCCTCAGTTCTCTTGGTCGACCGTTCGATACGATGAAGACCCTCGCACCTTTCGATTTTAGTTGCTCTAGCATATCTTTGAGATCTTCCTTTATCTCCGCGTTCCTCCAAAGTCCAAGCGTGTTGTCGAAGTCGAAGACGAACACGTCCTTTCCCATCGAAAAGTACCTTTCGATCTGTAAGTCCTTCAGATCGTCCACGAACTCATCGGGTTTGAGAAGGTCAAATAGTCCCACGGTTCAACCTCACGTCCAGAAGTTCGAACTTCACGTAGTCCTTGACGTTCTGTAGGAAATTCAACAACTCGTCGAGCAGATCCGCTGGCACGAGTATCCTCAAAACACCGTTTTCGTACTTCCTCATGTTCAAGAGATTGTCCTCGACTTCAAGTATGTAACTCAGCGTGTGAACGTCGTTACTGTCCATCTTCAAGTACACGTCGTACTCCATGTTCTCACCCAGAAAAGTATATCCCACGGAAATTTCACTCGTGTTGAACTGCTCTTTGTGAGGTTGAAACGAAAGATCAATTTTGAAGCGTTTGTCGAACCGAACAAGTATAATGAATTTGAGGGAGGGGGAAAGAAGGGTGAAGGTCATATTGCTCAAGGATGTTCCCGGCACGGGAAAAGCCAACGAAGTGAAAGAAGTGAGTGATGGGTACGCGAGAAACTATTTGATACCCAAAGGTCTTGCCAGGCCCGCCACGGAGGGCGAGATCAAGAGAATAGAGAACGAAAGAGCTCTGAAGGAGCACAAGGAAGATCTGACGCGCAAGAGGAGCGAAGAGATCCTGAAGCAGCTTCAGAGAAAAGTTCACAGGATCGAGGTGAAGGCCGGAGCGGGAGGCAAGCTCTTCGGGGCTCTCACGGGCGTGGCACTCGCAGACTTTTTGAGTAACAGTGTCGGGATGCAGATCGACAAGAAATGGATCGAGCTCGAAAGACCCATCAAGGAGATTGGACTGTACGATGTGAAACTGAGACTGCCTGGGGGCGTCAAAGGTACGGTAAAGGTGGAAGTCATCGCTGGGCAGAAGGAGTGAAGAAAGCTGATACTTCAAATATACTCGAAGGCACTGTATTCAACATGGATTTACTACGCACCGGAAAGGATACTGTTCGACGCCGGTGAAGGCGTCTCCTTGACCATGGCGAACAAGATCTACGCCATAAAGTACATCTTTTTCACCCATGGTCACGTCGATCACATATCTGGTTTGTGGACGATAATAAATTCGCGCAACAATTCGATGGGTGACAGAGAAAAACCCCTCACGATATATTATCCGAAGGGAAACACGGCAGTCGAAGAATGGCTCCAGTTCATCGTGAGAGTCAACGGGGACCTGAGGTTCGAGCTCAACCTTGTCCCCATAGTCGCAGGTCAAAAGATCTTTCTGAGGCAGGCTGGAAGCTTCGCGAGGTACATCGTGCCTTTCAGGGTCAAGCACACGCAGTACGACCAGAGTTTCGGTTACAACGTGATCGAGGTGCGAAGGAGGCTTAAAAAAGAGTACAAGAACATGAAAGAGTCTGAGATCGCACGTCTTTCCAGAGAACTCGGTCAAGAGAACATCACAGAATCTTACGAAAAGAAGGTCCTCACCATCTCTGGCGATACCTATGGAATAGATCCGTCGGATGCACTCGAAGCGGAGATACTACTGCACGAGTGCACATTCTTGAAGAAGGAAGACAGAAAGATGAACGCACATGCTGCTCTGGAAGAAGTACTCTCGATCGCCAGAGAAGCAAAGGTGAAAAAACTCGTTCTCTACCACATCTCGACGCGTTACGCGGGAAAGATCGAAAAATATCTGAAGAACCTGGCTGAAGAACAGTTCGAGATCCATTACGTCGATCCGAACGAACTGTTCACGATGTGAGGAGGTGAAAAGGTGGAACCGTACATCTTTTGGCTCATTCTTGGGGTGGTGCTGGTTGTCGCTGAAATCCTCACCCCCACGTTCTTCTTTTTCTGGTTTGCCCTCGGCGCTTTTGCGGCGGCTGGCGTGAGTTTCTTTTCGGGCACGATCTTGCAGATAATCACCTTCATGTGCGTGTCTGGCATTCTCGTTCTTTTGACCAGACCATTGGCAAAGAAACTCACCAAATCCGAACCGAGGAAAATCCACATCGATGAGATAATAGGTGAAGATGCGATAGTGATCGAGACCATAGACAACAAACGTGGTACGGGCCTTGTGAAGGTCAAGGGTGAAATTTGGAGGGCATACTCCGATTCCGACGAAGTTACGATCGAAGAGGGTCAAAAAGTGACGATTCTGAAAGTGGAGGGTGCCCACGTGGTGGTTCGCAAGATTGAAAGGGGTGGTGAAGCATGATCATAGCTTTGGGCGTGCTCGTAGTTCTGCTCTTCATAATCGCCGCAACGGGTATCAAAGTAGTAAGACCTTTCCAGCGAGGTCTCATCGAACGGCTGGGAAAGTTTCACAGGGAGGCTGGACCTGGTATTCACTTCGTCATACCGTTCTTCGACAGGATGATCAGGGTCGATCTCAGAGAAATGGTCATCGACGTCCCACCGCAGGAGGTCATAACGAAGGATAACGTCGTGGTGACGGTCGACGCGGTCATATACTACGAGGTCACCGACGCCTACAAGGTGGTTTACAACGTCAACAACTTCCAGTTCGCGACGCTGAAGCTCGCCCAAACGAACCTCAGAAATGTCATAGGTGAACTGGAATTGGATCAAACGCTCACTTCGAGGGAAAAGATCAACGCGAAGCTTAGAACTGTTCTGGACGACGCAACCGACAAGTGGGGCGTCAGGATCACGAGGGTAGAAATCAAGAAGATCGACCCACCGAAGGATATCACAGAAGCGATGAGCAAGCAGATGAAGGCTGAGAGAACCAAGAGGGCGGCCATCTTGGAAGCGGAAGGTATCAAGCAAGCGGAGATACTGAAGGCCGAAGGTGAGAGGAACGCCGCGATCCTGAGAGCAGAAGGAGAAGCTGAAGCGATAAAGAAAGTCGCCGAGGCTAACCGTTACAAGCTCATAGCCGAGGCGGAAGGTCAAGCTCAAGCCATACTCAACGTCTTCAAGGCGATACACGAAGGCGCTCCCACGAGCGATCTGATTGCGATAAGGTACCTTGAAGCACTCAAGGAGATCGCGAACGGCAAGGCAACGAAGATATTCCTCCCGATTGAAGCCACGGCCATCATATCGAGTTTGGCGGGCATCGCTGAGGCTCTGAGGAAGGAACCACAGGAAGGAGAGAAGAGTTGAGGTGCTGAGAGGTATTCTGCTTGGACTCGTTCTTTCGTCGGTCGGATTGATCGGGGCGAGCCTACTGACTTGGCTCGGCTTGGTGAGTTTTGCGAACATCAATCTTGTACCATTTTCTTTTGTGAACGCGCTAACGACGCTTGGTCTCTTGTTCATGTACAACAGTGTTTTCGAATCGTCCATTGTTCGTGATTTTTTGATCTACGTGGTTGTGGCCTTTTTTTTCCACGCCGGCAGATTGTCTGTCCTGCTGGAAGCTGAGGACAAGCGGCTCAGAGTCTTCTTTCTCTCCGCGGGACACACGAAGAACGAGTACGTCCTCAACTATCTTTTCAGGCGAGCGATGAGAAAGAACATCGCTTCGCTCCTTCTCTGCTGGGGACTACTCAGTTTGACGATGGTGTTGCGGAACTTGAATACATGGAGGAATCAAGGTTTCTGGGTCGGAGTATTCTTGTTGTCTCTGGGTGTAACATATTTTTTACTGGACCGAAAGCACTAAATTCCGACTAATTTGGTATACTTTTCTTGGTGAGAAAAATCTTTAGGAGGGAAAAGCCATGCCGTTGTTGAGTGAAAAGGACACGAAGTATCTGAAGAAAATGTTTGAAGAACATTTGAAAGACCCTGTGAAGGTGCTGGTTTTCGTCGACGATCCAAATGAATGTGAGTATTGTGATCTCACTAAGCAAGTCCTCGAGGAACTTTCGGCGATCGATGGAAAGATCCATCTGAGCACACATCACGTCAAAAGAGAACCTGAATTGGTCAGAAACTACAAGGTGGAAATGACGCCGGCCATACTCCTGCTGGACGCGAACGGTCAAGACACGAAGATCCGCTTCTATGGGATACCGTCTGGCCATGAATTCTCAACGCTCATTCAGGATATCATAGCCGTTTCGAACAACAAACCAGTTTTCTTCAACGAACAACAGATCGATCTGATCAAATCGATAAATACGCACGCGAGGATCAGAGTCTTCGTTACACCGACTTGCCCGTACTGTCCGAAAGCCGTGCTCATGGCGCACAGTGCCGCTTTGATCAACAGAAACATAACTGCTGAGATGATTGAGGCTAACGAATTTCCAGAACTCAGCATGAGATATGGAGTCTCTTCAGTACCACATACTGTCATAAACGATGTTCACGAGTTCATAGGAGCGTATCCAGAGCACGTGTTCGTTCAAGAACTCCTCAAAGCTGTGAGGAAAGTCTGAGATGCTTTTCGAGTTCAAAAGCTTTGAAGAAACGAAAGACCACTACGATGTGCTGATAGCCGGTGGTGGACCTGCGGCACTCGGTGCCGCAGTTTATGCGCGAAGATCAGGACTGAGCGTACTGATAGTCGAGAAGGTGCTCGAAGGTGGGCAACTGAACTTGACCACTTATATCGATAATTATCTGGGCTTTACAAACATCGAAGGTGCAGAGCTCGCAAAACGGATGAAGGAACACGCTGAGTCTCTTGGGACACAATTCTTGAACGCTTCGGTGGAGAGGATCATCGTCGACGGTGAGACACGCGCGATGATCCTCGACGATGGAAGAATGATCGAAGCGAAGGTGCTGATGATCGCAACCGGTACAGATCCGAAGAAATTGAACGTGCCCGGCGAATCCCAGCTCATTGGAAAGGGCGTATCCTACTGTGCCACCTGTGATGGTTACTTCTTCAAAGACAAGGACGTGGCAGTCGTGGGGGGAGGCGATACGGCGATCAACGACGCTCTGTACCTTTCGAAAATCGCTCGCAGCGTTACGGTGATCCACAGGAGAGACAAACTCAGAGCGGTCAAGATCCTTCAGGACAAGGCCTTCCAGAGACCGAACATAAAGTTTCTCCTCGAATCAGTTGTGGAACAGTTCGTTGGTGAAAAGAAGCTTGAAAGAGTGATCGTGAGGAACGTCAAGACGAACCAGACGAGTGAGCTCCATGTTGAAGGTGTGTTCATCGCCATTGGGTCCGTGCCCAGATCGGATCTTGTGAAGGGCATCGTCGAACTCGATGAGAATGGATACATAATCACCAACGAATGGATGGAGACGAACGTTCCACGCCTTTACGTGATAGGTGATGTGCGGAAGAAGAACGTCAGACAGATCGTCACAGCCGTTGCCGACGGTGCGATCGCCGCAGTCCATGCTGCAGAGAATTACTTTTGAGGATTCAGATCTTATCTTGAGAAACTGTTGTCAAATCCCACGTGATGGGGTATAATAGATACCGCGTGGGGCCGTAGCTCAGCTTGGGAGAGCGCTACCATGGCACGGTAGAGGTCGTGGGTTCAAGTCCCATCGGCTCCACCAGAGGGGGAACTTCCCCACCTCTTTTTGATTGGAGGGATCGCACGTGAGATGGCTTTCCACGATGTTTCTTCTCTTCTGTACGGTGGCTCTGTCCATAACGGTTGCCGTTTCGATCAGGCCGCTCGAACTCATCGTGAAACACATCCTTCCGGAAGGACACAACGTCGTGTGTATCATGGACAGAGGGACCAATCCACACCTTTATCAGTTGAAGACTAGTGATCTGAAGGTCTTGAACGAGGCTGATTTGATCGTTCTGGTTGGATTCGAAGAATGGGCGGAAAAGGTCGCGGATATGTTCGCGGACAAGACCATAGTCTTTGCGGATGATCTTTTCTGGAAAGACTTCGAGCAGGACGAACACCTCTGGCTCGATCCCGTGAACGTGCTTCTCTTCTCGCACAAATTGATGCTGAAGCTTTCACAGATCGAACCAGCATCCTCCGAGAACTTCGAGGCCAACTGGTTGGGTTTCTCGAAACGTTTGCTTGCAAAGTTCTGGTTCTGGTACGAACGCGTTCGCCCGCTGAAGGGAAAGACCATCGTCGAAGTACATCCAGCACTCACACACTTCGCAAAACGTTTCGACATCGGTCCGATCTTCGGTCTGGAGACGGGACACGAAGAAGGAATCACAGCGAAGAGACTTGTGGAACTAACCAATCTTGTCAAGAAAAGCTTGGTAAAGCATATTTTCATCGACGAGCACGTCGAAGGTACTGCGGCATTGAAGTTGGCACAGCAATTGAATCTGAAGCCCATATTCATCGATCTCATGGGTTGGGAAGTCACCGATTACATTCAGTTGATGGACTTGCTCGTCGAAAAGCTTGCCTCGATCGCTGAGACTGCGAAGTAATCTCATTTGTTCGCCGAGTCTAGTTTCTCATGATCTAAACCGAATGGCTCTTGCTCAACGTTGCCTGCAGGTTCAACGTGGACCAAGACGTCCACTATTCGGTCGTTCTTGCCAATTATTGCTTGTTTAACTTGAGTGGCGATATCGTGACCCATCCGCACCGTTAAATTCGGATCGACCTCGATGTCGATGTCCACGAAGTACTTGTATCCGACCTGTCTCACACGAACCTTGTGTGGGTTCTTGACCCCTTTCACCGACTCAACGGCATCGAATATCTCTTGGTAGATTTCCAGATCGTGCATGCCGTCCATGAGCTCGTAACTCGTTTCTCGGAAGATGTTGAACGCAGTTCTTATGATCATGATCGAAACGACCAACGCAGCGATACTGTCCATCCAAAAGAGTCCAACCTTGCTCAAGATCACACCGAAAAGCACCGTACTCGAGATGAGTATGTCGTTCCTCATGTTCAACGCGTCGGCAATGAGCGCCGAGCTGTTCAGCTTTTTGCCAACACGGTACTTGTAGAGGAAAAGCCAAGTCTTCACGATCATCGAAAGCACCGTCACCAGCAACGGCAGGACACCTTGAATTTGTGGGTGCTCGCCGAAGATCATTCTCTTGACGGACGTGAAGAACAGGCTCACACCCGCATAGAAGACGATGAAAGAAACAATCTTCGCTGCGATGGCCTCGGCTCGCTCGTGCCCATACGGGTGCGTCTCGTCCGGAGGTCTGTTGGATATCCTTCCCGAAACCAACGTCACCAAGGAGGTGAACACGTCAGTTCCCGTGTCCACTCCGTCCGCAAGCACAGCCGAGCTGTTGAAAAACAAACCTACGAGCACTTTTGCTGTCGACAGTGCCCCGTTGGCCAAAACGCCTATCCATGCAGCTTTCGAAAAGAGCTTGCTCCTGCCCATAGTTCCCACCGATCAAAAAGCGCGGCGTGTCGCCGCGCCGAGTCAGCTTTTCAAAATTCTCATCTCTTTATGCTGTAGAAAGACTCGACTCCTCTGTACTGTGACGTTCCGTCCAACTCTTCCTCGATCCTGAGCAATCTGTTGTACTTGGCGATCCTCTCACTTCGAGACAGTGAACCAGTCTTTATCATACCACAGTTCGTCGCGACTGCCAGGTCCGCGATGAAAGTATCCTCAGTTTCGCCAGATCTGTGCGATACAATGCACGTCATGTGGTTTTCCTTCGCAAACTCTATTACATCGAGCGTTTCCGTGACCGTTCCTATCTGGTTAAGCTTGATCAGTATGGAATTCGAGGCCTTCAATTCGACGCCCTTCTGCAACCTCTTTATGTTCGTAACGTAGAGATCGTCACCAACGATCTGAACCTTTTCTCCTATTTGGTTCGTAAGTTTGACGAATCCTTCCCAGTCTTCCTCGTCGAAAGGATCTTCGATGCTGATGATCGGGTATTTCTCAACGAGCTTTTTGTAGTACTCCAGCAGCTCGTCGGTCGTCTTCTCACCGCGATCGATCAAATACTTTTTCTTCTCCGCATCGTAGAAAGAAGAGGCAGCACAATCGAGCGCGATGAAAACGTCTTTACCCGGTTCATAACCTGCTTTCTCGATGGCCTCGATTAGTACCTTGATCGCGTCTTCGTTGGAAGACAAATTGGGTGCGAATCCACCCTCGTCACCCACTGAAGTCACATGGCCCGCGTCATGCAAGATTTTCTTGAGCGTGTGGAACACCTCAGCACCACAGCGAAGTGCTTCAGAGAACTTGGAAAAGCCCGCGGGTACGATCATGAACTCCTGAATGTCCAAGCTGTTGTCCGCATGCTTTCCACCGTTGATGACATTCATGAACGGAACGGGCAAAACCTTCGCGTTCGGCCCACCGAGGTACCTGTACAGGGGCAGATACAGACTCTCGGCAGCCGCCCTCGCCACTGCCATGGAGACTCCGAGGATGGCGTTGGCACCCAGCTTGGACTTGTTCTCCGTTCCGTCGAGCTCGATCAGCGCGGTGTCGACGGCCACTTGGTCGTATCCGTTCATACCTATGATCTTTGGAGCGATGATTTCGTTGACGTTCTTCACAGCTTTGAGCACACCTTTACCCAGATACCTTTTGTCCTTGTCCCTGAGTTCCAGCGCCTCAAACTTTCCCGTGGAAGCTCCAGATGGAACGATCGCAGAAGCCTTTGTGCCGTCCTCGAGGTAAACTTCCACCTCGACCGTCGGATTACCTCTCGAGTCGAGGACTTCTCTCGCCTTGATGTCCATGATTTCGTTGTACATTCAGCCACCTCCTCATTCGGGTGAGATGTAACTACCAACAGGTTCACCTTTGACCGCCCTCAGCAGAGCACCATCCTCGAAGAAGTTGAGCACGACGATGGGCAACTTGTACCTTCCACAGATGGAGAAAGCCTCCGTGTCCATGACCTTCAAGCTCAATTTTATCGCATCCTGGTAAGACAGTTTTTCAAACTTCTTTGCGTCCTTGTTCTTTCTCGGATCGCTGTCGTAAACGCCATCGACCTTAGTGGCCTTGATGAGCAGCTCAGCCCCCATCTCTACGGCCCTCAAGGCCGCCGCGGTATCGGTCGTGAAGAACGGATTGCTCGTACCACCCGCAAAGATGACCACGTAACCTGCGTCGAAGTACAGGTTTATGTCATCGTAGTGGATCGGTCTTATGGACGGCAACGAGCTTATCTGGGAGACCACCACGCACTTCATACCGACCCTCTGCAACGCTCCTTTGAGGTAAAGGGCATTGATCACGGTACCGAGCATTCCAATCTGATCGGCGAGCGAGTGTGGAAGATCGACCAACTCTTCGCCCCTGAATATGTTACCCGCGCCTATGACGATGCCGACGTTGACACCGTATTCCACCACCTGTGCCAACTGCCTGACGAGGAAGTCAACGTTTTCTCTGTCGAAACCCCTTTCTCCCTCACCGCACATGACTTCTCCGCTCAGTTTTATCAACACCCTCTTGTACACCACACGATCCCTCCCTCAGGATTGTACCAACTTCACCGGGAAGGAGAACGCAGACAATGTTACATAAGGGTGTACTTGACAAACTTTGAGTTAGAGGTTAATATATTTTCAGGTGAGTATAAATAAATTGAAGAGGTGATTTGAATGGCGCGCGTTATCTCGAGGTGCCCTGTGTGTGATAATCAGCTGCTCATAACGGAGCTCACGTGTCCCTCGTGTGGGACGACCATAAGGGGCAAATTCGAGTTGGAAGAGTTCTTCAGACTCTCACCAGAGCAGTTGAGCTTTCTGAGGATCTTCATCAAGGCGCGTGGGAACCTCAGCGAGGTTCAGAAGGAACTTGGGATCTCTTATCCGACGGCGAGGTCCAGGCTCGAAGCCATAGTGAAGACGCTTGGTTACGAAGCTGAGGAAATACAGCAAGAAAGACAGGTGAACGAGGTCCTCGAGAGCCTCGAAAAGGGTGAGATATCCGCCCAAGAAGCCCTCGAGAAGATCAGAAAGCTCAGAGAGGGGGCGTGAGCGTGCTGATCTTCAAGATTCTCAGTGGCGTCGTCGGTGCGCTGCTGCTCGCTTACATAGGTTACAAACTGCTTCAGATCAAGGTCAAGTCCATCGCCCTGACTTACTCGATCTTCGTGGCACTTTACGTTTTCCTTCTGATCTGGGGCAACGTCGTACCCATACTCGCTTACATAGCGGGTGAGCTCGTGGTGATATGGGTGATCGTCAGGTTCATGGGTTTTTAGGAGGGATGAACCTTGGAGAGAAAATCCATCATCATAGAGAAGCACGTTAACGAAGTTCACATTAAGTTGACCAGCGGAACCGTAAAGGTCGTTAAAAGCTCTGATGATTCGTTTAAGCTGTTTTTCGAGGAAAACACACCGGATGTGCACATCGATAACGGTGTGCTCAGCATAAGCGTGAGAGGGTACGAGAAAGGTCTGCTGGGTCTGATAAATTTCGGTTCGGGTTCATCGGAGCATCTCGAACTGCACGTACCAGTACGTTTGAAGCTGTTGCAGGTCAGTTCGATCTCGGCGGACGTGGAACTCTCCTCACTCTCCTTCGAACGTGGGATACTGAAGACCGTCTCTGGAGAAATCAGAGTCGAGAACTGTCAAAGCGAGAACATCGAAGTCAAGACCATCTCAGGTGACATCAATTTGTCAACCATCGATGTGCGGCGACTCGCGATCGCGAGTGCGAGTGGAGACATCAACGTTGACAAACTGGAATGCAGAGAGTACGATTGGTTAATCAGCACCGTGAGCGGTGATATAACCTTGAACGTCGTGGGCTTGCCAAACATGAGTTTGAGTTTGAAGAGCACCAGCGGCGATCTGTCTTCGAACGTGGGTCACAGCAGACGTGGCAACGAGTACGTCTTCGGTGACGGGAGGATGAGGATCGTCGCTTCGACCGTTTCTGGTGATGTGCAAGTCAAAGTGGTGAGCAAGAAGGAGAGAATGGAGGAGATAGAAAAGAGGATACTCAGGCTGGTGGCCGAAGGTAAGTTGAGCTACGAGGAAGCAAAAAAGATGCTTCAGGAGCTGAGTTGATATGTTCAAACGGATCGTACCGTTCCTGATAGCCACGATTCTGTTCGTAATCTTGCTTTTCGTTACGAATCGTCCTGGAACTGACCTTTTCGAGATACCACGGATCGACTACACCTTGTTCATGAACGCGGATGGAACTGCCAACGTCACGGAGACGTTCACGATGAGGTTCAAAAAACCTTTCCGTTATGTCACGTGGGCCTTGGACATGCCGGAGGGTGTGACGGTGGAAGATCTTCAATACGAAGTCGTCCAAGGACCTCCACTCCTCGGTGGCGTTCAAGAGCGCAAAGTTGGTCCAAACAGTTTCGACCTTCTCTTTCAGTTCAGCCGTTCCATGGAAGAATACGTTCAAACACCGCCACAAGGGCTCATCGTCCAATTGAAGATCAGCTACAGCGTGAAGAATTTGTTGATTCAAGGCAGAGATTTCACTCAGCTGTTCATCAAGTACTTGGGTGAGGCACCCGTAGCCGTCAAAAAACTTGATGTCAAAATGGTTTTCCCCTCCGAGTTCGGCGAGCCGAAGGTTTACCATCATCCGTGGGGGCTACAAGTGAGCTCGAACAAGGAGGGCAGAATCAAGAATTTTGTCTTCAAGAACGTTCCTCCAAACTGCTTCGTCGAGGGTAGGTATGTCTTCGACAAGCCAATCCTTGTTCAAGGGGTCCGCCATCAAGATGTATCTGTGCGGGAGGTCATAAACTACGAGCGTGGTTATTTCCTCAAAAATGTCCTCGGTGTGGTTCTCGCGGCGAGTTACACCTTGTTCGTAACTCTCTTTCCTTTCTACTTGTACAGAAAATTCGGCAGAGAATTCTCGATCGTGTACGATGCCGAATACGAACGAGAGGTTCCGTACAGAGACTCACCGGATGTCGTGAACGCTGCGGTGAGAAGGCTGTGCTCGGCTCCGGACGAGCAGGGTTTGAATTCTCTTTTGTTGAACGCGGTGAAAGAGAAGAAGGCGAGGTTCGTCATGGGTCAGAACGGCGAGGTCGTCGCGCTGGAGCTTTTGTCCAACGAAGATGTGATAACGAAGATCTTCGATGGGTTCCTCCAAGATGGAAAGTTGAACTTTGAAGCGTTCAAGAAGGCGGTTCAAAAGGAATCGAACGCGAGAAAATTTTTGGATAACTACAGAAGATGGCAGCAGAACGTGTTGAAACAGGTGAGGGAAAAGAACCTCATGGACGAAAAGGGCAACAAGGTTGCAAAATCCTTTGCCTTCGTTTTCGCCGTTCTCATTCCCATGGTCGTGCTCTTTACATCGGTCAACTTCGATTCTGCTTTCAGAGTGGTCATCGATTACGTGCGCATTCTGATGTTTCTGTGCCTATCCGTTGGAACCGCGGTTCTCTTGCAGAGAAAAGACGTCTTTTCACGATGGACCCATGAAGGTCTGCTCTACTATCTGAGATGGAAGAACTTTGAAAAATTCCTCCTCGATTTTTCCGCCCTTTCTTCCCATCCTCCAGCCTCCGTGGCTATCTGGGACGACTATATAGTCTACGCGACGGCGCTCGGGATCGCAAAAACTGTTGCCGAGAACTTCAAAAAACTCAATCCTCCTTCTGAATCCTCCGTGGCGAGCTTGGTGGTCGTGGAACCCAGGGTGCTCGATGTGGTGCCAACGATCGTCACGACGGCCTCACAAACAGTTTCCAAGTCTTCGTCCTCTTCCAATGGTTTCAGAGGAGGAAGCGCGGGTTCCGGTGCCGGCGGCAGTAGGATTGGCGCTGGATAATTCACACATTTCAGTGGCACAGGAACGAGTCAACGCCATACCTCTCCCGATGACCCAAGCGAAGGGATTTGACGATCCGAATCCTTTCGAACGTCAGGCATAAGCTTGTTATACTCTCCTAATAATGAAAAACAAATCGCTGGGGGGAGGTTAGGATCAAATGAAAACGGTGCGGGGCAAACTGTTAATGTTGCTGTCGGTACCAACCTTCATCGTACTTGCGATCTTGGTTCTTTACAGCACGAACC